>VFQN01000004.1_pt1 | contig 717139 bp, 690 predicted proteins | sample 3512371 | NCBI WGS metagenome assembly VFQN01 (sample SAMN10412370, study PRJNA504923) | tailings metagenome | isolation source: Replicate 2 from Balatoc abandoned mine | place: Philippines: Itogon, Benguet | collected 2017-08-28 | reverse complement strand
GGCCAATAGGTAGTGGAGCTGGTCTGTGCGCCGGTGTCCATGTTCCGGGTTTCGATGACGTTGCCCAGGGTGTCGGGCATAAAGAGCGTCTTGACCCCGCCTCGGTTTTCGCACAGAACCTGCCCATCAACAGTGGTGTAGCGTACAGCCATCGGCATTTACTTCACTTCTCCCAGGTAGTCCGTGCCATCCCACACGTAGGTGGTGGTACTGCCGGAGGTTACCATACGCCGCTGTAGTCCGTCACCATCATATGCATGAGTTGTGCGGGCGGTGCCTACTTGTTGCAGTGTCATGTGGTTCTCCGATGGTAAACAAAGAGCATCAACTGGTATGAACGCGCTTCAGATGCTAGCAGGAGCAGGAGCGTCTACTTTCCAATCGTCCCTTTGCAGGTTGTTTGTGTTCCTGCAGGACCGTCTTTATCGATACAGACATCAACCACTTTATCTGCAACAATGAGAACCCGCAATGAATCAGTGCTATCTAAGCCACCATAAACCCATGTCTCTGGGTTATTGCCCAAAGTCGTAAAGGGTGTCCCAATTTTTGAGCGCACTTGATCCGCTGTGTCTCCGATCAGAATCGCTGTGTACGCCTTTGAAGGAGAAAAGCCTCCCTTTGGAGAGCACGCTAGCGATGCTGTCAGCAATAGTAGTATTGCGATGAAATGGCCTTTGCGCATAATCATTCCTTTGCTCTTACTTGTTCAAGTTCGGGACGCTTCTTGTATGTGGAATCACATGAGTCCTCCCAGCATTTACCAAAGCACTCACATTCCCAGTCGTTCAATCCGAAATCGGCTCCATTGTTGGAGCAACATAGCGAGCACAAATGAAGGTCTCTCCGCGCCTTTGTTAAGCAAATGACAAACCTAGCGTTGCAGTAGGGGATAGAGACAACCCAAATACTGCACCTTCTTCGTGCCCGTGCGCACTCTCTGAGATCTTCTAAGTACTCCTGGTAACATGAGTTGTCGCAAGCGTTCATACCGCCTCCTGGGCCAACAATGTCATCCGGCTCATGAATCGGGTCCCCCGTTGGTACTCTGGGATAAACTCCAAATTGGTCTACAAGAATTTGGGGCGAGTTGCTAACATAGCTGTATGCATCTTCCCATGGCCACAGCGGGTCCACTGTCTGCCAGCGGCCCAGGTTGGGCCGGTAGTAGCGGGTGCGGACATAGGTGGGTTGCCCGGCCTGGGTGTAGTACCCCCACACCCCGCAGAACCCAAAGGGGCTGGGGTTGGTGCCGGTCTGCGTGCGCACTTCTCCGTAGGGCCAATAGGTAGTGGAGCTGGTCTGTGCGCCGGTGTCCATGTTCCGGGTTTCGATGACGTTGCCCAGGGTGTCGGGCATGAAGAGCGTCTTGACCCCACCTCGGTTTTCGCACAGCACCTGCCCACCGACAGTGGTGTACCGGACCGACATTGCCATTAGCTGATCTCTCCCAGGTAGTCCGTGCCATCCCAGACTATGGTCACTGTACCACTTCCGTCCTGGATTCTACGACGTAAACCATCGCCATCGTACGCATAAGTGGAAGTCCCACTCGCAGTCTGCATCGTTTGCATGCGGTTCTCGCGGTCATAGGCGTAGGTTGTCTTGGTGCCGCTCACATCTTCAACAGTCATGTTGCCATTGTTGTCGTAGCTGTAGTTGGTGGTTGCCGATCCCTGCTGCGAAGACTCAAGCCGCTGCGCGGCGTCGTAAGTCATGGTTTGGGGTGAGGTGCCTTCTTGCGATTTCACCGTGATGTTGCCCTCCGCGTCCATCACAAAGGTGGCCCGGGCTCCCGTCACTTGCTGCCGCACAATAAGTGCCACTGCTACTATTTAGGTAAGCCATGCATCTTATGCAGAAGCAATGCCTTGCTAAGAGTAAACTATGACTTACCGACGTAAGTATGAAGTAACATAGACATCTCCAGATTCGATCTTGCTAGATTCCAACCAGCTAGCAATAGTCTGGCTCTCAGTGTATCGTTTTGGTAAAGCGCGAAGATCGGGTGTTAAGAAATAGAATTGAGATCCTACTTGGTCATCTACCATTCCGTAAACTACAAACTGCATTCCATAAGATTCTGAGGGTTGTAGAGTTACTATGTGCTCCAATCGAGGTTGATACTTTGTATCTCTAAGATCAATCCGCAAGTCGTCTGAAATCAGTCCCGCTTGAAATTCAAAGGGGCAGAAGGCAAATGGCTTGACGCCCTCGTTCTCGATCACTACGGTTACTGTTACTGAACTTTGTCCTCTAGGCCTTATGGCACTCAATCGAAAAGCTGCAAGTGCCCTAATGTGTTGAATGTCATTCGTCTTCACTTTTGACCTCAGTGACGTTGAGTCGGCAGTATTATTGCCATCGACATCATGGGTGCGACTACACGACGTAGTTGTGAGGACACTCACGAAGATAATGACAATCGGCACTACTGGTCGTAACTTCCAGTCTATTCCAATTACATCACTTGTCTCTTTACATAGACAACTCATTGTGCGCAGGTAATTATTCACTTCGATCTGACTCACGAAAACTCTACCATGTAGTGGACTTCCAGCAAGAATCTCCTTTACGCCTCTTGACTTGAATATTGTAAATGCAACATGAGGCGATGCCATTGCAGGAGGTGTTGCCTCGGGGTCGCTGGTCTGGTTTGTGTGCTGGGGGGAGCCCATGCCCAATGCCACATGTGTGCAACATTTCATGCAAAAGAGTATCCGTGATTCCTGGAACTCCACCGAGACCAGCACCCGCACCGTTATTGTGGTTCTCGGGGCATATAAGAATACCTCCCATTGGGCTCTCAACAGGAATGTAGCCGATAATCCAACCTATCGCAATAAGCGATCCGAGGTTATGCCCTCCTCCGGGAGGCAGTTCACAACTTATTGCTTGTCCGAACATGCCTGGTATTGTGCAATCAAGTCGAGGATCATTGCACCCAACATAGCCGGCTGCACAGAAGTTACCCAGGCATTTAATAATGGATGGGGTTATTTTGGGACATGCTATGCCTAACTTCCCTGCGGACTTTGTTACACAATCGTTGATCTCGCTGATCTCCTTAGGTGCCCATCCACCTGCTAGCATCTTACAAAGAGCATTCAAAGATGTTGTTATTGATGGAGGACACCCAACAGCTTTACCGCCAAAGGAAGAATAGCCGTTTGTATCTACCAACTGTGAGGGCCGGTTCATTGAGTAGACATAGGCACTCTCATCCGGCCACAAGGGATCCACCGATAACCAGCAAGACGTATCCGCCCGGTAATGCCTAGCGCGCACATACATCCGCGAAACGGCATCCGTAAGATAGCCCCATACGCCACAGAAACCCCATGGGCTTGGATTCGTACCCGTTTGCGTACGCACTTCCCCGAAAGGCCAGTACGTGGTGGTGGAAGTCACATTGCCTGAAGTATCCGTGGTCTTAATCACATTCCCCAGGGTGTCACCGAGATAGCGTGTTGTCACCCCGCCGCGCGTTTCTTCTCGCAAGCGGCCGTGCACAGTCACGTAAGTTACAGACATCGCCATCAGCTGATTTCTCCTAGATAGTCGCTCCCATCCCAGACATAAGTGGTTGTACCCGAAGCCGTCTGCTTGGTTCTTCGCAATCCGTCACCGTCGTACGTCATCGTGGTAGCTGTTTTGTCCGGAAGGGTGATGAGATTCAGTTCGTTGCGTCGGTTGTAGTCGTACACCGTGCGAATGGCGCTGGACCCTCTCTGTTCAATCGTCGTATTGCCGTTGTTGTCGTAAGTGAAGGTCACCCGGGTCGGGCCATCTTGCATCGTAGTTAAACGCTGCGCAGCATCATAGGTCATGGTGGCGGGCAGACTGCCTTGATGATGTTTCACGGTCTGGTTGCCTACGGCATCATACGTGAAGGTCGAGAAAGCTCCTGAAGTGTGTTGTCCGGTTAACCGAGTGGCGTTGTCGTAAGTATAGGATGTCGTGACTCCATTCGCCACCTGCTTGGTCTTCCGTCCGGCCGCATCGTAAGTGTCCACCACCGTTGAGATGACCGTGCTGGCATGAAGCTGGGTCATGGTAGCCGGACGTCCGAGGGCATCGTAAGTGGTGATTTCCGAATCGCTCCCATAGAGCAAGGTCGTGAGATTGCTGCCCTGGTCGTACTGAGACGTATAAATCGTCCCGTTGGATGCCATGAGGGCACTCACCCGGTTGAGGGCATCGAAGGTTGAGGTGGTGCGGCCGCCATCAGGGTCGATCATCAGCTCGCGGTTGCCCAAGGCATCGTATTGATAGCTGATGACGAGAGCCCCGGGGCTCTCCACCCGCGAGACTTCGTTGCGGGCGGTGTAGGCGTATTTGGTGGTGCCGGTGGCATCGATCATGGTGGTGCGGTTGCCCACGGCATCGTACGCATAGGTCACGGCTGAAGGCGAAGCGCCATAGAGCACCTGGGTGGTGCGGCCGAGGGCATCGTGGGTGTGCGTTTGTACCCAGCCATTGGCATCCAGAATGGTGGTGGGCCGCCCCGCCGCGTCGTAGCTGGTGGTGGTGGCCAGGTTGAGTTCGTTACGCAGGGCAATTTGCCGACCAGCGAGGTCATACGAATAGGTGATCCGGTTACCCCGGGCATCTTGGCGGCTGGTTTGCTGCATTACATCGTTCCCAGCGTCAGCGCCGCCGCTTCCTCGCCGGCCAGGGTGCCGAGGGCCACGCCCATGCCCCCCATGCGCACGGCGGCCACGGTCGTCCCGCTCAGCGCCCGCACAATCGGCGACTTGGTCGGCCCCAGCCCCATGATCCCGCTCCACCGCCGCTGCACCCGGAAATCCACCCCCGGAATAATCACCTCGCGCAGGCACCGCTCCAGCCGATCTTGAATGAGGCTCGTGGTCACCATCTCGGTGGTCGTTTCCCCCTCAAAATCCAGGTTGCGCGCCCCCCCAAACAGCACCTGGTCGCCCACATTGCGGAAGTAGTAGTACCCCTCATCAAAGTGGAACGCCCCCCGGAAGCGCAACCCCGGGATCGGGTCGGTAACCAGCACTTGGGCGCGGGCGGGGGTCACATCCAGCGCGGGCAGCAGCTGCCGGGCAAAGCCATTGGTGCACACCACGGCGCGGCGGGCGCGCACCGGGCCAAAGGGTTGCGTGTGAAGTTCCAGCCCGTCGCCGTCCTCGTCCATCCGCTCCACCCAGGCCCCGTGGCACAGGCTGACGCCGCTGGCCACGGCCTGGCGCATCAGGGCATCCATCATCTGGCCGGTGTGCACCAGGCCTTCGGCGCGGTTGTGGATGAGGTGGCGCGTCCCCCCAAACCCGAACTCGGCGAGGTGGGCGGTGCCGTCGGCGTAGGCTTCGGGCTGGCCGGTGAACTCGGCGGCCCAGGCGTTCAGCGTCGGCATGAAATCGCGGCAGCGGGCCATGGTGGCGTCGTCGGCAATCAGCTCCCAGCCGCCCAGGGGTTCGTAGCCGATGGCGTCGTCGCCCAGGTTCTCGCGCAGGCGGCGCAGGCCTTGGTAGCGGCGGGCCATGAGGGCGCGGACTTCGGCCTCGGGCATGCGCTCCAGGTCGTCCATCACCTCGGTGACGCTGCCAAAGCACGCAAAGCCGGCGTTGCGGGTGCTGGCGCCATAGGGCAGGGACCCCCGCTCGAACACCACCACCCGCAGATCGGGGCGGGCGCGGCGGAGCGCCCAGGCGGCATTGAGCCCCACGATGCCCCCGCCAATGACGGCGACATCGAGATCGCGGAAATAGGTGTCGTACTCCCAGTGGCTCAGCGACATGGCGTTAGGCTTGTAGGCGGTCCAGCAGGCGGCCTTCGCAGGTCTGCAGTTCGGTGAGGGTGGCTTCGTTCATGGCCTGGATTTGGGCGACGAGGCCATCGAACTGGGCGATGCGTGCGGCACGGAGTTCGCGGCGCAGGCGCCCACTGACGAAGGCGATGCGCTCCTCGCGGGTTTCGCAGATGAGGGTGGGCACGGGCACCGGGCGGCCGTTTTCCACCGCGACCATGATGACGCGGGCGGTGTTGGTGTGAGTGTCGCGGCCCGTGGGGAGGTCGGTGGCGGTGACGTCAATGGTGACCTCCACCGAGGTGCGCCCGGCGTAACTAACGTGGCCGCGCATGGTCACCAGCGCACCGACATCGATGGGGGTGTGGAAGTCCACGCGCTCGAAGGAGGCGGTGACACACACGCGCCCGGCGAATTTCTGCGCGGTGGCACTGGCGGTGAGGTCAATCATGCTGAGGATGCTGCCGCCGAAGACCTTGCCGAGCACGTTGGCATCGGTGGGGGTCATGATCTGCGCGAGCTTGAGGTGGGTGTCTTGAACGCGCACGCCTTGCTTCGTCTCGCTCACGGGGCGGCCGCCTCGACAATGCGGCGGAAACCGGCGGCATCCAGGCTGGCACCACCCACCAGGCCGCCATCAATGTCGCTTTGACCAAAGAGTTCGGCGGCGTTCTCGGCCTTCACCGATCCGCCGTAGAGTACGCGCACCTGGGCTTGCACCCCGGCGGGGAACCACTGGCGGATGAACGCGCACACGCGGTTGGCTTCGTCGGCGGCGCAGGTTTGGCCGGTGCCGATGGCCCACACGGGCTCGTAGGCCACCACGGTTTTGGCCATGTCACCCTCAGTAAAGCCCTGGAACGCGCCTTCCAGTTGCTCGCGGATGACATCCTCGGTGCGGCCAGCTTCGCGTTCGGCCAGGGTCTCGCCGACGCACAGGATGGGCACCAAGCCGACGCGCATCATGGCTTCCATCTTGCGGCGCACGGTGGTGTTGGTTTCGGCGAAGTAGCCGACGTCGCCCGCGTCAATATCCAGCTTGCCGAAGCGCCCTCGGGTCTCGCTGTGCCCGACAATGCCGTAGCGGGCGCCCGCGTCATCCAGCAATTCGGCGCTGATTTGGCCGGTGAAGGCGCCATTGGGCACCCAGAAGCAGTCCTGGCCCCCGGTGCTGACCCCGGCGGGGCAGTGGGCCGCGATTTCGGCAAGCAGGGTGAAGGGCGGGCACACTACCACCTCGACGGCGGCGGGCAAACCGCTGAGTTCGGCGACAAGAGCCTGGCCCGTGGCCCTCGTCATGTTCATCTTCCAGTTCCCGGCCACCAGCGGCATTCGCATGCTGTTATTGTGGCCGGGAAGGAAGCGGGGAAGTTAGGCGCGGACGACCGTCGGGTCCACGGCGATCTCCACCGTGCCGCGCACCGCGTTGGTCACGATGCAATAGGCATCCGCCTTGTGCGCCATGTCTTCGGCCATCTTGATGTGGTCTTCGGTGGCTTCGCCGCTCAGGGTAATAGTGGGGCGGAGCGTGATCTTGGTGTACTTAAAGGAAGGACCGCTCTCTTCGACTTCGCCCTGGGCGTTGGTCTCAATACCCGTAAAGGGCAGCTTGCGGTTGGTGGCGATGATGCCAAAGGTGATGCTGTAGCAGGCGGCAATGGCGCTGGTCAACAGCTCTTCGGGGTTGGTGGCCTGGCTTTCGCTACCGCCAAACTCGGGCGGGACGCGCAGGTCCATGCCCACATGGGTGCGTTGCGTAGTGGCCTTGCCTTGGCCGTCGCGGCCTCCGGTCCATTGGACTTGCACCGGATACTCGTGGATTTTCGCCATGTCTCTGGTCTACCGCGTCAGGCGTCCCGATGTCTCGGGAGCGGGGCGCATGGCTGGGGTATTGTTTGGGTCTCGCTGGGCGTCGTACCCAAGCGGTGAAGGGAACGGTCTGCAAAACCGTGATGCAGCGGTTCGAGTCCGCTCGACGCCTCCAACCTTGTTGCGTTCCCGCGAAAAAACAGTTAGGCGCCGTAGCCAAGTGGTAAGGCAGAGGACTGCAAATCCTTTACGCGGCGGTTCGAATCCGCCCGGCGCCTCCAACTTTCTTCCTGCTCCGTTTGGCGGCAAGTCCCGCCTTTTGCGCCGCTCTGCGGGGCTGAATCGTCTAAGTTATTGACATGGCCTTGCGGCGACTCATCCTGTTTGTTGCGGTGCTGATGGCGGCCCTGATGGTGCCGGCCTTCATCCCGCAAAACCGCCCCACGATGACCCTCGAGGTCGAAGGGCGCGGCCGCATTGTCATAGAGATGTATCCGGACAAGGCCCCCAAGACGGTGGGCCACATCCAGGGGCTGGTGCGCCGGGGCTTTTATGATGGCCAGCGCTTCTTCCGGGTGATCACCGAGCCGCGTCCCTATCTCATCCAGACCGGCGACCCTGCCAGCCGCACCCAGGCGATGGACAGCGCCAATATGGGCAGTGGCGGCAGTGGCGCGCGCGTGCCCTATGAAGATAGCGGCCTGCCCAACGACACGGGCTACGTCGGCCTCAGCACCCTCCCGCGCGACCGGGACAGCGGCGACAGCCAGTTCTACATCTTGCTTGGCCCCTCGCGGTTCTTGGATGGTCAGTACACGGTGTTTGGCCGGGTGACGCAGGGCATGGACGTGGTCCGATCCATCCAGCTGGGCGATCGAATCACCTCGATTCGCTAATTCCGTCATTTTTCCCCCGGAGGCCCGTTTCCTCGGCTAGAATGAGCGGGCAACTATGGCTTCGGGCGGCACCTCTTCGGCATCGCTGACGCGTCGGCTTTTGGGCCGCGTGGCAGCGGGCTTGCTGAGCGTGCTGTTTGTGGCGTTCGTCACCTTCATGGCCGACGAACTGGCCCCCGGGGATGCTGCCATGGCCATCCTGGGCGAGAAAGCCCGCCCCGAGCAGATCACCGCGATGCGCAAGCAGATGGGGCTGGACCGGCCCGTGGCCGTGCGCTTTGTGGAGTACGTGGGCAACGCGGCGCGGGGTGACTTTGGCAACTCCTACTTCGGCACCCGCGAGCCCGTGAGCGAGCTGATTGGCCGCTCGTTGCCCATCACGGCGATGTTGGCGGTGCTGGCCATTGGGGTGGCGGCCCTGATCGGGATTTTGCTCGGTTCTTTGGCGGCGATCTTCGAAGACCGCTGGCCGGACCGTATCATCCTTGCCCTCAGCACTTTGGGGGTTACGGTGCCAAACTTTGTTCTTATCCCCATCTTCATGCTCATCTTTGTATTGAGGATGGACCTCTTCCCGCTCACCTGGGAAACCCCCCTGCGCGGCCCGCTTTTCTTCTATCTGGTGCTGCCGGTGGCGGTACTGGCGGCCCGGCCGATGGCGGTGCTGACCCGACTGACCCGCGCGAGTTTCGTGGATGTTTTGCGGCAAGAATATATGCGTTTTGCCCGCGCCAAGGGCGTGCCGTTTGGGCAACGCATGTTTAAGCACGGCCTGCGCAACGCCATGCCCCCGGTGGTGACCGCCATGGGCAACTCGTTCGGCATTCTGCTTACGGGGTCGTTCATTACCGAGACCGCTTTTGCCATGCCCGGGCTGGGCAAAGCGGCGATTGACGCGATCAAGAAGCGCGACACCCCGGTGGTGATGGCCACCGCTCTCACGGCGGCGGTGCTTTACATCCTGGTGAACCTCATCGTCGACCTGATGCAGCCCGCGCTCGATCCGCGCGTGCGGGAGTCGCAGGTATGAAGCGACGCGACCCGCTTTTTTGGGGCGGCGTTGTCTTCTTGGTTTTTCTGGTGCTGTTCGCCATTTTCGGTCCGAACCTGCGCCACAACCCCATCACCCCGGTGGGCACCAACTTTTTGCCGCCGTCGTCGCAGTATTGGCTGGGCACGGATGAACTGGGGCGCGACATCTTTGCCCGCCTGGCCGAAGGGGCGCGGATCTCGCTCTTCGTCGGTTTTGCGGTGCAGGCCATTGCCCTCACCGTCGGCATCATTGTCGGCCTGACCGGGGTGTACGGGCCGCGCTGGCTGGCCGGGCCGATCATGCGCCTCACGGACGCCATGTTCGCCTTCCCCGATATCCTCCTCGCCATCCTCATCATCGGGGTGTGGGGGCTGGGCATCACGCCCGTCATCGTGGCGCTGAGCATCACCGCCTGGCCGGGGGTGGCGAGGCTGGTGAAGACGCAAGCCGCCGCCATGAACGAGCGCGAATTCGTGGTGGCCAGCCGCGCCCTGGGGGCAGGCACCCTGTGGACCGTGACCCGGCACGTGTTGCCGCACTTGGCCCCGCTGCTCACGGCAGTGGCAATGGTGGAGGTCGCGGGGACGATCCTGGGCGAGAGTGCTTTGTCCTTCCTCGGGATCGGCGTGCAGCCGCCCAACCCGAGCTGGGGGAGCATGATCAACTCGGCGCGGTCGGAGATGAATAGCCACCCCACGCTACTGCTGTGGCCATGTTTGATCCTCTCGATGACGGTGTTTGCGCTGAACTTTGTGGGGGATGGCCTGCGCCGCCGCCTCGACCCGCGCGCGAGCCAGCAGTAACCACGCTCCGGCCGGGCCCAGGCGAAAGTGTGCCCGCCCACACCCCCGGCCAACCTCTCGCCCCCTGTACCGACTAAAATACGGGCATGTGTGGCATTGCGGGGTACGTGGGACCCCAGTCGGCCGTTCCGATTGTCTTCGACCAGCTTCGACGCCTGGAGTACCGAGGGTACGACAGCGCGGGCATTGCCTTTCCGCAGGGGGATCGCATCGGCATCCTCAAGCGCGCGGGCAAGCTTAGTGGCCTGGGCGAGATGCTGGCCCAAGAAACCCCCGAGTCCCAGGTGGCGATTGCCCACAGCCGCTGGGCCACCCACGGCGCTCCCAACGACCTGAACGCCCACCCGCACTACGACCAATTCGGGCAGATCGCGCTCATCCACAACGGGATCATCGAGAACTATCTCGAGCTCAAGACGGAACTCGCCCGAGAAGGGGACACCTTCCAAAGCGAGACCGACACCGAAGTCGCCGCCCACGTCATTGGTCGCCTACACGCGACCGGCCTAAGCCTAGAGGACGCAGTAAGACAATCCCTGGCCAAGTTTAGGGGTGCATACGCCTTTGTCGTGCTCAGTGCCCGCGAACCCGGCACCATCGTGTGCGCCCGCAACGCCAGCCCGCTCGTGCTGGGCTTCGGCGAGGGCGAAAACCTCCTCGCCAGCGACGTGCCCGCCCTGATCCCCTGGACCCGGCGGGTGTGGACGATGCCCGACGACACCGTGGCCGTGCTGACCAAAGACGGCATCCGGGTGACCGACGTGAACGGCCGTCCGGTGGAAGCCGAGCCCGAAGAAGTGACCTGGGACGTGGCCGCCGCCGAGAAAGGGGGCTATGAGCACTTCATGATCAAGGAGATTCATGAACAGCCGTTGGTGGCCCGCCAGTGCCTGGCCGGACGCCTGACCGACGACAACCGGGTAGCCCTGGATGGCGTGTTTAGCGACCACGTGTGGCAAGAAATTGACCGGGTGAACATCATCGGCTGCGGCACCGCCTACCACGCCGGGCTGATGGGCAAGCACCTGTTTGAGCGCATGTTGCGCCTGCCGACCGACGTGTTCTATAGCAGCGAATTCCGCTACGGCGACCCGCTCCTGAGTGATCGCTCGTTGGCCGTATTTATCAGCCAGAGCGGCGAAACCGCCGACTCCCTGGCCGCCTTGCGCCTGTGCCAACAGCGCCGCATCCGCACGCTCGGCATCGTCAACGTGGTGGGCAGCGCCATCGCCCGCGAATGTGACCGCGTGATTTACACCCAGGCGGGGCCGGAGATCAGCGTGGCCAGCACCAAGGCGTACACCGCCCAGTGCCTGGTGCTGCTGCAACTAGGGATGACCATTGCCCAGCACCGCGAGATGCCCGGGGTGCGCGTGGAAGAAGTGGTGCGCGACCTGCGCCAGTGGCCAGAACGGGTGGAAGAAGCCCTGGGGCTGGAAGAGCAAGTGAAGCGCATTGCCAACGAGTGGGCGGATAGCCGCATGGCCTTCTTCTTAGGCCGCAACGCCGACGCCGCCGTGGCGCTGGAAGGCGCCCTGAAACTGAAGGAGATTGCCTACATTCCGACCCAAGAAGGACCGGCGGGCGAGCTAAAGCACGGCCCCTTGGCGTTGGTGGAAGAAGGCGTGCTGGCCGTGTTTGGGGCCACCGACCCGTTTGTGCGCGAGAAACTCGCCAGCAACGTGAAGGAAGTGCAAGCCCGGGGCGGGCGCGCGCTCATCATCACCACCCACGATGACGACACGATGGACGGCGTGGGCGACGAGGTGCTTCGCATCCCCGGGGGCAAGACGCCGTACTTGAACGCTCTGATGAGCGTGGTGCCGCTGCAACTGCTGGCCTACTACATGGCGCGGGCGAAGGATCTGGAAATTGACATGCCCCGCAACCTCGCCAAGAGCGTCACGGTGGAGTAAGGGACCGGGCCAGCGAAGATGTAGACTGGAGGGCGTGAACGACACCCTCCAGTCTTGGCTCAAAGGTGAACTCCAGTCGCTGCGTGACCAGAACCTGTATAAGGTTCCGCGCATCCTCAATTCTCCGGCGGGGGGCCGGGTGCAGATGGATGGCCGGGAGGTCATCAACCTCAGCAGCAACAACTATTTGGGCCTGGCCAATGACCCGCGCGTGCGGCAGGCCGCCGAGGAAGCCATTGAACGCTGGGGTGTGGGCGCGGGGGCCGTGCGCTGGATTGGCGGCACCATGGAAGTCCACGACGAACTCGAGCGCAAGCTGGCCGAGTTCAAGCATGTGGATTCGGTGCTGGTGTTCACGGGGGGCTTCACGGCCAATAGCGGTTGCATTCCGGCGGTGGTGACGAAGGACGACGTCATCATCAGCGACGAACTCAACCACGCGAGCATCATTGATGGAGTGCGCCTGAGCGCGGCCAGCTACAAGAAGAGCGACGGCTGGGTGTACGCGCACAAGGACATGGACGCGCTGGAAGACTGCCTCAAGCGCGCGCAGGGCCTTAAGAAACGAATGATCATCACCGACGGGGTGTTCAGCATGGATGGCGACATTGCGCCCCTGCCGGAGATCGTGGCCCTGGCCGAACAGTACGATGCCTTTGTGATGGTGGACGACGCCCACGCCAGCGGGGTGCTGGGCAAGAACGGGGCCGGCACCGCCAGCCACTTCAATCTCTACGGCCGGGTGGATATCCAGCTCGGCACGCTCAGCAAGGCGCTAGGGGTCATTGGCGGCTACATTGCGGGTTCACACGAACTCAAGGATTGGCTCATCAACCGGGGCCGGCCGTACCTATTCAGCACCGCGCACCCGCCGATGGTGGCGGCGGCGCTGATCAAGGCCCTGGAGATCATGCAAACCGACCCGACGCCGATGGAACGTCTGTGGGCCAACGCCCGCCGCTGGAAGGCGATGCTGAACGAGGCCGGATTTGACACCATGGGCAGCGAGACGCCGATTACGCCGGTCTACGTGGGTGACGAAGGGGCCGCGCAGCGGATGGAGCGCATGCTGTGGGATGAGGGCGTTTATGCGCTCGCCATCGTCTACCCGACGGTGGGCTTGGGCAAGGCTCGCATCCGCACCATGCCGAACGCCACCCACACCGAGGAAGACCTGGACCAGGCGCTTAAGGCGTTTGTGAAGGTGCGCGACCAACTGGGCGCCGTTCGGTAAGCCTGGGCGGTGAATTCGTCCCGCCGACCTTCCGTGGTCGGCGGGATCCTCTCCAGAGAGCGAGGTTCGACGGGAGGAGGAAGCCCGTCTGTATTGCAGGATAACCAGAAATCCTGCTCTTTGCCGCGAGTTATCCACACTTGCTCGATTTCGTCTTGTAAATTCTTCGTTAAAGTGGACGAATGTCTGCTATATTGTTGGTTATGGATCGAAGCCAGACCCTGGTCATGCTCATCAAGGCCGCCATGGAATCCACCATCGCCGCCGCCCGCGCCACCGCGCCCGACAAACTCACGTGGTCGCCGGATGGCAAGTCGCGTTCGGCCTTGGCCCAACTTTGCGAATGCGGTCAGGCCTGCGAGTGGTTTACGCACATCCTGAACGCGCGCGGCGAAGGAGTGGGCTTTGATCCGGAGTCCTTCAAGGAAGCGCAGATCGCCCAACGCCGGGCCTCGGATATTGAGGTGGTGGAGGCAGATGTCCGCGCCCACACGGCGGCTTTCTGCGACGCGCTACTGAACCTGCCCGCCGAGGATGGCAGCAAGCAAGTGGAACTGTTCCCCGAGTTCCACCTCTCGCTCAACCACCTGATGCTGTTGCCGCTGGAGAACTTTGCCTACCACCAGGGACAAATCAACTACATCCAGACCCTCTACGGCGACAAAGACATGCACGAGGCCGGCTCGGCGCAAATTGATTTCCCGGACCGCGAGACCATCATCGAGGCGTGTGAGTTCGTGTTGCCGATGCTGATCCGCACGGTGCGGGCCACGCCCGCCGACAAGTGCCAGTGGAGCCCGGCCGAGGGGGCGCGAACCATCCTGGATATGGCCGAAGAAGTGCGGCAGTCCGGTGGCTGGGGAGCCGACAGCCTGGAAGCGGCCGACAAGTTCTCGTTTGCCGATTTCGACTTCGGCGCGATGATGGCCGACCGCATGCAGGAGCCCGATTACGACGCCTGGGAAACGCGGCTGCGCGCCAACCACGAGGCGTTCTATGCCAAGCTCCGCGCCTTCCCAGCCGAGAAGGAAGGTCTCCGCGCCGAGCCGATGCCGGGCTGGGTGCTGACCATGGGCGACCTGGCGTACTATCCGTTCTGGAACATTGCCTACCACCTTGGGCAAATCAACTACGTGCAATGCCTGTACGGCGATACCGAAATGCACTAGTTTCATAGGAAACTATCCGCCCCTTTAGCCGGTAAAGTCACTTGGTGCCCCCACGATTGTGGGGGCGCGGTGAAATTATGCGTGGAACTATGTGCTCGCTCGCGGTGCTCGCGATGCTGGCGATTGCGCCCCTTGGGTTCGCTCAAGACGAAGGGCCGCGACCGGGCGGGGGGCGCCCCGGGGGTGGCGGTGCCGCCCAAAACTCGGATGACAATCTTTTGCCGTGGGATCGAGCCACGGAGGGCTACACCAAGTCGGCCGGGGGCGTCTCAGTCTGGCGAAAAGATGATTCTCTTTACTTCGAAATCCCGTCGGCCTTGCTGGGACGCGATTTCCTTTGGCAAATTGAAGCCAAGGAGACGCCCTCGGGTGGCTACAACGGCACGGCGGCGGGCGATTCGGTGGTGCGCTGGGATCGCCGCGAGAACCGCATCTTGCTCCGCAAGATGTTCTTCAACAACCGGGCAATAAGCGACGGCGCGATCTCCCGAGCGGTGGCCCAAAGCAATGTGAACCCGATTGTGCGGGCCTTCCCGATTCGATCGGTGAGCCCCGAGGGCAACGTGCTGATTGATGTCAGCAGCATTTTCCTTTCGGATGTGCCTGAGCTTTCGGCGCGGCAGCTGTTCGGCGGCGGCAACATGGACCGCTCGCGCACGTTTGTGGAGCGCGTCAACGCCTTCCCCGAGAACGTGAATATCGACATCCTGGCTACCTTCACGGGTGGGGCCGCCCCGGCCAACCCGTTTGGGGGCGGTGGTGGTCTCGGACGCGGCGCGGGCAGCCAGCCCAGCAACACTGGCGTGGTGAACCACAGCATCGTTCTGCTGCCGGAAACGCCGATGATGGGACGCCTGTTCGATAGCCGGGTGGGTTACTTCTCCAACCGGTACACGGCGTACACCAACGACTTTCCGGGCACCAAGGCCGAGGCGTTCATCAACCGCTATCGCCTGGAAAAGAAGGACCCGAGCGCGGCCATCAGCGAACCCGTCAAGCCGATTGTCTACTACATCTCGCCGGAAGTGCCGGAGAAGTGGCGCCCGTTCGTCAAGGCCGGGGTGGAAGATTGGAACGAAGCTTTCGAGGCCGCTGGTTTCCGCAACGCGATCATGTGCAAGGAAGCCCCCGAGAACGACCCCACCTGGAGCAGTGAGGACGTCCGCTACAGCATGATCCGCTGGGCGCCGCTCCCGATTGCGAACGCCATGGGCCCGAGCGTGACCGACCCGCGCAGCGGGGAAATCATCAGCGCCCACATCATCATGTGGCACGACGTGCTCAAGCTGGGCGACCAGTGGTACTTCGCGCAGGCCAGTGCCAACGACCGCCGCGCCCAATCGCACCCGTTCCCGGATGAACTCACCGGCGAACTCCTGCGCTTTGTGGTGGCGCACGAAGTCGGGCACACCCTGGGCTTGCCGCATAACGGCAAGGGCAGTGCCATGGTGCCGACCGAGTGGCTCCGCGACCCCAAGTGGACCAATGAGAATGGCACCGCGACGACCATCATGGACTACGCGCGCTTCAACTACGTCGCTCAGCCGGGTGACGGCGCTCGCCTGATCCCGAAGATCGGCCCGTACGACAAGTTCTCGATTGAGTGGGGCTACAAGCCGATTGCCGGCGCCAGCAACCCCTACGCCGAAGTGATGACCCTGGACAAGTGGGCGGCGCAGATGGTGGACAACCCGATGCTGCGGTTCTACGACAACTTCAACTCGGCCGACCCCACCGCGCAGAGCGAAGCCCTGGGTGACGATGCCGTAAAGGCCAGCACCTACGGGGTGATGAACCTGAAGCGCAGCATGGGATACCTGCTGCCGGGCATGGTGAAGCTGGGCGAGGACTACAGCGAATTGAACCGCTTCTGGGGTTCGCTGACCTCGCAAATGCGCACCTACATCGGTCACGTGGTGACCGTGGTGGGCGGCGTGGAGCAGATCGATTACCGTGGCGGACGAGGGGGAGACGTTTACTACCCCGTGAGCCCGCAGCGCCAAAAAGATGCCGTCAAGTGGATCGTGGACAACGTGCTGACCACCCCAACGTGGATGGTGCCGAAGGACATCACGAACAAGCTGGGCAGTGATGGCGGCACCAGCCAGGTGCTGGCGATGCAGCTGAGTGCCCTCGGTGGCCTGACGCAAGACGCCCGCCTGACGCGAATGATCCAGAACCAGGTGCACCAAGGTAGCGCGGCCTACACCGTGCCGATGATGATGCGCGACATTCGCCAAGGCGTGTTCGGTTCGGTCGAAGGCCGCAACTTCACGCTGGATGTCTATCAGCGCAATCTTCAGCGTGCCTACGTGCAGGCTCTGATGCCGCGTATGGCGCCGGACGCCACCGTGGCTCGTCCCTATGCCGTGGCCGAGATGGAAGCCCTGCGTGCGCTCCTGAGCTCGGCCGCGGGCCGCGCCGGAGATGAAGAAAGCCGCATCCACCTTCGCGACCTGGCCCGCATGGCCGAGTGGGCGCTGGCGAACCCCGACAAGGTGGCTCCGCCGGCCGCTGCCGCACCGGCCGCGCCGCAGGGACGCCTGGGCATGAGCTGCTGGATCTGCGACCATCACCTGCTGTAAGGGCAACCTGACGACTGGCCAACCCCGGAGACACGCCTGTCTCTGGGGTTCTTCTTTGGTCCAGGCCCTGCGGCGATGGGTGCCGCTTGGTAAGGTGAAGCCATGAACCCGAGGCTCGCCTCTTCGCCGTCCCTTTACCTGCGCCAGCACGCAGGGGATCCGGTGGATTGGTACCCCTGGGGAGAGGAAGCGCTAGCACGGGCGAAGGCTGAGGATAAACCCATCTTCCTCAGCGTGGGCTACAGCAGTTGCCACTGGTGCCACGTGATGGCGCACGAGTCGTTCCAAGACCCCGAAGTGGCGCGGGTGTTGAATCACTCCTTCATCAGCATCAAGCTGGACCGGGAGGAGCGCCCCGACCTGGATGACCTCTACATGACAGCCCTGCAACTGGCCATGGGGCACGGGGGCTGGCCGATGACGATCTTCCTCACGCCCGACCTGAAACCGTGGTTTGTGGGGACGTACTTCCCGCGCAACGCGCGGGGCGAGGTGCCGGGCTTTGTCACGGTGGCTTCCAGCCTGGCGCAGGCCTGGCAAGACCAGCGGGCGGACATCCAGGAACGCGCGGACGAGTTTGCGGCGGCGATTGACCAAGTGCGGGAGCGCACCCTGCCCGCTGAGCGGGCACGGCTGGACATTGCCCTGGTGGATGGGGCGATCCGGACGCTGCATGGTGACTTTGACCACGAGCGGGGCGGCTACGGCGACAAGCCGAAGTTCCCGCCCTTTTCGGCATTGGAGTACTTGCTGAAGTACGCCTCGGCTCGCAACATGCTGCCCGGTGATGCCGCCACCACGGATAGCCTGGTGCAAGAGGCGGCCTACCAAGCGCTCTTCACGCTGGAGTGCATGGCGAATGGGGGCATTCACGACCGGGTGGGGGGTGGCTTCCACCGCTACAGTACGGATGGGGAATGGCGCCTGCCGCACTTTGAGAAGATGCTGAGCGACAACGCCCAGATGCTGGCGGTCTATGCCACCGCTGGGCGGATCGTGGAGGATGATTCGATCCAGAGCGTCTTTAAGCAAGTTGAGGCAGGGATTCTGCGATGGCTGCGAGAAGAAATGTGGTTACCAGATGGTTCGTATGCCAATGCACTGGATGCGGATGTGGACGGGGAAGAGGGAACCACATATACCTGGTCTTGGAGCGAATTAGAGGCCTTGCTGGGGGACCAGATGGGGGCCTTCGCGGAAGCCCATGGCCTGCGCCCCGAAGGCAATTTCCACGATCAGGCCACGGGGCAACTCATGGGGCAAAACCTGTTGCTCGGTCCCCTCGATCCGGACTGGGCCGGGGCTTACGCCAAGCTGCGCGAGGTGCGGCGAGGGCGTCCGCAACCGCAGCGGGATGAGAAGGCGATTGCGGCCGTGCAAGGGTTGCTGATTGGGGCGCTGGCCTTTGCCGATGCGCTGGATGAAGCCCAGGCGCTGGCCGGCAAGTGGGCTGCATTTGATCCGGAGTCGCTGCCGCACATGCTTGTGGATGGCGAGCCTCACGGGGAAGCCTTCCTCGACGACTTTGCGTTCCTCATTCAGGGATTCTTAAGGTTAGCTGATAGTTCAGGTAACGAACAATGGCGAGATGCGGCTCACCGATTTGCCGAGGTAATGATGGTGCGATTCCGCGATGACGAAGTAGGCGATTTCTTCTACCAGCCGTCGCACATGGGGATCGGGTTTGCCCGGGCGAAACCCATTCTCGACCAAGCCGTGCCGAGCGCCAACGGCTCGGCCATTCTGGTGCTGCAGCGTTTGGGATTCGCCGAGGACGCCGCTCGCGCCCTCCGCGCGAATCTCGGCTGGATTGAGCGGATGCCCCAATCTTGCGAGAGTCTGCTCTCGGCGGCCCTGGCCCATATCATCGCGAATGGCCCCGACGAAGCCTCGGCCACTCCAGTCATCCCCACCAAACTCAACGTGCGCCTGGAAACCCAAGAAGTCACTCCCAGCGACGACGGCTGGGCGCACACGGCCCTCCTGATCGAGATTCCTGAGGGCTACCGCATCAACTCCACCGACCCTCCGGCCAAGTGGCTGATCCCCACCACGCTCCACATTGACCACTTGCTGGGCGAGGCGGGATTCCCCAGCGCCACCGATGACCACTACGAAGGCGAACTCCGGGTGCCCATCCGCCTGCAACCGCGCGGCAAGACCACGGCGTTCACCCTGCGCCTGCGGTACCAGCTCTGCACGGATCGGGAATGCCTCGCTCCGGCCGAAGCCGAAGTCGAAGGAATCGTGATTCAAGACTAACCGAGGTGCAGGTAGCGGCGCGGTACCCTCGTCATCAGGCGGCACACCACTTCGTGGGTATTGGTTTGGCTCAGCTCGGCCAGGCGGCTAGCCGGAACCCCGGGGCCAAGTAGGGTCACCACATCCCCCACTGCCACCCCGGGGATGTCGGTGACGTCCACCATCAGTTGGTCCATACACACCATCCCGATCACGGGCGCCTCATTCTCGCCAATCCGAACCGCGCCTTTGTTGCTCAAAGATCGCGCATAGCCATCGCCGTAGCCCGCGCCAATGGTGGCCACGCGCGTGGGGCGGTTTGCGGTCCACGCCCGCAGATAGCCGACGTACTCGCCGGGGGCCACATCGCGCAGGGCGATGATGCGGGCCTTCCAATGGAGCAGGGGTCGGGCTTGCCCGCCTAACCAATGCGCCGGGTCGAGGCCGTAGGCCACCAAGCCAATCCGAACGAGGTCAAATCGAATGTCAGGGAAGCGCAATGCGCCCCCGCTGGCCGCTGCGTGCACCTTTCCGGTGGGCAATCCCGCCGCCCGCACCGCTGCGATGGCCTCGGCAAATCGGGCGGACTGCTCATGCACGGCCACATCATTGCTCGCATCCGCCAAGTGGTGGGCAATCCCCACCATCTGGATAAAGTCGCATCCCAAAGCGGCAAAGACCAGGTTCACCAAGGCGCCCGTATCGCATCCAAATCGGTGCATGCCTGAATCCACCTTCAGGTGGACACCCACCTTGCGCCCCAGTTGCCGCCCCGCCTCATCAAATGCGCGCAGGGTTTCCGCATCCTCGATGAACACCTCGATTCCGTAGAATGCCGCCTGTTCCGCCTCAATTGTCAGGCACGGCGACATCGCCATCACCGTCCCGTCAATCCCGGCATCGCGCAGGGCAATGGCTTCTTGAATGGTGGCCACGGCCACCCGGTCGGCCCCGTGGCGGAGAGCATGCCGCGCAATCGGAACCAATCCATGCCCGTATCCGTCCGCCTTCGCCACGATGGCAATCTCCGGATGCGGACCCAAAGCCCCCCGTATTGCCGCGAGGTTATGGGTGAGGGCATCCAGGTTGATTTCAGCCCATGTGCGCGGATACGGTTGCACCATGTAAGGATGACACGTTGCCTGTGGAGATTACGGACTTGACAGGACTCCACCGAAAGGTGGACACTGGAACTCATGACTGGTCGCCGCGAGATGATTGCCGCCAAAGCCTACGAAATGATGGGTGATTTTGGGCTGGAATCTGTCCATGCCCGCACGGTGGCGTCAGAACTTGAGATCAACCACGCCACGGTGCACTATTACTTCCCCAAGCGGGTGGACCTCCTGCTGGGGGTGGCGGAACAGGCCCTCTATCGCCTCAACCTGGACCGAACCGCCTTTTACGAAGATGCCGCCACCGCCCACGACCGGCTGATGGCCGATGTGGAACTGGCCGAAGCCTACGGCAGCAAGGGCAGCCGGTTCTTCCGCGTGGTGCAGGGCCTCTTTGTGGCCAGTCTGGGCGAACCCAAGCTCCGCCCCGCCGCCCAAAAGATTTACAAAGCCTATCGAGATGGCCTGGCCGCTCAGCTAGAGGGCGCCAAGGTCAAAAAGCGCTCGCCGTACAGCGATGCCGACCTCCTCGCCGCGACCCTCATCGGGGCCGGGCTGGTGTCTCAGCTCCACGATGGCAAGGGCGGTAGCAAGCTCATCCAGCAAGTCACCGAGAGCATCGAAGGCACCGGCACGATCTCGTAAGGGACTCTAAACCGAAGGCGAAACGGGCTGCGCCGCTTTCCAGCACGCCACCCGTTGGCCGCCCGGCGTATCCACCATCGGTGGCTCCTGCTGGCATGCCTCGAAGGCATGGGGGCACCGGGGGGCAAATGAACAACCCGCCGGCAGCTGACCAAAGAAAGGCGGCGACCCCGGAATCGTGGTCAGGCGCGTCAGCCCCGGCTGCGGCACGGCCGCCAGCAAAGCCTGAGTGTAGGGGTGCTGCGGGTGATGCAGCACCGCCGAGGGCGTGCCGTTTTCAATCACTTGGCCGGCGTAGAACACCGCCACTTCATCGGCCACCGCCGCCACCACGCCAATGTCGTGGGTAATCAGCATCACGGCAGTGCCGTGCTCGGCTTGCAGTTCGCGCAGCAGGCGCAGGGTCTGGGCCTGCAAGGTCACGTCCAGGGCCGTGGTCGGCTCATCCGCCACGATCACCTGCGGCTGGGTGGCAAAGGCCGCCGCAATCACCACGCGCTGGCGCTGGCCCCCACTCATCTGGTGCGGAAACTTGCGCGCGCTCTGTTCGGGGCTCGGCACGCCCACCTTGCGCAGCCATTCCACCGCCTCGCTCCAGGCCGAAGCCTTGCCCAGCCCCCGGTGCAGCCGCATCACCTCGGCGATCTGGTCGCCCACCCGCATCATCGGGTTGAGGCTGGTGAAGGGGTCTTGCATGATCATGCTCACCGTCGCCCCCCGCAGGCCGCGCCATTGCGCTTCCGAAAATCGAGTCACATCATTCGCGCCGATGCGAAGTGAGCCGGCATCAATGCTGGCCCCCGCGGGCAGCATGCCCATCAGGGTCAGGCCGGTCATGGTCTTGCCGCAGCCGCTTTCGCCCACCACGCCCAGTGTCTTGCCGGCATGCAAGGCCAGGTTCACGCCCCGCAGAATCTGGGTTCCCCGCACCGAGACGTTGAGGTCCCGTACATCTACGATAGGCTCTTGCATTCATTTCCATGATAGCCGACGTTGCAACCAGGTATTCTAGAACCTATGTCGGCAACCATCCGCGTCGCCATTTCCGACGACGAGATGCCCTATCGGAATGCGATCCAGCGCACTCTCGGCTTGATGCCCGAGTGCCAGATCACCGGTGTTTACAAAGACGGTCAGGAGGCCCTCGACGGTTGCCTCGCGGATCCGCCCGATGTCCTGCTCACGGACATCAACATGCCGCGCATGAACGGCATCGAATTGGTCCAGCGCCTGCTCAAGAAGGAGAAGGACGTCCGCGTGGTGGTGCTCACCATCAACGAGGAAGACGATGTGGTGTTCGAAGCCTTCCGCGCCGGAGCCCTGGGTTACCTGCTCAAGACCTCCACCCCGCAAGAAGTCATTGACGCCATCCGCTTGGCGCACCGAGGCGAAGCCAAGATCACTCCGCGCATCGCCACCAAGGTTGTGGAAGACTTCCGCCGCGTGAAGGAAGATGACGAGACGGACGACAGCGAACTGTACGTGCTCTCCGACCGCGAGACCGAAATCCTCGAGCTCATTGCCAAGGGCATGCGCAACAAGGAGATCGCCCTCCATCTCTCCATCGCCGAGAAGACCGTGAAGAATCACGTGTCCAACATCCTGAAAGCCCTGCAAGTGAACAGCCGCACCGAAGCCGCCATGAAGGCCGTGCGCGCCAAGCTTGTGCAAGGCAACTGAACAAACGCCAAAGAGTCATCGTCTGCGCCTGATGTGCCACCTCCAGCCGGAGATGGCCACGAGAGGACAGACGATGATTCGTTTCCAAACTTTGCTTGTCGCCAGCAGCCTGCTGGCCGTTAGCGTCGCGCAATCGCCCGTGGTGGGCTTTTCCGAAGGCCGGGGCGTGGCCCTCAATGCCAACGGCGGCCGGGTGGCTTTCCAATACAACGGGGCCAAGCTTCAGGACGGTACCGTTCGCGGTGGCGGCACCTTCACTTTCACGAACGCTCAGAACAATGAGCGCATCTCCATTCATGTGCGGGAGTGGCGTGGGTTTGCCGCGCAAGTTCCCGTGGCCGAGATGGGTGGCCCGGTTCGCATGGTCATCGAGGGTCCGCAAGGTCGCCGCGTAGTCGAGGGCAAGTTGGCTCTCCGCGTTGCGGATTTGCGCACCAGAACGAGCGATCCGCAGGATCGGCGCGACCAGATTCGCCTCGTGGTTACCAATCCGCAAAACACGGTCGCCTTCCGCTACGAAGGAGCCGTGCGCGAAGGGAATCTCGTCGTCCGCAGCAACTAGCTGGACTTCTTGGGAGCGCGTCCGGTTTCACGCACCGGGACGCGATCACTCGGCTGGAGGCCCACCAAAGCCTTCAGCCGATCCACATCCTTCATGGGCAATCGGCGGCATTCGCCGGGCTGCATGCCCTTAATCGTGAGGTGCGCGATCCGCACGCGCGAGAGATCCTTCACCGGGTGCCCGATGGCCTCCATCATCAAGCGCACTTGGCGCTTGCGGCCCTCGTGAATCACGATCCTGAGCGTGGCCTGGTGCCCCTCTGGGCTGGCGTAGACCATGTTCACTTGCGCCGGGTGGGTGCGCTTGCCTTCGATCGTAATGCCGCGCTCTAGGCGCGCCAAATCACGGTCATCCGGCACGCCAAAGCAGTTGACTTGGTACTCCTTATCCACGTGGTAGCGCGGGTGCGCCATGCGCAGCGCAAACTCGCCGTCGTTGGTCAGCAAGATCAATCCGCTCGTGTCCTTATCCAGGCGACCAATCGGTACCAGCCCTTGCACACTGGGCGGGAAGAACTGCACCACGGTCGGGCGGCGACGCTCGTCGCTGAGAGTGGTGAGGTAGCCCTTGGGCTTGTTCAGGATGAAGTAAGCCGACTCTGGCTGCTCGATCAGGTCGCCATCGGCGCGCACGACATCGGTAGGGGCCACCCGGTAAGCCGGGTTGTCCTGCACCTGCCCGTTCACGGTCACGCGCCCCTCGCGGATTAGTTCCGCCGCCTTGCGCCGGCTGGTGAGGCCCGCGCGCGCCAAAAAGTGGTTCAGCGTCACGAACGGTACCGCGAGGAGGGAGTGGTCCGGGTCGGGCGTGCGTCGCGCGGAGCCTGGGCTCGGTTCGGGCTGGGCCGCCGCTGGGGGGCTGGGGAAGCCGGACGCGGCGCGGGGGCCGGTCGGCGCAGAGGGGCCGTGGCCATCGGGCGTCGCCGACGCATTTGCTTGCGGGCGCGGTTGCGGCGCAGGGTCGTGCCGCCGATGCCCGCCAGCCCGACAAGATAAGTCCACGGCGAGGTGGCGATGGCCGCTATTAGCGACTTGCGCGGGGCGTCTTCGGCCGCCAGCAGGTTCACTTCAATCTTGTGGCCGGGGGTGGGCTCCAGCGTGGCAACGGCCACGATGTCACCCTTCTTGATGCCGGCTTCCACCGGGGTTTCGGTGTTCCATTTGAGCGTTGGCTTGGGGCCCTGCGGCACAAAAACGTTCACGTCTTCGGCCACAGTCAGCGGCAAGTCGGACGCCCAGCCCCCGGTCAAGGGCATGCGGCCCACCACTTGGTTGGCCTGGGCCATGGTCACGGTTTGCCACTCGGTGTCCACCCATTTGGTGACCTCACGAATGTCGGTGATCCACTTATCACTCTTAAGGATGACGGTAAGAATCGTGGTGCCTTGCTGCTCCACCGCACTCACATAGCACTCCCCGGCGGCGTTGGTGAAGCCCGTCTTGATGCCGATGGCGCGAGGCTCCTCCGCCAAATACTTGTTGCGCGATTCCATCACCGAAAAGCCCGTGTTCAGGCTCCTCGAGATGGGCTGGCTTTGCTTCTTCACCATTTCGCGGAAGGGCGGATACTTCATCGCCGCCGTCGCAATCTTGGCGAGGTCGCGGGCAGTGGTGTAGTGGTTGGGCTCGGGCATGCCGTGGGGGGTCACGAAAGTAGTGCTGGTGGCGCCCAGAGTGCGGGCACGTTCGGTGGCAATGCGGGCAAATCCCGGCACGCTGCCGCCGATACGGTTGGCAATCACCACGCAGGCGTCGTTGGCGCTGCGCAGCATCATGGCATGGCAAAGGTCGCGCACGCTCACCCGTTCACCGGGCTGCAAAAACATGGACGAGCCCTCGACCTTCTTGATGTCGACGGGGGCACTGAGCACCTCTTCCATTTGCAGATAGTCCAGGGCCAGCATCGTCGTCATGATCTTGGTGGTGCTGGCCGGGAAGCGGCGTGTGTCCGCTTTGTGCTCATAAAGCACTTGCCCCGTCTTCATATCCATGATGAGGAGGCTCTGGGCCGTGTGTTGCGGGCCGAATTCAGGCGTGATCAGTGGGTATTCGCTCGCTTGGCCCAGTGCCAAAGCTCCCCCACCGGTTATGGCCGTCGCGATCATCCATGATTTTAAGGCTCGCACCATGCCGTTAGGATACACCCTCAGGCTCGGCATTGCCCGCCTCTTCGGGGAGGTTTTCCAGCGGAAGGTGCTCGCCATCACCTCGAATCGGATGATCCAGCCCCTCAATCGTCGGCAAATCATCGAGATCGTTGAGCTGAAACACGTGTAAAAAGTGCTGCGTGGTGCCGTAAAGAATGGGGCGCCCGGGGGCGGATTTTCGCCCGACCTCGCCAATCAATCGCCGGTCCACCAATTGCCGGATGGCGTAGGCGCTATCCACCCCGCGAATCTGGTCGATCTCGTGCGAGGTCATCGGTTGCTGGTACGCCACCACCGCCAAAACCTCGAGCAAAGACCGGCTCATCCGTTGCGGTTGGGGCTGCAAAAACTGCGCGACGAGGGTGGCAAAGATGGGCTTGGTGGCCATCTGGTAGCCCCCCGCCAGGCGCACTAGTTGCACCGGGCCACTGACCGCAAACTGCCGGCTCAGTCGGGCCAGACTCTCCTCCACAGCGTGTTGCGGCGTGCCCAGCAGGGTGGCCATGTCCTCGGGGGTCACCGGGCTCTCGGCGACAAAAAGCAAGGCGTGAATCTGGTCGTCCAGGCTCAGGTTATCCAAGGTGGGGCACCCCTTCGGGCATGCTGCCCGCCTGCCCAAACCGCACATCTTCGCCGTCCATCACCACGCTGGCTTGGCCCAGCCGGATGAGTTCCAGCAGGGCTAAGAACCACCACACCGCCTCACTGCGTGTGAAGGGCGGGGGAACGATGTCCACCAGCGATTGGGGCACCAAAGGCAAGGCTTTCCAGACGATCTGAATTTGCTCGGCCATACTGCGGCGCGGCCGGCCAAGGATCGGCGGCGGATCGGGTTCGGCCTTGGCCATCAGCGCGGCAAAGGCCCGGGCCAAGGCGTCGGGGCCGACGCCGGTGGGGGCCACCACGTTCTCGTAGCCGCCGGGGTCGCCGTGCCGGAAGAACCAACGCCCACGTTCCTCGCGCCGCTCGATCAAAGCCGCCAGCGCCGGCTGGAATTTCTCCACCGTGGGCAGCACGAAGGACGAGATCACCTCGTCGTCTTCCTCCTCTTCGTCCTCCACGCGGGGCAGGATGTGGGCGGCCTTGCGCTCCACCAGATAGGCCAGCGCGGATAACGCCAAAGCGGCACTCTCCACGTCCGTGTCGCCGATGGCCATCAGGTAGTCCATGTAGGCGCGGCTGAGCGCCACCAGGGGCACGCCCTTCAGTTCCACCTTGTTCTCGCGCACTGCCAAGATCAGCACGCCCAGCGTGCCACTGAACGCTGGCGATTCGATATGGAGGACCGGAAGCGAGTGCCAACCTAGCCAGGCCAGCCGCTCCGTTTGGGCGAGAGAGTTTGCCATAAGGCAAAGTTCGGGACGATGGAGGCCAAGCAAACGCCGCGCCACGGGTACATTCCCGGGCGTAGGAACGCGCATGGTGGTGTGGATAACTGGGGGGTGCGGCTTTATCGCCTCCAATTTCTTGGTTCGATATGTGCCCGAGCATCCGGAGATCCGGTTCATCAACGTGGACGCCCTGACGTACGCAGCGAACCCCGAGAGCCTCGCGCCCATCCAAGGAGCCGCCAACTACGAGTTCCTGCAGCTCGATTTGACGGACAAGGAAGCCACCGCCGCCGCCCTGGCGCGCACTCGCCCCGACGTGGTGATCAACTTCGCCGCCGAAACCCACGTGGACCGCAGCATCCGCCGCCCTGAAGAGGTGGTGAACACCAACGTGGGCAGCGTGCTGAGCTTGCTGGAAGGTATCCGCGGACTGGGCGAGAGCGCCCCGCGCCTCATCCACGTCAGTACCGATGAAGTTTACGGTGCACTGGGCAACGACGAATCCACCACCGAGGCCAGCCCGTACCGGCCAGGCAACCCCTACAGCGCCAGCAAGGCCGCTGGGGACCATCTGGTGCGCGCCTACGCCCGCACGTTCGGGCTGCGCGCGTGCATCACCCACTGCAGCAACAACTACGGCCCGCGCCAAGCCCCAGAGAAGCTCTTCCCGCGCATGATCGCGCGCATCCAGGCCGGGGAAAGCCTGCCGGTCTACGGAGAAGGCAAGCAGCGCCGCGACTGGCTCCATGTGAACGACCACAACGCTGCCATTTGGGCGGTGATGGAGCGGGGCGCGGATGGCGAAACTTACGACATTGGCGGCGGAGAAGAGATGGAGAACATTGGCATCGTCCGCGAACTTTGCGTGGTCATGGCTTCGCTTACGGGCCGCCCGGCGGACGAATATTACCGACTCATCACCTTCGTCCCGGATCGCCCGGGCCACGACTGGCGCTATGCCATTGACTCCACTAAAATCCGCCGCGAACTGGGCTGGCAGCCGGCCGTGAGCTTCGCCGAAGGACTGCGCAGCACGGTGGAGTGGTATCTGGCCAACCCCGAATGGGTGGCCGCTGCCCGCAGCCGACTTGAGGTGGCCCACGCGTGACTGACCAAGGCATTATCCTAGCCGGGGGTAGCGGTACCCGGCTCTATCCGGTGACCAAAGGCGTGAGCAAACAACTTGCCCCGCTCTACAACAAGCCGATGATCTATTACCCCCTGGGGGTGCTGATGCTGGCGGGGATCCGGCGGGTGCTTATCATCACCACGCCCGAAGACAAACCCGCTTTCCAGCGTTTGTTGGGCAACGGAAGCGACTGGGAGATGGAGATCGAGTACGCCGTGCAGCCCTCGCCCGACGGCCTTGCGCAGGCGTTCATCATCGGTGAGTCCTTCATCGGGGGGCGACCGACGGCGCTAGTGCTGGGCGACAACATCTTCTATGGCGGCGGGTTTACCGGGCTTCTGCGCTCGGCGGCCTCGCGAACCGAGGGGGCGACGGTTTTTGCTTACTCCGTGCGCAATCCGCAGGATTACGGCGTGGTGGAGTTCAATGCGGCGGGCCAGGCCATCGGGCTGGAAGAGAAACCTGCCAACCCGCGCAGCAGTTTCGCCGTCACCGGTCTCTACTTCTATGACAACACGGTGGTGGAGCGGGCCAAAGCCCTGAAGCCCTCACCTCGCGGCGAACTGGAAATCACCGACCTTAACCAAACCTATCTCGACGACGGGCTTCTGCACGTGGAGACTATGGGTCGTGGCTACGCCTGGCTGGACACGGGCACCCACGAGAGCATGCTAGAAGCCGCCAACTTTGTCCGAGCGATTGAGCAGCGCCAGGGGCTCTACATCTCGTGCCCCGAAGAGATCGCCTTCCGGAACGGCTGGATTGACGGCAAACGCCTGCTGGCCATTGCCGGGCCGATGCGCAAGAACGAATACGGCCAGTATCTGCTGGCCCTGGCCGAGGATCGTCCGTGAAAGTCGAGGCCCTCGCGATCCCGGAAGTGCTGGTCATTACGCCGCCGCGTTTCGGGGATGACCGCGGCTACTTTCAGGTGCTTTACGAAGCCCGCGCCTACGCCGAGATTGGCCTGACCGACCCGTTTGTGCAAGACAACGCGTCGTTCTCAGCGCGAGGGGTGTTGCGGGGGTTGCACTGGCAGATCCCGAACCCGCAAGGCAAGTTAGTGCAGGCACTCACCGGCGAGGTGTGGGATGTGGCGGTGGATATCCGCCAGGGGTCGCCCACCTTAGGGCAGTGGGTGGCGGCAACGCTTACCTCGCAGGTGGGCAACCAAATCTGGGTGCCGCCCGGCTTTGCCCACGGTTTTTTGGTGCTCAGCGAGACGGCGCTGGTGGCGTATAAGAACACCACTGCCTACGAACCCCAGGGCCAGTGCAGCCTGCGCTGGGATGACCCTCGGTTCGGCATCGAGTGGCCCGACCTGGGCATGGCACCCACGCTGAGCCCCAAAGATGAGGCCGGGTGGACGACGGACACCGTGCCGCCCGCCATGTGGCCGCTGTTCTAACTGGCGGCTTCGGTCTTCGGCTCGGGCTTGACCTCGGGAAGCTGCGCGGCCAGCCGGTGCGCCAGCGCCGCGCCCACCAGAATCTCCTCGTCCGCCACAATGTCCGCCCCGGCCACATCGAGTTCGGTGGCGAACTGGTGGTAGCGCGCCCGCGCGATCACCGCCACGTGGGGGGCCAGGCGCTTGCATTGCCCCACCACCACGCGGCTCGCCCCGAAATCGGGGATGCTGACAATGACCCCCAGCGCCTCGCTGAGGTGAACGTGCTCCAAGATGTCTGCCGACCGGGCGTCGCCGATAAAGCTCGGGTGGCCGCACTGCTCGGCCTTGGTTACCTCGCGCGGCCCCATATCCAGCACTACCGGCCGGTGCCCTAGCTCTCGCAACACCTTCACCGCCGCCTCGCCGCTTTCGCCGTAGCCAATGACCAAAATGTGCCCGCTCAGGCCCATGGTGGCCTGCTGTTCGCGTTCGCGTTTGGCCAGGGCGCGGAGGGGCATCAGCCGCTTGGCCACGCTTCGGGCCAGCTTGAGTGCGCGGGGCACCATAAAGGGCGCGATGAGCAATGTGACCAGCGACACGGCCACTACCCCCTGGAACACCGGCTCCGAAATCGAGCCCCCCGTGCGGGCAATCCCCGCCAAGACGAAGGAGAACTCCCCGACCTGCGCCAGGGCAATGGCAGTGGCCAGCGAGTCCACAATCCCGGGCAGGAACGCGCGCAACGAGATGTGCGTGATGAGGATCTTGCCTACGATGACGGCGACGCTGGCCAGCAGCACCCAGCCGAGGTGAGCGCCGATCCATTGTAGGTCGGCCAGCAAGCCCACCGAGACGAAAAACAGAGTGACGAAAAGCGTGCGCAGGGGCATCACGTCCGCGCGGAGCTGGTCGGCAAATCGGTTGTCGGCCAGCAGCATCCCGGCCACAAAGGCCCCCAGCGCCGGGGAGAGCTTGAGGTCGTGCGCCGCCCAGGTGGCCCCCACGCAGGTGGTAATGCCGAGCAGGATGACCAATTCGCGGTTGCGGGCCACCGCCTTCTCATCCAGGATGCGCGGGACCACGAAAGAGACAAACCCCACCAACCCCAGCGTGAGAACGCCCGTGTTGATCACCGCCTTGCCGACTTCCTTGGCGACGCTGCCCGTGTTCTGGGAGAGGAATGTGACGAGAAGCACCAACGGCACCAGCGCGGCATCTTGCAACAGCAAGACGCCCAGCGCCCGGCGGCCATGGACGTGGTCCAGTTCGGCGCGGTCGCGCAGGATGCGGAGCACCACGGCCGTGCTGCCGAGGGAAAGCACCGCCCCCACCGAGATGGCCCCCGCGAAGGTGAGCCCAAACCCCAGGGCCACGCCAGCCGTGACCAACGTGATGAGGACGATACTGAGCAGGCCCGCAAACAGGGTGCGGCTGCCCAAGGCCCGCATCTGCCGCCAACTGAACTCAAGGCCAATAGTGAAGAGGAGCAGGGCCACGCCGATTTCGGCGAGCAGGCTGATTTCCGCGCCGCCTTCAATGAGCTTAAGGGCGCCCGGGCCAACAATGAGCCCCGCCAGGAGGTAACCCGCGATGCTGGAGATCCCGATTCGTTCGCACAGCAAGCCGGCCGCGAGGGCGGCGGCCAGAGCGGTCACGATATCGAGAACCAGCATCCAGGTCATGAATGGCCTCATTATGAGGAATCCTAAGCGGGTGTCAGCCGTACAATACTTAGATGCCGATTGCCGCCCTCTTGATGACGCAATGGATGGCCCCGCAAGCCAGCCCCACCTCCATGACGGTCTACGCCCCCGAGCACTACCAAGCCAACACGCCCTTCTCCGCGATGGTGGTGATTGAGCTCGAGCGCGGTTGGCACGTCTACTGGCAGAACGCCGGCGACACCGGTGCCCCCACCAGCATCAAGTGGAACCTGCCCGAAGGCTGGACCGTGAGCGAACCCACCTGGCCGACTCCGCACAAGTTTGAAGAGCCCGGCATGGTTTCGTTCGGCTTCGAAGACCGGCTGGTGCTGGCCTACCAAATCACCCCGGCGACGGGCAGCGGCAGCGTGACCCTGCAGGCCAAGGGCGAGTGGCTGCAGTGCAAAGAGATGTGCACCCCGGGCGACGGGGAAGCCTCGGTGACCATGAAGGAAGGTGCGGGGGAACCCAGCTGGCCCAACTTCTTGAAGCACGAGACCTTGAAGGAGCAATTCCCCATGGGGCCGGTGAAGACCACCGCATCCTGGGGTGAGGGCGGCCCCGTAGTGAAGGTGCCCGCCCACGAGCGACTGAAAGACGCGGTGAAGTTTGAGGTGTATCCCGAGCAGGAATCCACCCTCGACCATGGCAAAACGGTGAAAACTTTACAAAAAAGTGGAGATGCCTGGACGATGACCCTTTTGGCCAGTTCGTATCTTGCAGAGAAGCCCGCAGAACTTCGACTGGTCCTCGTTCCTCTCAACCGAGAGGGCAAGCGCCTGAACGCCGGAATCCGGCTGATCGCCAGCGTGGAATAGTCGAAACCCTGCGGCAAGGGAACAGAACATGCTGACTTCAATGCTGGCCATGGCCGCCATGGCTCAAACCGCTGAGGCCCCCAAGATCGGGGCTACCGCTCCGAGCTGGACGCTGACCGACACGAAGGGCAAGACCCATCGGCTGGAAGACTTCCGGGGCAAGTACGTGGTGATGGAATGGACCAACCACCAATGCCCCGTGGTTGTCCGCCACTACCGCGATGGCGACATGCAGGCCACCCAAAAGTGGGCGACCGAAAAGGGCGTGGTGTGGGTGAACATCGTGAGTAGCGCCGCGGGCAAGCAGGGCCACATTGACGCCGACCAAGGCAATCAGATCATGAAGAGCCAAGGCTGGGGTGCCACCGCGCTGTTGCTGGACCCGAACGGGGAAGTGGGACGCCGCTACGGCGCGCGCACGACGCCGCACATGTTTGTGGTGAACCCGGAAGGGAAGGTCATCTACATGGGGGCCATTGACGACAAGCCGAACGGACCGGCCCGCGAAGCCAAGAACCTGGTGAAGGCCGCCCTGGAAGACGCCTGGGCCGGACGAGCCGTGGCCGTGAGTGCCAGCCAACCCTACGGCTGCTCGGTCAAGTACTAAGCCGCTCGCTCACGCGCAAAAAAGAATCCCCCGCGTCCCAATCTGGGAAACGGGGGATTTTCCTGTTGAAGCCCGGGGTTAGCCGTTGAGGGCTTCGGCGCCGCCCACGATTTCCAGGATTTCCTTGGTAATCGCGGCTTGGCGGGCGCGGTTGGCGGTCAGGGTCAGGTCGGCAATCATCTTGCCGGCGTTGTCCGTGGCGCTCGTCATGGCCGTCATACGGGCCCCGTGCTCGCTCGCGCTGCTTTCCAGCATCGCTTGGTAAACCAAGGTGAGCAAGTACTTGGGCAGGAGCAGACTCAGGAGTTGATCCGGTTGCGGCTCGAACTTGTAGTCGCCCGCGGATTGAGCGGATTCATCCGATTCTTCGCGCTGCGGCGGCTCGATCGGCAAGACTTGCACGATCTCCGGCGTCTGGCGGATGGGCGAGTAGAAGCGGCTGTAGCACACGAACACAGCGTCGGTTTCGCCGTTTTCGTACATCTCACGGATGCGGCGCGTGACTTCCACGGCATCATCCAGGCCCGCCCCGGCGGTCGGCACCGTGTGGGTGTCCACCACGTCGTAACCGCGCTTGCCAAAGAAGACGTTGCCCTTCTTCCCGACGGCAAACAGGTTCACGGTGAACTCTTGCGCCTTCAGCCAGTCACCCGCTTTGCGGAGCAGGTTGGTGTTATACGAACCCGCCAGGCCGCGCTCGGCCGTGATGAGTAGCAGAGTCGCCTTCTTGATGGGGCGTCGCTCCAGCAGCGGATGCGGCGGCAAATCACCGGCGCCCCCCACACTCTCCATGAACTCCCGCATCTTTTGGCTATACGGGCGCGCTTCTTCCACGCGCATCTTGGCGCGGTTGAGGCGTGCCGCCGCCACCAGCTTCATCGCGCGCGTAATTTGCTGGATGTTTTTGCTGGTGCGGATGCGTTGTCGGATTTGCTTAAGCGACGCCATAGTTCTTGAGCTTTAGTTGGCCTTGAAGATTTCGACGTACTCTTCGCACGCCTTGCGGATCTTGCCTTCCAGGTCGTCCGTCATCTTCTTCTCGGTGGCAAGGAACTCGATGACGTCCGGGTAGCGGCTGTTGATGTGAGCCAGCAGGCCCTTTTCAAACGCGCCGACCTTGTCGTTCGGGATGTCGTCCAGGAAGCCGTTGGTACCGGCGAACACCGCGATGATCTGGTTCTCGACCGAGTACGGGCTGGCCAGACCTTGCTTCAGCAGCTCGGTGAGGCGCTGGCCTCGGAGCAGTTGCAGCTGGGTGGCGCGGTCCAGGTCGCTCGCGAACTGGGCAAACGCCTGCACTTCGCGGAACTGGGCCATTTCCAGCTTCAGTCGGCCGGCAACGGCCTTCATCGCCTTGATCTGGGCGTTCCCACCCACGCGGCTAACCGAGACCCCGACGTTAATGGCGGGGCGGACACCGGCAAAGAAGAGGTCCGGTTCGAGATAGATCTGTCCGTCGGTGATGGAGATCACGTTGGTGGGGATGTACGCGGACACGTCGCCGGACTGGGTTTCAATCACGGGCAGAGCGGTCAGCGAACCACCGCCGCGCTCATTGGAGAGCTTGGCTGCGCGTTCCAGCAGGCGGGAGTGCAGGTAGAAAACGTCACCCGGATAGGCTTCACGTCCCGGCGGGCGGCGAAGGAGCAGCGACATGGCGCGGTAGGCCACGGCGTGCTTGGAAAGGTCATCGTAGATCACCAGCGCGTGGCGGCTGCTGTCGCGGAAGTATTCACCCATCGCGGCCCCGGCGAACGGAGCGAGGTACTGGAGAGCGTTGGAGTCCGACGCGCTGGCCACGACGACGATCGTGTACTTGAGGGCGTCGTTTTCGCGCAGGGTTTCCACCACGCGGGCCACGTTGGCCATCTTCTGACCGATGGCGACATAGATGCAGTAGACCGGGTCCGCATCGCCGCGCTCGTGGGTGGACTTCTGGTTGAGGATGGCGTCAATGCAGATCGCCGTCTTACCGGTTTGGCGGTCGCCAATGATCAGCTCGCGCTGGCCGCGACCAATCGGGATCATCGCGTCTACGGCCTTAATCCCCGTTTGCAGGGGTTCGGTGACCGGTTGGCGGTCCACAACGCCCGGGGCATTCACTTCGATGAGCGACTTGCTTTCGGCGGCGATGGGGCCGAGCCCGTCCAGCGGTTGACCCAGCGGGTTCACCACGCGGCCGAGCATGGCCTCGCCCACGGGCACTTCCATGATGCGTCCGGTGCCGCGCACTTCTTGGCCTTCCTTGATTTCGGAGGCGTCACCCAGAAGCACGACCCCGATGGAGTCTTCTTCCAGGTTGAGAGCCAAGCCCGTCACGCCGCCCGGGAAGTCGAGCATTTCGCCCACTTGGCAGCCGGGGAGGCCGTAAACGCGGGCAATGCCGTCGCCCACTTGGATAACGGTGCCGACTTTGTCGGTGGCGTACTTGTTCTCGTAGCCTTGCAGTTCTTGCTGCAGGATGGAGGTGATTTCTTCGGGTCGGATGGCCATAGTCGTCGGTCTAGGTTTAGGCTTGGTTCAAAAGGTCTTTGACAATGCGTTCACGGAGGCGATCAAGCCCGCCGCGAAGACTGCCGTCAATGACAAGGTTGTCGTAAGTGACACGCACGCCGCCGATGATCTCGGGGCGCACAACAAAGGTCGGTTCCGGAGTGCGGCCCGTCGCTTGGGCCACCTTATCCATCAGGGATTGGCGTTGCGCCGCATCCAGCTCTTGGGCCGATTCCACCGTAACGGGAACGACCTGGCCGGTCTCTTGGCGCAAACGGATGAAGACATCGCGGATCGCATCGATTTCGGACTCGCGGTTCTTGCTCACCAGCAGGCGCAGGAGCGACATGGTGAGGCCGGTCACGCGATCGCTGAACAGCTTGTCGTACATCTTCAGCCGGTCTTCGCGGCCAATGCGGGGGTTGCCGAGGAAGGATTGAAGATCCGGGTTGCCCTCAATCACCGCGCAGACGCCATTCAGATCGTCCTCAATGCTGGGGATGATATTTTGCTTCTTCGCCGAGCCAAAGATGGCACGGGCGTAGCGGGCGGCAACGCGGGATTCGCTCATCGTCCGGGAACCTCAGCGGTGGCGATGAATTCGTCGATCAGGCGGCGATTGCGCTCGTTGTCCACGTTCTCGTTCAGCAACTTTTCGGTCGCTTGGAGCGAGAGGTCGGCCACGTGCAGTCGAACTTCGGCCAGCACCTTGTTGCGCTCGGCTTCCATCTCTTCGCGGGCCTTGCGCTGCATTTCTTCCACGCGGGCGTTGGCTTCGTTCACCATTTGGGTGCGCAGATCTTGGGCTTCCTTGATCTGGCTCTGAATCTGGTTGCGGGCGTCTTCTTCCGTCTGGATGATGCGCTTTTCGTAGTCGCTCTTCATCTGGGCCATCTCAGCGCGCAGGTTCTCCGCGTCAGCGAAGGTGCTTTCCAGCGAGTGCGTGCGCTGATCAATGGCTTCTTGCAGCGGCTTCAGGAAGAAGCTCTTGATGACCGGGAAAAGGATGAGGAAAACGCCGATGGCGGCCACGGTCTTTCCGAGGTCCAGCGGAATGCCTTGCGCCTCAAGATCTTTTTGGAAAGCGAGGAAGGCCGGCGGATTTGCGCTCACATTAGCGCCGCCGAGCATGAGAACCAAACCGATCACGACCAGAACGATCGTGGGGGCTCCACCAGACTTTTGCGTTTCTTGACTCATTGAAAACTTGAGAAATCAGGGGTGGAGGCGTTGCCGCCTCCACCAAAGGGAACTGAGGGGACTTAGCCCTTGAACGACGCGCCGCCCACGAAGACGGTGAGCAGGAACACGAGTTCGACGAACGCCAGGGCGATGATCATCGGGGTCTGCATCTTGCCGATGGCTTCCGGCTGGCGAGCCATACCGTTCATGGCAGCGTAGCCGATGAGACCGAGGCCGATGGCAACACCGAGAGCAGCGATGCCGAGAGCGAAGGGCAGGTTAGATGCCGCAGCGACTTGAGCGAGGTTATTCATGGTTTTGGTTTCCGTTTTCTAGTTGAACAGATGTAAATCGTGTTTAGGCGTGGGCCGGTTCTCCGTGCCCGTGGTCATTGCCGTGGTCATGGCCGTGATCGTGACCATGTTCATCCCCGTGGTGCTCATCGTGCGTGACCATGGAGACGTACACGCAGAAGAGGAGGGTGAAGATCATGGCCTGCACGATGCAGGTCAGGAGCTTGATCGGCATGAGGAACATCCCGATGGGGATATTCACGTCGAAGCCACCGATGTTGGCAATGTGCTTGCCGAGGTCGTTCATGGCGACCACCGCCTTGTGGCCCCCGTCGATGTTCCCGTAAAGTCGCAGGCTGAGCGAAACGTTCTTCATCGTTTCGGAGAGCAACTCGACGATGAAGATCATCGGGGTGATGAGGACGGCCAGCGCGAGCGGCAACTTCGGTCCCGCAAAGTGCGCGATGTGACCGAACAAGCCGTTCTGCTTGATGCCTTCCCACTGCACATAGCCCACCACGATGAGCGCCATCGCGAGGTTGAAGCTCAGGTCACCGGTGACGGAGGACGGGAAGAACAGCGAAACAATGTTGCCGATGAAGATGATCAGCCAAAGCGTGACGAGAAACGGCATGTAGCGGCGACCGCGCGCCCCGATGATGCCCACCGCCATGTTCTCGACGAACACGTACATGTGTTCCGTCCACTGGGTGGTCCACTTCGTAAAATAGCGTCCGTTGAGGCCCTTGCGCATGGAAACCGTCCAGGCAAAGAGGATCGCCAAGACGATGGCCAGGTAGACGCCCAGGCCGGTAAAGCTCAGTCCGTGAGCGCCGTGGTCTCCCTTGTGGTCGCCGGCGTGATCACCTTCGGCCGCATGGGTCCTGGACGTGGAATGGCCGGACGTATGTTCGTCCGTTGCGTGCCCCGCTTCTTCACCTGCCGCGAGCAAACGTGAGCCGACTTGCAAAAATTCCAACATGAGACGCTATTCAGGCGGTCGACGTTGCACCGACCACCCGATCAGCAGGCAGTATACCAATGCCATTCCGGCCAAGAAGGCTCCCGGTCCCGGGGCGTTTTGACGCTGAATCCATATGGCTCCCACCCCAAACAGGATGAGCCCTACCACGACCCCGTTTACGCTCAAAAGCGCCCCCAGGGGAGACACTTTTTTGCCCTCGCCGGCCCGGGCCATTAGTCGCACCGGCCCCACCAGGGAACCCACCGCCGCGCCGGTGCCCAGCACGCCCCACGCCCAGCCCACGGCGGCAATGGGAGAGATGAGCGCGGCCGCCACCAGGCCACCCAGAAATGTGGCCAATGCGAGAAGAATGCGATCGCGCGTCAACGCTTCGCTTGGGTTTGCACCCGGTAAATCGCAAAGGCGACGCCCAGCAGGGCCCCCACCAGGCCAAGGATGCCGCCGATGGGGCCATTGAGCCGACCATCAATGAAGTAGCCGATCAAGAAGCCGAGGAGGGGCAGGCCGATGACGGCATAGGCGATGACCAACCCGAGCCCGGCGCCCCGGGCAATCTCGGGGTCCGCCACCGTCACGCTGGCTTGCTGCTGGGTTTGATTAGTTTCGTGGCGCTCGCGGGCCTGCCGGGCCGAAGCCTCCAGTTCCTTGATCCGCGTTTCCATCTCGGCGTCGGCCGACTCTAAGCGACGACGGGCCAGGTCCGCGGCCTCTTTCACGGCATCTTCAGGGGAGCGCGGGTCGTCCATACTGTGTATTGTACGATGTCGTCGGCGCGTCCTTCTGATCCGCTTGCCACCGACGTGCAGTTCCTCAAAGGCGTCGGCCCCAAGGGGGCCATGCTCTTGCACAAACTCGGCCTCAAAACGGTGGAGGACGTGCTGTGGCACTTCCCGCGTCGGTACCAAGATCGGCGCAATCTGCCGCCCCTCTCCATGCTCCGGCCGGGGATGGAAGCCACGGTGCGCGGAGAACTGGTGGAGGTGAAAACCCGCCCCATTCGCGGCGGACGCGTGCTGATTTCGGCCACTTTGGCTGACCGCACCGGCGAAGTCACGCTCACTTGGTTTAACCAACCTTGGGTGGCGCGGGAACTCAACCGCCAGCGCGGAGAGATCATCGCCTTTGGCATGGTGAAAGAAGGTCACCGCCATCAGCTCGAGATGTCCGGCCCCGAATGGGAGTGGATTGACCCCGAAGACGAAGCCGATGACTTTGCCCGGTTGGTACCGGTGTATCCCCTCAGCGAAGGCGTGCCGCAGTCCGTGGTGCGCCGGGCCGCCCACAGTGCGGTCACGTTCTTTGCCGAGAGCATGCCGGATGCCCTGCCCGTGTGGCTGCGCAAGGCGGAGCGGTTGCGCGGCATCGCCTGGTGCCTGCAACAGATGCACCTGCCCGACACCCTGAAGGAGCAAGAAGAAGGGCGTCGGCGGCTGGTATTCGAAGAGTTCTATCTCCTGCAACTGGTGCTCCAGCTCAAACGGCAGGAAGCCCACAAGGAGGTTGGGATTTCGTTCCCTATCTCTCAGCTGGGGGGCAACCGAGCGGCCTCGCCTCACCTCTTCGATGCGCCCAGCGTGCTGGATGAGGGCGGCACCTTGGCCGATGAAGTGGCGCACATGTTGCCGTTCGAACTCACCGGTGCCCAAAAGCGCGTGGTGCAAGAGATTTGGGAAGACATGGAACGCCCCATGCCCATGAACCGCCTGGTGCAAGGGGACGTGGGCAGTGGGAAAACGGCGGTGGCCGCCTGCGCGATGCTGGCGGCGGTGCGGTGCGGCTACCAGGCCGCCCTGATGGCCCCCACCGAAATCCTGGCCGAGCAGCACGCCATCAACCTCAAGCGGCTCTTTGAACCCCTCGGCATTCGCGTCGGGCTCATCGTCGGCAAGCAAACGGCTGCCATCAAGCGTCGCCAGGCCCAGCTCACCCAGACCGGCGATATCCAGATTGCCGTGGGCACCCACGCGCTCATTCAAGAGGGCGTGAAGTTCCACCGGCTGGGGCTGGCGGTGGTGGACGAACAACACCGCTTTGGGGTGCGCCAGCGGCTGGCCCTGCGCAACAAGGCCGTGGGCAACCCGGACGTATTGGTGATGACGGCCACCCCCATCCCCCGCACCCTCACCATGACGCTCTACGGCGACCTCGACCTCAGCGTGATTGACGAGCTTCCCCCGGGCCGCAAGCCCATCAAAACCCACTGGAAGCGCCCGAGCGACCGCCCCGCCGTGTACCAGGCCGTACGCAAGCTCATTGACGAAGGCCGCCAGGCGTACTTTGTCTGCCCGATGATCAGCGAGAACGAGAAGGTCCAGGCGCAGGCCGCGCAAGACCTGCATTACCGGCTGGAAAAGGAGGTGTATCCCGATCTACGGCTCGGGCTCTTGCACGGGCAGATGAAGGGTGTAGAAAAGGAAGAGATGATGGCCCGTTTCCGGGCGCACGAACTGGACATCTTGGTCAGTACGGTCGTCATCGAAGTGGGAGTGGACGTCCCCAACGCCAGTGTGATGGTGATTGAAGACGCCAACCGATTCGGCCTAAGTCAGCTCCATCAGTTGCGCGGGCGAGTGGGGCGCGGCGGGCACCAGAGCTATTGCATCCTGGTGGCCGACGCCACCAGCGACGACGCACGGGAACGCATGGAGATCATGGTGGAGACGACGGACGGCTTCCGGATTGCCGAGAAGGACTTGCAGATTCGAGGGCCGGGCGACATCGCCGGTACCCGCCAGAGCGGGGCTCTCGACCTTCGCGTCGCCAACTTGGTAACGGATGGGCGACTGTTGGAAGTCGCTCGCCATGCCGCTTTGCAAACTCTAGAACGCGATCCTTTATTGAATCAGGAAGAGCATGTCCTCATTCTCAATAAAATTTCGATGCAAAGAGATGAATCAGCGCTGATTACAGTAACTTGAACTTGGGGAAACAAAATGAACATTCCAGAAATTGATGTCAATACGCTCAAAGCGTGGCTCGATGCCGGGCGCGACCTCGTTCTGCTTGATGTTCGTGAGCCCAATGAGCTGGAAGTCAGCGTGCTTCCGGGCGTCATCAATATCCCCCTCAAGTCGGTGGAAGATCGATTGGACGAACTAGACCCGAGCAAGGAAACGGTCGTCATCTGCCGGTCGGGCATGCGCAGCGGCACCATTACGGAGCTCTTGCGGGCTCGCGGCTTTAAAAGCGCTTTCAACCTTGCGGGCGGCATGAACGCCTACGCCACCCAAGTGGACCCCACTCTCAAAACCTACTGAGAGCGGGGCGTCCCTTTACTTCTTGGATCGTGTGGACTTGCGGGCGGTGGTCTTCTTGGCCGTGGTTCCGCCGCGTCGAGCCGGGGCTCGCTTCGCACCACGCTTGGATGGCCCCGCTGCGGCCTTGGCAATCAGCAATTCAGCGGCTTGCTCCAGCGTCACCGCCTCAGGCGTGATCGTCTTCGGCAAGGTCGCATTAGTCTGGCCATCGGTGACGTAGGGGCCATAGCGACCGCTCATCACCTTCACTTCGCCCGCCAAGCCCTCAGCCGTGCCCAGGGTACGCAGGGGTTCCGGGCCACCGCTACGGGCGCCTCGTCCACCCCGATTGTTCTGGGGATTGGCGAGGGCATCCAGGGCCTCTTGCAGGGTCATGTTGGCGGCGGTGCGCCAGTCGCCCACATTGGCTTTGCGCTCGCCAGCCGTGAGGTAAGCACCGTAGCGGCCAATGGCCAGGGTCACCGCAAACTGGGTACCGGGTTCATCTCCCAGCAGGCGCGGGAAGGACATCAGCATGCTCAGGTCGTCTTCACTGAGTTCGCTGGCATTGGCGCCCGGCGGAAGGGTGACTCGCTTGACCTCGCCATCCTCGCCCGCTTCGCGTTCCAGGTAAGCGCCGTAGCGGCCACTCTTCAGGTACACGTTGCGGCCCGTCTTGTGGTCCACGCCCAGCGATTCGGGGCCGGCGGCGCGCTCGGTCAGCAGGGATTCGGCCTTTTCCAGGGTTAGGTCGGCGGGAGGCAGATCCTCCGGCACGCTGCAGGTGTGGCCGGGGCCGCCTTCGCCACGCTGGATGAACGGTCCATTGCGGCCAATGCGCACGCGAATCTCCTCGCTGAGTGGGAAGAGCGGGAAGGGAATGTCGGCGCCCTTCTCCTTCACAGCGGCGTCGATGCCGGGGCGCTGCTGGGTGCCGAAGTAGAAGGCCTTCAATTGCTTGACGGCATCACGGTCGCCTTCGGCGATTTCGTCGAGCTCATCCTCCATCGAGGCGGTGAACCCAAGGTCCACCAACTCGGAAAACCACTCTTCCAGCAGTTGGATGACGGCAAATGCCGTCCACGTGGGGACCAGTTCGTTGCCCTTCTTGAAGACGTAACCCCGGTTCTGGATGGTTGAGATGATGCTGGCGTAGGTGCTGGGCCGGCCGATGCCTTGCTCTTCCAAGGCGCGGACCAGGGTGGCTTCGGTGTAGCGGGCCGTTGGGCGCGTGACGTGCTCGGTCATCTCCACCGACTTCACCGTCACCTTGTCGCCCACTTTCAGGTTGGGGAGGATGGTCTCGCGGTCGCCAAGGTCGGCGTCCGGGTCGTCCGTGCCTTCCACGTAGGCGCGGAGGAAGCCGGGGAACTGAATCCGCTTGCCGCTGGTGCCGAAGGTGAACGTGCGGCCGCCTTCTTCCACTTCCAGTTCAATGCGGGTGCGCATCACTTCGGCCGGGCGCATTTGACAGGCCAGGGTGCGCTTCCAGATCAGGTCGTAAATCTTCAGTTGGTCGGCGTCCAGGTACGCCTTCACGTCCTGCGGGCGGCGCTGGAGGTCGGTGGGACGGATCGCTTCGTGGGCTTCCTGCGCGTTCTTGGCCTTCGACTTGTACCGCTTGGGGGTGGCCAGGGCGTACTCCTTGCCGTAGAGGTCGGTGATGACGGCCTTGGCTTGCTCCAGGGCGCGGTCGGCCAAGGTGAGGCTGTCCGTACGCATGTAGGTGATCAAACCAACGCGCTCGCCTCCCATGGCCACACCTTCGTAGAGCTGCTGCGCGATGCGCATGGTGCGGTCGCCCGAGAAGCCGAACTTGCGGTTGGCTTCTTGCTGCAGGGTGGACGTCATGAAGGGCGGCGGCGGAGTTTCCGTCCCCGGTTTCTCGTCGCGCTTAGTGACGGTGAATGGCGCGGCAGCCTGTAGGCGCGGGGCCAGCGGGCCGGCCTCATCGGCGTTGAGCCGGTACACCTTCTTGTTAGTGAGTTGACCATGGTGGTCAAAATCCTGCCCATCCGCCAGGGTTTGGCCCGCCACCGCGCTGAGTTTGCTTCCGAATGTGGCGCCCTCGACCTCATGTGTGGCCTTGATGCCGCTGTAGCTGGCGGGCACAAAACCCATGCGCTCGCGTTCGCGCATCACCACCAAGCGCACGGCCACGCTCTGCACGCGTCCCGCACTCAATCCGGGAGCAACTTTTTTCCAAAGAAGAGGGCTTAAAGTGTAACCATACAGCCGGTCCAGGATGCGGCGCGTCTCCTGGGCTCGCACCAGGGCCTCGTCCACCGCCCGGGGCTCGGCCAGGGCCTGCTTGATGGCTTCCGGCGTAATTTCGTGAAAGACTATGCGCTGAACTTCTACAGATTTCTTTGGCTTAAGCAACTGCAGGATGTGCCAGCTGATGGATTCGCCTTCGCGGTCTTCGTCTGTTGCGAGCAGGATGCGCTGGGCATCCTTGGCCGTAGCCTTCATTTCGGTCACTCGCCGCTTCTTGTCGTCGGGGACGATGTAGATCGGCTGAAAATCTTCATCCGTATTCACGCCCAGGCGCGCCCACGGCTTGCCTTTGAACTCGGCGGGGATCTCCTTGGCACTCTCCGGCAGGTCACGGACGTGACCAAAACTGGCGATGACGTCGTAGTCCTTGCCCAAAAAGCGCTGGATGGTCTGCGCTTTTGCAGGAGATTCGACAATGACTACGGTCTTGGGCATACGCGCGTATTGGTTTACCGGGCCGGCAACCGGTTTCTCCGCATTCTTGTCTAAACGGCCCACCCAAAACAAGAGCGGGGCGGGCGCATGACACCGGCAAGCCACCGAGACGTGTATTGAATAATAATGCTAACTATGGCGCGCGTGCTCAAGTTCTGGCTGGTGGCGGTCACCTTAAGCGTGGCGGCCATGGGAGCCGCCGCCGAACGGGCGTGGCTCACCGTCCACCTGGGTTCGGAGCGCATTGGCTATGCGTGGTACGAAACGGTGCTGCCGCGATCAGCGGGCACAATCGAAGAGGCCGAAGTCGTGCTGGACACCAAAGCTCTGGGCGACCCCATCAAGCTCCGGGCGTTTTCTCGGGTTCGGTACGGCGGCGACCGCGAACTGATGACGGGCGAATACCGCACCGAGAGCGGGGGACGGACCTCGACCGTGCAGATCGAACGAGAGGGTTCGACCTTGGTGGTGAAGGCCAACTCGGCCGGGCGACCGCAGCAAATGCGCCTGGAACTGGCCCCGAATTTGCCCTTTACTAGCGACGCCGTGAACTACCTCATCGCCCTGAAGGAGCGGCCGGAGCGGCTGAAGGTACAGACCTTCGATTCCACTACGCTCACGATGGTGCAGGTGGAGGTCATTGACCGCGGACCGGTGACCCTCGAGGATGGCGGGCGCACCATGCCCGCGCACCGCTACGACGTGGAGGACCCGCGCAGCCCCACCCAAGTTTTTGTCTCGCCCGAAGGCAAGTTCCTCCTCTCCCGGGGGCCGCTGGGGATGACCATGCGCCCGGCGACGGAAGAAGAAGCCAAGCGCCCAGTGACGGGCGGGCCGAGCGACATTGCCGACCTCTCCACGATTGTTCCGAACAAGCCCCTGCAAGGCCGGCCGGACCAGCCGCTGACTCTGCGCTTTGTAGGCTTAGACCGCGATCTGCCCTCGGACAAGCACCAGACCGCTACCCGCGAGGGACGTGATGTGGTGCTGACCATTCATCCCTTGCGCCCGGCCGGGCGGCTGCCACTGGCCGAGGTGAAAGGGCAGGATGAGTGGCGGGGGCCGGCCCCGTTCTTGCCGTCTCAGAATGAGGTCATCAAGCAGCGAGCCCGCATGGCTATGGGGCGCTTCATGGACGTGCATGAGGTTGCCCAGGCACTGCGGATGGACGTCTATCGTCGAATGCGCGTGAACGCGGGCATCGGGGTGCTGCGCCCAGCCGATGAGATTCTCGATGCTCCCGAAGGGGTATGCCGCGACCATGCCATCTTGCTTGCCACTATGCTCCGGGCGGTAGGCTATGCCAGTCGTCTCGTCAGCGGCATGGTGGAGTACCAAGGACGCTTCTACTACCATGCTTGGGTGGAGTACTGGGACGGCAAGGATTGGATCGCTATGGATAGCACACGCCCCGAGATGTATCTCACATCGCGGCACATCAAGATCGCCCACGGAAGCGTGGCGGATGCTTACCAGTCGTTCCTGCTGGCTCCGGAACGATTAGAGGTCGTTAAGGAAGGCGCATGATCGGTCAGCAACGACGCGCACTTGTCATCGCGATCTTTGCCATTCTTGGCGCGATCCTCAGCATGTCCTTCATGCCGATGGCGATTGATTCCATCTATTCTTCCATCCAGAATCAGGTGCGATCCTCGCGCACTGAAACCAATCCGAACGCCACCGAAAAGGTTTACGAATTTGACCGCATTGTGAGCGGAAATCGAAACCTTAGCGTTTCGGCTCAGCAGAAAGCATTAGAAGATTTTCGAGCCGAATGGCTGGCGACCCGTGAGTCGGGCAATCTCATGGAAACGGTTGACAAGTTTGGTCTCGAACTTGAACCCAAGATTGAGATTACCGAGACCCGTTTTGGCGGACGTAGCGAGATTGCTTCGCTCAAGGGTCTTGAGAAAGGGGGGGTGAGCCGGGTCATCCGGGAAGGGACTCGATATTCGATTTACATCCTGCGCCAAACGCGCATTCTCCCGGTTTCGGGCAATGTCGTGCCGGACGTGATGGAAGAGCCGGTGAAGGGCTATCCGGGCTCTCGCCAGCCCGCAACGCTCATCGCACTGGGCTTGCTTGGGGCGATCTTGGGCGGCGTATTCGGCGATGTCGGATCGAGACTTCTTGCCAAGGCCAATGAGCGCTGGCGACTGATGGCGAGCGGGGACCGTGTGACGGTCTTCATGGGTTCTTTTGCGGGCATCTTGGCCAGCATTCCGTTCCTGTTTGTCTTCCAAGGTTTAGGGATTCTCGGTCCGCTCTTGGTGTTTGCCATGATGGTCGGCTTTTCGTTCCTTGGCATTTATGCTCTTCGCTCAATGGATGATATTCTGCCGTGGGCGAGCATGACCACGTCTCGCCGCCGTACGGGCATCCGTATCTTGGATACAAATGTTCTCATTGATGGGCGAATTTACGACGTCGCGAAAACGGGCTTCTTAACCGGTGAACTCTACGTGCCGTCGTTCGTGATTCAAGAGCTTCAGATCATTGCCGACAGCAAAGATGACATGAAGCGCGCCCGTGGCAAGCGGGGCCTGCAGATGCTCAAACTCATGCAGTCCGAGTTCCAGATTGAAGTCGGCACGAAGGACAAGAACGTCGGCAACCCCAAGGACCCCGTGGATACGCGTCTCGTGCGCCTCGCCAAGGCCCTGGGCGCGGACCTGGTGACCAACGATCACAACCTCAACTCGGTCGCCACGCTTCAGGATGTACGGGTACTCAACCTCAATGACCTGGTCTTGGCGGTGAGGACCAACGTGCTGCCCGGGGAGACGATGTTTGTGGTTCTTAACCGCGAAGGTCAACAGCCCGGCCAAGGCGTCGGATATCTGGATGACGGCACGATGGTGGTTGTCGAGCGATCCCGCGAGAAAATTGGGCAGTCCGTGGAGATCATGGTCACGCAAATCATTCAGACCGAACGAGGGAAACTCGTGTTTGCCGAACTGGCCGACGATCCGAACGGCACCGACCCCAGCGACCTCGGGGCCAGCCCTCGCCGTCCTCGATCGTGAAGGGCGCGCTTATTCTGCTCGCAGCGGGCAAAAGCCGCCGCTTTGGCACGGACAAACTTACTGCCACGCTGCCGGATGGCCGCGAAGTCTGGCGAGCCAGCCTGGATGCCTTCAGCGAGTTCGATTTCCTCGTTCAGCGCGTCCTTGTGGTGAGCGAGTACCAACTCGAAAGCTCCTGGCCTGATCATCTCACCGTCGTGGCCGGTGGCCAGGAACGCACGGATTCGGTCCGCGCTGGCCTCCAAGCCCTCGACCCCGAAATCACCCACGTCCTCATTCACGATGCCGCTCGGCCCTTTGTCTCGCACGCGGTCATCGAAAAGGTGTGGGAGTCCACCACTCAGAACGGTTCGGGCTGCCCCGTGGTGCCAGTCACAGACACCATCCGCCAACGTGAAGGGGAGGGAAGCCGCACGCTGCCTCGCGCCGAACTCGGTGCCGTGCAGACCCCGCAGGGTGCCCGCCGTGACTGGATCGAGCAAGCCTACGCCCAGCTCACCCAGCCCGCCACCGACGACATGAGCGTGCTGGAATTTGCCGGCTACCCCATCCACCTCACGCAAGGCGACCCCGCCAACCGCAAGATCACGTATGCTGACGACATGCCCGACCTCGGGCAGCCCCAAAGCATGAACTTCGAGATCCGCACCGGCATGGGCTACGATATCCACGCGTTCAGTACCGACCCCGACCGCCCGATGTGGCTGGGGGGCGTGGAGTTTGATGATCGCCCGGGCTTAGAAGGCCACAGCGACGCCGATGCCCTCCTGCATGCCCTTGTGGATGCCCTGTTGGGCGCCGCCGGCATGGGCGATATCGGCGAGCACTATCCGCCCAGCGACGAGCAATGGCGGAATTGCCCCAGTTTGCGTTTCCTCGTAGAAACAGCCGCACGCGTCCGCACCGAAGGATGGAATATCCAAAATGTGGATGTAAGCGTCTTGGCCGAACGGCCGCGCCTGGGCCCGCGTAGAAAGGAAATGACAGACGTCATTGCTTCTGCCTTGGGACTCAGGCCGGATCAGGTCGGTATCAAGGCCACGACCAATGAGCGGCTGGGTGCAATCGGGCGCGGCGAGGGAATTGCCGCCTTCGCCATCGCCACTCTCACCCGGTCGGTCCACTGAACGAACGACCATGGAACTGCTATTCCGAAATGCTGACGGTAACTTATCGCAGCGTCAACGCGACTACGCCATTCGCAAACTAAGCCGACTCACTCGCTACGATGCCCGCGCCTCGCGCGCCGAGGTGGCCCACAGCGAAGTGCGCCACGAGCACCTACTGCAGGTGACGGTGAACGCCGATGGGGAGTGGATTCGCGGCAAGGCGCAGAGTCGAAACTTCCGTGAGGCCGTCGATCACTTGGCGGATCTCTTGGAGAGCCGGCTCAAACGCCGCAAGGAAAAGCACGCTTCCTAGACCTGTCTCATCCGGTTCGCCGGATCTCAACCTTTTGCATGCCTGGGTGCCGTTGCGGCCTCAGGCATTGCTCTTGCCGGCTAGTTGGTCCGAGCAGAAGGCGATCGCCCGCACTTCAGCGGCTCCGGCTTGGCGCAGGGCTTCGCGGCAGGCCAGCACCGTGCTGCCGCTCGTGATCACGTCGTCCACCAGCACCACCCGGCGGCCCTTCACAAGCGGTGAGGCGGCAAATGCGCCCACGATGTTGCGCTGACGTGCGGCTCGGTTTAATCCCACTTGGGGGCGGGTGGCGCGGATGCGTCGCAATGCCCCCGCCGCGCAAGGCATCTGCGAGGCGAGCCACTCGCTTTGATTGAAACCCCGCTCAAAGCGCCGCGTCCAGTGGATCGGCACGGGCACCACCATCTCGTCATCGGTGATGAAGTGCCGGGCAGCCATCATTCGGGCCATCGGGTCGCGGAGGGGGGAAGCCCGCTCGTATTTCAGCCGCTTCACCGCCTGCGCGGCTCGCTCTTGATACAGGAAGCAAGCGTCCACGCTCATGGGGTCTTCAGGCAAGATCACCCAGGGTCCAGCCGCCCGAAAGGTCTCCTCACAGGCCGGGCAGATCGCGGGCTCACCCAGACGGCCGCACAGGGCGCACGCCGGGGGATACAGCCACGCCCACATTCGCCCCACCCTTGCAGTATATCAAGCGGCTAGCCCGGGGGCATAAAGTCAGAACGCCCGCCGAGTCAATGACTCAGCGGGCGTTACTCCCCTTCCTACGATGTGGCTGTGCTTAGGCCTCGCCGTGCGTATGGCCGAAGAACGGCTCAAACGGGATGAGACCCAGGCGCGTCGCGGCGCGGAGCGCTTGGACGCGATTGTTCACCTGAAGCTTCTGGTAGATGTTGGCGAGGTGGAAATCCACCGTGCGCTTACTGACCACCATTTTGTCGGCTGCTTCCTGACTCGTGTGACCCTGAGCGATGAGACTCAGTACTTTCACTTCCGTCGGCGTAAGCCGGATGCCTCGCGGCGATTCACTAGTTCGATTTGTGTTAGGCAATGCCATGACCCTTCCCTCGTTGCAATTTGTTTGCCGCCCACAAACCTCCTTCCATATCCTTGCGCGGATTTACAATGGTCCGTCGAAAATTATCGAAAATCGTGTCCAATGCATGCACCACGGGATGCGCGGGCCGCGAGGAATACGCTCTGTCGATCAGGAAATCGTTGCCCATATGCCTCGCTAACAGATTGGACGTAATCCGCCACTTCTTGTTCCGTCACGAGGGCAACACAGGCTCCGCCGAACCCAGCACCCGTCATACGAGCCCCTATACAGCCAGGGGCGGCACGGGCAATTTCGGCCATTGCGTCCAGTTCTTCGCAGCTCACTTCGAAGAGGTCCCGGAGACTTTCGTGGCTGGCTTGCATCAGGGCCCCCATTTGGTCCCGGTCGTCCGCCCTTAGCGCGGTGGCCATTTGGTGGACTCGCGCATTCTCGGCCACCACGTGCCGAGCGCGGCGCAGATCTTCTTCATTGAGCGAGGCGGCTTGCGCTTCGAGTTGCTCCGCTGTTACATCGCGCAGGTGTGAAACCCCCAGGGTGGCGGCGGCTCGCTCCACCGAAGCGCGACGGTCGTTATAGGCACTTCCCACCAGGCCGCGCCTCCGGCCCGTATCGCAAAGCATCAGCACCAGGTCGTCAGGCACCGGCACCGGCTGAACCTCCATCGTGCGGATATCCATGAGAAGGGCATGACCGTCTACGCCCAGGGCGCTGGCCGCCATATCCATCAGGCCGCAGTTCACGCCCACATATTGGTTCTCACACATTTGCGCAATGCGAGCCACTTGCAAGGGGTCAATGGGTAGGCCCGCCAGGGTCAGCCACAGCCATCCGAAGGCAACCTCCATCGCCGCGCTACTGCTTACCCCTGCGCCGATGGGCAGGTCATTGGCCACCACTACCTCGGCGTTGGTGCCCACGGGCATCCCTGCATGTCGCAGAGCCCAGGCCATGCCGGCGGCGTAGTTGGCCCACCCGCGCGTGCTGCCGGGTTGGACTTCGGCGACTTGGAATGGCTTGGCCCAGCCCCGCGCCACACTGAAGAGGCGACTAGGGCCATCTGTCGCTCGCGCGGCGAGGCTCACTCCGTAGGGCAAAGCCGCCGGCATGACAAATCCATCCGAGTAGTCCGTGTGCTCCCCAATGAGGTTCACCCGGCCGGGGGCATCCACCACCAACTCAGCTGGACCGCCGAAGGTGTCTTCAAAAACGGCGCACGCCCATTCCGATTGCATATTCCCTCACCATATCACGGATAGCCATCGACGAACCTGGTAATTGTTCCATGGGAGCATTGCTAGCCGGTATGGAACCCCCTAGATGTAGCGGGCCGGCCACTGTTTGTTGCCCTATTCGTGGCTGGTTCCGCACACTTTTTTCTGACTCTTGGTAACCTCAGGGCATGGGTCACCAAGGTCGCCTAGAAAAGGCGCAACAATGGCTTGCCGAGCATGAATCCGACATGCTGGCGGATCTCCAGGCACTCCTCCGCATTCCGAGTCTGGAATCTGACGCTGAACCAAACGCACCTTTTGGCGCCGAGAATCGCCGCGCGCTGGACTTCATGCTCGACCTCGCGCAGAAAGCGGGGCACACCACAAAGGACCTGGACGGCTACTGCGGATACGCCGAAATCGGCAGCGGCGACAAGGAAGTTCTGACCCTGGGTCACCTGGACGTGGTGCCAGTGGGTCCGGGCTGGACCTACGATCCCTTTGCCGCGACCTTGGCCGACGATGGCTACATCTATGCGCGCGGGGCCACCGACGATAAAGGCCCGACCATGATGATGTGGTACGCCGCCCGGGCCGTGCAGCACGCTTGGCCGGACCTTCCGGTGCGCCTGCGTTCGTTCTTTGGCTGCAATGAAGAGAGCGGTTTCCTCTGCGTCCACCACTACACTCAGCACGAAGCGCCCCCCACCCTGGGGGTGGCCCCGGATGCCGGATGGCCGCTCATCAACGCCGAAAAGGGCATCTCGGACCTCATCGTCGTGGTCAGTCCGGAAGCCTGGGCGGACCTTGGCGTGCAATTGCTGGCCTTCCGGGGCGGACAGCGTCCGAACATCGTGATTGACCACGCCACCGCCACCGTGCGGGTGACCGCCGAAGCCCGCGCGGAGGTGGAAACCAACCTGCGTGACGGGTGGGACCGCAACGTGACGGCGACATGGGACGGCGACCTGCTTCACATCGAAGCGGTAGGCAAGGCCGCTCATGGGAGCACTCCGTGGGTGGGCGACAACGCCGCCGCCCGCGTACTTCGGTTCATCAAGGACATCAGCCCGCGCATCGAGGCGAGCCGCTGGCAAAACGTGCTGGACCTCTTCCAGATTAGCGGGGCGGGCGTGGGCCTGCAACTGAGCGATGCGCCTAGCGGGCCGCTGACCCTGAACCCCGGCATCGTGGACCTGACCGACGCGGGGCTGCGCTGCACGCTCAACATCCGCTACCCGGTGACTTGCGACTTTAGTGATCTGCGGGCTCGGGTTGAGGCCGCCCTAGCCGCCGGCAAGATCCCGGCGACTGTGGAATCCATGAGCAACAGTAAGCCGCTTTACTTCCCGACGGAGCACCCGCTCGTGGAGGCGATTATCAGTGCCTACGAGGCTGAGGAAGGGGAGCGTCTCACGCCGCGCAGCATGGGCGGTGGCACCTACGCCCGCGCCGTACCCAATTGCGTGGCCATTGGCACCGCCTGGCGCGGCGACGGCGATGCGCACGAAACGGATGAGCGCATTCACCGCTCCTCGCTCATGCGCACAGCGCGTATCTACGTGCGGCTTCTGTTCAATTTGATTGAAGCCGCTCAGCGGGCTTAGCCTCGGTCAGTTCGGAAGCGTTCGATAATCGCGAGCGCTTCCGCTTTGCCCTTCCAGCCCAGCACATCTACATTCTTGTTTTCGAGCGTCTTGTAGACCTCGAAGAAGTGGTGGATCTCATCCAGCGTGTGCTGGTGGACTTTCGTCAAATCCTCGCGGTCGCCAAAGCGCGGGTCGTTGCTGGCCACGCACAGAATCTTTTCATCCGGGTCCCCTTCGTCGCGCATTTCTAACACGCCGATCGGCTTGGCATCCACCACGGTCCCCGGGGGGCAGGGGTGCGAGACCAGGAGCAAAGCATCCACCGGGTCGCCATCTAGGTAGTGGGTTTGCGGGATGTAGCCGTAATCCCAGGGATAGAACAAGGGGGAGTGGAGCACGCGGTTGAGGCGGATCACTCCGAAGTCTTTGTCTAGCTCGTACTTGTTGGTGCTGAACCGAGGGATTTCCACGATGACATTCACCTCGTGGGGGGCATTCGGGCCGATGGTGACGTCGAGCAGCGACATGCCGGAATGCTACCGCTCCGCACGCAAAAACCCCTCGGTCCTAACTGAACCGAGGGGCATTGGACTTGGGCTATCTTGCCAAGATTAGGCTTGGCGGCGGCGACGGCGGGCCAGTGCGGCCAGACCAGCCCCAAGGACCAGCATGGTGGCCGGTTCCGGAACCCCGGCGATGCCGGTGTTTTGCTGAATCCAGTTGGCACCGGTCGGCACCGCGCCGCCAATGCGCGCGTAGCCGCTCAAGTCGCCGTAGTCGGCGTTGCCCGTGCCGTCCACCCAGGCCAGCGTGCTGGTCACGCCGATGAGTCGCCACACGGGCGAAGACGTAGTGCCGAAGTTGCCGAACAAGCCGCCGCCGGAGTCGCCACCGGCCACATTGCCTTCCAGATTGCGGGGGGTGGCCGAGCCGATCACGTTGTCCGCCGCGTTGATCGGATTGTCGAAATCGGTGAAGATCACATTCTCGCCGGCGTTGGTGTTCACGTAGTCAGCCACGTTTTCGAACGCGCGGCGCGTGCCGGCCGCCGCATTGATCCCGGTCAGGCCCGTACCCGTGGCACCGTAGCCCACGCTCACCGTTTCACGGCCGAGTTCCAAAGCACCGTTGTAGTACGGCACGGCCGCCACGCCCGGGTTTGAAGCCAAACGAAGGAGGCTAAAGTCGTTATTGTTGAGAGCCCAGCCCGAGAACGCGATGACCTGCGTCACCGAGATGTTGGAGCCGGTGACGTTGAACACCGGGACTTGGGAGATGTTGCTGGCCACGTGCGCCGCCGTCAGCACCCAGTGCGAACCGCCGCCAAAGCCGATGTAGGTGCCTGAGCCCAGTCCGCCGCCGCTAAGCGTCACCCGACCTACCGAAGAGAAGGGGGCGTTGTTATCCAGCGTGGTGTACAGGGAGTCGGCCCGGTCGTGGCGGATGGTCGAAGCGAAGGAGGCAGCGGTGACCACCAAAGTCAGGGCAACAAGAGTCAGTTTCATCGAGATCACTTCCGAATAAGGGCAGTCGCCCAAAGTTACGCAGAGGATACGCCATGCGCCCCCCGCATTTCCCCGTTAGAACTACGAGGAAAGCGAGAAATCAAGTTAAGCGACGGTAAATCTTTGGGGGTTATCCCCACTCACCCATCAGGCCCCACTTGTGGGCCGTCACGGCGCGGATAGCCACCAGCGAGCCCGGCTCTATATCGCGGGCGGGGAAGTGGACCATGCGGAAATCACGGCTGTAGCCCTGCAGCAGGGCCTTGTTCTTGGGCGATGGTCCTTCCACCATCACTTCCATGGTGCGGCCCACTTGAGCTTCGTTCCGCTGAATCTGGATCTCGGTCTGCACCCGGATGAGCTCTTCCAGGCGCGCACTGGCCACCCGGTCGTCCACCTGCTCCATCAGGGCGCCCGGGGTGTTCGGGCGCGGCGAATACTTGAACATAAACGCCCCATCGAACTGAAACCGACGCACCGCTGCCAGGGTGCCTTCGAACTCTTCGTCGGTCTCGCCGGGGAAGCCAACGATGATGTCGGTGGTCAGCCCAATCGCGGGCACCGCCGCCCGCAAGTTCTCAAGAATCGCCGCGTAGCTCTCCACGGTGTACACCCGGCGCATCCGACGCAGCAAGTCGTCGTGGCCGGCCTGCAGGGGCATGTGGCAATGCTCCATCACGGGCTCCACATCGCGGATCACTTCGATGAGGTCCGACTTGAAATCGCGCGGGTAAGGCGAGGTGTACCGGATGCGCTGCAGCCCCGGAATCCCGCTCAAGATCGTGAGCAACTGGGCAAACGTGACGCGCCCTTCTTCCAGCCCCTTGCCGTAGCTGTTCACGGTCTGGCCGAGTAGCGTGATTTCGCGGGTGCCCTGCTCCACCAAACCGCGCACCTCGCGCACAATGTCCTCCGTTGGTCGGCTGCGCTCACGGCCGCGCGTGGCGGGCACGATGCAGTAGGTGCAGAACTTGTCACACCCGTATTGGATCGGCACAAATGACTTGAGCTTGGCTTGCCGCCCCACCGCCCGCTGGGGGATGTCGGTGACGATGGCACCCTTGCGCTCGGGCAAGTCCAAGCGTTTTTGGAAGCGGCGAGTCTGCAGGGCTTCCTCCACCAGAGCCGGAATCCGGATGACCTGCGCCGTCCCGACCACAAAATCCACGTGCGGGGCGCGGCGACGGATCTCGTCGGCCCGCACTTGCGCCATGCACCCGGCCACCCCGATCACGAGGTCAGGGCGGACCTCCTTGATCATCTTGAGTTCGCCGAGGAAGGAAAACGCCTTGTCTTCCGGCTTCTTACGCACGCTGCAGGTGTTGAGAATGACCAGGTGCGCTTCGCGGGGGGATGCCGCCGGCGTGAAGCCAATGGACTCCAAGCCCAAAGCGATCTGCTCGCTGTCCTCCTCGTTCATCTGGCACCCCCACGTCTGCACGTAGTAGGTGCCTCGCTGCAGCGAGCCACCCGAACGGGCCGGCAAAACGGAGGGGGAAAGCGAAATCAAACTCATATCGAGGGGGAAGGCGGGCCGTCAAGATACCCGTTTCTTAGGTTCAATGAGAGGACGATAGGGGTCCGGAACGTATACTGAACCGTTGTGCCGGTCTCGACTCTGAACCGACTTTCCATTATCTTCTCGGCGCTCGGCCTCTTCGTGGCCGGATACCTCACCTTGACTCACTATCAGGCGAAGGATGTTTTCTGCGGCGGTTCGTCCAGCTGCACGGATGTTCTCAATAGCCCGGCGGCCAAGGTCGGGGGCATTCCGATTGCCGCATTTGGCCTTGCCGTGTACATCCTTTTCTTGCTCCTCGGATTCATGCGCACCAGCAAAGTGGGGGCGGAGTTCACCAAGCTGGCGAAGGTGGGGTTCGCGGTTTCGGCCGTGGGCTTCCTCATCAGCGTGGGTCTCATCTATTACGCCCTCGCGACGATTGGGGCGAAGTGCTACTGGTGCATGGGGTCGGCGTTCATCATGACCGTTCTTTTTGCGCTCCACGCCGCGATGGTGAAAGCCGAAGCCCCAGAGGAACCGGACAAGGCGGGCATGCCGCTGGCCGTGGGGGGCGCGATGCTGGCTATCGCCGCCGCCTTCATCATGCTCAGCGTAGTGGAGGGCAAGGCTCCGGCGGGAGGTACGCGCATCACCGGCGTGACTGAAGCGCAAAAGCGGCTATACATCCCCGCCGCGACCCGCATGAAGGGCGACGAGAACGCCAAGATCACGGTGGTCGAATACATGGATGTGAACTGCCCGCCCTGCCGGCTGGCGGCCCCCATGGTCGAAGAGCTGATTGCCAGCTACGGCGGCCGGGTGAGGTTGGGCATTAAGCACGCCCCGCAGCCGATCCCCGGCCACGAAACCAGCCCCAACGCGGCCTCGCTGCTTACTGTTGCCGAGTCCAAGGGCAAGTTCTGGGAGCTTTATGACTTGATGATGGACCCCAAAAACGAGGCCACCGTGAAGAGTAAGGAAGGCTTGAAGGCCCTGGGCAAAGAAGTGGGCTTGACCGAAGCCGAAGTGAATCGGGGCGTGGACACCCCGGACGAGGCGGTGATGAACACGCTCAGCCAAGACCTCGACCAGTTCATGAGCCTCAACCCACCGGGCACGCCGCTCTTCCTCATCGTTGCCGATGGCAAGGACCTGCGCCACGTGGGGCCGGGGCAACTGACGAAGGTGCTGGAGTCGGCCGAGTACGCCGACCTCCTCAAGTAAATCCAAACGATGACGCCGAAGCGCGGGGCTCCCGTTTGTGTGGCCATGTCTGGCGGCGTGGATAGCGCCGTCGTCGCGTATCTGCTCAAGAAGCGCGGGTACGACGTGGTGGGCATCACCATGCAAATCTGGCAAGAGAGCCAGCGGGACCCTCGCCACGCCGGCTGTTGCAGCCTGGGCGCGGTGGAAGACGCCCGACGCTCAGCGCGGATGCTAGATATCCCGCATTACGTCATCAACTTCAAGGATCAGTTCAAGCAGACCGTCATTGACGAGTTCGTGCGCGAATATGCGGCGGGCCGTACGCCCAATCCGTGCGTGACCTGCAACAAGAAGGTGAAGTTCGAGGCGATGCTCCAGAAGAGTCAGGAACTCGGCTGTGAAGCCCTCGCCACCGGCCACTATGCTCGGCTCCGCCGCGACCCCAAAACCGGCCTGATGCGCCTGATGCGCGCCCGGGGGATTGCCAAGGACCAGAGCTACGTGCTGTACGGGTTCACCCAGGCGCAGATGGAAGGTTGTTACTTTCCGCTCGGCGAGATGCCGGACAAGGCCGAGACCCGGCGACTGGCCCGTGAAGCCGGCCTGCCCGTCGCCGACAAGCCCGATAGCCAAGAGATCTGCTTTGTGAGCGAAGCCGGCGGTTACCGCGAGTTCTTGCGGAAGTCGCGGCCGGATATGTTTGAAGAAGGCGAGCTCGTTACCGTGGGTGGCGAACGCCTTGGCACCCACCAGGGTGTGGCGGACTTCACCGTGGGTCAGCGCCGGGGTTTGGGTGTGGCCAAGGGCAAGCCGCTCTACGTCATCGAGATTCAGCCCGACCAGAACCGCGTGGTGGTGGGCACGGATGAAGACCTCAAGCTCACGCATGTCCGGGTGCCGGCCTGGCACTGGACGAGCATTGACCCTACGGATGCTCCTCTGCGCGTGCAAGCCAAAATCCGGTACAACATGGCTCCTCAACCGGCGACCCTCCGGGTCGAAGACGGCACCGCGACCCTGACCTTTGATCAGCCGGTCCGGGCGGTCACACCGGGTCAGATTGCTGTGGCGTACCGGGGCGAGACGGTCATTGGGGGAGGGAACATCGAATGACAGTAGAAACCGGACTTCTCATCACAATCGTGATCTTGGGGGCCGGCATGGTGATCGGGGTGGTGATGCTCACCCGCACCATTGGTCTGCTTCGCAAAGAGGTGAACCAGCTTCAAAATCGCATTGCGCGGCAAGATGCCGATCTCACCGCGCTCCAAGCCCAACTGACCGAGTTCAAGCAATCTCGCCAAGCTGTGGGCGCACACGATCCGATTGTTGCGGCCCTCGAAGGATTGGCAGAGTTTCAGAAGAGAGGGGCCGTCGGCACCGCTATTCATGTCGGTATGGGCCTAATTCGGGCATACTGGAAACCAAAGCGCCGCGCATTACCCGCGAAATCGGGGGCGAAGGCACTCGGAGAAAAAGATGAATCATCAAGACGATAAGAACGCACTCGTTTACCTGCTGGCCGGTTTCGGCCTCGGCGCTCTCATCGGTGCCGTCGCGGGCTTGCTCTTTGCGCCGAAGGCGGGCGAAGAAACGCGCCACGAACTGGCCGACCGCATGAAGGAGCTGAAGAGCAAGACGGAAGATTACGTGGCTGAGCAGCGCGCCAAGCGCCGCTCGCTGACGGGTGAACCGGACGAAGCGGGAGCCTAAGGACTCCTTCCTTTTGTGAACAAGCCGGCCGTGGGAGGATGGCGACTCGCCCTGTGGGGCGTGATCGTGCTTGCCGCGGCCTGGTTTCTTTATTCTGTCCGCGCGATTTTGCCGCCCTTCCTTTTGGGTTGGGTCATCGCCATTGTCTTGGAGCCAGCGGTGCGCTGGCTTCGGTTGCGCGGGATGCCGCGCATGGCCGCCGTGCTTTTGCTTACGGTGGTGTTTTTCGGCCTCGCGACGCTGGTGGTCGTCAAAGTCAGCCCCATTGTGGCCGGGCAGATTTCGTCCGTCCGCGACCAGCTCGTGCGCGTGACGCAGGGCCTCGCCGAAGGCGACCAGAAAGCCAACATCTACACCAATTGGAACCCAGCCGTGCGCGCCGCGCCCGATGGAGCCAGCGCCATGGTGGATGACCTCTTGAGTCGCTATGGCGACCAACTGACGCGGGCGGGCTTGCCCTCGAACCGGCAAGCCATCGTCGAGCAATACGTCGAGCCCCAACGCGAGAACCTCGTCAAGGCCTTGCAGGGCTTCGTCAACGGCTTCTTCGGCATTGTGGCGGGGGCGGCGCAGAGCGTCTTGTTGCTCGCCATCACGCCCTTGATCGTCTTTTATCTGCTCAACGATATGGACCGGATGGGCAAACGGGCGGCCACCTGGATACCCGTCAGTATCCGCAAAGAAACGCTCAGCCTCATTGGCGAGGTGAGCGGGGTATTCCGGTCGTATCTGCGCGGCATCTCGCTGCTCGTGCTCATGTATTCGGCGGCGGCGGCGTTGCTCTTGGGCATCCTGGGCGTGCCGTTCTTCATCATCCTGGCGGCGCTGGCAGGTTTGCTCTATCTCATCCCGATGTTCGGGAGCCTCATCAGCACCGTACTCATCTTTGTGGTGTGCCTGGTGAGCGGCCAGAGCGGACCGGCGTGGACGTCGTTCGGTTCGCCCATCATGTACGCGATCATCTGTACGGTGGCGTTCTCACTGCTCTCGAGCTTTGTGTTCGACCAGATCATCGTGCCGCAAGTCATCGGCGGCGCGGTGGAACTTCACCCGCTCTTCAGCATCTTCGTCATCACGGCGGCGGGCGCCCTGTTTGGGGTGCCGGGGATGCTGTTGGCCTTCCCCGTTGCGGGTTCGGCCAAAGTGATCTTGGATCGGTTGCTCCGCGTGGTCAGTCAGCCACCGCCGGCCCTGGCGGGCTTGCCAAGCGTGCCGATGCGGCACCGAGTTTCGGAAGACTAGTCCGACTTGCGATGGCGATGATGGGAGAATCGCCGCGCCAGGTCGCTAGCGGTGAGCTCGAGCTTGCGCCGACCCGAGGGGAGTACCAGATTCCACCGGATGGGCGTGACTTCAAACTCCCAATCGGCCTCGCTTTCTCGCCACATCATAAACAGGCGTTCGCCATCAAAGTCCATGCCTTTAAGCTGGCTCACAAGCCCCATATGGCGGCGCAGCCATCCCCGGAACTGGATCCGGTCCGGCGTAATCCGCAGCATGCCACTCCGGCGTTGGCCATCCTTCACCCACACCGCGCGGCCGCTCCAGCAAAGGGCATTGGCCTCGCCATCCAGCCCCAATTCACCTTGCCCGTAGGCCAGCCGTAGGGCATCGTTGAAGAGTTCTTCCAGGTCGTCTTCCTCTTCGGCCGTGGGGAGATCCCGGGCGATACGGTGCCACGTGCCTAGGTCGTGGATTTGCCCGAGATGCTCGGCAATGGGGTTGGATTCGGCCCGCACGAGCTTCAGCCCTTGTGGGGTGGTGTCGAACTCCACGTCTCCGCTGCGGCACACCAAACCCGGGTTGGCGGTGGTTTGCCCTACGGCCACCCACGGCACGATGTCTTTGCTTAATGCCCGCAGGGCATAACCACGCTCGTAGCCGCTGCCGGTGAGCGGCGAAAGAAGGGTGAAGTAACCGTTCTCCGTGTGGCCCCGGGCATTACACTTGGGGCACATGCCGTTGCCCAGCCCCATCTCGCCGGTGGCGGCGAGTTCGGCCCATTCGCGCATTGTCCAGGCGTCTCCGTCTGGTCCAAGTTGCCACGTCTTGTCGGCGGCAGGGGCGAGAGCCTGGTCGCAGTCTTCGCAGATGAAGAGTTCACGCTCGGTCAAGGTGCCCGCGTCCGGCTGCGCGTTGCACCAGGTGCACTTCCATCCCGTCTTGGTCTTCATGAGCAATCCGCGATCACAATCTGGACAGGCGGGGCGGCGTTTGCTCGTGGTGCGGTGTCGCAGAACTCCGGTTTGGCAAGCCGGGCACATGCCTTCTCGGGCCTGGTACGCCGACCAGCGACCGGCCAGGCACACCGGGCAAGTGTTGGCCTTGGCGGGCTTGGGGTCTTCCAGAACATCGCCGCACGCGGGGCACTCGCGGCGGGCAAACTTGAGGTCTTGCAGCGCGACGCGAATCGCGTCCAGGTGTCGCCAGGTGGGGAGCGAAACGGGCACCGATTCGAAGGCCCACGCCGACCGAGCTTGCATGGCGTTGACCGGACGCACGGCCGGGTCAAGGGCACGCCAGGGGGTGAGGGCATCGGGGCCGGTTGGCGGGTGCAAAGCATCCAACAATGCCGCTAAGGCAAAGAGGTCGCGTGAAGGCAGATGCATCCGGCGGCGGTCGCGGCCCTCGGGGGTCGGGTCGGTAAGGTCGTCTTGGTCAAATCGGTCGGCCAGCCAGTTGCGGGCTACGCCCATTCCGCCCAGCCACGGACGCCCATCCTCATCCAAGAATACAGCCCGGGGCGTCACATCCCCGTGAATCCAGCCGTGGGCGTGCCACTGCTCAATGATGAGGAGGAGGCGCTGCGCCCACCGGTCCCGTTCAAGGGTGTCGAGTGTAACGGACGTTTCGTCGAGGCGCACGGCCCCGGGGATGGCGTCCGTCACCCACCATAAAGTGCCACCCTCAAAACCCACCCATTCGGCCCCCAGCCAGGGGATGCCCAGGCGCGGGGGCACGGCCAGCAGGGCGCGCCGCACCAGGTGGGCCAGCATGCGCCTCTCATCCGTGCCCAGGCCCTTGGTTGCGGTCTCAGCGAGGCACCACGCCCACTTCTCCGCCCCCGTGGCCACCTCATGCGCCAAGAAAACCGGATGCACAGGGTCCGCCCATTTGAGTTCCCCCCGCAGGTAGCGGCCATCGGCCATGGGGGTCATCGGGGCCAGAAGGGAAGGCGGCTGACTCACAGACGTTCTTAGTAACAAGATACACTTTTCTCTATGCTCACCTCTTGGGTTTTGGCCGGTACCCTGCTTTATGCGGCCCCGCAAGGGACGACGCACGACTACACCCTCAAGGCCACGTTCGATGGTTTCTTGCCGATTCTAGGCGGCAACACCGGCGTGGTGGAAACCAACATGGTGGTGCGGGTGGACGGCCTGACGAACGGCAGCGAGACCCTGAAGGCTGCCAGCGAGATCACCGCCTTCGATATCGCCTTCAACGGCGCCAAGCTGCCTCTGGGGCTAGAAAGTGTGCAGGAGTTCTTCCCCCGCACCACGATTGAGTTTTCTCCGGCGGGTCGCATAAGCAAGACGAACGCGCCCGACCTCACCCTGCCCGTGCGCCTGCCGGGCCTGGACGCCAAGCGCTTCCCGGATATCACTTACGTCCCCATCGAATTCGATGCGAAGACGGCAGAGTTGGCGCAAGAGTGGACCTTCGAGCGCACGTTCGATGGTGCGCCCATGGTCTACCGATGCCGCCTGGAAAGCCTGACGGCCACCCACGCCGTGGTCTCCGTGAACATCGCCCAGGAACTGAACTACCTGGAGAACGAAGCCCTGGAAGTGGTAAAGGAAGAGAAGGATGCCTACAGCCGGGTGAAGGCCAAGCTCACGGGTTCGGGGCAGGTGATCTTTGAGCGCGAAGCCGGGGCCGTGGCTCGGGTGGTCATGACGAACGACTCGGCAAGCCAAGTCACCAACATCAAGACCGGTGAGACGATTGAGCGCAAGCTCAAAACGACCTTTGTGGTGGATCGCAAGGGGGCCAAGCTGCCGGAAGCCGGTGTGATCCAGGCCAAGGTGCGCGAGGTGTCGATTTGGGATCGCGTGCGTTCTAGCGCCGCGACCGCGCCGGCCCTGGCGAGCGTGTGGTGGCAAAAGATCAAGCCGAACCTGGCCATGAACGCGCAGGAAGCGTGGCAACGCACCTTCCGCTGGGCCCTGGAACTGTGGCAGCGCGTGGGTCCGGGGGCGTGAACGCCGCCGAGCGCGCGGCCTGGCTACGTGACGAACTCCACCGCCATAACCGACTGTATTACGTCGACAACGCGCCGGAAATCAGTGACACGGAGTACGACCGGCTCCTCCGTGAACTGAGCGACCTCGAGATGGCTCATCCGGAGTTACTGACGCCGGACAGCCCCACCCAAACCGTGGGGGTCGCGCCCGTGGCCGCGTTCGGTGAGGTCCGGCACCGGGTTCCGATGCTCTCGCTGGACAACGCCTTTGACGAAGCCGAACTGCAGGCTTTCGACCAGCGGGTGCGCAGGTTTTTGGCGCAGGACGAGCCCGTGCGGTACGTGGTGGAACTCAAGCTGGACGGGGTGAGCCTGAGCCTGACCTATGAAGAAGGCTTGCTCACCCAGGCCGCCACGCGCGGGGACGGCACCACCGGCGAAATGGTGACGGCCAACGCCCGCACAGTGCGCGGCGTGCCCCTGCGCCTGGCCGGAGCGGCCCCAGGGTTGATCGAGATTCGCGGGGAAGTCTTGATGACCCGTGCCGACTTTGCCCGGCTGAACGAAGAGAAGTTGGCCCGCGGAGAAACGCCCTTTGTAAACCCCCGTAATGCCGCCAGCGGGGGGCTGCGCCAACTCGATAGCCGCCTCACCCGAGAGCGGCGGTTGCGGTTTTTTGGCTACACCTTCGGGGCGATTGAGGGGCCGGCGGTGCCGGAAGACCAAGGCGCCCGCCTGGCCTGGCTACGCGAAATGGGAGTGCCGGTGGCCGCCCACGCCGAGGAGTGCCCCGATATTGAGTCCGTCATCCAGGCTATTGCCCGCGTGCAGGCGCAGCGGCCTGGCTTGCCGTTCGACATTGACGGGGTTGTCATCAAGGTGGCGGACGGTGCCCTGCGGGAGCGCCTGGGCGACACCGCCCGGGGGCCGCGCTGGGCGATTGCTTACAAGTTTCCGGCCGAGCAGGCCATGACCCGCATGCATGCCATCACTTGGCAAGTGGGGCGGACCGGTTTGGTGGTGCCCTTGGCCGAACTCGACCCGATTTATGTGGGCGGCGTTACCATCAGCCGGGCGACCCTGCACAACCCCAGCGAACTCCGCCGGAAGGACGTGCGCGTGGGTGACACGGTGATTGTTCAGCGGGCCGGGGACGTCATCCCCGAGGTCGTCGGGCCGGTGCTCGAGCGTCGCCCCGAGGGCACCGAACCCGTGCCCGTGCCGACAGAATGCCCGGTGTGCGGCACGCCCCTGGTGTACGGGGAAGGCTACATCCTGCTGCGCTGCTCCAACAAGCGGGCATGCCCAGCCCAGCTCTTGGCGGGCATCATCCACTTCGTTTCCCGCGGCGCCATGGATATCGCAGGTCTGGGCGACAAGCAGATTCAATTCTTCCTGGACAAGGGCTGGATCAGCGATATTCCGAGCCTCTACGAACTTGCCCGGCACCGCGAGGCGATGGTGAACGAACCCGGCCTGGGCCAGCAGAGCGTGGATAACATCCTGGCGGCGATTGAGGAGAGCAAGACGCGGCCGCTATCCCGGGTCATCATTGGTTTGGGCATTCGGTTTGTGGGGGAGAAGACTTCGATCGACCTCGCCACCGCCTTCGGCAATCTCGACGCCCTGGCGGAGGCCGACGAGGCACGTCTCCAAGCGGTGCCCGACATTGGGGAGCGCACGGCCGCCGAGATCGTCACCTGGTTTGCCGATGACGAAAACCAAGCACTGCTGGAACGGCTGAAAGCCCACGTCAACCCCACTCTGGCCGACCTGGAGCCCCTGGGCGACCAGTTCGCGGGGCAAACGGTGGTCTTCACCGGCAAACTGGAAACCATGACCCGCGAGGAAGCCGAAGCCTATGTGCGGCGGCACGGGGGCACCCCCGCCGGAAGCGTGAGCAAGAAGACGAACCTGGTGGTCTTCGGGCCGGGGGCGGGGAGCAAGCTGGCCAAGGCCGAGCAACTGGGCGTCCCGCTGATGACCGAAGCCGAATTCTGCGAGCAGTACCGCCCGCTCGAATCGCCGTGACGGTCATCGAGTTTGCGCCCGGGTCGCTGGACTTGCCGCAGTGCGTGACGAGCGGCATGGTGTTCCGGTGGATGGAAACCGCCCCTGGCGAGTGGCACGGCGCGGATGGCCCGCACGAGTGGCGGCTGCACTGGTACCCGGACCGCATCGAACTGCAGCACGGCGATGCCGACGCCCTGCGCTCCCTTCTCCGCCTGGATGAAGATTTGGACGCGGTGCGCCAAGCCATTGCCGCCGCCGACCCCGACCTCGCCGCATGCTGGGACGCCCGCCCGGGCTTCCGCCTGCTGCGCCCCCTCGACCCGGTGGAGGCCACTATCGGCTTTCTGTGCACCAGCAACAACAGCCTGCACCGCATTGTGCCGATGGTGCGGTGGCTGGCCGCCCGCACCCCCGGGCATGCTTTCCCGAACCTGGATGTCATTGCCAGCCTCTCCGAACAAGAGTTGAGAGAGGCCCGCTTCGGCTACCGCGCCGTCAGCATCCCCCGCGCCGCCGCCCAACTGGCCGCCGACGGAGGCCGCCAACACCTCCTCAACCTCCGCCAAGCCCCCTACGAGGATGCCAAGGCGTACCTCCTCACCCTGCCCGGGGTGGGGCCGAAACTGGCCGATTGCATCGCGCTTTTTGCCTTGCACCACACCGCCTCCGTGCCCGTGGATACTCACGTGTGGCAGCAGGCCGTGCGCCGCTATTTCCCCGAGTGGGCCGGGCAATCTCTCACCCCCGCCCGCATGAACCAGGTGGGCGATGCCCTACGGCAGCGCTTTGGCATTCACGCCGCTTGGGCACAGCAGTTACTCTTCCAGGAGAACCTGCGCCCCGCTTGAACGTACAATATCTGTATGTCCCTCACCGCCCTCGTTCTTGGTGCCGTGGTCTTTCAGTCCGCCCGCGGGTTTGGCATTCCCCAGGATTTCATGGAGGTGGACGATTCGCGTCTCACCGAGCTGAGCGGGCTGGGCAGTAGCCCGTTCCAGGACGGCGTGTTTTATGGCCACAACGACAGCGGGGATACGGCGCGTCTCTTCCGCATGAGCCGCGAGGGTCGCATTACGGCCACCTTCACCCTCACGGGAGCCACGGCCAAAGACTGGGAAGACATGGCGGTGGTCAACATAGCCGGGCGAGGATGGGTGTATCTGGCCGACATCGGCGACAACAACCGGCAGCGCGCAGACGTGGTGATCTATCGCACCCGCGAACCCGAAGCCGGGGTGGCCTCTCGCACCCTCACTTTTGAGACTTACCGCCTGAAGTACCCTGACGGCCCGCGCGACGCCGAAGCGTTCTTGGTGGATCCGCGCAACGGGGATTTCTACATCGTCAGCAAGGCCGCGACCGGGAGTGCGGTGTATCACTTGCCCGCACCGGCTCGGAGCGGCGGCTATCGCCTGACCAAGCTCGGTGATTTGCCCATCGCCACGGGTGGTCTGGGTGGAAACCTGGTGACCGCCGCCGACTGGAGCCACGACGGCAAGTACGTGGTGGTGCGCACCTACTCCGGCGCCCGCGAGTACCCCGTGCCCGCCAACCGACGCGACTGGTTTAAGCAGCCGCACGTCTCCGTAGAGTTGCCGGTGGAAAGGCAAGGCGAGGCCATTTGCTACAACCGATCCTCCAATGCGCTGATCTCGGGGAGCGAGGGCCGCCCCGCTCTGTTTGCCATCATTCCGCTAGAACCATGAAATCTTGCGCCCATTGCCGCAAGATTCGTGGCATCGGGTAGGGAATCGAGGGAAAAAAGGGTCCCTTGGTCTGGGTCCGGAGGGCCGGAGGTGGGGAAAAGTCGGTGCACCGCCAACAAACCAGGGGGTAGCGTCTTTTCGCTCGGGCGGCGTTTCCGCGTAGCCCGAACCACCCAGTTATGCGGCGTGAACTTACATTCGTCGGGGTCCTCGTGGCCCTTGCGATGATAGAAAGTGCAGATGCGAACGGCAAGCTCATGCCGAACGTTTTTGCCGAAAGAATTACTTATTCGGTGGCCACCCAAGCGGCGGCCCCCGCCCCCAATACCTACGTTCTGGACGACAGTCTTCCCGTGGGCAAGATTGTCGATGGCGGCGGCGGCGTCCCCGGTTTTGTGGAGCGCACCGTGGCCCGGCTCTGGGTCGAAGGTGAACTCAAGTCCGAAACCGTGGTGGCGGAGCGCGAAATTCCGGCCATTCCCGGGAGCAAGCGCATCTCCTCGATTGGTTTTGATGTGCCGCACAAGCAATTGACGCTGGCGCGCACCATGACCGTGGAATCCACGGCCTACACCCCCGATGCCGGCCTGGGCAGCCGCGCCACGTTCCGCACGGCCACCGGCCGCCGCGCCGAGTTCGGCGTGATTGCGGTGGACCCGCGCGTCATCCCGCTGAACACCTTGGTGTTTGTCGAAGGTTACGGCCTGGCCCTAGCCTGCGATACCGGCGGCGCGATCAAAGGGAATAAGATCGACGTGTGCGTCACGACGAATCGAACCGCCCGCATCTGGGGACGTCGGAACGTCAAGATTCACGTCTTCAAGGAACGGATCACGCGGTAATCGCGCCCGTATCTGAACGGCTTCGTCGGTTCGGCATCCGAGCCGACAAAGCCTTGGGTCAGCACTTCTTGGTCTCGGAAGGGGCCGTCCGCCGCATCACCGAGAGCGTGGCGGACATGGCGGGCATTCTTGAAGTTGGCCCCGGCCCCGGCGCCATCACCCTCCCTCTGAGCCTCGCCCACCCTGTTTTGGCCATCGAGCTTGACGAACGCTGGCGCGACCTCTTGGCGCACTATTGCCCCGATGTCGAGGTGATCTACCAAGATGCCTTGCAAGCCGACTTAGCCACGCATCTGGAGGCCCTCCCGGCCCCCCGCGCTATCGTCAGCAACATGCCGTACAACATCACCGGGCCGCTGCTGGCCGCTTTCTCGGCCCAGGCGGGGCGGGTGGAGCGCATGGTGCTGATGATGCAGAAGGAGGTGGCTGATCGGATCATCGCCCCGGCGGGCGATGCGAAGCGCGGCGCACTCTCGGTGGTGATGCAAGCTCAATTCGCCGTGAAGTGGCAGCAAACGGTGCCGCCGGGGGCCTTTGCGCCGCCCCCCAAGGTGCAAAGCGCGGTGCTGGAGTTCACGCCCCGGGCGGTGCAGCCGGCGGGGTGGGCGGATTTTGTTCATTCCGGGTTCCGGCAACCGCGCAAGACCCTCGCCAATAACCTAAGAGAACGTGGCGGCGCGGCGCTCATTGAATCGGCAGGCTTGGCCGCCTCCATTCGCCCGCACCAACTCACCGAAGCGGAGTGGCAAACGCTATGGAGTCACTCGATAGTCAACTAAAGTCCAAAGCCCGTGAGCTAGGGTTTGGGCTGGTGGGGATCACCGACGCCGCACCCCCGCTGAGCTACGAGGCGTACCGGCAGTGGGTGGCGGATGGCCACCACGGCACAATGAGCTACATGGCCCGATCCCATGAACTGCGGGCCGACCTGAACACCCTGCTCCCCGGCGTGCAGAGCGTGGTGGCGGTGGGCGCGTTCTACCGGCAACCCGAGGAACTCCCGACGGATCACCCGAAGATTGCCCGCTACGCTCTGGGGCGCGATTACCACAAGGTGCTGCGTGGCCGCTTACGCTCCCTCGACCGCTGGCTGCACGCGGAAGAAGGGCAGGGGCGGATCTGCGTCGACAGCGCCCCGGTGCTGGAGCGTGAGTACGCTCACCGCGCGGGCCTGGGGTGGTACGGCAAGAACACAATGCTGATCAACACCCACGCGGGGAGTTGGTTTGTCATCGGTCTGCTGCTCAGCACGCGCAAGTTGGCCCCCGATGCCCCCGCCCAAGGGGGCTGTGGCACGTGCCGCGCCTGCATTGACGCGTGCCCCACTGGGGCCATCGTGCATCGTCATGGGCGCTGGCAAGTGGATGCCCGCGAATGCATTAGCTATCTCACCATCGAGCATCGAGGCGAGATTGACCCGGTACGGGAAGCCAAGTTGAATGACTGGGTGTTCGGCTGCGATGTGTGCCAGGAGGTCTGCCCCTTCAACACCGTCCGCCCTCACCAGCCCGGCCGCGCGCCGGTGCTGACGATGGAAGACTTCCGGGCCCGCACCTGGCCTCCGGTGGAGGAGCTTGCGCACCTCACCCCGGAAGCCTGGGACACTCTCACCGCCGGAACGCCGGTGCGCCGCGCTGGCTACGACGGCTTAAGACGTCACGCTCGCCGGGTGCTCCGTACGCGCGTTTGAACGGTGCGCCAAGGCGTCCGCGTACATCGCTTCGTAGGCTTGCGCGCTGGACGACCAGGAGAAGTCCTGCGTCATGCAGGTGTGCACCAGCTTTTGCCAAGTGTCGGGGTCGCGGAAGGCCGCAATCGCCCGGGCGGTGGCATCTCCGAATTCTTCGGCTGTGCGTTCGGTAAAGACGAAGCCCGTTTCGCCCTCCTTCACCGTGTCGGCCAGGCCGCCGGTTTGGCGGACCACCGGCACCGTGCCGTAGCGCATGGCAAACATCTGGCCGAGGCCGCAGGGCTCGAAGGCGCTGGGCATCAAGAAGATATCGCACCCGCCGTAAATTCTTTGGGCAAGAGCCACGTCAAAAGCTTCCACAAATCTCACGCGGCCGGGATACTGGGCTTCTAGCCGGCGAAGCTCGCCGGCGGACCACGGGTCACCCGTGCCCAGCACGATCCAGCGCGCCCCCATGCCCAAAATGCGGTCGGCCGCCCCGATCATGAGATCGAAGCCTTTTTGGTTGCTTAAGCGGCTCACCACCCCCAGCAAAGGCGCATTGGTTTCGGGGTCCAATCCCAGCTCTTTCATCAGATGCGTGCGGCTGGCCGCCTTGCCACTGAGGTCATCCACCGAGAAATTGACCGGCAGATCAGGGTCGGTCGCCGGGTTATGGTGGTGGACGTTGATGCCGTTCAGAATCCCGCGCAGTCGGCCCTGGTCATAGAGATAACCCATCAGGCCATCCAGGCGGCAGCCGTACTCGCCGGTCTGGATTTCTTGGGCGTAATTGGGGCTCACCGTATTGACCTGGTCCGCGTAAACGCAACCAGATTTAAGAAAGTTTACGGCTCCGTAGGTCTCCAAAGCGTGCATGTTATACAGGGACTTGGGTAGCCCCGCCACTTCCAAGGTGTCCGGCCCGAACTCCCCTTGGTACGCCAAGTTATGGATGGTGATACAGCTCGCCACGCCTTCCCACCGCCCACCGCGCGTCTCGCGCATCAGCACGGGCAAGAATCCCATGTGCCAGTCGTGGGCGTGCACGATGTCGGGGGTCCACTCGGTGGCCAGGCAGGCTTCCAGCGCCGCCTGAGCAAAGAACAGGTAGGCATCGCGCCCCGGGGTGTAGACCTCTTCGCTCCGACCAATGCCCGAGAAAAACCCGCAGCCCTCGATCAGCCAAAGGGTTAGCCCCTCGGCGTGGACTTCGTGAAGGGTGGCCCGCGCCGTCCAATACGGGTTCATGCGGACTTCGAAATCAATGCTCCGCTGGGGCGACCATCGGTCCAGGATCATCTGGTAGGCGGGCATCACGACCTTGACTTCGTGGCCCCGGGCCTGGAGTGCGAGAGGCAGGGAACCGGCCACATCGGCCAGGCCCCCTACCTTGGCAAAGGGCGCCACTTCGGCGCTGGCAAAGAGAATCCGCATCTAACTGTATGATCGGGACGTTACAACGCCTCGATCAGCACCGCCGTCGCTTCTCCGCCCCCAATACAGGGTGTGGCAATCGCATAGCGACCTCCACGGCGGCGCAGTTCGTGCAGGGCGGTGAGCACTAAGCGGGCTCCGGTCATCCCGATCGGGTGACCGATGGAAACCGCGCCTCCGTTCACGTTCAGCTTTTCGTGCGGGATGCCCACCTCGCGGGCGGCGTACATCGCCACCACGGCAAAGGCTTCGTTCACTTCAAACAGGTCCACGTCGGCGACGGTCAGGCCGTGCTTGTCCAGGAGCTTCTGGATTGCGGCGGCGGGGGCGGTGGTGAACCACTCGGGTGCCTGCGCATGTTGGACGTAACCCACCACGCGACCGATGGCCGTCTTGCCGTTGGCTTGGGCCCAGGCTTCGCTGGCCAACACCATGGCGGCCGCGCCGTCATTGATGCTGCTGGCGTTGCCGGCCGTGGTCACGCCTTCCTTGCTAAAGGCGGGGCGGAGTTCAGGAAGCTTGGCGGGGTTGCCGCGGCCCGGTTCTTCGTCGGTGTCCACCATCACCGGGTCACCCTTGCGCTGGGGCACCGCCACCGGCACGATCTCGTCCTTGAACTGGCCCCCGGTTTGGGCGGCCAAGGCGCGGCGGTAGCTCTCGGCACTGTAGGCGTCCAGCTCTTCTCGCGAGAAAGAAAACTCGGTGGCGCAGGCGTCGCCGCAGGTGCCCATGTGGACGTTCTTGTACGGGTCCCACAGGCCGTCATGGATCATGAGGTCCACCAGATTCCCGTTGCCCATGCGGTAGCCGGCGCGGGCCTGGGGCAGGGCGTAGGGGGCGTTGGTCATGCTTTCCATGCCGCCGGCCACCACCACTTGGGCGTCACCCAGCGCGATGGCTTGCGCGGCCATCATAACGGCCTTCATGCCGCTGCCGCACACCTTGTTGATCGTGGTGCAGGGCACGGATTGGGGCAGTCCGGCGCCGAGGGCCGCCTGGCGGGCAGGGGCCTGGCCGATGGCGGCCGAGAGCACGTTGCCCATCAAAACTTCGTCTACCTGACCGGCATCCACTCCGGCGGCGGAGAGGGCGCCCTGGATGGCCGTGGCGCCCAACTGGGGAGCCGTCAGGCTACCAAGAGCCCCTTGAAAGGCACCGATCGGGGTGCGAACGCCACTGAGGATGACCACGTTGTCCATGGCCTAAAGTATGCCGGAACTTAGGAGCCTTCTTCGGGTCCGGCGGGGGTTTCGGACTTGCTCTTTTGCAAGCGGCGATTGAGGCCCCGGGAGACATATTCCGTTTCCTTGAGCCCGAACGCCTTACAGATAAAGTAGTACGCCCAGGCGTAGAGCAAGGCCAGGAACCCGGTGCTCGCCAGCACCCCCAGCTTGCCCCCGGAGGTAGTGAGGGCAGGGAACTGCCAAATCAGCGCCGCCAGGGCCGCCGCTGGGATGGCCATGGCCACCAGCGTTTGCGCTTGCACCTTCAGGATGCCCTTGATGTCCATGCTGGGGGCGATCTTCTTGGCCCCGCCGATGAGCAGGATGGCCAGGAGCACCGCCGCGAGGCTGCCCGCCAGTACCAGGTTGTCGTAGCTGCCACCCTGGCGGGCCACCAGGTAGCCGCCCGCGCCAAAGGCCGCCGTGGCGATGGTGCCGTAGATGATGGGCGTGACCGAGCGCTGCGCGGCATAGAACCCGCGCATGATAATCGGCTGCATGCACCAGGCCGGGATGCCAATGGCAAACATGCGCAGGCCGGTGGCGGTGAGGTCGGTGTTCTCGGGCTTCCAGTTGCCGTGCTCAAAGAGCGAACGGATGATCTCGTGCGGCATGGCCAAGAACAGGCCCGCGAACGGCACCGAGAGGAAAATCGCCAGCCGCAACGACTTGGCCAGTTGGTCATCAAAGAGGTCTTGCCGCTTCTGGGCTAGAAACTGGGCTAGGGCAGGGAAGGCGGCAATGGCAAGGCTTTGGCCGAAGATGCCGAGCGGCACTTGCATCAGCGTGTTGCCGTACTTGATGGCGGTGTTGATGCCGTCGCTCTTATAAAGCGTGCCGAAGTTCTGGATGAGCAAGGCAAACACCCCCGGCAGAGAAAGCCCGAGCACCACCGGCGCCATCAGCCGGAACACCTTGCGCACGCCCTCGTGCTTGAAATCGAGACAGGGCCGGAACGGCACCCCCATCCGGCGCAGCACCCACAGCGGCACAAAGATATTGCCGATGAACGCCCCGGCCAGTGCCCCCCACGAGAGGCCGGCGATGCTGGGCGCGGTGAAATTGGCGAGCACCAGCGCCCCAACAATGATGCCGACGTTATAAATGTTCGGGCCGAGGCCAGGGACCGAGAACACCTGCCGCGCGTACAGCGTGCCAAACATCAGGCCGCCAATAAAGAAGGCGTACTGCGCCGGGAGCACAATGCGGCTGAGGTAAGCGACCATCTCCCGGTTGGCAGTGGCTTCCATGGCCACCACGTAGGTCAGCGGCTCGGCGAAGATCCAGGCGAGGGTGATGACGACCAGCAGGGCCGCGCTCATAATCCCAAAGAGGCTGTTGAACACCCGCCAGGCGTCTTCTTCGCGGTTGGTGTGGAAGTACTCGCTGAACACCGGGATGAATGCCGCGCTCAGGGCTCCCCCCGCGATGAGGAAGAAAATGATGTCGGGGATTTGGAAGGAGAGGACGTAGGCGTCGGTCTCCGCACCCATGCCAAAGCGGCCCGAAATGACGGCTTCGCGGATGAGGCCGAGAACTCGGCTGAGCAACAAGCTGGCCGTCATGATCCAGCCCGCCCGAACCACATTCGGGGTTGTCGCGTTGCTCATCGCGATACACTATAACAAACGGGAGCCCCCAAATTGGGGACTCCCGTTCGTTCTGTTACTGGGCCAGCTTAGATGTGGCGCTCGACCAGGTTCTTAATCGCTTCCTTCGGACCCATGCCGACCATGCGGTCGACTTCCTGGCCGCCCTTAAAGACGACGAGGGCCGGGATGCTCATGATGCCGTAGCGGCTGGCGATCTCCCCATTGTCGTCCACGTCGACCTTAAAGACCTTCGCGCGGCCTTCCAGTTCCGTGGCGACTTCGGCGACCGAACCCGCAATCATGCGGCAGGGGCCGCACCAAGGAGCCCAAAAGTCCACCAGCACCGGGACATCAGAGGCGAGAACTTCGGCATCAAACCGATCGGCAGTCATTGTGAGATTGTCAGCCATGGCAATTTATTTCTCCTTACGCCGGTGACGACGCGGATTGACTTCGGGTATACCCTCGACAAGCCGAAAGGCCCTGGTGTAACATCCAGGGTAGATCGGGAGTCGAAGCCAACATGCGTGCGACAGGATTGAAAACGATGATGCGAGTGACCCTTGGGGTTGTCCTTGCGAGTGGAATGGCCGTAACGGCCCTCGCCCAGTCGGGCCCGCAAGCTCGACGTGGCACGGCCGAGTCGAGCCTCGTGGGTGTGGCTCTTTACGATACGGCTCTTCGAGTCGTGAACCTTTACGGTTCGCCGGATGAAATTCAGGGTCTCACGATCGGGCAAGGAAACGCGGCCGGTGGGGGTCCGGGTACCGGGGCTACCGGTGCGGCTGGTGGTGGTGCTGCCGGTGGCGGTGCATCTTCGGCCCTGGCCGTGGAAGAAAACCGACCCGGCGTGGGTGGCCTTTATGGCAACCCGTTTGGGAACCAAGGTGAGTTTTGGCGCCAAGTGCGACCGGGCGATGGCGGGAGCGAACAAGAAGCTCGTAGCGGTGGCGCGGGCCGGCCGGGTGCCGGTGGTCCCGGTGGAACGGGCGCTCCGGGTGGCGGCGGTGCCGCCGGCGGTGGCTCGGGCACGCAAATCGTGCGCTGGGTGTACAAGCGTGGTTCCAGCCGCTACGCCTTCGTGTTCGACCGCTTCAGCCGCGTCGTCCAGATCGAAGCCGTGGGCATGAACGACAGCCGACCGAAGACGCGCCGAGCCATCAGCTTCGGTTCTTCGTTCTCGTCGGTCATCAAGGCCTACATCGAGCCGGATTCCTACGAACTGATCGGTGACACGGTGATCGTCCGCTTCTTGGCGAACGACCGCGTGGCTTTCCGCATGCAGCGACTCCGCCCGAACGGCACCCACGTGGTGACCGGTATCGTGGTGGCCGCCGCCGCACAATAATCTGAACTCGTAACCTTGTCCGACGACCTCGACCGCATACGTCAGCGTATTGACATCGTCGATCTCGTCGGACAGAAGGTAACGCTCTCGCAAAGGGGCAAGACCTGGAAGGGTCTCTGCCCCTTTCATGATGATAAGAACCCGAGTTTCCAGGTCAATCGAGAGCTCGGGCGGTATCGTTGCTGGGCCTGCGGGGCGCAGGGGGACATCTTTAACTGGGTGATGGAAACCCAGCGCCTCACCTTCACCGAGGCCATGCACGAGCTAGCCGCGATGGCCGGCATCAAGCTCACCAAAGGCGCTGAACGCACCACGCCCAGCCAGCGCGAAGCCGAGGATGCGCTGATGGTCCTGGCACTCAAGTTCTACCGAGAGCAACTGGACAAGGCCAGCCGGGCGCTGGAGTATTGCGAGGAACGCGGGTTCGACCGGCAAATCCGCAACTACTGGGAGCTGGGCTATGCCCCCTCATTGGGTGATGCCCTGGCTCAGCGCATCAAGAAGGAGGGGCTCTCGCTAGCCTTGGCGCAGTCGCTCTCGCTGGTGGATAAGGACGCCGGGGGATCTTTCTTCGACCGATTTCGCGGGCGCCTGATGGTCGCGATCCGGGATGAACGCAGCCGTCTCGTGGGGTTCGGCGGGCGCATCCTGGGCGACGGCCAACCCAAGTACATCAACTCGGCGGAGAATCCGGTTTTCCAAAAGGGGCGTCTGCTGTACGGCCTGCACCGGGCCAAGGAGCCGATGAGCAAGGGCGAACCGGCCGTACTGGTGGAGGGCTATTTCGACGTGGTGGCGTGCCACCGGGCGGGGCTCACCACCGCCGTGGCCCCCTTGGGCACCAGCCTGACGGAAGACCAAGTGCGGCTGCTGTCGCGGTGGACCAACCAGGTGAATGTTCTCCTGGATGGCGACGAGGCCGGTCTCAAGGCCGCCGAGCGAGCGATGGAGATGCTCATTCCGGCGGGGCTGGCCCCGCGCATTATCACGCTTCCGAGTGGGGACGACCCGGATACTGTCCTGAGGCGCGAAGGAGCCGACGGCCTGAAATCCCGGGTGGCGGTAGGGAAAAGCGCGTTGGAGTTTCGGCTCTGGTTGTTGGAGCGGCGTAAGAGCCCCGAAAGCCGAGAATTTTGGCAAGAACTTGCCGAGTTGATCGCCAAGAACGCCGACCCGCTCCAGAGCGAGACGTGGATTGAAAAATACGCGCCGCGGTTCCCCGGAGTCCGAGACGCCATGGCCAAGCGCACCGCTCTGCGCGAGATGGTGGCGACTCACCGCCCTGCCCCGGCCGCCCGAGCCCGGCGACGCGAAGCCCCCAAGGCCCCCCGGGGGCGCCGGATGTTCACCGAGTTGCACTCGGCCGAGATCCGCATTCTGAGCGCGCTGACCGAATCCCATTTGGTGCCCCAGGCCGATACGGCTTTGCGAGAAGCGAGTCTCTGGGAGACGCCGATGGCGGAGAAGTTCCGCGCGGCGTACCTCCGCATGGCCCCGGATCGCGCTCCCCAGGAGCCCCTCAGCGCCTGGATCCACACGCTGGATGATGAAGATTTCAAGTCCTTCCTGGCGTGGCACGCGGATAAAGCATCCCTCCTTGACCCCGAAGCCCAGGAGAAGGAGATCGAAGGGGCCATGGACCGGTTGCGAGAACGGGCGGAGGCACGCCGGCTGCGGGACCAGATGGTGGAACCTGAATGGGACACCGAGGCTTTGCGGCAGCTGACCGACCGCGCCCGGCGGCTGAAGCGGGGCGATGAGGCCAAGAGCGAGACGGACGACGACCTTTTCGCGTAAGGAAAAAGGATGACCGCCCCCGAAGTTGATGTGCTGCTCTCGAGTGGCGATCGCGTCTTGCTCCGCTCACTCTATGAGACCCAGCCGCTGGCGTTAGTGTTCTTGCGGCACTTTGGTTGCACCTTCTGCCGCGAGCACGTGAACGATTTGCGCGGCGAATCCGAGCTCAATCTCGCGTTTGTCAGCATGGCCGACCGAGTGGAGAGCGAAGCCTTTCAGCGGAAGATGCAGGTAACCCACCCGTTCATCTGTGACCCCGAAGCGAGGTTGTATGCACTTTTTGGGCTGAAACGTGCTTCGATTGGCGAGGTGTTTAATCCGCGAGTGTTCATGCGCGGCGTGCAAGCGGTGGGCAAGGGGAATGGCGTGGGCCGCCCCGTGGGTAACCCTTGGCAACTGCCCGGCACGTTTATCCTCAATACAAAGGGTGAAGTGGTGCACGCGCACCGCAGCCGCGACGCAGCGGACAACTTAAGCGCCGCTGAGATTCGGAAGTATCTCGCCGAGGCGGCTGAGGTCGAACACGCCCGGGGCTGAAGCAATCAGCGGCGGCATGAGGCCGGGGACCGGGCTGGTGGCCGGATCGAACTCCTGGCCGTCCAGGGTCCAGTACTTGGCCCCGAGTTCGGTGAGAATCACAAAGGAAGCGGCGGCATCATAGAGGCACGCGCGACTTGAGGTCATCGCCCGTAAGCGTCCGGAGGCCATGAACATGGCTTCGATCACAAACGCGCCGTTGTGTCGCATTTTCCCGGGATAAACCTTACGGAAAGCGTGGTAGGTGTCCACATCCCCGTACCCAATAAGGTCCGAAGGCTGCGTGGGAGAGGTATCCAGCATCGGCAAAGGTCCGCCATTGCAAGTGGCCCCGCCGCCCAGGTGCGCGGCGTACATTTCGTCCAGTTCGGGCAAATACACCGCGCCCAAAACCAGTTTGCCGCCCATGCGCAGGCCCACACTCACGCCCCACAGGGGCTGGCCAAAGGCAAAGTTGCTAGTGCCATCAATCGGGTCAATCAGCCACAGGGGTTCATCCTCGTCCCCAGCAAATCCTTGCTCTTCGCCCCAAACCACTCCCGGCTGCAACTCGAGCAACAAGGGTCGGAGATAGGCTTCTACGGCGCGGTCGGCGGCCGTCACCAGGCTGCCGTCGGCTTTGGACTGAACGCCCAGCGCGGTGCGAAACGAAAGGGCAAGTCGGCCGGCTTCGTAGACCCACTCGACCAGTTGTGCGCGCTTTTGTTCGTCAATCACCGCCCCCTGACGTTACCCCTCATTAGGACCGAAGCATGAACGCTTGGCCTACACCGCTTGACACCAGGGAACGAGTGCGGTACAACTCTATCACGCGACGCGGGAGTAGCTCAGTGGTAGAGCATCTCGTTGCCAACGAGAGGGTCGCGAGTTCGAATCTCGTCTCCCGCTCCAATCCGCTTGCGCATTTCCTCCTTACGCTCCGGGTAGAACCCTGGCATGCCCTTGACGGTGCTTGTCAGCTGTGCCATGGACCTGGTGTGGCGCATCCCGGCCTTCCCTCGTCCGGGGCAATCTATCGCCGAGGCAATATTCCAACGATTTCCTGGGGGCAAGGGCGCGAATCAAGCCGTGCAGGCCGCGCGACTGGGGGCTGAAGTCACCGCCATTGGGTGTGTGGGCGACGATGAGTTCGGCCAAGTGATTTTGGACATCCTTCGCCAGGACGGGGTCGATGCCGGCGGAGTGCGCGTGGTGCCGGGGGTCAGTACGGCCACGGCGGGCATATACGTTGAGGCCTCCGGGCAAAACACCATCTGCATTGATCTGGGGGCCAACCGGTGCGTCACCGAAACCGACGTGACCACCCACATGCCCGCCGCCAATGAGAATTTGGTTTTGAGCCAGCTGGAGATCCCCGCCGAGGCCACTCTGGCGGCCGCCCAGCGCGGGCGTCTATGCCTCAATCCGGCCCCCGCTGCCCCGATTGAAGAAGAAATCTGGGCACGGACCTGGCTCTTCGTCCCGAACCAAACCGAAGCCGAGTTCTACGTCCGAGCCCCAGTGCGGAATGTGGATGAGGCCCGGGAAGCCGCCCGGCAGCTCTTGGTACGAGGGCCCCAGCATGTCGTCATCACGATGGGTGACCAGGGTGCCTATTGGCAATGCCGCAGCGGGGAGGAGTTATTTGCGCCCGCTCCGAAGGTCGATGCGGTGGATACGGTCGCCGCGGGGGATAGTTTCTGCGCGGCGCTGGCGGTGTCCCTCGATCAAGGTAACGACTTTCCGGTGGCGCTGAGCTATGCCGTGCGGGTGGCTAGCCTGAGCGTCACGCGCTCCGGGGCAATGCCTTCTTTGCCCTATCGGCACGAAATCGGCGCGAACTAGCCTGCGGTGAGCAGGGTGTGCGTGTGCCGGGGCAACATCAGCCCGACGATGGTGAGCGCACACACCAGCGCGAGCGTGATCCAGGCCGTGCGATATTGGTTACGGCTGTCTTGGCATTCATGCTCGCTGCAGCAGTGGCGGCGCGGCCCCCACTTGGCCCACCCGAACAGGACAGCCACCTGCAGCCAACTCAGGCCCACTAGCCAGGGCTGATACGGCTCAAGTTGATGCAACCAACTGAGGCCGGAGGTGCCCGCGGTGAGGGTTGCTAAGAGCACCGGCCCGCAACACGGGATGTGCCCCAGCACGGCCGTCATCACGGGCAATGCCGCTACGCCTCGTTTGGTATTCATATACAAATGATATCGGACGAAAGTCGCAAATGCAAGAGACTTGCAAAAAGGCCCGTGCCCGATGGCCATTCAAGAAAAAGGCGGCACCACCAGGCACCGCCTTCTCGATGAGCTAACCGTAAGGGTTCTCAGTTCATGTGGGCAATGAGGTTGTCGCCAAACCCACTGCAGCTGACTTCGGTCGCGCCGTCCATCAGGCGGGCAAAGTCATAAGTGACCTGCTTGCTGCCAATGGCGCCTTCCATCGCGCGGATGATGAGGTCGGCGGCTTCCGTCCAGCCCATGTAGCGGAGCATCATTTCGCCGCTCAGAATCACGCTGCTCGGGTTCACCTTGTCCAGGCCCGCGTACTTGGGCGCGGTGCCGTGGGTGGCTTCGAAGATCGCGTGGCCGGTCACGTAGTTGATGTTCGCGCCCGGGGCAATGCCGATGCCACCCACTTGGGCGGCCAGGGCGTCGCTGACGTAGTCACCGTTGAGGTTGAGCGTGGCCACCACGTCGTATTCGGCGGGGCGGAGCAGAATCTGCTGCAAGAAGGCGTCGGCGATGACGTCCTTGATCACCAGACCCGCGCCCGGCTTGCCTTCCGGAATCACATGCCACGGACCGCCATCCAGGGGCTCCGCACCAAAGAAGTCGCGCGCCACTTGGTAGCCCCAGTCGGCAAACGCGCCTTCCGTGAACTTCATGATGTTGCCCTTGTGCACCAGGGTCACGCTCTTGCGGCCTTCGGCAATGGCGTGGCTAATGGCGGAGTGGACCAGTCGTTCGGTGCCCAGGTAGCTCACCGGCTTGATGCCGAGGCCGACCATTACCGGGAGATCGCGCGAGGGCGCGCCGATGGTTTGCAGGGCTTCATTCCAGGCCGCATTCTTGTCGGCGGTGCCAAAGCGGATCTTGCCGAACTGCTTGGGGAAGTTGGTGGCGAGGAAGTCCAGCACCTTCTGGCTCTCCTCAGTACCCCCGGCGTATTCAATGCCCGCGTAAATGTCTTCCGTGTTCTCGCGGAAGATGACCATGTCCACCTTGTTCGGCTCCTTCACCGGGCTGGGCACGCCTTGGAACCAGCGCACGGGTCGCAGGCACACAAAGAGGTCCAGCTCTTGCCGCAGGGCCACGTTGAGGCTGCGGATGCCGCCGCCCACCGGCGTCGTCAGGGGGCCCTTGATGCCAACCAGGTGCGATCGGAACGCGTCCAGCGTCTCGTCCGGCAGCCAGTTGCCCGTCTGGTTAAAGGCTTTCTCGCCCGCCAGCACTTCGTGCCAGTGGATCTTGCGCTCGGAACCGTAGGCTTTGGCCACGGCGGCGTCAAGGACGCGAACCGAAGCGGCCCAAATGTCGGGACCGGTTCCGTCACCTTCAATAAACGGGATGATGGGTTCGTTGGGGACCTGCAGTCGGCCACCCACCATTTCAATGCGGCTGGGCATGTCAGTAGGGGAGCGTACCCCTGGATTTCAGGCCGACCGGGGCCCCCATGTCCGCGCTCGGCGAAGCGCAACAAGCCACAGAACCGACGGCACCCAAACTTCGACCATAGGCCTAAACTTCACAATAATTTCCATATTCCGTCCCGAATCCTGGTGTCAGGCCAAATCCGAGAACGTAGACTAGGACGAACAATGCTTGAGATCCAAAACCTCCACGCCCGAGTTGAAGAAAAGGAGATTCTCCGGGGACTGAACCTCACCGTACGCCCCGGCGAAGTCCACGCGATCATGGGCCCCAACGGGAGCGGCAAGAGCACCCTGGCCAATGTGTTGGCCGGCCGCGAGGACTACGAAGTCACCGATGGTTCGATCTCGCTGGAGGGCGAGGACCTGCTGGAGATGGAGCCGGAAGATCGCGCCCACGCCGGCGTTTTCTTGGCATTCCAATACCCGGTTGAGATTCCGGGCGTGAGCAACGTCTACTTCCTGCGCAGTGCTCTCAATGCCATCCGCAAGGCGCGCGGTGAAGAGGAACTGGATTCGATGTCCTTCATGAAGTACATCCGCGAGAAGATCAAGCTGCTCGGCCTGAAGGATGAACTGCTGAACCGCAGCGTCAACGAAGGCTTCTCCGGCGGTGAAAAGAAGCGCAATGAAATTTTCCAAATGGCCGTGCTGGAGCCCAAGCTCTGCGTGCTGGACGAAACGGACTCGGGTCTCGACATTGACGCCCTGCAAACCGTGGCCAACGGGGTCAACGCGCTCCGCAGCCCGGACCGTGCCTTCATCGTGGTGACCCACTATCAGCGCCTGCTCAACTACATCGTGCCGGACTATGTGCACGTGATGGTGGAAGGCCGGCTGGTGAAGTCGGGCGGTCGCGAGCTTGCCCTGGAACTGGAAGAGAAGGGCTACCAGTGGATTGAGCAAGAACTGGCAGGCCAAGTATGAGCGCGCTGGACACCCGCTACAACACCGAACAAGCGGCCCTAATGGCGGCCGTGGAACGTCGCGCCACCGACGGACCGGACTGGGTGCAAGCCCTGCGCCAACGCGGCATGCGCATTCATGCCGAGCACGGCATTCCGACCCCGCGCACCGAAGCCTGGAAGTACACCCCGCTCCGCAGCGTGGCCGAGCGCACCTGGCAAGCCGGGGAAGCCGGCCCGGCTGTCTTTGATTTCGACCTGCCGCAGTACACCGAAGGGGCCGTGCGCATCGTCTTGGTCAACGGTCGCTTCGACCGCAACCTGAGCGACGTACCGCGCCTGCCGGGCCTGACGGCCATGAGCTTGCGCGATGCCTGGACCGAACATCCGGACTTGGTGCGCGAACACCTCGGGCAGATCGCCCGCATCGAGGAGCACACCATGGCGGCCCTCGCCTCGGCCTTGTTCCAAGATGGACTCTTCTTACACCTCAAGTCGCAAGCCGTGATCGAATCGGTGATCGAGATTGTGCACGTCACCAGCGGCCAAGACGAAGTGTTTGCCCCGCGCCTGCTGATCGTGGCCGAAGACGGTGCGATCGCCCGGATTGTCGAAACCTACATCACCGATGGGGACACGACGGCGATGACGCTGCCGGTGAGCGAAGTGGTGATTGGCTCCCGCGCCAATATCGAACACGTCCGTGTGCAGGATGAAGCCACCAGCAACATCCACCTGGCCCTATGGGAAACCCGCCAGGCCGGCAACAGCGAGTACCGCAGCTACAACGTGGCCTTTGGGGCCGCGATTGGCCGCACCGACCAGGGCATTGACCTGCAAGGCGAATGGTGCACCACCCGCCTCGACGGTGTGGTGGTCGGCCTGGGCGAACAGATTCTGGACAACCACACGCGCTTGGACCACGCCCTGCCGAACTGCAACTCGTTCGAGATCTACAAGCAAGTGATCGGCGACCGCGCGACGGTGGTGTTCAACGGCCAGATCTACGTGCACCCGCACGCGCAGAAGACCGACGCCAAGCAGACCAACCAAGCCATCCTGCTGAGCCCGACCGCGACCATCAACAGCAAGCCGCAACTTGAAATCTTTGCGGACGATGTGAAGTGCACGCACGGGGCCACGGTGGGGCAGCTGGAAGATCTGCCGCTGTTCTACATGCGTCAGCGCGGCGTGCCGAAGGCACTGGCCGAGAGTCTTCTGGTCTACGCCTTTGCCGCCGAGGTGCTGGAACTGATCTCGATGGAGGAAGTGCGCCAGAAGCTGGAGCAGCGACTCTTCGAGAAGCTCGACCCCGCCTAAAGCGAAGAGACAAACATGCCGGAACCGATTCAACCCCCGCAAGCCACTGGAGAGCCGAACTTCAACGCGATCCAGCGCAGTCTTCTGGAAGGGGAAGTGATCGAGGCGATCCGCACGGTCTACGACCCGGAAATCCCGGTAAACGTCTACGACCTGGGATTGATCTACGGCATTGACGTCTCGCCACGGGCCGAGGTGATGATCTTGATGACGCTCACCAGCCCGGCTTGCCCGGTGGCGGGCACCCTGCCCGGGGAGGTGGAACAAGCCGCCGCCCAAGTGCCGGGTGTGACGACCGCCCACGTGGAATTGGTTTGGGATCCGCCCTTTAGTGTGGACCGGATCCCCGAACATATCCGTTTGGATTTGGGATTGCTATGAAGTTCAGCGCGCAAGAAGAGTTTGGTCTCCGGTGTCTGATTTCCATCGCCCGAGAGGGCGAAGAGGGGTTCCTGACCATCCTGCAAATCAGCGAACGGGAAGGGCTGAGCGGCTCGCACGTGGCGAAGCTACTTTCGATCCTCCGCAAGCATGGCTTTGTGAAGAGTGTGCGCGGTCAGCAGGGTGGCTACCGAATGGCGCGCCCGCCGCAGGCCATCTTGGTGCGCGACGTGCTGGAAGCCCTGGGTGGCCGCCTCTATGACAGTGGTTTCTGCCTCCGCCACGCGGGTTTGGGTGAATCCTGTGTGCACGAAACTGACTGTACGCTCCGGCCCTTGTGGGGCACGGTGCAAAACGCGGTGGACCGCGTGATTGCCATGATCACTCTGCAGGATTTGCTGGACGGAACGTTGGAATCTCCCAACGCCGTCATGCAGGGCCTACCGCCGCGACGAGCCCCCGCCAGCGCGACGTCGGAAAGATCATGAGCGACTTCCCGGTGCAACTGACGCCGGAGGCCATTGCCCAGGCGAAACTCTATCTGGCCCGCAAGGCCGAGCCCGGCGCATTTCTTCGCATCGGTGTGAAGGGAGGTGGCTGCACTGGCATGGAATATGTAATGCGCCCCGACACCAAGCGGCTCCCCATTGACCTTGAGCTGGAACTGGATGGGCTGACCGTGGTGTGCGACGGCAAGAGCGCCGAGTTTTTGCGCGGTTCGACCCTGGCCTACACCGGCAACCTCATGGGTGGGGCGTTTGAATTCCAAAACCCCAATGCGGCGCGCACCTGCGGCTGCGGCACCAGCTTTACTCCGTTGCCCAAGCGTTGACCGGATCGCTTAAGATTGGGCGGCGTTGCGCCAGGCCTCGAGGGCGCCCCCGGCGGTGCTGTGATTCTCCGGCGTGAGTTCATAGGGGACGGTTTTGCCCCACCAGGCGGCATCGCGTCCGCCGGGAATCAGCCGGAAAAGCCCCTCGGCCTCACCGACGAGGGCACCCAATTCGAGCGGTTGTCCGCGCCAAACCCCGTGGGCTAACCCCAGCAAGAACAGCTCGCCGAGTTCTACTTGCTCGGCGCCCACGCCGGGGAGGTCTAGCTCTGGGTGGCCTACCTTCGACATGCCCGCCGTGGCCAAGGCAAAGCGGTCGCCATCCGGGCGCACGTGGATGGCAATCACATCCGGCATGTTGAGCGACAGCCCCGGGGGCGGAGCGTGATAGATTTCGCCGGCACTGAGGTAGCGCCGGGATAGCGGATCCGCAAGAACACCGTCGGTAAGCTCGGTGAGGCGCTGAGCGACCTGGAGGAAGAAACTGAGGGCTGGGAAGAGCGCGGGGTCGAACGATTCGAATTGAAGCTGGAGCAGGGTCCACGTGGCGGCGAGTCGGGCGCGATCCTCTTGGCCCAATCGGTCGGCCATGCGGTCTTGCGCCACAGCGGCCGCGTCGAAGCCCAGCTCATCCGTGGGGACCACGGTCAGACGGAGGACAGTCTTCTGGTCCGGGCTGGCGATGCCGTAAGTGCCCCGGGCAAGGGGACGGGCAAGGTCGGATTTATCGGCCCCGCTGGAGAGCGGCACGATGAAGCCCGGCACGGCCTCATTGGCACCTTTGGGGGCGGCAATGGCCGCCATGATGGGGAGCGGCTGCCGCGCCGCCATGACCGTGACGTAGTAATCTTTGGCCAGCGGCGCCACCGGGGGCACCCGCTTGGCCGGCAACAAGTCTTTAAGTCGAAATCGCCGACTCATGGCCCTCCGCTTGGCTTTGCGCTTTGGCATGGCGCTTGGCCTTCCACTTGTCCACCCAGGCCCGCCACTCGTAGCCTTCATAGAACGAGGCGTAGCTGGCAATCATTAAGAATGCAAAGAGGGGGATGTTGAAGCGGTATTCAATCCCGAGGTGGAGGCCAATGCCGAGCAAAAGCGAAATCTTGCGCAAGGGTTTATAGAAAACCGTGGTGGCGAGCATCAGTTCCACCACCAATGTGCCGTACGTCAAGATGGCTACAAAGGGCTGCTGATCCATAAACGCCGGCACAGGGAAGCGGTCGAATTCATGCAGTTGACTGGTGAACCAAGTGGCCGTCCCTTCGCGCCAAGTATTGCCGCCCCATTTATGCCAAGCGGTGGTGAAGTACACGATGGCCACCTGAATGGCCATAAGCCGTTGGGGCCAGAGGCTGAACTCGGGCACGGTGCCGTCCCCGGTACGTTTGAACTTCCGCAGCCAATCCAGCGAGTAAACCGCACCGCTGGGGGCCACCAAAATGTAGAGGGCGAACGCCCGCATGAGCGTGTCGCCGCTATGCAGGAGGTCCGGAGTGCGATGGTGAATGGAGGTCAAGCCAAGCCACAGCACCGCTGCGCTCACCCGCGTGAACAATCCCAATGCGGTGCAAACCGCTCCGAGCATAGTGATGATGAACACGGCCAGGGTGATGCGGCTGTCCGTTACCCCTGCGAGGACATTGATGCGGGGCACGCCTTCCGCCCATCGCTCCGCAAAGGCCACGGGGACAAAACCCTTCTCGGTAAAGAACGCCTCAAACACGTTCATCAACATCAAAAGGTTGATGAAAATGAGAGTGCCAAACAGGATGCGAATGATGGCCATGGTTTCGGGAGACCCGTAACCAAACATCCAGTGCTGAAGCTTCTTGAGGTCGCTGACCTTCTTGGTTGTCATTTCGACCCCCAAGTGCGATAAACCTGCGGGTCAACGATGAGCTCAAAGAACTGCTCATCCTGGGCCACCGGCTCCTTCTGGAACGCCTTCGCGTAAATCCTAAAGTGCTTGAACAAACGCACCTTGGTGGGCACAGCACCATCCGCCCGGGGGTTTAGGTATGCCATGCGGTATGCAAACTGCGCCCACTTGTAACTCTGGTCAATCGGGTGCAACCGCTCGGTGAACTTGCGATACCGCTCGTTCACATACTTGTGCGGAATCGGCATGTGCTTAATGCGCGGATATTCGACCGGCACTACCTGGCCATCGGCATATTCAATCTCGGCGGTCAGCCAAGAATCTGTATTGGACGGGTTCGGCGCAAACATGTCCCAGTACTGCCAAAAACCGGTGACCTGCAAGTAGTAGCGGAAGTCGGATTCGTATCTCAACCGGTTATTGGCGGCCAGGAGTTGGTCGCGCGCCCGTTGCATCCGGTCGGCCATGGTCACGGGTTCCCGGTTCAGGTTCGGGCTGGGTTGCGGCCACGTCCAAATGAAAATCGCGAACAAGTGGAACAGCACCACGCACTGCACCCATGTGGGTGCAAGCCGAGGTGAATCCGAAGGTGCGTTCACGCTGGCTTTATGTTACACCACGGTTTGGCCGTCTTTGGCCTCACGGATGAGTTTTCCAAGCCGCTCGCGCACTAGGTCCACGCTGATCTCAATCGTGCCTTGCAGGGTGTCCGGCGCGTTGTAGAGTTCCGGTTCCAGCAGGCGCTCCAAAAGCGTGTGCAGGCGGCGCGCGCCGATGTTCTCGAACTTCTGGTTGGCTTCTTGCGCCAAGAACGCCACTTCGTCCAGCGCCTCGGGGGCAAAGGTGAGCGTCACCCCGTCCACCGCCAGCAGCTTCTCGTATTGCGCGGTCAGGCTGTTGCGCGGCTCGGTCAGGATGCGGCGGAAGTCGTCTTCACCCAGGGCCTCCAGTTCCACGCGGATAGGCAAGCGACCTTGCAACTCGGGGATGAGGTCGCTGGGCTTGCTCATATGGAAAGCCCCTGCGGCAATGAACAGGATGTGGTCGGTGCGCACGGGGCCGAACTTGGTTTGCACCGTTGAGCCCTCAATGATCGGCAAGAGGTCGCGCTGCACGCCCTCACGGCTCACATCCGGGCCGCCGCCCGAACCCGACTTAATCGCCACCTTGTCAATTTCGTCGAGGAAGATGATGCCGGTCTGTTCGGTGCGCTCCAGCGCCAGTCGGTGGATGCCCGCTCGCTCCAGCAGGCGCTTCACTTCTTGGTCCAGCAGCGTGGCGTAGGCTTCGGGCACCGGCATGGTGCGCCAGCCTCGGCGCGCCTGGAACGGGCCACCCATTCCGGGCATGTCAATGCCCATTTCTTCCATGCCCTGCGGGGTGAAGACCTGCAGGAAGGAACTCCCCGCCTCCTCCACTTCCAGGCTCACGCGGACTTCGTCGTACTTGCCGGCTTGCAGATCTTGCTTGATCTGCTCACGGTCTTGGCCCGCTAGCGGGTGCTCGGGTTGCGGCGTATCGGCGGAGGCAAAGTGGTCGTAGGGCGGCTCCAGGGCGGTGCGCAGCATGTCCACCATGCGCTCCCAACTTTCTTGCTCGGCCTGGGGGGTGACCGCGTCGCGCTGCTCTTGCTCCACCAGGCGCACCGCCGCCGCCACCAGTTCGCGAATCATGGATTCTACGTCTCGGCCCACATAGCCGACTTCGGTAAACTTCGTGGCTTCAACCTTGACGAAAGGTGCCCGCGCGAGCTGCGCCAGGCGGCGGGCGATCTCCGTCTTCCCGACCCCGGTCGGCCCCATCATCAAGATGTTCTTGGGCAGGATATCATCGCGATCCTCACGCGGGACCTGCTGGCGACGGAACCGGTTGCGCAGGGCGACCGCCACCGCACGCTTGGCCGCTTGTTGCCCCACGATCGTACGATCCAGTTCGGCGACAATTTGAGCAGGGGTAAGAACTTCGATCGGAGTGGCCATCCGGCTGGGGTTGTACCCCCCACGGCGCATGGGGTCGGTACACTGACCCGCTGTACTATGAAACTTGCCGTACTCCCCTTTAACGCGGCTTCGGGCGCGCGTCCGGCAATGGCCCGCCAACTGAGCCATTTTGCCGTTGAATACGCGCAGGCCGCCATTCAAGAGCAGATTGGGCAAGTCAACTATATGGCCCAATTTGACGACCAAGGGGCCACCCGTTACGCGCTGGTCAACCCGAGCGAAGAGCTGAACGAAATTGAAATGCTCACGCAGTTGCTGGAGCAGTCGGAATTTGATTCGCTGATTGATGGGCTGTATCGCGAAAGCGAACTCGGTTCCGAACTCACCGTGCGCACTGTGAACAAGGCGGGCGAAGTGAGCAACGAGCACGCCATTTCCATCACCAACGCCACCCTCTTCACCGCGCTCCGCGAGTTAGTGACGTACATCACCAAGGCGGCCGGCCATGAGAACGTGAAGCTGGAAGGCGATATGGATCTCTTCGGTACGGATAACCCGGAAGCGTTCCTCAACTTCATGCTGGGCTTCGATTCGGTGCAATACATCGAGCGCGCCCAGGGTCAAGTGGTGCGCGAGTTCACGCCGCAATCCGGTTTTGATGCCCTGCAGTCGGCCGTGGAATCGGACGCCGATTGGGAAGCTCCGTTCCTCAGCCTGCTCAACCTGGCTCGCATGTGCACCGCCGCTCGCATCGGCACGGCCGAAATGATTGAAGGCGCACTGCAAAACGCGATCTCCGTGGTGCCCAAGGATGCCCGTGGCTACTTTGCCCTGGGTGAATTCTACGGCGCGCTGAACGAGCACCAGAAATCGGCGGAAATGTTTGAGAAGGCGATCCCGCTGGACGAAGATGAACCGGCACTCTACACCCGCCTGGGCCTCGCCCAGATGAACTTGGGGATGCCCGCCAATGCCGAGCGCAACTTCCGCAAGGCCATTGACCGCGAACTGGAACCCAAGCCCAGCACGCAGTATCTGGCCGACATGCTGGTTTCTGTCGGTCGCGGCCACGAAGTTCCGGCCCTGTGGAAGGAAAGGATCGAAGCCGACGACCAGAACGCCGATGCCCACGTGCGACTCGGCATTGCTCTCATCAACACCGGCCAGGCCGAAGAGGGCGAGAAGGTATTCGACAATGCGCTGGAAAACCTGGAAGACGCCCTGGTGGTCAAGCGCATGTATGCGCCCTACCTGGCCCAAAAGGGTGACATGGACCGCGCGCTGGACTTCTACGAAGACTGCCTGGACGTTGCCCCGACCGACCCCGGCCTGATGTACGAATACGCCCAGACGCTAGTGGCCGCCAACCGAGGCTTTGAAGCCCCGCGCGTGCTGCGCGACATGCTGCAACTGCAACTGGAGCCGAACCTGCGCGCGAACGTGCTGGCGACCCTGGTGGAAACCGACCAGCCCAAGCGGGCCGAAGCCGTGCAACTGGCCGCGCAGAAGGTGGAAGAAGGCGACGTGGAAGGTGCGCTGCGCGAACTGCGCCCGCTGAAGACGTGGCTGGGCGATTACTGGAAGATGTGGGCTGTCATCGCCAACGCGTACAACGCGGCGGAAGAATGGCGCGACGCGGAAGAAGCCGCCGTCAAGCTGGTGGACCTGTATCCGGGCTGCGAACCCGCTTACATCGAGTACGCCACCGCTCTGGCCGGCCAAGAGCGCCACGAAGAGGCCTACCAAGCTCTCGCCGTGGCCCTCAACCGGATTCCGGGTAGCGCCGCCATTGGCCTGAACCTGGCCATGGCCGCCAAGAAGATTGGCCGCGACGACGAAGCCAAGATGCTGGCCGGCCAACTGCGCCCGGCCCTGCAGCAGCGCCCGGACCTGATCCAGGTTCTGGATCAGCTGGAAAAGTAAGGCTCGCGCCCAAAGCTAAACGGCCGGTCTCCCGCAAAGGAGATCGGCCGTTCTTGTTTTCGCTTGCCCGGCTTTGTCTTAGGCGTAGATGTGCAGCAGGTCGCTGGCCGAAGCAAGCGGCAAGGCTTCCAGTCGCTTCAGGCGGCGTTCGGCGTCCACGGCACCGGCCAGGTTGGCCATGCGCTCCCACTTGGTGGCCAGGATCGCGCTGAGGTTGGCGGTGGTGTTGCGGGCGTGGCCGCTCGGGTACATCACCAAGCCGCTATCGGCCGTGTGGCCGGTGGAGGTGGAGATCACCAACGAGGTCGGGATGCCGTCGGGGTACTTGGCGTCGTACTCCGGGCCTCCGTGCTCGAACTCGATGAGCGCCATCAGGCGGCGGGTTTCCTGGTCGGCCAGGGCCGCGTCGTCGTAGTCCTCGGGCATCAGCATCAGGCGTTGCCACAGGGCATCGTTGCCGGCGCTAGCGATGAAATTCGCATCCATCGCATGGACGGCGATGGCCTTCTTCAGCAACCGCGAGACGATAAAGACCATGGAGTGGTCGGCGCTTTGGCGGGTCTTGGGGTCGCGCTTGGCGGGGTCTCCGATGATGCCGAAGGCGGGCTCGTAGGCGCGGATGAGGATGCGGGTCAGGTTCTGGCCCTGGTTATCCAGCAGGTCCGGCGATTGGCGAATGAGGTCAATCACGCCCTGCAGGGCTCCGGCGCTCTGGTGCTCATAGAGGCCGAGCTTGAAGTGCATGCCCATCACGGCGAAGTCGTTGCCGCTGTGCGAGAGCACCAAGTCGAACGGGCTGTCGCCGTCGGTATGCACGAACTGGCGGAACATGCTTTCCGGGTTGCGGAAGATGTCCTGCGGACCAAGGAAGCCACGCATGGCGCGCTTCATCGAGAGCACGGCCACTTCGGAGCTAATGGCGGCGCTGGCGCCCTTGCTGTCGCTCAGTTGTTTGCCCGCGCGGATGGCGCGCCAGGGGATGTAGTGCGCGACGACCATGCCGATGGCACTCTCAATCTGCTCCGCCGTGGCGCCGTGGAGAGCCCCGTAAACCGCCGCCGAGGCAATCGCTCCGTGCACTACGTGGTCAATCTTGTAAGTTTTGAGCGAGAAAACTTCTGCCAATCGCCCGCGGATTTCATCCAGCGCCACCATGGCACGGAGCGCGGTCTGTCCGTCCAGGCCGTTCTCTTGGCAGGCGGCAATCACCACGGGATAGAAGTCGTTGTGGCCGAACTCACCGGCAGTGTGCCCCAGGTTGGGGTTGAAGCCAAAATTCGTTCCGTTGCTATCCCATTCGCGCACTGCGCTGCTGTTGGCCACCACGGCCTTTTCAGACTTCACGCGGTTGGTGGAGAAGAACACGGTCGCCCCGCCCGCATCGGCGTACTCCAGGGCCTCGGCGCGGAGGATGGTGGGGGCGTTGGTGCCCAGGGCCAGGGCGCTCGCACCGCACAGCACCGCATCGGTGTGGAACATGTGTGTGCGCATCAGCACTTCGGGGGCCAGGCCTTGCCCCAGGCGGCCGGAAACCATGTCAATGGCGTATTGCCCAATGCCCCGGGCTTGGTTGGTGTTCCGCAACAGGGTCACGGCGACGTCGGCGGATGGAAAAGCGGTCACGGGCAAAATCATACCGGGACCCCCTAAAAGGAGGCCCCGGCGCGTTAGGGACTGGGTGCCTTTAGAACCGGACGCCGAACAGGATGCCCGGCAGTTGGAGGTCGTAAAGGTAGAGGCCGCCGAAGACATCGCCCCGGTCGTGGGTGACGAACAGGTGCTCGCGGAGGCCGTCCTCTTGGATGCCAATCGAGTACTGCGGCGCAAAGGTGTAGCGAGCCCCGCCGATGAGGCGCGCCCGGCTATCCGTGCGGCGGAAGCCGATGCCCACGTAGGTGCTGAGCTTGTCCCAGCGCTTCTCGAACGTCATGGCGTAACCCGGATTGCCGGTGGTGGTTTCCTGGGTGCCCAGCATGATGTTCACGCTCGGCGTCTTTTCACGCTCCGGCACCAGGTTGGCCGAAAGCAGGAAGCGGATGGCGTTTTGCTTACTGAGGTGGGCGACCCCGAACTGCAACCGAGGATCGGCGCGGTACCACAGGAAGGTTTCGGCTTCGGTGACAGAGCGAGGCACGTAGAGCGTGCTGAGATTCCAGTTCCGCTCGGTTTGCGAACTCGCGCCAAAACCACCGGCCACACAAAGCGGGCATCGGGCTTCGGATTCGACGTGGTCACCTTCGGCGTCTTGGCCAAAGGCAAGTGACGAGACGGCCAAGAGACTGGCCATAAGTAGCGTTTTGTTGAACATTTCTGATAGATATCGGGTCATGGCTCCGGCTGCCATGCAGGCCGAAGCGACATCGAATCTCGATCAGAACGGGGGCGCGCGTCCGGGTGGGGCTCGGGGTCCGGTGGTACTGACCCAGGAGGCGGGTTCCATCTCAATGGGATCGGACCCCACCACGGGGTTCGGCAATACGAGAACCGGAAACTCAATCGTCGCCACGACCGGCGCGAAGAAGGCTTGCGTTTCGCAAGGAGCGGGCGCCGGCTCCGGGGCCTGAACACAGCCGCAGTGAGCCTGGCAGGCGCACGGCTGGGCGGCATGCTGGCAGCATCCCAGGTCATGTGGGGTGGGCGCGCTGAGCGCAGACCAGGGAAGTGCAAAGACCCCTAGCCAACACGCTAACAGGACGCGAAGAACCCGCATGCTTGTTTCCTAATCTACCTAACCCAGATCGTTGGTCTTACGTTCCGGGCTGGGTTCCGAGACCCGGTAGACCAAGGCGGCCAACAGCCCACCGAGCAACGGGCCAACGGCGGTGATGACCAAGACATCAAGCGGCCCCCGGTTTACCACGGCGTTCACCAGTGCCGTCCCCGTGGCCACCGCCGGATTGAAAGAGGCACCCGAGATCGGCCCGACGGCCAGGATCCCCGCCATGACCATTCCGCCAATGGCAAAGCCATAGTAGCTGTTCGGTTGCTGGCGCGGGCTCACCGCGACGTGAAAGATAAGGAATACAAGCGCAAAAGTAAACAAAAACTCACAAGCGAATGCGGCGCTGGGGTTGACGCTAGGGTTGGGGGTGGGCGTAAAGGTCTTGCCAATCGCCCAGGCCACGACGCCGGCCGCCGCCGCTGCCGCCAACACCTGCGTGACGATGAAAGCCGCCGCCCGCCGGAAGCTCATAAGGCCGGAAACGGTCAAGGCCAGAGTAACCGCCGGATTGTATTGCGCCCCGGAAACCGCCCGGCCCATGTAGACCAAGGCCGTCAGTCCAAATCCCACGCTTAAAATGCCAATCGTGGCATCCCCGGCCGTGACCGCAAACCCAATGATGAGCACCAAAAAGAAGGTGCCGATGAACTCCATCAGGAGCATGGGTAAGGCGCGGGGCATCCGCGCGTGTTTACCCACAATCGTGTTAAGGCGTCGCGGAGCCGAAAATAGCCTCGGCAGCTAAGACCTGGATGGTCTCCCCATCGAGCGAGGCAATGAGTTCACCCATCGGGCCAACCCCGATGGCCGTGGTGACCTCGCCGGTCGGGATTTGGTACCGCTTGCCCGGGGTGTGATCAAACATCATCCACACCGGCTTGAGGTCGTCCCAGTTGCGAGGCATTCGAAACTGCGCCATGCGCCGCATGAGTTCCTCGGCGATCTCGTGGGCATCGTAGCTCTGGCCGCGTTGTTGGTGCAGGCTGGTGGCCCGGTGGGCAATAACTTCCGGGAAACTGGATTGATTCAGGTTGATGCCGATGCCAATCACCGGGATCCGGCGGCCTTCCGCATCGGGATAAAGCTCGGTGAGAACGCCCCCCACCTTGCGCGGACCAATAACCAAATCGTTCGGCCATTGCAACTGGCAGTGCACGATCCCGGCGGCGGCGGCGGCCACGGCCATACCGATCAGCCAGGGGGCTTTGTGGTCGGCCCACTCCGGAAACGTGACGCTCATCAGGAGAGACTGCCCGGCCTCATCGTGCCAGGTGCGCTCAAACCGTCCCCGACCCGAAATTTGCGTTTCGGCGCGCAGGGCGCGGGGCATCACGCCCATCGCCAGGCGACGAGCGATCTCCAGTTGAGTTGAGTCGACGGCAGGCAGGACCTCAATTTCCGTCGGCAGGGCCGTGGTCATCATTGTTCCAATTCGAGGTGATACGAGAGGGCCGAGGCCGAGTGAGTCAGCGCCCCCACGGAGATCACATGAACTCCACTCATAGCGACTGCACGCACTGTGCCAAGGTTGATTCCCCCGCTGGCCTCTAGGACGACATGCTCACCCCATTGGTTCACGGCTTGGGCCATCGTGTCCGGGCTCATGTTGTCAAGCAAAACAATGTCGGCCCCCGCCCGCACGGCTTCTTCCACTTGCTCCAGCCGGTCGGCTTCCACTTCGATGCGCACCATGTGACCGATCCGCTCTCGCACTTTCGCCACCGCCGCTGCAATGGAACCGCACGCGGCAATGTGGTTGTCCTTAATCATCACGCCGTCGTGCAGGCCCTGCCGGTGGTTGGTGGCGCCGCCGCACCGGGTGGCGTACTTCTGCAAGTTGCGCAGGCCGGGCAGGGTCTTGCGGGTATCGGTAATGCGGGCTTGAGTGCCCGCCACCGCCTCCACAAATTGGTGAGTGAGGCTGGCCACACCGCTGAGGTGCATGAGTACATTTAGCCCGGTTCGTTCGCGGCTCAGTAACCAACCGCAGGGGGCTTCTCCGCGCATGATGACGGTCTTGTCCGCCACCGGGTCGCCGTCGGTCACCAGGACTTCTTGGGGTTGTAAAACGTAGGCCGCAGCCCCCACGCCGCAGGCGACGCCAGTGGCTTGGGCTTCAATCATCCAGCGGATGGGAGCCTCGGGGTTGAGGGCGTGGATCGAAAGATCACCCCCGCCGATATCTTGGGCCAGTTCGGCGTCCAACAGGGCTTGCCACCCGCTGGGCGCGGGCGGTTGCCAACCTTGCTCGGCGATCAAACCGCTTCAATCTCCACACCGCACCGGGCGGCGAGTTCTTCAATCAAGAGCGAATAGGGGACTTCGGTGCCGTTCCGAATCCAACCGACAGGGACGCGAATACGTCCAGAAACAAGGTGCGCCACGGGCTTAATCTCTAGGCTACCGCCTTCATGGTCGATGCGGTAGCGGTCCGAACCCAAATCGCGAATGGCTTTGACCTTGACGTAGGGGATGCGCTTGGTTTTGGTGAGGCCGTTGTATTCCAGGGCGTCGTTGAGGAGGATATAGGCGGTCTCCTCCACGTGCTTGCGCTGCACCTGGTCCAGCGCGCCCTTCCCGGCGGTGAGGGCGGATTCCACCACCGTGCGCACACGGTTGGACCACTCTTCCTTCGTCACGGTGGCGGGGATGGGCAGGCGCACAGGGGTCGGCGCGCCGGCGGTTTGGCCCACTTCTAACCACCGCACGATATCGGCCGGACGATATGTGGCATCACCCATGACGTTCATTATGGGTTTTCAGACGTTTCGTTGCGGATGGGCGTGCGTGGCCTAGGCCCTGCCTTCGGTTTCGGCGGCCGCCCACTGGTGGCGCAAGTACTCGGCGCGGTGACGGTCGGCCACTCGGGCGTCGGTAGTCCCCGCTACGTCCAGGTGGGTCATCCATTGGTCCACCACACGGTAGTGGGCCGGGAAGCCCGCAATGCCCGCCGCGCCGGCCCAACGAATCCAAGAGAGGGCGGTAAGGCTTTGCGCCAGGCTGATTTCCGGGGCGGTGAGCAGTCCATCACGCTGTTCTTTGGCAAGCTGTTCCAGCTTAAACCTGGGCATATCGCGTCGGGCTTCCCGTTCGGCTTGGAGCAAGAACTTGGCCGCGCCGTTGAAATCGTAGGCCGGGCCCTCGATGGCACTCACCTGTAAGAAGGCTCCCACCCGGCGGCTCAGTTCACCAAAGAGCCCGCGCACCACCATGTCGGTGTTCTCGAGGGCGTCAATGATGCCCGGGAGGCGACCGGTGTGCTCCAGCGCCGCTAGATTGAAAAAGATGGACCACCGACGGGCCGGGCCGACGTTGGAGGGGCTGGCCGTCAGCCACCCAAACTCGGGATGATGGGCAAACTCCAGGTGATCTTCCAAGCGTTCCAGCACGTCATCGGCCAGCCGTTGAGCGGAACCCAGCGAGAATCCCCCCGTCAGCGCCTGCAACCGAATGTGGTCTTCTTCATTCACCATCAGGCTCAGGCGGCGGCGCGGATCTAGCCACAAAGACCGGGCGCCCTGACCCAATGTGAACTCAGGGGCGATCAGGCGGCACCCGCGCAAGAAATCGCGCTCCGGGGCGTTCACTCGCTCGAGTTCAGTCAGGGGGAGTTCCGCTCGTTCCACCGCGCGGCGCACCTGGCGTTGCACGGCGCGCAACCCGTCCGGTGGGGAATGATGCGGGAATCGGAAGCCGCGAAGGTTACGTGCGTAGCGGACGCGTGAACTAAGAACCACGTCGGATTCGGGCGCATCCTGCACCAGCCAGGCGGCGGGGGTCCAGGTGCGGGAAACGGCCTCTCGCCAAGCTTCTGCGTCCGTTCTCAGCGTTCCCATCGGTCCGTTGGCCGACAGAATACCGCTGTTTATCGAGCCTTGCGGTTGAGCTGTTGGTAGACGTAGGCGAGGACTTCGGCCACGGCCCCAAAGAGCTCCCGGGGGACGTAATCGCCCACGTCGCACTGCTTGTGTAGGGCCCGGGCGAGGGGGCGGTTTTCCACGATCGGGATCTTGAGTTCGCCGGCGATTTCTCGGATTCGCAAAGCCACCAGATCCGTTCCCAATGCCACCACCATGGGGGCGTGCATCTTGCTGCGTTCGTACTTGATGGCCACGGCGTAGTGGGTCGGGTTCGTCACGATGACGTCTGCGTCCTTCACTCGCTCCTTCAGGCCACCGCGGGCCAGCTGCCGGGCTCGCTGCATCCGAGCCGACTTGATTTCCGGCGACCCTTCGCTTTCCTTCATTTCGCGGCGCACCTCGTCCTTGGTCATCTTCAGGTTCTTGTCCATCTCCTTGCGTTGCAAAAAGTAGTCAAGGCCCGCAATGGCCAGCCACACCAGGGCGATGCGGGTGAGGATGGTGTGCGCCATGGTTCCCAGCACCACCATGCCCTGGGTGGTGCCCAACCAAGAAAGCATGGCGAGTTGATCGCGATGATTCCAAATCTCCATCCCGGCAATGCCGGTGAAGATGAAAAGCTTGAGGGTGGCTTTAAGGGCTTCGCCCAGACCTCGGGTGGAGAACAGCCGCTTAAGGCCGTTGGCCGGGTTGATCTTGTCGAACTTCGGGGTGATGGATTCGGTGCTGAACAGGAACCCCACCTGCGCAAAGTTTGATGCCAAACCCACCCCGGCAATGCCCAGCAGGAGTGGGAGGACGGCCATGACCAAGGGCGTGGCCATTTGCAGGCTGTAGGTGTTGATGCCACCGGGGGTCGTGACCTCGGGCATGCGCCCCGGAATGCTCTGGATGGCCGAGCCGGTGGCTTCAATAAAGCGTTGAACGACGGACGGACCCAGTTGCGCCACCAGGAGCAAGCTCAGCGCCCCCGGGATCTCCATCGAGCGCGCGACTTGCCCTTTCTTGCGGGCGTCCTGTTTCCGTTTTGGAGTAGGGTCCTCTGTCTTTTCGCCGCTCGGCTTCTCCGACATGGGGTCTCCTTATCCGGCCAGGGCGGCGCGAATCTGGGTCAGGGCTGCATCCACGCCAAAGTCCACACCCATCGCCACGGCGGGGAGGGAAGCGGCCAGGATGAGCATGCCAAGACCGAGCTTGGCGGGCAGGGCGAGCAGGAAGGGCTGAGTCTGCGGCACGGCGCGGTTGATGAGCGAAGCGCTGATGTCAATAATCAGCGAGACCCCCGCCACCGGGGCCGCAATTTGCAGGGCCAACAAACTGGTGATGCCCACGAAGTTGATGACGGCATTGAGCAAGGCTTCCGAGCCCAGAGTGAGCTGCGTGGTGGCGTTGTAACTTTCCACCACGGCCTGGATGAGCAAGTGATGGGCATCCACGATGAAGAGCATGACGCCCGCCAGCAAGTACTTGAGGTTGGCGGTCGGGGTGACGGACACACCGATGAGCGGGTTGAAGACTTGCGCCGAAGCCAAACCGAGCTGGGTGTCAATGAAGCCGCCCGCCGTTTGGAAGGCCAGCACCAGCATGTGCATCATCCCGCCAATCAAGAGACCGGTGAGGATGTCACTACCAAAGCGGAGCAGCAAGCCCAGCATGTCGTCGGGCACCTCGCCCATGTGCGGCACCACGGCTGGCGTGAGCGCAAAGGTCAGCGCAATGAGAATGAATCCGCGAATCTGAGCCGGAAGCATGGGGCCGAGCAACGGTGACGAAAGAAACGTCGCCGAGAGGCGCACAAACACGCTAAAGAACGTAACCAGCCAGATCGTATCGATGGTCATCGGGCAACCTGCGAGGCGTATTCAAAACAGAGCGTTGTGAACCCCACGGTGGTTTGCAGCATCCATCCGCCCAGGGCGACAATGATGATGGCGGCCCCGGCCAGCTTCGGCAGGTAGGTCAGCGTCATTTCTTGGATCTGCGTGACGGCCTGGAACAGCGACACCGCCAAACCCACAAACAAGACCATAGCGAGGATGGGCATGGTGAGCATGAAGCCCACCATCATCGCCTGCCGCGTGAGGTCGAGGACAACGGTTTCGGTCATGACTAGAAGTACCCCGAGAGCAATGTGCGCATGAGAAGTTGCCAGCCGTCGGCCAGGATGAAGATCAGAAGCTTGGCGGGTAACGAGACCACCACCGGGGGCATCATCATCATCCCCATGCCCATCAGCACGCTGGCGATCATGAGGTCAATGAGCACGAACGGGATGAAGATGTAGAAGCCGATAATGAAGGCGGTTTTGAGTTCGCTGATGACGAAAGCGGGGATGATGGTCCACAGCTCGATTTGGTCGGTCGTCTTGCTTTCTTCGCCGCGAATGGAGAGGAACAACTCCAAGTCGCTGGTGTAGGTGTTCTTGAGCATGAAGGCGCGCAGCGGCTTTTCGGCGCGGTCCAGGGCCTGCTCCATCGTGATCGGGTTCTCCGCCCGCATATAGGGGCGAATCGCTTCCTTATCAATCTCCTGGTAGGTCGGTGCCATCACAAAGAAGGTGAGGAACAGACTCAGGCCAATCAGCACCTGGTTGGGCGGAATGCTGGGGGTGCCCAGGGCCGTCCGCAGGAACGACATGACGATGACAATGCGCGTAAAGGCGGTGGTGAGGATGAGCAGCGCCGGGGCGACGCTCAGCACCGTAAGCAACGCCATCAGCTGGAGGCTGGTGGAGAGCTGGCCCTTATCTTGGGCGCCTCCGCCGATGTTCACACTGAGGCTGGGCACGGCCGTGGTGCTTTGGGGGATGGCGACGGCCATCAATCCAAAGAGAGCCACAAGGACGATCCAGAGGCGAGCGTTGCGGTTCATTTCAGGTCCGTCAGGCGGGCAAAGCGTTCGTAGGCGGAGAGCACGTCGGCATCGTCGCCATCGTCCGGGGTGGCAGCCACGGCCGGTTCCGGGGTTTCGTCCGGCTGGGATTCCGTGACGGGCATCGAGACAATCGCTTCGGTCGCAATCGGACTGATGACGGTCGCTCGGGGCTCGGGGACGGTTTCGGTGGGAGCCTGCGCGTATTCGCTGCGGGCTCGGTCCACAAAGTCGAAGAAGGCCGGTTCGGCGGGCGTCGCCGGGCCGCTCGTCAAGTCCGCCAAGAAGGTCACTCCGTTGGTGCCCACGGCCAGGAGCAGGGTGCGCCCTCGGACCTCAACCACTTGGAGCTGGCTCGCGCCGCAGGCCGCGCCCTCTTGCAGCACAATCGGGCTACCGAGCGGGGTGGACATGCGCTTGTTCATCCGTTGCACGATGCGCGGGGCGCCCCACTTGAGCAGGGCGAACAAGATGCCAAGCACGACCAGGGTTTGCAGGAGCGGCCAGGGTCCAGCGGACCCGCTGCTCCCGGTCTTCATGACCAGGTCCGGCTTGGTGGCGAGAGAAGCGAGCATGAGGTTTAGGCGGCGTCGTTCAGGCGCTGAAGGCGCTCTTGCGGGCTCAGGATCTCGGTGATGCGGACACCGAAGTTGTCTTCGATGACCACGACTTCACCGCGGGCGACGAGCTTGCCGTTGACCAGGACGTCCACGGGTTCACCGGCGGCCTTGTCAATCTCGATGATGGAGCCGGAGATGAGTTCCACGATGTCGCGGACCACCATGCGCTTGCGGCCGAGTTCCACGCTGATCTCCAGCGGGATGTCCATCAGGATTTCCATGCCGCTTTCGTCAAACGGCACGTCACCCGAGATCTGCGGAGAAGCAGCCCCCGCCGCCAGGCCACCCATCGTCGCATCGTCATCGTCCTCTTGGTTGATCAAGAAGCGCGCGGCGTCTTCGTCCATCAGCCAGGTGATGGAGCCTTGAGTTTCGCCCACGTTGATGGCCAAATTCACTCGGAGGAGTTCGTCGGCGCGCTGAAGGTTGGGCGGGAAGCTGAAAATCTGGAAGCGGACCATCAGGCCGCTGGCCACTACGGCATCGTTGCGGATGTTGCCGCAGGCAATGCAGATGCCCTGCACCATGGCTTCCACCATGGGTCGCAGTTCTTGGATCACCACGTCGTCCACGGCCGTGGCCGTGAGGTTCGTGACTTCGGCCACCAAGCCCAGCAGCGTGTCCTGGTTGATCAGGATGATCTGGCTGTTCTCCGGCTGGTCCGAGAAGCTGAACTGCAAGACCAGCTTGGGAGACGCCATCTCGCCAAACAGCTCCGAAGGGTTCGACGTCAGCGTGAGCGGCGTGTTGAATTCCACCGCATTGTTGACCGCTTCGCTTACGGTCATAGATGCGGTTTGCCAGATTTGATTCTGGAAGCTGTTTAGCTGGTCAACGATTTCAGTTGCGATCTTGGGCATGAGAGTCTTATTCGTAGGCGTGAGTGACGGAGAAAACGAGTCGGTGGCCATCGAGGGCCGGGCGGACAAAGAACTTGGGTCGGTTCCCCACAATCATCCGGAGGTCGCGGTCGGTCTTTTGATCGAGCCGGACCACGTCCCCGGGCCGAAGCCGGAGGAAGTCACGGATGGTGAGCGGGCAACGCCCCAATTCAAACTTGCAGGACACCGGCGCCTCTTGCAGGTGCTGGGCAATCTGCTTGCGCACGGCAGCTTGGCCCCGGCGGCTGGTGGTGGCAAACCACTTCTGGGCGCTCAGCTTGGTAGTGATCGGCTTGAGCACCATGTAGGGAATGCAGAGGCTCATCGCGCCCTGGACATCCCCGATGGTCATTTCGAAGAGGATGCTCACGACGATGTCGTTGGGCGGTGCGATCTGCACGAACTGCGCGGAGGTTTCCAGTCCTTCCACGCCCGGATTGACAATGACCACCCCTTCCCAAGCGGACTTGAGGCCGGTGAACATCCGGTCCATGATGCCGCGCACCAGGGGATATTCGATATCGGTGAGCATGCCGCGGTTGATGGCCTTCCCGGGGCCACCCAGCAGCTTGTCAATCATGGTGAAGACGAGCGGGAATTCAATTTCCATCACCGCCTGGCCGTTGAGCGGCGGCAGGGAGAGAATGGTGAAGACAGAGGAGTTGATGCTGCGCAGATACTCTTCGTAGGGCACCTGTTCCAGCGAAATCAACTCGATGGCCACCGGCGTGCGGAGCATGGCGGAGAGGCTGGTCGCGCTCAGGCGGCCAAACGTCTCGTGGAGCATCTGCAGCGTGCGGAGCTGTTCCTTGCTGAACTTGTCCGGGCGGCGGAAGTCATAGACTTCAAAGGCAATGGCCGCTTTGGGGGCGTGACCCGAAGGGCGATAGGAACTGCCAAACGAACCGGCATCCGGCGTGAGAGGATTTACCTCCTCTCCGGAGGCCAGTGAGCTCAAGAGAGACTCAATTTCGGCTTGCGACAGAATGTCCGACACGCTTCGTTCCTTGGCCCTTCCTGGCAGTTTTGCCAGGCGTTTGCAGGGCTATCAGTTCGGTTGTCGGTATGCACCCCGCGCTCCTTTAGGGTTCACGGGACAATCTCTGAGAAATTGTGTGAGGTTTTTGTGATTTAGTCCGTGATGGGCGGATTGATGATGACGACCTGGCCCTCGGCGGCCTTCACTTCCGACCAGTCTCCACGCTTGCGGAGTACGGTGCCCTTGGTTACGCGGCCCTTGCCCAGCGGCACCCAAAACTGGGTGAGCCCGGCCGGGGCGGGAATGGTGAGGGTCGGCACTTCGGCAGCGGCATTCACCAGTTCGGGCAGAGCTTGCTTGCCGTGGCCATCGCCCGTCAGCAACAGGAAGCGCCGGAACGCCGGGCGAGGCAGAATGGCCTCGCCGTAGACCACGAGCGCGACGTATTCGAAGAAGGCGGCGCGGTCGGTGCCCTGCAGGACGCTGGCTTGGGGTCCGTTGCTGGCAATCTGCTTCACCAGCGGAGTCACTTTCTCGGCAAGGTACTTGGCGATGTCTTCCTTCTTGGCATCGGCCGTGTCAAAGAAGCCCGCGCGGCCCGCCAGCATGTCGTCGTACAGCCACTGCAGGTAGATGCGCTCGCCGACGTCGCCGTTGGCCCAGCTTTCGGGTGCGGAGTACCCGCCAATGGCCGGGAGGGTGGCGTGGCCGTACTCGTGGGCCACCTCGCGGGCCTTTTCCAGCGGATTCGTAAAGGTGGCCAGGTCGTAGATGTGAACCACGTTCACGCGGCTGGCCCGACCGGAGGGGTCCAGGGTTTGGGGGTCCATAGTAATGCGCTGCTCGCCCCCGGCCTTGCCGTCCTTGCTAAGATAGACGTCCACGGTGCGCCCGTAGCTGGTGGCGTGGTCCAGCCCCAAGTACTGCACGTTGTAGTCCCACAGGCGCATGAGCATGCGAGTGACTTGGAACCCCGGTGACTTCTCGCCCACCGGCTCCTGGGTGTATATGCGGAACCGCTGGTTGTACTGGCCGCTGCTGCCCACCCGGCCCATACCGGCCACGATGTACGAATACGTCCAGCCGTGCACCGGCGACTGCTTCGGTTGTTCCAGGGCCTTGAGCGGCACGTGCATCAGCAAGCGGGGCTGCTGATCAATGAGGCTATCCAGGCGTGCCTGGGCGTACTCCTGCCCGCCCCCACTGTAGGCGATGGGAGCGGGTAGCGCCCCCAGAACCCCCCAGCAAAGCAGGAGCGGCGACATTAAAGCCCCCGGGCCTCCAGGTAGCGTTCGGCGTCTATGGCGGCCATGCAGCCCGAACCAGCGGCTGTTACCGCCTGGCGGTACACGTGGTCGGCGACGTCGCCGCTTACGAACACACCATCAATCTCGGTGTGCGAGCTGTCCGGCTTGTGGTGCAGGTAGCCATTCTCGTCGTGGCTCAGCCACTCGGTGAAGACGTCGCTGTTCGGCTTGTGCCCGATGGCCACAAAGACGCCATCAATCGGCATTTCCCACTTCTTGTCCTCCACGGTGGAGGTGAGGCGGACACCCGTGACGTGCTTGACCGGCGTATCGGTGCCCAGAATCTCGTCCACCGCGGCGTTCCAGATGAACTCGATCTTCGGGTTGTTCATGGCTCGCTCCTGCATGATCTTGCTGGCGCGCAGGGTGTCGCGGCGATGCACCACGTACACCTTTTCGCAGTGGCGGGTGAGGTAGTTGGCCTCTTCCATGGCCGTGTCGCCGCCGCCCACGATGATGACCTTCTTGCCTCGGAAGAAGAAGCCGTCGCAGGTGGCGCAGGCGCTCACGCCAAAGCCGCCGTACGTCTTTTCACTTTCCAGGCCAATCCACTTGGCCGCCGCGCCGGTGCTGATAATGACGGCGTGGGCTTGATACTCCTTTTCGCCCACATAGATGCGGTGCGGGCTTTGGCTGAAGTCCACGCGAGTCACCGTATCGTGCTGGACCCGCGCGCCGAACCGCTCGGCTTGCTTCTGGAACAGCTCCATCATCTCCGGCCCCATGACGCCCTCGGGGAAGCCGGGGTAGTTCTCAACGTCGGTGGTGATCATCAATTGGCCACCCGGTTCGGGTCCGGCCAGCACGAGCGGGTTGAGACCGGCGCGGCCCGTGTAGAGCGCGGCAGTGTAACCGGCAGGCCCGGAGCCAATGATGATGACCTTTTCGACGTTCGACATATGCAGGAAGAGCGTACCAGCGGGGCAGAAGATTCCCGGGCCATCCCCTTGGCCTTACGACGCGGGCCACGCAAGAAGACGTTCGCCCCAGGTAGAACCGAAGCGATGAACGTAGACCTTCTCAAGCGGCTGAGCGAAGCGCGCGGGATCCCGGGACAAGAAGATCATGTGCGCGCGATTGTGCGCGAAGAACTGCAAGGCATGGGCGAAATGCGCACCGATGCCATGGGCAACCTGATTGTGCACAAGAAGGGCACCGGTGGGCCCGGCGCGCGCCGCATCATGGTTGCGGCCCACATGGACGAAATCGGCTTCGTGGTCAAGTTCATTGACGACAAGGGCTTCCTTCGCCTGCACGCTCTCGGTGGGTTTGATATGCGGCAACTGGCCAGCCAGCGGGTGCACGTGCAGACGCGCGACGGCGTGCTGCCGGGCGTGCTGATGCTGAGCAGCAAGCCCAAGCACATGATGGCGCCGGGCGAAGATGCCAAGGCGAGCACTCTGGATGATTTCTTTGTGGACGTCGGCCTAAGCGGTGAGCAAGCCAAGGAGCAAGTGGCGATTGGCGACATGGTGACGATGGACCGCACCTTCCGCACCATGGGCGACCTGATGACGGGCAAGGCGATGGACGACCGCTGCGCCGTCTTTGTGATGATCGAGGCGCTGAAGGCGCTGGGCGAGCACGCCTGCGACGTTTACGCCGTGGCCACAGTGCAAGAAGAGATTGGCCTACGCGGGGCGGCCGCCAGCGGCTGGAGCGTGCAACCAGACGTGGCCGTCGCGCTAGACGTGACGCTGGCCAACGACATTCCGGGCCTGCCGGAAGCGCTGCACGTGACCAAGCTCGGCCTGGGCACAGCGATCAAGGTGCTGGATGGCTCGCTCATCTGCCACCCCAAGGTGGTGGCGCACTTCCGCCGCGTGGCCGAAACGAAGGGCATCCCCCACCAGATGGAGTTGCTGACAGCCGGGGGCACCGACGCGGGGGCGATCCAGAAACTGCACGGCGGGATTCCGGCGTTCACGCTCAGCATCCCGTGCCGCTACATCCACACCGTGAACGAGACGGTGCACAAGACGGACGTGCAGGCGAGCATTGACCTGCTGGCCCGGTGGATTGAAAACGCCCACGAAGGCGACTACGCCTACGACTAGATCAGCGGTTGAGCTGATTCCAAGCCGGGTTGAGGAAGCGCTGCACCTCGACCCGGTAGCCCGTGGGGTCGAACGCAAAGAAGTGTTCGATCTCGTAGGCTTCGGTGATGCGCGGCGGGCCGTCGGTCTTGACGCCCCGGCTCGTGAGGTGGTCATACCAGGTTGGGACGTCCTCGGTCACAAAGGTGATGACCACGCGGTCGGGCGGCTCCGGCACCGGGCCGGTGTGCATGCAAAAGCCAATGTACGCTTCCTCTTGGATGCGCCAAATGCGGCACGAGCCTTGGTCCAGCACCATTTCCAAGCCACAAAAATCGCTGTAGAACTCGGTCGTCCGATCCAAATCCAGGCAAGGCAGGAACGTGATGGCGGATTGCAGCGGGGCGGGTTTCACTCGCTCAGTTCCCACTCGCCGGTGTAAACCGTGGCCGCCGGGCCGGTCATCGTCACCTGGCCATCCGCGGCGTACTCGATCACGAGGTCTCCGCCAGGCAGGCTCACGCGCACCTTACGATCGGTAAGGCCCAGCCGGAAGGTCGAGACGGCGGCCGCGCAGGCCCCCGTGCCGCAGGCCAGCGTGACGCCCGCGCCTCGTTCCCACGTGCGCTGAATGATGTGGTCGCGACTGACGACCTGCACCCAGTGCGCATTGACCCGGGCGGGGAACCACTCGTGGTGCTCAAAGGCCGGGCCAAGTTGCTCCAGCGCAATGGCCTGCACGTCCGCCACCGGCATCACCAGATGCGGGTTGCCCATGCTGACGGCGGTGCCACGGAAGGTCTCGCCCTTCGCGGTGACCGGTTCATCGAGGCACTCCTGGTCGGCAGGGCCGGTCATCCCGATCTCGCCGCGCGTGAGGCGGGCGCGACCCATGGCCACGGCCACCTGTCCGTCCTCGGTAAGGCGCAAAACCAGCGTGCCCGCGCCGGTTTCCACCGGAATCTCGGTCGCGTTGGTCAGCCCCTGGTCGCGGAGGTAAAGCGCAAAACAGCGCACCCCGTTGCCGCACATCTCGCTTTCGCTGCCGTCGGGGTTCCACATGCGCATGGCAAAGCCCCCGGAGGGCGAGCGGTCCGCCAGGATCAGACCGTCCGCGCCGACGCCAAATCGCCGCGAACAGGTCTGCTGGGCCAGCGCCGACCAGTCCGTTTCTGCCGGGCACTGGTCAGCACGCATCATCACGAAATCGTTACCGATTCCGTGCATCTTGGTAAAGGCTAAGTTTGCCAAATCAGTCTTCGTCTCGGGGCGCGCGCTCTTCGTCGCGGCTCCCGATCTCGCGGGCCGGAACGATGCTGGCCACAGCGTGCTTATAGACCAGCTGCGTCGCGCGTCCGGGTTGATCGAGCAGAACGGTAAAGGCGTCGAAGCCCTTCACCGTGCCCTTGAGTTGGTGGCCACCCGTCAAAAAAATCGTGACGGCAATGCCTTCCTTGCGTACTTGATTCAGGAACATGTCCTGCAAATTAATAGATTTCCCCATGAGATTCCTCAACGGCTTTCCTTAAGGAAAGATTCCTCCCAATCTCTCCCCCAAACCAACGGGTTCCATTGTGCCCGTTCTCTTTGGTACGAAACTAGTCCCTTTTCAGTTCGCAACCAAGTCCTTTGTCTCTTCGCATATTGTCGGGTGGTGAGGTTGATTTGATCGACGAGCTCCGTGAGAGAAATCTCGCCCTGCAAATGATCGACAATGTTGCGGTAGCCGATGGCCCGCATCCCGGGGGCGTCTTTGGTGACGCCGCGAGCGAGTAGGTCCCTGACCTCCTCCATCCAACCTTGCGCAAGGAGCTGCGCGGTGCGGGCGACGAGGCGCTCATTCAACCATTTAGGCTCCGGGAGTAGCGCCAGCTTGTGCCGGGCAAAGGGGGGAAGCTGAATGGGGTCGGCCGGGGCCGCTTGCAGGCGTTCCAGCGCGCGCCGCACCCGCACGGGGTTCTTCAGGTCCGTTTGGGCGGCGATCTCCGGGGCGGTGGCTTCCAGTTCGGCCACCAAGGCCGCCAAACCCTCTGCCTCTTCCCGGGCCATGAAGTGCGCCCGAAGTTCGGGGTCAGGGGCCGTGCGCAAGTCCGCGAACTCGTCCATCAACGCCCGGACGTAGAAGCCCGTGCCGCCGACCAAGATGACCGACCGCCCCTCGGCGTAGGCCTGCGTGAGTAAGGGGAGGGCCGCTTGCACCCAAGGCACCACGCCGAAGGGTTCCTGCGGGTCCACAAGGTCAAGCAACTCATAGCGAGCCCGGTCCTGAGGCTTGTTGGTGCCGATGTCGAGCCCTCGATACACCTGAAACGCATCGGCATTGAGCAACAAAGCCCCCGTCCGATCGGCGAGGGCTTCGGCAAAGTCCGATTTTCCGGAACCCGTGGGTCCCATAACGGCAATGAGGGCGGGCGGTGTCAATACTCGATGAGGGCGTGGATGGGATAGCCCAGCAGGTTCTGCCGGCCCCCGAGGAACGACAGTTCCACCAAGAACCCGAATCCGCAGACCTTGCCGCCCAGGCGTTCGACCAGCCGCGCCGAAGCGGCAGCGGTGCCTCCGGTGGCCAGCAGGTCATCCACCACATAAGCTTTTTGCCCCGGGCGGATGGAATCCGTGTGCATCTCCACCGTGTTGGTGCCGTATTCCAGCGCGTACTCCTCGTGGATCTTGTCCGCAGGGAGCTTGCCGAGCTTGCGGGCCATCACAAAGGGAAGCCCCAGCTTGAGCGCCACCGGCACCCCGAAGATAAAGCCCCGGCTCTCGATACCCACGATAACCTCAGCCCCTTGCGCCTTGGCATCTTCGGCCAGCAGGTCCACCGCTTGCTGCATGGCCTTCGCGTCCATGAGCACGGGGGTCACATCCTTGAACATGATGCCTTCCTTCGGGAAGTCAGGCACGTCGCGGATGAGCTTAGCGGCCAGGATTTCAGGCATAGGCGAGTTCCACAATGCGCTTGGCAGCTTCCTGCATGGTGGCCGCGCCGACGATCTTGCTGCCCTTCAGCAGTTCCAGGCCCTCTTCGGCCCCGGTGCCGTCAATACGGGCGACGACCGGGATGTTCACATCCAGCTGTTCGAACGCGGTGAGGATGCCCTTGGCGACTTGGTCGCCCCGGGTGATGCCCCCAAAGATGTTGATGAGCAGGCCCTTCACGTTCTCGTCCTTCAGCACGAGTTCCACACAGGTCTTCACGCGTTCGGCGTTGGCCCCGCCGCCCACGTCCAGGAAGTTGGCCGGGCGGCCACCCGCCGCGTTCACTTCGTCCAGCGAGCACATCACTAGCCCGGCACCGTTGCCCATGATGCCGATGTCACCGCCCAGGCGCACATAAGCAATACCCTTTTGGGCAGCTTCGGCTTCCAGCGGGTCTTCGGCGGAATCTTCCGCCGTCGCAGCAAATTCGGGGTGCCGGAACACGGCGTTTTCGTCCAGGCTCACCTTGGCGTCGGCGGCCAATAACTTGCCTTCCGGCGTCAGCGCCACCGGGTTGATTTCGATGAGGTCGGCATCGCTTTCGATGTAAGCGCGCACCAGGGACTTGATCATCGCCACCATTTGGCGTTGGGCGGGGCCGGGGATGTGAGCCTTCATCACGGCATCTCGAATTTCGAAATCGGCGAGGCCCCACACCGGGTCCACCAGCAGGCGCACGATGGCCTCGGGGTTCTTCTCGGCGACTTCTTCAATCTCCATCCCGCCTTCGCGGCTGATCATGACGAGGAGCTTCTGCGCGGCGCGGTCCAGCAGCACGCTCAGGTAGTACTCCTCGGCGATATCCACCAGTTCGGCGACGAGCACTTGCTCCACCACCATGCCAGCCGGGTTCTGGATGCTCACCAGTCGCTTTCCGATGAGTTCGCCCGCAAAGGTTCCGGCCTCGGCCGCGTTGTCAAACAGCTTCACGCCGCCGGCCTTGCCGCGACCGCCCATGAGGACCTGCGCCTTGACGACGACCTTGCCGCCGTACTCTTCGGCAATGCTTTGGGCATCGGCAGCATTCTTGGCCACGCGACCGCCGGGGACGACCACCCCGTACTTCGCCAGCAAGTCCTTCGACTGGTATTCGTGCAACTTCATCGGTAGAGGTGATCTTACCGGGAGGAAAGCACGGGCAGGGACTTAGAAAAGTGCTGATAGGTGCGGGCGCGCTCAAATCCGTGTCGCCCGTAGAAATCCAGAAGCACCGTCCAGTCAATGATCGTGCGTCGGGCGCCTTGTTGTTGCAGGTCTTGCAATGCCCAGGCCAGCAGGCCGTGGCCCCAACCTTGCCCCCGGGTGGCTTCACTCAGCCCAATCGGACCGAGCGCGCCCCAATTTGAACCCAGATCCAGGTGCCAATTTGCCCCAGCAATGGGGGAGTCGGTGCCGTCGCGCTGCGTGATGGCGAAACCTTCCACGCGGTCCTCGGCGATGAGGATAACCAGGTCCTGCGGGGCGGAATGCCACCGGCGCAAGCCATCTTGCCGCCAGCGACCCGGAAAGGCGCGCCCAAAGAACTCCGCGAGCATCTCGCCGTCGGCGGGGGTGGCGCGGCGCACGGTGCAGCCTTGGAGAGACTCAATGGCCCCGGCGGGAGGGGCGTAGTCCTTGAGGTCGCGCTCCACGTCGTAGCTCTCATGCGTGCATGTGTATCCGGCGGAAGTGAGGTATTCGGCCACCAGGTCTGACCCCGCCGGCAGGCTCGGCCAGAGGTGGTCGGCATCGCCCCCGAACTGAAGAGTCGCAAAGCCCTGTCGGATGGCTTCCTCTTCGACTTTCTCAAGTAGCTGGTGGGCGATGTCGGGTTCTTGCGCCCACAGGCCGGTGATGGGCAACACATGCGCCGCCGCCCCCTGCCAGGTGCCGGGCTGCTTGCAAGCGATGGCGCCCAGCGTGTCTCCGCCCGATTTCATGCGCCAGGAGTTGGTAGGGTCGTAGCGCGGGCTGGCCACGGTCTTGCTCCACAGCAAGCGCTCGTCCACCCGGAACGGCCGCGGGTAGATCTCCCCATGAAGCGCCACCAGCTCTTCGTAGTTGATCTGGGCAAAGGGAACCCACGGCATGAACGCAGGTTACCGGGTGGGCCTCAGGTGCGTTGCATGTAGTTGGCGCGCAGGTCGTTGAGGAGGTTATCGATCTGGCGCTGATCGGCGGGGTCCAGGCGGGGGTGAATGAGCCCGGCCAGGTGGGCACAGAGGTCAATAGCGACCTTGGCTTGAGCGAGGTCAGCGTGGGTGGTGCCGGTGACGGGGTCGGGGTGCAGGCCCAGCTTTTGCCAGGCCATGCCGGCCATCTGGTCGAGCATCAGGGCGATGACGTCGTGGACTTGGAGGGGCGCCTCGGACATGACCGTATTTTAGCGGTCAAGCGTGTGGTCGCCCGCAAAATTGCGGGGAGACTAAGGCCCTGATTGCTCCGCAAAAGTACCGGATAAAGGCCGCAAAGGGAGGAATGCGGAGAACTTGGCCTGCCGATTGTTCCACTATAAGTTGCTCTTCGCAAGATAGAGAGGTCTTTTCATGAATCGAACGCTTCTGGTGGCAGGTCTCGCGGTGGTTGCTGCGAGTTCGCAGGCTGCCATTCTCACGCAGTGGAACTTTAACACGTCGCTGACGGTCCCGAGTATCGGCACGGGTTCGCAATTCCTGGTGGGCGGTACGACGCAAACGTCCGTTTCCGGTACGGGTTCGACGGACGCGGGTTCGCCGAACAACGCTTTGAACACCTCCGGTTACCCGGCCCAGGGTACGGGCAACAAGACGGCTGGCGTGGGCTTCTTTACCAGCACGGTCGGCCAAGGCGACATCATCGTCACTTGGGACAACCGCCACAGCGGCACGGCCAGCCGCTACACGCGATTCCAGTACACCACCAACAGTGGTGCCTCGTGGATCGACGGCCCGCTTTTCGACACGAACGTGACGACGTTCGTCAACAACCGTTCGGTCGATCTGAGCGCGGTCAGCGCCGTCGAAAACAACGCTCAATTTGGCTTCCGCTTTGTCAGCGAGTTTGCACCGGGTGGAAGCACTTACGCTCCCACGACGAGCACCAGTAGCTACGGCACGGGCGGCACTATGCGCTACGACATGGTGACTGTGAACGCCAGCCCGGTGCCCGAACCGGCCAGCATGATCGCCCTGGGTGCGGGCCTCCTCGCCCTGGCGCGACGCCGCCGCAGCAAGTAACTGCGCGAGCGAAAGATCCTACAGGTGTCACCCCCAACCGGGGTGGCACCTGTTCTTTTTACGGGGTTTCGGGTTCTCCCCGGCTGAGGTCCCGGCTCTTAATCCTGAGTTAAAGAAGCGGCCTAAGAATGTTCCTGAGGTTCAAACTCATGCGTTCTCTTCTTACTCTTTCCTTCTTCGCGGTTGTCGCTTCTTCGCAAGCCGCGATCCTCACCCAGTGGAACTTCAACAGCACCACTCCCGACGGCAACACCAGCACAGGCACCACGCTTCCGGCCATCGGTAGCGGCACGGCCAGCCTCGTGGGCGGCGTGACGGCGACTTTTGCCTCGGGCGACGCCAGCGGCGGTTCCACCGACCCGGCCGCCGGCGATGACTCCGCCTGGAACACCACCACCTACGCCGCTCAAGGCACCGGCGACAAGACGCGCGGTGTCCAGTTCCTGGTCAGCACCGTGGGTCAGCAGAACATCGTCGTGACGTGGGACATCCGCCACAGCAACACGTCCAGCCGCTGGACGCAGTTCCAATACACCACCGACGGTGTGAACTTTGTTGACTTCGGCGCCAAGATTGATGGCCCGGCGACCGGCGACACTTGGAACAACACCCGATCCGTGGATCTGAGCACGGTGACGGCGGTGAACAACAACGCGAACTTCGGTTTCCGCGTGGTCAGCACGTTCGCCCCGGGTGGAAGCGTCTACGCCGGTACCACGACGGCCGGCACCTATGCCACCAGCGGCACCATGCGCTACGACATGGTGACGGTGAACGCCAGCCCGGTGCCGGAACCGGCCAGCATGATCGCTCTGGGTGCGGGTCTCCTCGCCCTGGCGCGCCGCCGCCGCAACGGCTAAGTCCTCTGGAATAGGATCACCAGATGATGTCGGGACCCCGAAAGGGGTCCCGTTTCTTTTTGCCTGGTTCAGGAGGAAGAGGAGGCAAGCGAGGCTCGATCTTCTTCTACTTCCGCCCACGCTCGGTCGAAGGCCAGCAGACAATCCTCAGCCGCATCCAGCGCCGCCCCAGTGAAGGGCCATACGTAAGCCCGATCACTCATGTAGCTACTGGCGTGCTGGCGCTGTACCAACGAGAGCACGCGCGGCGGAATCACCGTGCGATCATAGAAGTCCACCCGGATGCGGCCTTGGTGCCCGTCCACTTTCTCGATGCCCAGGTGCTGCGCCACCAACCGCAGACGCATCACGCGCAGGGCGTTTTCCACGCTGGCGGGCATGCGCCCATAGCGGTCGGCCAATTCGTTGGCAATCTCGTCGAGGCTTGCCCGCGAACGCGCCCCCATCATGCGCTGGTAAGCGTAAAGTCTTTGGGCCTGATCTTCAATATAATTCTCGGGGATATTGATTTGGGCGGGCAAGTCCACGGTGGGCAGGGGCTCGAGTCCGCGCAGAGGATCATCCAACGCGGGCGGAGCCTCACCGTCGGCTACCGTCTTCAGAAAGTTGACTTCCGATTCAATGAGCTGAGCGTAAAGCTCAAAGCCCACGGTCATCATCTGGCCGCTTTGCTTGGCCCCCAAAAAGTCGCCCGCGCCGCGAATTTGGAGGTCGCGGAACGCCAACGAATACCCGCTGCCCAGGTGCGCAAACTCTTGCAGGGCTTCCAAGCGCGCCATCGCGTTTTCGGTCAGGCTCGCGCTGCCCTTGTAGAGCATATAGGCGTAGGCTTGGCGGTCGCTCCGTCCCACGCGGCCCCGCAATTGGTACAACTGTGAAAGGCCAAAGTTCTGCGCATTTTCCACGATGATCGTGTTCGCGTTGCTGATGTCGAGCCCGTTTTCCACAATCGTCGTCGATATCAGGATGTCAATGTCGCCCCGGATGAAGTCGAGCATCACGGGCTCCAATTCGCGCTCCGTCATTTGGCCATGGCCAATGCCAATCCGCGCGGTGGGCACGAGGTTGCGGATGCGCTCGGCAATCATTTCGATGCCCTGCACCCGGTGGACCACGTAATACGCCTGGCCGCCCCGCGCCAGCTCACGCAGCAGCGCCTCGCGCACGACTTCGTCGCTGTAGGCGCGCACGTAGCTGCGGATGGGTAAGCGTCCCGGCGGCGGGTCGTTGATGAGCGACATCGGACGGATGGACATCAGGGCCATGCTCAGCGTGCGGGGGATGGGGGTGGCGGACATGCTCAACACGTCCACGTTCACGCGCATCTGCTTGAGGTTCTCCTTGTGCTTCACCCCAAACTTTTGCTCCTCGTCCACCACCAGCAGGCCGAGGTCTTTGAACTTCATTTCCGAGCCTAATAGCGAGTGCGTGCCCACCAGCACCTGCACATCGCCGGTTTTCAGGCTCTCCAGAACTTCCTTGCGCTCAGCGGCGGTGCGGAAGCGGTTGAGGTAATCCACCCGCACGCCAAAGGGTTCCAGCCGCTCCTTGAAGTTGCGATAGTGCTGTTCGCTCAGGATGGTGGTGGGGCAGAGCACCGCCACTTGCCGCTCGGCGGTGACGGACTTGAACGCCGCGCGGATGGCGACCTCGGTTTTGCCGAATCCCACGTCGCCGCAGACCAGGCGGTCCATCGGGTAGTCGGTCTGCATGTCCATCTTCACCTCTGCGATGGCCTGCAGTTGGCTGGGCGTCTCCACCCACGGGAAGGTGTGCTCCATCTCGGCCTGTTCGGCCGTGTCGTTGCCGTAGCTGGGGCGGTGGGCACGGTTGCGTTCGGCGTAGAGCCGAATCAGCTCTCGCGCCATTTCACGGGCGTCTTCCCGTGCTTTTCCCACGGTCTTGCGCCATTCACCTCCGCTCAACCGGTTGATCTTGGGGGCACCATCGCCGGGGGCGAGGTACTTCTGAATGCGGTCCAGCTGGTCGGCGGGAAGGAAAAGCTTATCGGGTGGCTTGTATTCGATGAAGAGGAATTCTCGGTCGTGCCCGTCAATCTGGCGGGTGACCAAGCCTCGGTAGATGCCGATCCCGAACTGGATGTGCACCACAAAGTCGCCGGGTTTGAGGTCCAGCACCGTGGCCACCGGCACGCCTTCGCTGAACTTGCGTTGGGGCAGCCGCAGGCGTGAGACGCCGAACAGTTCTTGGTCCGAAACCAGCGCCGACCCCAGGGACGGCATGATGAAGCCGCCGGCAAGGTTGCCTTCCACCCAGAAGGTGCCCGGTTCGGTTTCGGCTTCGGGATCGAACGCCCCCGCGAAGATCTCGACCTGGCTTAGCACCTTTTGGGTGCGGTTAGGCTGGTCGGTGGCGACAAAGACTTGCAAGCCTTCTTCCACCCATTGCTTCATCGCGCCGGTGAGGGCCTGCGGCTGGCCGTGGTAGCCGCGCAGGGATTTGGCTTCGAGGCTGGCTTCGGGGCCGGCGGGGAACCAGTGCGGCAAATCGTTGATCTGCGCCATGGCAATGGAGGCCGGTGAGTTGCCGAGATGCTCCACGCCCACCAAGAAGTCGTTGGCGTGGGCCTGCATGATCTCGCCGCGCTCGGCGCGGTGCAACAGCGCCTGAGCGAGCTCCTCCTCGTTGCGCTGGGCCATGATCTCGAGCTCGATCGGCTCGTCGAGAATCAGCCAACCGTCTTCGCCCAGCAGGTCCACGGCGCAGCCACTTTCAGAGTGGAGTAACGGGCGGTATAGGTCCAGGCGATCGAAGAACTGCCGGTTCTCCATCGCCTTTAGGTCGTCCTCCACCAGCTGCTCCAGTTGCCGGGATTGCTCCGCATCCAGTTGCGCCATTTCGCGGTAGAGGCTGGGCTCAACAAGGGCGCGGATGCCTTCGGCGTCGGTGGGGAGGAGGGTTTCCCGGCTCGGCAAGATGGTGAGTACGTCCAGCGGCTCGGTGGAGCGTTGGCTCATGGCATCGAAGTAGCGCAGGCTTTCTACTTCGTCGCCAAAGAGCTCCATCCGGACCGGGCGCTGGGCACCCATGGGAAAGATGTCAATGATGCCGCCGCGCCGGGCGAACTGGCCGGGAATGCGCACGGGGTCGCCGGGTTCGTAACCCACGCGCTTGAGTTGGGGCACGAGTTCTACGGGGTCCACGGTGCTGCCGACGCGGATTTCGGCAAGTTCGGCCGTCAAAACATCACCGGGAAGCGTGCGCTCGAGGGCGGCGCTGACAGTGGCCACCACCACGCCGGGTTGCCCCAGAGCCAGGGCACGCAGCGCGCCCAGCCGGTCGCTGAGGGCCACACTTTCGGGGGCGGCATCTTCAAAGAGCACGCTCAGCCCGCTCGGCATCGGGCGAATCAGGTTCGTGGGGATGCCGCACAGCCCCAGGCGTGCCTGCCATTGCAGCACGCGGTCGTGGTTTTGGGTGAGGATGAGGATCGGCCGGGGCTGGTCCAGATAGGAGGCGGCCACCAGCGGGGCGCGGGCCTCTGGGCATAGGTCAACCCACCGGGTCCCTTGCGAGACGTCGGTGAAAAGCTGCTGCACCCGGGGATGCTGTCGCCAGCGCTCAATGAGCGCGTCCAGCCGCATACGGAGTGCATGGTACCGAAGCCCGAAAAAGACGACGCGGGCAGACCCGCCGCCACCCGCGCAGACCTCCGCGTAGAGTAACCTAGAGAACGAAAGCGATGCCGAAGCGCGTGGAAACCTTGGTTCTGCACGATAGCAGTACGCCCTCCTTTGGGGATATCCAGAAGGGGGGAAGTGTGGTCTTGGCCAACTCCAAGACCCTTGGCGACCTGATTGCCGGGGTGCCGGCGCAGGCCCGCGCCCACGCCCTTTGGCCGCTCACCTTCGGCCTGGCGTGCTGTGCCATCGAGATGATGAGCACGGTGGCGGCGCGCTTTGACCTGGCTCGCTTTGGTTCGGAAGCCTTCCGCGCCACGCCCCGCCAAGCGGACGTGATGATCATTGCCGGTCGCCTGAGCAAGAAGATGGCCCCGGTGCTTCGCCAGATTTACGACCAGATGCCGGAACCCAAGTGGGTGATCTCCATGGGCGCTTGCGCTAGCACGGGCGGCGTTTATAACAACTACGCGATTGTGCAAGGTGCGGACCAAGTGGTGCCGGTGGACGTTTATGTGCCCGGTTGCCCGCCGTCGCCGGATGCGCTGATGTACGCGATCATCAAGCTGCAGAACAAGATTAAGCACCAGGGCCTGAAGCCGAAGCAGATGGCCTTGCTGGAGCTGAAGCCGCGTGAGGTGGAGTCGGTCTAACCATGAGTTTTGAAGTCTTTCGCGACGTTGCCAAACCGATCCTGGCCGGGTTCGGCATCACGGCGCGCCGCCTGGCCAAGCCCAAGGCCACGGTGCAATATCCCGAAGAGCGGCGGGAGCAATTCCCGCGCACCCGCTGGCGTCACGTCCTGACCCGCTACGATAGCGGCTTAGAGCGGTGCATTGGGTGTTCGCTGTGCGCAGGGGCCTGCCCGGCGCGGTGCATCTACGTGGAGGCGGCCGAGAACACGGACCAAGAACGGTACAGCCCGGGCGAGCGATACGCCGTGCGCTACGAGATCAACATGCTGCGGTGCATTTTCTGCGGCTACTGCCAAGAGGCGTGCCCCACGGGTGCCATTGTGCTGCGAAAGGACTTTGAATTGGCGAACTACGAGCGCGAAGACTTCATCTATACAAAAGAGATGTTGCTGGAAGCGCGTCGCCCTGAGCCCGTGGCTCACTAAGGGTTGCGAGATGAAGAGAGGAGCCAGGGGTACAGCACCCCTGGCTCTTTTTTGTTAGCTTTCCTTGCCCCAGCGCTGAGTGGCGAGGGCCACGCGCTTACCAAAGTGGCGGGCGGTAGCGAAGCTGCTCTCACGGATCCCTTCGTTGCCTTGGTCCACATTGGCCTGCACGAACAGGCCGCTGGTGGCCCCCACATTGTTGAGGTCATCCGGGGAGCCGGCCGAGGAATTGTTGCCCGGCATCAGGTCCAGCCCCACCCAGACCATGCCGTGCTGCAGGGCCAGGATTTGCAACGTGGTCATGGTGATGTTCTTGTCACCGCTCCAAGAGCCGCTGACCGTGAAACCGGCCGCGATCTTGTTCTTCCAGGCTTGCGAGAACCAGCGCTTGCTGCTGTCATCCTTGAACTGAGCAAACGGGGCCGAAACGTTGCCCATGTAGGTCGGCGAGCCAAAGATGATGGCGTCGGCTTGGTCCAGGGCGTCCCAATCGACGTCGGGCAGATGGTAGAGCGTCGCGGTGACGCCTTCGACTCCGTTCGCGCCCTCGGCGACCGCTTCCGCGACGGCTTTGGTGTGGCCGTAGCCACTGGCGAAGACGATGGCGACATTAAAAGTAGTTGTCATTGCAACTATATACTCAGATTCTCTCAGGATGTTCGCGCAGAAGGCCGAAATTCCTGCGGCGATTTCGTAGAATGGGCGCATGCGTATTGGCGGATGGATGACAATGGGGGCGGCGCTCCTGGTGCTGGCAGGATGCACGAGCGGCGGCGAAGCCCCGAAGGCGGACGGAACGGCCCCGGTCGGCGACCAAAGTAAGCCCTTTAAGGTCGCCCTTTTGACCCCCGGCCCGGTGAGCGATGCGGGCTGGAATGCGATGGCCTACAAGGGCCTGCAGGCGATCAAGTCGGAACTGGGCGCGGAAGTGAACAACCAAGAAGCGACGGGCAGCCAAAAGCTGGACGCCATGCGGAGCTACGCCCAGGATGGCTACACCCTGGTCTTTGGTCACGGATTTGAATACAACGACCCGGCGGCGGAGCTTGGCCCGGCCTTCCCGGATACGTTCTTCGTAACCAGCTCAGGCGGCAAGACCGGCCCCAATGTAGGCGCGTTCCGCTTCTATCTGGAGCAGGGCTTCTACCTGGCGGGCTACACCGCCGGCCTGATGACCAAGACCGGCAAGGTGGCCATGATCGGTGGCGACCGCGTGCCCAGCATCGCCAGCACCTTCAAGGCCTTTGCGGCCGGGGCCAAGGCGGCGCGCCCGGACGTGGTGGTGATTGAGAAGTTCACCGGTAACGGCCAAGACGTAGCGGCGGCCAAGCAGGCCACCCTGGCGGCCATTGGCGAGGGTGCGGACTTTGTGATCCACCAGGCCAACGCGGCGGCGCAGGGCGTCTTTGATGCTTGCAAGGAAAAGAACGTGAAGGCTTTCGGGGCCAATATGGACCAAAACAGCAACGAGAGTGGCGTCATTCTGGCCAGTGCGATCATCAATGCCGAGCCGGCCTTTGTGGCCCTTGCCAAGGATGTGAAGGAAGGCAAGTACAAGGGCGAGGTCCGGCTGACCGGCATGGCCGAAAAGTCCATTGACTACGTCTTCAACCCGGCGATGGTGGACCAGATTCCGGTTGAGATTCAAGAGAAGATCGAAACCGAGCGGGCCCGCATCCTCAGCGGCGACCTCGCGGTGCCGAAGGACGAGTTCTAACTCTTGCCCGACGAGCCTCTCCTACGCGTCCAGAACGTCACCAAGCACTTCGGTCCGGTGGCGGCGCTTACGCAAGTGAGCGTGGATTTCTGGCCGGGAGAGGTTCATGCCGTTTTAGGCGAAAACGGGGCGGGGAAGTCCACCCTCATGAACGTGATGGCGGGCTTCTTGGCGGCCGATTCCGGCGCCATGCAGTGGCGCGGGCAGCCCCTGCCGCCCTCGCCCCCGGATGTGCTCCGCGACCTCGGGATTGCCATGGTCCACCAGCACTTCAAGCTCGTGCCGGTGATGACGGTGGCCGAGAATATCGCCCTCGACCGGATGGGGGGCACGCAGGGCCGTCTTGATCTGGAAACCGTGATTGCCCCGGCCCGGGCCATTGCCGCCCAGTTGGGCTGGCAAGTGGATTTCGACGCCCCGGTGCACACCCTGCCGGTTGGGGTGCAGCAGCGAGTAGAGATCCTGAAAGCACTGGCCGGGCCGAGCGACCTGCTGATCCTAGATGAACCCACCGCCGTCTTGGGGCCAGAGGAAGTGGCGGAACTCATCCGCATTCTTCGCGACCTCGCTGCTGAAGGGCGGGCGGTGGTTTTGATCGCCCATAAGTTGGAGGAGGTCTTTGCGGTGGCCGACCGGATGACCATTCTGCGCAAAGGCCAACACATGGGCGAGCGCCTGCGCGCTGCGGCCGACATGAGCGACGTGGCGGCACTGATGGTGGGCGAGGACCCGCCCCGGGGTGCTCCGGTGACCGGCGAACCCGGCCCGGTCCGACTGAAGGTGGAAAGCCTAAGCGTAAAAGGTGACCGAGGCGAAGCGGCAGTGCGCGAACTGAGCTTTGAAGTCCGGGCGGGCGAGGTGTTTGGGATCGGCGGGGTGGATGGCAATGGCCAGACCGAACTGGCCGAAGCCCTGGCCGGGCTGCGCTCCTTCACGGGCAAGATTGAGCGGCCGGACGTGGTGGGCTTGATCCCCCAAGACCGCCAGCGGGAGGGGCTGGCCCTCTCGCTCAGCATCGAAGAGAACCTCTGGCTCGGGCCGGTGGTGCATGGGCAGGCCGGGTCGGGTTGGTGGCTGTCGTTCTCGCGTCTGCGCGCGGGGAGTGACGAATCCATCCAAAAGTACGGCATCAAGGTCGGGCGACCGCAAGACCCTGTGTCCTCCCTCTCCGGCGGCAACCAACAGAAGGTGGTGGTGGCGCGGGTGCTGGGTCGCCAGCCCGAGCTGGTCGTGGCGCTGAACCCCACGCGCGGACTGGACGTTAAAGCGGCCGAGTTCGTGCACCAACAACTCCGGGTAGCGGCCGGCGCCGGGGCGGCCGTGGTGCTCATCAGCACCGACCGGGATGAACTGGCGGCGCTGAGTTCGCGCATCGAGTTTCTTTTGGCCGGGCAGTGGGCGGCCAGCCTGGCGGGCGTATGAAGCGCGTTCTCATCACCGTCGCCACCCTGCTAGGGGCCTTGGTTCTCACGTTGGCCGTGTTTGGTCTGGATGTGCCGCAGGCGCTGGGGCTGATTTGGAACGGGGCGCTCGGCTCCGAAGCCGGGATCTCCCGCACCCTCGTCCGGGCCACGCCATTGCTGTTGGCGGGCTTGGCGGTGCTGGTGGCCTGGCGGGCTGGAATGTACAGTATTGGCGCTGAAGGCCAATACATAATGGGCGGTCTTTGTGCGACGGCGGTGTTCCAGGCGCTGGGCGAACGCGGCTTCACCCTGCCGCTCATGCTGTTGGGGGCCATTGCGGGTGGTGCGGCCTATGCGGGCCTGGCCGGGGCGCTGTTCATCTACCGGGGGGTGCAAGTGGTCATCAGCACCATCCTGCTCAACTTCATCGCCCTCAGCACCCTGCGGTGGGCGGTCCAAAACGGCCTGAAAGAACCCGGCGGATTCACCCCTCAAACCACGCCGCTCCCCGACGCGATGATGTTTGAGCGGTACAAGCTCCAGACCGACTTGCACGCGGGGGTTTGGGTGGCGTTAGGGGCGGGCTTGCTCACGTGGTGGTTCCTCACGCGCACCAAATTGGGCTTCAGCATCAAATGGGTGGGGGCGAACCCCAAAGCGTCCGAGTTTGGCGGCATCCCGGTGGCGCGCACGCAGATGGCGGCGATGTTCTGGTCCGGCGGACTTTGCGGGTTGGCCGGGGCCATCACCTACATGGGCGTGCTGCGCAGCATTGACCAGAGCTTTAGCGAAAACTGGGGTTTCCTTGCCATTCCCGTGGCTCTGCTGGGCGCACTCGACCCGGTGGGGACGCTGGTGAGTGCCCTGTACTTTGGGGCGTTGTTTGCGGGGTGCGAAGCCCTCAGCCGATCCACCAGTGTCGGCACGTCGGTCGTTTTGGTGATCCAGGCGGTGGCGGTGCTAGCGATCGTGGCGGTGGGGCAGTGGCGATTCTCCGTCCGCTCTAAGAAGGCAGGGGAGGCGAAACCGTGATGGGGCTGGAGTTCCTCCGCTTCGGGGCGCCGGTCGCGTTTGCCGCCCTCGGCGAATCCATTGGCCAGCGCGCGGGCGTGCTCAATATCGGCCTGGAAGGCTTCATGCTCATGGGGGCGTACGTCGCGTTTCGGGTCACGGGGGCCACGGGCAACCCGTACCTGGGCTTGCTCGCGGGCGTAGTGGCCGGGGTTTTGCTCGCCCTCATCCAGGGGTTCCTCACCATTCACAACACCGCCGACCAAGTCGTGGTCGGCACCGCCGTCAATCTGTTAGCGCTGGGCCTGACGAATACGCTTTTCCGAGCCCAATTCGGGAAGTCGGGTGAATTGGTGCGCGTACCGTCTTTGCCCACCTTGTTCGGCCCCTTCGATGCCGGCTTGATCTTGCTCGGCATCCTGGTCATTGCGCTCAGTCTGTGGCTGGCCCGCTCCAAATGGGGGCTGGCCAATCGGGCAGTGGGTGAATACCCTCCGGCGGTGCAGTCGGCGGGGCTCAGTGTCACGCGCATCCGCTGGCAGGCAGCGCTGGTGGCGGGGGCCTTCTCGGGGCTGGCGGGGGCGTACTTGGTGGTGGGCGTGGCCCACACCTTCGCCGAAAACATGGTGGCGGGGCGCGGGTTTGTCGCCATCGCCATGGTCACCTTTGGCCGCTGGCGGCCGTGGGGCGTGGTGTTGGCCTCATTGTTTGTGGGCTACATTGATAGCTTGCAGTATCAGTTGCAAGGTCGGTCGGCGTTGCCGGTGGAGCTTTTCCAGGCATTGCCGTACCTCGGGGCGTTGCTGGTCCTGGTATTCGTGGGCCGTGGGGCGGCCGCCCCTGCAGCTTTGGGCGTCCCGTATCGTAGAGAGCGTTAGCCGTGCGCCCGATCACCCTCACTCGCCGTATCGCCTTCAGTGCCGGGCACCGCTATTGGGATCCTACGCTGGATGCCGAGGGGAACCGTCAGCGCTTTGGGCGGTGGGCTAGCCCCTACAACCACGGCCACAACTACGTGCTATGGGTGAGCGCCGCCGGCCCGGTGGACACCGCGAACGGCATGGTGGTCAACATCAAATGGATTGACGACGTGCTGCAAGAGCGCATCGTGGCCCGGTGCGATCAGCGCAGCCTGAACGACGAAGTGCCCCCGTTCGACACCACGCCCCCCACGGTGGAGAACCTCCTGGCCTGGATGGCCCGCGAACTCCAAGACCTGCCGGGCGGCGTCCAGCTCACGGCCCTCAAACTCGAAGAAACTCCGCTGCTCAATGGCGAATGGACCCCCGAAATGACCTCAATCACTCGCACCTACGAATTTGCCGCTAGCCACCGGCTCCATGTCCCTTCGCTCTCGCCGGAAGAGAATGTGCGGCTGTTCGGCAAGTGCAACCACCCCCACGGCCATGGCCACAACTACGTGCTGGAGGTCACGGTCTCGGCCCCGACCGACCCGGTGACGGGCATGAGCGTAAGCCTGGATGAGCTCGACGCGGTGGTGGATAGGGAGATCGTGGACCGCTATGACCACCGCAACCTGGACCTGGATGTGGAGGAACTGCAAGGCGGCCCCACCACGAGCGAGATCGTGGTGCAGGCCATCTTTGATCGGCTGGTCCCGGCGGTGCCGGGCAAGCTGGTGCGGGTGCGGCTATTTGAAACCGCCCGCAACGTGTTCGAAGTCACTGCCTGAAGCGGGCTTCAGTTCATCAAGGTGCCGAACTCTTCGAACACCGGCAAGTAGAACGCCCATTCGTCGTTCTGCATGGCCTTCATGTACTTGGGCAGGCTGAGGTACGGCACAAAATGCGGCCGCCGGGGGACCTTCTTCAGCTTCATGTTGGCCTGCTGGGGCGTCTTGTCGCCCTTCTTCAGGTTGCACTTGCGGCAGCAGGTCACCAGGTTTTCCCAGGTGTGCGGCCCACCGCACCAGCGCGGCACCACGTGGTCCAGCGTCAGGTCCTTGCGGCTGCCGCAGTACTGGCAGGTGTAGAGATCGCGCGCTAGGATCGAGTGCCGCGAAAGCCGCAGCTGGGGCATCGGCCGCTTGACCATGTAGCGCATGCGCACGATGCTGGGGCTGACAATGGTGCCCCGGCTGGTGCGGATCGGCTGGTCGTGCTCGTGCAGGATTTCCGCCTTGCCCAGCAGCACCAACGAGACCGCCCGGCTGACGTTGCAGACGTTCAGCGGTTCGTAGTTCGCGTTCAACAGTAAGACCTCAGCCATGGCGGACCCCCCGGCGCCAATAGCGAGGCCCGTCGGTCACAGACAGACGGGCCCGAGGCGAACGGCGGCAACGAGACGGTATGACCGTATCGGACCACAGCGGTGGACGCATCCTCCTTTCCTCGATTTGCCAACGTTTTGGCGCCATCATGGTATTCAGACGTTCAGAAGCGCCGGTTGGGCGCACTCTTTACAAAACCTTTACGTTCTGGTCCCCAAAAACTTCACGGGGAGTTCGAGGGGCGGGGTTTGTGTGCTACGATGGTGGGAGATTTTCACCACGGATGGGATTTTGACGATGAATGTCTTGAAGATTGAAGGTGGCGCACCCCTGGTGGGGAGCGTGGCAGTGGGCGGAAGCAAGAATGCTTCTCTGGCGATTTTGGCGAGCTTGCCCCTGATTGACGGGGTGACGGAATTGGCGAATCTCCCCAACATCAGCGACGTGCGCACCAAGTTGGAACTCCTTCGCGAGTTCGGCGCGGAAGTCTCGTGGAATGGCAGCACCTGCACCATCGACACCCGCAACCTGCACTACTTTGAGCCGAGCGACGCCCACGTGCGGCGCATTCGCACTTCCTTCTATCTCCTCGGTCCGCTGCTCACTCGCTTTGGCAAGGCGCGCCTGCCTATGCCGGGTGGATGCGACATCGGCGACCGCAAGGTGGACTTCCACCTTAAGGCACTCGCCAGCATGGGGGCCCCAGTGGACACTGATAACGCGGTGTATTCCGTGGCCAGCGACAGCCTGCACGGCGAATACATTTATCTCGATTTTCCGAGTGCCGGGGCCACCCAGCACCTCATGGCGACGGCCTGCCGCACGCCCGGCCAGACCGTGATTGACAACGCAGCCATGGAGCCCGAGGTCACGCAACTCGCGGCCTTCTTGCAGGGCGCGGGCGCGCGCATCGAAGGGGCCGGTACCAATAAGATCACCGTCACGGGCGTGGACCACATGGGCGACAACCGCTTCCGCATTCCGGCGGACCGGATTCAGGTGGGGACGTACCTGCTGGCCGGGGCAATCACTAAGGGGCGCGTGACGTGCACCGAAATCTTGCCCGAATACCAAGCCGCTTTGGTGACCAAGCTCAAGGAGATGGGCGCGGACGTCGAAGTGACGAGTGATACCGTCACCGTCGGGGCGACGGGACGCCTGCAGGCGGCCGAAGTCGTCACCTTGCCCTACCCGGGCTTTGCCACCGACATGCAGCAGACCATGGTGGCCGTGATGGCCCTGGCCGACGGCACCAGCGAAGTGGACGAGACGATTTACGAACGCCGCACCGGCCACGTGAACCAGCTGAATCGCATGGGCGCGAACATCAAGACCAGTGGCAGCCGCACGATCATCCGCGGCGTAGAACGTCTGCAGGGCGCGGTGGTGGAAGCCAGTGACCTGCGCGCGGGCGCGGCCCTCGTTTTGGCAGGTCTGGCCGCCGAAGGGACCACGCAAGTGCACAATGTGCACTACATCGACCGGGGCTATGAGGACTTTGAAGCAACCCTCAATAGTCTGGGGGCGTCAGTAGAGAGGCTGTCGGACACGGCGACCGTCTAGGCGCGTGTCACAATAGCAGTTCCCACCTTGAAATTTGCTGCTGAAATCGGAATTGACCTCGGAACGGCCAACCTGCTCGTTTACCGCCGAGGGAAGGGCATTGTCCTGAATGAACCCACCGTGGTGGCCATTTCGACAAACTCTAAAACGGTACTGGCCGTAGGAAACGAAGCCCGCGAGATGCTGGGCAAAACCCCTGGCAACATCCAAGCTGTGCGCCCGATGAAGGATGGGGTCATTGCGGACTACACCGTCACGATGAAGATGATGGAGCACATCCGCAAGAAGGTGGTGGGGGGCTGGCAGATGTTCCCGCCGACCGCCCTGATTTGCGTGCCCAGCGGGGTGACCAATGTGGAGCGCCGCGCCGTGTGCAAGGCCGCGCGCGAGGCCGGTTTTGGCCGTGCGATGACGATTGAAGAGCCCATGGCCGCGGCCATTGGATGCGGTTTGCCGATTGCCAATCCGGGCGGCAACATGATCGTGGATATCGGCGGGGGCACCACCGATATTGCGGTGATTAGCCTCGGCGGCATCGTGCTGAGCCAGAGCCTGCGGGTAGGCGGCAACAAGCTGGACGACGCGATTGTCCGGCACATCAAAAACACGTACAACTTGCTGATTGGCGACGCCACCGCTGAAGAGATCAAGATGCGGATCGGTACCGCGTATCCGATAGATCCCGAAATGACGATGAACGTGCGCGGCCGCGACTTGGTGGCGGGCCTGCCCCGCACTCTGGAGGTCTCGAGCGAAGAGGTGCGCGAGGCACTGAGCGAGCCAGTGCGGCTGATTGCCGAGAAGGTGTGTGCGGTGCTAGAAGATACGCCGCCCGAACTTTCGAGCGACATCATCGAGCGGGGGATTACCCTCACTGGGGGAGGGGCCTTGCTTCGCGGCTTGGATCAGCTTTTGCAACGGGTGACGGATGTGCCCGTGAAGGTGGCGGAGAACGCGCTGAACAGCGTGGCCATTGGTTGTGGCCGGGCGCTGGAAGAACTAGATGCCATCGAGAAATCGGCGGCGGTAACCTACGAGTGATGCGCGCGGTTACCCTCGTTGTCTTGGGCTTGGTGGGCGGGTTGGCGGCGGCCGCACCGCTTCGCCACGATGCCATGACCCAGGTGATGAACCGAGTGGACAAAGCCGTGCGCGTGGTACTGAAGGTGGAAGGGACCCCCACCGCCCGAACTGGCCAAGCCCGCGCCGCGACCCGCGCCGAGATGGTGGCCGAATTTGACCGCATCCTGACCCTGGCCCGGCCTCGGTTTCGCGGGCGTCCGATCCGCCAGGCCGTGGACCAGCCACTCATTGACAGCCGGAACCCGGCCCCCGAAACACGCGCCCAACTCAAGCGGTTGATCGAATGGGGCTTTGTCGGCCCGGTGTCGCCGTTGGCCACCGACCCCTCCCAAACCCTCACGCCGCAACAGTTTGGCGACGCGCTCGGCTACTTCATGTCCCGGCTGGCGGACGTGACGCACACCTACGACCCGCGTTTTTCTCCGGCCAATTTGTCCAACGACGACTAAGTTCAAGCGAGAGTTGTGCCGACAATTTCGTTGTTGGCCGAATCATCTTCCCGAACGCCGGACCCGTTGTGGTCGCTTTTTGATCTCAGTTCCTTGCCGGTGCTGGGATTGCAGGCGTTTTTGGGGACCACCTTGGAACGGGTGGCGGTGGTATTCGAAGCCAGCGGCGCCACGATCTTCTTAGACAATGGCGATGGCGTCTTTGGCTTGGTGGCCAAGACGGGCGCTCTCGCGCAGATCCCGTTAGGGGCGGTGATTGAGGTGGATTACGGTTTGGCCGGTCACGCCATCGCCACTTGCAAGTCGCTGATTGTGGATGACCGTGTCGCCGAAAACGTGGCCGGACGGCACCGCGCCGATGTGGCCAGCGCACTGATTGTGCCCCTGATGAACGGTGATGCGGCGGTGGGGGTACTCAACCTCTCGCGCGGTGGAGATGAAGCGGACTTTGGCCCGGATGACCTCGCTAAGGCCGAAGCCGTGGCGCATACCATTGCCCTGGCCATCACCAATGCCAAATTGGTGGCGCAAACTCAGGCCGCATTGCAAGAGGCGCAGAACCGCCACGAAACCCTGCGTGGGGTGCTGGACAGCGTGGGCAGCGCGGTGATGGTGATTGACCCGGACAACCAGATTCTGGACCGCAATAAGCGCACGGACGAGATGCTGGCCAGCGTGGCTAAGACGGAAGATTTTAAGGAAGCGGTGCAGCAAATGACGTCGCTGAGCCGCCAAGGGGATTCACTCCGCACGGCCAAGGTTTATGATAGCCGGAGCGACCGAACCTGGACAATGCACGCGGTGCCTTTGAGCGATGGTAGCACGGTGCTGACCATTGAGGAGATCACGGATTTTGTCCGGTCGCAGTCCGAAATTGGTCGGGTCCGACGTCTCGCCGAGATTGGCCAAATGACAGCGGCCATCGCCCACGAGATTCGCAACCCACTCACAGGCATTCGCTCGGCCGGGCAGATGATCCAATCCAGCCCGGATTTGGCCGAAGAACTCGGCGCGGTGGTGATGGAAGAAGCTGAGCGTCTGAATAAGCTCTGCGATAATTTCTTAGACTTTGCGCGGCCGGTGCACTTGGAAGTCCGCCCGGCCAGCCTGGTCGCGATTGCCCAGCGGGTGGAGCGTCTGGAGGCCCCCAGCTTTGCCGAAGAAGGCAAGCACCTGGTGTTCCGCTACGAAGGCGAGACGCCGCTCATCCTGCTGGATGACCACCGCGTGGAGCAGGTGATGCTGAACCTGGTGCGCAATGCCCGCGAGGCCAGCGCCCCGGACCAGATTGTTGAAGTCACCATCCGATCGACCGGGTTCTCCGTGGCGGACCACGGTGTGGGGATGACCAGTGAACAGCAGAGCATGCTGTTCTCGCCGTTCTTCACCACCAAACCCCACGGCACCGGCCTGGGATTGACCAATGTTCGAAAGATTGTGGACGCGCACGGAGGCACCTTGAGTGTGAAGAGCGCGCCGGGCGAGGGCACTGCCTTTGAAGTGTCGTTTTCTAGGAGATCCGCGTGAGCAAAAAGAAGATTCTGATCGTTGACGATGAAGCCAATATTCGGCGCATCTTGCAGGTGGCGTTCGACCGCGAAGGTTGGTCGGCGGTGCTGGCAGAAAACGGTCACGAAGCGCTCCAAGTGCTCAAGTCGGGTCGGGTGGATGCCGTGCTGACCGACGTCACGATGCCGGGCATGAGTGGCTACCAACTTCAAGAGGCGATTGCCGCCGACTGGCCGGAGATTCCGGTGGTGATCATGACGGCCTACGGCACGATTCCGCAGGCGGTGAGTGCCATCCGCAAGGGCGCATTTGAGTACGTGACCAAGCCGTTTGACTTGGACGCCGTCAAGCGGGTGATGCAAAGCGCGCTGGAAGCCAGCCAGAACCCGGCCCCGGCCCGCGCCGCCGCCAAGCCCAAGGCCAGCACTCGCGCGGGATTGGCGGCCGCCCCGGACTTCATCTTCCGCTCGGACGTGATGAAGGAGATTTACGAAACCATCGAGCAAGTAGCCGATAGCCGCGCCACCGTGCTCGTCACCGGCGAGAGCGGCACCGGCAAAGAGGTGGTGGCCAAACTGCTGCACGCCCTGAGTCCCCGGGCTGAACAGCCCTTTGTCGCGGTGAGCTGCGCGGCCCTGCCGGACACCCTACTGGAAGCCGAGCTCTTTGGCCACGAGAAGGGCGCTTTCACGGGCGCGGACCAAGCCAAGGCCGGACGATTTGAACTCGCAAACCAGGGCACGTTGTTCCTGGATGAGATTGGCGACATCCCGATGATGACGCAGATCAAGCTCCTGCGCGTGTTGCAAGAGCGAGAATTTGAGCGTCTGGGCAGCACCTCCCCCACCCGGGTGGATGTGCGCCTGGTGACGGCCACCAACCGCAACCTGCAAGCCATGGTGGATATGGGCGAGTTCCGTCTCGACCTCATGTATCGCTTGCGCGTGGTGGAGATTGCGATGCCGGCTCTGCGCGAGCGGCCCGAGGACATTGAGCCGTTGGCTCAGCATTTCTTGGCGCGGCACTGCGAGTTGAACGGTCGCCACCTGGAGACCATTGCGCCGGATGCGTTGCGGGCCCTGGAAGCCTACGCCTGGCCGGGCAACATCCGTGAGCTTGAGAACATGCTGGAATCGGCGGTGGTACGGGCCGGAAGGAACGATACAGCCCTCGAACTCAAGCATCTGCCGGGCAACATGCTTTCCGCAGCCTAAAACTCAAGATTAGGGCCGGGGCCGAATGGCATTTTGCCCCGAAGGATTCGGCCCAAACATCCCCATAATAAGGCTAGGATGGAGACGACTACCGTGGCTTCGCACATTGCCGATGCCAATCTGGCCGACGCCGGACGTAACCGAATTGAATGGGCCGAGCGCGACATGCCGGTCCTGCGAGCCATTCGCGAACGATTTGCCAAGGAAAAGCCGCTGGCGGGCCAGCGCATCACGGCGTGCCTGCACGTCACCACCGAAACGGCCAACCTGATGCGCACGCTGAAGGAAGGCGGCGCCGAAGTCGCTCTATGCGCCAGCAACCCGCTGAGCACCCAAGATGATACGGCGGCGGCCCTGGTGCACCACTACGGCATCAGCACCTTTGCCATCAAGGGCGAGGACCACGAAACGTATTACCGCCACATCCACCAGGCGCTGGATATCTGCCCGACCCTGACGATGGACGACGGTGCGGACACGGTGGGCCTGATCCACAACGATCGCCGCGACCTCATGGAGACCATCATTGGCGGCACCGAAGAAACCACGACCGGCGTCATCCGACTCCGTGCGATGGCCAACGAAGGCGTGCTGGGCTACCCGATTGTGGCCGTGAACGACGCGCTGACCAAGCACCTTTTCGACAACCGCTACGGCACCGGCCAGAGCACGCTGGACGGCATCCTGCGCTGCACCAACATGCTGCTCAGCGGCCGCGTGGTGGTGGTGGCCGGCTACGGCTGGTGTGGTCGCGGCGTGGCATCGCGCGCCCGGGGCATGGGCGCCCGCGTGGTCGTCACCGAAATTGACCCGACCAAGGCGATTGAAGCCGTGATGGACGGTTTTGAAGTGATGCCAATGGAAGCAGCGGCTCCGATCGGTGACCTCTTCATCACCGTCACGGGCAACAAGCACGTGCTGGATGATCGCCACTTCAAGGTCATCAAGGATGGCGCGGTGGTGTGCAACAGCGGCCACTTTAACGTCGAAATCAACATCCCGGCGCTGGATGCGCTCTCCAAGGCGCGCCGCGAAGTCCGCCCGTTCGTGGAAGAGTTCACCCGGCACGACGGCAGCAAGGTTTATCTCCTGGCCGATGGCCGATTGATCAACCTGGCGGCCGCCGAAGGCCACCCGGCCAGCGTGATGGACATGAGCTTTGCCAACCAGGCCCTGTGCGCCGAATACATGGTGGCCAACGCCGCCAACATGGGCAAGGATGTTTACAGCGTGCCGGACGACATTGACAAGAACGTCGCCCGCCTGAAGCTAGCGACGATGGGTGCCAACATTGACGTGCTGACCCCCGAGCAAGAGCAGTACCTGGCCAGCTGGCAAGAAGGCACCTAAGCGAACTACCTTAGGCAAAGAAGATCCCCTCACCGGCTGCGGCCTGTGGGGGGATTCTCGTTTTGCTTACCCGGGGTTAGGAGGGGCGGCGCGTTTCGTAGAGGCGGCGGGCAAGGGGTTCGGTGTGGCCGGGGCGCGGGGCGGGAAGTGCCACCGCTTCGCCCAAAACCCGCTGAGCAAACATCGCCGCCCGGGGCTGCGCCCAGTTCAAGAACCGGTCATAACACATCTGCCCGTATTCGCCTTCTTGCTGTGCGCGCAGGCGGGCGCTTTGTTCGGCAAAGGTGAGAATGAGCAAGTCGCTGCACGCCCCCAGGATCTCCTGATTCTTGTCGAACTTGGCCATGGTGCGGCCCGCGAGCTCAGAAATGAATGAGTCACCGGCGGCGCGAGCCCCGTCGCCGAGCTTGCGCACCAGGCGGTCGGCCAAGAAGATGCGGTTGATCTCGTTGGTGCCTTCGTAGATGCGGCTCACGCGGGCGTCACGGTAGATGCGGGCCACCGGGAACTCCTCGGTAAACCCATAGCCACCGTAGACCTGGATGCAGTCGTCCACGATGGCGGCTTCGGCTTCGGTGGTGAACACTTTGCAGGCCGAGCACTCAATCGCGTACTCCTCGGCGGCCTTGCGGTTGCCGTCGGGGGTACCGCCCATGGTTTCGAACGCGCGGTCAATGTTGGCCCCGGTGCGGTACAGCATCGCTTCGGCCACAAAGTAGAACATTGCCATATCGGCAAACTTCTGCTGGATGAGGCCGAATTCGGCGATGGGCTGACCAAACTGCTTGCGATCCTGGGCGTAACCTGAGGCGTGCATGATGGCCTGGCGCGCCGGACCCATGCTCATGGCCCCCAGCTTGAATCGCCCGATGTTGAGGGCATTGAAGGCCACCTGGTGACCCTTGCCGATCTCGTGGAGCACGTTTTCGGCCGGGACCTCAGCGTTCTCCAAAATCACGCGGGCCGTGCTACTGCCCTTGAGGCCCATTTTGTGTTCCTCGCGGCTGATGGAGACGCCCGGCATGGATTTCTCGACCAGGAAGGCCGTGACGTGCTCGCCATCCACTTTGGCCATCACCAGGAAGAAGTCGGCCCATTGCGCGTTGCTGATCCACATCTTGGTGCCGTTCAGCACGTAGTGGTCGCCGCGCTTTTCGGCCCGAGTGGTCATGGAGAGGGCGTCGGTGCCGCTGTTGGGTTCGCTGAGACAGTAGGCGCCAATCCACTCACCGCTGGTCAGCCGGGGCAGGTATTGCGCCTTCTGCGCATCCGTGCCAAAGAGGGTGAGGCCTAGCTGGCTGATACCGCTGGTGATGCCGTAGGTGACGCTAAACGCGGCATCGAGCGACATGAACTCCAAGATGCGGGCGGCGAGGTTCTTGCCCAGGCCGAGGCCACCGTACTGGTCGCTGGCATCAATGCCGCATAGGCCAAGGTCGCCCGCCTTGCGGATGAGGCTCGGCATCAGGCCGGGCTCTTGCTTTTCCAGTCGATCCACCAGCGGCAGCACTTCATTGAGGCTGAATTGCTCCGCCGTTTCGATCATCAATCGCTCGTCGCTGCTGGTATCCGCGACGGTTGTAATGCGGGCGGGGGTCGTTCCAAAAAACGAGCCGCCCTGCTCCATCAATCCTTGTTCACTGATTGCCACTTTGCGTTCCTAAGGGGCGTCTTCGTTGATCACCCCACGTCTGCTGAGAATAGTAGCGCGAAGACGGAACTGATTGTCGGCTCTTTGGTGTAGAGTAGGACGCATGAAGCGTCATTTGTTCGGGCGTGGCACTCTCCTGGCCCTCTCACTGTTTGCGGCCGCAGGCGCGTGGGCGCAAGACGCCCCGGATCGCAGTGGTCTGGCTGACCTTGTGAAGCTGTCGGAAACGTACTCCGCCATGCGCAACACGCGATTCTTCATTGCTCGCTACGACCTCGTGGATCAGTTCGACAAGTCGCCGGCGGACTACACCACCGAACTCTGGTTTGCCGAGCCGGGCAAGTTCCGCATGACCTCCTACGAGGCGATGGGCGGCGGGTTCCTCGCGGTTGCCGATGGCAAGACGTTGATGGTGGACGAACTGCAGGAGCGATTCCCGATTCGCATGCGCGAAGCCAAGAAGACTTTTACGGACAGCGGGAACGAGTTTGGCCCCGGTCGTAATGGCTCCTATATCCTCACCCTTCTGGATGGCCCCGACGCGATCAAGGGTGCTTTCCGCGAGGACGCCGCCATCACGACGGAAAGGAGCGGTTCGCTGGTGATCATCACGGTTAAGAACAACAATGTGACCATCACTTTCCGCGCCGCTGAAGCGGGTGGCAAAATGACTTTGCAGAACGTGGAAACGGCGAGCCGATCTGTGAACAACTTTGGCGATGTAAGCAACCTCCGCCGCGACGTGCTGGTGGAAACCGCCACCGGCGAAAAGTGGGATGCCTCGCTGCTGGAAGCCAAGGCTCCCGAGGGCATGCAAGTGGTGGATGAGCGCACGGCGGCGGGCCGAGCCCAGCGCGGCGCGCTCGATCGCATGATCGAAGAAATGCTCCGCGAACGCGAAGAAGGCGAAGGATCGGAGGACGGGAAGACCCGGTAATCAACGTACCGGCTTGCTTGTGGCCCTAAGCGGGTGAAGTGAGCCGGAATGCCCGATGGGCTTACTAAGCTTCGCGCCCCATTTCTGTTTCTTGGTGGCGGCCCTCATCAGTTTGGGGGGCCGCTACTTAGCGCGTTTGCCCCTGCTCTTTGCCGTCCCGGCCGCGGGCTTGGCCACATTCTTGGCGACGAGCCAAGGCCAAGTGATTGAGCCCCAAGGGGTGCCGCTGGCGGGCTTGCCGTGGGTGTTTATGGTGCTCATCGCGGCCATGGGCACGCTCGTTTTGGTCTATGCGGGGGGCTACTCGGCGGAGGATCCCAAGCGGTTCCGTCTTTTTAGCTTGCTTTACGCCTTCATGGGCGCGATGCTGGGGGTGGCCCAGGCCGGGCTCGACCCGATCAACGGGCTGTTCGAGCTCTTCATCTTTTGGGAACTGACGAGCCTGACTTCGTTCCTGCTCATCGGCTACAAGCAGGGCGATGAAGCGGCGCGCCGCTCAGCTCGTCAGGCGTTGTTGGTCACCGCCCTAGGTGGCCTGAGTCTGCTGGGGGGCTTGATTACTTATCAGAACGATGGCGTCACGGACCTCAGCCTGTCCCTGATACTGTTGGGAGCGTTCACCAAGTCGGCGCAGGTGCCGTTCCACTTCTGGTTGCCGGGGGCGATGAAGGCCCCGACGCCGGTCTCCGCGTACTTGCACAGCGCCACTATGGTCAAGGCGGGCGTCTTCCTGCTGGCCGTGCTGCAGCCTCAGTTCTCGGTGCATCCGGCCTGGACTCCCACCCTGCTCGTGGTGGGGGGCGCGACGTTGGCCTTCGGAGCAGTGGCTCTGTGCCGCAAGACGGACCTCAAGCAGCTACTTGCCTATTCCACGGTGGCGAGCCTGGGCGGCATGGTGATGCTTCTGGCCATCCCCAGCCCGCTGGCGGCGGAGGCCGTGGGCATCTTCCTGCTGGCGCACGCGCTATATAAGGGAGCACTCTTCATGGTGGCGGGGGCGGTGGACCACGCTTGCGGCACCCGCGACATTCACCGTTTGGGTGGCCTGGGCCGCACGATGCCCGTATTGGCCTTCGCCTCGGCTCTGGCCGGTTTGAGCATGTTTGGCCTGCCCGGGACGGCGGGCTTCGCCGCCAAAGAACTCGGCAGTAAAGCCTTGCTGAAGAGCCAGGAAAGCCTGGGGGCCTTGGCCACAGGCGGGCTGGGGGCTTGGGCGCTGGCGGGCGGCATCTTTGGCCTGCTCGCGCTGCTGCTCACGGTACGCCTGTTTGCCGGGCGCGCGCCGGACCCGGAGATTCATCCGCACCAGGTGCCCCTCTCCATGTCGTTGCCGCCGCTCATTTTGGGCGTGGCGGGATTCTTGATGATCTTCTTGGCCCCAGCGGGGCCGCAAGCTTGGGTGCAAGAGGTGCAAGCCAGCCTGGGGCACCCGCGACATTTTAAGTACGGCTGGCAGGCTTGGTACGGGGTGGATGTTGCGCTGGGGGTATCGGTGGTGGCGTGGGCGCTGGCTCTGGCGCTATTGACGCTGTGGCCACGCTGGAAACCCGACGCCAGCCGCTGGACCACCGCCGCGACGGACACTGCCCACAAGCTCGGCCGCGCGGTCTTGAGCGTTGGGGAGCGAGTGACAAGCGTCGCCCAATCGGGGTCGCTGACCAACTACGTGGCGCTGACCTGGGCGACGGTGGCGGGCGTGGTGGGATTCGTGGCGTGGCAGTTGTTGGCACAGCCTCGGAATCCTGGTCTCAACCTCGTTCTTACATCCTCAGGCGGTCCCGAAATTCTCCTCCTCGGCGTCATGGTCACCGGGGCCGTAGTGGCCGCAATCACTCAGCGTCGACTCTTCGCCACCTTATCCCTCGGCACCCTCGGCTTGGGAATCGCGGCGTTCTTCTTATTGCATGGGGCGCCGGACTTAGCGATGACCCAAATCGTAGTGGAGACCCTTACGGTGCTCCTCATTGTGCTGGTTTTTTATCGGTTGCCGCGCTTGGTGCGCCGGGCCAACGCATTGCGAAAGGCGCGGGATCTGGCCATTAGCTTGGGGGTGGGGGCGGCGATGACCGTATTCACCTTGTCGGCGATCGGGTCGGATCGCCCCGTGGACACCGCGCAGTGGGTGGCCGAACGCACCTACACCGAAGCTTACGGGCGCAACATCGTGAACGTGATCTTGGTGGACTTCCGAGGCATTGATACGATGGGCGAGATTGCCGTGCTAGGGATCGCCGCCTTCGGGGTTACCGCCTTGCTACGTCTCCGCAATCGAGAAAACCTGCCCACGACGGAGGTGGCGGAATAGACTCCCTCATCCTGCGCGCGGGGACCCGGTGGTTGCTGCCGGTGTTCTTGGTTTTCAGTGTGTTCTTGCTGTGGCGAGGGCACTACCTGCCGGGTGGCGGGTTCAGCGGAGGGCTGGTGGCGTCGGCGTCGGTCATCCTCTACGGCTTGGCGCATGGCTACCGGGCGGCGCGCACATTCCTGCGGTTTCCGCCGCAGTCTTTCATCGTGTTTGGACTTAGCATTGCCGCGCTCTCGCCATTTTTGGCGGTGGTGCGCGGGGAGCCGTTCATGAAAGGTGTCTGGACCTCGGTGCAGGGAGCCGACCCGGAACCGATTGCCCTCGGCACACCCTTCCTCTTTGACATTGGCGTGTACTTCCTGGTCATTGGCATCGTGCTGACCATCGTGCTTGAGCTCGGGGAGGACGAAGACTAATGGACGGCTTTTACGCGGTGGTGGTGGGAATCCTCTTTGCCGTCGGGGTCTATCTCATCTTGCAGCGGCCTCTGGTGAAGTTGCTCTTGGGCATCGCGGTGCTGGGCAACGCGGCCAACCTGATGATTTTCGTGTCCTCCGGGGCGCGCCGATTGCCGCCGCCGCTCATCCCGGATGGCGAAAAAGTGGTGACGACCCCCATCGCCGACCCGATTGCGCAGGCGCTGATTCTCACCGCCATCGTCATCGGGTTTGGGGTGCTGGCCTTTGCGGTGGTGCTGGTCCACCGCGTGCACCAGACCTCTCAGATTGATGGCTTCGATGAACTGACCGAGGGGGTGGGGACGGAATGATGCTTTCGAACCTGCCTGCCCTGGTACTGGCCACGCCCTTGTTGCTGGCGTGCCTTTGCTTCGCCTTTGCGCGGCGGCGACGCGTGGTGCAATGGGTGAGCCTGCTGGGCGGCGTCGGTTGGCTCGGCTTTGCCGGATACTTGGCCAGCCGGGTGCACGCGCAGGGCACGCTGGTGACCGAAGTCGCGGGATGGGATCGCCACTACGGCATCTCCTTTGTCGCCGACCCGCTGGGGGCCATGATAGTGGTGCTGGCGGCTTTCATCCAGCTCGCCGTGGGGTTGGCCGCGCATGCCCGCCTGGACCGGAAGGCCGAAGCCTTTTGGTATCACGGACTCACCTATTGCCTGGTGTTTGGGGTGACGGGGGCGTTCCTCACCGCCGACCTCTTCAATCTCTTTGTCTGGTTCGAAGTCTTGCTCATCAGCAGCTTTGTGTTGATGGTGCACGGGGGTTCGGACCGGCAACTGGCGGGCGGAATGAAGTACGTCACGCTCAACCTCATCTCCAGTGCGCTGTTCCTAGCCGGATGCGGGCTGACTTATGCGCACACGGGCACGCTCAGCTTTGTGCAACTCGCGCAGGTAGGCATCCCCGATGGCCCGGCGGCGCTGCTGGTGCTGGCGTTTATGCTCAAGGCTTCGGTGGTACCGCTGGCGTTCTGGATGCCGGCCAGTTACCCGGCCGCGCCCACCTACACCATCGCCTTGTTCTCGGCGCTGCTGACCAAGGTGGGGTGCTTGGCCCTGCTCCGCACCCTGGGCTTGCTGCAAAACGAGATCTGGTTCACGGTGCTGGGCATCGGTGGACTGCTTTCGATCTTAGTGGGCTCGTTCGGGCTCATTGGGCAGGCGAACCTGCGGCGGATGCTGGCGTTCTCCAGTGTCAGCCAGGTGGGTTACATCGCGATTGCCATTGCGCTGCAGCAACCCGCCGTGGTGGCGCTACTGATTGTCAATCACGCTCTGGCCAAGGGGGGCTTGTTCCTGGTGGCGGGTGAGATGGAGCGACTGACCGGGCAGACCAACTACCGTGACATGCGCGGGCTGGCGGAGCGGTCTCCGGCTTTGACTTGGGCGTTTGCCGTGCTGGCCGCGAGCCTGGCGGGGCTGCCTCCCACGCTCGGGTTCTTTGCCAAGTGGGATTGGCTGAGCGCGATGGCCGACCGGCCCTTCTTGGTGATCTTGGGGTTGGTGGGCAGCGCGGCCACTCTCTACGGGATGGTGGATGTGTATCTGAAGGCTTTTGCTGCGCCCAGCGAGGAGCCCTTGGGTGAAGATGTGAATCCGCTCAGCCGCCGCCGGCAATGGCTGATGAACGTGGGATTAGGAAGCCTGGTGGTGGCGCTGGTGGCGCTCTCGTCCTCGCCGGTGGTGAACGGCCCGGTGCGTCAGGCCGGGGCGGCCTTTAAGGGGCCCCTGGTGTCGGCAGCCACGGAGGAGGTGAGTCCGTGATTTACCTGTACGTCATCTTGGCCGGGCTGTGGATGGCGCTCAACGACCAGTACACGCTGGGTGGCTTCATCTTCGGCCTGGGGCTGGCCATTTTGGTGATGAGCCTCCTGCGGTCGATCAATGTCGCCACGCCGCCGCTGTCGTTAACGCGCATTGGCAAGGGTGTGCAACTAGTGGGCTACTTCCTGTGGGAGCTGGTTCTGGCCAACATCCGGGTGGTGCCGGAGGTGTTCCGGCCGACCTCGGAACTCCGCCCCGCCATCGTGGCCATCCCGCTGAGCCTGACCGAAGAATCGCAGATCGCGCTGCTGGCAAATCTCGTTTCGTTAACGCCAGGAACCCTTAGCTTGCACGTATCCGAGGATCGTTCTCAGCTCTACGTCCACGTTTTGCGGCTGCCGGATGAAGGATCGGCGGCGGTGGTGCGCGATATCAAGCAGGGATTCGAGCGCCGCATCATGGAGGTATTCGCCGCGTGAACTACGCCGATATGCCCTGGATTCTACTGGCCGTGCTGGGCGTGGGGGCCTTGGGGGCGCTCGCGAGCCTGATTCGCGGGCCGCACCTCACCGAGCGCGTGGTCTCGCTGGACCTGATGGCAACGATGGCGGTGGCGGCGGTGGCCCTGCTGGCCATGGCGAAGGGAGAGCCCGTGTACCTGGATGTGGCGCTGGTCATTGCCCTGGTGGCCTTTGTGGGGAGCGTGGCGTACGCCCGCTACGCCGAAGCCGGACGGGCAAGCCGCCCGCGCTCCTCGGGCAAATCCGAAGGAGGAGAAGACGCATGAGCCCGCGCGAAATCGTTGTGGTGGCGCTGGCCGGACTGGGGACGGTGTTCATCCTGCTCTCCGTGGTGGGTCTGCTGCGGATGCCCGACCTCTACATGCGGATGCAGGCGACGACGAAGGCCACGACGCTGGGGGTGCTGCTGGTGATGGCGGCGATGAGCGTGCACTTTGCACGGCCCGGCGAGACGGTGAAGGCACTGCTGGTGGTGCTGTTCTTATTCCTCACGCAGCCCATCGCGGCGCATATGATTGCGCGGGCGGGCTACCGCACGGATGTGCCGCTGTGGGAGGGCTCCGTGACGGATGAACTGGCGGCGGCGGAGTCAGCGAGTAGAATAGAAGATCCTTCGGGCCTGTAGCTCAGTGGTGAGAGCGGGCGGCTCATAACCGCTTGGTCGTGGGTTCGATTCCCCCCAGGCCCACCCCAAAGACCAGGAAAGCCTCCTCAAATTGAGAAGGCTTTCTTGTTGGAGTTACCAACCCGAGGCGTTACCGCGCAGCCTTCGCCGTCGGTAGGCCGCCGAGGGAAGGTGTGGACACCCGCAGACCCGCGAGCAACGCCCGCAGCTGCTTGTGCGCGCGGTGCAGGCGGCTGCGCACCGTCCCCACCGGCGCATGAATCCGGTCGGCAATTTCCTTGTAGGGCAAGCCCTCCACGTCCGCCATCCAGATCAGCTCGCGCTGCTCCGGCGAAAGCTGCTTCAGCGATTCCACCATCTCTTCGCTCAATTCCTGGCTCAGCAGGGCCTGCACGGGAGTCATGTCGTCGCTCGCGGCCTCGAAGTGCACGCTGTCATCCGATCCGTCCGGCGTCAGGGGCGCGTCGTAACTCACCGTCTTCACCCGGCGGTCGCGGTTGCGGCGCAGGTCCAGATACAACCGGGTCACGATCCGGAAAATCCAGTTTTCAAACGGTCGGTCGCCTTCGTAGCTGCGGTACGCCTTCAGCGCCCGCACAAAGGCTTCCTGCGTCAGGTCCTCCGCGTCGGAGCGGCTCCGGCTGAGACGATAGGCCAGATCGAACACCTTGCGGTAAGTCCGGTTCATCTGGCGCTCGAATTCGGCTCGTTCGGCGCGGCTGAGTTCATGGGTCGGGTTCGTCGTATTGATCGTGTTCACCGTTTCCATCTCCTTATGCCCCGTACAACAACGTGGGGGCCGCATGCGTTCCCCAAGATTCCACGGTCCTACTGGATAGACGGGTCAGGCCCACCCCCCAGTTCAAGCCTTGAGGACTTAACCGCCCGTCACACCGCCACCGGTCGGCCCGAACACCTTGGCGTTCGGGGGCGGCTGGTAGGGCCGCTCGGGGTGCATGTGGTTCCACAGCAGGGTGCCAATGCGGATGATGGCCTGGTCGCCTTCGTTCTCCGCCACCCAGCGCTGGTCGGCTTGGTTGTCGGTGTAGATGGCCACCAGGTAGGGGCGCGGCCCCTTTACAATGGCGATCTCGCTGCGGTGCCGGTTCAGGGCCCCCACTTTGCTCAGCACCACTACGTCACTCGGCACGGTGCCCATCACCCAGTCATCCCAATACTGCTTGGCCAGGATGCGGCGCATGCGGTCGTGGGCGGCTTCGCTCAGCACCCCGCCCCGGTCAATCATCAGCAAGAACCTCGCCATCTCCTGCGGGCTGGTCACGCCCATGTTGGCGAACTGCCGGCGCAGACGCCACAGGCGAGTTTCGGATTCCGGCACCCGCACGGTGTAGGCCGTGTCCTTGTAGCCCATCTCTTGCAGGGTTTGGTTGATGCGCAGTAGGCCCAGCTTTTCGCCCAGCACCACTGTGGCGGTGTTGTCGCTCACGTTCATCATCAGGTTCGTCAGCGCGTCCACGTTAATGCTCAGGCCTTCGCGCAGGTAGTACGCCCACTGGCTGCTATTGCGCTCGGCCACCGGGGGCAGGGGCACGGTGGTGTCCCAGGTCAGCTCGCCCTTGTCAATCTGGCGGGCGGCCTCGAACATCAGCACCGTCTTGATGGTGCTGGCGCTGGGGAACCGCTCCGTACTGCGGTGAGCAATGACCTCACCGGTGGTGAGGTCCTGGATGTGATAGCCCAGCCGCCCCCGGAACCGCTCCGCCACCGCCCGCACCTGAGGCTCAATGGTGCTGAGCTTGGGCCTAGCCGGGGGAGCCGCGAGAACTACCCCCAAGGCGAGGGCGGTGATGCTCACGTGGTGACCTCGAGCCGCACCACGCCAGCCCGGTCATGCCGCGCGACCAGTTGGTAGGTGTGCCCGGGGGCCACCAGCCACTCAAAGGTGTGCCGGTCGTCGGTTACGTCGGCGTGCCAGCCAAAGCCGCTGCTGGGGGTGTCGCACCAGCCTTCCAGTTGGGGGCCTTGCACCCGCCGCTGGCCGCTGTGCAGCCAGGCCGGCTTTTGAAGGGGTTCTTGATCGGGCACGGCCGCGCAAGAGATCTCCCCAATCACGCCCCGGCAGATCTTGTTCTTCAGGGCCGTTTTGGTCACGTGGGTGGGCAGCCAGCCGGAGTTCTGCACAGTCAGGCGCAGGCGCACATTGTCTCCCACACGCTCTTGCTGCAGGTCGCGGAGCTCCAGCCGGGGGCCGGTGCCCGCATGCCAAATCGCCCAATCCGCGAGGGGGGCAATCTCGGCTTCTAGCATCGGCGGGGGCGGGTTGCGGAAGGCGTACGCGCCATCCCATCCGCCGATCTCCACGGTGCCAAGTTGCGGGTGCTCAAAGGGTCGCCAGTCCACGTAGCCCTTGCCCTCCAGCTTCTCGTCGCTCCACTTCAGCAGTTGGATGTCGTGGCTGTGCGGGTGGTCGCGGAACCAATCAATGTACTTATAGTCGGTGATGCCGGCCTGGCGCTGCGGCGACCAGATTTCCACCGTCCACGCGTGCACGCCCATGCTGTGGAACATCCAGTCATCAAAGACGCCGGTGATGACCTCCTTGGGGTGGTATTTGAACTCGTGGAAATTGCTGATGGCGGGGTAGCCGGTCATTTCGTGCCCGACTTCGCCCAGCGCCTTGAACGTCCACAGGTCTTCGCTGGGGATGTCGTCATCCGGCATGCGGCTGGGCGGCCGAAGCAGCACGCCCGAGAATGTGTGGAACGTGATGGCCCCGCAAATATTGGGGTGGTTGACGATGAAGTCCACCGCCGCGCGGATTTCCGGTTCGCTGGCCGGATAGGGGCCGGCCCCGTGCTGCTTGGCTTCTTGCCGCCAGGCGTTGGGGAAGTTGCGGTTGAAGTCCAGCCCCTGCGGGATGCGGCGCACCTTCAGGGTTTGGCCGTCGTATTCGTGCAGGATGCCCTCGGGCAGCACGCGGTAGGCACGCTCGGCCTTCTCACCCGGGCGGCGCTTGCGCAGCAGCCGGGGCTCCTCCTCGCTCACCACCCAGGGGCCGCTGGGGTCGGGGATGCGCATGCTCAGGATGCGGCCATCGCCGTCCAGGTCTTTGCGTTCCAGCCCTTCGTATTCGGCTTCGTCGTAGGGGTAGGGGCGGGTGCCACTGCGGACGATGCGCGGCGGGGTTTCCAGCGCCCATTCCGCGCCGTCCGGCCCCAGGCGGGGGACGAGATAGAACGTGCGCTCGCGCAGGACATCGGGTTCTTGGGTGACGAGCTGATCGAGGATGCGGAGTACCGCGCTGCAGGCGCTGACCTCGCTGGCGTGGATGTTGCCGTCGCACCAGAAGCCGGGTTTGTCTTCGGGGGCGCCGGTGCGGCGGTCGGTGACGGTGGCGCACCAGATGTCGCGGCCCTCGTGGCTCTTGCCGATGCTCTCCACGGTGACGTAGTGCGGGTGGGCGGTCACGAACTGGTGGAGGAGGTCGGTGACTTCTTGGTACTTGAGGTAGCGGTCGTAGGGGACCGTCACAGCGGACATGGCGCGGAGATTACCGCTAAGTGCACTTTAGTCTCTCCTTGCCGTTGAAATTGTGAATCGCCGTTCGATCCAAGCGTTTGAATAAGAAGTGAACCCAAACATCTACTTGACGAAATTCAAATCCTCTTGTCTGCCGTTGTGGGCTTCCAGCACATCAAGCAAGAACCTCTTGGGTGCCCGAGTGTCTTTCGAAAGTCGAGAGATATCTATTGGCTTGCCGTAAAGGACTTCGCACATTTGTCTGTAGAAGCGTGGTAACGAGCGCTTTACGAGAACGTTGAAGCCGGCACCACGCTTTATCGATGCTAAGTGATAGCGCTTTTGAGCGTCATTGATCAAACCCAACTCGTGAAGTCGAATTACGGTGCCAAATGGGCTGACATTCCATCTTCGGGCAATCGATGATATTTCCGTTGTTCTTATGTTCCCCGAGATGTTTAAGTCACTAATCGCTGATTCGGGCATGAAGAGCTCGCTCGTAGCCCTTTGGCACTCCCGCTCAATGTCCCCAACATTGCCGATGTGAGAATGGTGCATGATCAGGTGGATGATCTCGTGGCCGACAGCCCACTGATGAACATCAGGCTTTAGCCCAGACCGAACAAAGATTACGGGCAAACCCGTTTGAGTCCAAAAGGAGAAGGCCTGGAAGTGATTCTCGTCGGTCTTATCCAGTGAGTTAGCGTCGTTTCTCGCATCTGCGTTCGGCAAGATAGCACTATCAGGTACTCCGATCACCCGCACGCCTGCCAACTCCACCATGGACGTGATATTCTCCACAGGGACCCTAGGGCCGATACCCAAGACTTGCCTAATATAACCAGCCGCTTCGTTAGCACTTAAATCTGAAAGTCGACTAATCTTAACCTGTCGAGGCTTCAATCTTAGCGTTAAAGGCTCGAAGGTGTCAAATATCAACTGGCAGTAAGGGTGCATTTCATCAAGGCGTTTGTATTTTTCCTTAGAGCGTCGGTACCACAATGACGTCGCAGGAACGTCTGTCACAAAGTGAGTCTCGAAGTATCCAGGTGCGAAGCCGGAGATGAAACTAAGCTTGTGCTTGACCAATTCGGGCAAGGGTCTTGTGCCGCCCTCGATAGCCGATAGGTTGCTCTGCTTAATGCCAAGTTGGTCTGCAAGCTCGGTTTGGCTAAGTCCTAATGCGAGCCTTACGATCCGGACCTTCTCTCCGGTCACTTTTCGATAGCCCCGGTAGAGACTTGTAGCCTGGAATCCTCTTCGAGAAGAGTAACGTCTGGCAGATCAATGACGTGATCTTCATTACTCACCATGTGCTCCAGGGACTCCGCCCAGTACCACTCATCAAAGGTTCGATCCAGTTCTTCATGGTCTTGCGGCATTGGCTTCGGATAGCCTAGCGTAAGCGAGTTAAGCCGACCCATCTCGGAACACCATGCGAGAACAAGGTTCAAGCCAAAACTACCTGAGTTGGTTTGAACCTCTTCTGCGTCCTCGAAATCAAGTTGCCCTTGCGAAACCTGGTTATAGAAGTTCCTCCGCCCTTGGCTTGTATGTCGACTTGGTAGACTCGCAGAGCCGGCCTTGAGAATGCGTAGGTGCATATGCCCGCAGTGAAGTGTAAGGCTCATATTGAAGCCAATTTCTAGCTCGAACCCCTGGGCTTCGAGATACTTCGGCAATGTCTTGGCAAGCCGTCGTCGCACGGTGGACGCATACGCAATCGGACAGGGTGCAAGGTCGCTCCGCTTGCCTTCGTTTGACGCCAACTCGGTTGCTTCTTGTAGGCAATCCCAAAGACGGCTCAAGATCGTGTTCAATGAGGGCAAAACGCTTTCGAAGGTGACTTCCGTCATCTGCATGATATATTAGACCACCAAAACGTCGAAAAAGATTCGTCCGGGACCTTTGGGCCGACAGAACGCGACGTGTGGTCTCGACTGCAAAGTGGTTTGCTCAAGGATAGTGCTTCTCGGTTCCGATAATCAGAGGTGACTCGGAGAGCCATTCACCCATGATTGCGTCCATCCTCTTATCGGCGGCCTTGCTGGCCTCACCGCCCGCCGCCCCGGCCCACAGCGCCCACGCGGCCCCGGCGGCTGCCCCCAGCCTCGCCCAAGCCCTGCAACGCCTGAAGGACGGCAACATCCGCTACGCCACCGGCTACGCCAAGCACCCGCGCCAAGATTCGGGTGGGCGCCTCAATGTCAGCCAAAGCCAAGCCCCGTTTGCCATCGTTCTCACCTGCGCGGATAGCCGCGTGGCCCCGGAGATTGTCTTCGACCAAGGCCTCGGCGACCTCTTCGTCGTCCGCATCGCGGGCAACGTGGCGGACACCCTGGCGCTGGCCAGCATGGAGTACGCGGTGGAGCACCTGCACAGCTCGCTCATCGTGGTGATGGGCCACGAGCGGTGCGGCGCGGTGAAGGCGACCCTGGACGCCACCAAGGCCCCAGCCCCGGCGGCTACGGACCATGCCGAGCACGCCCACCACAGCCACATCCCGGCGCTGGTGAAGGAGATCGAGCCGGCCATCTGGGCGGCCAAGGGTCGCACCGGCCCCGAACTGGACGCCTGCATCGAATCCAACGTCGAGCACTCGGCGGGGCAGATCACCAGCCGCAGCGACATCATCCGCCAGTTTGTGGCCGACGGCAAGGTGCAGATTGTGGGCGGGGTCTATGACCTCGACACCGGCCGGGTGAACTGGCTGAGCAGCGTGCCGCAGAGCGCCTACGTGCGCGTGCGTCGCTAAGTTAGGGCAGTCTCTGCCATTCCAAGACCTGCGCCGGGCGGTCGGAGTTGAACCAGTCAGCTCCGGCCGCTCGCAGTTCGCGGTAGGCGTCGGGCGTCTGCGGGTGCGCCCAAAACCGGATCTTGCGGCCCGCGCGGTGAGCTTGCCGCACCATGGAATGCAGGCGCATGCGCTGGGGTTCGGGCATTGCGCCGGTGCCCATCCAGGTGAATTGGCTCATCCAGCTTTCGCTGATCAGCGGCATCAGAGTGGGCGAAGTTTGTCGGTCGGGGAGATCCTCGTAGCGGCCATCGTAGCCGTACCACTGCCGGGGGTGGGCGAAGATGTACTCGCGATCTCGATCCCCGCTGATGACAATACGCACCGCCCCGGGCTGGGAGGTGGCGAGCATGAAGGCGTAGGGCGCGAGTTGCCGGTCAAGCTCTTTCAGTACCGCCGTGCCATCGGCCTTCACATCCACAAGGAGTTGGAAAGGAACCCCGGGCTGATGCACCCAGCCCCCGCGTTCACGCACGCGCCGGGCCAGTGGCTCCAGGTAAAGACGGCGCAAGGTGCGCTCGGGTTGGATTTCAGCGCGGGTGTGCGCCACGCGCAGGTCGCCATCCACCAAGAAGACGTCGGCTTCTACGCTCCCAAATCCGGCATCCAGTGCCTCTAACAAAGGGCGATCGCGCAGGTAATCGTTGTGCGAATGGCCCTGGGGAAGGGAGGCCGGAGTCCCTTGTAACAAGAATCCCAAAGTCACGGACGCCCACATCGCACCTAGCATAGACCGGCATAATGGACAGGTGCGAAAGTATTTGAGCCTCGCCCTCCTGGTGGTGGCGGCCTTGAGCCTGTGGGCCTGCCAGCCCAGCACCCCCGAAGCTACGTCGACGACCGGCACCACCGGCACGGATACGCCCGCCCCGACGGACGCCAAGCCCGAGGAACCGGCTTCGACCAATCCCTCGGCCCCGCTGACGAAGGAGCCCATGCCGCTCAAGTTCGAGCGCGACGCCAATGGCGCCTTCAAGACCGCGCCGCCGGACGCCGTGCTTCCGAAGGATGGCGACAAGGTGGCCGTGCTTTACACCAGCTACGGCAACATCATTCTGCGCTTTAACGCGGACAAGGCCCCCAAGCACGTCGCCCAGTTCCAAAAGCTGGTGGAAGAAGGCTTCTATACCGGCACCAAGTTCCACCGCGTGATCCCCGGATTCATGATTCAGGGCGGCGACCCGAACAGCAAGGATGACGACCGCAGCAATGACGGCATGGGTGGCTACATGAAGGATGGCCAAGAAGTGAACGTCCCGGCCGAGTTCAATGACACCAAGCACATCCGGGGCATCCTGAGTGCCGCGCGCTCCAATGATCCGAACTCGGCCAGCAGCCAGTTCTTCATCATGGTGGCGACCAATGAGGGCCTGGATGGTCAGTACTCGGCCTACGGTCAAGTCGTGGCCGGCATGGACGTGGTGGACGCCATTGTGAACCTGCCGCGCGACATGGGTGATAACCCGCTGGAAGACAACCCGGCGACCATCATCAAAGCCGAAATCCGTACTTGGCCGTTAGAAGAGTTGAAGTGACCGCAATGATGCTCTCTTTGGCCCTGGCCCTCTCGACCCCCAACCAAACAACTCCGCCGCCGGTGGAGCGCAAGAACATGGATATTGTCAATCAAGAAATCAAAGCGGGCGAAGAAGTCGCCGTCGTCACCACGGGCAAGGGCCAGTTTGTGCTGCGCTTCTACGCCGACATCGCTCCCAAGCACGTGGAGAACTTCAAGAAGCTTGCGAACACGGGCTTCTACGATGGCACTCGTTTCCACCGCACCATCCCGGGCTTCGTGATCCAGGGCGGCGACCCGCTGACCAAGCGCATCGAAGATGCCGGCCGCTGGGGTACCGGCGGACCGGAATGGCGCGTGCCGGCCGAGTTCAACGAGCGTCCGCACAAGCGCGGCATCCTCAGCATGGCCCGCTCCAGCGACCCGAATTCCGGCGGAAGCCAGTTCTTCGTCTGCGTGGCCGATGTGCCGAGCTTGGACCGCCAATACACCGTGTTCGGCGCGATTGTCTCCGGCATGGACGTGGTGGACCAGATCGTGAAGTCGCCGACCACCGACCGCAACGGTTCCGTGAAGCCGGAAGAAGCCGTGCGGATGGAAAAGGTCGAAATCAAGACTTGGCCGCTTGAATGATCGACATTCCGACGCCTCCTCTGGCTGATAGCCGCCCGAGTTGGGACGAGTACTTTATGGAGATTGCCAAACTCGTTTCCACCCGGGCGACCTGTCCGCGTCGCTCCGTGGGGGCGATTATCGTGAGGGATCGTCGGATTTTGGCCACGGGTTACAATGGGGCGCCGCGAGGTTTGCCCCATTGTCCGCCTCAGGGGTCGCAACAGGATTGGCCGGACGGCTGCATGCGAGCGGGGCACTGCATTCGCTCCCTGCACGCCGAGCAGAACGCGCTGCTGCAAGCCGCCAGCATTGGGGTGCCGTGCGAGGGCGCGACGATGTATGTCACCTGCCAGCCGTGCAACACCTGCGCCAAGATGATCATCAACGCCGGGATCACCCGCGTGATCTACGAAGGGGACTATCCCGACCCGTTTTCATTAGAACTCTTTCGTGATGCGCAACTCGACGTGGCCCTGTACCGTCACGGAAAGCTAGAGGCCGTTGCCCTCTAAATCCTCGACACCGTGTGGACCGACGCTGAGTTTCTGGAAGGTTTCCGCTACCCCTTATTAGCCGGGGTGGTGGCGATGCTCGGCACCCTCATTTTCACGCCTTTGGTGCGGCGTTTTGCCATCCGGCAAGGGGCGGTGGATGACCCGAGCCGGGATGCACGTCGTGTGCACACTGAGCCCATTCCGCGCTGGGGAGGCATTGCCATTTACGGTGGCATTGTGCTGGCGCTGGCCACGGTGTTGCCGTTTGCTTATCCGTTCACGCCGTTCCCCTTCTATCTCACTGGCCTGATCCTACTAGGTGGCGTGCTGGTGGCCTTCGGGGCCATTGATGACCTCAAATCCTTCAGCGCGAAGTGGCAGCTCTTGGCGTTGATGGTTATTGGTGTCGCGATTCAGTTTGTTTATGACCCTATTGGCCGGGTGACCGTGCAAGGGATGGAGTGGCCGCCGATTGGCGATGGCATCTGGATGGATTTCGGCTGGTGGGGCGTGCCGCTCACGGCCGCGTACATCTTTGTGGTGACCAAGACCATGGACACCATTGACGGCGTGGACGGCTTGGCGGCGGGCATTGCCTGTATTGCCGCGGGCACCCTGGCCGTAATTGCTAAGTACGAAGACCAACCCCGGGTGGCGCTCATTGCGGCGGCGGTGGCGGGCTCGTGCGTCGGCTTCTTACGCTACAACTTCAACCCGGCCAAGATCTTTATGGGCACGGGCGGGGCGCAGCTATTGGGCTTCCTGTTGGCTTGTCTCAGCGTGGTGGGTGCGCTCAAAACGGCGGCCGCTCTAGCCTTGTTCATCCCGGTTTTGGTGTTTGGCGTGCCGCTGATTGACGCGGTGACGGTAACGATCCGACGCCTGCTGGCCGGGCAACCCATCACCCAAGCCGACAAGCGCCACCTGCACCACCAACTGCTGGCCAAGGGCCTGAACCAGCGCCAAACCGTGCTGGTGCTTTACACTGTAACCATTGTGTTGTGCGGCCTGCTTTTGACCATGGTGAGATGGCGTGGATAAGCCGCGCGTGATCTTTGTGGTGGGCACCCGCCCGGACGCCATCAAGAGCGCGCCGGTGGTGCGCCGTTTTCGGCAAGACCCGGAAATCGAGACCATCTTGCTGAGCACCGGGCAGCACCGTGAGATGCTGGCGCAGGCGTTGGGGGCGTTCGATTTGGCCCCCGATGAAGACCTCGGCATCATGACGCCGGGGCAGTCCCTCGCCCGCATTACCAGCCGGGCGCTAGAAGGGATTGATTCAGTCATCGAGCGAGTGCAGCCGCACATGGTGTTCGCGCAGGGCGACACCACCACCACCTTTGTGGCAGGGTTGGCGGCGTTCTACCGGCAGGTGCCATTCGGGCACATTGAGGCCGGGCTGCGCACGGACACGGTGGACAATCCGTTCCCGGAGGAATTCAACCGCCGCACCTTGGGCTTGTTTGCCGCGCAGCACTACGCGCCCACCTCTTGGTCGGCCGATAACCTCCGCCGCGAAGGCGTGCCGAACAACCGCATTTTTGTGACCGGCAACACCGGCATCGACGCCGTGATGCACATCGCCGAATTGCCCGGTGAGGTGCCCGACGTGCCCGAGAATGGCCGCATCATCTTGATGACCACCCACCGGCGCGAAAATTGGGGCGAACCCCAGGCCAACATCGCCCGGGCCGCGCGGCGTTTGCTGGATGATTTCCCGGATACGCACCTGCTGGTGGCCATGCACCGCAACCCGATTGTGCGGGAGACGCTGGTGCCCCTGCTGGGTGACCACGCGCGCGCCCACCTGATTGAGCCGCCCGATTATGCGCCCTTTGTGCGCCTGATGCGCCGCGTGGACCTCATCCTCACCGATAGCGGCGGGGTGCAGGAAGAAGCCCCCACCTTTGGCAAGCCGGTGCTGGTGTTGCGCGACACCACGGAGCGCCCCGAAGGCGTGGACGCCGGCACCGCGCGCCTGGTGGGCACGGACGAGCAAGCTGTCTACAGTGCGGCGGCGTTGCTTTTGTCTAATCCGGCGGCGTACCAAGCGATGGCGCAGGCCGTTTCCCCCTACGGCGACGGCAAGGCCAGTGACCGCATTTGGGCGGCCGCCCGCGAGTTCCTCAAGCGAGGCTCATGACGATCCTGCAGGCCATTGTGTTGGGGCTGGTGCAGGGCCTCACCGAGTTCTTGCCCATCAGCAGCAGCGGCCACTTGTATCTGGTGCCGGTGCTTTCGGGGTGGAAGGATCCGGGCGCGGGGTTCACCGCCGTCATTCAGCTCGGCACCATTCTGGCGGTGTTTTTGTATTTCGGGCGCGACCTCGGGCGCGTGTTCATGGGCTGGCTGCGCGGCCTGCGGGGTGGGGAAGCCGCCCGCACCCACGAAGCCCGCATGGGTTGGGCGATTGCCCTGGGCACGGTGCCGATTGCGCTGGCGGGCTTGGCGTTCGAGAAGTCGATTGACACGCACCTCCGCACCCCGTGGGTGGTCGGCGGCTCGTTGATCGCTTTCGCTTTGGTGATGGGCTTGGCCGAACGAGTGGGGCGCCAAGAGCGTAAGTGGGAAGACCTGACCCTGCGCGACGGCCTGACCATGGGGCTGTGGCAGTGCCTGGCGCTGGTGCCCGGCAGCAGCCGCAGCGGCTGCACCATCACGGGCGGCCTCTTTGGGGGGATTGACCGGGCGACGGCGGCGCGGTTCTCGTTTTTGCTGAGCGTGCCGGCGATTTTGGCCAGCGGCCTTTATAAGCTCTATAAGGAGCGGGCTGACCTGCTGGGCGGCGGGATGATGCCGACCGTGGTGGCCACGGTGGTGGCCTTCGTCAGCGGCTACGCGGCCATCGCGTTCCTCATGAAGTTCTTGCAGAGCCGTAGCACCTGGGTGTTTGTGTGGTACCGCGTGGCGCTGGGCTTGGTGGTGCTGGGCTTGGCATTCTCGGGCCGGCTGGGAGGCGTGTGAGCATGGGGTTCCGGCGGCGCGAACCGGTGATGAACCCAACCGCGATGGTGGTGGGGCTGGGCAACCCCGGCCCGCAATACGCGCACACCCGCCACAACGTGGGCTTTGATTTGATCGAACTGCTGGCCGAGCGGCACAAGGTGCGCGTGCGCGAAAGCGGTTCGCGGGCTTTATTCGGCATCGGCATGGTGGCGGGGGAGCCGGTGGTGCTGGTGAAGCCGCTGACCTTTATGAATCGGAGCGGGGAAGCCGTGGGGCCGCTGGCCAAGCGGTGGGGCATCGCGCCGGAGCGCATCTTGGTGGTGGCCGATGACCTGGACTTGCCGCTGGCGGCGGTGCGGGTGCGCAGCAAGGGCGGCAGCGGGGGCCACAACGGGCATAAGAGCCTGGTGCAGGCGCTGGGGACGCAGGAGTATCCGCGTATCCGAATCGGCATTGGGCGCGGGGAACAGGACACCGTGGAGCACGTGCTGGACAAGTTTCACCCCGATGAGCGGCGGGATGTGCAGCAGGCCCTGGCCCGTACGGCGGATGCGGTGGAGTGCTGGTTGCGCGACGGCATGGAAGCGGCGATGAACCGCTTCAATGGGTCGGGTTAGTTAGTCTCTCTTCGAGATGAATCCCGATGCCGTCATAGTTGCCTTGGTCAAAGTACAGAAATGGGGCTCCAAATCAACAGCCTGATCGGCTTAACTATGGACTCAGCGTAGGCTTAGGGTTGCTAAACGTTAGTCCGCTGGGCAGAATTTGACCAGTGGCATCAACTCCCGACACCCTGACCGACACATACCGCTTTAAACGCACTGTTGCATTTGGTCCGGGCTTAGAATCGGAGGAGAACATCCACCCCTTGAACGTCTCCGGAAAGTCCGCTTCAAGCTGAGCCCATGTTATTGTCTGACCTTTCTCTTCTAGTTCCGCCAAACGTTTGAACTCCGAGTCAGCCTCGCTCGATAGGCTAGAGAATGACTCTTCAAAAGAATCTGCTAATCGCGCGACTTCATCATTGTAGTCACCCACAAAGAGAGGCTCCGTCTCGTGATACTTTTTCAGGGCTTCGGCCAGTGCATAGGAATCCCAAGTGCCCTTTACGAAGATAGGCTCAGGTAAGTGTCTTCGATCTGCTACGATCCAGACATTTGCCTCCCGGAACAAGCGAATAAGCAATTGCTCCAGGGTAACAAGTTCACCTTCCTTGAAGTCAAGGTATGTGCTCTTGGGTTGTTTAGCGGCAGGCTCCAGAGGTGGCAGCGGATCCGGTGGAAACACGCTACCTCGCCCAAAGTCTCTAACTCTTGGATGAGAGCCAAGAACTGAGTAAGTCTGCGTTCCATCTGCTGCGACAGTGGACAGCTCGATTGAGGCTGTTGTTTGCGCCTTCATGTTGTTGCTGGGATCAACAAGAGCGGGAAATCCCCCTGAGAGGTTGTCAGCGAGGCTAGTCAAAAGCAACTGACCTGTGGGGTCAATATCTCCCAGAGATGAACCACGAGCAAGTCCTTGCAATTGCTCTTCTGACAAATCTGACATCCAGCCCAGCAGCCAATAGCTCTTGCCAGCTGGCCCGAACTCTGGGGTGACGCGCGTCCGCCTAAAGACGTATCCACCCGGAATTGAGACAATACGTCGGCTACTTGCTTTGGCCCAAAGGTTGAGATAATCGGGAGCAATTGGACGGACAGCCGTAAACTGTACTTCGCCATCCACTGTCGTCCCATCAAGCAACTGCGGCACTGCGAGCCCATTGACATCGAGCAATATGGGAAAGTTGGACAGCTCGAAAAATGAGCGCCACGCTCGGAGTTCTTGCTTCTTGATCGCATCTTGGCTTAGTTGGCCGAATGCGCTCGAGATGCAGAAGAAATAGAGAGCAGAACACGACAGTGCTCTGCGCAATGAGAATGGGCTAGCAGTGCGAAGTTGCAAAGGCATCTTGACCTCCTTGTACCAGTTCGTCCTTACTCGTTACCTGGGATGGGAGGCTCGCAAGGCTCAATCCAGCGGTTGACCCACATACTTGTGTAGCCATACCACACGCCCGGATAGACCTCTGCCGGCGAGTCCGCATTCGGATTATGGATGTAGAACTCGATCTTCCCCTTCTGGTTCGGTCCGATTGATCCGCTCTTAGAGTATTGAGCGTTATTCTGGCTGAACTCATAGCTCGTGGGGCCAGTGATTCGGAATGCAGCCGCGTGTTGAGTCGTAAAGCTCCACTGATTTGTATCTCCGATTTCGCAGTAGCGAACGGTAATGTAGCCTACATTAACGAAGAAGGGCTGCCCGTAAGGGGGGGGGTTATCTCCTGGGCCTGATTGACCCAAGGCAGCGGATGCCGCGACTAGGCACCCTGCCACACTGAGAATCGACTTGAGCTTGCTCATAGCAACCAGACGTTACCAGCGCTAGTGGCGTCTCTGTCAAGTGTCTTGCGAAAAACTAGGGAGAGGGCCAGCCGGAGGCTGCCTAACCCTCAATGTACGCTGAAGCGCGACGCGGATTTGAGGGCGTACGGCGTTTGCGGGTTCAGCACGCGCAAGGAGTCCACCCCCCAGGAGTTTAGCGTCTCTTCGCTGCACGCGTAATCTAAGAACACCTCGTGCCCATCCCGGGTGCGGGCAGCGCAGGGCACCCCCACGGCGGTGCGCAGCAAGACGTAGCCGCGCGGCGGGATCACCGCTTCTTCCCGAAAAACGTGCCACACCCGGCCGGTGCCGGCCTCGCCGCCGACGGCAAGGATGGTGTAGCCGGCGAGATAGACCTTGAGGGCGCCCTGGTTTTGCAAGAGCACGGCCTCATCGTCATGTCCCGTCCCTGGATCAACGCCGATGATTCGTAGCAAGAATAGTGCCTCCAAGTTAGAGGACGGAGCAAATCACCGGGACGATGCGCCTGTTGAAAACTCTTGCTCAACTTCTTTGGCCACGGCGTCCATCAGCTTCGCCAAACGGTTAATGTCCGCCTCGCTGAGCGCGCGCTGCACCAGCACTTCAAACTGGTCCACTTCCTTCAGGGCCGCCTTTAGTGCCTTGGTGGCGGGAGTGGTGAGACTCAGCACCTTCACCCGGCGGTCGGTGGCGCTGGCCGATTGCTGTATCCAGCCCTTCTTCACCAGCGCGAAAACCGCTTCGCTCAAGGTGGCGGCGGAGATGCCCAGGCGGCGGGCAATTTCTACCTGCGAAGCCGACTTGCCGGCACTCTGCACGGCCGCGAGCAACTGGAACGTGGTGAAAGACAGGCCGTGCCGCGCAAAGCGGGGTTCCAGCCACGACGCCTGCAAGTCGTAGAGCAGTCCGATGCGGACACCAATGGATTCCTGAGCCACACGGTCAGGATACCGAATGGTTATGCGTCTTTGCCGGGCCGCTCGTTAGACGCGCACATCGAGGGCGGTCCGCACGAGCGATGAGACCCGTTCGAGCCTTCGGCTCGTCTCGAGAGAGATCTGAGCCGCTTCATGTCGCTTGGCCAGGGACTCGTAGGTATGGCCGGCAATGTCCGCACGGCTGACGCTGAGATTCACTTGGGATTCAAGTCGCCGTAACTGGGCCAATGTGTTGAGCATTGACATCGTTCCGACTGGTAACACGGTTTTTTACTCCTTTAGGTTTGCGTTCTCACTTTGCTTGACTCTCCACTACCGCGATCTTTCCATGATCGTGGGGCGAAGTTTGACGGTGTTCATACGGGACTTGGCGACGTCCGGCCGTGGTGGTCTGCCGACTTAGCTGTAAATTGACAAGGCTCAACTTATCTCTTACCATACGGCGCAGGCCCGTGACAGCCGCCACTTCGTTGGCCGTAGGCGCGCCCACGGGCTTGCCGCGCTCCAGCGGCCCCATCAGCGGGCCAAGGTCGCCGCAGTCGTCCAGCCCCAACAGGTGCCCCAGTTCGTGCATCACCACATCCACCTGTTCGGAGCGGGAAAGCGGGCTGCCCGGCGGCTGCGTGGCCACGTAAATCGTGCCCTTGATGCCGACCTCGTGGCGGGTGGTGTTCCACCGGAACTCCTTACGCATCTTGATGAGCCCCAGGGTGTGGCTGCCCTCGGCGGGGACCTGCGGCACCCACTTGACGATGACCTGCGGATTCTCGCGCATCGAAACTAACCGAATGGGGGAATCGCCTTCCAGCGCTTGGTTCCAGCCTTGTGCGGCCTCGCGCACAATGGCCGTGCGGTCGGCGTGGTCGCCTTCGATGCCGATGGTGACCCCGTCGCTATAGAGCGTGCCCTTCATCAGGGCCAGCGCCATTTGGTATTGGCCGTCTTGCACCGCGCGCTCGGATTGCTCGTAGGTTTCGTGCACCTGGGGGAGCAAAAGCGGGGAGAGCTGCGTGATGGCCAGGCTGGACAAAAGCAGCAAAGAGCAACCGCCCAACCAGATCCGGGGGTGTGCGCGCATGGCGGGTTTGTTCCGCCTTTGGTCGCTCCGTGCCCCCTAGAGCAATACCAGGTTCAAAACAACTTGGTAGCATGACGGGCATGAGCGACCCGCGCCCGTTGGACGAGATCCGCACCGAAATTGATGCGGTGGATGCCGACCTGGTGCGGCTCCTGAGTCGGCGCACCGAACTGGCGATTGAGGTCGGGCTGGTGAAGGGGCGCGACGGGCAGCCGTTCTTCACGCCCGAGCGCGAGCGAAGCGTCTACGAGAAGCTACGCCGCCTCAACCCCGGGCCGCTGCGGGATGATCAGCTGATCGCCATTTACCGCGAGGTCATTAGCGCGGCACGGGCCAGCGAGCAGCCGATGAAGGTGGCCTACTGGGGGCCGGAGGGCACTTACAGCCACTACGCCAGCACCCAGGTCTTTGGCAACAGCACCACGTTTGTGCCCAAGGAGAGCATCCTCGACGTGTTCATGGCGGTGGAGCACCGCTTGGTGGATTACGGCGTGGTGCCGGTGGAGAACAGCACCGCCGGGGTGGTGCCGGAGACGCTGGACGGCTTCCCGCGCACCAATGTGAAGATCTGTGCTGAGCGGTATGTGCCCATCCACCACTGCCTGGTGAGTGCGGCGGCGGGCCGGCAAGAAGTGCAACGGGTTTACGCCGGCAGCCAGCCCCTACGGCAGTGCCAGGCGTGGCTGAACACCTACCTACCCGGGGTGGAGATTGTGGATGCGGCCCCCACGGCGCGGGCAGTGGCCATGGCCAAGAACGACCCGCACGGGGCAGCGATTGCCAACCGTTTGGCGGCCGATCTTTATGACCTGCCGGTGCTGGATGAGCACATTGAGGATGACCCGCATAACCGCACGCGGTTCTTGGTGATTGGCTTTAACGCGCCCGCCCGCACGGGCCGCGACAAGACCTCGCTGATGTTTAATCTGCGTAACCAGCCCGGTGAGCTCTACCGAGCGCTAGGCGCCCTGGATCGCAATCAAGTGAACCTGCTGATGATTGAAAGCCGCCCAGCGCCGCGCAGCTCATTTGAATATATATTCTTCTGTGACTGTGTGGGTCACCGCCACGATGCGAATGTGGACCAGGCGATGCTGGACTTAAAGGCCTTGACCTTAGAAATCACGACGTTGGGTAGTTATCCATCCGATGAGCAAGAATAGCTGTTAAAGTTGCGGGTATTTAGACTCCGATTCGTGGGACAAAGTCTCATTCTGATTGCGAATCGACTGAGTTTACGGAACCATTGTCGCGTTTCATTCGCCAGAGGGTAGACACACGGATAACTTTCCGTTAAGATGGAATTATAAATGTGGCTTTCGGTTGTTCTCACGATGGCGATGCCTTACGGGGCATTGGCGCAGCCGTCAGCAGTAGTCTCTGGGAGTTGGGATCGATCGGTCGTGATGGCGTCGTCCTCGGCTTTGCTTGGGGGCGAAGGTTCACTTTCGGATGCAAGCTGGTCACTGGTGAACCGGAATGTATTGATGGCCGAGGTCCAGGTGGCCGTAACACGAGACGCGGTGCCGGTGGCAACTCGAGTCTCTGGTGCTCAGCCTGCCGATGTGGAATCGCTTCTGCTCTCCGAGGCTCTGACCCAGGGCTGGAAGCCGCTCGCCGAGACTCTGGAGGAGTTGCGGGCACCGCTTTCGCTCGTGATCCGCGTGAGCCAGGCGCGATCGGGGGCGGCCGCCGTGAACGTGGTGGCAAAGAGTGGAGCGCGGTCGCGAGTGGTGTTCCTGGCTTCCGATCCGGAAGTCGTTCGTTATGCGAAAAATAAGATTCCCGAAGCAATGGCTTTTTGGGAAGCTGACCGGGCCTTCGGTGAAGAGGACATCACTGAGTTGGTGAACCGCTTGGTGCAATCCCATGCCGACGGGGTAGCCACCACCGAGAAGCGTATCCACCCCGCCCTGGCCCGGGCGATGCGGCAGCAGGGTTATCCGCTCATGGCGCTGGACGTGACCCCCGGGAACGCCGTAGCTCGGCTCCGAGACTTGGGTGTTAACATTTTCCGCGCCGATGAGCCCGTGGATGTCCGCAGCGATCTCAAGGACCTTGAAGGTCAACGTCCCTGGCACCTCGATTGGTGACCCGGCCAACTTAAAGAAAAGCCCCCAGGGGATGCTTTCGCATCCGCCTGGGGGTTCGTTTTTTCTCCCAATGAATTAAGAGCAACCGCTGGTGCTACCGCAGGTGTTGCACTTCAGGCACACCCCGTTGCGCACCAGGGTGAACGCGCCGCACTCGCCGCACGGGTCACCTTCGTAACCCTTCAGGCGGGCTTCGCGGATCTTCTCCGTGCGTTGGTCGGCCACCATGCTTACTCGCTCTTGGATCGCGACTCGCTCCACCTTGCGGGTTGGCATCACCTGGGCAAAGGGCGGGTCCTGCGGTTCCAGCGTCGGGCTCAGCATCGAAGGGGTGGTGTCCAGGCCCTTATTGAAACCCCGGGAGTCGTGATTCTCGCGGCTCACCGGCAGCACGCCGTTGTCCATCTCCGCTTCGTCCTCAAATTCCAGCGCCGGCTGGCTCGGGCCACCGACGGTGTCGGCGCGCAGGTCTTCGGGGCGGACTTGCACCAGGTCGGTGCGGCCCAGGTAGGTCATCGCCAGTTCGCGGAACAGGTAGTCGATGACCGAAGTGGACATCTTGATGTTGTCGTGCCCCTGCACCGGACCGTTGGGCTCGAAGCGGGTGAAGACGAACGCCTCCACGAACTCTTCCAGCGGCACCCCGTACTGCAAGCCGAGCGAAACCGCAATGGCGAAGCAGTTCATGAGCGAGCGGTAGGCTGCCCCTTCCCGGTGCATGTCCACGAAGATCTCCCCAATGGTGCCGTCTTCGTATTCGCCGGTGCGCAGGTAAACCTTGTGGCCGGAGATGCGCGCCTTTTGGGTGTAGCCGCGTCGTCGGGCGGGCATGGCGCGTCGCCGCGCGATGTACCGGTAGACCAGGCGTTGTGCCACCTGGGCGACTTCTTCCTGTCGGTTCTCGGGCTCGGTGGTGGCCGGGCCTTCGAGCGTGGCTTCCAGGATCGCGGCCGCCGCATCGTCCGAGCTGGAGTTCAGCGGTTGGCTGAGCTTGCTGCCGTCTCGGTAGAGGGCGTTCGCCTTCAGGCCGAGCCGCCAGGACATCAGATACGACTCGTCGATATCTTCAATGGTCGCATTGGCCGGCAGGTTGATCGTCTTGCTAATCGCGCCGCTGAGGAACGGCTGGGCCGCCGCCATCATGCGGATGTGGCCGTGCGCGTGGATGAAGCGCTCACCCTTGCGGCCGCACTTGTTGGCGCAGTCGAACACCGGCAGGTGCTCGGGGCGCAGGTGCGGGGCGCCTTCGATGGTCATCGTGCCGCAGACGTAGTCGTTGGCGGCTTCGATCTCGGCCTTGGTGAAGCCCAGCGTCGTCAGCATGTCGAACGACCAGTCGTTCAGTTGCTCGTCCGTCAGGCCGAGTACATTGCGGCAGAAGTCTTCGCCCAGCGTCCACTTGTTGAACGCGAACTTGAGTTCAAAAGCACTTTCCAGCCCGGATTCCAGCTTGGCCAGGGCTTCGTCGGTAAATCCGCGCTGGCGGAGGGTGTCGTGGTTGATGCCCGGGGCGCCTTCCAGGGTGCCCGCGCCGACCGCGTACTTAACGATGGCTTCGATCTGCTCCGAGGCATAGCCCAGTTTGCGCAAGGCCACCGGAATGCTTTGGTTGATGATCTTGAAGTAACCACCCCCGGCAAGCTTCTTGAACTTCACCAGCGCGAAGTCCGGCTCGATGCCCGTGGTGTCGCAGTCCATGATCAGGCCGATCGTGCCCGTAGGGGCCAGCACCGTCACCTGCGCGTTGCGGTAACCGTGCGATTCACCCAGCGTTAGGGCTTGATCCCAGGCATCGCGGGCGGCCGCCAGCAGGTCATCCGGCGTGTCCGAGGGGTTGATGCCCATCGGCTTGATGTCCAGCGCTTCGTATTCGGATTCGGCGGCGTTGTAGGCCGCGCGGCGGTGGTTGCGAATCACGCGCAGCATCGAATCGCGGTTCTCTTCGTAGCGCGGGAATGTGCCAATCTCGCTGGCCATGGCTGCGCTCGTGGCGTAGCTGTCACCACCGAGGATCGAAGTCAAAGCGCCCGCGATGCCGAAGCCTTCCGGGCTGTCGTAGGGGATACCCATCTGCATCAGCAGAGCGCCCAGGTTGGCGTAGCCCAGGCCCAGGGTGCGGTAGTCGTAGCTCAGCTGGGCGATTTCGCGGCTGGGGAACTGTGCCATCAGCACGCTGATTTCCAGCACCACCGTCCAGAGGCGGATGGCGTGGCGGTAGCCTTCGATATCGAATTCGCCGGTTTCCGCGTTGTAGAACTTGACCAGGTTGATGCTCGCCAGGTTGCAGGCGGTGTCATCCAGGAACATGTATTCCGAGCACGGGTTACTGGCATTGATGCGCCCACCGGCCGGGCACGTGTGCCAGTCGTTGATGGTCGTGTCGTATTGCGTGCCGGGGTCGGCGCAGGCCCAGGCGGCCTGGCAGATTTGATCCCAAAGCTCCCGGGCGCGAATCGTCTTCACGGTCGTGCCGTTGGTGCGAGCCTTCAGCTCCCATTCGCGGTCTTCTTCCACCGCGCGGAGGAAGTCGTTGCTCAAGCGCACCGAGTTGTTGGAGTTCTGACCGGACACGGTGACGTAGGCTTCGCTTTCGTAGCCCGTGTCGAAGACCGGGAACTCAATGTGCGTGGTGCCTTGCTCGGCAAGCTGGATGGCCCGCTGAATGTAGTTCGGGCTGATCCCGGCCACCTTGGCTTCGGCCACGGCGGCGCGTAGGCCCGGGTTGTGGCGCGGGTTGAACTTGTTCTCACCCTCGCCGGCGTGGGCCGCCTTCACAATCGCGTTGAGGTGGCGCTCGTTCAGCATGCTGCCCGTCACCAGGGCGGCCACCTTTTGCTCTTCGATCACCTTCCAGTTCACGAAGGTCTCGATATCCGGGTGGTCCACATCCAGGCACACCATCTTGGCGGCGCGGCGCGTGGTACCCCCGCTCTTGATGGCCCCGGCACTGCGGTCGCCGACGCGAAGGAAGCTCATGAGGCCGCTCGATCGGCCGCCGCCGCTCAGCCGCTCGTTTTCCGCGCGGATGCGGCTAAAGTTCGTTCCGACCCCACTGCCGTACTTAAAGATGCGCGCCTCTCGCGTCCACAGGTCCATGATCCCACCTTCATTGACCAGGTCGTCGCTCACGCTGAGGATGAAGCACGCGTGCGGTTGCGGCCGCTCGTAAGCGTTGGTGCTGCGCTCCAGCTCGCCGCTCACCGGGTGGACGTAGTAGTGCCCCTGAGGATTGCCCGTAATCCCGTAGGCAAAGTGCAAGCCCGTGTTGAACCACTGCGGGCTGTTCGGCGCGGCCCGCTGGTCGGCCAGCATGAACTTCAGTTCGTCTTCAAATGCCTGTGCGCTCTCGGCATCGCTGAAGTAGCCGTAGTGTTCGCCCCAGTGTCGCCAGCACCCGGCTAATCGGTGGAAGACCTGGCGGCTATCGGTTTCGGCGCCGTCAGAGCCATCGGCTTGCGGCACCCCGGCCTTGCGGAAGTATTTCTGCGCCAGGATGTCGGTGGCCACCTGCGACCACGTCTCCGGCACCATGACTTCCTCCATGCGGAAAACAACGCTGCCATCCGGGTTGCGGATTTCGCTGGTCCGAGGCACGAAGTTCAAACTTGCGTAGGGGTCTTGGCTCTCGGCGGTGAAGTATCGGGCAATTTTCATGAGGTTCTTCCTTGATTATGATTGAAGAAGTAGACAAATATCTACATGCTCTCCAGCGGCAATGTGGGTTGCCGGAATGTGCCGTCGTCGCCGTGCAGGCGAGAGACGAGCTGAGGGGGCGGCGCATCGGTGAGGGCTTGCAGGGTCGAAACTTCTTCCACCAGCCGGACAAACTCGTCCGGGGTCGAGAAGCGACCGTACACGCTGGCGAACCGCACAAAGGCGACTCGGTCAATGCGCCACAGGGCGGCCATGACTCGCTCGGCGATTTCTCGCGTGGTGACCTCCTCGTCACCCAGATCTTGCAGATCTCGTTCGATGTCTTCGGCCAGGCCCCGAATCTGTTCCATGGTGACCGGGCGTTTGCCGCACGGGATCATCATGCTGCCCACGATTTTCTCGCGATTGAATTCCACGCGGGTGCCGTCTCTTTTCACAACAAAAACCCGCATCCGTTCGATCTCCTCGAACGTCGTGTATCTTCGTGCGCAGTTAAGACACTGCCTCCGACGGCGAATCGCCTGGCCGTCGCGCGCAGGGCGCGATTCCAAGACTCTTAGCTCAGCCGTTCCGCAGTGAGGGCAATCCATCGTAGCTCCATATCTAGGGGCTTCGTGACGTTACCGCCCCCAGGGGTAGCGTGTCAAGACGAAATCTCGCTTTTTTCATTCCCCGGGTTTTCCCACCTCAAACGGCCCGGAATGGGGAAAACCAATCGAAAAAAGCCCCCCGATTGGGGGGCTAAAGGGGTGACAAGGGCCCCTTGAATCAGGATCGAATCCGGACCATGGAAACCGAGGATCACCGACGCCAATGGGGATTGACAATCCGCCTGAACACCACCGAGGCCGTTGCGTATATTCGACCAGGAAATCAGCGCGAGTACCCCAAACTTCTGGACCTTCTTGATGAGACCAGCCGCGGTAGTCTCGCTGCCATGAACGGGCCGCACCGCCGGTGGAACCCCTTGCAACGCGAGTGGGTGTTGGTGTCGCCCCACCGCACGCAACGGCCTTGGCAGGGGGCGGAGGAGGCACCGCCTCCGCCGGTGCCGGCTTACGATCCGGACTGCTACCTCTGTCCGGGCAACGCGCGGGTGGGCGGCGTGCAGAACCCGAACTACACCAGCCCGATCTCGTTTGCCAACGATTTCCCGGCCCTCTTGCCCGAGATGGCGGGGGAGATGGATTCCAGTGATCTCTTCCGTGCCGAGAGCGTGGCAGGGACCTGCGAAGTGATTTGCTACGGCCCCGACCACGGTCGCCACCTCGCGCAGTTCTCGCCCGATGAGATGGTGGCTGTTATTGACCTGTGGGCGGCCACTACCGAGCGGCTGGGGGCAACCTACCCGTGGGTGCAAATCTTTGAGAATCGGGGCGCGACTATGGGGGCCAGCAATCCGCACCCGCATGGCCAGGTGTGGGCGTGCAACTGGATGCCGGAAATCCCCGCCCGCGAGGATGCCGCGCAGCGTGACTACTATAGTGAGCACGGCCGGACTCTTTTGCGTGACGTGGTTGAGGCTGAACTTGCACGGGGGGACCGGGTGGTGGCGGCCAGTGCCGAGTGGGTGTGGTGGGTGCCGTTTTGGGCGGTGTGGCCGTTCGAGACGATGTTGGCCCCACGCCGCCCGGCGGCCCGGCTGACCGATTTGGATGAAGCACTACGGGCCGATCTGGCCGAGTTTCTGCCCGCGTGCATCCGCCGCTACGATGCGCTTTTTGGGGTGCCGTTCCCCTATTCGATGGGGTGGCACGGGGCTCCGTTCGGGGCTGCGGCGGATCACTGGACGGTGCACGCCCATTTCATGCCGCCGCTCTTGCGCTCAGCGTCGGTGCGCAAGTGGATGGTGGGGTTTGAGCTCCTGGCCATGCCCCAGCGCGACCTCACCGCCGAGCAGGCCGCCCAGCGCCTCCGCGAAATCAATCTTTGAGGCATGAAAAAGCCCCCCGGGCGCGAAACCCGAGGGGCAGGTAGTCAGCTCACCGGACGATACGCTGGACGAGATAAAGAGCGGAATTGCCTATTAACCACACATCTCCCGAGGTCGGATCAACCGCCAACTGAGGATAGAATGCGAGATTAGCCTTGAACTGGCTTCCAACACCTTCTACCGGAGTTCCCGCAGTCCATTTTAGGACTGTGGAAAGCCCTCCTGGGCGGTATGAGCGAAGAGTCTTCGAATCTTCTTCAACAAAGTAAAAGTGCCCACTAGAATCGACATCTCCCCAGATGGCATTACGAATGGTGCCCGGGTTTCCGTCCGTCTGCGTTACGACGCCAGTTCCAGCAACAGTGGTTGCACTCCCGCCGGGCGTCACTAATCGAATCCGTGCGTTGGAATAGTCCACCACATAGTAGCCGCCGTTCGGTGCCGGCTTCACGTCGGTCGGGAGATTGAACTGTGGGCTGTTTCCGTCCGCGAAGCCAATCCCGGTCCCAGCGACCGTTGTGACTTCCCAGTTGGCAGGAGTGTTCGGGTCTCCCCCAACGAATGTCACCCTTTTTATCTTGTGGTTGCCACCATCCGCAACAATCAACGCCCCTGCGTTTGCGTCCCAGAACCCCGAGTACAGGTTTTTAAAACGCGCGTTTACTCCACTGCCAATCACATCACCGCTTGTATCGGCCCCCGCAATGCGAGTGAAGTTCCAGTTCTCAGCTCGGTAGCGGTCTCCAAAGCTTCGTGAGACTCGGTAAATTGAATCTCCCCCTGACACATAGAAGACATCATTTGAATCCGTAGCGATGATGCCGTCGGAAGGTGGTGCTGTGTTTTGGCCATTGCCAGAGTTGGCCAAGCCGTTATTGCGCGGATTCAGGATGGTCACCACTTCACCGCTCTTCCGGGCAAGCCGAATCCGGTTGTCATGGGCGAAGATGAGTTCGCCATTAGGGAAGCAATCCGCACTGGAGAAAGTGGCACTTGTATCGATCAGCGCACTCCCACCTTGACCATCGGCATACCCCGGACGTTCTGGATCACCGGCAATCAGCCGTACCACCACATTGTCGCTGGGGGCGTTCGTCGAGCTATCCAGCGGAATCTGGCCATCGGTGGACGAGTCCACCGTGACGTAGAACGACATCGCCGCCGGGAAAGGAATCGAGAAGAACACGCGCACCGTGCGGAACGTGTTGGGCTGGAATGCCCCCAGCCGATAGCCCGCCACATCGCGCGGCAAGCGGAAGTCAGGATTCGTGATCGAAACGGCTTGTCCCGAGTTACCCGGGAGCAAGGAGCCAAGCTCCACATTACGTAGCCGGTGGTTGTTGGTGTCGGCCACCAGCAGTTCATCCGACTCGCCGCTACCTAGCAACAGGGGGCCATTAAATTGAGGGAATGCACCATTACCAAAGCCCGCCGTGCTACCAAGCACGAGTTCCGTGGTCCAGCTGGTATCCCGGAACGGGTTCGCGCCCTGCGGCAAGCGCATGATGGTGAGATTGTTCGCGGTCTGGCCCGCCACCACCAGGCGGCCTTCCAGCGTCGCGATTCCCGTGATGTTGGGGGTCAGGGTGCGGATGGTGCGCGTGGTGTTGCCAAAGACGTCGTAAAGAATCACGTTGCCCGTGGTATGGCTGGTGACGGCCACGGTCGGCTTGCCTTCGTAGGCGCGGTAGGCCACGCCGTAGGGCGCAGTGATACTGCTCACCGTCGTCACTACCGGAGCGGTGCTCGGGTTGGTGATCCGCTTCAGCTTGTTGTTGGTGAAGTCGGCGACGTAGAGGTTGCCGTTGTTGTCCATCGTCAGGCCGATGGGATTGTTGAAGCGCGCACTGGCCCCCGCCCCGTCGGCGTCGCCGGCGGTGTTCCCCGCGATGACCGCCCCTTGGACCCCGTCCTTGCGCAGGCGCAGGATGCGGTGGGCGGACTGGTCGGCCACATAGATGAAGTCGCCGTTGGTTTCGCCCACGATGCCAATCGGGCGGCTGAAGCCGCTGGAGATGGTGGTGACGACCCCATTCTTGATCCGGCGGATGGCCCCGGAGTTCGCTTGCGTTACGAAAATCGTGCCGTCTGCGTCTTGCCACACGCCGAGCGGCTGGCCGACCTGAGCAGCACTGGCCGCGCCATCCGTGCTGCCGTTGGCACCCGTTCCGGCAAGAGTCTTAGCGACCGCGCGATTGAGGGCGGTTTGAAGCAGCAGACGAGGCTCGTTGAGGAAGATCCCTGAGCGATTATCGATCGTGAGTTCCAAAACGCGAACGTTGCTGGTCTGCCCGGCAATCTCGGAGACCACGGCTTGGGTGACCTTGACGGCCGAGCCGCCGAAGGCCGCCCGGGTACCGCCTTCCTCCATGTTGGTCACGCCCACTTCGCCGGTGGCGGGGTCGTAATCTATCCGGGCGGTGATGCCCGTGGGGCCGGTGGAACGAAGCGGAGCTTCAATATCCGGAGTGAGCGCCAGCGGCGATCCCCCTCCGCATCCCGCCGCGATTCCCGCGCCCACGATAACTAAAGACAAGCCCGAAGCCCACCAACTCACTTTCACAGGTCCAAGAATACATGGATTCCTGCTAGTTGAGGCAAGTCGGAAGTAGGGAAATTAGCGGGAGTTATCCGGTGAGCGCAATCGTTGTGCCGCAAGCTCGCAAATCCGGGCGCGTTCGGCTTCAGAAGCCAGACTCCAATCGGAAATCTCATCCAGGGTCCGCCCACACCCTGTGCAGGCGCCCTCGGGGTTCAACCGGCACACCCGAATGCAAGGCGATTCAACCGGCCCCGAGCGGGATGCGGGGGCGGACGACGGCACTTGCACAGCGGAAGTCTAGACGGACCCGCCCGCCCATGCGGTGCAGACCGCAAGAAACTTGGCCCTCACGCCCCCAAAACCGGTAGAGCCTCCGCTACAATCACCACGGCAGGCGCAATGCAGTGGGAAGGCTCTTCGGATTCACTTGGATGGGGGTGTTGCCCGCGATGAGCCTGGGCCTGTATTCCGAGAGCACCATCGGACACAGCGTGAAGGGCGAGCCCATCCTTTGCTATAGCGTGGGCGTGGGCATGGATGCGGTGCTGGTCATTGGGGGCACCCACGGCGATGAGATCGAAGGAGTGTGGCTGGTGGAGAAGTTCCTGGCCGATGCGAAAGCCAAAGACTGGGATCTCACCGAACAAACGATTTACATCATCCCTCGCCACAACCCCGATGGCATCGCCGCCCGCACGCGCCACAACGCCAACCGCGTGGACCTGAATCGCAACTTCGCCGAAGGCTGGGAGCCCACGCCCAGCGCGCAACGCTACCACCCTGGCCCATCGGCCCTCAGCGAACCTGAGACGCGCGCGTTGGTCAGTTTCGTTGCCATACGCCCCGAGATCAAGCGCGTGGTCACTATCCACACGCCCTTTGATTTTATTGATTACGACGGCGACGAGGCCAAGCGTCTGGCCGAGCTGATGAGCGCGAAGAACAGCATGCCCGTGAAGCGGATTGAATACGCTACGCCGGGTTCCTTGGGGCACTTTTGCCGGGCGCGGAATCTGCCGCTAGTGACGGTGGAGTTACCCAAAGGGGGCACCCCGGATTCGCTGTGGGCAAAGCACCGGGATGCCCTGTGGGCGTTTGTGAAGGGAAGCTAGACCGCGCGGCTTAGTGGCAGCGGGTGCACTCTTCCACGCCGGCATCGGCGGCGATGGGGGCGGGTTCGGCTTCGGCTCGGTCCAGACGGTTGGACTGAATGGTGGCAATCGAGAGGGCCGCGAGAATCAGGCCGACGACGACGAGGGAAATGGCTTTCAGTTGCATAACAAGCTCCTGGGTGTACAAGTCATAAGGGCGCGCGGTCGTTCCCTCCATTCCTCTCGCTCGTACAAAATAGGGGTTCCCAACTATGCTGAGCGCTTTTCTGATGGTATCTTCACTCTTCACGAACTCGGAACCGGAAGTGCGCGGCACCTGGCTGACCACCACCGCGAACGAGGCCATCAGCCGCCCCGAACACACCGCCGAGACGATGCGCCGCCTGCGGGAAATTGGCCTGAACACGGTGTACGTCGAGGTCTGGAAGAACGGTTACACAGAATTCCCCTCCGAAACCATGGCGCGCGCCATCGGCGTGCCGATGCGAGTGAACGCCTCCCCCCAGGGGGCCGTGCAGCGGGACTTGCTGGAAGAGACCCTGATCGAAGCGCACCGCAACCAGCTCATCTACATCGCGTGGTTTGAGTATGGGTTCATGGCGGCCCACCAGGGAACGCAAAACGAGCTTCGCGCCCGCAAGGACTGGCTGAGCCTGGACGCCCAGGGTGGGGAAGTCGCGGGCAACGGTTTTGTGTGGATGAACCCGCTCCACCCCGATGCACAAGACCTGCTGCTGGGCATCGTAAAAGAGGCGATTGTCAAGTACGACCTCGACGGGATTCAACTGGACGACCGCATCGTGTGGCCCTACATCAACATGGGTTACGACGACTTTACGCGGCGCATGTACCGGCAGGAAACCGGCCGCGAGGTGCCGGCCGACCCCCGTGAACCGCAGTGGGTGGCGTGGCGCACCCAAAAGGTTGAAGCTTTCGCTAAGCGGTTTGTGCGTGAAGTCCGGGAAGTGGCAGGGCCGGATTTCATCATCTCGCTATCGCCGGGGCCGCACCCCTGGGCGCTGGAGAACTATCTCATTGATTGGCCGGCCTGGAGCCGCTGGACCGACAATCCGACGTGGGATGAATACATCCCGCAGGTGTATCGCATGAACTACGCCGGCTTTGCCCGCGATTGGCCAAGCCAAGTGAGCGCCATGGGCGCGCGGAACAAGGACCTGATAGCCGGGGTTCGGCTGGTGGGCGATGGCCCGGACGCCGCCCGCGAGGATGTGACCCGCCACGTGGACCTGACGCGCGAAACGAAGAGCATGGGGCATGCGTGGTGGTTCAGCCGGGGCGTGCTGGATCTGTTCTCCAAGGAATTGAAGGACTACTATCGGGGTCCGGCCCCGCACCCTCGCTTCGGGGCGGATTGGCGTCCCGCGCCGGTGCGCTTCACCCAAGGCCGGGATGGTGCGTGGGTGGCTCGGGTTCCGGCGGGGCGGTATCGCATCATCGCCAAGGTTGAGGGGCAGTGGCACACCGTGGGCACGCATGAGGTTTCAGTCGGGCGCGGAGCCACGGAAGTCAAGATCGAAAAACCCGGAGCGACGGCGGTCGAGTTTCTGGTGCAACGACGCGGTTAAGTTGCCGCCCGCAAGGGTCTGCCGGTAAGGTGAAGGCTTGATGGTTTTCAGCCTTCTTGCGGGTTTGTCGATGGCGCTGAGTCGTGATTCTGAAGCGGGGCGGGGCACCGGTCCGGCCCCGGCGAGCAATTTGTCTTTGTCCGCGCCGATTACCACCTGGGACGAGGGCATTCCGCTCGGAAACGGCCTGACGGGGGGCTTGCTTTGGGGCGGCGGAAACCAGCTCAATGTCTCGCTGGACCGCGGAGACTTGTGGGATGAACGCCCGGCCAAGGGGATGCAATGGGATAAGTTCACCTATGCAAACCTGGTGCGAATGGTGCAGGCTCGCGACCGCGCGGGCATTGACGACATCTTCGAGCGGGCGTACTACGACGTCCACCCCAGCAAGCTCCCAGGCGGGCGGCTGGTGCTGGATCTCGGTTCACGGCAGATTAGGCTCTTCCACCTAGACCTCAAGTACGCCGAGGGCCAAGTTTTTCTTGAAGGGGGAAACTTTATTCGCTCGTGGTGGCTAGGCAAAGACCAAGTGGGGCGATTCTTGATACCTGGTTCGCAGCCCGTGGGGATCAAATTGATGACCCCGGGCATGGTGGCGACTCAAGGTTCGCAGGACACCGGTCCGGATAGTCGCGGCGTAGGGTTGCTGGGTTATCCACCCGCAAAGTTTGGCGAAGAGAACGGGCTCTATTGGTACGAGCAGGAAGCCGCCGACGGACTGCGCTATGTGGTCATGGCAGGGGTGAGATCCGACCGCAACGAGCATCACATCGTCACCACCATCACTTCTACAGTTGATGGCCCTGATCCCCTGAGCATCGCGAAAGAGAGGCTACAGACCGCCTTGGCTCGACCTTGGGATGAAGCGGTCTTAGAACATCAAGCGTGGTGGAAGGAGTTCTGGTCGGCCAGCAATATAAAGAACATAAATTCGTTCATCCAAAAACAATATGATTTCGCTCGCTACCTATATGGTTCTGGGTCTCGTCGGGGGGCGCCGCCCATGCCGCTGCAAGGAGTGTGGACGGCCGATGCGGGGTCGCTGCCGCCCTGGAAAGGTGATTACCACAACGACCTGAACACGCAGATGACCTACATGGGTTATCAGGGCGCGGGGCAGTGGGATGCGGGGCTGAGCTACCTCGACTTCTTGTGGGAGCGCCGCCCCCGATTCCAGCGGTTTGCGCGGGAGTTCTACGGCACCGAGGGCCTCAGCACCCCGGGCGTGATGACCCTCTCCGGCGAACCTCTGGCGGGGTGGGTGCAGTACAGCCTCTCGCCCACCATGACGGCCTGGAGCGCGCACCTGTTCTACTTGCACTGGCGCTACACCGTGGACGATGAGTTCTTACGCACCCGCGCCTACCCCTGGTGCCGCGAAGCCGGCGAGTGCATCGCCGCGCTGCTCAAGCCCGACGCCGACGGGCGCTTGGTTCTCCCTACGTCTTCTTCACCGGAGATTTTCGACAACTCGGACCGGGCGTGGCTGAAACCCAACAGCAACTACGACCTGATGAGCATGCGGATGCTTTTCCTCTCGCTGGTAGAGATGGCGACGGCGGTGGGGGACAAGGATGAAGCCGCCAAGTGGCAGAAGCTGAGCGATGACCTCGGCGACTATCATGTGCGCGAGGACGGCACGCTACGCCTGAACTCAGAGGAAGACCTGCCGGGTTCGCATCGGCACCTCTCCAACCTCATGGGGTTGCATCCGTTCAACCTCATTCATCCGGAAGGCGGCTACGAGGATCGCAAGCGCATCCGCGCCAGCCTGGCCGAGTGGAAAGAAAAGGGCACCCAGGGGTGGGTGGGCTATTCGTTCTCCTGGATGTCCGCGCTGCAGGCTCGGATGGGCAACGCCGAGGAAGCGAATCGCCTGCTGTTAATCTATTCGAAGGCTTTTGTCTTGCGCAATGGCTTCCACGCCAACGGCGACCAGACCGATGAGGGGCATAGCGGATTCCGCTACCGGCCGTTTACGCTCGAGGGCAACTTCCTGGCCATGAACGCCGTGCACGAGATGCTGCTCCAGAGTTGGAGCCCGACGCCGGGCAAGTTGAACAGCGAGGTGATCCGGATATTCCCCGCTTTGCATGCCGGCGCACGAGAAGCGGAGTTCACTGACCTGCGGGCCGAAGGTGGCTACCGGGTCTCGGCGAAGCGGAGAAATGGCGTTACAGTGCATGTAAAGGTGGTGGCCAGCCGCGCGGGCACCTTGCGGCTGCGCAACAACTTTGACGACCGGTTCGCTTGGCTAAACCAACAGCCCCGTTCGGTGGGGCCGAACCTCGTCTTTGATGTGAAAGCGGGAGAAGTTGTCGAAGGAGTGATTACCGAATGAACAAGAACATGACGTTGGCCTCGGCCGTTGGACTGGCTCTGTTTGCCGTAGGCACGGCGTGCGTAAAAGCGGGGGCCAGCGAGCCAATGACCGGTGCCACCCCGAGCGAAGCCCCGGCCGCTCTGGCCTCCAACGCGCCCGCCAAAAAGGTCAACGCGTTCTACATCGGGCATAGCCTGATGAGCGACATCCCCGACATGGTGGGGGCGCTTGCCGGCGATTCCTTCCAGTTCAAAGAGCAGTTCATCCCGGGGGCGCCGCTGCGCTGGCAGTGGGATGAACCCACCCGCAACCCCCAGCCGGGAGACCAGTTCCGAGGGGTGTACGACAAGATGATCACGGCGCAAACCACGCACCTAGTGATGATTGACAGCGTGCCCCGAGGCGATGAAGGCAGCCTCAAGGAATCCATTGATTACGCCGGTCGCTTCCTCAAGTTCGCTCGGTCCAAGAACCCCCAGGTGGCCGCCTACTTTTATGAGCCGTGGCACGATATCACCAGCGGAACGCCGCAACGATCGCAATATGACACCGCCAGCCCGACTCGGGAACTAAGGTGGCGGCCCCGCATCAAGGCCGACCGCGAAAAGTGGGACCAAGTGGTGGCAGATGTGAACCGAGCTAACCCGGGTGCGGTGCCGATGAGGCTCATCCCGGCCACCACGGCCCTGGGTGAGCTGAGCGATGCGATTGACGCGGGCCAGGTGCCCGGCGTGCGCAATATGCGCGAACTCTACGACGACACCATCCACCTCACGCCGCTCGGCAAGTACTTTGTGGCGATGGTGCATTACCGCGCCCTATTCGGCGATCTCCCGGCCACCGTGCCCGTGCAGATCAAGGGTCGCTGGGGGTCGCCCTATTGGGACACCAAGGATTGGGCGGGGAAGACGTGGCCTGCGCCGAAGCCGGAAACGGTGGCGGCCCTGCGCAAAGTTGCTATGGGCGTAAAAATGCCCTAAAACGGGCTTTTGAGAAACCAGCCGAGATGGTGCCCAGGAAAGGACTCGAACCTTCACTCCCTTACGAGAACTGGCACCTGAAGCCAGCGCGTCTACCAATTTCGCCACCTGGGCACAGGCGGAAGCAGAAGTATGGCATCCCGAGGCCGGGAAAGTCGCGGGATTAGGACCCCAAGCCGCCCGCATAAAGTCGCCCTAAAACAAAGGGAAGGGGACCTCGCACTAATACTGGCCCTGCCGCCCGGGCCGACGTGGAACAACCCCTCAGGCGATGTTAACGGGCGACGTTTTCGTGAAGGAGGGGTTGATCACAGATGATCAGCTTCAAGTTGCCGTCGCCAAGCAACTCGAACTTGGGGGCACCGAATCCATCACCCGCGTGATGGTGGACATGGGCCTCATCACGGAACGAGATCGCGTCCGAGTGATGGGCAAGGTGTGGGGGATCCCCTTTGCCGACCTCAACGAGCTGGAAGCCACGCCCGAAGCTCTCAACCTCGTTACCGCCCAAATTGCCAAGCGATTCAAGTGCTTGCCCTTGGTGGTCCACCAAAACAAGCTGATCGTCGCGATGGCGAACCCTCTGGACGTTTTCGTCATTGACGAACTCCGGATGAACACCGGCTGCGAGATTGAACCGGTCATTTCCGTCGAGTCGGACATCCTCGCCAAGGTCAGCGAGCACTACAAGATCGAGACCAACGTCAACGAAGCGTTGGCCGGGGTGATCTCGGACTTTAGCGGCGAGATGGAGCTCCTCTCGGGGGATGACGACGAGGAGATCAGTGCCGACCAACTGAAGGCGATGGGCGAAGATGCGCCCATTATCCGGCTGGCCAACCTCATCGTGAACCAAGCCGTGGCCGATGGCGCGAGCGACATCCACATTGAGCCCCGCAAGGATGGGCTGGTCGTGCGGCTCCGTATAGACGGCATCATGATCGAGGCGATGCGATTGCCCAAAAAGGTGATCGCCCCGCTCACCAGCCGATTCAAGATCGTCGCCAATATGGACATCGCCGAGAAGCGCGCACCGCAGGACGCCCGCATCTCCGCGACCATCAACGGGAAGGAATACGACTTCCGTGTGAACACGCTTCCCCTTATCTATGGGGAAAAGATCGTTATGCGTGTTCTGGATAAGGGCGGAATCAACGTCGGCCTCCAGAAGCTCGGCTTTCTCGACCACAACTACGAAAAGCTAGTGGAGTTTGCCCAGCGCTCGTACGGCATCGTGCTCGTTACGGGTCCCACCGGTTCGGGTAAGTCCACCACGCTTTACTCGCTTATCAACCAGACGAACGACGGTCTGAAGAACATCGTGACCATCGAAGACCCGGTGGAATATGAGCTCGAAAGCATCAACCAGTGCTCGGTGAACAACCGGGCGGGGATGACCTTCGCGGCGGGCCTGCGCGCCATGCTGCGGCAAGACCCCGACGTCATCATGATCGGTGAAATGCGCGACAACGAGACCGCAACCATCGCTATGGAAGCGGCCCTCACCGGTCACCTTGTTTTCAGCACTCTGCACACCAATGACGCGTGCAGTGCCCCCACCCGATTGGTGGATATGGAGGTGGAACCGTTCCTGATCGCCTCCTCCATCGTGGGGGTGCTTGCCCAACGACTTGTGCGAAAGATTTGTCCCAAGTGCAAGGAATCGTATACGGCCAGCCGCGAAAGCTTAATTCGCTACGGCTTCCCGGTTCCTGAGGATTTGGGCGTGGATACCGACGGCGCCCTCACCCTCTTTAGAGGGACGGGATGTGACTTCTGCAAGGGCACCGGCTACAAGGGCCGTATGGGGATTCACGAGCTACTTGATGTCTCGGACGAAGTCCGTGACCTGATTTTGCGGCGCGAACCTGCCCACATCATCAAGAACAAAGCAATGGAGCAAGGGATGAAGACTTTGCAAGACGACGCCGTACAGAAGATTCTGATGGGCCTGACCGACGTAGACGAGGTTCTGCGCGTAATTTTCGCCTAAAGAACCGGACCCCCCCAACCAAGTATTTTTACGGAGAGCCCGAGAGACCAGAATGTCCGCCGCACCAAACATCAGTCCCATGCAAGTTGCCGAACGCCTCCTGACGGTGGCCGGCGAAATTGCGGTGATGCCCCAGGTGGTTTACAAGATCGTGGAGACCCTGCGATCGGAAACCACGTCAGCAGCAGATTTGGAACGTGAAATCAGTGTGGACCCGGGCTTCTCGGCCAAGGTGCTGCAGCAGGCCAACTCGGCCTATTACGCTCTGCCGCGCCCCGTGCGCTCAGTCAAAGAAGCAGTGACCTTCTTGGGGTTCAAGCAAGTGCGATTCATCGCGATGCAGGCCGGGGTATTCGATTTCTTTGTGGGCAAGAACGACAAGGACTCTCTCCGCCGTCGCCAATGGTGGCGACATGCCTTGGACACGGCCCAGGCCAATCTCATTCTCGCCACCGGCAACAAGGCCGTGCAGGCCGACATTGCCTATACGGCGGGTCTCTTCCACAGCCTCGGACGTACTCTCCTTTGCCGCAACAGTGCGCCGAAGTACGACAAGGTCGAGTTCCTGATGGAAAAGGGTGCTCCCATTTGGCAGGCCGAGCAGGCCGTCTTTGGTTGCCACCACGGTCACGTTCTCATCGCGGCGGCGGAAGCCTGGCACTTCCCGGATGATTTGAGTCAGTGCCTGGACTATCTAGAGCCGGCGTTCCCGGGTGAACCGGGGGCCGTGGCCCGCGCCAACCTGCATGTGGCGCACATGATCGCGACTTTCGTGCAGAAGGGGGCCGTGCCCAACATGACGTCGGAGATGATTTTCCCGACATGGGTGTACGAGATTCTCGAGGTCCAGCCCGCAAACATGAATGAATTGGTCATCACGACTCTACGAAAGTTGATTGAAGCGACCAAACATCAGTAAAGGCGTCTGATTTATTCGGCTTTTATGGAACGAGGACACTATGAGCGATAACGGGTTTAGCTGGGACAAGATCATCGGCCAGTCGGATGATCAATTGCCGGAATCGAAGGACAAGGATGCGGAACTCTCCGACATCCTTCGCCAGATTTCGGAACGAGGCAAGACGCCCGAGGCCGAGCCTGTCGCTGCGCCCGAACCGGTGGTCTTCGCGTCGGAACCCCCGGCCGAGGAGGAAGTCTCGCTGCTCGCTGAGCCGATGAAGGTGGACAGCATTCCGCCCGTGCCGAAGGATCCTGAACTCGAACCGGATCTTCCGCCCGTCCCCGATATCTTCGCGCAAAAGCTGAACGAAAACAAAGCGGGCGCCTCCGAGGAAGTCTTCGGCTATGCCCGGCCGTCGGAGCCCGAAGTCGAGAAGCAAGAAATTCAGATTTTTGGCGCGGGCGCCGCAGAAAACGATGGCCATACCCCCGCGTTCGTCCCCAAGGACGTGCGCGAGCCTGAGAAGCACAAGAGCAAGTTCTACGTGGACGAAAACCTGCAAGAGCAGGGCATGGTACGCACCGGCGAAGACGTCAAGCCGGTCGGCGAAATCCATATTGACGAGCTCTTGCGCATGGCCGTGGAGCGCAAGGCCAGCGACATCCACCTCACCAGCGGTCTACCGCCGATGGTGCGTATGGATGGCGAAGTCGTACCACTGCCTTACGCCATTCTCGACCCGCAGCAGACGCAACGCCTGCTATACGAAGTCCTCACCGACGAACAGCTCGAGAAGTTTGAGAACACGCGTGAGCTGGACTTCGGCTATTCGGTCAAGGGCCTCGCTCGCTTCCGCGTGAACGTGTACATGCAGCGTGGTGCCGTCGCCGGTGCCCTTCGTATGATCCCGAACCGCATCCCGTCGTTTGATGAACTCCGGCTGCCTTCGGTCATTCGCGAAATCGCCAAGCGGCACAGCGGCATGATTTTGGTGACGGGGCCGACGGGTTCCGGGAAGTCCACCACCATCGCCTCGATGATTGACGACATCAACGAGACGCGGCAGGCGCACATCCTCACGATTGAAGACCCGATTGAGTACCTGCACAAGCACAAGAAGTGCATGGTGAACCAGCGCGAAATGCACTCGGACACCTACTCCTTCCACAACGCTCTGCGTGCGGTGCTCCGCGAAGACCCGGACATCATTCTGGTCGGTGAACTTCGTGACTTGGAAACCATCGAAGCCGCCCTGACGCTGGCCGAAACCGGTCACCTTGTCTTCGGCACGCTGCACACCCGCAACGCCCCGGCGACCATTGACCGTGTGGTCGACGTGTTCCCGGCGGACCAACAGGATCAGATTCGCGTGTTGCTCGCCAACACGATTGAAGGCATCATCTCGCAGCAGTTGCTGCCCAAGCTGGGTGGCGGCCGCGTGGCGGCGCTAGAAATCATGACGGGCTTGCCTTCGGTCAAGAACTTGATCCGAGAAGGGAAGACGCACCAGATGTACAGCGTCATCGAGACGAGCAAGAACGTGGGCATGCGCACGATGGATGCCTCGCTGGCGGATCTGTTCCGTCAGGGTTACGTCAGCTACGAAGAGTGCCTGATGCGCGCGGTGGATAAGGAATCCTTCGCTCGCCTGGCCAAGGGCGCCGCGTAAGGCTTAGCCCGGCTGTACTCGGCTCACGGTGACGAAGTAGTTGTCACCGAGGGCCTTGCTCTTTCGAATGTAGAAGGCCGCGCCAGCAGTCCGCTTGGCGTAGTAGATATCGGCGTCATCCAGGTAAACCGTGCCCAAGCCGGGTACGAACACGTCACGCGGAGCTTGGGGCTTGCCCAACGCCTCGTAAGTGATGTAGTACCGGTCGCCCACTGCGGGTTCCAACGCCATGATCTACAAGATACCCACACCGGCGGCCCCCGATTCGGCCCTTCTGATCCTCAATCCGGCGGCTGGCAAAGGGAAGCAAGATGTGCCCCTGGTAGGCGAGCACATCTTGACCGTCGAAACTGAGGAACCCGGTCACGCCACGGTGCTCGCGGCCGCGGCAGTGTCCGCAGGATGGCAGCGTATCATCGTCGGGGGTGGCGACGGCACCCTCAACGAGGTCGTGCAGAGCGTGGCGGGCACCGACGTGACCCTGGGGCTGTGGCCTGTGGGCACCGCCAACGACTACGCCCGCAGCGCGGGGTTGCCCACGGATCTGACGGCGGCGCTGGATTTGGCGGCCTCGGGGCCGGGCACGCCAGTGGATTTGGCCCGGGTGAATGGCAAGCACTACTGCGTGAACTTGGGTGGGCTGGGATTCGATGCCGAAGTGGTGCGCCGCTACCACGCCGCTGGCCCCGTCGTGAAGGCTCTCGGCACCAAAGCACGTTACTGGAGCAGCATCGGCCGCACGTTCTTAGGTTTTCGTGGCTTGCGCGCCACCATCACCTTTGATGATGAGCCGCCGATGGAGGTCCCCAAGCTCATGCTCCTGGCCTTCGGTCCGGCACGGCAATACGGCGAGGGGATGCGTATGTGCCCGGATGCGTTGCTGAACGACGGCTTACTGGACGCGGTGTGGGCGGAATCGCTGAACGCCGTGGAGCTCTCGAAGTTGTTGCCTCTGGTCTACGAGGCCAAACACATTGGCCACCCCAAAGTGAAGTCGCGGACGTTCCGCCGGATGCGGATTGAGAGTGTGCCCGCCGGCGCGTTTCACCTCGAAGGCGACCTGGAAGGCGAGAGCCCCCTGGAGGTAGAGGTGGTGCCGGGGGCGCTGCGAATGGTGTTGGGGCCGGGTGCGGCGGTGGCGCCGCCGACTTCAGATTGAAGTCAAAAATTGCGGAAAGGTAGACATTTTTACCGGGGTCGTGCAATAACCATAGCGGGAGTTATCCTGACTTATGGGAATGGCATTACTAGTCGTTGGTGGCTTGCTCTCGCTTTTTGCGACGATCAAGGTTCTTATTCACGCGTTCAAAACGGCGGGCATTCTGCACGCCATCATTTGCTTCCTCTGCGGCCTTTACGCACTTTACTGGCTGTTCGCCAAGTACGACGAATCGGACAAGAAGACGGTCATCATCTGCATGGTGGCGGGCATTGTCCTGAGCGTAATCGGCAACGGTATGGTTACGGCCAGCGCCATTCAAGCGGCGGCCTAAACCTCGCATCTGGTTGCAAAAGACTCCCTCTGGCCTCGGCCGGGGGGAGTCTTTTCGTGCTTGAGTGACCCAAGGGTTCAGGCGCTCGGTCGGGTACCCGGCTTGGTGACCGCTATGGCGTTCAACCACTCCGGAACCTCGTCGGCCGCCCAGGTCTGAGCTTCCACTTTGTAGGCCGCCGTCCATTCCACACACAGGTCGGTGTTCGGGGCGCTGCGGTCAATCAGCACGCTGGCAGCCACCACGTCGCCCCCGGCTTGCTGCACGCACTGGATGGTTTCCCGCACGCTCAGGCCCGTGGTCAGCACATCATCCACCACCAGAACCCGCGCCCCGGGGGCCACGGTCGCCCCGCGCCGGATGGTCTTGATGCCGTTCTCGCTCTCGATGTAGAGCGATTTCACGCCCAGTAAGCGGGCGACTTCAAAGGCAATGATGATGCCGCCGGTCGTCGGGCCGGCCACCACGTCAATCTTCGCATCCCGGTACGTCTCGGCGATGCGAGCGCAGAGGGCGGAAAGCACGTCCGGCTGCTCCAGCACGCGGAACTTCTCAAAGTAAACGTCGCTGTGGCGACCGCTGGTGAGCACAAAATGGCCCCGGAGGATCGCCCCGCGATCCTCGAGCATCTTCCCGAGATCGACGGTCTCAGCCATGGACGGTGAAGGGCTCCATTTCGCGTACGAACTGGTTGTTCTCGTCCACCAGGATCATGGTAGGCGTCACCGGCTCGTCACTCATGCAAAAGGCCGCAATGACCAGTCGGTCGCCCGCCTTAAAGTGGTGCGCGGCTCCGCCGTTCAGGCCCACCACGCCGCGCGGCCCCCCAAAGGCATAGGTGGTGATGCGCGAGGTGTGATCCACCGCCCACACATGCACGAGTTCGCCATCCACAATGCCGATGCGTTCCATCAGCTCGTGGTCGATCTCGATACTGCCCACGTAGTCGGGATTGGCGTAGCTCACCCGTGCGTGGTGAATCTTAGCCTTGAGTAATTGGTTCAGGCGCATCGCTTTGCTTGGACTGCTCCTCATTTTGGACGACCTGGTTGTCGTCGCCGGTGGGCTCATCCCGCATTGGTCCGGGTGTCCGCCGGGACCGGCTTCGCGCCGCCCAGAATCCACCGAGCGTCATCACGCCCACCCCGATCCAAACAAAGATGGTGAGAGGCTTGTAGAACAACTCCACCGGGTAGGCCGGCTGCACAAAGAACAAGGTGACGGTGGCCGACTTGGTGGCGGCATCAATGCGGTCCAGCCGAATCTCGAAGGTGTCGCCAATGCGGCCGTTGCTGTATTCGGGGCCATCCTCCGTGATCATCATCATGGATTCAAACTCGCCGTCGCCCATACCTACCGAATCGTAGGTGAAGCGAGCAAAGAAGCGCGCGCCTGCCGTGCCGAGTTGGCCTTCGGTGCGCATGCCCTCGTACTGCAGCGTGATGTCCTTGAAGGCTCGCATCTCACCGACATTGAAGGTAGTTTCGCCGGAGGCGTCGAACGCCATGGGGTAGGCGATGACGATCATGTCCCACAGGGCGTGGCGCTGAATGTGCGGCCACATCACGGGGTTCGGTTCTTCTTCACCGGGGGTGAAGTAGAGGCCGGGGTGCGCTAGGAACTCCTCGCCGCGACCCATCACCATCATGTGCAGTTCGTTGTGCCGGTCCGTGAACTTATAAGCCCGGTCCATGTAGGCGAAGGTGTAGCCCAGGGCCGTGCCGGGGTAATCCGGGTGCACCAAGACTTCCGTCTTCTGCTCGAACCCGCGCGAGAACACCAACCCGAAGAGGGTGAGTGCGAACCCGACGTGGGTGACCAGCCCGCCCACCGAAGGCCGGGCCGTGCGCCAGAGCTGGAAGATGCGCGTGAAGTTGGAAACCGTGGCAAACACGCACAGCCAACTGAGGAACAGCACCCACGGCAGGCGCGGGAGCTTAGCGCCCCAGGGCGTATCGACGCCTTCATTGACCATGGGCAACCACACGGTTTCGGTGCGCAAGCCCAAAAGCAGGATGCCCGTGATGAACACCGAAATCGCCAACGACTGATTGACCCGCCCGAGCGTGGCCTTGAAGGTCGAGCCGCGCCAGGTGATGAACGGGAAGATGGCCAACGCCAGCATGAAGGGCGGGAAGAACCAGCTGAGAATGTAGTGGTAGAGCTTCTCTTCCACCATCTTCGGCGCCTGCCCGGCGAGACTCTGGATGAGCGGCACGCTCATACCAACCCCGGCGATAACGCCAAAGGCGAGCAGAATCCAGATGGAAGTGCCGTACCCCGTGGTGCGGTTCAGGATGTGTTCCGGTTCGGCCGCGCGGGGTTCGGGTAGCCAGTCCTTGGCCGTGCGCATGCGCGCAAAGACCAAGCCGAAGAAGCCAAAGATGACCACGCCGCCAATGCCGGTAAGAATCCAAAGCGCACTGCGGTCCATCTGCGCGAAGCTGTGGACGCTTTGGTCGCCCAGGAAGCCGGACCGAGTGAGGAACGTGCCAAAGCAGAACGCCATAAGCGGCACCGCCGCCAGCACCGCATTGCCGATGTGCCACCGACGTCGCGCCTGCTGCACAAAGATGCCGTGGATGAAGGCCACCGCCGCCACCCAAGGGACGAAGGAGGTGTTTTCGACCGGGTCCCACATCCAGAACCCGCCCCAGTTGAGCATCTCGTATGCCCAAAAGCCGCCCATACACAGGCCGAGGCCAAGCAGGGTCGCCGAGATGATGGCCCACGGCCGAATGGGGACAATGTAGTCCTCCAGGTTCTTGCGCATGAGGGCCGCGGCCGCCCACGCAAACAACGCCAGAAGGGAGCCGAAGCCCAAGAAAATGGTGGGCGGATGGATGACCATCCAGTAGTTCAGCAGCGCGGGCGAAAGGCCGTTGCCATCGGGCGGCGTGCGCAGTTGACCCAAGATCGGGTCGATGAGGCGGAAGGGCGACTCGAACGTGAGGATGCCCGCCAAGCCCATGAGGAACGCACTGGCTACGCCCAGGTAACCGCGCTCGTCGGCGCCCGTCTTCTTGCGGGCGAGGGCCACAAACATCGCCGAGGTCACGGCCCAAAGAAGGAACGAACCTTCCTGTCCGGCCCACGCGGCCGAGATGCGATACCAGGGCTCAAGGTCGGCCTGGCTGTGCGCAAAGACGTAGCGATAGTGGAACTGGCCCGTGCTAGTGAGCGAAAGGAGCAGGCCAAAGGAGACGAAAACGCTCCAGGCACCCACGGCAAATCCGATCCGGGATACGCGAAGGCGGTTGGTGATGGAACCGATGACCGCCGCTAAGAAGCTGGCCATCGCCAAGAAAAGGAGGATGCGACCCGCGTCGCCGGCCAGCATCGACCACTGCGCGGGGGCTGGCCAATCCTGGGGGGCAATATCCGTGTTCACTTTTGGGCTACCTTCGGTCCGTCACCCTCATACCGAGACGGGCACTTGAGGAGCAAATCGCGAGCTTCAAATTCGGTGGTGCCCATGCCACCAATGGCCACGGCGCGGTCGGCCGTGCGGAGGTTGGCGGGGGCGGGGCCCTTGTAGACCACAGGCACGGTTTGTCCGTTGTCGTCCTTAAGGATAAAGCGCGTGGTGGAGCCGTCCATAACGGTCGTTGTGATCGTTCCCGGAACGATGACGCCCGCCAAGTGCAGGTTGTTGCCCTTCATGCTTTTGGCTTGCTCAACGTTGACGTAGGGGCTCGCCTGGGTAAGAAACATGGTCATCACCACGCCCAAAGCAACCACGGAACCTGCAATGAGGGCAATGACGCCGACCTTACGCTTGGTAGCTACACCTTTCATGGCCTTAACGTGAGTGTACGCAATTTCTGGCCCAACTCCCAATTTGGCCGGGGCCCTTGGGCGGGAACGAAACCACTTCGGCACGGGTTTTGCCATAATGGAAAGACAAGTTATGCGACGCTACGGACTGTTGGCAACCGTGGGGGTTCTGGGCCTCCTGTATGCGGTGGGACATTCGCAACCGGCCACCCCGGAGCAACGCGGCAAGTTGCCTCTGGACGAGCGCAAGTACGGCACCTTGCACTTATCCACGCGTTTGGGTTCGTTCCGGTCCATCAACTGCGAGGGCCGCATGGAATTTACGTTCACCGGCACCGTGCTCATCTCGCGGATGGAAGGGGATGTTCAGGTCACGGGCAACGTTCGCAAGGAGTACGAATTCGGAGATCGTAAGGTCTATTACGGAACGGGACGCGTGGTGGCCAACGGCAAGTGGCGCGCCATCCAGTGGTTCGGCAAGGATATGCGGGCCGTGTTCTACGGAAACGGTTTGGTCCGCGTGAACGGGGAATTTGATAGCAACCAAGACACGGGCCTCTTCTGGTACGACGATAAGGATCTCGCGTTGCCCTGGCCGGCCGCCAGTAGCCGCGACGTGATCGTGCCCGAGCCGTTTGTGAATCAACGAATTCAGCCCAAGATCAAGTCGTCCGGCGGCTAGTCTTGCTCACGCGGTCGTTCTGCCACCTACCTCGCGTCGGTCCTTCAACGGAAGCCGACCTGTGGCGGCAGGGTTGCACCTCATGGGATGCTTTCCTAGCCGACCCCAAGGGCTTCAATCTGCGCGGTTGCGACCCGGTGGAAGCTGAAGACATCATTCTGGCCAGCAAAGAGGCCCTCGACGCCCGGGATTATCGCTTCTTTGCGCGGCACTTCTCCAAGGAGATTTGGCGCACGTGGCCGACCTTTGCCGACCAAACCGTCTACTTGGATATCGAGACGGATGGGGGGCAATCCGGGTCGTCCATCACCATCATTGGACTCTACGATGATGTGGGCTTTCGTGGCTTGGTGAAAGGGAAGGACCTGCACGAGTTCCCCGACCTGCTGGAGCAGTACGGGATGATCGTGACGTTCTTTGGCACCGGATTCGATATCCCGATGTTGAAGCGGGGATTTCCGCGGGTGCCATTTGACCAAATCCACTTGGACCTGTGCATGGCGTTTAAGCGGCTGGGCATCCGGGGCGGCCTCAAAAAGATCGAAAAGCGATTCGGTTTGGAGCGTGGCGACGACACGGACGGCCTGGACGGGCGCGATGCGATTCGACTTTGGTATGCGGCCCAGCGCGGGCGCGAGGATGCGCTGGAGACGTTATTGGCCTACAACCGGGAAGACGTCGCGAACCTCAAGACCCTGGCGGACATTGCTTACCGCAGGTTGGAAAGCGAGCTACTCGGACCGCTGGGCCAGCTGAGCGGCAACCTCTTTGATCCGTCCCAACGCGACCTCTAAGCCTTGATCGTCTACGTCGCGGTGGGTGACAAACCGCAGGCGATACGGCCCGAAAGGCACGCACCCGACACCCACAGTGGCCAGCGCGTCCATCCAATCGTTGGCCGGGGCGGCGGTGTCCACCAGCACAATGTTGGTGGTGGGCGTGAGGGGAGTGAGGCCAGGAGTGCCGGTGAGGGCTGCCGCCAAAGTGCGGGCACGTCGGTGGTCCTCTGCCAGTTGGTCTCGGTCATCTAGGGCCACCAGGGCCGCCGCTGCCAGCAATCCGGATTGGCGCATGCCGCCACCGAGGCGCTTGCGCACATAGCGGGCTTCGTCAATGAAATCTGCTGACCCCAACAGGGCCGAACCCACCGGCGCGCCCAGCCCCTTGCTGAAGCACACCGACACCGAATCAAACATCTTTGTTAGTTCGCGCGGGTGCATGTCCAAAGCCGCCGCCGCATTCCACACCCGGGCTCCGTCCAGGTGGCATACAGCCCCTGCCGCCCGCACTTGGTCGGCGTGCGCCTGCAGGATGTCCGGCGGGATGACCGCGCCGCCATGGCGGTTATGGGTGTTTTCCACCGCCACGAACTTGACGCCCGGCGTGTGATGAGTGCGCTGCCAAAGCTTCCCGGCCACCACGGCCGGATCTGGAATCCCGCCCTGGCTGGGGTAACTGAGAGTGACCACGCCCGCCAAAGCCCCGGGGGCTCCGGCTTCGTAATACACCATGTGCGCCTCTTCTTCAAAGAGCGCGGCGTCGCCCGGGCGCGTGTGCACCATCAGGGCAATCTGGTTGCTCATGGTGCCGCTGGGCACAAACATGGCCGAGGGGAAACCTAAGAGTTCGGCCACCGATTCTTCAAGTTTTCTTACGGTTGGCTCATCGCCGAGCACATCATCACCCAGGGGGGCGGTGGCCATCGCGGCGTACATGGCCGGGGTCGGCCGGGTGACGGTGTCGCTGCGCAGGTCAATCATGGCTTAGCCGGCGTGGGTATTGGCAAAGGCCAAGGCACGGGTCCGAATGTCGGTCCAGGCTTCCAAGGAGAAGGCATGGTACTCGCGGGGATACTCGATCAACTCGCTCGTCACCCCGACGCCCTGGAGCGCCTGGTGGATGCGGCGGGCCTGGTCCACCGGCACAATTTCGTCGTCCTGACCGTGCAGAGTCAGCACTGGGGCAAGCCCGGTGCGCACATGAGAAATTGGGCTAGCTTCTGCCCACCGTTCGGGTGACTCATGGTGCGAGCCGCCCATGAATTGCTCCAAAAAGCTCAATGAGATGTCGTAATGCGTGTCGTCGGGGTTGCGCAGGTCGGTGATGCCGCACACGTTGATCGTAGCGCGCGGGCGAGTGAAATCTTCGCCACTCAAAGCCGGTGCCAGGGAAGCCATGAGCGAAAGATGCCCCCCGGCACTGTGTCCAAAAGTGGCGATGTGGCCGGGCTTGGCCCCGAGTTCAGCCCCGTGGCTATCCAGGTGGCGGAAGAACGCCTGCAGATCTTCAATCGCCGCCGGATACGGATACAAGGGCGCCAACCGGTACTCCACCGAAGCGGACGCCCAGCCGTTCTCGGCCCAGAACTCGGCCTCCGCGGCCATCATGGTGCGGTCACCGCTGATCCATCCCCCGCCGTGGATGAGCACTACCACCGGGAACGGACCCGCACCCTCCGGCGTGACCCAATCGAAGGCCAAAGAACCGCCCGGAGATGAATAGGAGTACGTGGAGTGACGCGCCATGCCGGGTTCATTCTAGCGTGTTAGTCAAAGAAAAACACCCTCGGCCTACGGGAGGCCAAGGGTGCGTCTGCGTGAAGGTAAGCCGAAAGTTAGTTCTTCTTCAGTTCTTCAACCGACTTGAGCGTGAGCGTGATCACCACCATGCCCAGGTCAATCGTTTGCGTGCCTTCGATGCTCGACTTGGTGGCAATGCCGTTGGTCATGTTCACCAGAATGGTGCCCACGGTGTTGCTTTCCAGCGTGCCTTCGCCGGCCATCGGCGAGGAGATCGGTACCGAACCCACGGTCGTCGAGGTGATCTTGGCGTGCTCCACACCGTCGATCATTTCGAAGCCTTCGACCTTGTATTCCACGGGGAGGCTCTTGTCGGAGGTCACCATGCCGCCGCTTTGCTCGTTCAGCACCTTGCCGATGTTGAGCTCGCTCTTCCAGGTCTGACCCACGGCCAGGGGGCCTTCCGGAAGCTTGGTGCCACTGATGCCGAGGTCGGCCATGGTTTGACCCATGCCGCCAATCGCCATCATGGTCATCGGGTCGCTCGTATCGCCACCCACCACGCGGATGTTGCGGACGGTCGCCAGTTCGTTCACTTCCCCGGCCACCACCACTTGCTCCATCACCTTGCCCGTGGAGTCAGCGTCCATACCCGGCATGGATTCGCCGGTGGATTCCGTTTTCACGTTGCGGGTGTGCCATTCAAACTTGGTCCAGCCGTCCACCGTGTCCTTGATCTTTAGCACGCGGGTGGAGGTCACCTTCGTGTCACTGGACTGTTCCATCATGCCCGAGATGGCCATGCTGGTTTCGCTCACGCTGTTGTAGGCGTATTCCGTATTGGCGGTGGGGCGGAATCGAAGAGTTCGATCCTGCGGGATCAGACCCGCTCCAGCGACCGCAACGGCCATCACAGCCGCCAACCACATACCCGTTCTTGCTCGCATTTACACTTGCTCCGTTCACGCAGTATATCTGCGTTCACTGGGTCAACGTGTACAGGTCCGGTTTGGATTCATCAGTTGGGACCCATGGACCGCATCTGGGTCTACATGAGTCATGAAAAATGACCAATAGTAAATACTAGGTTTGGGCTGGTCACCAGTCCGAAGGGGAGAAATTTGAATCAGGTACCGACGGTAGACATACATTTGTTTGGCCGTGTCCACGTTACTGAAGAAGGCAGAAAGATTACGTCCTTCCCAACGGCGAAGTGCCGTTCCTTACTTGCGTTTTTGGCGTTGCACCCGGGTTCCGGGCATCCACGCGAACTGCTGGGTGAGTTCCTGTGGCCGGAGGCCAGCGAAGATGTGGCGCGCACCCGCCTGAACGTGACACTGCACCTGCTTAAGAAGCATTTAGAGAGTGAGAACTCCAGCCTGGCTGACCATATCGAATCCGATCGCGATGGCATTCGGCTCGATCCGAGCGGAGTTCGCATCGATTTTGCTCAGTTCACGGACGCGAGTCTGCGAGCCGAGCGCACGACGGATGAAGATGAGCGCAAGGCGGCCTGGCAAGAAATTGCGCTGCTTTACACCGGCCCCCTCGCTACGGGGCTAAACGAGCCATTCCTTGAACCTTGGCGCGTGAGCGCCCGGCAAACCTATGTCGAAGCCGTCCTGAACTTGGCCACCGAAGCGCGGTTAGTGCACGGCCTGAATACGGCCCTCAAGTTCTTCCACCAAGCCTTACGGGTGGAAGGAGCGAACGCAGAGATTTACTCCGCGATGACCAACTGGTTTTCTCAAACGAGCCAGACGGTGGACGATGCGAAAGCCTCGGCCGATGCCATTGCCAAGAGCCTACGCAAAGCGATTTTGCGCACCGGACTGCCGGGAGTGTTCCCGGAACGCGCGATCTGTTCGGTGTTGGACACTGGCAACGTGACGGCCAACATGCTGGGCGAAGTGTGCGCCCACGAAGAGGCCCTGCACATGACGGGCCAACCCCGGGCGGCCTTTGCCAGCCCGCGCGTGGCTATTGCCGTGGCCCGCAAGCTGCAGGAGATGGCCCCCGATGCGCAGAGCGTGGTCCGTACCCGCGAAGTGACGCTGGCCGACCTGCCCGAGTGGCCAGTACCCACGGTGGAAGGGCTGCCCGCTCGCGCGATTTTGGTGGATGAGGTCTCGGCGATGCTGCTGGCCTCGGAAGGGGGAAGTCCGACCCTCAAGCGAGTCTCGGACGAGTTCTTCGCCGTGGCGTAATGCCACTGAGACGGAAGAAGGATTTGGCCCGGGCGGAGGGACTCGAACCCCCGACACCCAGTTCCGAAGACTGGTGCTCTATCCACTGAGCTACGCCCGGCCGGAGTGCAAATTTACCCGAGGCTTACGATTCTTCCGGAACGACAGAGGCAATTCGGGCCAGTTGGCGACTCACGGAGGCCCCTCGTTTGGGGTCCATTTCCCCCACCAGGGCGGCCACTTTCTCGACTTCCATCTTGCTCAGCACCAGGGCCAATTCGTCGTCCTTGAAGGTCGCGGATACCGCCATCAAGTCCTCGGTGGAGAGGGCATTCCACACCTTCGCCAGCTTCTTCGCGCCGAGTTCGGGGTCTAGAACCGGTTCCGGTACCTCGGGCTCCTCCTCCGGTTTCTTTGCTACCGGCGGGGCCGCGGGTTCAATCGGCTCCACCGTGGCGTCAATCTTCACTTCGGTGTCGGCATCGGGGGCATACAGGTCGGTGCCTTCGCCGTAGAGGTTCGCGGCCAGCTTGGCCTTCGGCGTGATGCCCGGAATCTTGATCACGCCCATAAACGCGGCGCCGCCCACCCCACCGATGAGGAGCACGGGAACGAGGATGACAATGGCTTTTTTCATGATCGGCTCTGATTGGCTTTATCCGTTTTGCCAGCGGCTCATGATCCGGCTGACGTAGTTTTGGGTTTCACGGTACGGCGGGATGCCGCCATGGCGGCGCACAGCCCCCGGCCCGGCATTGTAAGCAGCCAGGGCTAGGCGGGTATCGCCATTGAATTCGCGCATCATCTGCGCCAGGTACTTGGCGCCTCCGTTCAGGTTCTGCACGGGGTCCATCGGGTTGGTGACACCCAATGATCGCGCCGTGGCGGGCATCAATTGGGTCAGTCCTTGTGCGCCCACGGGCGAAACCGCCTGCGGGTTAAAGCTGCTTTCTTGTTCCACCAGCGCTGTCAGCAAGCCGACATCCACGCCGTGGCGGGTGGCCGCGGCAGCAATCTCAGTGGCAAAGCGGGAATTCGCCACGACTTGGGTGCCCGGTTGACCAATTGCGCCGCTGAGGGTAACCCCGGATGACATTGGGTTGAAGGGGGCAAAGCCGTTCGGGTCGACGCTCGCCGGCAGGGAACCCGACATTGCGCCCGGTGATCCTGTTTGCAACGCCATCAAATTGTCAAACTGGCTCGCCATGCCCGTGGCCGCCGGCCGAAATCGCTCGACACGCGCCTTCAGTTCTTCCATCCGTTGTTGGGCGCGTTCGGCCCCCATCGGTTGCAATCTCATGCCCATCTCCTTTGCGTAGCCCATTCATCCAGGGCCAAGTTTTCAAGTCGATCTTCTTCGGCCAGCCACTCGGCGTAGCGCTTCTCGCGCAATCGCTCAATAGCCTCGGCGTCTTGTCGCGCCTGCAAGTAAGCCTTTTGAGCTTCCTCTTCTTCCATTACCAGGATCGAGATCACGGTTTCCTGGGAGCTCACATCGTCTGTTAGCCGCAAGATCATGGCGTCCTGGCTAAAGCGGTCCGTGAGGTCGCGGGCGGGGAAGCTGGCAATGGCCGCCAGGCGCTGACGGATCTCATCCCGTTCCGCTTCGGCCTGCACGCGCCGGGCAATGGCTTCGAGGTAGAGCCGCTTGGCCTCTTCGCGAGCGCGATCACGCACCTTGCGCACCGTCTCCAGGCGGAATTTGAACTTAGCCATTGGCCAGCATCTCCATCATCTGGTAGCTCTCGGTGGGCTCCGTCCACTCCTTCTTGTCTTGCTTCAGGAATGAGTTGATGCGCGGCCACTGTTGCACGGCAAGGTCGGCGGCGGGGTTCTGGCCTTCTTTGAAGGCCCCGATGTTGATGAGGTCTTCAATCTCTAGATAGTCCGACATCCGTTGACGCAGGGTCTGGGCAGCGCTGACGTGGCTCGGATTGGTGACCATGGGTTGGACACGGCTCAGGCTCTGGGCGATGTCAATCGGCGGGTAGTGCGCGCGGCTGGTCAGGCGGCGGCTCAGCACAATGTGGCCATCCAGGATGGATCGCGCGGCATCGGCAATCGGCTCGTTGGTATCGTCGCCGTCCACTAGCACGGTGTAAATCGCGGTGATCGCGCCCTTGTCACTGCAACCTGCGCGCTCCATCAGGCGGGGTAGCAGGGCAAACACGCTGGGGGTGTAACCCTTGGTGCTGGGCGGCTCGCCCACGGCCAGGCCAATCTCGCGTTGCGCCATGGCAAAGCGCGTGACGGAGTCCATCATCAGCAGCACGTTCTTGCCTTGGTCGCGGAAGGCTTCGGCAATCGCCGTCGCCGTAAGGGCGGCCTTTAGACGGAGCAGAGCGGGCTCGTCGCTGGTGGCGCACACCACCACGCTCTTGGCCATACCTTCCGGCCCCAAATCGTTTTCCATGAACTCACGGACCTCGCGGCCGCGTTCACCTACCAGGGCGATCACGTTCACGTCGGCGCTGCCTTTACGGGCGATCATGCCGAGCAAGGTGCTCTTTCCGACGCCTGAACCGGCGAAGATCCCGACGCGCTGACCAACGCCCATCGTCAAGAATCCGTCAATCGCCCGGACCCCGGTGCCGAACGGTTCTTCGATCATCTTCCGTTGCAGCGCGTTGGGCGGGGAAGCCACATTGGGGTAAGTAGGCAGGTCGCCCAGGGGGCCCTTGCCGTCCATCGGTCGGCCCAGGGCATCTACCACGCGGCCGAGCATGGCGTCGCCCACCGGCACGCGCAGGCATCCGTCGGTCGGACGAACGGCGCTACCGGGGCCAATCCCGTGCAAGTCACCCAGAGGCATCATCAGCACGCGGTCGCCTCGGAAGCCCACCACTTCGCAGGGCACACTTTCGCCGCCCGGAGTGTCCACCGTACACACGTCGCCGACGTGCGCCATGGGGCCACGCGACTCAATAATCAGGCCCACGACTTGCTCAACGCGCCCTTGCAATTGGTGCCGGGTCGTGCGCTCAATCGCGCGCTTCATCGTCTCAAAGCGGGGGGCAATCACGCGGCATCCTCCAGGTGATTTTCGATGCGCTCCAGGTAGCCTTCGACGGTGGCATCAATGATGCCGGCTTGGGTTTCCAGGCGGCAACCGGCTTCGATGTTTCGATTCGGTCGCACCACCAGCCCCTGAACCGAGCCCGTGGCTTGCAAGAGGTCGTTGAGGCGCGCTTCGACCAAGCCCATGTCCATGGGATTGACGTGGAGCTGAACTTCGGTGCCGCCAATGACTTCGTTGAGGGCGCGGCGCACAATGGCGAGAATGCTGTCTCGGCTGAGAGACAATTCTTCGGCCAGGGCTTCGCGGGCAATATCTGTAACCGACTCTGTTAGCTGACTTTCCGCCGTCTCAGCCCACTGCTTCACGGCCACCTCGGCCTCCCGCACAATGCGCTCAAGAGCGTTTCGTACGGACTCAAATTCTTGGGCAAGCTGGGCACTGTGCTCCTCGCGAGCTTCCACCCGGCCCTTCGCGTAGCCATCACGGTAACCAGATTGCTGGCCGTCACCGAAGCCCACCATATAGCCTTCGGTCTTGCCTTGTTCGCGGGCTTGTTCGCGCAGTTCGGCCAGTTCGGTGCGAGCTTTCCCGCTCACGCGGCGGATCAAGTCGTCCTTGCCAATCGGCGGCAGCTTGTCGATCTGGTCAACAAACGCGCTGGTCGTCACCCCACCGCGCAGAATGTGCTTAGACAAGGACGTCGTCCTCGCCGCGTCCAATCTGCAGTTCGCCGCTTTCTTCCAGTCGGCGGATAGCGGCCACGATCTTCTTCTGAGCCTCTTCCACGTTCTTCATTTTCACCGGACCCATGAATTCCATTTCTTCCTTCAGCTGGTTCACGGCGCGTTCGGACATGTTCTTGTAGACCTTCTCGCGGACTTCTTGGCCCACCGCCTTGAGCGCCGTCGCCAGATCCTTGCCTTCAACCTCGCGGAGGATGGACTGCACGGCACGGTCGTCCAACTGCACGATGTCTTCGAAGGTGAACATCATGTTGCGGACTTCGTCGGCGAGTTCCGGATTTGTCTCGGTGAGTTGTTCGAGGATGAGCTTTTCCGTCGCGCGGTCCACGCGGCCGAGCAGGTCCACCAGCGCCTTAGGGCCACCGGCCTTGCTCAGTTCAGTGCTGATCACGTTCGAAACCTTCTTCTCCAGTTGCTTCTCCACCTGGCGGATGACTTCCGGCGGGGTTTGGTCCATGAGGGCAATGCGAGCGGCCACATCCGCGCGAAGCTCTTGCGGCAAGCGCGAAAGGATCGGCGCACTCTGGCTGATCGGCATGTAAGCCATGATCAACGCAATCGTCTGCGGGTGCTCGTCTTGGATAAAGCCGAGGAGCTGTTGCGGGTCGGCCTTCTTGAGAAACTCGAAGGGAATGACCTGCATTGCACTGACGACGTTGTTCATCATCGCGTCGGCCGCTTCTTCACCAAAGGCCTGGATAAGCGCCTTGCGAGCATTTTCAACGCCGCCTTCGGCGATAAAGTCTTGGGCCTGGGCGACCTCGTGGAACTCATCCACCACCTTTTGTCGCGTTTCCGGACCGACCTTTTCCAGCCGGGCCATCTCCAGCGAGACTTGCTCGATCTGCTCCTGAGAAAGATGCTTCAGCACGTCGCCCGAGAGCTTCGGGCCAAGCACGGCCAGGATGATCGCGGCCTTGCGGCGGCTTGAGAGTTCAGGGTTCGTGGCTTTGCGGGCGGCACTCATAGTGTTCTCCTTGCGATCTCCTTAGCGGTCTTCCGAAATCCACGATTTCAGCAACATGGCCACCGTTTCCGGTCGCTGGCGGGCGAGTTTCTTAATCTGTTCGAGCGGGAGGTCGAGGCGCTTCTTGATGCCTTCCACGTCCACGTTCTCATCGTCCGGGTCGAGGCCGAGAGCCTGCATGACTTCCGACATCGTTTGCGCCTTGTCAATCAGGGCCGCCTGTTCGGATGTGGCAGTGGCCTTCAGCATGGCCCTGTCATCCGCGGTTAGCAGTTCGGCTTGTTGAGCGCGGGCAAGTTCCAGAACCTTCTGGTTCGGGCCACCCGGCATCAGGGCACTTGCACCCCCGCCCTCCACGACTCGCAGAGCGGCGCGGTGATCGTTCTTCACCATGCGCGCGGTGCTCTCATCCAGGGCCAGTAAGCCTTCGGCCGGGATGTAGTTCGTCACCGGCTTGGGCGCGGCCTTGCCAATCGCCTTGGTGAGCATGAAGCCCACGGCGAGAAGGGCGGCAATCGGGAGGAAGCTCACGACCTGCTGCATCGTCGCGCTGGACTTGGCGGAAGCTGCGGCCTTCTTCTGCTCCTCTGCGGTCGAGGTGTCGAACTTGGTGGCCGTGACGGTCGCCTTGGTCTCTTCGGTGTTGGTGATGCCCGAGGCGGCGTCGTAGGCTAGGCCAGTGAAGCCCGCTACGGCCTGTTGCACGGCCTTCACGTCTTCCACCTTTTCGGCGTCCACCAGCACGGTCACGGTTTGGCTCTTCACCGAACCCTGGGCGCGCTTGATGGTCTTGTTAATCTGGGTTTGCGGCACTACGGCGTAGGTGCTTTGCATCTCGTAGCCGCTGTCGCTGCTGCCGGCGTTGTTGGTGGCTCCGGCGATGTTGGCGTCAATGCCGGCCGGGCCGCCCGCATTGGGGTTGGCGCCATCCAGCTTTTCGGTCACCTTCTCTTGCACCACACCTTCGTCCACCTTGGTCTGGTTGCTTTGCTCGGTCACCTCGTCCATGTCGAGCTCGACATTGATGTGGGCCTGGGTGTTGCCCGGGCCGAAAGCGCGGTCCAGGATCGCCTGCAAGTCGCGCTGGCGGATCAGGCTTTCTTCGCGCTCCGCTTCTCGCTTGCGGCTCGCGCTCGTGCCGCCGGATTCTTCGGTGCCGTCAAACAGCAATCGACCGAGCGTGTCGGTGACGGTGATGTTTTCGCGCTTCAGGTTCGGCACGGAGTTCTGCAGGAGCAGCGCAATGGCGCGGCCCATCTCCGGCGAGACCATTGCGTCGGAAGTCGTGCCCAAGATTACGGCCGCGCTCGAATCCGCATTGCGGTCCAGCACACGGCTGCTTTGTCCGATGTTGAGGCGCACGGTGGCGGAAGAAATGCCTTCCATACTCTGAATGGACTGCGCCAATTCGCCTTCGCGAGCGGCGACCAACCGGGCCTTTTCTTGCGCCGGGGTCGTCATGGCGTTCATGCCTTCAATGAGTTCAAATCCTTGCTGGCCGGAGCGGGGAAGGGCGCCGGCGGTGGCCAGCTTCATCTTGGCGCTGGCGACCATTTCGGCGGGTACCAAGACGTCGCCTCGGTTACCAATCTCCACCGGAATGCCTTCTCGGTTCAGGGCGTCCACCACTTTGCCCTGATCCTCGGGGGTCAACCCCACGTAGACAGGGCGCATGGCCGGCTTGCTGGTGAAGAAGACTGCCAGCGAAACCAGCACAATGAGGAATGCACTCCCAAAGAGCGTGACCAGTTTTTGCGTCCGGTCCGCTGTGATCCACCATCCTTTAATTCGAGCTGCGAGGGCTCCCATAACCGCTATCCAAAGTTGCGGTCAACCGTTGTCGTAACTACACTTGCATGCGGCTGATTTCTTGGTAGGCTTCCAACAACTTGTTGCGCACTTGCATGGTCAATGCCATGGCCGTGCTTGCCTTTTCCATCGAGATCATCACGTCGTGGATTTCCACCGGTTGACCCGCCATCATTCGGTTCTGCATCTCGCGCGCATCAAGTTGCTGCGAGTTGACCTCCTGAATGGCGTCCATCAACTGTTGCCCGAAGCTCGCTGAATCGTCCTTCAGCGCGGGCGTGGCGGCAGGGGTTCCCTGAGTCGGGATCCGGGCTGCACTAACGTCGATTCTCATGGGTTACTCCGTGTTTAGCGTTGTCCAATCGAAAGGGCCGAACGCGCCATATTGCGCGCGGCGTTAAAAGCGGTGATGTTGGCCTCGTAGGCGCGAGTGGCACTCAGCATGTCCACCATTTCCTTCACGGGTTCCACGTTGCTGTACTCCACGTAACCCTGCGCGTTGGCGGCGGGGTGGCCGGGGTCATACACCTGGCGGAGCGGCGTTTGGTCGGTGCGGATGGCTTGCACACGCACGCCATTCGGGCCGGACTGCAACGAAGTGATTTGGCGGCGATAGGCGGGCGTGCCGTTGGCCGAAATGCTGTTCGCGTTGGCGATGTTGCTGCTGATAACGTCCATGCGGAAGCGCTCGGCATGCAGGCCGGAGCTACTAATCGCCATCGCTCGGTTTAGGTTCATGGATTAGCGTCCTCCTTGGATCACGTCGCGCATGCCGGAGAAGTACCGGCGCGTCATGTCGGTCAGCATCTGGTAGCGGATTTCGTTGTCGGCCATGGCCGCCACTTCCTGCTCCAGGTTCACACTGTTGCCGTCCACGCGGACGGGGCCTTGCATCTCTTGGATGCCTTCGGTGCGCTTGAGGGCGCGGTTAAATCGTCGGGGGGAGTGCTGCGTGTTCGCCTCGTCCAGGGCAATCCCAAAGTCCACGTCGCGGCGCTTGTATCCCGGCGTATTCACGTTGGCCAGGTTCTCGGAGAGAACTCCCTGGCGTTCGGTGGTTCGGCCCAACGCGCGCTGCAGGTTGGTGGCGTGCGGTCCAAATAAGCGATCGAACATGACTTTCTGGCAAGCAGTTGCTGGCCCATCAGTTCTCTCGGGAAAAACCCGCGTTTTCCTCAGGGTGATTTCGAAATTTGTCATCATGAGGACATGGCGATGAATGCCGACGCCCTGCGGGCGAGCGTCGTGTCGGATTACTCCGAACATCTCAATCCGGGTTTGGCGAAGCTCATGCAGTTCGCGGGCTTTGGGGTGGAAGTGCAAGCCGAGGGCATGTACATCACCGACCAGGACGGTCGTCAGTACCTCGATTTCCTGGGCGGCTACGGCGTGTTCAGCCTCGGCCATCGCCACCCGGACGTGCTGAAGGCGGTGGTGGATCAGCTCCAAAAGCAGCCGCTCAGCAGCAAGACGTTCTTTAACCCCGTGCAAGGGGCGCTGGCGCGCCGCCTGGCCGAAGTCGCTCCGGAAGGTCTGAAATATACATTCTTCTCCAACAGCGGGACAGAAGCGGTGGAAGCCGCCCTCAAAATGGCCCGCGCCGCCACCGGCCGCACCGGGTTTGTCAGCACCGAAGGGGGCTACCACGGCAAGACCCTGGGCGCCCTGAGCGTGACAGGCCGCGAGAAGTACCGCAAGCCGTACCAGCCGTTGGTGCCGGGCGCGAGCTTCGTACCCTACGGTGACCTTGCCGCCGCCGAAGCGGCGATCAACGAAACCACGGCGGCTTTCATCGTGGAAACCGTGCAAGGGGAAGGGGGCGTGCACGTGGCACCGGCAGGCTATCTGGCGGGGCTGCGCGCGGCCTGCGACCGCGCTGGGGCGCTACTGATTGCCGACGAAGTGCAAACCGGCTTGGGCCGCACGGGCAAGTGGTTTGGCTGTGACCACGAGCAGGTCCGCCCCGACCTGATGACCCTCGCCAAGGCGCTGGGTGGCGGGGTGATGCCGATTGGGGCGACCATGGGCACGGCTGCGGTTTGGAACAAGGTCTTCGCCGATAACCCTCTTACCCACACTAGTACCTTTGGGGGTAACCCGCTGGCTTGCGCCGCTGGCCTGGCCGTGCTCGACATCATGGAGCGAGACAACCTGGTGGAGCGCGTGGCGACCCAGGGCGACCGATTGCAGGCCGCCCTTAAGGAAGCCTTCAAGGATCAGCCCCTGGTGGCCGAGGTGCGAGGCCAGGGTCTGCTCATTGGGGTCGAATTCGCGGAAGATGAAGTCGGCGAACTCGTGATTGCCCAGATGATGAAGCGCGGCGTGATTGCCGCCTACACGCTCAACAATCCAAGGGTCATCCGGATGGAGCCGCCTTTCTTGGTGACGGACGAGCAGATTGACCACGCGGTCAACTGCCTGAAGGAATCGGTGGCGGAAACCGCCGATCTTATCTCCGCGTTCGCTTGATCGGGGCAGTGTAACCGGGCTTACCAGCTCGATTCGAGCTGGTAGGTCATGGTCACCGACCCTTTCGCCGGAACCTTGACCAAGAAGTACATGGCCGTCGCGTCGATCTGCGTGTAAGGGTGGCTGGCGTTCGAGACTTTGCCCGAGAGCCAGTTCCGCTCGATGAAGTGCACTTCCTCGTCGGTGTCGTGGCGGTTATGGAAGGTGATTTCGAACGTCTCGCGGCAGGCGGATTCCGCCGGCCCCATCCACTCAAACCCCGTGCGTTCGCGTTGAATGGTGACGTGGCTGGCATGCCCCGCCAAGAGGGTGATGGAGCCATCGGGGCTCACATGGTCCAAAGTGTCTTCGTCCAGGACAGTGGTGGCCCCGGCCGCATCGCGCTGGAAAATGCGCACCTGGCCCGGGGGCAGGGCCCGGCCCAATTCATTATCCGCCGAATTGCGGAAGGCGAACAGCATCAGCGGGCGGAACGTACCCACGCCTTGCGGCTTCTCGTTCGGTTTGGCGTCGCGCAGGTTGGCGAGCGGGTCGCTCACCAGGCGGCGACTCAAAGCGATTTGCAGAGCTTCACTGTAGAGAACTTGCTTGGTTTCCGTATCCCGAATGCTCATCGGGCGCTGAATGTGATACTCGCGGGCTTCGGGCACGCTCAAGTCACGGGCTAGAAACTCGTTGGAAGGTTCCTTCGATTCCGGTTGGCCAACGCGTTTCCCTTGCTCATTCATCACCCGGACATGGGCATTGTTGATGTCCCGCCCGGACTCGTTGGTGATGGTGATCCAGCCGGAGAATTCGCCCTTGGTGCCCGTGGGGTCCACGTAAAGGACGTAGCCCGCCTTCCAGCTCACGCCGCGGGTGATGTAGCTGAGCTCGACATTGTTTTCGCCGGCGATCTTGGAGGAAACCTCCCAGACCAGGGCCGGTCGGTAGTAGAAATTCTTGGGGATCTGTGCCAGTTCTAGCTGGCCGCTCGGGCTAAGGATAAATCGACCGTCGTCGGCCTTAAAGACCAGGCCATCCCACGTCGGGCCATCTTCGCCGCCCGGGATGACTTGCTTGGGCGCGCTGAGAATGAGACCGGCGGTGCGCTCGCGGGCCTTCTCGCTCAGGATGCGTGAGAGGACGGCCTTGCGGCCAATCGCCTTGCGCAAAAGCTCCGTAGGGTCCATGCTGTCGAACCTGAACGTCTGTTCGACGATGGCGAAGGAACCTGGATTGCTGAGCGAACGCACGCCCACGCTGTTCGGGTCGATGTGCTCGGCAATGTCCTCCACGACCAAGGTCTGCTCTCCCACGCGCAGATAAATGGTGCGGCGTTCCTTGACGAGGCCGAAGCCCTCCAGATAGACCGTCAATTCGGTCTTATCCGGCTGACTCGCCATTGCGCCCAACGTTCCCAAAGCCATCGAGGAGATACCCTTCCCTCACTTTATCGGCATTTCATCTCCGAATCATTCCCCATCCCGAAACGAATGACGGAAATCGGGGGGAGATTAAGCGACGGGTTGGTATTGAGCGAAGAGTTGGCGCGCCACGGCGAGTTCCTCTGGCGAGAGCGGTACGACCGGCAGGCGCATATGCTGCGTGTCAAATCCTTGGTCGGCCAGCAGGGACTTGAGTGGCGAAGGATTGGGGCCGCTGAAGCAGGCCGCAATCGCCGGTTGCAGGGCGTGGTGCCAGCGCCGGGCGAGCGCGGGATCGGTGGCAAAACACTCGATCATCGCCTTGAATCCACGCCCGGCCACATGGGCCGCCACGCTCACCAGGCCGTAGCCGCCCACCGCCAGGATGGGCAGCGTGAGGCCATCATCCCCGCTATACACGCGGAAATCGCTGGGGGCAAGGCGGCACACATCGCTGATTTGGCCCATATTGCCACTCGCTTCCTTCACGGCGGCAATGCGCGGGTAGTTCTCAATCAGCCGCATCAGGGTCGGCGTATCCAGATTGATGGCCGAACGGGGCTGGATGTTGTAGACCATGATCGGCAGGGTCGTGGCCTCGGCCACCGCCGCAAAGTGCGCGTAGAGGCCCGCCTGCCCGGGGCGGCTGTAATACGGATTGACCAGCATCAGGCCGTCGCAGCCGCGCTTTTCGGCGGCTTGGCTCAGGTGGATGCTGTGCTGGGTGTCGTAGGAACCCGCGCCAAAGACGATAGAGGCCCGGTCGCCCACGGCTTCGCGCACGGCATCGAGTAGGTCGAGCTTCTCATCGTCGGTGAGGGTGGGGGATTCACCCGTGGTCCCGCTGACCACGATGCCGTCGTTGCCTTGCTCGTCCACCAAGTGGGCGGCGAGGCGCTGAGCTTCGGCCAAATTGACCTGGCCATCGGCGGTCATCGGCGTGACCATGGCGGTCAGCAGGCGTCCCCAATTGGAGCGAGAAGTCATGCCCTGACTATACCGAGGTGCGCTTCAGGAGCAGCTCCAAGATCCGGTCCACCACCGCCTCGGGCGTGAGGCCAAAGGACTCGATGATCACCGCATCTTCCGCCAGCATGAGCGGCGAATCGGCGCGGGTGTAGTCGCGATAGTCGCGGCTGATGACGTCCTTGATCACCATCGGCAGAGTGTCGGTCACCCCCCGGGCTTTGCTTTCTTCCCACCGGCGGCGACCCCGCTCTTCCACACTGGCCGTCAGGAAGATCTTGAGTTCGGCTTTCGGGGCGACCACGGTGGTCACGTCGCGACCTTCCAGCACGAAGCCTCCTGCCTCAATGATGCGCTGCTGCTGCGCTACCAGGGCCTGGCGGACGCCCGAATGTTCGCTCAGGCGGCTGGCATCCTGGCCGATTTCGAGCGTGCGAATCTCGTCGCCCACGTCCGCTCCGTCCACCACCAGGCGGGCAGGCAGCCCCTGGAATTGAAGGTCGACTTCGTTCGCCAGGCGCGTCATCAGGCCCGCGTCCGCCACGTCGAGCTTGTCGCGGTGGGCGGCCCAGGCAATGCCTCGGTACATCGCGCCGGTGTCCAGCATCGCGAGGCCGGTGCGCTGGCACACCATGCGAGCCACGGTGGATTTGCCCGCGCCGGCGGGGCCATCAATGGCGATGACGGGACGAGGCTTCATGACCTCAGTTTATCTACCCTGGAGGGTGCGCAGGTGCTCTTGGAAGTCGGGGTAGCTGGTCTGGATGCTCTCCGCGCCGGAAATCCGCGTGGTCCCCTTGGCCACCAGCCCGGCAATGGCAAAGCTCATGGCGATACGGTGATCGTGGGAGGCTTCCACTTCGGTGGCGGTCAGCGTGGTTGGCCCGTTGATTTCCATCCCGTCCTCGTGCACTGTTACGTCCGCGCCCATGCGGATTAGCCCCTCGGCCATGGTGGCGATGCGGTCGGATTCCTTCACGCGCATCTCCTGGGCGTCGCGGATGATAGTGCGCCCTCGGCACTGGGTGGCCAGCACGGCCAGCACGGGAATCTCGTCAATCAAACGGGGCACCAGATCGCCAGAAATCTCAAAGGCCTTGAGTTCGCGATCCCCCCGGACGATCAGGTCGGCCACGGGTTCTCCCGAGTCTTCCCGCAGACCTTCTAAAGTTACGTTGGCCCCGGCGGCCTCCAGCACTTCCAGCAGACCCGAGCGGGTGGGGTTGACGCCCACGTTGGTCAGGCGCACTTCGCTGCCCGGGATCATCGCGCCCGCCACGGCAAAGAACGCTGCACTACTAATATCGCCCGGGACGGTGAATGTAAACGGCGCCCACGTAGCACCGCCGACCACGCCGACGCCCCGCTCATCTCGCATGAGGTTGACGCCCAGCGATTCCAGCATGCGTTCGGTGTGGTCGCGGCTCAGGGAAGGTTCCCGCACCCAGGTTTCGCCCTGCGCGGCGAGGCCGGCAAGGAGCACACAAGACTTCACCTGGGCGCTGGCGACCGGCGAGACGTATTCGATGCCTCGCAGATGTTGCCCATGAATGTTGAGCGGCGGGGTGTCGCCTTCCACGCTGGCGCCCATGAGCCGAAGCGGAGTAGCGACGCGCCCCATCGGCCGCTTGCTAAGCGAAGCATCGCCCACCAAAATAGCTTCAAGCCCCGGCCGACCGGCGAGGATGCCCGCCAGCAGACGCATAGTGGTGCCGCTATTGCCGCAGTCCAGAACGCCCTCGGGTGAGGTCCATCGCTCAGGCGCAAAGACCATCGTCATCGCGTCGGCTCCTTGTTCGCCAGCCTCAAAGTGATCGGCATCCGCGCCCAAGTCCACCAGACACTGTAGCGTGCTCTCGCAGTCGGCACCGTTCAGGGGCTGATAGATGATGCTGGGTACGCCGGGTTGCGCCATTGCGGCAAAAAGATAGGCGCGGTGCGTGAGGGATTTATCCCCCAAGACTCGTACTGAACCCTTTAACGGGCCACTTCTTTCGACTTCAAATACGCTCACGGCACGATTCCTAAGGACTCTTCTTCCCCGGCCATCACATTCATGGCATGCACGACTTGGGCGGCACCGAGCTTGCCGTGGATGTCGGCCATCACCAAGATGGTGAGCAAGCCGGTGGGGCCGTCGCCGGGGCTCCACCGCAGTTGATAGAGCGCATGCGGCTGATTGAGCACCTGCGCCGCGTGCCATTCTTCGGCGGTGTGGCGATGCACAAAGAAGGAACGGCCGTAGGCTTCCTCAAAGAGTTCGTCGTACTCCTGCGGGGTATCGGTGGAAGGCACCTCCACATGGATGATGGCGGCTCGCACCGTTTCCATCTCCATCGGCGAAACCTGCACGATTGGCTCCTCTTCGGCGCCTAGAGATGCTAGGGCCGCGTTCAAGTCCTCATCATCGCCCTCAAAGGAAAGCTGAATCACGGGCGTATCGCACACCAAGCCCGCCCGCAGGAGCGGCCCCAGTGCGATGAGGGCCAGGGTGGCGGCGGGGCCGGGCACCGAAACCTGATCCGCGCACACCATGGGGTTGTTGTCCATCAACTCCACCAGGCCGTAGACCTCGGCATCCGGTTGGGCAACCTGGACGCCACGTTGCCATTCACCCACTCGGAAGGGAAGCGCTGCCGTGCCGCTCACCTCGCCCCGCTCAACATGCGGGTGGCGAGAGATGAAACGCTCCAGTGGGGCGGCCAGGCCCGACGGCACAACGATCACTTGCGGGTCACCTCAATTCGCACGGGTACCGAGCGGCGGGTGCCACTTTCATTGACCGTCAGCACATAGGAGAAAAAGAGCCGGATGAGGCGGCCGTGCTTGGCATCCACCAGGGCACTGCCCGAACCTCCTCCGCTCAGGTTGCCTCCCAAGAGCGTGCTGCGGAAGAAGAAGTGCGCCACGTCGCGGCCGGCCAACTTATCCACCCGGCGGAGAATGCACACCGAGGTGCGCTCGGTGATTCCAAACGGGGTTTGAAACTTCTTGTCAAACAGGATGAACTCCTGGTCCGGCAGGATGGGATCGGGCGGCAGGCGGAACCAACTGAACGGCACGATGGGCCGAGAGATCATCTGGCCCTTGTCGCCAACCTTGATCACGGTGTCCTCCGCCAGCGAAGGGCCTTCGACAACCATGCGCAGGTCGTAGCGATCGAGAACCAACCGCTTCACCTCAAAGGTCTCGGTGAACTCCCGCCCGATGGTGCCGTTTTGGGGGTCAAAGACGGTTTCCTTGACCACGAAGGCATGACGCTCGCCGACTTCCCACTTGATGCGGAAATCCGTGGGTTCGGCCTGCATGGCCAACACCAGGGCGAGCGCGCCGGGGCTGATCACTACGGTGCGTTAACCCTTCGTGATGGCAACCATCTCGACTTCGTAAATCAAGACCATGTTGGGCTCCACGCCTTGGAAGCCTTGCACACCCCAACCGAGCTTCGGCGGAATCTTGATGCGACGCTTGCCCCCCACACTCATGCCGCGCACCGCCCAGTCGATACCGGGGATGGCTTGGCGCTTGCCGATCTTGAATTGGTCGGGCTTGGCGTTGCGCTTGCGGCTGTCGTCAAAAACGGTGCCGTCTACGTACTTGCCCACGTAGTGCACGCTCACGGTGTCGCCCTCCGCGGCGGCGGGTCCGGTGCCCTTGGTGATGTCGTCCACGACGAGGGTTTCCGATTCGGACGCCGGGACCATGTCCACGATCTCAATCTCGAATTCAAGGCCGGACTTCGGCGGAATGGTGGGCGCGCGGCCCTCGTCGCCATAGGCCAGGAAGGAGGGGATTTGCAGCTTGTACTTGCCGCCCTTCTGCGTGTTCTTCAGGCCCTGATTCCAGCCCGCAATCACGCCCATGCCGCCCAGTTCGATGGCAAACACGTTGCGCCCGGGCTTGTTGATGTTCGAGTCGAATTCAGCCCCGGTCTTCAATCGGCCAACATATCGGGCGTAAAGGAGGTCACCATCGGCGGCCTTGGGTCCGGTCCCCGGCGTGATGGTTTCGACCGTCAACTTTTCGAAATCTCCAGGCCCCGTCGTCTCCTTGGGCCCGCATCCGCTGGCCACGATCCAGGATAGAGCACCTAAGGCCATCAGGCACAACGAACCGCGATTGCGCATCTCCCCCATGGTACCTGGCACGCCACCGGTACACTTGGCCCTCAGGCATGGTCAAAAAGTCGGGAAAGTCCCGCGAGCCTCAGGGACCGGCGACGATCCAAAACCGGAGGGCGCGATACGATTACGAAATCCTTGATACCTTAGAGACCGGAATGGTCCTGCAAGGGAGCGAGGTGAAGTCGTTGTACGCCGGCCGCGCCCACATTGCCGACGCCTACTGCCGCATTGTGAACGGGGAATTGTGGGTGTATCACCTCGACATTGAGCCCTGGACGCACAGCAGCGCGTTCACTCCGGACCGTCGCCGGGACCGAAAACTCCTCGCCCACGCCCGCGAAATCGTCCTCTTGGAACGGCGCGCGCAGGAGCGAGGGCTGAGCATCATTCCGCTCTCGATCTACTTCAAGAACGGGAAAGCCAAGATGCTCGTGGGCACCGCGCGAGGCAAGCACAACTACGATAAGCGCGAAACCCTGAAGGACAAGGAAACGAAGCGCGACCTCCGCCGCGAGCTTCGAGACCTGTAACTCCCCTTACGGTTCGATCTCGACGCCCGGATCCCAGCCCTGCTCGCTGGCGCGCATCAGGATTTCGACTTCCATATCGCGGTCCATGCGGATTTGGCAGGAAAGGCGGAACTGACCCAGAACGCCGTCTTCTTCCAGGCAGGCGCGCTCGTCGTCACCCATCGGCGGCTCCTCGCCCTTAATGGTGACGCGGCAGGTGGTGCAACGGGCATTGCCTCCGCAGCGGTGGCTGACATCCTCGCCGTTTTGCTCAAGGGCCAAGGCGAGCTTGGTGCCCGATTCCACCACGTAACTTCCGCCACCGACGACGTCCAAACGATGCTGACTCACGGGGTGCAATCTACCTTGCGGTAAGGTCCGAAGCACAATGGTCAACCAAGCGCGACTGGTCGAACTGTTCAAGACCCTTTGCCTTATCAATGCCCCGGCTCTGGAAGAGCGCCCGGCGGTGGATTACGTCAAGAACTTGCTCACCGAAATGGGCTTGGAGGTGGTGGAAGACAACGCCGGGGAAGTCATCGGCGGGAACGCCGGCAACGTCATTGCCACCTGGCGCGGCACCCGGCCCGACGCCCCGCGCATCTATTTCTCCGCCCACTTCGATACCGTGGAGCCCACCGAGGGCCTGGTGATCGGCGAGCGTGATGGCGTGCTCTACACCGAAAGCGACACGATTCTCGGTGCCGACGACAAGGCGGGCATGGCCGCCATTATCGAAGCCCTACGCGTGATGAACGAGACGGGCGAGGAGCACGGGGATGTAGTGCTGCTGCTGCCGGTGGCCGAAGAAATTGGCCTGAAGGGCGCGGGAGCGCTGGACATCCAGTCTCTCGATCTCGACTTTGGATACGTGCTGGACACCGGCCCGCCGGTGGGCACCTATGTGAACCGCACCGCCACCCACGACAAGCTGGACATCACGGTCATTGGCAAGCCGGCCCACGCGGGTAAGCACCCCGAGGACGGCATCAACGCCCTGTGCGTGGCGGCCGATGCCATCAGTCAGCTCAAGATTGGCCGGGTCGGCCCGGAGACCACGAGTAACCTGGGCATCGTCAGTGGCGGCACGGGCACCAATGTGGTGATGCCGAGCGTGAACATCAAAGCCGAAGCCCGCAGCACTAGCGTGGAAGAACTTGACGCCACCGTGGGCGAGATGATGCGCGCTTTTGAGGACGCCGCCCGCCGCTGGGGCGCCAAGGTGAAGATTGACCACGTGCGGCACTACGATTCGTACTTGATTCCGGAGGACAGCACCGTGGTGCAAGTCGGCCAGCAAGCGGCGCGAAAGTTAGGCTTCACGGGCGATCTCCGCACGACCCTCGGCGGCAGCGACGCCAATCAGTTCAATACCAAGGGCGTGCCGAGTATCGTGATGGCTACGGGGATGGAGGACATCCATACGCACGACGAACACGTGTCCATCGAAAGCCTGGTCCAAAACACCGAATTGGTGATGGAAATCGTCCGGACCGTTCGCGAAATGAGGCGATGAGAGTAACATACGCAACAGCAGGGGACGACCCTGTCAATTACGCGAGGAAATCACGGATGAAGAACGTGGCAAGAATGGGGCTGGTCGCCGCTTTGGCGGTGGGTGTTCTGGCTCCGGCAATGGCTCAATATAGCAAGCCGTCGGGTCTCTCGGTGAAGGGCGGTTTGTTCTTCCCCATTAGCAACGAAGCCAAGAACGCAGCCGGTTCGGACTGGTTTGGCTTTGGTGTGGACTACGAACTGGGCAACCTGTTCAATGTGAAGTCGGACGGGGAAGTCGAAAGCACTTTCCACCTGTCCCTGGACTACTACGGCGATGGCGACTTTAGCCAGGTGCCGGTGATGCTGAACTACCGCGGTCGCCAGAAGAATGTGTACTGGGTCATCGGCGGTGGTCTTGGTTTTGTGCGCACCCCGAAGGTGGGCGGCGGCACCACGACCAACGAAGAGTTCGCCTACAACTTCGCTTTGGGCTACAACTTCAACCAGGGCGCCACGCCGTACTTCATCGAAGCGCGGTTCTTGGGCTCCAACGAAGAGCGACTGAACGGTTTCGGCCTCTACGCCGGCCTCCGCTTCTAAAGCTCGCAACCTCGAAGACCCTCCGTGCGGCCGGCATATGCGGCCAACGGAGGGACTTTTTTTGCCGTACTGAACTTTGGTCATGCGTTTGCGTCATCACTTGATCATGGGCACTGATGCGCAGGCCCGAACGTGGAGCCCCTGCATGAAACACGACGCCACGGCCGAAGCGGCTTTGGTTTCCGCTTGTCGTCGGCGGGATGACGCCGCGTTCGGTCGGCTGATTGACCTCTATCAGGCCCGCATTTACGGGTTTGTGAAGCGCATGGTCCACGATGCCGAGGACGCGCAAGACCTCACCCAAGAAGTTTTCATTCGCGCTTATCAGGGCTTGGACCGGTTTGACGGCCGCTCCTCCTTGCGCACGTGGCTGTTCCGCATCGCCACCAATCTGTGCATCGACCAGTCCCGTCGGCTGAACCACACTCTCGAAGTCGTTTCGGGGGGCGAAGAGGAAGCCTGGGACAACACGCCGGACCACCGGTGGGACCCGGAAACCGCTGCGCTCTCGGCCGAGATGCACGACGTTGTAGAACACGCACTGGCCCAAATGAGCGATAAACTGCGCATGGTCTTGCTTCTGCACGACCGCGAAGATATGGCGTATGAAGAGATTGCGGCCACGATGTCGCTTCCCGTGGGTACGGTGAAGAGTCGACTTTTCTTGGCCCGAGAATCTCTGCAAAAGACACTCAAGAATTACATCGGAGCCCCGGGAGGCCAACAATGAATCAGGATTGGCGAGAAAAGATTGAGCAAGAAGCGGAATTGACGCTGGCGGAAGCGGTGGTGCTGGACGAAGAGATCGAGCGCCTGGAGCCGATGCGCCATGCGCTGCAAGCCTTGCCGTCTGACGAACTGAGCCTGCAATGGCGCAGCCAACTCAATGAGCGATTGGCCGCCGAAGCCAAGCCGATGCCCGCGCGTCGCAATGTGTTTGCTCTGTGGCCGGTGGCCGTTTCGGGGCTGGCCGCTTGCGCCCTTGCGGTGGCGTTGTTTGCCCCGCGTGGGGGTTCTGTACCGACGGCCAGCACTGAAAATAGTGTGGAAGCCCGGCTCGTGCGATCGCATCAGGAGTTCCAGAACGCCCGGGATCTTGGGGTGGCGGCACCGACGACGCCGGTGGTAGCCCCGCCTTCTTCAGGAGGATTCGATTGGTCAACGCTCGAAAAGGGCTCTTAACGCTGGTCGCGCTGGCCGGGGCGGCCCCGGCTTTCGCGCAACCGGCCCGGTCGTACCCGCCCGAGATTGCGAAGTACTTGCAACTGCAATCCCGCGTGAATGCGGCAGGGATTCGCAACGTCACGCTGATGGTGGATGGCCAGATGCGCACCTTCCGGGAGCGAGTGCTTAAGCAAGGCCTCAACATGCGCATTGAGTTCGCTGATGGCCCGAACGCGGGTTCGTTCACGGTGGAGTCCGGAGGGCGACGGTTCTTGGTGAATCCAGCCCGCCGCGAAGCCCGCACCATGGCCCCCATGGGCGCCAGCTTTGCGCCGGCCTCCTTGATGTCGCGTCTTCAGGGTCGCGAAGGTCGGTGGGAAAAGTCCACCGGGGGGGACATCGCGGGGGCCAAAACCGTCCGGTGGGATGTCTTTGATAGTCGCAACCGGATCATGCAGAGGTTTTGGGTCGAGCCCAATCGTGGTCTGATCCTGAAGCGCCAGATCTTTGATGAGAATGGCCGAGTGGTCGGTGGGTTCGAGTTTGAGGTCGTCAAGTTCGATGTCGAAATGGCCCCGAATGAGTTTTCGGTGCCCACCGATTATCGCATCATCCGGCCGCTGGAAGAACTCAAAACCGCCTGCCAGCGCGCGGCGTTGACGCCGGTGATATTGGATCCGGCGCTGGGCTATAACCTCGATGCGATTCGCGTTTTGAGTGCGCAGCGGGGTTCGGGCATCGTGATGTCGGTCTACGCGGACGAAACCACGCAACTTAGCCTCTACATCATGAAGCAGCCGCTGAACACCGAACGACTCCGTCGGTTAACGGGGCAGAGATTGAAGTTCTATTCCTGGCAACAGGGAGGGCAGTACCTCACCTTAATCGGGGCGTTGCCGCAGGAAGAACTGGCCCGCTTGGCCCGGTCGGCCCGAACCCAGCAACGCTAAATGGTGCTGGCCCGTCATAATATATAACGGTGCAACGCGCCCCTGCCACACGCGTCAAGTCCAACTCCGCGCCGGAGCAAACCCGGTCGCGTAAATGGACTCGAAAGAGAGCCTTTAAGTCCGCTTTCTTGATCCTGTGGGGCGTCATTGCCGCGGTCATTGCCGCAGGCTCGCTTTACTTCTGGACCAAGCTGGAGCAGGCCAATGCGATGGTGCCGCAGTTGCCGAGCATCATCCAGAAGACCATCACGGGTCCCTCCGAGATCCTGGCGGCCGATGGCAGTGTGCTTTTCCGTGTGGCCGCCGAGTTCCGAGAACCCGTAGCTTACGGCGACATTCCCCAGCATGTAATTGACGCCACGCTGGCGGCCGAAGACAAGCGCTTCTTTAGTCACGACGGCGTTGACTCCATCGCTATGATGCGCGTGCTCTGGGTCACGGCGGCATCTGGCCGGTCTACTCAAGGCGGCTCGACCATCACCATGCAGCTCGCCAAGCGGGTCTTCTCGGGTTCCGAAAAGACGCTCGAGCGCAAAGTGCAGGACATCTCGCTGGCCCTGATGATGGAGCGCAGTATGTCCAAGGAGCAAATCCTTGGCCTGTACTTAAACCAAGTCTTTTACGGCAATGGCGCGTACGGTATTTCTGCTGCCGCCGACGTCTACTTTGGTAAGTCCCTCAAGGATTTGACCATCGGCGAAGCCGCGCTTCTCTCCCGTTTGGTGCGCCGCCCGAGCCAGGAGAACCCCTTCCGCAATCCCGAAATCGCCAAGACGAACCGTGACGTGGTGCTGGGCATCATGTTGGAAGAGAAGTTCATCACGAAGGCGGAGTACGACAAGGCGATCAAAGAACCGATCAAGCTGGCCAAGAGCGCCAAGACTGAAGTCAATCGCGACAAGAAGTTCCCCTTCTTCGTGGATTATGTCCTGGCCGAGATCGACAAGAAGTATCCCGACATTGACCTCGCACGGGGCGGATATCGCGTCGAAACCACCCTCGATCCCAAGATTCAAACCATTGTCGATGCCGAGATCAAGAATACGATCAATCGGTATCGTCGCCTGCGAGTGACGACCGCCGCCTTCCTAGTGGTGGATAAGTCGGGCCGCATCGTGGGCATGTGCGGCGGCGGTAACTACGAGCGCAACCAGTTCAACGTGGCCTCGCAAGGACGACGGCAGCCGGGTTCGGCCTTCAAGCCGTTTGTTTATGCCGCCGGATTTGAAACCGGAGCCCTCAGCCCGAACGGCACCGTAAGCAATGACCCCTACTACATCAAGGTGGGCGGACGCCGAAAGAAAGTGTCCGGGGGCGGTAGTGGCGGCCGGGTTTCGGTATCCAGCGCGCTCGCCGCTTCCATCAACTCCCCCGCGATGTGGGCGATTGAGGAAGTCGGAGCCCGCAACGTCGTCAAGTACGCCAAGAGCACCTTTGGCTTCACCAGCGAGCTCCCGGCCGTGCCTTCGCTCGCCCTGGGGACCGGCGAAGTTTCGATGCTGGAGATGGCAGGTGGCTATTCCGTCTTCCAGTCCGGCGGTGACCGCTACACCCCCTACGGCATTGTCCGCATTGTGGGGCCGGACGGCACTACGCTGGCGCGCTCCAGCGGCCAAAAGTTCAATCGCGTGATGAGCACCGCCTCGGCGACGGGGATGGACGCCCTCCTTCGCACGGTGGTCACCAGCGGTACCGCGAAGGCGGCCAGCTACGTGGTGAACGCCCGCGGCAAGACGGGGACGACTAACAGCCACAAGGATGCCTGGTTTGCCGGCTACACGGATCAGTACATTGGCATCGGCTGGATTGGCAACGACGTGCCGAACCCCAGCGGCAATCCGCCTTTCGTTTCGGGCACCATGGCCGGCGTCTTTGGTGGTGAAGTGACGGCCCCCATGTGGGCCCGGATCATGTCTAAGGTTCAGGACATTTATCCGGAACCTCGCCGCCAAATTCGAGCCATCGGCCGGGTGATTGAAGAGCCCGACGAGGAAGAAGAAGAAGAGGACACGACCCATATCGATGCGGACGACAACGACCGCACGACCCCGGAAAACACCGACCCGGTGGTGGCGCCACGCATTAACGAAGGGAACCCGGAAAGCGGCACCACGGGCAGCACCGGCGGTGGCGATGGCCTGACGGTGGAACCGGTGAAGGATCCGCCCGCCAATGATCCGCCCAAGACCAAGCCCAAGGATCCTCCGGCTCAAGGCGGTGGTGATGGTGGTGGCGACCTGATTTCAGTGGAAGTGTGCGCGGATAGTAACGCCCGGGCCAGTGTCTATTGCCCCGAGCGGCGGCGAATCAAGGTGCCCCGCGACCAAGCCCCCCGCGGCCGTTGCCCGCTCCACGGCCCGCACTAAAGCGCGATGTCGGTGATCAGGGCCCCTCGTCACGTCCCGTACGATCTTCGCCAGTTGATCGTACCGGTCGGGGTTGCCGCCTTCTTCATCTTCTACTTCTTCCGGCTGTGGTTCCTGCAAGTGGCCGAGGCCGACTCCTTGCGCGAACAGGGCGCCCGATCTCGAGAAACCAGGGTGGAGCAGCTCGCGCCGCGCGGCGAGATTTTGGATCGTAAAGGGCAACTCTTGGCCGGGGTTCGTCCGAACCTCGTGCTGATGGCGGTGCCCCGCAAGCTGCGGAACGACGAGGAATTGCGCCAGAGAGTTGCCGATTTAACCGGTTTGACCTTAAGCGAGCTGGACGCCAAGCTCAAGCGAATTACAAGCCCGCCGGATCTGCCGACGGTTTTGCTCCGCGATCTTGACATTAAAGCCGCCACCCGGATCGCCGAGGCTGAACACCTCTACGACGGCCTGAGCGTCAAGACGCTGCCGATGCGCTACTACCCCGACACCAAGACTCTCGCGCACGTGCTGGGGTGGGTTTGGGTGCCGACAGAGCCGATCGAAAAGGAGCTAAGGGCCGCTGGCATCACACCGGCTAGCTTTGTAGGACGCGAGGGCATCGAGCGTCAATATGAGAAGGTTTTGATGGGCAAAGCCGGATCCGAGCGGGTGCAGCTGGATTCTCGGCGCCGCCCCGTGGCCAGTTTGCCCTCCGATCATCCTCAGCCTGGTAACGACCTCGTCTTGGGCATTGATGGTGATCTCCAAGCGCACGCGACCAAGCTCATGGCGGGCCGAAGAGGTGCGGTTGTGGCTCTAGATCCGCGAACAGGAGATGTCTTGGCGATGGTCAGTGCCCCGGGTCTCGATATTGCGGCTTACGAGGGCGGAATCTCCAAAGAGACATGGAATGCGCTCCTGAACGACCCCGGCAAGCCCCTTTACTTCCGACCTACCCAAGGGACATACCAACCCGGGTCGACCTTCAAGATTCTGACCACCCTTGCGGCGCTCAAGAAGGGCGTGTTTGACGCCAATCGCCCCGCCTATTGCAATGGGGGCTACCAAATGGGTCGCCGCCGTTTTCGATGCTTAGGCGTCCATGGGTCGGTGACCTTCAACCGGGCGATGCAGAAGTCGTGCAACGCCTACTTCGCTGATTTGGCCGTGCGGGCCGGCTACGAAGCCATGTGCGATGCCGCCGAGGAACTGCACTTTGGCACCCAGCTCGGACTCGACATTTCCGGGGAAAAGCGTGGCGTGGTGCCGAACCCTGAGTGGTGGGCCAAGGTCAGCAACCGTCCGTTCTCGCGCGGCGACCTGGTGAACATGGGCTGTGGCCAAGGTGAACTGCTGGTCACGCCGCTCCAAATGGCCAGCCTCATCGCCACGGTGGCCAACGAGGGCAAGCAGATGCGACCTCGGTTCGTCCGCGCCATCCGAGATGTCAATGGCAACGTCACTCCCGTCGAGCCCGAAGTCATCGGCCAGATTTCGGCATCACCCGAATTCTGGTCCATCATGAAGAACTCGCTCGAAGCGGTGGTTTCCGGGGGAACCGCGCGGGGAGGCCGTATCCAGGGCATCACCATGGCCGGCAAGACGGGGAGCGCCGAAAACGCCCACGGCCCTCTCACGCACTCATGGTTTGTGGCCTACGCCCCCGCCGATAAACCGCAAATTGCGATTGCCGTGATGGCCGAAAACGCCGGCCACGGCGGCACGGTGGCGGTGCCGATTGCCAGCAGCGTCATCCGCAAGTACCTTGAAAAGGACCCGCCCAAGCCGTCGGGGCAAGCTGAACAATCCGGTCAGTCCAACTCGAACGCGCCGAAGATCGAAGTCTCCGATCCGCTGCCGATTGTCAACTGATTGCGCTTGGCCATATCGGCTCGCTCCTCTTCGATGGCCACTGCCTCATCCCGCTTGGTGCGTGCAGACCGGAGGGATTCACCGGCAATCACGGCATCCTCATCGCCACCGGCGAGGGACTTGAGATAGGGCACGGTCTTGGCGGCGTACTCCCGGTATATGGCCAAAGCTTCGGTGTAGAGTTCGTATTGCCGGGCCGGATCGTTCGCCTCGCGGGCCAAAACCAGGTACGCCTTGGCGTGTTCGGTCGGCACGATCTCGGGCAGGGCGCGCAGAGTGTTGGGGGCGGCTTTGGCCATCTCCACCATGGTTTCTGCGGTTTGGCGGGCGTCTTCGTCTTGTCCCGCTTCTTGTTGCAAATCCAAGATGAGGCCGAGCGTGTCCAGGTTGGCGGGGTCGAGGGCGCGCGCGCGTTCCAGAGTCTGCAGGGCCGGTTCGGCCCCCAGGGTGGCTAGTTGCTCACGGGCCAGCAGGCGCATGTTGCGGGTGCTGGGCAGCACACTCACGGCATTGCGGGCGTGGGCCAGGGCTTGGTCGCGGTCCACTTGGGCGGCCAGGTTCCACAGCTCGCCGTCAATCTTGGCTTGCTGAGCCAAGGCCACCACGTCCTCGCGGCTGGTGGGGGTCATCGGCGAATTGATGATAAGGGCGGCCTGCAGTCGCTTCCATTCCAGGTTGGCCGTCCAGAGCGAGACGAAAATCGGGGTTAGGCCGAGGGCGACAAGGGCGGCGAAGCGGTGGGGGTGCCCCACTGGCTCCGGGTTGGAACCATCGGCGCTCACCGCCAGCCATAGACCGGCCAGCGCCCAAAACAGCCACAGCGAGCCGAAGAACGACCAGTTGGATTCCACCATCCCGTTCGCGAAGAGGGCTGCCAATGCCCCGAAGAGACAGGCGTGCAAAATCTGCCGCTCCGCAGACTGCGACCGCGCCCCCCGGAAGCCGTGCCGGGCCGCCATGCCCCCCACTACCAAGAAAAGCCCCAACGCCAGCACGCCGCCTTCCACTTGCAGGTGGAGGAGGTTCTGGTGCGGGTTGTGGGTTTGGGCCACCTGCATCGGTTTGCCGCTGAGGTACCGGAACGAGCCCAAGCCGTGGCCCATGGGGGCTTCCCGGCTGAGGGCAATGGCCGTGCGCCACAGGTTGGTGCGCACGCCGGTGCTCTGTTCTTGGGCCGCACCGATGCGCCCGGTGGGGGCGGCGCCGGGCTTCGCGCTCTGGCTATTCGTGAGGGCAAACCCCAGCAGCACCGCCAAGACCAGCGGCACCAGGGCCGCCAACCCCGCCCGTCCCTGGCGGAAGGCAAACAGCAACCCCGCCGCTATGACCAGCCCCGCCCCTGCGGCCAGCAAACCGCCCCGGCTCTGAGTGAGCAAAAGCGCCAGCACCAGCGGCAGGATCAGGATGGCCCCCAAGAGGTTCAGAGGGCGCGGGAGGATGAGGCTGAGCCCCACGGCGAGCGGGATGCCGGCGGCAAAGATCACCGCCGCCGCGTTCGGGTTTTGGTAACCCGCAAAGATGCGCCACGTCGGGTCGATCGCGCGCATATCGCCGTATTCCATGGCTCCGCGCAGGCTCATAGCGACAATCGCCAGAACTATCGCCCCCAACACCCATTTAACGCCCGTTCCCCGCCCCGCCACGGCGATGATGGCCACGAAGGAACCCAAGGCCACCGCCCAGCTGGTCCAGGTGGTCCACGCGGGGAGCACGTAAGGGCTGGCAAAGCCTTGCCCCGCCATCCACACCACCAGCAGCAGCACCGGGGTCAGCACCGTACGGTCGGGCACCAGCATCACCCGGTGCTTGGCGGCCATCGCGAGCCACGCACCTAGCACCAGCACCGCCACCAGCGCTCTGGTGACTTGGACGAGTTCGTTGGGGCCGAAAATCAACGCACCGAAGCTCAAGGCCCCCGGGCTGATGTTGTCCAGCGGGGTGTAGCCGCCCGCCAGGATCGCCACCACGGCCCCGACCATCAACATCCATTGCCCGGCCGTGGGCATGGGGGTGGTGGCTTCGGCCTTGCGGCTCACTTGCGCACCGCCCGCACGAGGGCGTCCTTGTAGTTCTTCAGCAAGAACAGGCTGGCCCGGGTGCCCAGCGCCACCAGCGCAAACCCGGCCGCGAAGGGCCGAACCAGCGGGTTCATCGAGGCCAAATGATGCTTTTGGTAGTAGCGGTACATGCTGCGGTGGAACCTGACGATCATCTTGTTCGCAATGCGGTCGGTGCTGCGGCCGATGGCATGGGTGATCACTGCCGACGGGAGGTATCGAACCCGGAAGCCTGCGTCCCACGTGCGTTTGCAGAAGTCCACATCCTCGCAGTACATAAAGAACGAGGGGTCCAGCCCGCCGATCTTCTCGTAGACCTCGCCGCGAAGGAACAGCGCCGCGCCGCTCACCCAGTCCACCTCTCGTTCTTCGGAGTGATCGAATCCGACCATCAGGTAGTCCTTGACGTACCGATTGTTGGGGAAGAGGCGACCCAGAATCGTGTTGCGGAAGGCCGCTGCCACCGGGTTGGGAAAGCGCCGGCAACTGAACTGCAACGACCCATCGGGGTTGAGCAACTTTGGGCCGACCACGCCTACTTCGGGGTTGGCCCGCATGAACTCCAAAAGGGTGCCGATGGCCCCCGGATGCACCACGGTATCGCTGTTCAGCAGGGCCGCGTGGTGTCCTTTGCGCTCGGCTAATGCCCGGTTGTGGCCGCCGGTGAATCCCAGGTTCGTCTCGCTGCGGATCAGCCGAAACTCGGGGAACTCGGTGGCGATCATGTCGGCACTGCCGTCCGCGCTGGCGTTGTCCACCACAATGACTTCGAACTCGGTGGTCTGCCGTTCCGCCCGCAGGCTGGCCAGGCATGCCCGGGTATCCGCGATGGTATTCCAACTACAGATGGTGACGCTGAGTTCGAAATCCGGCATGATATCCACGTGCACGCACAAAAGCGGCCAACCCGACAAGGATGGCCAACAGTGGCAAACCGAGCCTTGCAAAACCCCGCGAGTGCTTAGAAAAGTAACGCAAAAGGCTACGGTGTGATTCCCAGATCATACTGGGTCGCACCTGCCGGGTGCTGGCCCCGTGGTGGTGGGCAATGGTCAGCCCCGCTTGGTACCACGCCGGCCACCCCGCCTGCGCCAGGCGGTAAAGCAGGTCCACTTCGTTGAAGAAGATGGGGAAGTTCTCGTCGAAGGGGGCTTTCACGTCGCCAATGGCGGCGAGTGCTTCGCGGCGGAAGAGCAAAAACGTGCCCATGGGCTGGGGGGCCGGCCCGCTGGCCGCGTAATCAAAGGCCGGGAGCAAGTAGCTCCCCAGGGCTCCGTGCGGCGAGCGCCGCGCCAACCCTGTGAACTGCCCCACAATGCCCCAAAACGATGGGAATCCCCTCACGCTGGCCTGGATCTCGCCGCTGGGCAGCTGGAAGGGCACACTCAGCACCCCAAACTTGGGCTGCGCTTGCAGGGCGTCAAGGGCCCCTTGCAGTACGCCGGGGCGCAGTTCCGTATCCGGGTTGAGGGTCAGTAACCATTCGCCCTGTGCCACAGCAAAGGCGAGGTTATTGCCGGCCGCGTAGCCGGTGTTGAAGCCCGGCTGGATGAGCTGAACCTCCGGAAAGTCCCGGGCCACCATCTCTGCGCTGCCGTCCGTGCTGGCGTTGTCCACCACAATGATCTCCATCGGCTCCTGCGGCGGGTGCGCACGCAGGCTTTTGAGGCAGATTTCCAGGTGGGAACGGGTGTTCCAATTGACGATGAGAACGCTCAGCAACGCGCTTGCAAGGCTACCAGGGACCCAGGACGGGCGACCCGCCCAGTTATACGAAATACCGGGAATTGGCGGGGAACTAGGAACAATCCAGGTAAAGTATCCGAAGATACGACTGTCATCCGGCGTATTTTTACGCTTGGCGGACGTAACGGAGGAAACCAAGTTTTGGCATTAACCGGCGCCATTTGGGGCGCGATGATGGTGGGTGCAGGCAACGCCAGTGCCCCCGTCAAGTACCAGGTACAGAATAACGAAACCGCTGTAACAGTGGCAAGGAAGTTTGGGCTGGATGCGAAAGAGCTCCAAAAGGCGAACCCCGGCGTGCAGATTGCGCCCGGTGTCACAGTCCTGATCCCGTCGCGCGTGCTCGCCGACGATAAGGGCCCCATTTACCTCGTGCGCAACGGGGATACCGACTGGAGCATCGCTCGCCGGTACAACCTGCGCCCGGCGCAGCTCCATGTGCTCAACCCCGATGTGGACTGGGGTCGCATGGAAGTCGGCACCGTCATCCGCGTCGGCACGGCCATGCAGGCCCGCACCACGCAACTGGAAGCCCCGCGACCCGTCGCTCCGGCTCCCGCTCCGGCTCCGCGCCAGGATGCCTCCACCACCGGCGCCAATGCCGCGACCAAGATTGAAACCGTCCCCTACCGCGTGGCGGAAGGCGACAACGACTGGACCATTGCCAGCAAGGTGGGCGTGCCGCCTAGCCAAATCCGAGACCTGAACCCGGGCCTGGATTGGGACAAGCTGACCGTGGGCACCGTCATTCAAGTGCCGAAGGAAGGCCGCGCCGTGGTGACCAACGTGATTGCCACCAGCCGCGTGCAACTCAAGGGCGACCGCGTGAATCTGCGCGCCGAGCCCAACACCGATGCCCGCATCATTGCCAACCTGCCCCGAGGCCGCGTGGCCAACGTGCTGGACCGCCAAGGCGACTGGTACAAGATCCAATTCGCCGGCGGCACCATCGGTTGGATGAGCCGCGATTTTCTGGAGCCGGTGAGTGCCGATACGCTCGCTCGCACCGCCGAAGGCCAAGCCCTGCTGCAAGCCAGCGTGGCCCCGGCCAGCGCGGATGTGACGGGGGCGCGAGCCGCCGCTGCGCAGAACGACGCCGTTTTGGCGAGCAACCTCTCGGCCGAACCCGTACCGGATCCGGACCTGGGTGCGGTGGGCAACATGCTGGCCACGGCCCGCGCCCAAATGGGTGTCCGCTACAAGTGGGGCGGCACCAGCCGCAACGGTTTTGACTGCAGCGGCTTTACCACCTACGTCTTTGCCAAGCATGGCGTCAACCTGCCGCGCACCGCGAACGCCCAAAGCAACGTGGGCCGCGTGGTGCAGCGAGGTTCCTTGCAGCCGGGCGACCTGGTCTTCTTTAAGACCAGCACCTATGCCCGTGTGACGCACGTCGGCATTTATATTGGCAATGACCAGTTCATCCACGCCAGCAGTGGTGGCGGCTCGGTGCGCATCAATCGCCTGAGCGAGAACTACTACAGCCAGCGCTACGTGGGCGCACGCCGGGTGCTGGGCATCCAAGCCAACGCCAACGGCTACGAAGGCTACGACGTGAGCGAAGAATGGGCCTACAACAACGCCCCGGGCGCCAGCACCCGTGCGGCCAGCGCGGCCTACCTGAACCAGAACGCTTCGCGAAACGAAGAGCCCGTGGCAGCGGCCCCGCGTGAAGAAGCTCCGGCTCCTGCCCCGGCCCCGACTCCGGCGCCTGTGAAGGAAGCTCCGGCCCCCGCTCCGGCTCCGGGTTCTGCCCCGCCGATGGGCATGGGCTCCGACATCATCGCCCGGTAAATCCTGGCGACGGCTCCCTGCGGGGCCAACCGACCCGACCCCCTTGCAACGAGGTGGTCGGGTCTGGCAATATCTTCAGGCACCCCGTGCCCCGGTGGTCTAGCGGTTAGGACGCCTCCCTTTCAAGGAGGAAATCGCGGGTTCGAATCCCGTCCGGGGTACCAATTGCAAGAGCCCTGGCACCAAGTGTCAGGGCTCTTTTGGTTTCTACCTTTCCGGTATGGAATGCGCGCGCAGCGCAATCGGGGATTCACGCCCGGGGTACCAACGCCGCTTGGTTCCCAACGCAATCTAAGGTAGCCTCCGGTTCTTAACATTCCGAACTCGAATCGCCTTCGGCTCCTTAATCATCGGGGACTCCCGGTGGGTCTGGTGCGCGGTTCGATCGGATTCTGGTGAAGCGTATCCATGAAGACTCGAAGCCTGCTTGTTGTTCCCGTTCTGGCCGGGATCCACGTCGCCTTCGCCCAAGGGGTGGTGGAAGACAACCGGGCCTGGCTGAACATCAACGGCACCGGAAAGATCAGCAAAGACTGGACGTGGTACGGCGAGTTTCAGCCTCGTTTTCGCGACAACTCCTCGAAACTCGATCAGATGACCTTGCGGGTCGCTGCCATCCAGAGGATCAGCCCTCGGCTTTCCGTGGCCTATGGCTACGGCAATATCACCAACTACCGCGCGGCCGGCGATGTCCACGAGGATCGCTTGTGGCAGATGGTCACCTATAACCCGCCGGCCCTCGGGCCAGTGAATCCCCAACTGCGCCTGCGCCTAGAGCAGCGCATGGTCGATAGCGGCTCCGATACGGGATGGCGCGTGCGCCTCCAGACCCGTGGCACCCGGCCGATTGAGGGCACCAAGTGGTCGGTCTTTGTAAGTAACGAGTACCTCTACAACCTCAACTCCACGGATTGGGGGGCCACGCGGGGGTTTGACCAGAACCGGTTCTCCCTCGGCCTGGGCTACCAGACCTCAAAGCAGGTGCGGGTCGAGTTTGGCTACTTGAACCAGTACTCACGTGGCGGGGCCAGGGCCGACCGGAGCAACCACGTCGTCTTCTTTACGACGGTCTTCAGCTTCTAAGCTCTAGGGCCCTTTCAAGCAGATCGTTTCAGGGCAGTTCTGGCGAGCGCTTACTTCTTTACTACTGGACCTCAAGGTATACCCACGCCATGATCTGCGCTCTGCTTCTCGCCACCACCACTGCCCCCAGCGCCCCGGCCGGCTCCGTGCGCCTGTTCAACGGCCGGAACCTGGAAGGCTGGACGCAGCTGAACGGCACCGCCACCTACACCGTGGAGGACGGCGCGATTGTGGGGCGCACCGCCGAGGGCAGCCCCAACTCCTTCCTGTGCAGCAACAAGATGTACGACGACTTCGAGCTCTTCTTCGAGGTCAAGGTGGACGATCCGCTCAACAGCGGCTGCCAAATCCGCTCCCTCCAGTCGGAGGGGCTGTCGGGCCAGCCGGAAAAGGGCCGCGTGTGGGGTCCGCAGGTCGAGATCATGGCCGGCCCCGGCCACTCCGGCTACATCTACGGCGAGGCCACCCGCTTCGGCTGGCTTTCGCCCGAACCGAACCAGCCCGGATCGAACCACACCATCTTTAAGAACGGCGGCTGGAACCAGTACCGCATCCTGGCCCAGGGGCCGCGCATCCAGACCTGGGTGAACGGCATGAAGGTCGCCGACCTGACCCACGACGAGGTCTACAAAACCCATTCGCGCGGGTTCATCGGGTTGCAGGTGCACAGCATCGCGCGCGGGTCTGGCCCCTACGAAGTGCGCTGGCGCAACCTCCGCCTCCTGGAGCGCTAAGGAGCGTCCCTACTTCGCGGTTTGAAGCAAGGGTTCGAACTTCTTGAACCCTTGCCCATCAAAGCGAAAGACGCCCGCACTGTCCGTGCCTAGCCAGATATGGCCTTCTCGATCGAGAGTGACCGAAATGAGCCAAGACTTGCCGGTCTCCACCGGGAAATGCTTCATTTCCTTACCGTCATAGCGCCAAACGCCCGTGGCATTGCTCGACATCCACAGGTTGCCTTCGTTATCTCGAGTCATAGATTCAAAGAAGGTGGGCTTGTATCCTTGTTGAATATTGGTGTGGCTGATGCCTAGTTCTCGACTGTAGTCCGCCACCATTTGTGTGCCCTCACGGGTGCCGGGCTTAACGGTATATCGGTACTGGTTGCTGCATATCCAAAACTTGCCGGACTTATCTTCGGCAATGGTCCGGATGCCAAAACTTCCTCCGTCTTCGGCCTCGGACAGATGGCGCTCATAGATCCAGGTATGGGTCTTCCCATCGTAACGGCAAGCCCCTAAGTGTTGCGTACCGAACCACAGATGTCCCTTCGTATCTTGGTAGATCGTGTATATGGAGTAGGGGCTCACCACGGAGCGAGGAAACTGCCGATTGATCTGATCTTCGAGGAAGCTCTTAGGGAACTTGAGAAGGTAGAGCGTCTTGCCGTCGTATCGGTACGGGCCGTGGGTGTTCGTGGCACCTTTGAACCATAAGTCATCGGGATGCAATCGCCACGCATCGTCATCTTCAACGACTTTCAAGAGAGTGAAGCGCTCGCCATCGAACTTACAGATGCCCTCGAGGGTGGAGATGAAGATGTTGCCGTTCTTGTCTTCCTTGATTTCGCGAATGCGATTATTGGGCAATCCATCTTCGGTGGAGTACCGAACGAGGGTCTTCCCGTCGAAGCGGATGACGCCCGCCCCGTCCGTGCCGAACCAGTGATGGCCCTTTGAATCTTGGAAGACCACCCAAACGTTGTTGCCGATCTCGGACACAACCTGGCCCAAGGACGCGCGGGTTTGAGCGGCTGCGGGGGTGGGAATGGGGTCGGCCTGAACCGGGCCACACCCGGCGAGGAGCGGTGCAAGTACCAGGAGTCGGGCACCGGACATGATGCGGGTAGCTCGGGTCATCGTTGTCCACCTCAACAACCTCAGGCCGTGCATCGTTCCAGTCATCGCAGTGGTAACTTGGTCTTCATGCCCCCGGACCCCGTTCGCGCGCTCCAAATATTGCGGCAGGTGGGGGTGCGTGCGCGGGAGGCCGTCCTCGCCACCCCGCAGGGCGTGGCCAACGAAACCTGGCTGTGCGGCGACTGGGTGCTGCGGATTAGCAAGGACCCCGAATATCTGGAAGACCTTCACACCGAATCCGTGGCGGTGCCGGTGGCGGTGGGGGCGGGGTTGCCGACCCCCGATTTTCTGCACATCAGCCTGTGCCCGGTGGGGGATACGCCCCCGTTCTCGGTCTACCAGCGGGTGCAGGGGCGGCCGCTTTCGGGTACCGAGCAATTGCGAAACCCGGCGGAGTTCTTCCGCGCCTACGGGGAGGCGCTTCGGCAGATGCACAGCATCACCGAGGTTCTCGACCGCTACGGCGAACTCGATCCTCCTTGGGAACTCGAAATCGAGAGCCTCGCCATCGCTGCCCAGCCCTTGGGGCTCCGCGAGGTGGTGATGGCCCTGGCGGAGCGGGTGGGCACGGCTCCCAGGGTGTTCGTCCACCAGGATCTGCACGCCGACAACGTGCTGGTGGACGAAGCCGAGCAGCCGGTGTTCATTGATTGGGGGGATGCGGGCCTGGGCGACCCGGCGGCGGATTTCCGCTACATTGCCCCGCGCCATCTGCCTTGGGTGTGGGAAGGATATGGCCCGGTGGACATAGGGCTAGAGGCTCGCGTCCGGCTGCACGTGCTTGACCAGTGGCTGTACGCGCAGCGGCACCAGAGGAGCTACGGCCCCCTGGCGGATCCGAGCGAGGCGGAAGTGGTGGCGTTCTTGCGCAGTTAGCGGGGCGAGTTTTGGCGTAACGCGCTTGCGGTTTCTGTCGTCAGAGGGGGGTAGGTGCGTCTCCCCTCATGATTCTTCCCCTGCTGGTCTCCGCTTCCGCTGTCCTTGCCCCGGCCCCCGCAGAGGTCGCGCTGAATGACATGGTGGAAAATGCACGGGCGGCCAACCTCTTCCCGGCGGAGGGCAATACCATCAGCAGCCCCGCCAACGTGCTGATGGTGACCATCATGATGGCGCAGGCGGTGGATGGCGGCTCGCGCGCGCAGATTCTGCAGAGCCTGCACCCGCAGATGACGATGGCGGATGGGCAAGCCTTCTTCCAGCAATTGGCCAAGGGGCTGGACCCCGAAACCACTCGCCTCGCCCGGGCGGTGTGGTCGGTCAGCGGCGGCACTCCGGCAGCCCGGCAGGGGATCGAGCAGAACTACGGCGCCGAAGTGGGCAAGATTCCGAGCCAAGCCGAGGCTGACGCCTGGGCCGACCGCAATACGGCGGGGATGATCAAGCAATTTCCGCTACAAGTCCAGCGGCAAAACGTCGTCATCGCGTCTGCACTTTCTTACATCAACACTTGGAAAGGGGGAAATCGCATGGGAATCATCTACCCGTTCCATTTCAATTCGGGAGTTAAGGACATAGAAGGCATCATCGCTCCAGTGAGAGTGACACAGATAGGGGATGTGCTTGCATCTTCCATTCCTTACGTGAACGATGAGCGGCTGGTTGTACTCTTTAGTGAGTCCGGATTGACCCCGAAAAAAATTTCGGATTGGAGTGCAAAGGAGTGGCAAGAGGTTCTCGACAGTGAAGGTGAAACGCTTGCGACCTTATTCCTCCCGAAATTTGAGTTCAGTGCGCGATCTGACTTCTTGGAAGGATGGATGGGTCGAGGAAGGCCGTCGATCGCTTCATTTCCAGGCCTAACTTCCGGACCGCAAGGAATCTCGTTCCAAGAAAGCGCCTATGTCCGAGTGGACGAAAAGGGGACCAAGGCCGCCAGTATCGTGTCAGGTGCAGGTGGTGGAGGCATCCAAACTCCACCCACGCAAATCACGGTGGATCGTCCGTTTGTGTTTGCCATTGTGCGGCCGGGGTATCCGCTACCGCTGTTCATCGGCACGGTGAACGAACCCGCCATCACTCCGTAACTCCAAACAAATACATTCGATCTGCTTTCTTGCCGCAGAATTCTGAGTGCCAGAATTAGGGACAAGCGATGCCGCCCCTCCATCCCGTTGAACAAGCCTTGACCGACCTTTGCCAGTCGTACCCCGAGCTGCGCTGGGAACTGCGCGAAGGGGAGTGGCACATTGGCCGCCCGGAAGGGCCAAATGAGATATGGATTGAACAAGAGCCCGAGCGGTACTCACTCCACACCCCTGAGTGGCACGGGCACTACCAAGAGCTCGAGGACCTCATCATCGACCTGGATGGCCTTCTGGACGGCTCGCTCATCATCGTCCAATTGTTCCGAAATGGTGAACGGGCCGCCGCCTGGGTGGAGGAGACCGACGAGCCCGGCAAGGATTATTGGAACACTGTGCTCTACTTCAGTCCCTATGACCCCCGTGAGTGGGAAGCCCAGCCGCTACGCATTTGGAAGGAAGTGCGCACCGTGCGGCGCCTTACGGGGCCGGACCCCTTCCCCACGCGGAGCGAAGAAGTCATCCTGGAAGGTGCCGCCCCCGGCCGCATAGTGCAGCAAGACCGGGTGGTGAATACCTTTGGCCCCGCCCCCGCCGGCACGCGCTGGCTGGTGCAGCAGCCCGAGGGGTGCCTGGTGCCGATGCCGTGGGCATTCCAAACCCAGTCGGGGAAGGACGAGGACGGGGAATACCAAGCGCACTACCAAGACGACCAAGGCGCCACCTTGTGGGTGCAAGCGTATGTCCACCCAGACACCCTGGATGCCCCGCAGCCGGATGACCTCACCTGGAGTTCGACTTCCACGCTGGTGACTTCCGAAATCGGGGGATTTGAAGGGATCGAGGAAGATCCGGAATGGGAGCGGTTGGTCGCCCAGGCGGAGCACGTGTGGGGGGAGCGGCGCATCTTGCTGCACTTCACTTTGGTCAAACCGGTCAAGGTATCTCCGGAGATCTACGAAGCCCTCATGCCCACCCTCATGGCGGACACCAAGCTGACCTGCTGGTAGGTCAAAATCGTTGCGCGTGCAACGAAGTGCGAGATGCCGGGAGTAGGAACGGCCAAATCTCATGACAAATCCCTCCATTGATCCGGGCGCGCGCATCGGCCACGTGCATCTGCGCGTCGCCGATCTGGACCGCGCCCTCGCCTTCTACCAAGGCGTGCTCGGCTTCCAAATCACCCAAAAACTTGGCCACAGTGCGGCATTCCTCTCCGCCGGGGGCTACCACCACCACATCGGCCTCAACACCTGGCAGAGCCGCAATGGCTCCCCGCCACCTCCGGGAAGCACGGGGTTGTATCACTTTGCGATCCTGCTTCCCACCCGCCGGGCCCTGGCCGAAACGGTTCAGCGCTTGCTCCAGGCGGAGCACCCCCTCGATGGCGCCGCCGACCACGGCGTCAGCGAAGCCATTTACCTTCGCGACCCGGATCAAAACGGGGTCGAACTCTACTGGGATCGGCCCGAGGAAGAATGGCCGCGCGATGAAGCGGGCGAGCTGAAAATGGTCACAGAGCCACTGGACCTGGCCGCCCTGCTAGCCGAATTCGATCACGCAAGTCGTTAACTCGCAGCCCGCCCGACTTCGTGTATAAAGAAGGGTGATGGGGACGCGGAACGCTTGGGAGAAAACGCGGCAGGATCACGCCAAGGAATCCGCCGAGGACTACGTGGAAGCCATCTACCGGCTGGAATCTCAAGCGCGCGATGCGGGCGACGATCGCCGCCAAGTGCGCCTGACGGACCTGGCTGACCAATTCCAAGTCAGTGCCCCCACCGTCAGCAAATTACTGGCCCGGCTGGAATCAGAAGGGTTGGTGAGCGTGCAACCGCGCAGCCACATTGAGTTGACCGAGGAAGGGTTGCGCGTGGCCGAGCAGAGCCTGCGCCGCCACCAGATCGTGGTGGATTTCTTGGAGAAACTGGGGGTCTCAGCGCACCAGGCGGAGCTCGATGCCGAAGGCATCGAACACCACGTGAGTCAAGAAACGCTAGCCGCCATGCAGCGATTCTTGGAGCAAGAATTCAAGGGCTAGCCGACGTAAACGTCTTGGTCTCCCCAGCAGGTTTGGAGGAAGTCAATCTGCCCGCAGTGCAAGTTCGCGTGCAGGGCAGGCAGGTCCACCAAGAACCGCATCGACATTTGCCAGCCCTGCCCTGATTCCAATATCAAGTCCATATCTTCAGCGGTGAGTTCTTGCATCGCCGCAATGACTTGAGCCGTGCCGGCTCGGAAGATTGTCTCCACCTCGGCTCGCGTGGTGACGCACTCCTCTTCGGCGTTGCGCTGGGCCAGCCAGGCTTCTAGATTGTCTGGCTGCGGCAGGGTTCGTGTCTCCATCATTTCCGCAAAGCGGGCGGCATAAAGGGCGGTGTGGGCGGCAATGCGGAGGGGTGTTTTGGCCCCCGGCGCGGCCTGCCAATGTAGCCGTTCATCCGGCACCTTGGAGAAGTTGCGGAGGAACATCTCCATCGCACTCACGGCACGCTGCTGAGCCGCTTCAATCTCGGTCATGTCGCCACTATGGCACGCGCGTGAAACATAGTCATCCCACGATAGCAATGCAATCAGACCCACTTATCTGGACTAAGCCCAGATAAGTGGGGGTAACGTGACCATGTGCATCCGGTCACGCAAGAACGGCTCAAGCAGGCGGGGCTCCGGCTCACGCAGCCGCGCCTGACCGTGCTGGACGTGCTAGAAAACGAAGGCAAGCACCGCGAGGCCGAGTTCATTTGGCGCGCCGCTCAGCGCCGCCTGCCCACCCTCGCTCGCCAATCGGTGTACGACAATCTCAACGCCCTGGTGGCGGCCGGCATTGTCCGCCGCATTGAGCCCGCCGGGTCGCCCGCCCTCTACGAAACCCGCGCCGGCGATAACCACCACCACCTCGTATGCCGCCAGTGCTACACGGCGGTGGACGTGGATTGCCACGTCGGCCACGCTCCCTGCCTGGAGCCCATGGCCACCCACGGCTTTGCGATTGACGAAGCCGAAGTCATTTTCTGGGGGATTTGCCCCCAATGCCAATCCAATCAACCCAAGGTAACCAACCCATGAGCCAAGAACCCAAATGTCCGCACGCATCGCGATTCCAACTGCCCCTGGCCGGCGGCGGAACGCAAAACCGCCACTGGTGGCCCAACCAGTTGCCGCTGGAAATTCTGCACCAGCACTCGGAGAAGTCCAACCCGCTGGGGAGTGATTTCAACTACCGCGAAGCCTTCGCCAAGCTGGATTACGAAGCCCTGAAGGAAGACCTGCGCCAACTGATGACGGACTCGCAGGAGTGGTGGCCGGCGGACTTCGGGCACTACGGGCCGCAGTTCATCCGCATGTCTTGGCACGCGGCGGGCACCTACCGTATCGGCGATGGACGCGGCGGCGGTGGTCGCGGACAGCAGCGCTTTGCGCCGCTCAATAGCTGGCCGGACAACGTGAACATTGATAAGTCGCGCCGACTGCTGTGGCCGATCAAGCAGAAGTACGGCCAGAGCATCTCGTGGGCGGACCTGCTCATCCTGGCCGGGAATGTGGCGCTGGAGACGATGGGGCTCAAGACGTACGGGTTCAGTGGCGGCCGCGAAGACACCTGGGAGCCCGACCAAGACGTGTATTGGGGCGCGGAAGACAAGTGGCTGGGCGGTGACATCCGCTACGCCCAGGGCGGCGCTGAGGGCGTGGACAAAGCGGGCGGCGTGACCGTGACTGAAGAGGAAGGCGCTGAGCCTAAGGGGCGGTTCCTGGAGAATCCGCTCGGGGCTGTGCAGATGGGCCTCATCTACGTGAACCCGGAAGGGCCGGAAGGCAACCCGGACCCGGTGGCAGCCGCCCATGACATCCGCGAGACCTTTGCGCGCATGGCCATGAACGACGAGGAAACCGTCGCCCTCATTGCCGGTGGGCACACCTTTGGCAAGTGCCACGGTGCGGGTCCGGTGGACCATGTGGGTGCGGAACCGGAAGGCGCCAGCATGGCCGAGCAAGGCTTCGGGTGGACCAGCAGCTACGGCACCGGCCACGGCGCGGCCACCATCACCAGCGGCCTGGAAGTGACCTGGACCAAGACCCCGACGAAGTGGAGCCAGAACTTCTTTGAGAACCTTTTCGGGTTCGAATGGGAGCTGACCAAGAGCCCGGCGGGCGCGCATCAGTGGGTGGCCAAGGACAGCGAGGCCATCATCCCCGATGCCCACGACCCGACCAAGTTCCACCGCCCGACGATGCTGACGACGGACCTCTCGTTGCGCTTCGATCCCGCCTACGAAAAGATCTCCCGGCGATTCCTGGAGAACCCGGATGAGTTTGCGGATGCGTTCGCCCGGGCTTGGTTCAAGCTCACCCACCGCGACCTGGGGCCGCGCTCGCGCTACATCGGCCCCGAAGTGCCGTCGGAAGACCTCATCTGGCAGGACCCGGTTCCGGCCGTGGACCACGCTCTCATCGATGACACCGACGCCGAAACGCTAAAGGCCAAGGTGAAGGCCAGCGGCCTGACACCCAGCGAACTGGTGGGCACGGCTTGGGCTTCGGCTTCGACCTTCCGGGGTTCGGACAAGCGGGGCGGTGCTAATGGCGCGCGCATTCGCCTGGAGCCGCAGCGCAACTGGGCAGTGAACCAGCCCGCGCAACTAAACCGGGTGCTGGGCGTGCTGGAAGGCATCCAGGCCGAGTTCAATCAGTCGGCGGCGGGCGGCAAGCGCGTTAGCCTGGCCGACCTCATCGTGCTGGCGGGCAATGCCGGCGTTGAAATGGCCGCGACGGCGGCCGGCGAAAAGGTGAGTGTGCCGTTCACGCCCGGCCGCACCGATGCCACGCCGGAGCAGACCGATGTCGAGTCGTTTGCGGTGCTGGAACCGCAGGCCGATGGCTTCCGCAACTACCAGCGCACGGCCTTTGCCGTGCCCGCCGAAGCCCTGCTACTGGACAAGGCGCAACTGCTCACGCTCACCGCGCCCGAGATGACGGTGCTGGTGGGCGGCCTGCGCGCCATCAACATCAACACCGGTGGCAGCCTGCACGGCGTGTTCACGCAACGGCCGGGAGCCCTGACCAACGACTTCTTCGTGAATCTGTTGAGCATGGACACCACCTGGACCGAAACCGATGCGGTGAACGGCCTCTTTGAAGGCCGCGATCGCCAGTCGGGGGCCGTGCGCTGGACGGCCACGCGGGCCGATCTGGTGTTTGGTTCCAACTCGGTGCTGCGGGCACTAGCCGAGGTCTACGGCAGTGCGGATGGTCAGCCGAAGTTCATGCAGGATTTCATCCAGGCGTGGACGAAGGTGATGAACCTGGATCGCTTCGACGTCGCCCGCTAAGCGTACGGGCACACACGGCCTCGGGGGTCTTTGGCCTCCGGGGCCGTTTTGGGCATAATCATCCTCTCGAAGTGCATAGGGGAGTGGCACGGCGCATGAGAATCATCATCTTAGGGAATTCGGGGTCGGGAAAGAGCACGCTCGCCCGGGAAATCAAGCGTCGGAGGGAAGCGCCGGTGCTGAGTCTGGATGATGTGGCGTTTGCCTCGGAGGCGGTCCGTCGCCCCGTGGAAGAGAGCCTGGCCGAAGTGCGTACGTTTATCCGGCAGCATTCAAGCTGGGTGGTCGAAGGTTGTTACGCCAGCCTGATCGGAGGCATTCTTGATGAAGCGGAAACGCTCGTTTTCCTCAATCCAGGGGTTGAGCAGTGTGTCCAGAACTGCCTCAGTCGGCCATGGGAGCCAGACAAGTTCGCCTCGCTGGAAGATCAAAATCGGTATCTGGAGCCTTTGATTGCTTGGGTGCGAGAGTACGAGTCCCGGACAGACGAATTCGGACTCCAAAATCACCGTGAGCTGTTCGAGCGGTTCGCTGGACCGAAGGTTGAGTTCACGAATCTGGTTCAAACCCGCGACTGGCTGAACAAACTGACGAGCGGCGTTTAGCCCGAACCCAGCCGCACCGTACCGACCACCACTGAATCCACCGTCAGGTTCTCGGCGCATTGCAGGTCTACTTTGAGCGGAACGAGATAGCCCCCGTCCTTGGGCATCAGGCTCGTTTTCACCGTGGTGTCCCCCACGGTCACCGTGCAGGTGATACACCCCCAGCCGTAGCTCAGCTCCCGGGCCACGGCCCGCACCTGCGCGGCGGCTTCTTCGGGCAGGCGGGCAAAGAGGAATGGCGCGGGGCCTCGCCACTCAAAGGCCACCGCCTCAAAGGAGATTTCCATCACGGTCGCCCGAGTTTAGCGGACGTGCTCGTAAGCCGATTCGCCCGCGACAAACCCGGTGGCAAAGGCCGCCTGCAGGTTGTAGCCGCCCACCGGCCCCGCGATATCCAGAATCTCGCCGCACAGAAAGAGGTTCGACACGAACTGACTTTGCATGGTCTGCGGGTTCACTTCGTCCAAACTCACGCCCCCAGCTACCACTTCGCCCTTCGGCAAGATCACCTCGCGCACGGCCCCTAAAGGAAACCCCTTCAGTCCGTTCAGCAAGCGATTGCGTACCTTGGTCGGGGTTTGCGCCATGGGCGTGTTTGCGGGAATCTCAAGATCCTTAAGCATGCCTTCCAGGAAACGCTCTGGCCCAAAGGGTTCTAGCCAAGTCGCCACTTGCCGCCGGGGATTTTCCTTGGCGTAGGCCAAGAACCGCTCTGTCAATTCTTCAAAGCTAAGGTCCGGCACCACGTCCACCTCCAGCGTCACTAGGGCCTGGGAGATGTGCTCGCTCACCTCGCGGCTAATGCCCAGGCAGCACGGCCCGCTAATGCCCCGGTGCGTAAAGAGCAGATCGCCGCGCCATTGGGTAAACGCCTTGCTCTGCCTCCCGCGCAACACGCAGTCACGCAGGGCAATCCCGGCCCAGTCTTCGCGCATCTCGCGCAAGTGAATGGGGGCCAAGGCCGCCAACGTGGTCACAATCCGGTGCCCCAGGGTCCGCGCCCAGGGCCAGCCGTCGCCGGTCGTGCCGGAGTTCGGATAAGAGGAGCCTCCCGTGCACAGCACCACGGCGCCCGCTTCCACCGGGCCTTGCTCGGTCAGCACGTGGCTAATCTCGGATCCCTCCCGTTCAAACCCGGTTACCGGGCACTCCAACCGTATGTCCACCCCGGCCTCCCGCAAGTACGAACGCAAGATGGCGACCACATCCTTGGCGGTACCGTGGGTGGGGAAGATGCGCCCGTCCGGGCGGGTGTAGACCTCCAGCCCCCGCGAGGTCAGCATATCCACGATCACGTGGTTCGGGAAACGGTAACAAGCCGGGCGGATGAAACGGGCTTCGTTCGGACGGAACGCCCGCAGCACATCTTCCAGTGGGCCGTCGTGGGTGATGTTGCACTTGCCGCCGCCCGAGATGAGAATCTTGGTGCCCAGGCGGTTGGTTTTCTCTAGCAGGATGACCGGCGCCCCCAGGGTGGCAGCGCGCCAAGCCGCCATGATGCCGGCGGCTCCGGCCCCCACCACCACGACGGGTTTGCTGCTCATCCCGCTAGTTTAGAACTTAGCCTCGGCGACCGCTGCGGGCGCTGCGCTGGGATTGGAACACGAAGTTCTGGCGAGCATTACGCGCCGGGAAGGCACGCGGCATGTGCACCACCGGGGCCGGCGGGGCGGCATCCGGGTTGGTCACCGGGATGGCCTGCTTCAGCACGCGCTCGATGGCGCGCACTTCCTTGGCCTGCTCCGGCGTGGCGAGGGTGATGGCGCGGCCCGAGTGTCCGGCGCGGCCCGTGCGGCCAATGCGGTGCACGTAGTCCTCGGGGTTATCCGGCAGGTCGTAGTTCACCACCAGTTCAATCTCCTTCACGTCAATGCCGCGCGCGGCAATATCGGTGGCGACCATCACGCGGTAGCGGCCGGACTTGAACCCGGTGAGGGCGTCCTTGCGCTGGGCCATGGTGCGGTCGGAGTGGATTTCGCAGGCCGAATGATTGGCCGTGCGCAGGGCCTTGGCGACCTTCCGGGCGCCGTGGCGGGTGCGGGCGAACACCAGCACCGTGCCGGCATGCTCTTCCAGCAGATAGTTCAGCGCCTCCGGCTTATTGGCGTGCGGGATGTAAGTGACTTCCTGCTGAATGCGCTCCACCGGGGTGCCAGCCGGGGTCACTTCCACCGTTTCAGGATCTTCCATGAACTCCTCGGAGAGCTTGCGCACTTCGGGCGGCATGGTGGCCGAGAACATCATGGTTTGGCGGCGCGGCGGCGTGGCGGCTAGGATGCGGCGGATGGCCGGGGCGAAGCCCATATCCAGCATGCGGTCCGCTTCGTCCAGCACCACAATGCCGGCGTGGCGCAGGTTCACCGAGCGGCGATCCATGTGGTCAATCAGGCGACCCGGGGTGGCGACCACCACTTGCGGGCGGGCGCGCAGGGCGTGCACTTGCTGGTTGATGCTGGCACCGCCAATAATGAGGGCCGTGCTCACGCCGAGCTTGTGCAGCGTTTCTTCAATCTGCATGGCCAGTTCGCGGGTCGGGGCGAGGACGAGGCCAAATTCGGTGGGACGAAGTCGCTCCAGCATGGGCAGGCTAAAGGCCAGTGTCTTACCGGTACCCGTCTGGGCGATCCCAATGACGTCCACACCCTTCAGGGCGATGGGGACAGCCCCGGACTGAATCGGGGTGGGGGACTGGAACTTGAGCGCGGAAACCTTAGCGAAAACTTTGGGGGAGAGGCCGAGTTGATCGAAGCCGAGGGTGAGGGAAATGGTAGGCATGAAAAGACCGAAGCTCCACAGCGTCGGCACGCACAATGATGACAGGTTCAGTTGAACTAAAGCTGGGCACCGGCGCCATTGTGCCCGCGTAAAGACCCGGGGTTAGCCCCGGGATATGGCCAGGTTCAACTGAAAAATGAGGTCAGGATCCTCCTTTAACCGCCGCATTTCGGCCACTAACTTGCGGGTGAGTTCGGCGCGGGTGGCGTTCGGGCCAAGTGACCACAGGTTCTTCTGCTCGTAAGGGTCGGCCACCACGTCAAACAGTTCCCACTCCTTCAAATCGTAGTAGTAAATCAACTTGTTGCGCTGCGTGGCGATGCCCACCCATCGCGGCACCCGGTGGTCGGGGTCCTCACTTTCGTAGAAATGGCCGTAGGTGAGGTTGCGGTTGGTAAGGTCGGTCGGGCGCAGGGTTACGGGCCAAAGCGATCGCCCTTGCATGTCTGCAGGCACCGCCACCCCGGCCGCTTCCAAAATCGTGGGGGCCAAATCCACGTTGCTGGTGAGGGCGGTGGCCACGGCCGGCCGCAACCCCGGGCGGCGCACAATCAGCGGGGTGCCGGCGGAAGGCTCATAGAACCAGCGCTTGTCGTACCAGCCGTTTTCACCGAGGAAGAACCCCTGGTCCGAGGTGTAAATCACCACGGTGTTCTTGTCCTGGCCGGTGCGCCCCAGTTCGTCCAGCAGGGCGCCCACGCCGTCATCCACGCTCTTCACGCAGCGCATGTAGTTGCGCAGGTAGCGCTGGTAGTTGGTGGCCAGCAGGTCGCGGCTGGCTTCCAGTTGCGCGGCGTAGGCTTGGTCTTGCGCGGCCCAGGCGGCTTGCCACTGCGCCAGTCGGTCGCCCTCCAGGGCCGGGGGTGCATATTGCACCATCAGGTCTTCTTGTAGGCGCATGTGCCGGTCAATCCGCATGCTCACTTGCGGGGCCATCGAGTTCAGGCCCGCGTAGTCAGTGCGCAGGGTGGGGGGCTCGGCGTACGTCTTGTCGAGGAACAGTGACCACGTCGACGGCGAGGGAATGAAGTTGCGGTGCGGCGCCTTGTGCCCCACCATCAAGAAGAACGGCTTGGTGCGCGGCTGGCGCATCCACGCCAGCGACTTTTCGGTGATGATCTCGGTGACGTAGCCCGGGGCGGTCGTGCGGCCCTCGCGGGTGATGAAGACGGGGTCGTAGTACGCGCCCTGCCCCGGCAGAACATCGAAATCATCGAAGCCCGTGGGGTCGCTTTGCAAGTGCCACTTGCCAATCACGGCCGTTTCGTAGCCTGCCGCTTGCAGTGCCTTGGGGAAGGTCGGTTGGTCGCCGTCGAAGGTGGTGGTGTTGTCGCGGTGGCCATTGATGTGGGCGTGCTTGCCCGTCAGGATGGCGGCCCGGCTGGGGGCGCAAAGCGGGTTCGGCGTGTAGTGCCGGTCGAACCGGACGCCCTCGCGGGCGAGTTGGTCGATGTGGGGGGTTTGGATGTGCGGGGAACCATACGCCGAGATCGCAGCCCGGGCGTGGTCGTCACTCACGATGAGGAGGATGTTCGGGGGATTTGAACTCGCCGAAGGCACCGGTAGCACCGAAGTCGCCAAGCAAAGCGCGAATCCCGTGAGCACCCCCGGAGCATACCAAGCCCACTCGGTAAACTCGTTTGCGTGAAGATTGCCTTCCCGGCCCTCCTCGTTGTTTCCCTCTTGGTTCTCGTCGGTTGCGGCGCGCAGGAACCCACGGGCGTTCCCCCGACGGCCGCGACGGGCGGCACCACGGGCAGCACGGCCAGCCCCGCTACGCCGAGCGCACCGGTGGCCGGCGGCACGGAAGTCACGGAAGCTGAGCTCGAAATGCCGTTCTATCCGGGCGCTGTTCTCAAGGCCGGCTCAGCGTTTGAGGTGGTGGGCCCGACCGAAGAGAATTACAGCGTGGTCTACACCACGGTCGATGAGCCGAGCAAGGTGGAAGCCTTCTACAAAGAGAAGTTTGCGGACGCCACCTTTGGGCCGATGAACACCGCCGAGAAGGAAGGCTTCTTGATGAACAAGACCCTCCCGAGCGGGAAGAAGATCGCCCTCACCGCACTCCGAACGAAGGGAAGCGCCGAAACCGAGATCACCTACTCGGCCGGACTGGTGAAGTCAGAAGCCGGCAAGACGGAACCTGCCCCCGCGACCGGAAACTAACCTCTGCCAAGGCGGAACTGAACCGGCCCCGTGCGTCGGTAATAACCCCTGGGGGTAATGTGCCCTTCGGAGAACGATCTCCGAAGGGGACGACGCACCATCATGCATTTATTTTCGCGTAAAGGAGCCTTGCTTGCGGCGCTCGCCGTGATGGCGGGCGCTTCTGCTCCAGCCCAAGCCAACTGGGAGTTGGTGAATCGGTACACCACCGATTACCTGCGCCCTTCCATCTACAGCCTTTCGCTGACGCCTTCGTTTATTCAAGATACGGACGAGTTCTGGTACGCCTGGCGTTCGAGCGACGGTTTCCGCTACTGGCGAGTGAACCCGGATAAGCGCACCAAGCGCCCGCTGGTGGACAGTGTGAAACTGGCGGCACAACTTTCCGAAGTCAGCCGCAAGCCGTATGACACCAGCAACCTCGACCTTCAGCAGATCTCGTTTGTCGATAAGAGTACGACCGTCATCCGGTTTGTGATTGGCGAAGAACGGTTCGAATACGACACCGAGAAGGAAACGCTCAAGTCGCTTGGTCCCGTGCGTCCGCCGCAACAAGGCGCGCCGGCCGTCAACCGCTTTGGCCGCAACCAAGAGGGCCAGCGGGTGGGGAACCAGACGCCGCCGGCGGAAGATGTCACCAATCGCCCGTTTGGCAACTACGCTCCGGATAAGAAGCGCTACGTCTACGCCCTCGACCACAACCTCTACTATGTGGAGATCGTGGACGGTAAGGAAACCGAGCCGGTGCAGCTGAGCAAGGATGGGGCAGAGGACTTCAGCTTCGGTGGCGGTGGCCGCTTTGGGGGTGGCCAACAAGGCGAGCAACAAGGCCAAGGTCAAGGCCGCGAACGCCGCACTCGCCCGGGTGTGACATGGAGCCAAGACAGCGCCCGCTTCTACGCCATGCGCTTCGACCGCCGCAAGGTCAAGGATCTGTGGTTGGTGAACTCGCTGGCCATGCCGCGTCCCACGCTCCTCACTTACAAGTACGAGATGCCTGGCGAGCCCGACGTGACGCAGCAGGAACTGCACGTGTTCACCACGGCCACCAAGGAGTTGGCGAAGGCGAAGGTGGATAAGTACAAGGATCAGCAGATGTTTGACATCCACTGGCAAGAAACCACGAGTGATTCTCTCCGCCTGGTCCGCCGGGATCGCCTACAGCGCAACATGGAGCTGATTGAGCTCGACCTCAAGACCAACGAGGTCAAGGTTCTGCTCACCGAGTCCGTGGAAAATGCCTACCTCGAACGACGCCCGGTGCGCTACATCAAGCCCGGCGGCGACTTCATTTGGTGGAGCGAACGCACGGGTTGGGGCCACCTCTACCTGTATTCCAACGATGGCAAGCTCAAGCACGCCATCACCAGCGGCCCGTGGCGAGTTGAAGGCCTGACGGACTTTGATGACAAGAAGAACGAGATCTTCCTGGCGTCCTTCGGTCGCGAAGCCAATGAGAACCCCTATTACCGGCATAATTACCGGGTAAACCTGGATGGTTCCGGCCTCACTTTGCTCGATCCGGGCAATGCCGACCAGAGCACCACGCTCACGCCCAGCAAGAACTTTGCTGTCAGCGTTTACAGTCGCATCGACATGGCCCCCGAGGCCGTGGTGCGCGATCGCAGCGGCAAGGTGATCATGGAACTGGAGAAGGCTGACCTCTCCCGCCTGTACGAAACGGGTTGGAAGATGCCGGAAACCTTTAAGGTCAAGGCCGCCGATGGCGTGACGGACATCTACGGCAACCTGTGGAAGCCGTTCGACTTCGACGCCCGCAAGAAGTACCCGATCATCGCCTACGTCTATCCCGGTCCGCAAACCGAGAGCGTGACGGCCAACTTCTCGCCGACCATCAGCATGCAGCGCCTTGCTCAGCTGGGATTCATCGTCATCCAAATCGGCAACCGAGGCGGCAACCCGGCTCGATCCAACGCCTACCACTCGTACGGCTACTACAACCTGCGCGACTACGGCCTGGCCGATAAGAAGGCGGGCATGGAGCAACTGGCGGCGCGCCACAGCTTCATTGACATCTCGCGCACGGGGATCTACGGTCACTCGGGCGGCGGATTCATGACGGCGGCGGCCCTGTTGTTGCCCCCGTTCAATGAGTTCTTCAAGGTCGGTGTGAGCAGCGCGGGCAACCACGACAACAACGTCTACAACAGCAACTGGAGCGAGCAGCACCATGGGCTGCGCGAAGTGCCGGTGACGCAGGGCCAAGGCCAAGCGGGCCAAGGCGCCGCTACGGGCCGCACGGCTCCGGAAGAGTTGTTCGTTGACGAAGCGCCGCAGGAGCAAACCGGCACAGGTACTAAGTTCGAGATCAAGGTACCGACCAATGCCGAACTTGCCGCCAACCTCAAGGGCAACCTGATGCTGGTGCACGGCGACATGGATAACAACGTCCACCCGGTGGGCACGATCCGGCTCATCAATGCGCTCATTCGCGCCAACAAGCGGTTCGAGATGATCTTCCTGCCGGGGCAAGCCCACGGTTTCGGGGATATGAACCCTTACTTCACGCAGCGGATGTTTGAATACTTCGCCCAGCACCTGCTGGACGAACGCATTCCGTCCGGCGCGGATATGGTCGTTCGCCCGTAACCCACGGGCTGAACGCACAATGACGAAACCCTCGCCGCGTTTAGGCGAGGGTTTCGAGCGTTTCCAGGGTGCTTTCCCAGCTCAGGCAGCCATCGGTGATGCTCTGCCCGTAAACCAGCGGTTCGCCCGGGTTAAGGGTTTGCTTGCCGCCCACCAGGTTGCTCTCCATCATGATGCCCACGATGGGGGAGGTGCCGGCGGCGCGTTGGCGCACGACGTCGGCGGCGATTTCCGGTTGGCGCTCGGGGTCGCGGCGGCTATTGGCGTGGCTGAGGTCCACCATCACACGTTCCGGCAGCCCGGCTTTGCGTAGCTTGCCCGCGGCATCGCTCACGGATTTCTCGTCGTAGTTCGGCGTCTTGCCGCCCCGCAGAATGATGTGGCAATCCCGGTTGCCGCGCGTCTCTACGATGGCGCTATGCCCGCCCTTGGTGACGGAGAGGAACGAGTGCGGGTGCTGGGCCGCGAGAATCGCATCCACCGCGATATCGAGGTTCCCGTTGGTGCCGTTCTTGAACCCGACCGGGCAGCTGAGCCCGCTGGCGAGTTCACGGTGGACTTGGCTCTCGGTGGTGCGCGCGCCAATGGCCCCCCAGCTCACCAGGTCCGCCACGTACTGCGGCGAGATCATATCCAGGAACTCGGTGGCCACGGGAACGCCCATCTCCGTGATCTCCATCAGCAGGCGCCGGGCCTGGCGCAAACCGTAGTTGATATCGAACGAGCCATCCAGGTGCGGGTCGTTGATGAACCCCTTCCAGCCCACCGTGGTGCGCGGCTTCTCAAAGTACACACGCATTACCAGTTCAATGCGGCCGGCGAGCTGCTGGCGCACCTGGGCGAGGCGCTGGGCGTATTCGAGCGCCGCGTCCATGTCGTGGATGCTGCAGGGGCCGCTAATGACGAGCAGGCGTGGGTCCTCGCGCTGAAGGATGCGGATGATGGTGGCGCGGGATTCGGCGATGAAGGCGGCGTTGGCCTCCGTCACTAAGAACTCTCGGACAAGGTGGGCCGGGGGGGCTAACTCGCGGATTCCGGCAATCCGCAGGTCATCAATTTGGGGTCGGCCAGGGGTCCTCATGCGCTCGCCTCTCTAGTCTACGGCCCGGCGGCCTGACTCCCTCGGGCGGCGGGGCCGAACTACCGGGCGAGCTTAGGCCTCAATGCTCTTCATCCGACCCGCCACGAGGGTGACGGCATCGTTGAGCGTGACGACGCCGACCACGGCTTGGTTCTCATCCTCCACCAGCGTCATCTTGGTTTCCCGGGCGCGGAGGGTCTCGAAGAGGTCAATGGCCGATTGCTTCTCGTTTAGGCGCGGGAGTTCGGAGAGTAGAGAAGTCAGGGGCACATCTTCTCCGCAGTACCAATCGCGAACGCGCAAGAGGCCCGCGGTGTTTTCCCACCCGCCTCGGAAAACCGGCAAGTAGGAGTGCGAAGATTGCCGAATGGCTTCTTCGATGCGCTTACGATCCCAGTTGAGGTCCAGAGCTTCGATTTCGGCGATGGGCGTCATCACTTCGCCGCACGTGCGCTCGCTGAGTTGGAAGGCATTCTGCACAAACTCGCTCTCCCGCTTATCAATGGCTCCGCTTCGAATGCCTTCTCGAATCAGAGTGAGCAGGTCTTGTTCCGTCACGCGGGCCCCCAAGCGTGCCCGCCGATTCACGGCATCCTCGGCGATCTTGCTGGTCCGGCTGACCAGCCACGCAAGGGGCCGCGTGATGCGGATGAGCCAATAAAAGGGCTTCGCAAACCAAAGGGCAATGGCGTCGGCGTGGTCGAACCCGATCTGCTTGGGGATGACATTGGTCACGATAAGCGCCGCAATAGTCATCACGAGGAGGGTCAGGCCGCTCGCTATGGGCTGGGCATGGGTTTCCTGGATCCATGACTGCGCCAAAAACCACGGGGTGACGATGGGTGTGAGTTGGTTGCTGATGATGGCCCCAAGGAGGAAGTTGGCGGCGGTGGCCAGCAACTGCCCGGCGGCCAAGAACGCCACCGGAGAGCGCTGGTAGACCAGCACGAGCCGCCCCGCATGGTTACCCGCCTCGTGGGCTTGTCGCATCCGCTCGACGCGGGCACTGAAGGTGGCCATCTCGGCGGCGGAGATCAGCGCCGACACCAAGAAGAGAATCAGAATCTCCACCCAAACCATCACCGATGAGACGCACGATCAGGGGTAGAGGATGCACACCCCCCGTTGGTATGATGGCTAGATGGGTATTGCCACTCTGATCGCCTCGGCGGCGATGATGGCCGCCAATGCACAAACCGCCCCCGCCGCCCCGGCAGCGCCAGACCTGACCACGATTGACGGCACCATCAAGGAGCTGTACGCGGTCATCAGCCGCCCTACCCCGGGCACCCGCGATTGGGATCGGTTCCTCAACTTGTTTGACCCGCAAGCGCGGATAGTGATGAATCGCATGCAAACGCCTGCTCCGTCTTCGGGGCAGCACATCAGCATCACACCGGCCCAGTACAAGGAGTACTACGCGGGCGTATTCGAGCGGTCAGGTTTCGTCGAGACCGAGCTGTATCGAGAGACCACCGTTTTTGCCGAGATTGCCCAAGTTACGTCGACTTACGAATCGATTTACGGGGAAGCGCCGGCGATTACCAAGACGCGCGGAGTCAACTTCATCCAACTGTATTTCAAGGATGGGCGCTGGTACATCTTGTCTCTGCTATATCGGCCCGGTGATCAATATACACCGGTTCCTGCGCGCCTCCTGCCGCCCCGGTAAGCTGGGGAGCATGACCTTCGAGACCTTTCGCATCCATAGCGAGTTCATCACGCTCGGCCAGCTTCTCAAGGCGGCCGACGTGGTGCAATCGGGCGGCGATGTGAAGTGGTTCCTCTCGCAGGCCGACATCAAGGTCAACGACGAGCCGGACAACCGGCGCGGCCGCAAGCTCTACCCAGGCGACCGCATCGTGATTGACTTCGAGCTCGAACTCGAAATCACCAGTCCAGCGCGTTAAGGGTGCGGCCCAGCGCCGCCGGGTTGTAGGTTCCGGTGGTGTTGCCCAGCACCACCACCACGCGCTCCTTGGCCAGGTCAATCATCAGGTGCGTGCGGGCCCCGGGCTGGCTGCCCCCGTGCTGCAGCACATTGGCCTCGCCCAAATCCCAGCCCAGTCCATATTCCGTCTGGGTGCCGTTCTTTAGCGTGCGCGGCGTGCCCATGAGCTTGAGGCTCTCAGGCGTCACCAGTTTGCCGGACCGCACCGCTTCGCCCCAGCGGGCCAGCCCCCGGGCGGTGCTCTCCATGCCGCCGCCCCCGTACTTCCAGCTCAAGTCGTCGCGGAAGGTGTTCAGGCGCGGCACGCCCAGGCCATTCTGCTCGTAAATCCGGTTGCGCGGGGTTGCCAGACTCTGGTCTTCCACGTCCAGTTCGCCCCCGGCGGGCGCAAACACTTCTCGGCGCATGTAGCTCACAAAGTCACGACCGGAAGCCGTTTCCATGGCCCTCGCCACCACCGTAAAGGCGTGGGTGCTGTACATATAGCGCGTGTTGGGCTCCCACAACAACGGGCTCTTGATGAGCACGGCACTGGCATCGCGGGCGGTGGCAAAGTGGGTGCTGCCATCCGGGTTGATGCCTCCGGCGTAGTGCCGGAAGCCGCTGGTGTGGCTCAGCAGCTGCGCCACCGTCACCGGGGCGGTGCTGGCGGGCCACTCGGGCACGTACTTACGGCTATCCGCGTCGAGGTCCAGCTTGCCTCGCTCGGCCAGGCGCATGGCCCCCACCGCCGTGATCGGCTTGCTGATGCTGGCCAGGCGGAACCGGGTCTCCGGTTGCACCCGCTTCTCCTGTTCTCGGTCGGCGTAGCCGGTTTGGTAGTCAAAAACCAGTTTCCCCTTGTCCATCACCGCCACCGACATGCCCACCACCTGGTGTTCGCGGCTGAATTCGATCACCGCCAATTCGGCTCGGGAGACGACCGCCGCTGGGGCGGTGGAGGTCGGCGCAGGGATCGCCCCGCTCAGGACCAGCAAGAACGCAAGGCTCACGGAAACAAATTACCAGGTGGCGGGGCCCAGCGTTGCGCACAGGGGCAAGGCACGAACGTATGATAAGTCATGCGGTTTGCCACTTTAGCGGCCCTCGTCAGTGCCCTTGCCGTCAGCGCATGGGGATGTGTCGCCTCGGTGGCCCCGCCGAATTCCAGCATGAACTCCGTCGAATCTAACCCGCCCCGCGCCATCCCCGAAGGCCAGCAAGCGCTCGTCCTGGGGGGCGGCTGCTTCTGGTGCATCGAAGTCCTGTTCGAAGAACTCAAGGGCGTCACGTTCGTCGAGAACGGCTACGCCGGCGGGGACAAAGCGGGCGTAACCTACCGAGAAATCGGGACGGGCACCACGGGCCACGCGGAGGTCATCCGGATCGTCTATGACCCCAAGGTGATTACCACCGAAGACCTGCTCCGGATCTTCTTCACCGTCCACGACCCCACCACAAAGGATCGCCAGGGCGGCGACGTCGGTCCGCAGTACCGGTCGGTGATCTTCTTTGAGAACGACGCCGACAAAGTGCGGGCGCTGGCGATCATGGAAGAGATCACCAAGGCTGATATCTGGGAGCGACCCCTGGTGACGACCCTGGAACCGCTGAAGAACTACACCCGGGCCGAAGAGTATCACCAGGACTACTACGCCAAGTACGAGCGAGCCAGCGAAGCCGAACGCGCCAACATGAACGCGGGCTACTGCAATGCCGTGATCTCGCCCAAGGTGCTTAAGTTCCGCGAGAAGTTCGCGGATCGCCTCAAGACCAGCGGCGCCGGCTCACGGTAACGCGACGACCACTTCCGCCTCTGGGAATCTCTCCCGGAGGCGGCCCGCCAGGGCTTCCATGCCCGGGTGCTCCGTTTCGCGGTGGCCACTGGCCATCATCACAAACCCCTGGTCTTGTCCCGCCACGCCTTCATCGTGCCGGAACTCACCGGTGAGAAAGGCATCCGCACCCGCCGCCTTCGCGGCCACCCATTCGCTTCCCGCTGAGCCGCCGCTCACGGCCAGGCGCTCAATGCGTCGGTCCGGGTCGCCATAGAGCCAGGTCTTGGCCCCCAGTTTTTCATCGGCCAGGGAGACCAGTTCGCGCGCCGTCATTGGGCTGATGTTGCCGATGCGGCTCAGCGGCTGCGGCACGGTCGGCCGCAGGGTGACGAGGTCATAGGCGGGTTCCTCGTAGGGGTGCACCTCGCGCAGCGCTTTCACCACGGCAGCGAGGCGCGCCACGTCCACCACCATCTCGATCCGAGTCTCGGCTACGGATTCGATCTGCTCGGCGCGCCCCACGGCCGGGTTGGCGTTGGCATTGCCCACAAAGGTGCCGGTGCCGCTCGTCCAGAAGGCGCACCGTTCGTAGTTGCCGATGCGACCCGCCCCCGCCGCGCTCATCGCGTCAATGAGGGCATTGCGAGCTTCACTAGGCGCAAAGACTACAACCTTTACTTGTTCCACGGTGGCCCCGCTGCCAATCGGTTCCAAGTCGGTGATGCCGAGGCGAGCCGCCAGCGTTTCTGAAATGCCTCCCGGCGCGGCATCCCAATTCGTGTGGATGCCAAAGAAGCTCCGGCCCGCGCGCACCAGCCGCGCCACCTTGCCCTCTACATCATTGCCCACGCGCAGGTGGGCAATCGGCTTCCAGATGAGCGGGTGATGAATGACCAGGAGCTGCGAATCCCGCTCTTCGGCCATGGCCAAGCTCGCCTGGTTGACGTCGAGCGCCACCAAGATGCGGTCGGCGGGGGCATCGGGGCTACCGATCTGCAAGCCCACCGGATCCCAATCGAACGCCCAGCGCCGAGGGGCAATGGATTCCAGGTAGTCCGTGATATCGGCCACGCGCGGCATGGCCTTAGGTTAGCACCGCGCTAGATAAGGAAGGGGAGAGAAGGTTGGAAGGCGGGATTAACCCGCCTCCGTGAGCTCACAGGCATTTGATCGTTTATGATGACTTTCCGATAAATGATGACGGCAATAATCCGCCAGCTTATGAAGTGCCTGTTCTGAGATTCGGTCTAGCTTGCCGTGACTCATCATGGTGAGCGAAAGCAAAGCAAAGGCCTCCTCCTCGGTGAGCTCCAACCGTCCATGTGTTTCCATAGGTGGTTTTATGCTCCCTGGGGTTACCCCCAGCGGGATTGACGAATCATCCCGCTCAATTGTTCCCGAAAGAATCGGGCCAAACGTAACTTCTCGAAAAAAGGCCCGGACGGTACACTGGAGGTATGGCAGAGAACACACCCAAAACGTACGGTGGAATGGCCGTCGTCGAGGGGGTGATGATGCGATCACCGGGCTTCTTCTCCGTGGCTTGCCGCGCTCCCGATGGTCGAATCGTGCTCAAAACCGAGCCCATCGAGAAGACCTGGCTAGGTCGCCAAAAGTGGCTCCTCAAGCCCTTCCTGCGAGGCACTTTTGCGATGCTCGACACGATGGTGTTTGGCATTCGCGCCATGAACTTTGCCGCCAATATCCAGACCGACCCGGAATACGCCACCGCCGAGGACAAAGCCAAAGCTGTGGATGGCAAGGGGCCCGGGGCGGTTTCCAACTTTGCCATCGGTTTGACCTTGGTCACCTCGTTGGCGCTTGGGTTTGCGCTGTTTAACGCCGCCCCTCAATTTGTTTCAGAACTCATTGTCCGTTGGTCAGGAGGCGACCTCGCCACCAACAAGAATGGTCTGCTGACCAACTACGTGGCCGAAACGGTGAAGCTCGTTTTCATCATCGGCTACCTGGCGGCCATCAGCTTCTATCCGCCGATCCGGGAGGTGTTCCGGTACCACGGTGCGGAGCACAAAGCGATCAACTGCCTGGAAGACGGCAGCGACCTCACCGTGGCCAACGTGCAGAAGTGCACCCGCCTGCACCCGCGCTGCGGCACCAACTTCGTGATCATCGTCTTTGTGGTGTCGTTCCTGCTGCAGCCGCTCATCCCGCGCGACCTCTTTGTGCCGCTCGCGAGTCCCACGTGGCTGCTGGCGCTGACGCGCCTGCCGGTGGAACTGGCGATGATGCCGGTGGTGGCGGGTGTGAGCTACGAGCTCATCCGCCTGGCGGGCAAGATGAAGAATGCCGCCTGGGTCAAGATTGCTCTTGCCCCCGGCCTAGCCACGCAGCTGATTACGACCGCTGAACCGAACGACGCTCACTCCGAAGTAGCCATCGCCGCCCTCGTGGCGGCACAGCGCGCCGAAGAGACGGGGGTACTGGAGAACGGAGTCCTCGGCGAAGACGGGATTCAAAGCGACGAGACAAACCAACCCGTCCAAATCACGACGTAGGCGGCCGACCCGGCTAAGCAGGCGCGGCGAATAAAGGAAAGGTGCGTTTCGGAGTACTTGAGCATCACCAGCCAAGCTCCCACCAGCGTCATGCCCTTGATTAAGGCAAAGAGCCACTCGCTGGTCTCGATCACCGGCTTCATGAGCGGGTTGAGTTCGGTGATATGCCCGCCGGCGTGTAGCACGGCCGTCATCACCAGGTCCACAAACCCGATGCCGAGGAGCAGAAGCAGAGCCCGCGTCGGGAAGCCCATCCGGGCGTACCAACTGCGAGGAGCGGGGGCAACTTCCTCCGCCACCTCGGTGGTTGCCACCTCATCCGCCCAGGGGTCATCCTTCCAGTTCTTCACTTCGTTGATGTTGTCGCCCGGAACGTTATTGGTCATTGCTTAAACTCCTGATGATCTGGTCATGCACCTGTCTCACCTCACTGGCGGGCCGGATATTGTGGTTGGTCATCAAACTCACTGTCCACGTCTCGCCGTCGGGTCGCTTTACATAACCGCTGAGACACGTTACTGCAGTTAGTGTGCCAGTTTTCCCCGTAAAGGGCACGGATAGTAAACGGTTGGAGAGCGTTCCTTCCCCCGATTTTGGTAAAGCTCGTTCAAATACGGGGAAATTCGGGCGGTTCTTCGCCCAATGCAGCACCTTGGTCAGAGCATGGGGGGTGACAAAGTTGCGACGGCTCATCCCGCTGCCGTCCATCGGCTTCATGTCGTTGGGGGTGAGCCCCACTTGCTGCGCATAGAACTCCTGCATTCGGGCCGTGGATTGGCCGTATTCCGCGTCGGGGGTCAGCGGCTCTTTGTGCCCGGCCGCCATCAGGAGAAGTTGCTCGGCGTAGATGTTGTCGCTGTCTTCGAGGCAAAACTTGGCGAGCTCACTGAGCGGCGGCGTGCGGAACACCCGATCCGGCTCCCGAGCCGGGGGGCCGACATGGGTGGTGACGAAAACCGCGCCGGGGCGGAACGCTTCCGTTGCCGCCAACTGCGGATCCGGGATCGCGAATCGTCCAATCGACGTGCGAGTTTGCGGCAAAACGCCGTTCACGTACAACCGCCGGGTGAATACGTCTAGACGCGTGGTGAGCGTGCCCACCGGGGCCCCGCGCACGATGCGGATTTGGCTGAGGGCCGGGTCCAGGGGAAGAATCGCGCCCTTCTCGGCAAAGACTTCAAAGCGTTGGTTGTTGACTCCCCACGCGGAAATGCGCCCGGCATAGGCAAACGGCAGGTCATCCCATTCCCAGGTCGGCGGGATGGAGGGCGCGAAGTCTTGATACACCCGCACCGTGCCCCCTTTGCCGCCCGCCCCCAGGGCGCGGAGTTCTTCAAAGGTCACCCCGGGCGTGCCCTTGGCGTGGACGTACGGGCCGTACTCGGTGTCCCACACCCGGATCTCGCCTCGGTAGTCCGGGCCGAGGACCTCCAGCGCGTAGAGCACGGACAGAATCTTCTGGTTACTGGCGGGAACGAGCCGCGTGTCGCCCATCTGCTCGAAGACGACCTCGCCGGCGGCATTGCGCACACTTACTCCGGTGAGAGCACCATTCAGGGATGCGTGGTCTAGAAGGGGGGCAATGGGCGGCAACATCGCCGCCGCCAAGAGCAGCGTAGTCATGGTGTTCAGACAGACGAGGTGGTCTGGAGTTCGTCGGCAAACACCGGCTCACTCACGTGGTCAAAGCGCTGGGCTTCGATGTCGGCGGCGATCCCGGTGGCAAAGGCCTTTAATTGCGGGTCCGTTTCGGTGGCGGCGGCCGCCTGGACCGCCTTCAGGATCCGATCTCGATCGTGGTCGCGCCACTCCACCAGGTGGAAGGCGGCGTGGATGGCACTGCGACGGCCAATCCGGTGCGGAGCCGAAAGCAGGCTGAGGAGAGCATCGGCCGCTGCATCTGTGCAGATGTGACCGCCCAGCACGACTCCCGCCTTATACACGGCCCGGGCGTAGTCATCCTCGTTCTCAGCGATGAAATCTCGGATGGCCGCTACGGCTTTGTCTTGGTCGTGCGGATTAGGGAAAAACGAGGGTAAGTCCTCGAACATATCCAGCACCGCCCACTGCGCGCAGCGGCGCCAGGGATGGACTTTGTCGCGCAGGATGCGCACCATGGCCGGACCAAAGATGCCCGCGCTGGCGTGAGATTCGATGTGCTGAATGCACTCGTGCCCAATGTCGCGCACCGGGCAGTAGAGGAGGCAGACCCATTCTTGGGGGCCAAGGTCACGGACGCTGGCCGTAAACCGTCCGGACCAGCCCAAGGTGTCTGAGATCGCGGTTTGGCGATCGAAAAGCTCGCCTAAGCCTTGCTCGATGCCCGCTAAGACTTCCTCCACCGAGTCGCCCTTGGCTTCGTTCCAATAGCGCTCACTGCGGCCAAAGATGCCGGAAGGGGAACGGGCAATTTGCACTTTGGTGCGCTCACCCTCCACCTCGATCCAGGCTTCCTCACTCCAAGCATGGGGTGTGATATGGAAATCGCGGCTGATGGGGTGTGGCGGCCAATGAAAGGGCACGCGGTCGCCCGGTCGGCGAGCCGCGGTGTCGCCAGGGAAGCGGGCGGCCGCCTGGGCCAAGAATTCCTCGAGGGCCTTCAAGACCAGGTCGGCCGTCATCGCTTAGCTCTTGCGAGGCTCTTCCGGGGTCGGTTCGTCGTCGCCGCGCAGACCCTTTTCGAAGTTCTTCTTGCCGTCCTTGATGCCTTCTTGGAACTCGCTCACGCCTCGGCCCATCCCGCGCATGAGCTGCGGAATCTTGGTGCCCCCGAACAGGAGCAGGACCACGAAGACGATGATGATGAGTTCAGAGCCACCAGGCAAGCTGAGTGCAAGGAGATTTGTCATGGGAAGCCTAATTCAGTATACGCCGAATCTGGGTCAGATAGAGCCCTACTGGTTTTCTCCGACCGGGGAAGGAGCGGGAGTCTGGGCATCCTTGGGCTCCAGCGCATCTTCCGTCTTGAAGTCGAAGTCCATGCTTGAGCTGGACGAACTGCTGCCGAAGTCCGGGTCACCTTCAAAGTGGATCACCAACCAGTCGCGGCGTTCGTTCAGGATCTTCGGAGCCTTCTTGGGGTCCTGCTTCGCATAGGCCATGTTCAGATTCTTGCGGTTGCCGTCGGCGGGAAGGTCCGCTTCAAACACCAGCGGGGTGCCTGCCTTGTCCGTGATCTGGTCCAGCTTCTTGCCTGCCACATCCGCGTTGTAGAACAGGCCCGTTAGACGACCACTGGTCTTGCACACCCATTCGGCTTCCGGTCCCGGGGGGATCATCCCCTTAACCATGTCGGTGGCGAAGCCCGGGGCGCCTTCCATCTCGGTGTCCATTTCCTTCGTCATCTTGCTGTGCAAGCGGGCGTAGTAGGGGCGGATTTCATCCTGCCAGGTGGCCGCGGGCGGGAGTTGCCCCTTTTCCTGGGCGTAGGCCAGCGTGGCTTTCTGGATCATCGAACCCGTAATGGCGCACCCCGCCGTCTCCGTGGCTTGGCCCACCACCGAGCGGCACATGACGAGCCCCCCCACGCCCATGACGAGGCACAGGGCCACCACAAGCAGTAGGATCCACACAATCGGACTGACGCCGCTCTTAGTGGGCGGAGACATCGGGGGCGGATTAAACGGAGGAGGCACGTTTGCCATAAACCGAGGATACGGGAAAACCGGCCTTCGGTTGCAAGCCTAGGTACCCCTCAGGTTCGCGGTCCCGGCGTCTTTTCGCATCACTCCGGGGTCGGGTAGCGTCTGGAACACCATGGAAGACGCCATCCGCGCCCTACAACTCGCGCTAGAACTGCACGATCCGGGCGAACGCGAACATGCGGAACGCGTGGCCGTCTACGCCGTGGCGACTGGTGAAAAGCTCGGGATGAGCGACGAAGACCTCATCCACTTGCGCCGGGCCGGGCAACTGCATGACGTGGGCAAAATCGCGGTGGACCGGGTGATTCTCCGCAAGATGGGCACCCTCACCGAGCAAGATTTTGAAGACTTGAAGAAGCACGCCGATGCGGCGGTGGATGTGCTGAGCGCCTTTCCCTGGCTATCCCCCAGCGTGCCGATGATTCGCTCGCACCACGAACGCTGGGATGGCATGGGCTACCCGCGAGGGTTGGAAGGGGATGAAATCCCGCTGGGCGGTCGCATCCTTGCGGTGGCCGAGGCCTTCGACGTGATGGTGTCGGGCTCGGCGTGGCGCCGGCCGCTGGACCCCGAAGACGCCTGCATGGAAATCCGTGATTGCAGCGGCACCCAGTTTGACCCCAACGTGGTGGCCGCATTCCTCTCGGTGCAGCCTCTCATTCAGCCTCTCGGGCAAGCCTAGTTCGTTCCGCGCCCGGATGGCGTAGACTGAACATATGAGCGCCCAACAGGCCTTGCACGAGCGGTTATTCGACATCAACGCCCTCAATTCGGCCGTCACGGTCTTGGATTGGGATCAACAGACGTACATGCCCGAAGGGGGCGCCGAGGCCCGAGGTGAACACGCCAGCCGCCTCACCCGCATGGCGCATGAGATGTTTGTGAGCGACGAAACGCGGGACTTGCTCGAGAAAGCCACTGCCGCCGCCGCCCCGGGCAGCGTGGACGCCGCCGTATGCCGGGTGGCGCAGCGCGAACTGGACCTGGCCACCAAGCTCCCGGCCGAGTTGGTAGCACGCCGATCCAAGCTCAGCACCCAAGCCCACGAAGACTGGGTGAAGGCTCGCAAGACCAACGACTTCAAGACGTTCTCGCCGATCCTGACCCAGATGGTGGATATTGCGCGGGAAACCGCCGATTGCATCGGCTACACCGACCACGTCTACGATGCGCTGACGGACCAATTTGAAGAAGGCGCCACCAAGGCCAGCTGGGATGCCATGTTCGATAGCATCCGCGACCCGCTGGTGAGCTTGGTGAAGGAAATCCAGAGCGCGCCCAACCACCCGGACAACGGCTTCATGTTCGGGGAATGGAACACCGCCGACCAATCGAAGTTCACCGAAGAGCTGGTGCAGGCCATTGGCTTCGACTTCAAGCGTGGCCGCCAAGATACGGCCCCGCACCCGTTCTGTACGAACTTCAGCATCGGCGACGTGCGTCTCACTACGCGCTACCAGGATTATCTGGGCGCGAGCATCTTTGGCAGCCTGCACGAGGCCGGCCACGGGATGTATGAGCAGGGCTCGCCGATGGAGTGGGATCGCTTGCCGATCGCGGGCGGGGTTTCGCTAGGCGTCCACGAGAGCCAGAGCCGCCTGTGGGAGAACATCGTGGGCCGCAGCCTGCCGTTCTGGCAGCACTTCCTGCCGCGCCTGGAAGGGTACTTCCCGAACCTGCGCGCCGGGAATGTGAACGACTTCTACCGCGCCATCAACAAGGTGGAGCGCAGCCTCATCCGTGTGGAAGCCGACGAGGTGACCTACAACCTCCACATCATGATCCGCTACGAGCTGGAGTGCGCGATGCTGACCGGCGAACTGGCGGTGAAGGACTTGCCGGAAGCTTGGAACGCCAAGTACGAGGCTTATCTCGGCCTCACCCCGCCGACGGATGCCGACGGCTGCCTGCAAGACGTGCACTGGAGCATGGGCGCGCTGGGCTACTTCCCGACCTACAGCATGGGCAACATCCTCAGCTACCAAATCTGGGATGCGCTGAAGGCCGATATCCCGAACGCCGACGAACTGATGGCCAACGGCCATTTCGCGGAGATTCTGGAATGGCTGCGTAGCAAGATCTATCAGCACGGTAGCCGCTACACGCCGAAGGAGCTGATCACGCAGGCCACGGGTAAGCCGATGGATGCCAGCCACTACCTGAATGGCATTACGGCTAAGTACCGCGCCATCTACAACCTATGACCGCTCTGCTGCTCGGGCTGGCCACCGTGCCAGCGTGGAACGAAAACCCGGTGGGGGTGACGGCGCAATGGCCGCAACCCCCGCAGGCTCGTGAATTGGCCACTGGCGCGACTTTTAACCAGCGCTATGCCTATGAGTTGGTGCAGGGAAGTGCGATCTATCGCGTGGACATGATGGAGTTGAAGCCCGAGGCTCTAACCGGGCGCAACGACATCCAACTCCTGGATAACGGGATGCGCGGGGCCGAAACCCTCAAGCAATTCCGCCCGCTCCGGGTGACGACGACGCGTGTGGACGGCCACATGGCGCGCCGCTGGGATGTACAAGTGGACAAGGGCCCGCTTATCCGCCACCTGCTGGTGGTGAAGCGACCCTGGATGGTTCACGCGCTCTACATCGGCGACAAGCAGGACGCCGATACGAAGGCCACCAACGAGTTCTTTGGCAGCCTAAAGATCAATACCCCTCAGCAATGAGGCATTCTCGTTCGGGCAACGAACGATTGGCTTAAGCCTTGGCGACCTCGAATTGCTCCATGTACTTGAGGCAGCAGGCCCGTACGAGGGCACGCACCCGGTTGATGTAGCGGCCCCGCTCGGTCACCGCCACCGCGCCGCGCGCATCCAATAGGTTAAAGGCGTGCGAGCACTTCAGGGCCAATTCAAACGCGGGATACACCAGGGCCAGGCTGGTCGGGCATCCCGGGTCGCTCTCCTTCACATCGGCCTCGCGGGTGGTCAGCACCCCATCGGTGGCATCCCAGCGCACCGGCGTCCCCAGCACACGCTTGCTCTCCGCCTCGTACATTTCAAAGAGCTGGAAAAGCATCTCGGTGCTGGCCACTTCGAAGTTGAAGACGTTGTTCTGCATCTCCTGGTCGAACTCGATATCCCGGTACGTCAGGCGCTCGTTCCACTGCAGGTCTTCCCAAATCGAGGCCTGTCCGTTCAGCATCAGGGTCAGTCGCTCGGGCCCGTAGGTGAGCTCGGCACAAACCGGGCTTACTTCAATGCCCCCCATTTGTTGGAAGAATGTGAACTGGCTGATCTCGGTGCCGTTCAGCCACACTTCCCAGCCCACCCCGCTGGCGCCCAGGCTCGGGTTCTCCCAGTCGTCCTCCACCAGCCGGATGTCATCGCGATGGACATTGAATCCCACGGCATTCAGGCTCTCCATGTAGAGGTCCACCACGTTTTCCGGGCTGGGCTTCAGCATCACCTGGAACTGCACGTACCGCTGGTTGCGCATGGGGTTGCGGGTGTAGCGGCCATCCGCCGGGCGGCGGCTCGGCTGGGCGTAGGCAAAACTGTACGGGGTCGGGCCCAGGCACTTGAGGGCCGTGGCAGGGTGCGAAGTCCCCGCGCCCACTTCCATATCCCACGGTTGCAGGATGGCGCAGCCTTGCGCCGCCCAAAAATCACTGAGTTTCCGCAGAATCTCCTGCAACGTCACCATACGCCTCAAGGTTACCAGCGGAGCAAAATGGACCCCCGACGCCGTATCATGGGGAAATGAGAACTGCCGTCCCGCTCTTGGCCTGCATGGCCGTGATGGCCCACGCCCAAGACACGCCGCCTCCGGCCTACGAATACGTGCCCGGCTCGTTCGTCCTGTTCGAATCCCCCAACTTTGGCGACCGCCCGGAGGGCACGGTCATCGACACTATCGTGCTGCACCACACCGCCAGCAGCGGTCTGGATGGCGTGATCAAGTGGTTCCAGATGCCGGAAAGCCAAGTGAGCGCGCACTTCACCGTGGGCAAAGACGGCACCATTGTCCAGCACGTCAGCACCTATAAGCGCGCGTGGCACGCCGGCAAGAGCATTGACCAATACGGCCGCGAGAACGTCAACGACTTCAGCGTGGGCATTGAGATGGTGAATAAGGGCGACGGTTCGGAGCCCTGGACCAAAGAGCAAGTGGAGGCCACGCAGCACCTCGTGGCGGCGATGATGCGTCGATTCCCGATCCGCCAGATTGTGAGCCACGAGAAGATTGCCGTACCCGCCGGGCGCAAGAACGACCCGCTGGGCTTCCCGTGGGAATCCATGCGTCGCTTTGGCGTTTCGCTTTGGTATTGAGCCTTAACGGAGGTGCACCATCGCCTGCTCGAGGTCGGCGATGAGGTCCGAAGGCTCTTCCAGGCCGCAATAGAGACGGATCACCGACTTCGGTTCCGGCATATCCAGGCAGCAGGCGGGGTAGTGCACGGCCAGGCTTTCGTGGCCGCCCCAACTCACGCCCATGCGGTAGATATTGAGGCTCTGCAAGAAGGCATTGAGCTTGGCGCGGTCTTGCACCTTGGGCATGAACGAAATCAGTCCGCCCGTGCCCTTGAACTGCCTCTCATAGAGCTCACGCTGGGCGAAGTCATCTGCGCCGCAGTAGAAAACTTCCGCCACTTCGGGGCGGTCCTTCAGGAATCCATGCACGGCGCGGGCCCGCACTTCGGTGGCGTCAAGGCGAAGCTTGAGCGTGCGCAGGCCGCGCAGGATGAGCCACGCATTGAACGGGGCGATGATGCCGCCGAAGAGGGCGCCTTCCCAGTCGTGCAGCGTGCGAATCCGTTCCTTGCTCCCACAGATCGCGCCGGCCACCACATCGCTGTGGCCCGCGAAGTACTTGGTGACGCTGTGGCACACCAGGTCCACGCCCAAGGCAATCCCGCTTTGCAGCAGGCCGGCCCCGTAGGTGTTATCCATGATCGTCGAGATCCCCCGCGATTTCGCCAAATCCGTAATGGCGGGCACGTCCTGCAGGCGGAACATGCCACTGGTCGGGCTTTCTAAGTAAATCAGGCTAGTTTCAGGGCGTAAGGCATCGGCCACCGCTTCCTTGCACCGGCCATCCACCACCGTGCTCGTGATGTTGAATCGTTGCAGGTACTGCGTGATGAACTGGTACGTGGGGCCGTAAACGCCATCTACCACCACCACGTGGTCGCCAGCCTTCACCACGCTCATGATGGCTTGACTAATCGCTGCCATCCCGCTTCCCGTCAGCAGGCAGGCTTCGCTCCCTTCCACGGCCGCAATCTTCATTTCGGCCAGGCGCGTGGTGGGATTGTTCCAACGCGTGTAAAGGCAAGCCTCGCTCTCGTAATCCTTCATCGCCGCATCGAACTGATCGAGGCATTGGAAGGCAAACGTGGAAGTTTGGACCAGCGGCGGTGCGACGGCCCCGTACGGCAATTGGTCTTCGCCCAGGTGCTGCAGCAGGGTTTCAATATGCGCTTCGTTGCGCGGGTCCATGGGGCCATTTTTGCACGTTCACGCGCGCGGAGAGATTGGCAATGGTCCTGAGAGCGCAAAAAGAAATGGGATTTCCCCGAGACGATGTGTCATCCTGGATATTCGCCCATGCCGACTCCGAAGAACCTCATTCTGCCCGATCCGGATACGCTGAACCAAGTTGAGTACGGCAAGTTCTTGCTTGCTAACCTCGCCGCCAAGCGGGCCAAGCAGATCAAGGAGGGTGCGCCCCCGCTGGTGCGCATCGAGTCGAACCACCCGCTCAGCATTGCGCTGGCCGAAATCGCCCAGGGCAAGATTAAGCCCTTGCTGGACGGCGAACAGAACGCCATCGAGGAAACCGTCGAAATCCCGACCCTCGATCTCTCGGACGAAGACTTCCTGCTGCCCTCCCTTGAGGACGACGAGGACGACGACGATGGTCTGTCGCTCGGCTCCCTGGTGGATGACGACGAAGAGTTGGAAGACGACGAAGACGTTCTGGAAGTGGATGAAGTGGACGAAGATGCCGCTATCGGCGGCCTGATCGAAGACGACGCCGTCGAACCCTCGGACGATCTCTCGCTGGACGATCTGGCCGAAAAGGAAGAAGGCGAAGAAGCCGCCGACGATCTGTAAGCGAACATGCCAGTGACGGATCCTTACGCCGTCTTGGGAGTCTCCAGAGATGCGAGCGCCGACGACATCAAGTCGGCGTACCGACGTCTCGCGCGCAAGTATCACCCGGACGTCAACCCCGACGACCACACGGCGGAAGAGAAATTCAAGGAAGTCGGCGAGGCCTACAGCATCCTCTCCGACCCCGAACGACGCCAGCGTTTTGATCAATACGGCGTCACCGATGACTCCGGGATGGGCGGGGGCGGAGGCTACGGCCCTGGGCCGGGCGCGGCGGACTTTGGTGACCTTTTCGAAGCCTTCTTCGGTGGTATGGGAGGCATGGGGGGTGGCGGCGCGACCTTTTCCCGGGATGGCGACGACCTGCGCGCCGATGTCAGCATCACCCTTCGCGATGTCCTAACCGGTTGCGAGAAGCCGATCAAGGTCAAGCGCACCACTCCTTGCACGCACTGCAGCGGCACCGGCGGGGAGCCGGGGTCCGAAATCAAGACCTGCGACACATGCAATGGGCAGGGCGCAGTGCGGCGCATTGCCAACACTTTCTTGGGCAGCGTGACCACGACCACTACCTGCCCCACCTGCCGAGGCACCGGCAAGAAGATTGAAAAGCCTTGCTCAAAGTGCCAAGGCAAGAAGGTTACGGTGGAGACGGCCGACTTGACGGTCAATATCCCAGCTGGGGTGCAGCACGGCACCACTTTGCGGGTCTCCGGACAAGGCGGCGCTGGCATTGATGGCGGCCAACCGGGCGACCTTTACGTGGTGGTGGCGGTGGCCCGCGACGCCCGCTTTGAGCGGGACGACATCCACCTCTATGCGCCGCTGGACATCACCTTTGCCCAGGCGGCCATGGGCGACCAGATCGAAGCTGAATCTTTGGACGGCACGGTCAAGATTTCCATCCCGCGTGGCAGCCAGCCGCAAGCGGAGGTCCGCATCAAGGGGCGAGGCTTGCCTCGGTTGCGCGGGGGAGCCCGGGGAGACCTGATCTACGTCCTGCGCGTGCAGGTGCCGAAGGATTTGAGCCAAGAACGCGCCGAGTTGCTCCGCAAGTTTGCCGAGCTGGGCAATGAACGCATCCCCGAAGGGGACGGCCAGGGCGGCGGCGGATTCCTGGGCGGATTGTTCGGGAAGAAGAAGAAATGAGCGTCGGCATGTGGACCCAAGTCACCGCGGTGTGGCCAGAAACCGTGCCCGATACCTCGGCCTGGCACTGCATTTTTGAGGACCACGGGGTCAACGGCACTATCGAAAACGAGAGTGTTCCTGGCCTCACCGGCTACCTCGCGCCGGGCGATGAAGACAAACTCGAACCCCTCCGCGCTGCCCTGCTGGCCGCCGGGGCCACCGAAGTCTTTACCGATCTCATCCCCGAGGACAACTGGGCCGAGAGCTGGAAGCAGTTCTTCATCCCGCGCCGCTTGGGCGAGCGCATTGTGGTGCGCCCCACGTGGGAGGAGTACGAGAGCCAAACGGACGACATCGTGCTGGTGCTGGACCCCGGCCAAGCCTTTGGCACCGGTGACCACCCGACCACCCGTAACTGTTTGGTTTTGCTGGAAGGCACGCCTCTGCAGGGCAAAGAGATTGCCGATATCGGCTGCGGTTCCGGCATCCTGGCCATCGCTGCTGGCCAACTCGGCGCGTCGCTGATTCACGCCGTAGACGTGGAAGGGCCGAGCGTGGCAGCCACCGCCGAGAATGCCGAACGCAACGGCGTGACGCTGGTGGTGGAACGGGGCTTGGGGTTCGACCCCCTGCCCGCCGAGCAAACCTACGATGTGGTCGTCAGCAACATCCTCAGCGCGGCCCTGATTGCTTTGGCCCCCGAAGTGTCTCGCCGCCTCCGCACTCCGGGCGTGTGGATCGTCAGCGGCATCATCCAGGCGAATTGGCCCGATGTCCGCACGGCCGCCGAACGCTACGGATTCCGACTGGACGAAACTCGTGAGGAAGGCGAATGGGTGACGGCGCGGTTCGTTCGATAAGGGCGCTTCCGCGTTTCTTTGTCGCCGGCGTGCCCGACCCGGCCCCGGAAACCGTACCCATCCCCGACGACGAGTACAAGAAGCTCCACGGCGTTTTGCGTTTGCCCCGGGGCAGCGCCATCGCCATCCTTCCTGGTGACGGGCGGGTGCTGGTCGGCACTTTTGAAGGCCACGAGATGGCCGTCCAGTCCACCCACACTCCCGCTACCGATGCCACGCGGCCGGTCACCTTGGCCCTCGGCCTCGCGAAGCCTGAGAAGATCGAAGAGAGCATCCGTATGGCCACCGAGATTGGCGTGAGTGCTGTCCGGCTCTTTGCCAGCGACCGGAGCGTGACCCGCTGGGACGAAGGGAAGCGAGACGCCAAACTGGTGCGCCTGCGCCGCATCGCGCAGGAGGCGGCCGAGGTCTGTTTTCGCACTCGCTTGCCCGAGATCAGCTTCGCCAAAGACCTGGCTCAGGTTTTGCAAGACCCGACCGCCGTGGTGCTGAGTGAAACCGAAGGGCTCAGCCAGCTTTTCACCCCGCCCGCCGGGCCGGTCACTTTGGTCATCGGGCCCGAAGGCGGCTGGTCGCCCCGCGAGGTCGCGCTCATCGGGGATCGGGCGGTGACGCTCGGGCCGCGCGTGTTCCGGGTGGATACGGCGGTGGCCGTGGCTTGCGGTCTCGCGCTGCACGGGGTCTAGCCCGGTATTCTGCCCCCCAGTTATGAGACCCGATGGTCGCGCCGCCGACGAACTCCGTCCCACTACGCTTGAACGCAACGTCATCAAGTTCGCTGAGGGCTCGTGCCTCATCAAGCAGGGCGACACCCATGTGCTGGTGTGCGCGACGGTGGAAGACCGCGTGGCCCCGTGGCTAAAGGGCACCGGTCAGGGCTGGGTGACGGCGGAATACTCGATGCTCCCGCGCTCGGGTCGCCAGCGCAACCAGCGCGATGGCACGCGCGGCCCCAATGGTCGGAGCCTTGAGATTCAGCGCCTCATTGGCCGGGCGCTGCGCAGTGTGGTGGACCTGGACGTGCTGGGCGAGCGCACCATCACCTTGGACTGCGACGCGATTCTTGCCGATGGGGGCACCCGCTGCGCCAGCATCACCGCCGCCTATGTCGCCCTCTACGACGCTTTGACCTGGATGAAGGATCGCCGGATGATCAAGAAGTGGCCGCTGCGCGAGGGCCTGGCTGCCATCAGTGTCGGCATCTTGAACAACGAAGAGCGCCTGGACCTGTGCTACGAAGAAGATAGCCGCGCCGCCACCGACATGAACGTGGTGATGACCTCCTCGGGCCGCTTTGTGGAGATCCAAGGCACAGCGGAGGCCGAACCGTTTGGCGCCGACTCTCTCGGTCGCATGCTCAAGCTGGGGCAGAAGGGCGTCACCGAACTGCTGGCGATGCAAAACGAGGCCCTCGGGCTGTGAGCGCCGCGCGGCGGCTGGTGATTGCCAGCCACAACCGCAAGAAATCGGGCGAGATGGTCACCATTCTCACCGCCGGGCTACCGGGGTGGGAGATTCTCACGCTGGCGGATTTCCCCGGCGCCCCCGAACCGGAGGAAACCGGCAACACCTACGAAGAGAACGCCGTCATCAAAGCGGTCAGTGCCGCGCAGTTCACGGGCGAGCTATGCCTGGCGGACGATGCGGGCCTGGAGATTGACGCCCTGCCGGGTGAACTCGGACCGTGGAGCAAGCGATTCATGGGCGAGGAGACGCCCTTCACGGAGAAGATGCAGGGCATCCTCACCCGAATGGCGGGCTTGCCGCAAGCCGAGCGAGGGGCGAGATTCAACTGCTGGGTGGCGCTCGCCGCGCCCGGGCAAGAGCCGAAGACTTTCCATGCCACCTGCGAGGGCCGCATCGCGGAGGCCCCCAGCGGCGGCGGCGGCTTTGGCTACGACCCCATCTTTTGGCTGGAAAGCCAAGGCTGCACCATGGCCGACCTGACCGCCGAGCAGAAGCACACCATCAGCCATCGCGGCAAGGTGTTGGCGCAAGTCGTCGGTCACCTCCGTCAAACCGACGTGTAAGATAGAACCATGATGACCCTCGCCCTCCTCGCGGCGATTTCGGCCACCGAACCCACGCGCATCCTGGTGATGACGCGAACGGAGGGGTACCGACACGACAGCATCCCGACCGGCGTCGAGTGCCTCAAGGCGATCGGCACGGCCCGGGGCTGGGTCGTCGATCAGACGGAGAATCCGGCAGACTTCAACACGGCCAACCTCGCCCGGTACCGCGTGGTGGTCTTCCTGAGTACTACCGGCGACATTCTGGACCGCCCGGAAGAGCAAGCCTTTGAGGGCTATATCCAGAACGGAGGCCGCTTCCTCGGCATCCACGCCGCCGCCGATACCGAATACGACTGGCCCTGGTTCGGGCAACTGGTGGGGGCCTACTTTATGAGCCACCCTCACATTCAGGAAGCCTGCATGCACGTGAAAACCCACGATCATCCGGCGACGGCCCACCTTGGCGAGACCTGGATCGCTACTGACGAGTGGTACTGCTACAAGAGCCAGCCGCCGGCCCGCGCTCAGGTGTTGCTTTCGCTCGATCACAGCTCCTACACGGGCTGGAAGATGCCGGGAGACTCCCACCCGATTGCCTGGAGCCAGCGGTTTGACGGCGGGAAGGCGTTTTACACCGGCCGGGGCCACACGAAGGAATCCTACAGCGAACCGGACATGCGCAAGCACCTGGCCGGTGCCCTCACCTGGTTAGTTCAGTAGGATTCGGGCGTCACCTCACCTCGGAAACGCGCCAAACCATGCATCCGGCCCGCCTGGGGTTGTATGATGCAAGGTCATGAGTAGCGGTTACGGTCTGCAGAACACCGGCAACTACGGGGCGGCGAAGCGCTTCCGGTTGATCCTGCGCGAACAAGGCCAAGCCCGAGAAATGGGCGGCAGCGAAATGTCGCTCGCCGTCAGCATCGTGGATAACATCATGATGCAGGCCCTGGACGCCAAAGCCAGCGACATTCACATGCAGCCGGAGCGGGATCAGCTCAAGATTCGCTTCCGCGTGGACGGCATCCTGCACGAAAACGGCTTCCTCCCGCCGGAGCAGGCCACCAACGTGTTGGCGCGTCTCAAACTATCGGCCGGCATGCGCATTGACGAAATGCGCGAACCCCAAGACGGCCGTATCGACATGGAATACGACGGCCGCCGCCTCTCCGCTCGTGCCTCGTGTGTGCCTTGTCTCAACGGCGAGAAGTTCGTTATGCGTCTTCTCGACCCGGCCTCGATGAAGGTCAATCTCGCCGATCTGGGGATGCCGGATGACATCCGCGAAAAGTGGATGCGCGCGGTGGGCGTGCCGTACGGGCTGATCCTGGTCACCGGTCCGACGGGGAGCGGGAAAACGTCCACGCTCTACGCCAGCCTCAACGTGCTGGATAGCAAGACCCGCAACATCCTTACCGTCGAGGACCCGATCGAATACGAATTCGACAAGAACATCGCGCAGGTGCAAGTCACCGAGAAGATGGGCTTCCCCCGCGTCATGCGCGCGTTCCTCCGTCAAGACCCGGACGTCATGATGGTCGGTGAAATCCGCGATGCGGACTCGCTCAAGATTGGGATCCAGGCCGCCCTTACCGGTCACTTGGTGCTGGCTACCATCCACACGAACAACGCCATCGAGGCCATCGGACGCATGATTGACATGGGCGCCGAGGACTACCTCATTAGCGGCGTGATCGTCGGCATCATGGCGCAACGTCTGGTGCGCCGTATTGACCAAACGACGGCCAAACCCTTTGCCTACAGCCGGGAAGAACTCGAAGCCATCGGCATTACCGCCGCCGACATGCAAGGTGCCCGTCTCGTAAAGGGAGAACCGGGAGAAAGCAACAACGGCACCGGCTTCAAGGGTCGTGTCGGCCTCTATGAACTGGTGGTCGGTGACCGCGCCTTCAAGCAGGCCGTGGCCCGCCGCGCCCCCTACGAAGAACTCCTTCAAATTGCCCGCGAGCAAGGCTTCCGCAGCATGATGGAAGACGGCAAGGAAAAGGTGCTGAAGGGCATCACGACCCCCGAGGAAGTCGCCCGCGCGGTCCTCACTCAAGCTCTCGAATAGAACCAACATGGCTCAAGTCTCCAAGAATCGAAAAATCGTCAACTATGTGCTGCTCGGCGGCCTGCTCGTCGGGGCGGGTGTCGTAGGGGCGCGGCTTTCGGGCCAAATTATGGAAGCTCGCGGCCTCGCCAAGCTCGAGGAGCAGATCGCGGCTACCGGGATGCCCCGCAGTGCCGCAAAGATCAAGGAGCGATTCCGCAAGGATGACAATGCCCAGAAGGCCATTGCCGAGCTCGCTAAGAAGATCGAAACCGAGCCGAGTTACGGCTCCGACCTCCAAAAGGCGCGTTATGACTCGAACCTCGCTTGGTCCATCATGACGGAGCGTCAGGACTTCGCCAGTTGGGCCGCCATCGTGGCTAAGGCCCCGGCCCAGGATTACGGCTTCGACCTCGATGACTTTGAGTTTGGACTCGGGGCGCACCAAGGGGCCATTTACTACCTTGGACAGACGGCGGCCCATGCGGCCAAGCATGCCGCCATGCAAGGCAATTGGGAGGAAGCCCGCAAGTATCGCGACGAGGCCTTGGCCATCTTTGGAAAGATGGCGCCTGAGACCTGGCGTGGCTCGGCTTCGGTGCAGGCCAATGGCTTGAACACCACTTACCGCTACACGCTGGAGATGCTGGACAAGAAGCGCAATGACCCCGAAGCACTAAAGTACGCCCAGGAGACGTTCGCAATGGAAGTGCCGGTGATTTCCTACACTGACTTGGCGATGACCGAGCTATTCCGTGTGCGCATCAAGGCGCGCGACGTGGGGCGGGATGCCAGCCTGTATCACATGAACGTGATGAACTGGGTGCGGGATGACGCGGCGGAAAACGAGGCATACAGCGACCTTGACGAAGCTGATGTCAACATCTGGCGGAGTCTGCCCTCGGGGGTGGCGCTCGCCGACATCGTGGAAATGCAAGTGATCAAGGACTTGCAGCCGTTGGCCGACCAGATCAAGGCCGCCGAAAACAATCCGAACGAGATTCGGCGGGTCGTGCGCGAGTTTGAAGAAAACCTGCCGAAGCAACCGAAAGAGGACATCACCGGCATCATGCCGCGCATCTATGCCCTCAACCTGAGCGACTACGACTCGATGATGGAGCTTGATGGCCGACGATACTTGGGGCGGCAAGTTCTGCGAGTGATGGAGGAGTATCAAAAGACGAAGGCGTTCCCGGCGGAATTCAAGGCGGACGGGTCAGCTCCTTTTGGAATGGAGTTCCGATACGTCAAGACGCAGGACGGGTTCCAAGTGAACATGGGCGGACGACGCGGCGGGTACCAAATCGCCTTCCCGATGATCGTCATCACGCCTGAGATGGAACGACCGGCCGTCGGCGCGGGCTAATCGTCGCTGACGCAGAAAAGGAGAAACCCCGGTCCACAAAGGGCCGGGGTTTTTCTATTCCTGGGGTCAGGCGAGGTCTAATCTTCTTCTTCGCGCTCGCCGCTCTTGCGGGCGAAGATGCGAATCGGCGTGCCTTCCATCGGGAATTCGGCGCGAATCCGATTGGCCAAGTACCGCTCGTACGAGAAGTGCATCAGCTGCGGGTCGTTGCAGAAAAAGATGAAGGTCGGGGGGTTGCTCACCGGCTGGGTCACGTAGTACACGCGGAACGCGCGGCCCTTTCGGCTCAGCGGCCGATCCAGGGTGGCGTTTTGGATCAGCCGGTTCAGCTGGCCCGTGGGAATGCGCGTGTTGCCCGCCTCCACGGCCGAAAACGCGGCATTGATCGCGCCGTCCATCCCCGTGCTCATTTTGGCGCTGGTAAAGCGCACGATGGCGTAAGCGCACTCCGGAATCTCGGCCTTCAGCGCCCGCACAAACTCCTTCTTCACCGGGCTGGTGCGACCAAGGTTGCCATCGGGCGGCTCCACTTGGTCCCACTTGTTCACCGCAATCACCAGCGGCTTCCCAAGTTCAAAACTCGCCTTGGCCACGCGTTTGTCGCCGTCGGTCAGGCCTTCGTTGCCGTCAATGACAAGCAGCGCGCACTCGGCCCGCTCTAGAGCGCGAGCGGCCCGTAGCACCATGTAGTACTCAATGCTGCCTTGGATCTTGCCGCGCCGTCGAATCCCGGCGGTGTCAATCAGGCGGACCTTGCGGCCCTTCCAACTCACCTGGCTGTCAATGGCGTCGCGGGTGGTGCCGGGGATGTCACTCACAATCGAGCGTTCCTCTCCGCTAAAGGCGTTCAGCATCGAGCTTTTGCCAACGTTAGGCCGGCCAATGATGGCGAGGCGCAGTTCGTCGTCGCCTTCGCCCACCTCGTTCGTAGTCTTGGGCAGAAGATCGACGACCTTATCCATCAGGTCGCTGAGGCCACGTCCGTGAAGCCCGGATACCGGGAACACTTCGCCAAACCCCAGGGCGTAAAACTCCGCCGCCTGGGGTTCGCGAATCTCGTTGTCCACCTTGTTGGCCAGCACCAGCACCGGCACGTCAATGCTGCGCAGGCGTTGGGCCAGGTCTTCGTCCGCCGGATTCAGTCCCTCGTCGGCGTCCACCATAAAGAGGATGACGCTGGCCTCGGCCAGGGCCACTTCGGCTTGCACCCGAATCTGCTCCACCAGCGGGTCATCGTCACCAAACAGAATCCCGCCGGTATCCACCACGCGGAACTTGCGGTCCTTGTGATCGAACTCGGCGTACAGGCGATCGCGGGTCACGCCGGGTTGGTCTTGCACCACGGCAATGCGCCGGCCCGCAAACCGATTAAAGAGGGTGGACTTCCCGACATTCGGTCGCCCGACGATCACCAAAGTGGGTAACTGAGCGGCCATAAGAAGGAGAATGATACCGGCCCCTCCCGCGAGGGTTCTGGGAGAGGCATAATGAACGGGTGAGCGACTGGCGCCACCGTGTCGACAACTTAGTCGAACTGATGAACGATTTTGGGCTCGAACGCGCCCGGCAGAGCGGGGAAGGCTGGAGCCTGGAGCTGAGCAAGACGGTCCCGGTGAGCGGGGGCGTGCCGATGATGGCCGCTGCACCTGCGGAAGCCGCTGCCCCGGCCACGCCGGCTGCCAAGCCGAAGAAAGCCGCGCGCCGCGCCGCCGAAGTCGCCCGTGGCATCCCCGTCACCACCCCAATGATGGGCATCTACTACGCGGCCCCGAGTCCGGGCGCGCCCAACTTCGTGTCCGTGGGGCAAGAAGTGACGGAAGGGCAAGTGGTGGGCCTGGTGGAAGCCATGAAGACCTTCAACGAAATCCTGGCGCCGCAGAGCGGGGTGATCACGTCGGTGGAGGCCACGAATGGCCAACTTGTTGAACCCGGAACGGTCCTCGTCCGCATTGAATAGGCTGCCGCAGCTCCGCATTGGGCTCCTGGGATTCGGCACGGTGGGTGAAGGCACCTACCGGATGCTGGAAGACAACCTGGCCAGTATTCGGCGCAAGACCGGGGCGGATCTCTCGGTGGTGCGCATCGGCATTCGGGATGAAAAGAAGTCTCGCCGCGCGCCCCGTGAGCTTTTCACCGCCGACAACATGGGCATCGTCACCGATCCGAGCATCGATCTCGTGGTCGAAGCGATTGGCGGAATTGACCCGGCCTTGAGCCTGGTGGAAGCGGCCCTGGACCACGGCAAGAGCGTGGTCACGGCCAACAAGGAGATGATGGCCAAGCACGGGGCTCGCCTGCTGGAGAAGGCCCGCTCGAAGCAGATTGACCTCCACTTCGAGGCCGCTGTAGGTGGGGGCATCCCCATCGTGCAGGTGCTGAAGCACCAGCTGGCCGGCAACGACGTGCCGATGATGATGGGCATCCTCAACGGCACCAGCAACTACATCCTCACGGCCATGAGCCAAGAGGGACGTCCCTTTGACGAAGTGCTGGCCGAGGCCCAATTGAAGGGCTACGCCGAAGCCGACCCCACCAACGACGTGGAGGGCTTCGACACGATGTACAAAATCAGCATTCTGGCGAGCATCGTCTACGGCGGGCCGGTGCCTCTGGAGTCGGTGCACCGCGAGGGCATCACCAGCGTCGATGCAATTGATTTCGAGTACGCGGATGTCCTGGGCTACACCATTAAGCTGCTGGGCGTGGCCGAAGAACTGGCCGACGGCTCGGTGCGGGTGCGCGTGCATCCCGCGTTTGTGCCCAAGGCGCACTCGCTGGCGAGCGTGAACGACGTGTTCAATGCGGTGTGGTTCCACGGCGACTTCGTGGGTGACCTCATGTTCAGCGGCCGGGGGGCCGGGGGCGATCCGACCGCCAGTGCCGTGGTGGGCGACGTGATTGACGTGGCGCGCAACTTTGCCGCGAAGGGTACGGGGAGCGCCTTGCCGTTCGATCCGCCGCGCCCCGCCGCCGGGATGGATGACCTGGTTTCGCGCATCTATGTGCGGCTGGATGTGCTGGACAAGCCCAACACCCTGGGGCGCATCAGCACCGCCTTTGGCGACCACAATGTGGGCCTGGCGGCGATGGAAATGCGCACCACCGATGCCAACCACGGCGAAATCGCCTTCCTCACCCACCCCGTCAAGGAAGCGCAGTTTGTGGCGGCGCTGGAAGCCGTCGAGCAACTCGACGTGGTCTACGGTGTCGGCAATTGGATCCGCGCCATTGAGGTGACGAAGTGACCCGCGTCGCTTGCGTGCAGGCCCCGGCCATCTTGGGCGACCCCGCCGCCAACCTGGAGACGGTGCGGGAGTATCTGCAGGCCCTCGCCGAAGATGGGGTGGATATTGTCGTCTTTCCGGAGTGCTTCTTAACGGGCTATGTGGTGAGCACCGAAGAGGGAGCCCGGCACATCGCCCTCACGGCCACGGAACCCGCCTCGGAATATGAGGACGTGGAAGAAGACGCCTTCTACATGTCCGATGAGATCGCGCAGCTGGATGCGCTGTGCGAGGAACTCGACATCGTGTGCGTGGTGGGCTATGCCGCTGAAACCGCCCTCGGTGAATTGGTGAACGAGTGCGTGCTGCTGGAGCCCGGCCAATTCCCGGCCGTGTACCGCAAGACGCACCTGCCGTGCCTCGGCTTTGATAACTTCGCCCTCACCGGTGACGATTTGCCCGTTTTTGAGACGCGCTACGGCCGCATTGGGATGGCGATTTGCTACGACCTGCGCATCCCGGAGACCCTGCGCGTGCTGGCCCTAAAGGGTGCCGATCTCGTGATTCTGCCGACCAACTGGCCGGAAGGCGCGGACTTCAGCGCCGATTCCGTGGCCCCCGTGCGCGCCATGGAGAACAAGGTTTTCCTGGCTACTTGCAACCGGTGCGATGAGGAAGGCGGTTTCCGGTTCATCGGCAAGAGCGGCATCTTTGGATTGAACGGCGAGCCCCTGGCCAAGGCCGGTTCCGAGCCCGAAGTGATTGTGGCGAACCTCAACCTGCCCGCCGCCCGCGACAAGCGCAATGTGAACCCGGTGACCGGCTACGCCACCGAGGTCTTTGCCGCCCGGCAGCCCGACCTCTACGACGTGATCGTGAGCGGGCAAGAGCTCCCCACTGTTCCGCCGGAACTGGAAGACGACGAAGACGCTTAACGGCCCCAACTCGGGGTGAGCGAGAGGGATAGACTGCAACCTTCCATGCAGCATTCCCTCGTGAGCGTCATTGATTTTGGTGGGCAGTATTCGCAGCTGATTGTCCGCCGAATTCGCGAACTAGGGGTGTATAGCGAAATGGTGCCGTGGATGCACGCGGCCGACCACATCCGCGAGAAGAATCCGATCGCAATCATTCTGAGTGGTGGCCCGCGCAGTGTGCGCGAAGAGAACGCGCCGGACTTCGATTTCTCGTTGGCGGAAGGGAAGCCCTTGCTGGGCATTTGCTACGGCATGCAGCTGATGGCGCATCGCCTGGGCGGGCGCGTGGAACGAGCTTCCGACCGGGAATATGGCCGTCAATCCTTGTCCACGCGCGAATCTGATGCCCTGGTGGGCGTGATGCACGACCCGCAGATTTGGATGAGCCACGGCGACCGCATAGAAGATATCCCGGCGGGCTACGCGGTGACCGCGCAAACCGCGACTTGCCCGGTGGCGGCCATGGAGAACGCAGGGGCCAAGCGATTTGGCGTGCAGTTCCACCCCGAAGTCAGCCACACCCCCGATGGAAAGGCTTTGCTGGATGCCTTTTTGAACCAAATTGATGGGCTGACGCGCGACTGGACGGCGGGGCAGTTTATTGAGGAGACGGTCGAGTCCATCCGGGCGCAAGTCGGCACCGAACGGGTGCTGTGCGCGGTGAGTGGCGGCGTGGATAGCTCGGTGGCGGCGGCGCTGCTGACCAAGGCGCTGGGCGACCAAGTGACCTGCGTCTTTGTGGACCACGGCCTGCTGCGCAAGGACGAAGCGGAGGAGGTGGTGCATATGTTCACCGAGACCTTCCACCCGCACCTGGTGGTTATCCGGGCCGCCGATCAGTTCTTCGGCAAGCTGGAAGGTGTAACCGACCCCGAAACCAAGCGCAAGATCGTGGGCGCGGAGTTTGTGCGGTGTTTTGAGGCGCACAGCGACGAGTTCAGCGACTGCCAGTGGCTAGCCCAGGGCACGCTCTACCCGGACGTGATTGAGAGCGGTTCTTCTACGGCCAGCACAATCAAAACGCACCACAACGTGGGTGGCCTGCCGGACTGGATGAGGCTCAAAGTCATCGAGCCGCTCCGCTGGCTGTTTAAGGACGAAGTGCGGGCCGTGGGGCGCGCACTGGGCTTGCCGGAGCACGTGGTGGACCGCGAGCCGTTCCCGGGGCCTGGCCTGGCCGTGCGCGTGCTGGGCGAAGTCACCCGCGAGCGCGTGCGGATGACGCAGGAGGCAGACGCGATCTTCCGGCACGAACTGCGGGTGCAGGGCCATAAGCCGGGCATCTGGCAGAGTTACGCCGCCCTACTGGACGTGCGAAGCGTGGGCGTGATGGGCGACGAGCGCACCTACGAGCAGCCGATTGTGTTGCGCGCGGTGACGAGCGAAGACGCCATGACGGCCGAAGCGGCCGCCCTGCCGTTTGAGTTTTTGCAGCACGTGGCGCTGCGCATCGTGAACGAAGTGGATGGGGTCAATCGCGTGGTTTACGACCTGACGGGCAAGCCCCCGGGGACCATCGAATGGGAGTAAAGATGACCCCGTATTCTTACCAGGATCGGGCACTGCTTTTGGCTTCGGCGGCTGGGTTGATGAGGATCCGAGAGGATGCCCGGTAACTTTGCGGGGTAAATCCTGCAATCACCCTTTTATTCAAATTTTATGAGCATGTTTGTCTCCGAAATCAGTAAGACATTCCGGTGGGAGATGGGGCACCGTCTGGCCGGACACCCTTTATGTGGCAACCCCCACGGGCACAGCTATGCCGCCGACATCCACCTGAAAGGGCCGGTGCAACCCAACGGCATGGTGATGGATTACGGCGACCTGAGTGCCCTGATGAAGCCCTTGGTGGCCCAACTCGACCACGCCTTTGCGGTGGACCAAGCCGATGCCCTGATGGGTGAGTTCCTGCGCGAGAACGGCTTCCGCATCCTCGAATTGCCCTATCCGCCCACGGCGGAGAACCTGGCCCGCTGGCTGGCGGAGGCGCTGGCCCCGCAGCTCCCGTCCGGCTTGGTCCAACTCACGGTGGTCGTTCGGGAAACCGCTCACACCACTGCCCAGCACACCGTAGCGCTGGGCTAGCCCGCCGCCGCCCGGAAGAGCTGAATTCGGTTCCGGTCGGGGTCGAAAACCATCTGCACATGGCCCCGTGGGGTCTCGTGGATTTCGGGGTCCACTTCGCCGCCGGCCTCGCGGCAAGCACCGGCGGCAGTCTCCAGGTCTGCGACTTCAATCGACACCACAAATCCTGCCGCGCCGCCCGGCATATCCGCATGCAAGCCCAGGGTCACCGCGCCCAAGCGGAAGGCCGTCCAATGCGCGCTGGCGTAAGCGGGCTCCTGCCCAATTAACGCCGTATAGAACCGCACGGAACGGTCCATGTCTGTCACTCCGGCCCAGACCGTATCGATGTGCCCTACCATGGCGCGGGTATACCGAATGGCAACATGGCCAGTGAATTTTCCTTTGACATCGTCGCGAAAGTGGATGAAATGGAAGCGAAAAACGCGATTGACCAAGCCCAACGAGAGCTTGCCAACCGCTACGACTTTAAGGGCTCGAAGGCATCCGTCGAACTCGAAAAGCTCGAAGTGAAGATGGTGGCCGACGACGAGTTTCGCATGGATCAACTTCGCGATATCGTGGAGAGCAAGCTCATCCGGCGTGGCATCGACCTCAAGATGGTGGAGCGCGGCAAGGTGGAAGAGAGCGGACAGATGACGGTGAAGCAGACCCTGACGCTCAAGAGCGGCCTCAGTTCGGACGAAGCCAAGGCGCTCAACAAGCTCTTCAAGGAGAACAAGGCGCTGAAGGTGAACACCCAGATCCAAGGGGACGCCATCCGCGTCAGCAGCAAGAGCAAGGACGACCTGCAAAAGGCGATGACATGGGTGAAGGCGCAAGATTTGCCCTACGTTCCGGACTTCACCAACTACCGCTAAGCGAGCCTGAGACTTCCCAGCCCGGCGGGGCCTGGGAGGGGTACCTTCAAGTCCATGAATGGCGTACCTGATGAAACGGTGAACCCGAATCCGGCGGACGTGACGGAAACCACGACGCCGGGGGAAGTTGATCCTCGCGATCAGGAAATCGCGGCTTTGCAAGGGCAGCTGGCCGAATGCGCCCGCCGCCTGCAAGCCGCCGAAGAGCAAGTGTTGCGCGTGCAGGCCGAGAGCCAAACCATCATGCGCCGTCTCCGCCAGCAAATGGAGGACGAGAAGAAGTTTGGCCCGCGCCCCTTGGTGGAATCGCTCTTGCCCGTGCTCGATAACTTCCAGCGATCTATGGCGGCCCTGCAGGGCGGCGCAAACCCAGAACGCATCCTGGAGGGTGTGGGCGGCGTGGAGCGGCAACTGCGGCAAGCGCTTGAAGGTGTGGGGGTGCAGCGCATCCCGACCGAGGGCATGAGCTTCGACCCCGAGCGGCACGAGGCGATTGTGGCGGAGCCCAGCGCCGAGCACGAACCGGACACGATCCTGAATGAAATCACGGCCGGCTACGAGATGCACGGGCGCATCATCCGCCCCGCGCAGGTGCGAGTGACGGTGGCCCCGGATGCCTGATGTCATCGGCCGGCTGAAGTTCGGCACCGATGGCATTCGCGGCGTGGCCGGGCGTGAACTCACCCCCGCCTTTGCCATGCGCCTGGGTGAATGGGCGGCCGAGTGGATGCAAGCGCACAACCAGCCTCTGCGCATCGTGGTGGGGCGCGACACGCGCCGCAGTGGCGCGATGCTGGGGGCGGCCTTCGCCGCTGGTGCCACCAGCCGGGGCGTGGACTGCGACAGCGTGGGCGTGGCCCCCACCGGAGCGATGAGCTGGCTGGTGCGGAACGAGGGCTACGGCCTGGGCGTGGTCATCTCCGCCAGCCACAACCCGGCCCCGGACAACGGCATCAAGTTCTTTGAAGCGGACGGCGCCAAGGCCAAAGATGCCACCGAAGCCTGGATTTCTGAACGATGGCAAGAAGCCCCCACCGGCACCCGCGAAGGGGCCGAACTGGGCTTGCTCAATACCGGTCATTCGCTGAATGCATACGCCGAGTGGTTGGTGAACTTGGTTCCCGAGCGTCTGGATGGCATGAAGCTGGTGGTGGATGCTGCGCACGGCGCGGGCTACCACTGGGGCGTGGAAGTACTGCGTCGTCTCGGCGCCGAGGTTCACGTCATCGGCGACCAGCCGGACGGACTGAACATCAACGCCGAAGGCGGGGCGACTAAGCCTGAAGTGATGATGGCCATGGCCGCCAAGCTCGGCGCGGTGGGGATTGCCTATGATGGCGACGCCGACCGCGCGGTGTTCAGTGACGAGCAGGGCCGCCTCATCAACGGCGACCGCACAATGGCCCTGTGGGCCGCGCACTGGGGCAGTAGCCCGGTGGTAGGCACGGTGATGAGCAATGGTGGCTTTGAGGCGCACCTCAAGCAATCCGGCATTGGCCTGGAGCGCACGCCGGTGGGCGACAAGAAGGTTTCGGAGCGCATTTTCCAGACCGGCGCCAAAGTGGGCGGCGAGCAAAGTGGGCACATAATCTTTGCCGAGCGCGGCCCGACTGGCGATGGCTTGATTACGGCCCTGGAGTTCCTGCGGGTGCTGCGCCGAGAAGGCAAGCGCGCGGCGGACCTCGCCTTCCCGTTCGACAACTGGCCGCAGATCATGTGGAACGTGCACGTCGGGCAAATCGCGGGCTGGGAGCAAGAAGCCAGCGTCCAAGCCGCCATGCAGCAGGCCGAAGCCGGACTAGGCGCAGGGCGCCTGGTGGTGCGGGCCAGCGGCACGCAGCCGATGATCCGGGTGATGGCCGAAGGGCCAGACCGACCGGCCGTGGAGCAAGCCGTGGCCCTGGTGGGCGAGGCGCTGGTCGCCGCACGGGGCGGGGAAGTCGCCGGTAAAGTAGATTTAACCGATGCTTTGGGCGATTGACGTTGGCAATACGCAGACCGTCGTGGGCATCCACGAGGGTGGCCAGTGGCTCGCCCACTGGCGGCTAGAGAGCGACCACGCCCGCACCGAGGACGAGATTGCGGCGCTGCTGAAGCCACTATTTGACCTCGCGGCGTTACCATTTGTCAGTTCCGGCGTGATCATTGCGAGCGTGGTGCCGCCCACCGAGCGCAACTGGGAGCGGTTTTGCGCCAAGTATCTGCAGCAGCCGGCTACATTCTTGCGGCGGGGCGACCAGGTGGACCTGCGGGTCACCTACGATCCGCCCCACGCCGTGGGGGCCGACCGCTTGGCCAATGCCCTGGCCGCATGGGAGCGATTTGGCACGGCCTGCATCGTCGTGGACTTCGGCACGGCCACGACTTTTGACGTGATTGACCACGAAGGCACCTATGTGGGCGGGGCAATCATGCCGGGGCCGCACGTGGCCCTGGAAAGCCTGGCGGGGAAAACGGCGAAACTCCCCACCTTTGCCCTGGAGACGCCCGCGCGCGCCATTGGCACGCAAACGGTGGGGGCGCTGCAGAGTGGCTTCATGTTTGGCTATGCGGGCGGCATTGATGCCGTGGCCCGGCGGATCAAGGCCGAACTGCAGGGTGACGTGCATGTTATTAGCACCGGCGGGTTAGGCACGCTGTTTTTGCCCATCTCGGAGATGCTGGAAGAGCATTACCCCACGCTTACTTTGGACGGATTGTTGCTGGCCTGGGATCGTCTCCCGCATCGCGACCACCTGGGTTAACTCCCCGCAACTGAGAGACAAAGAAAAACCTCCTCGCGGCCTGTGCCGGAGGAGGTTTCTGTTCTCTAGCCTGAAAGCTTAGAACCGGGAGTCTTCGCCCATGTTCCGTAGGGCCGGGAGGGTTGCGGTTTGGCCTGAACCACCACCCGTGGTCCCGCCGCCGACGCGTCGCATTTCGTAGAACACCTGCCAGCCAAACTCAGCGATGGGCACGCGGTTGGTGCGGTAGCGCTGCAGCACGGCCACCAGCGCCCGGGTGTAAACCCCGTTCACGCTGCCACTGTTCATCAGGCCGATAACGTCGCCCCCACTCATGGTGGACTGCATCTGCGAGAGGAAGCCGAAGATCGGCACTTCTTCGCCAAAGTAGCGGCCGTTGGCCATGGCTCGGCGCACTTGGAAGAAGGAGAAGACGCGCGCACCCTTCATAAAGAACGGGCGGAACAGCTCAATCTTCGCCACCATGCGGCTGGTGTCGCTGGTGCCGTTCACATCCACACCGGCCAGGTAGTCCTTACCATCAATGTTGAAGCCCGCACCAGCAAAGAAGAGGAACAAGGTCGCGTCCTGCGGCATGCGCTCGGCTAGGGCGGCGGCTTGGTTCTTGATCTCTTCAGCGCTGACATTCAGCAAGATCACAGTGTTCTCATCCGCGTAGCCCGCGTGCTGCAATAGGGCATCGCGCAGCAGGTTGGCGTCGTTCTGAGCAAAAGACTGCTTGTAGTTGTCCAGGCTCGATTCGCTGTTGCCAATGATGAGCGCAAACTTGGTGGCCACCACCGGCACCCGGTCGCTCGGGCCGGTCGGCACGGGCGGCGTCGTGGCTTGGTTGCCTGCTTGATTACCAGCTTGGTTGCCCGCACCAATCACTTGGGTCGGGTTCACCATCCCGGATTGGTTGCCTTGGTTGTTGTTCGCCACGGCTTGGCCGGTAATCGCCGCGAGGGCCGCGGTTTCATTCGGATCCAAGACGGAGGCATCTACGCGCCAGGTGGCCGGTTGGGCCTTCCATCGCGTTTCCACTTCGCGCTGCATCTGGGCATCGTTCAGGGCAATGTAAATCTGATTGAGGAAGTAGAACGTCTCGGCTGAGCGCTGATTCTTGTCAATCAGCGTGCTCAGTTCCATGGCGGCGGTGCGCAGGATGCCCGTCTTGACTTCGTCGTTCTTCTCTTCCAGGGCCGAGCGGTACGCGCTGTAGGCGGCCAGGAAGTTGGGAGAATACGGGCTGCCGTTGCGCCACTCGCGGCGCTCGGTCACCGGAGCCGGAAGACGCGTGGGTTCCGATTGATCCTCGGGCCGCATGGCGGCCGCATTCAAAAAGGCTTCGCGGGCGACGGCCCATTGCTTGCCCTTGGCGGCACTGAGCCCTTGCTCGTACGCCTCACTCCATGACTGCGCCCAGGCGGCTGCGCTTAGCGCCGCCACCATCAAAATTGCCGAGACCCGGTTTGCCCTCATTCCGTTGCCTTTGTTAAGTTCCTTCTTTACTTGACCCCGCCGACGGCATACGTGATGCCGAGCGACATGTCGACTGGCCCGCCCCCGGTGGGGGAGGCAAAGTTGAGGTCCACCGCGTACTTGTTTGAGTAAGGGCGGTAGCCCAAACCGAACGTCAGCGCGTGGCGCTCATCAAATCCTGTTCCTCCGCTCGGTGCCATTTGCACACCAAAACGGATCGGCCAACGTGCGTCGAACTTGAACAGATTGTATTCAAGCCCCCCGCCAAAAACCAGGTGGTTCTTACGCGGGATCACGCGGTTTGACTGACCTCCAAAGTAATAGTCGGCTTGAAAACCGTAAACCATGAAGTCATCGGAGCCAAATCGTCCGTCGGTCCGCATGGCCAGGCCAAGAGTGGCCTTACCGGGCACGCGGTCGTAGATGGCTTCGGTACTCGTGTTGCCCTCCAGCGAAATCGGCGTGCGCAAGCTGAACGAGACGTTGAGATCAGGGTTGCTGACCGGGGTGTGGCTGATGCCGACCACCGCGCCGAGGCCCGTGCCGTTGCCGCTGACGTTGGACTGCTGCGTGCCCACGGTCTGGTTCGTCTGCGGGTCCACGATCGTCAGGTTGCGCTCGTTCTTGATGTACTGGTTGGCCACCACGATGCCAAAGCCGTAGTTGGTCTGGCCGGAGTTACGCCCGTAGCTGATGGTGAAGAAGTCCGTCTGGCTGATGGTCTCCTCAAAGTAATTGTCCACCCGTAGTTGACCGTTGGCCAGACCCGTGCCCGCCTGCTGGTTGCGCAGGTAGCCACCGGTGGTGAAGCTCAGACCAATCGTACCGGTGGCCACCGGCGTGGCGTAGCCCACGTGGGTTATGGCGCGCTTGCCAAAGAACTCTTCGCCGTTGAACGTGCGGTTGGTGAAGCTGCCACTTACCCGCTGACGGCTCGTCGGCAGGTTGCGGAAGGCAATGCCGAACTGGGAACTGTTGATGAAGCCCAAGTTAGCCGGGTTGCTCAGCGCCGAATAGGTGTTGGCATCGGTGGCGTAGAACGCGCCGCCTGCGCCCATGGTTCGCCCGCCAGCGTCCAACGCATTGACGAGATCAGGGACCTGAGCCAGGCTCAAAGCCGAACCGCTGAGCGCCAACACGGCCAGCGACAATCTCATGGGCAACTTCTTCATCATGCGTACCTGTTCCAAGACGGTGTAAGTCCTCATTATGCCGCGCCTACTGACCTTGGACCCGCAGGACGACCTCTTGGCGTGCGGCGACGTTACCGGCCTTATCGACCGCCGTCACCACGAGCTTAAACTGACCCGGCAACCGGACCTTCGACCGAACCCGGCCGGTCCAGACGATGCGGTTGCCATCGGTGCGGATGGATCGGCGGCTGACGCGGGCCAAGAAACGGTTGTCCATGCTCACCAGGGTAACATCCACGCCGGTGCGGTCAATCGCATTGGCGAACTGATCTTGCACGCTTAGCACCACGGCCAGCGAACTGCGCGGGAACAGGGTGGTGCCATTGGCCGGGGCGAGGATCGAGATCACCGGGGCGCGGCGGTCCAGCGTCACGCTCACGTTGCGATTCGTCACGTTGCCCGCGAGGTCTTCGACTCGGAATTCGATGTTCTGAGTTCCGTCGGTGAGGATCGAGCTGGCGTCCCACACCACGTTGATCGTTTCGGTGTTGCCGCTGTTGTTGGGGATGTCGCTGTTGTTCACCCGCACGCGCCATTCCTTGATGTTCGGCTCGTCCAGCGTCGCGCGGATGTTCACAGTGCCATCCACAAACGAGTTGCTGATCGGATCGAAGTCCACGATCTTGGGATTGCGGATGTCCACGATCACGGGGATCGGCGGCACGGTGTTATAGGTGTTGCCCGGCTCGGTGGCAACAACCTGAATGTTGTAGGCACCCTGCGGCGAGGTCTCGCCAAAGTTGAGCGGAATGGTGCCGGTGGCATCGCCGCCCGGCTCGGGCGTGAACTTGCGCTCTACGGAGACACGGTTCGCGGGGTTTGCCACATTGGTCGCCGTCACCACCACGGTGGCTTCACGGTTGGAACCCGTGATGTTGATCTGAACGTTGTTGCTGCGGCCGAGATATTCGCCGTCGGTCGGCTTCGTCACCGTAATCGTCGCCGCTTGGCTGAGGGCGGCCGCCAAGGTGGCGCCAAGAATCCAAATGGCTCGCATCGATCCCTCTCTCATGCTCGCCAGTATAGCACCCGCTTACGGGTTCAGGATGGACTCCACAAAGTTCGCCACGCCACCTTCGTCGTGGCCCGGAACCACAATGTCTGCCACCGCTTTCAGGCCATCGGGCGCCCCGCCCATCGCGCCGGCGTAGCCCGCCCATTCCAGCATTTCTTTGTCATTAAAGTAATCACCGATGGCCGCAACTTCATGAGCTTGGATACCGAGCGTCTCGCAAAGGATTTGCAGGCCCCGGCCCTTGTGGATGCCGACGGGCAAGAACTCCACGTAGTCGGCCTCGCTACGCACCAGTTCGTAGTCAGTGCCATGCGCCCCTGGGGCCGCCGCCACGGCCTCTTCAATGACAGGCGGGTGGTCGAAGTAAAGGAGCTTGGTGGCCGGGTGGGCGCCCAGGCCCTCGTAGCCGACCACCGGCACCTGACCGAGCCCCGTCCGGCGCTGATACTCCGCCGCGAAGGTGCCCCCGGTGGACATCAGGACTTGGCTCCCGGAATACAGATTGGTGTGGAGTTGTCGCGCCTGGCTGAAGGCAATGAGGTCATCGCGCACCGCATCATCCAGCCGAAAGTGGGCAATCTCGCCCCCCTGGGCGTCCATTACAAACGCCCCGTTGCAACTCACAATGGGGCCTTGCAAGCCCACCGCCTGGGCAATTGGCGTCATGGTGCTGGGCGCCCGCCCACTGGCCAGTACCACCATGATCCCCGCTGCTTGAGCGCGGCGCAAAGCCGCCGCCGAATCCGGATGCGGTGTGCGCGCCCGGGTGAGCAGCGTGCCGTCGCAGTCCACGGCGATCAAGCGGATGGAAGAAACGGAGGTGCTCATGCCTTGTTGAGTGTGCGGAATGGGGACCGAGGCTCTCCGACATTCGGCCCGAATGGGCCCAGAAAAGCCCGCGGCCCGCAACCGTAAAGATTGCCAGGGCCGGTGCCAACAATCATTGGTGCGGGGGAGTGCCGCATTCACGAAGATGAGTCAAGACGCCATTGCCGGCCCGGAAATCGAAGCCAGCGCCAGTCAGGTCCAGCACGTTGAGGATCGCCAAACCGTAGTCTTCCGTTTGAGCGGAGAATCCTACGGCATTGACATTTTTCGAGTCAACGAGATCATCCGGATGCGGGATATCACGCCGATTCCGCGCACCGAGGCCCACATTCGCGGCCTCGTGAACCTGCGCGGCAAAACCATCCCGGTGGTGGACTTGCGGGTGCGCATGGGGCTGGAAGTCGTGGAGGAAACCGACAGCAGCCGCATCATCGTGGTGGACGCGGAAGATGGCCAAGTCGGCATCATCGTCGACGCGGTGAACGAAGTCGTCACGCTGGAAGGCCAGCACATCGAGCCGACCCCTTCGTTGGCCAACGATGACCAAACCGAATTTGTGGAAGCCGTGGCGAAGCGTGAAGCCGAGCTGGTGACCCTACTGAACCTCGACAGCGCCTTGGCTGCGTAAAAGCAAGGGAGAGAACAATGAGCGCCGAACTGGATATGAGCCAATATGTCGACCTCTTTTTACAAGAGGCCGACGAACAGATTGAAATTTTAGAGCAAGAGACGCTAAAGCTGGAGGAGGATCCGACCAGTGAGCGTCTGCAGATCATTTTCCGAGCGGCGCACACGCTCAAGGGATCAAGCCGTGCCATGGGCTTTGCCGGCATGGCCGAACTGACCCACGAGATGGAGAACGTACTGGACCAACTGCGTGAAGGGCGATTGCTGGTCTCCACCGAGATTGCGGACGCGCTCTTGCAGTGCCAGGACGAACTGCGCCAGATGGTGGTGAGTATCCGCGAGGGCAACGGCGACCAGGCCGATTGCAGCGCATTGGTGGCTCAACTTCAGGGCTTCGTGAACGGCTCGTCTACGCCCGCGGCAGCGGATGCAGCCCCGGCGGCTGCCAGTGGCCCGCAAGAAGAATCCCTGCCCCTCAGCCCCGAACTGGTGGATACGCTGAAGCAGGCGGCCGAACAGTCTCCGATCCGTCAACTGCGCGTGACGCTCAATGCTGAGTGCGTGATGAAGTTTGCCCGGGCCTACATGGTCACCGGCGTTCTCACGGAAGTTGCTGAGCTCCTGGCGACCGTCCCCTCCGTTGAGGACCTGGAGGAAGAGAAATTCAACCTTCAGTTCATTGCCTTGTTCCAGGGTGGTCCGACGGACGATGAACTGCTTGCCCAACTCAAGGGCATCAGTGAGATTGATAGCCTGGTTTTGAGTCCGTGGTCAGCGGAAGCCGCACCTGAACTCACCGTCGTTTCGAACGAGGCCGAAGCGGCTCCAGCGGCTCCTGCCGCACCGGCGGCTCCCGAAGCTCCCGCCGCTCCCGCCGCGCCGGCCGCAAAAGCGCCGAGCACCGACGCCAACAAGCAGGCGGCTTCGGTTTCCGGTCAAACGGTACGCGTAGATGTCACTCGTCTGGACGCTCTGATGAACCTCATCGGGGAACTGGTCATTGACCGCACCCGCATCGCTCAAATTGGCAGCGAGCTAGGTTCCAAGTTCAATGACCCCAATATTGACGCGCTCGAAGAGACCGTCAGCCACATCGCGCGCATCACCAGCGACCTTCAGGACCAAATCATGAAGGCCCGCATGATGCCGATTGAGACGGTGTTCAACCGCTTCCCCCGCGTCGTCCGCGACCTGGCGAACAAGCTGGGCAAGGACGTGAAGCTGGAACTGGTGGGGGGAGAAACCGAACTCGACCGCAGCGTGATCGAAGTCATTGGCGACCCGCTCCTGCACATCCTGCGGAACAGCGTGGACCACGGTCTGGAAGACCCCGACACCCGCGAACAACTGGGCAAGCCGCGCCAGGGCCGCGTGCTGGTGAAGGCGTGCCACCAAGACAACCATATTGTCATCGAGATTAGCGACGACGGACGCGGCATTGACGCCGAGCGCATTCGCAAGAAGGCCGTCGAGAAGGGTTTGCTTACCAAGGATCAAGCCGAACGCTTGACCGAGCGCGAAGCTCTCCAATACATCTTCTCCAGCGGATTCAGCACCGCCGCCGAAGTCAGTGAAGTTAGCGGACGTGGCGTGGGGATGGACATTGTCCGCTCCAACCTGCAGCGCCTGGGTGGCCTCATCGACCTCGAAACCGAAGTCGGCAAGGGTTCCCGCTTTGTGCTCCGCTTGCCGCTCACGCTCGCCATCATTCGCGGGCTGCTGACCAAGGTGGGCGAGCAGGTCATCGTCCTTCCCCTGGGCAGCGTGGTGGAGACACTTTTGGTAGAAACCGAGAGCATCCAGTCCGTGAATCGCAACGAAGTCATCGTCCTTCGAGGTCAAACCCTCCCCTTAGTTCGACTGAATGACATGTTTGCCATTCAGAGCCGTGAAGATTCCACCGAGGACGGCCAATACGTTGTCGTAGTGGGATTGGCAGAACGAAGGATTGGTCTAGCGGTTGACGGCCTCGTGGGAGAAAAGGAAGTCGTCATCAAGTCGCTCAGCCGCTTCTGCGGCGAAGTCCCCGGCATCAGCGGCGCCACCATCCTGGGCGATGGCAACGTGGCACTCATCGCCGATGTCAACGGAATCGTTTTGAAGGAATCGGCCTAAACAGCCCCTGACCCCCCAAAGAGAGAGATCGCAATCATGTCAGCACGTTCGGAAAACTTCTTGCTTCGGCGCTATATCGAAAAGGCCATGGTGGACCTACCTGCCATGCCCACCACGGTCATGCGCGTCGTCCGCGCTATTGAAGGAGGTGAAGCCAGTGCCGCGCAGATCGAAAAGATCATCACGGCCGACGCCGCGATCACGAGTAAGGTCCTCAAGACCGTCAACTCGCCGTACTTTGGGATGCCGCGCACGATCTCTAGCGTCAACCAAGCGATCCAAATCTTGGGCCTGAACCAACTGCGCAACGTGACCCTGAGCATCGGCGTGCTGAACGCGCTCAACACCACGAGCCTGCGTATCCAGGCCTTGCAGCAGCAGTGCTGGGAGCAGTCCTTTGCCAGCGCCAGTGCGGCCCACCGCATTGCCGTCAAGAAGGGCCTCGCCAAGCCGCAACAGGAAGCGGTGCTGATCGGGGGCTTGCTCCACGATATCGGCCAGCTGTTCTTGCTGACCCTTTTCAATATCCCCTACACCGAAGTTCAAACCCGCAGCAAGAAGCAAGTTGCTCCGCTGCACGAAGTGGAACGGCAAGTGCTGGGCACCACCCACGCCAATCTGGGCGCCTCGCTGGCGGAACGCTGGTCGTTCCCGGCGGACCTCGTGGAGATGATCCGCGATCACGACGGCGACCCCACGGCCGAGACGCTGAACCCGACGGTGGCCTGTGTGCACCTGGCGGACCGCATTGTGAACCGCATTATCGAGCCGGAATCGGCCGAAGAGATCTATCCGCTGGATCCGAAGTTCGCGGAGTGGCTTGCATTCTCCGATGCCGAGCTGACCGAGATTGTGGAAGCGACCATGAAGGACATGGAGCAAGCCAAGGTCGCGGCTAGCGCCTAAGTTTGGTTCGGGTCCCGCAATTTTCGCGGGAGGGCGGCGCCTCCAAACGCCGATGGAAGGAATACGATGAGTGTCAATGGAAGTCTGAGTGGAATCTCGTTCTCCGGCCTGGGGTCGGGGATCGACACCGCTTCCATTGTTTCTCAGTTGATCAGCTTGGAGCGGTTGCCAATCAACCGGATGCAGACGCAAAAGACGCGCATCCAGACCCGCCAGGCTTACTACAACGAACTGAAGGCTCGCACCTCGAGCGTGGCGGCCTCGCTCGGCACCCTCAAGCAGTCAGCGACCCTGAATGCGGTGAAGGGCACAAGCGCCAACACCGACGTGGCGACCGTGAGCGTCTCGGCGGCGGCGAACCCGGGTTCGTATCTTCTCAAGGTTTCTCAACTGGCGGCCGCGCAGCGATCCACAAGCACCGTGCAGGCCAGTTCTTCGACCGCTCTCGGCTACACCGGCACGTTCACCGTGAATGGCAAGAGCCTGGAAGTGGCGGCGACGGACACGCTCGCGGGCATTGCCTCCAAAGTGAACGCGCTGGGCGTAGGCATGAGCGCCAATGTGATTTCGGGCCAATCCGGTGACGCCTATCTCAGCCTCAGCTCCACGGCTACCGGGCAGAAGAATGCCATTTCGCTGGCCAACGTAAGCGGTACCGCGCTGGCCTCACTCGGTTTCTTGGGCGGCACCAGCAGCTTGCGTGATGCCACCGGCACCACGGCGCGTAGTGTCAGCTTTGCCAGCGCCAGCCAAAGTCTGGGCAGCCTGACGGGCCTTTCCGGTACCGCCGATTTCGATGTCAACGGCACCACCGTGACCGTGGACTTTGCCACGGATACGCTGGACTCCCTGGCCACCAAGATTTCTGCCGAGGGAAGCGTGACGGCAACGGTGAAGACCGACTCCGCGACGAACCGCTCCTACTTGGAGCTGGATGGCGCGAGTCTGGGCACGCTTCTGACCGACACCTCGGGCGTTCTCAAGCAACTCGGCATCTTCCAAAACAACTTTGCGCAGCCCGTGACGGCGGCGCAGGACGCCACGTTCACCCTGGACGGCATTGCCATGCGCAGTGCCACCAACACCGTCTCCACCGCCGTGAACGGTGTGACGATGACGCTGAAGAAGGCCAACGCCACCACGCCGGAAGAGTCGCTGATCACGGTGGAGCGCGACACCGACACGGTGGTCAATTCCTTCAAGGCCTTTGCGGATGCTTACAACAATCTCAACGGCTTCATCCGCCAGAACAGCAGTTTTGATGCGGAGACCTTTGAGAGCGGCGCCCTGTTTGGCGACCCGATCGCCCGCCAACTGGAAGACATCATGTCCGACTTGATCTTCCAGACCAAACCGGATGCGGCCACGGGTGACCTCAGTTCGCTGTTGCAAATCGGATTCGGGCGAGATAACACGGGCAAACTCACACTGGACGAATCTCGATTGCGAGAAGCGCTGACGAACAACGCCTCGGGCGTGAGCAAGCTCTTCTCAAACTCCGGTTCGACCACCGGCGCGGACCTAGCATTTATAACAGGTACCAATGCCAGCCGAAACCTGTCCGCAGCCAGCGTTGTCATCACGCAAGCGGCTACCGCACACCTGGTGGCATCGGATCCGGTGGGTGGCACCCCGCAAGTGGCGGGAGAAATCTTAACCTTTGGGGGCTCAATCTTCGGGAACTCCAACGTTCTGTTTTCGATTCCAAGCGGCATTGACCAATCTGAGATTGCGAACCTTATCAACAGCGATTCGCGCCTCAAAGATCTCGTCACGGCCAGTTACAGCAGCGGAACGCTGAGCATCACCAGCAAGACGAAAGGTACACCGGGGGCCTTTACGGTGACGAGTAACGTCGCCAGTGCTGCCGGAAATAGTGGTATCGGCACCAGCGGCGGCAACATCACGGCCGGGGTAAACGTCGAGGGCACGATCAATGGGGAAGCCGCGACCGGCCTCGGAACTCTGCTCACCGGCAATAGTGGCAACGCGAATACCGAAGGGGTTCAAATACGCTATTCGGGCACGACCACTGGCAATGTCGGTACCGTAACGTTCTCACAGGGCCTGGCCGCGCGTCTGGAAAACCAGATGCTGCTCTTTTCCGACTCGGTGAAGGGCATTTTCAAGGCGCAGGATGAGTCGCTCACGAGTCAGATCGCCGATATTGACCGCACCATCGCCAACCGAGAAGCCGTTCTCAAGCTCCGCGAAGCGAATCTCAAGGCACGATTCCAGGCCATGGACTCGGCCATCAGCGCCTTCCGGGCGCAGCAAGCGCAACTCGGGGCCGCGCTCAGTGGCCAGCGCTAAAGCAACCTAGAACGCCCACACCAGCTTGAGGGCCGCCCGATTGCGGGTGCGTTCGGCATTGGCATCGCCCAGGATGAAGTAAACGTCCAGCCCTTCACGCCCGCCTTGCCGGAAGGCCAGGTAGGCGTTGGATTCGCCGTCCTGCCACACCACGCGCCCATTCAAACTTTGGTAGGCGTTGATCTCGTAGCCCATGCTGAGTTGAGTTTGCTCGGTTTTGCCGCGCCAGTCCAACTGCTGCCATCCCAATGACATGTCGAGCCCCGGCGCGAGGCGCTGCTCGGCGCGGAAGGACGTGTATCGTGAAGGGTCACCGTCAATCACGCCGCCATTGATAAACCCGTTGAACCGGGAGAATCGGTTGCGCTCGTTGATGGTAAAGAACAAGCCGGCCGACCGGGAAGGCAATCCCTGGAACTCGGAGGTGGCCAGAGAAATCCCCAACCTCAAATCTTGGGCCGTCAGGAGGCTCCCGTCAAAGCTCGCGGACTTTGAGAACGCACCTCCGCTCTGGGTTTGGCGCTCTTCCAAGAAGACCGAACCCGACATACCGTGGATGCCCCCGCGAATGGTGGGGTCCGAGAACTCGGAATAGACGTAGTGCCGCCGAGTGCCCTGGAAGTTGATGAGACCGAGCGAGGGGCGGAAGTCGGCGTCCACCGTATCCGCTTTGTAGACCACAAAGAAGCGGGGAATGGAGTATTCGAAGCCTACGGCCGCCGCCCCGCTGGTGCGGCTCCCGTTTTGGCGACGAGCCAGGCGGATCGTGCCGCCCCAAGACCCGCTTTCCATGCTGTATTGGGTGCCGACCATGGCATCTGACCGCACGGGCCCATCGCTGATCGTGCTGAAGAATGAGAGTGAGTCGAGCGAGCCAATGCGCTGGGCCACGCGCGTAACCACGTCGGTCTGCCGGCCGTCCTCGCGGGTGGCCAGCACGCCGTAGCTCAAACGGTCGTTCGGCGTACCAAAGACTTTGATCCCCTGGTCGAAGTCATCAATCCGACGCGAATAGAACAACTGCCCGAAGGTGAAGCCACCAAAGAGGTTGAAATACTCCTGTCCCTCTTGGAAGAACGGGCGCGCATCCGCCAGGGACCGCTCCGTCCGCGAGAAGGAGATATCGGCGATCGCTTGCTCGATGTTGCGGAAGTCGGGATTGACCGAAAGCACCCCCGTCAACCGGGAATCCGGGCGATAACGGAGGTCAAAACCGGAGCGCAGACTAAACGTCTTCTCCGCATCCTCGTCGTACTGGGGCACCGCGTAGACCAAACCCTGCCAGTCCCGTTCGCGGGTGGTGACAGGGGCGTTCACTCCCGTCCAGCGGCCCAGGTTTTGCACGCGCCCGGCCAGGGTCAGGTCCGCCCATGCGCTGCTCACCCGGGTGCGGGGCTGGCTTCGGATGAAGTTGATCTGCATCGTCTGGTTCGGGCCGGCGGGGTAGTCCAGCATCCGCCAGGGGATGCGAATCTCCGCGGTCCAGCCGTGCTCGTTGCGCTGGGTGGCAGCCGTCCAATCGCCGCGCCACTCTTGCTTGGTGGCTCGCCCGGCGCCCAGTCGCTCGTTCTGCGTGCCTAGGGCATTGACGGTGAATTCGAACTGGTTGTTGTAGCGGTTGCTGGCGAAGGGGTCAATGAGGAAGGCGACCAGGTCTTCACCCTGGAAGGAGGCGCCGCGTTGGCGTTCGCGGGCCGTAATGGTGTCGGGCTGGGAATCGGCGCAAGCAAAGGCGACGTAGATGAACTCCGCATCGCTCGTCAGCCAGGCCTGCGTTTGCTCCGGCGCGGCGGCCGAGGTGACGATGTCGATGAAGCCGGTGACCTGGCTGGCGGCGGCCCATTCCCCGGTTTCAAGGTTGCCATCAATCGTCGGCGGGGTCGATGTGGACTGGAAGGGTAGCTCCGGCGGGTTTTGCCCCCATGCCCCTGCGCTCAATGCCACTAAGAGAAGTCCCACCCCGGCCTTCATAGGTTCGGACGTTACCTGCCGCTTCGGCCGGTCACCCCTGCCGATACCCAGGCATGCACAAGCAAAGAACGGAGGCCGGCTTTCGCCAAACCTCCGTTCGCTGGGCTCGTAGCCGGGTCGTTTAAGTTGACGGCGGCGGGTCCTCGGGCATCTTGGGGCCGTGCAACTGCACGACCTGGCCCTTCTTGCGCATCTTGATGTTGAGCATCTCCACCACCACCGAGAACGCCATCGCAAAGTAGGTGAAGCCCTTCTCAATGTGGAAATGGAAGCCTTCGGCCAGCAGGTTCACCCCGATAAGGATGAGGAAGGCCAGGGCCAGCATCTTGACCGTGGGGTGTTCTTCCACAAATCGTGAGACCTTGCCCGCAAAAGCGAGCATGAACGCCACGCTAATGACCACGGCCAGGATCATCACCGTGAGATCCTTGGCCATGCCGACCGCCGTAATAACCGAATCGAGGGAAAAGATGATGTCGAGGATCAAAATCTGCCCGATCACGGCCCCGAAGGTGGCCGCCTTGGCATTCTTGGTGTGCTCCGAGCCTTCGAGCTTGTGGTGGATTTCGATGACGGCCTTGTAGATAAGGAACAGTCCCCCACCCAGCAGGATCAAGTCACGCCCACTGAACCCGCGTTCCATGACTTTGAAAAGGGGCTCGGTAAGCCCCATCACCCATGAGATGCTCATGAGGAGCAAAATGCGCGTGACCAAGGCCAAGGTCAAGCCGATCTGGCGGGCCTTGGCGCGTTGGGCTTCGGGCAACTTGCCGCTTAGAATCGAGATGAAGACGATGTTGTCGATCCCCAAGACAATTTCCAGGATCGTGAGGGCCGCAAGGGCCGACCAAGCCGCCGGGTCATTGACCCACGCAAAATTCATACAGGGCGAGTTTAGCCGCTACTGGATGGGAACTTGCCACGCATTTTGCAACTGCGCATACGAAACCGATTTGGCGTGGAAGTCGGTGAAAATCACGTTGTAGCGGTAGCGCTGCAGTCGGTTCCACCACTCCGGGCCGCTGATATCGGGGGTCATCCCGGGCAGCCCCGAGTGCCAGCTGCCCGAGGCCGTCTCCATCATGTTGCTCTCGCTGGGCTGGGGCAAGCCGGAGTGGCTGATTTGCCGCAGGGTCAGTTCGGTGCGATAGAAGTAGCTGCTGCCGTAGGTGCCGTAAACCGAGGTCGGAGCGGGGAGCGGAATGTACGGGCGATCGTCGAGCACCTGCATCCCCTTGTCCGCAGGACTGCGGAACACCTCTTTGTTCTTGAGATAAGGCTGGAGCAAGTCGCTGAGGAGCGGCATGCGCTCCACCTGGGCCTTGAGTTCAGGCTCGTCGTCCCAAATTCCGGGCTGCCACTTGTCGATGGCGTCCACGCCGTAAGGGAAGAGGTCGCCTTCATCGGCCATGTAGAGCGCAAAGGCGGTGCCGATCTGCTTCATGTTGCTGAGGCAGCCGGTCTGCTTGGCACTGGCCTTGGCGCGGGCGAAAGCGGGGAAGATGAGGGCCGCGAGGATGGCGATAATGGCCACCACCACCAAGAGTTCAATGATCGTGAATCCTCGGTTCTGCCTCACCATGCCTTCTTATACGTTGGGTAGGTTGCGCCGGTGCCGCCGGGACTCCGGAACCGTTCGCGCTCGCGTTTGCGTCACTATATTACAGGTCATAGAGCGGGGGAGACGTGCGTGTCGGCATGCTTCCCGGCGAGGCCGTGGATTGTCATGAGCCGCTCACGTGGGAACCGTACAGGATTTTTCCGGTACTTCTGGTTCGGTCTCTATTCGCTCTGGCTCATCGGCGCACTGGCCGTCGGCACCATGGGCGGGTTGCTCTCTCAGTCCGAAGCGTTCCGCGAGTCGCTTAACCTCATGCTCACCAAGCAGACGGCCGAAGACGTCTTTGCCGAGAACGGGGTGCAAAAGGACAAACTCACCGTCCTCATCCTGGGTTGCGACGACGACGTTTACGTCGAAAACGGAGCCAAGAAGAAGCGCAAAGGCCGCAGCGACATGATCATGGTCGCCGAGCTTGACTTCAAGCTGAACGAGATCCGCGCCATTTCCATCCCCCGCGACGTGTGGGTAAACAACATTCCGGGCATCCGGGGCAGCAAGGTCAACGCCCTTTATGTGACGGGCGGCCCCGAGCTGACCAAGATGTACGCCGAGGACCTGCTGGGTGTGAAGATCGACCGGATTGTGGACCTGGACTTCCGCGCTTTTGAACGCACGATTGACTTGCTCGATGGCGTGGACGTGTTCGTGCCCAAGCGCATGTACTACCAGGACACCTGGGCCGACCTCTATATCGACCTCCAGCCCGGCCAGCACCGCTTGAACGGCTACGAAGCCATGGGCTTCGTGCGGTTCCGCAAGTCGGATAGTGACCTGGAACGCCAGAACCGCCAAAAGGAATTCATGTTGGCGGTGAAGAACCGCATCGTGGCGCGCCCCGATCGCCTGCCCGCGGTGGCCGACCAAGCCGTGGCCATGTTGGGCAACGCCTTCTCGGCCCGTGAACTGGCGGCTCTGGCGCTGTTTGCCCCGCAGGTGGGCTCTAGCAACATCCGCATGGGCATGGTGCCGGTGGAAGATATTCCCGGCACGTCAAACCTGCGCATCGTCTATCCGGCCCTCAAAGAACTCCTGACCGAGCTGAGACTGGGTGACCCCGATGCTATGGACAAAGGGCTCCATCGCTCAGATGTGAAGGACCTGCTGGAGCGGGCGGACGAGCGCGCTTCGCAACCAGGTGAGCCGGTGCAAGATCGGGGCAACCCGAACCCGAATTCCGAAGGCGAAGAGCAGGCCTCCCGCCGAAATCCGCGTCAGGATGCGGGTCAGCGCCTCATTGAAGACCCTGCCTCGACCGATCCGGACGTGGCTGCTGCCGGAGGGCTGGAAGGTATTGAGCAAGTGCCGGACGAGGAAACCCCGCCGGTTGAGGAGCCGCCTGTGGAGAATCCCCCTGTGGAGGACCCGCCGGCGAGCAATCCCCCCGTTGATGTGCCCGAAGGCATGACCTCATCGGCATGGCCCGCGCCCCTAGCCGCACTCGGGATAACATCTGCCTTGTGATCTTGTCCACCGAGGACTTTGCCCCGGACGCCCCGGAGGGCGCCTCCCGTAGCGAATACATCAATCGCAAGGACCTCAAGTGGATCATTATCATCCTGGTGGCCCTCGGGGTCGTGCTCGCTCCGGTCTATCTCACCATGCGGGCGCAGCAGCAAAAGCAAGCCTGCGCGGCCAACCTCGGCCAGATCTACAAAGGGCTGTTCCTCTATAGCCAGCTCAACGACGACCGATTGCCGCCGGTGTACGAGATGGAAGCCAACGGCATCCCGCGCGTGCAAGACGTGGGGGGCAAGGGCGCGGTCATCAGCTGGGCTAGCCACCTGGGGAGCCATATCCCCGACCGCGTGCGGATGAGCTGTCCGGCTTCGACGGCCGATGAAAACGTGCCGACCTTGGTCTATGGCCGACCGGGTAAGGACGATGCCATCGAACCCGTGAGCTACGGCATGGTGGTGAGTCTTTCCTCGATGCCGCTGAACGACTTGGCGGACCAGAACGGCACCTTGCTGATCACCGAAACCGCCAACAACGGCGCGCAGGGAAGCTACAACCCACAGCCGTTCCGCATGGATGGCAAGGTCGTGCCCTACGACGGGATGGCGATAGGCTGGAACACCAGCAACTCCTTCCCGACACCGCAGACGGAGTGGATGACCCGTCTCGCGTTCCGCAACACGAGCCAAGGCAACTTTGGGGGGCAGACGTTGGGTCGCCACAACCTGGTGAACAACGCCATCATGGCCGATGGCAGCTTGCGCTTGATTTCGGCCCCGGATGCTAAGGTTAAGATTCAGCGGGGTCGCCCGAGCGGCATTTGGAACGTGGAGGCCACGTTCTATCCCCTCTTTTACGAGGAAGGAGCGGCCGAGGCCGCCCCTGCTCCGTAGTCTCGCGCTCGTACCCGCTTACCAGCGCGTGGTGACGGTGTAGCGGACCTTCTTCACTTCGTCCGGTTGCAGTTTCAGCACCCATTGCAGGGTATTGCTGTCCGGGCGGGCCATCGCTTCTTCGCTGGTCACGGTGAAGTCACCGAACTTGCGGTCCATCACGATGAGCTCGGTTGCTTCCTTCTTGCGGTTGCGGGCTTCGAACTCGATGGTGATGACGCTCCCGGTGTCGGGGTTGCCGTTGAGCCAGCGGAAGTCCACGACCTTGCTTTCCACCACCACGTCGAACGACTTGCCGATGTTGATGTTCAGCTCTTCGTTGCGCGGGGTGTGCTGGATAAAGTCTTCGCCCATTAGCTGCACGTCACCGTCCTTGTCGGCCTGGAAGACCTTGAAGGTTCCCTTGGGCATGGCAATGCCAAGGCCGTTGGCTTCTTCATTCTTGAAAGTGATGAAGGCCTGCGGCTTGATCGGTCCGGAGCCAATGCGGCCCTCTTGGCGCGGGTTGCTGTAGAACGGGCCGAGGTCGGCGATGAGCTTGGTGCGCACCTTGATGCCCTCATGCTCCATAAGCGAGACTTGCTTGATGGCCTTGTTGGCCACCGAAACCGGGCGTGACATCTTGTACAGGTGGTATTCGCCGATCTCTTGGGCTGCCATGTCTTCCATCTTCGCGGCGGCGTTCATGGCAGGCATTCCGCCGCCACCGCCAAAGCCTCCGCGTTGCTCGATGTAGCGATTGACTTCACCGGCCAGGAACGAAAGCTTGGCGTTTTGGTAGCTGGTGCCGCTGTTGTTGGTCAGAGTCACCCAGCCTTTCAGGCCGCCGAGCTTGCCCTGGTTGTCCAGCGTCATCACGTAGTCGCACTTCCAAGAGAAGCCCTGGGTGAGGTAGCGGAACTCGATTCGGTTGCTACCAGCCTTGCCGTCCAGCACCCATAGCAGCGAGGGCTTGCTGATGAGCCCTTCCGGGAGCTTGAGCACTTCGATTTCGCCGGTGGGGTTCAGCAGGATGCCGCCGTTATCGGTGCGGACGACCATCCCGTTGTAGGTTTGCCCCATCGAGCCGTTAGCATCGGCGACCATCGCGAAGGGGGCACTGATGAGGGTGCCGTAGATAGTCTCCTTGGTGCCGTTGGCGAGGTTGCGGTGGAACCGGATCGGTTGCCCCACGCTTTTGTTGAGGATGGCGATCGGGTTGATTAGGTCGTATTGGTAGTTCTGCTCCAGGACGGTGAAGCTGCCCGGCGCGGAGAGGGAAGTCACCGAGACGCTGTTGGCCTCAATCATCTGGGCCACATCTTCGACAAGCACATCCTGCGGGCCACCGGCCAGATCGATCATTCGCTGTTCGCGGACGAGGGCAAAGCCATCGTTGTAGATCGTGAGCGCAGATTCAAGCGGCGGGCCCGCTTTGGTTACGGCCGCCAATGCAATGGTAGTCAGCATTCATGGGTTTGGACGCTCTGATTCTGAGACGGTTACGAGAATGGCGCGGAACCCTGGGCATCTCTGGCAAGAAAATGCCCCCTTCCGAACTTGACGAAAGGGGGCTGTGAAGAGCTGGTCAAGCCGTTACCAGCGGGTCGTTACGGTGTAGCGGAACGTGCGGGATTCGTCCGGTTTCAGGCCCAGCATCCACTGCAGTGTGTTGCTGTCAGGGCGAGTCATACCGTTCGTATCTTGGACCGAAAAATCACCATACTTCCGGTCTAGAACCTGAATCTCTACGGGCGAAGTTTTCCGGTTGCGCACTTCCACCTCGTAGGTGGCGACGCTCCCTTTGTCCGCATCCTGGTCGAGCCAACTAAAGGCCACTTGGCGATACTCCACCACCACGTCAAAAGCCCGTCCAATGTTCAAACGCACGGTTTCATTGCGCGGAGTGTGTTGGATGAAATCTTCTCCCATCAACTGGGCTTCGCCTTGCTGATCGTTTTGGAAAACTTTGAAGGTGCCTTTGGGCAAAGCCACCCCAAGCCCGCCAGCTTCATCATTCTTGAGAGCGACGAAGACCTGGGGCTTCAGCGGACCGGATCCGATGCGTCCCTCTTGTCGCGGGTCGAAAGAAAACGGGCGCAAATCCATGACAAGCTCTTGCTTTGCCTTGATGCCGTCCCGCTCGATCAACGAAACTTGCTTGATCGCCTTATCAGCCACCGTGACCGGAAATCCGAGCTTGTACAGGTGGTACTCGCCGATCTCCTGGGCCGCCATTCCGCTCTCAGAGCCACCCGCCGCGCGCGCTCCGCCTCCTCCTGGCACACCGCGAGGCCGTGACTCGACGACCCGGTTCACTTCTCCGGCCAAGAACGAGAGCTTGGCGTTCTCATAGCGTGTGCCGCTGTTGTTTGTCAGGGTCACCCAAGCTTTCAGGGCGCCCGTCTTGCCCTCTTTATCCAGGCTAAGAACGTAGTCGCATTTCCAGCTAAACCCTTTCGTCAAGTATCCGAACTCAATGCGGTTGCGGCCGGCCTTCGCGTCCAGCACCCATTTCAGTGAAGGCCGGCTAATGAGCCCGGCGGGGAGTTCGGTCACCTCAATCTCCCCGGTGGGGTTCAGCAAAATGCCGCCACTATCGGTGCGGATGACCATGCCGTTATAGGTCTGCCCCGTACCGCCGTTGGCATCCGCCACCGTTGCATAGGGCGCACTGATCAGCGTGCCCGAAACCACTTCCTTGGTGCCATTCGCCAGCGTCCGGTGGAACCGAATCGGCTGGCCCACGCTCTTGTTGAGGATGGCCATCGGGCTGACCAGATCGTACTGGTAGTTCTGCTCCAGAACCCGGATGCTCCCCGGGTGACTGAGCGAGCGCACCGAGACGCTATTGGCCTCGATCATCTGGGCCACATCTTCCACCAGCACCGATTGCGGGCCCTCGGTCAGGTCCAACTCCCGCTGTTCGCGCACCAGGGCAAAGCCGTCGTTGTAGATGGTCAAGGCCGATTCAATTGGAGGTCCGGCTTTCGTGGTGGCCATTAGCGCGAGCGTCGTCATCATGAGTTCAAAGTTCCGTCCCTAAGGCTCAGACGCCCAGCCACGCCGGGAAGTCACACCCCACGCTACTGCCCAAGCGACGCCCGCACCTGCTCTTCGCTGGGTGCCTGCAGTTCGTCATTCACCAAATAGAACGTAGCGGCGCCGTGGCCACCCCACTGCCCTAAGCGGGCGGAGAGAATGTTCCAGCCCAGTTGGGTGATGCGGCGGCTCATTCGGAATGCCATCCCCCGGCCGCGCGGGGCATGAATCTCCAGCACGCCCATCCCGGAAACCTGGTACGTCCATTCGTAGATCTCTTGCGGGCGCAGTGGGTCTTTGCCGCGCTGCTGCATCCAGGCCTCCAGGTCCTGCTGGCCACCAAGGATCAGGTTCAAATCCTCTTCCAACCGTTGCTGGGCGCGGCGGTTCAACATCCGGCCGGCCTGGTTGATCTCGAAGGTGTCGATGATCATGGGCTGGTCGCCTGCCGTGGTGCAGGCGCGCAGGCCATTGATGGCGAGGTCATTGGCGTAAATCACACCCAGGATGGACATCAGCAAACCTGGGGCGTCGGGGCACACTACAGTGAGGCGGGTGGAGTTGTATTCCCGGAGGTCTTCGATCGAAACCTGCAGCTCGCCATCGCGAGCGCGTTCGCCCATCTCGTAGTGCTGTCGGATCACGTTCATCGGCGTCGCCAGCATGTAGCTGGCGGGCAGGGCATCGAGGAAGGCTTCCACTTCCGGCCCACTCTCGTTATCTCGGAACTGGCGCGCCAACTTACGCCGCACGTGGGCGGTATCGGTGGGTGCGGAATCGCCAGCCGCGTCCAGCAGTGCCCGCGTTTGGTAATAGAGATGCTGGAGCATCGCTTCCTGGGTGGGGGTCCATATCTCCGGGTGGACGGCCGAAGTATCGGCGTAGGTGAGCAGGGCCAGTAGGGGCACGCGCTCCCACACTTGCACTTGCTCGGCGAACTCGCGCACGGTGTCGGGGTTCAGCACGTCTCTTAGCCGGATAAAGCGCGAGAGCAACTCATGGTGGCGCACCAGCCAGGCCGTCATCTCGGCCACGTCGGGCGGCAGTCGCCACCGGTCGGCCACCAAGCGGGCCATGCGCTCGCCTACTACTTCGTGGGGCTCGCTCGGGTCAATTTTGCCGGCATCGTGCAGCAGCAAGGCGAGGTGCAGGGGCTCTTCGTCTTCGATCTCGGCCCGGACTTCGGCCAAGAAACCCGTAAGGGGTAGCTCATCCAGGTGACGGATGGCCCGCAAGGTGTGTTCTAGCACCGTGTAGACGTGCGGCGCATCGTTCGGGATGAGATAGCGCACCGCATCGAACTCAGGGAGCAATGCACGCAGCACCCCCGCGTGGTCCAGCATCCGCAGGGTCTGTTCACCGCGCGAAATTGTGCGCAGAACATCCGAACCCAAGACATCCGGCGTCAGGGCGACCTCAATCGGTTCGACATCCAGCCCCAGCGCCCCACCAATCGCGATGGCGGTCGCCGCTTCTCCTGCCGAAATCGGAGGGTGCATGCGCACTTCGCCATTCAGGGCCACGCTGTGCGGGGTGAGAGGGAAGCGGTTCTGGCGGATGTAGCGGATGGCATCCTCGAAAGTGCGGTGGAGCTCGCTCATGGCTTCCAGTCGGCGCGAGGCCAGTTCCGCCAAATCTACGCCGACCCGTTGGGCCATCTCCGCCTGCCGTTGGCGGGTGAGGGTCCCGGTGGTTCGCCCACTCAGGGCTTGCAATCGCAGCCGATGCAGCAAGACCAAGTCGTAGGCCGCTGGGGGCACCATCGTGCGCTCGCCCATCGCCATCCGCATCCAGTTGGCGGTTTGCCAGCAGCGCAGGCCGCCCGCGCCTTCCTTCAGGTCGGGTTCCACCACCAGGGGGCTGGCATGGGTGCGTTGCATCGCCTTCTCCCGCTCCTCCCGTTTGGCCAAGAGGAATTCACCTACGTCCATTCGCCCCCATAGACGGCCTAAGGTGCTTTCCCATTCTTTCACCGGCCCCGCTAAGTAGCGCCCGTCCATCAGGCTGCTCACCAGGCGCATGTCCACGCCGGGGAAGTCGGCGGCCGTCACATAGGTGTAGCCCACGCGCACCGCAAAAGTGGCCTGAATCTCGGTTTGCACCGACCGGAAAAACGCCCGCAAGAACGGGTCCTCATCGTTGCCCCGGGTCGGGATGACGGCGATATCGAGGTCACTCTCTGGCCCGGCTTCTTGCCGCCCATAGCCCCCCGTGGCGACCAGAGTGAAGGGTGCGGACTCCCCGCGCGCGAGTTCCAAATGGCGGAGAATCTCGAGCAGTGCCCGGTCGTACATGGCCGAGTGCTGTTGCGCCCACTGCCGCCCCGACGCCGCCGACCATAACTGCTCGACTTGGTGCGCCTTTTCCTCGGTACGTTGGGGGGAGAGGATACGCTCGCTCATGGGGTGTGGGCTAAGGATACGACTTCTTGCCCCAGGGCACGCTGACTTTCGTGCGCCACCCTCCGGTCCAGCGCCAGGCAGGCTGGCACCGCGGCCACGGTAAGGGTTAGCCCCGCCAGAGCAAAGGTCATCCCGGCTTCTCGGGCGAGTTGGTCCACGGCCCACGGCAGCGGACGCCCCGTTGTAAAGCGCGCAATGAGCGCGAGCGCCCACAAGATGGCGATGAACAACGCCGCCCACACCGCCGCCTGCCACGGGCTGGGGGAGAGTTCGAACAAACTCTCGGGGCTCATCAATTGCATGGAGGGGGAGAATGAAACAAACCACCACGCCAAGCTCATGAGCAGGGCAAGCGAGACCCCGCGCACCCACCACTCCCATCCGGTGGGGAGCCGACGGGGGCTCTCTTCGGGCTGGAGGGCGGGCAAGATCCAACTGGCCATGCCCACCGAAGCAAAGACAAAAGCAGGCCATTCCAAGCGTAACTGACCGTAGGCCCATCCCGCCGCGACGAAACCGAGGGCGGAGACACCGAGGCGAAGAGGAAGCTCTTGCCGCCCAAATCTCCTCACTAGGGTCAAGAAGGCGCAGATTGAGGCGCCCGCCGCCGTCATCGCCAGCAGCGCCCCGGGTAACCCCGCCAGGACGCCCGCTTCGGCGCGATGATACGGTGCCGGGCGGATGGCGCGGGCATTGGCCGCCATGATGCGCTGCGTGCGTGCGTCGCCCGTACCTTCGCCAATCCCGTACCGGATCAAGGCTCTCCCCACCATCGCCCCTTGGTAGGTCGAAGACTGGTCGCGGATCATCAAACCGATTTCGACGGTGCTGGCCCGGGGCATGTCCTTGACCAGGCTCTCCAGTGCGTAGGTGGCCAACCAAGCGGAACGGTCCCCACGCACCACGGTGGTGTGCCAGCTCCGAGGCGTGCCTACGGCACCTTCCATGGCCTCGACCAGGGGCCAAATGCGTTCTCCTTGGTGGTCATCCCAGCGGGGTAGTTCGCCCGCCTTTGTCCATGCGTCTCGGCTTGCTTCGTCATTGTCCAGCGCGGCCTGCGTGACGGCGATTGACACCTGCCAATAGGCGTTTTCGGGGTCTTCTTCGGATGCCTTTTGGAAAATTTCCGCGTTCGTAATCAGGTCATCGGGGGATAGGGATGGACCATTGATGAGACGCTGAGCCAAGGCTTCCGCCCAGTTCCCCACTTCAGCCAACGTGGTCGGGGGGCCAAGGGTGGCCTGGTTTTGAGGCCTAAGCGGCGAGGTTCGCGCCAATTGCGCATCCGGGGCATAGCCGACGCCATGAAAAAGCGCAAAGCGCAACACCGGCACGGCGGTGTACGCGATTAGTGCGCCGAGGAGCCCACCGATGAGGACGCGCGCGGCGAGGCCCACTGCTGAGTTGGTTCGGAATCATGCCCAAACGAAGGGGCCGGTCGGTTCATGGCCGAGCCCGTGGGGGGCACGACTTGAGGCTGCGACCATAACGTCTGAGCAAAAGCCAGCATGAGGCAAGCCACAGCACCGGCGGCGGCCAAGGTGGGCAACCAATGCTTGGGCGAACGCAAGCGGTGCCAAGTTCGCACCCGCATCACGGTCACGGTCTCCATCAATTCGTCGCCTTCGTACTCGATGGCGGCCGAACGTAGAACCGAAAGAGCGTCAGCTTCGAGATGATCCTTCGGGATCATTCTCCCTCCGTCGCGGCGCTCCAAAGTTCGCGAAAACGCTCGCGCGCGGCATGCAGGCGGCTACGGACGGTTCCAATAGGCACATCCATAGTTTCGGCAATTTCTTCGTAGCTCAGTTGCTCCATTTCGCGGAGAACGAGCGTGAGGCGCAGATCCGGGGTCAGGTGCTGCAGGAGCTTGCTGACCAGAACCTTGGTTTCCACCGAACTACCTTCGGCGTTAACGGCGCGGTCCACCAGGCCGGGCTCGGGGCGGCGGGAGCGCAGGCGATCCATGCACAGCCGCACACAAATGCGATAGAGATAACCGGAGAACGCACGATCCTCGCGCAGTCGGGGAAGCTCGCGGAACGCCTTGAGGAAGGTGTCTTGCACCACATCCTCGGCTTCGTGGGCGTCGCGCAGCGAGTTCGCAGCAATCCGGACGAGTCGCTTGCGGTGGCGACCGATCAGGATGCGCATGGCCGCATCATCGCCCTCCCGACATCGCGAAACGTAGTAAGCGTCCTCGCCAAAAGTGTCGGTTGCGCCGGTGGCAATTGTGTTCGTGCGTACCCAGGCCATGATCGGTTCTTCCGTTGGACGACCCGCCGCTCGCGAAAGTTCATGTGACTTATGAGATTTCGCGTCTGCGAATCCCCGGGTCACTTCAGGCGTCCAGAAGTACACTACCCCACCGCACCCTCATGTTCTCTATGGATGCGCCCGCGCCCGAGGCTCAAACTCCCCCGAAAATCTCCATTCCGGTTCCGCAGGAATGGCGACAGGGCGAGGTGCGCGTGCAGTACCAGAGCGTAGAGACTGAGTTCATCCGAGGCGCGGGCGGCACGCGCATGCGGCTGCGATTTGAGGGTGACGTCGTCGTCACCTGGCAGCAAAGCGAACTCCGAGCCAACACGGTGGTGTACGACGAACTCACGGGCGAACTCTCCGCTCAGGGTGCGGTGCGCCTCACCGACCCCGATGGTCGCATCGAAGCCGAAGCTCTGCAGTGGAACACTGTTACGCGCACCGGGAGGGCCGAAGACGCCCTGCTGCAGGTTCAGTCCACCACGTTCCAAGCGAAGGTGTTGGAGGCTGAAAATGGCCAATATCGGGCGGAGGGGGTGACGTTTTGGCTGGCCCGCGAGGGTCGCCCTCCCGTGTACGTGACCGCCAACCGAGTCAGCATCAGCGATGGCCGGACCGTGCGGGTTTCGGGCATGTCGCTTCACCTTTACGGGGTGAAGCTGGGGCCGTGGCCATCGTGGTCGTTCCGATTGGACCGGCGCACGGAAGGCCTGCGCCTGCCGCGCATCGTGCCGACCAACGAAGGGCTGGGCTACGCCTGGGGCAGCGACTACTCCTTTAGCGATCAGCTCCTACTCGATGGCTCGATTGAGTCGCTGGTTGGTGAGCCGATTCGCTCTGGGCTCCGCCTCACCTACTCGCTCGATAAGGAAACCGCCAACGTGCGCCAACTCCCCACCGAAGACCTCGGCGAGCGAGTGGCAAACGGCTGGTTCAACTCGGTCGACATCAAGACTTCGGAGCATGAACGCGGGGAAGTCAGTGCCAATCGCAACCTCCTTAGTGCGGCCATTTACGGGAACCGCCGCACGTATGGGCGCGAAAACAACGCCGACCGGGTGAACCAATGGTTCAAGCTGGACTACACCCGCAGCGAGGATGTGCAAGGTTGGGGACTCAATCTCAATGCGAGCTACCAGCGCACGCAGCCCGCGCCAGGTGCACCCAGCGTGGATCGCTTACTCAGCCAGGCCACCTTACTCGCGCCCACTTACGACTTCGGCGGGGGATGGAAGAGCCACGTTCGCGCCGACGTGTTCTCCACGGTGGGCGGAAATCAGTTTGGATTTGTGCGCGGAGAGTTCGGGGCGTACCGAACGTTTGGGGGCGGGCTCACGGCGGGGGCCGCCGTGGCCATGAGTTCCGAATTTGGCACGCCTGACTTCAATTTCGACCGGCTGTACAGTCGGGGCGGACTCCTCGTCCGGCTGGATTACGACCGAGGCCCTTATACCGGCCGATATCTGGCCAAATGGGATGAGGGGCGTGGCGGCTGGTACGACCAAGAGTACGAACTCGCCATCGTGGCCGACGTGTTTGAGCCGTTCTTGCTCTACCGCCGGTTCCCCGGGGAGTTCCGATTCGGAGTGCGGCTCCGGATGGACGCGTTCCGCGATACCGTCCGTCGCCGCATCGAAGAGTAGCCGCGCTAGGCGGCGCGGGCTTGCTGGGTGGCGGCCACGCTGGTAATCCAGTCGAGCCGGAAATCACCTACGTCGGTAATCAAACACGGACCCTTGAGGGGAAGGAAGTTGACATCAAAGACTTCGGCGACCACCGAGGACGAGTCGCCCTTCCGGTCGCGGTAACTGAGTTCAACGAACTGTCCGACAAATGCGCGTGCGTCACTGCTGAGCATGATTTGACCCTTACAACCACCCAAGCCGCTGACCCAAGCCGTTGTATGTGAGACTTTCCACACTTTCTGGGTCCCGGTGCCCGCCCTCCTACCAGTCTCTCGGACATTTCCGGGTCTCGCGGCCAGTAATATCAAGAGGGCCATGCGATATCAACTAGATGAGACGACGCTGCGGGACGACCGCCAGGCATCTCTTCTGGAGTGGATGCTGCCGACCGGCACCGGCGGCTACGCCATGGGCACGGCCATGACTACCAATACGCGGCGGTACCACGGGCACCTCGTGGTGGCGCGCCCGGCCCCGGTCAATCGCATTGTGCTGCTGAGCGCAATTGAAGCATTTGTCACCATCGAATCCGAGAGCTACGGCCTAAGCTCCAATCAATACGTGGGCACCATTCACCCCGAAGGCTACAAGCACCTCAAGTCGTTTCAAGTCGGCAACTTTGTGGAGTGGGAGTGGGAGATTCGAGGACACCGCATCGCGAAGCGCCTTATCACGCACACCGGCCAGGATGCGGTCACGATCAGCTACATCAACCGCTCGGATTCCGCGGTGAGCCTGCTTTTGCGGCCGCTGGCGTGCCACAAGGGCTACCACGAGAACTTCCGGGTGCAGGATTTCTATCCCGAGTTCATTGTCTTTCCGGACGACCGGACGCTGATCACCCACAAGGGGCTGACGCTTTACCTGGACCACCTGGGCGCGGCGCGCACCCCGGCCACGGGTTGGTACTACCGGTTTGAACGCCGACGCGAAGCGGAACGCGGCCTCGACCCGATTGAGGACTTGTTCTGCCCGTGCGAGCTTCGCTACCTGTTGGCTCCGGGCGAGGAAATCACCCTGGTCGCGAGCGCGGATGACAACACCGCGCCGGTCGCCTTCCCCGATGCCCCCGCCCCGGCCACCCTGGCGGATGCTCTTCGGCGCTCGGCCGTGGACTTCTTGGTGCAAGTCCCCGAGCGCACGACCATTCTCGCGGGCTACCCGTGGTTTGCCGATTGGGGCCGCGACACCATGATCGCCCTGCCCGGGGTTTGCCTCCATACCGGGCATGTCGAAGCCGCGAGGGAGATTTTGCGCTCCTATGCGGCGCGCATGCACCAGGGGCTGCTGCCCAATCGGTTTGTAGAAGATGGCGAGCAGCCGGAATACAACACGGTGGACGCCACACTGTGGTTTGCCAACGCGATCTACAAGACCTTGGTGCATGAGTGGGATGCGCAGTTCGCCCGGGAAGCCCTGGATTGGCTGGCCGAGAGCATGGAATGGCACCAAAAGGGCACGTTGTACGGCATTAAGGTGGACCCGGCGGATGGGCTTTTGCGGCAAGGCGTACCGGGCACTCAGCTCACCTGGATGGACGCCAAAGTGGGCGACTGGGTGGTGACGCCGCGCCACGGCAAGCCGATTGAAATCAATGGGCTATGGATCAACTTCCTGCGAGTGGGCGAGTGGATTGCCAAGCGTCTGGACCAAGACGCCACCGCCTTTATCGAGGCCGCCGAGCTGGCCGAATCGAACTTCGAGCGTAAGTTCTGGCACCCGGTGCAAGGGCACTACCTCGATACCGCCGACCCGAACGACTCCAGCCTCCGCCCGAATCAGCTCATTGCCATGGGGCTGCCTTTCTCACCCCTTGAAGGCAAGAACGCCGAGGCCGCCCTGCGCAAGTGCGTGGACAAGCTTCTCACCCGGCACGGGGTGCGCACGCTGGGGCCGGATGAGCCGGGCTATACCGGCCGGTACGTGGGTCCGCTCGCAGAGCGAGATGCTGCCTACCACCAGGGCACCGCGTGGCCATGGCTGCTGGGGCCGCTGGTGACCGCGTGGGTTCGCCTAACGGGAGATAAAGTGCGGGCGCGGGAGATCCTTACCGACGCGATGGTATGGCTAAGCGAATACGGATTCGGTGGCATTGCCGAGGTGTACGACGGCGACGAGCCGCAGTTCCCGGGTGGGTGCCCGTGGCAAGCCTGGAGCGTGGCCGAAGTGCTCCGGGCTTGGGTGGAAGATTGCGATGGAGATGAGGTCCCCGCGTGACGGCTGCGCGCATCGAATCATGGGGGTCCGGCGTCTGGAAAATCCCCGGTTGTCGCTCTTAAGCCCCCATGTGCTCCTCCAACTTCGTCCACCTGCATAACCACACGGAATACAGCTTCCTCGACGGAGCGAACCGCATTCCGCGCATGGTGCAACGGGCGGTGGAACTCAACCAGCCCGCCCTCGCCATCAGCGACCACGGCGCGATGTTTGGGTGCATGAACTTCTATTGGGAATGCAAGAAGCAAGGCATCAAGCCCATCATTGGGATGGAGGCCTACATCGCCCCCGAGTCGCGCCACAAGCGCGAAGGGCGGCGTGATGAGGCGGCTTATCATCTTCTTCTGCTGGCCCGGAATGAAGAGGGCTACCGCAATCTGTGCCGCCTGCACAGCATCGCCTCGCTCCAAGGTTTCTATTACGTGCCTCGCATTGACCGGGAGGTGCTGCGGCAGCACAGCGGGGGGCTCATCAGCTCCACCACGTGCCTGGGTAGCGAGATCAACCAGCTGCTCATGAAAGATGAGTTCGACCGGGCGATCGCCATGGCCGACGAGTATCGCCAAATCTTTGACGAGGGTTGCTACTTCGTGGAGCTCCAAAACCACGGCATCCCCGAGCAAAAGAAGTGCAACGAGGGCCTGGTGCGTATTGCTCGCGACCTCAATCTCCCGCTCATCGTCACCAACGACGCGCACTTTTTGTGCAAAACCGACGCGCCTGCCCACGATGCCTTGTTCTGCATCGGCACGGGCAAGCTGATTGAAGATCAGAACCGGCTGCGCTTCCGGGGTGAGGAGTACATCAAGTCGTACGAGGAGATGGCGAGCCTCTTCCCGGATTATCCGGAAGCCATCTCGAACACCCTATTGGTGGCCGAAATGTGCGACCTCGAGCTCGGCAAGACGCGTAACCTGATGCCGACCCCGGACCTTCCGGAAGGCGCGACCCCCCAGACGTACCTGCGGCAACTCTCGGAAGAAGGCCTCCGCGCCCGCGTGCCGATGGCTGACGAATCCACCTGGGAGCGGCTGAACTACGAACTCAAAGTCATCGAAACCACGGGCTTTGATTCGTACTTCCTTCTGGTCCGCGAGTTCGCGCAGTACACGCGCCAGCAGGACATCATGTTCGGGGTGCGCGGCTCGGCGGCGGGTTCGCTCGTCTCCTATACGCTCGGCATCACCGACATCAACCCGGTGGAATATGACCTCACGTTCGAGCGGTTTTTGAACCCCGAACGCGTCTCCATGCCCGACGTGGATATGGACTTCCAGGATGACCGCCGGGATGAAATCATCCGGTACGTCACCGAGCGGTTTGGCGAAGATCAGGTCGCCCAGATTGTTACGTTTGGAACTCTAGGCGCAAAGCAAGCCATCCGCGACGTGATGCGCGTGATGGGCGAGGAGCCGCGCGAGGCCGACGCTCTCTGTAAGCTGCTCCCGAAGGCCCCTGGCCTGACATTTGAGCTGGCACTGACCGAGCCGAACAACAAGATGAAGGAGGCGGACCAGGCCCTGGCCCGCGACAGCGCCGATTTCCGTGCCCGCTACAACAATGACCCCAAAGTCCGCGAGATTGTGGATCTCGCCCGCGAACTGGAAGGACTGAACCGGCACGCCGGGGTCCACGCCGCCGGGGTGGTCATCTCCGGGGAGCCGCTGGCGGAGATTGTGCCCCTGGCCCGCGGCCAAAACGGCCAGGCCATCACGGGCTACGAGATGGGCGTGTTGGAGAAGCTCGGCCTGCTCAAGATGGACTTTTTGGGCCTGAGCAACCTCACTGTGCTGGCGCTGGCCCTCGGCAACATTAACCGAAATCGCGCGGACAAGCCGCTCACGGTTCAAGACATTCCCCTCGAAGATGAGCCCACCTACGCGATGCTGGGGCGGGGCGAAACGGTCGGGGTGTTCCAGCTAGAAAGCGGCGGCATGCGCCGCAACATCATGGCCCTGCGCCCGCAGAACGTGCGCGAACTCGCGGCCATGGTCGCCCTCTACCGGCCGGGGCCGCTCAAGCACATTGCCCGGTTTGTGGACAACAAGCACGGCCGACAGAGGCCCGAGTATCTGCACCCGGTGATGGAGCCGATCCTGGAGGAAACCTACGGGATCATCGTTTACCAAGACCAGGTACTGAAGCTGGTGCAGGCGATGGCGGGCTTCTCCCTTGGGAAAGCCGACATCCTACGTCGCGCCATGGGGAAGAAGGACGAGGCGATCATGACCGGCATGCGCGCCGAGTTCATTGCGGGGTGCCAAGAGCGAGAAATCAGTGAGAAAGTGGCGGCGGCGGTGTGGGAGTTGCTCTTACCCTTTGCCGGCTACGCCTTTAACAAGGCGCACGCCGTGTGTTACGCCATGCTGGCCCACCAGACGGCGTACCTAAAGGCGCATTACCCGGTGGAATACATGGCCGCCCTGCTGGCTGCCTACCGCGACAAGGAAGATCGCGTGACGGTGTTCATCGATGAGTGTCGCCGGCGAAAAATTGGGGTGTTGCCCCCGGATATCCACAGCTCCTTTGTCGACTTCACCATCGAAACGAAGGGCAAGCAGCAAGCCATTCGGTTTGGGCTCGCCGCCATCAAGGGCGTGGGCGAAGGCCTGGTGAACGCCATTATCAAGGAGCGCGAAGAGGGCGAGTTCACCCACCTCTACGATTTCTGCCTGCGGTTGCGGCCTCACGGATTGAACCGAGGTTCTCTGGAAGCACTGGCGCGGGCCGGCACCCTGGATTCGCTGCACGATAGCCGCCACACCATCCTCGACAACCTCGACGGGGCGCTGGTGTGGGCGGACCAGAAGATTCGCCAACGCCAGGAAGCGCAGGATTCGCTCTTTGGCGGTGATGAGCAGATGGAACTCGACCGGCCACCGCACCTCCCGCCTGGGCGCAAAGCCACCCGCGAAGAGATCCTGAGCATGGAGAAGGACGTGATGGGGATTTACATCTCGGACCACCCCTTGCGCGGCTACGAGCGACTGATCGGTGCCAAGAGCCAGTTCACTGTGGCCCGCATCCGCGAAATGGAAGGGGAAGTGAAGGTCACCATTGCCGGGGCGATGTCCCGCATCCGCACCAACATGACCAAGAAAGGGAAGATGGCGCGCGGGGTCCTGCAAGACTTCACCGGGGCGATTGAATTTGTGGTGTTCCCCGGAGCGCTGGAGCGTTTGCAGGATTCCTTGGTCGCCGACCGAGCGGTGGTTTTGAAGGGCTTTGCCCGGACCGATGACCGCAACCAAGATAGCGAAATGCAGCTGATCGTGAACGACATCGAGGTGCTGCCCGAGCCGGAAAGCCTGGGTGAGGACGAAGGGGGCCTCACGATGTTCGTCAAGCTGAACCGCGCGACGCGCGCGCAACTAAGGGCCATCCACGAAGTGGTACGTGAACACCCCGGTGACTACGAGGTCTTGATCCAAGTGGCCGGTGCGAACTCCGCCCCGGTGGCCATCCTAGAGCGAGTGGCCGCCACCGAAAAAGTCATCGAGGGCCTACGTCAGGCCGCACCGGTGGAAGTCGAAATCTACAACGATCTGGGCCTGGCGGAGCTCCCCACCGGGACAACGGAACCGGAACCGGACCTGGTCGAAGTAGGATAGGTTTAAGTCTCGTGCGGCGTCTTCTTTTTTCCTTCGTTAGCTTGGTGCTTCTGGCCTCGGTGGCCTGGGCGCAAGATCCCTTTGACGTGCACGTGGCACAGTTCGAACTGCTGCAGGATCGCGCGATCCAAAACGAACTGGGCATCACCGAACGCCAGCGCGACCGGATGAATGTTCACGCCGAGTGGTTTAACGCCGAGAGCAAGAAGCTGCAAGCCAAGTACGAAGGGAAGCCGGACAATGGCGGTGAAGCCGCCATGAACGAGTTGAATACCATGCGGCAGACCATGAAGGGCCGCGTGCTGGGAGAACTCACGGCTAATCAAGTGCATCGCCTCGCGCAGATCAGCCTGCAAGATGCGGGCGTGCTGGCCCTGATGGATGACCAGGTGGCGAGCAAAGTGGGGCTCAGTTCTTCGGCCATGCAGACGTTGCGCGACGAGTTCCGCAAGAACGGGCAGAAGGCCGCTGAACTAGAGCAGAAGACACTCGGACCGATCTACGACAAGTACCGCGAGCGGGCGATTGCCGGCGACCAAGCCGCTCAACGCGCCATGCAGAACGAGCTCGATGCCGCTCGCCGGCGCATTGCCCCGCAGATGGACAAGTACCAAAGCGAGTTCTTGACGTTAATGGACAAAACCCTTACCGACGAGAACAAGCTGGCATTTGCCCGGCTCCAAGGCGTTCCCTACGCCGCCCGATAGACCCGCCGGAAGGGAAGAATGCCGCCGGATGCGGCATAATGTTCTTTCGCGCCCGTCGAGGACCTCAGGGTTCTCAGACGAAACCAACGGAAAGGCTAAGTAACAGCATGGCGACCTATCGAGGACGAAGATCAGATATCTGCCGCAAAGTCGGCTTCAACATTTGGGGCCGGGCCAAGTGCCCGAGCGTCAAGCGACCGTATCCCCCCGGGCAGCACGGCCCGAACCAACGCGAGCGACGCATGTCGGAATATGGCGAGCAACTGCTGGCCAAGCAAGTCATCCGCCGCTACTACGGGATGCTGGAAAAGCAGTTCCGCCGCACGTTCGAGAAGGCTCAGCGCATGCGCGGTAACTCCGGTCTGAACTTCCTGCGCTTGCTGGAACTGCGCTTGCAGACCCAGGTTTATCGCATGGGTTTTGCCAACACGATTGAGCAGGCCCGCCAGATGGTGAGCCACCAGCACATTTTCGTCAACGGTAAGTTGGTGGACATTCCGTCCTACCAGTGCCGCGTGGGTGACGTGATTTCGGTGCGCGATCGCGCTTCCAGCCGAGGCATTGCTCGCAAGAACAGCTACGAAGGCGCCGCCGTGCCGGTGTACATCGAGCCGGATGTGCCGAACTACGCGGGCAAGATCATCGCTCTGCCGGAACGGGAAGACTTCCCCAAGTTCATGGAAGAGCAAAAGGTCGTCGAGTTCTACGCTCGCTAAGACCCTACTCAAGAAAGGCCGAGCGCTGCGCGCGCTCAAGCACAAAACGATCACGTTCCCGCCCGTGGAGCGTGATCGTTCGGTTTCCGTCTCTCACAAAAATCTCTTCCTTCGCGTTGCCGTGCTTATCGCGGAACTTGCAGTAGGTGATGCTGGCCGTGGGCTGCACCTCAATGAGCATGAAGATCCGGTTGGCCATGCGCGGGAAGGTGACCTTAACATTCTCGAGCGGCGGCGGCTGGAGTGCCGTGCGAAGGTGCGTGCGCAAGCGTTGTTCCAAGACATCGAGCGGATTGCGGTCGCGAATGGCTTCGAGTTCCTCGTCAATCCCGACCGGGATGCCCGCATCCGTGACGCCGAGGGCGATGGTGCCCCCCTTCGTGTTAAGCATCGCCGCTACCGAACGGATGATGCCGTGTCGCAAGTCAGGGTCTTGTTGGTGGGTGCGGGGGTTCCAATCAAAACCTCGTTTAAACTCTAGGGTGTCAGATTCTTGTCGGTAGCTCGGCACAGTTTGGTCGTCCCTCACGGAGCGGATTCCGTGGCGCACGGCCCCGATCAACTCAGGCAACTTCGGTAGAACGCCATCGGGATACCACTGCAGAGCCGTCATCGCTAACCGCAGTCGGGCGATGTACATATCCACGATGGATGGACAGATGAGAACGATGTTCTCTCGCAGCAGCCGCCTGAGCGTCCGGTCTGGGTCCCAGGGCTTGCCCAAGTGCTGAGTTCCGAGCATCTCCAATCCCATCAATTCGTCCAAACAAACCATAGCAAAGTTATCGAGTCCATGGACTTCGTGCGCCAAGACGAACTTGCGTAGCAGCGGAAGCCACTTCTCGGCCGGAGTGTGGTACGGGTCACAGTTCAAAAAGACAGCAATTTCCCAGTTAGCGCGGTGACTAAGGTCCTCTCCCGCATCAGTTGGTGCTTGGTCGCGAAGCGTATCGTGCAGGTAGGTCAGTTGATCGAAGCCGACGGCTAAAGTGTATTGACCCACCTGACAATCCGACTGGAAAAGGGGGAACTCATCACAAAACCCTCCGGGGCCGATCATGAGGTGGATGAGCCCGAGAGGCACTCGTGAACGCGACGGAATTGAGTCGTAGAGTTGAATCAGTTCCAAGGGGACCTGGCACGCTTCGTACATGTCGGGCAGTTCCATCGTTGTCTCACCCGTGCTGGGAAGGGAGCAATCAATGGGCAATCCCACTACGGCATGCAGCGCCTGCATGAGCGGGGACTCTTGCAACAGGAATCCGAATCCATCGACTTGATCGCTCACGATTCGCTCTGTCAAATGGGCTGGTATCAAGCCCTTGTTTTGAAAAAGGCGAACCAAGATGAGGCGTACGCTGGCCGAATAGCCAAAGTATTGATCTATGGAGACACGATTCGTCTCAGAGCTGAAGATTTCATTGAAAGGCCCCGCACTAATATGGTCAATGAATTGATCGACAGCGGCTTCAATAAAGTCACGTGCCGCCCGGAACAGAGTGCGCTTGTTAAAGACGTGATCAAGCGTGATATCCCATTGCTCTGGCGGAGCGGTGAGGATGAACTTGAGCGAGCGTTCTGTCCAGTTCGGAAGAGTGGGGCCCGTCACTTCAAGCCGGACGGCACCGCGCGCCTCTCGGCGCACTAAGTACGTTCTGCCGGATTCGGATGAGATAAGACCGAGGCAGCCTTCCTGCAATTCATGGGGCGATGTGCACTGGAAGATGAAGTTGCCATTGACGCAGAAACCCGACAAAACCGGCTTGGCCCCATGGGCCAAGAGCCATTGCTCTATCCAGCTTTCTCTGCGTGGCTTCACCGTTTCGGCCGCCTCCGGGCCTTATTCCGATGTTTCTACCTGAACATTCCGAAACTTGTTACAAGAAAATGTGCGAGGAGCTTACGTCGTTAATCAAAACGTGTGCAACAGGTTACGGTTTGTAACAATAGTTATGTGTGGGTGGGTGGTACGACCCCGGGCCAGGCGCGGTCGAGAACAAATTGATCACGTTCTTGACCCTTGAGCGTGATCGTGCGGTTTCCGTCCCGCACGCAAATCTCCATCTTAGGTTCGCCCTGCGCATCCTTGTGTTTGAAGTAAGTGATGTCCGTGCGAGGCTCCACCACGATCTCCATGAGGATGCGGTTGGCCACGCGGGGGAATCGGATCGTCACAAACTGAAGCGGCGTGGGCTCGATGTACTGGCGGAGGTAGGTGCGGACGCGTTGCTCCATCACATCCAATCGGTTTTGGCCTCGGATATGTTGAAGTTCTTCCCCCAAGCCGATGGGGACGCCTTCATTGTTGACCCCAATGATCAAGCTTCCTCCCCGGGCGTTGAGGAATCCGCAAATCGTGCGCATGCACGCCCGGCGAAGCTCTTGATCTCGTCCCTGGATTTTCGGGTTCCAATCAAACCCACGCTTTAGCTCAAGCCGGTCTGATTCGACATAGCGTGGGTGCCCGGTACTCACCATCCGATTCGTCACTTTGCCCCAACGCACTGCGGACTTCATTTCGGGGAAATCCGGCACTTCGGGGCCATCCAACCACTGCCAAACCGCGAGCCCCAACCGCAATCGCGCCTGGAAGAGGTCGCTCTGGTTGCGGCAGGCCCCCATGATTTGATGACCCACTATGCGGCGCGCGGTGGACAGTGGATCCCAGGGCTCTCCCGACTGCATCGCCCGAATCGCATTGAGGTGCATCAGTTCGTTGAAGAGAGCCACCAGGTAGTTGCCGTGTTCGGGGTTCTCATCGATGAAGATCAGCGAATCCATGGACTGGGTGGCGGCAACGTCCTGGGTGGTCTGGAAGGTCAATCGAGACTCGTATTGGCGGAGCTCCCATCGAACGCTCTGGTGGAGGTCGCTGTACGACGAAAGCGGCTCCTGGTCGCGGAGCGAGTCGAGGAGCAAATTGAGGTGTTCAAAGGTGATCCCGACTTCTTGTGCCTCAATATCGGGTGGCCCGGCCAAGAGCGGATAGCGCGACAGCAGCGACTCGGGCTGGGCCAGCCGGTTCACGATGCCCGCCGGGATGCTGAAGAGGGTGCGCATGCGCTGGAAGTAGTCGCGGACACTATTTTCCGTCTGGAACAGCCTCGCGAAATCCGGCAACTGGTCGCCCGGCCCCTCCGGGCTGCGCAGACCGATGCTGGCCAGAATGATCTCCCGAAGCCATTCCGTGTGAACCAAGTCAGCGGGGTTCTCGGCAAAGTTGTGCTCCTTGTCCATCGACTCCAGGACTTCGGAAAAGGAAATGGCCCCTCGCTTCTCCAGCATCGCTAGGTGAAGGCAGCGAATAAGGACTGTGGCCAGAAAATAATGGGAGTCGTTCGCCCGGGCGTAGGCCGAGCGGAAGAACTTCTGCTCCGCCGGCGGGTCCACAAGTTCGCTGAACTCTTCTACCAAGGCCGTGATGTCGTCGTAGACGTGCTGCAGGAGGCGCTGGTCGGAGAAGAGGTGCACCTTTTCTTCCAGCTTGATCGGGCCAACTTCCTTGGCCATCGTGGCCAAGAGATCCGTAATGTAGGAAGGCGGGTGGGGCAACGGAATCGAAGCGAGATAAATCTCATCCAATTCCTTGACGCATAGAGCCGGTGCGGTGCGATGATGCTCAATGACTCCGATGCATCCCGGTGGGATTTCATGCACGCTCTGGATCAAAGCCAGAGGGCATCCGCCCAGGGTGGGGCCACGCTCGCTGGGCCTTGAATAATGCTTGACCAGCCAATCAAAAAGGGCAGGCTCCGAGCTACTCATTCTCCGGTTCCTCGCTGACTAGGCCCGCTCGCCTTAACTTCCAGGCAATCAAAAAGTCATCCCGCTCGCGGTCTTGCAGGGTGATGGTCTCCATGCCGCGTCGGGCGCAAAGCAGGTCCTCTTGAGCTCCCTCGTCCCTTCCTGCCATCGGGTGCAAGTAGGTGAGCGTGGGGCTGCTCTGGACCGTGATCAGCATGATGGGATTCCGCTCTTGATACTGCCATACCATATTGATGGAATGCATGGGGTTCGGCTGGAGCTGCTGGGAGATCAGCTGCGTCATCTGCATCAGCATGGATCGTTCGAAATCGAACGGCTCGGCATCCGGGACCACGGGAATCTCGGTCATGGAGCCATCCGGCCGCAAGCCGACAAGAATCGTGCCTCCATCTGTATTGAGCAACCCGGCGAGGTCGCGAAGAAGGCGGTGAGTGCTTTCCGATCGCAGCGCTTCGCGGATGTTGTTCGGAGGATAATGGGCACGGAAAATCACTCGTTCCGAGGGCTTCCAGTTGGTTTGCAATCGGGCATATTCTTCTTGGATGGCGCGCCCCATCCGAACTGAGTGCGTGAGATCAATTTGTTCGGCACGCTCTGGTGTGGGCATCCAGGCGAGCGCAGCGTCCGCGATACGTTGCCGAGTGACATACACAGCACCGGAGTTATCGACCACCACGGTGATCTGCGAATTCACCAGGCGAAGGATGTAGTCCGAGAGGTCTTCCTGGGAGCCCTCTTGCACGAGCCAATGCCGGATGAACCGCATCAGCTCGTGGATCACCGAGGTGGCGTAGTCGCCAAAGTTGTTGTCGGTGTCTACGACCTGGTTCATGGCCACAACTTCGCGCCAATTGCCGGTGCCTTGCTGGAGGTCGACATTGCCAAAGAGTTCGTAAAGACTCCCAAACGCTCGCCGCCGGGAGCCAACATGGACGCTATCAAATCGGCCTTGCCATGCCCGCACCGTGGTCCGATAGACGATATTGGCGTGAACGGCGACTTCGCTGTAGAACGCGTCGAAGTGGTCTTGGCAGAAGGGGAAATCTTGAATGAGCCCATTGGGACCGAAGACGGCTTCCAAGAACTCTGGGGTGGGAGTGAAGAAGTAAGAAAAGTCACGTGGCGTCAACGGCTGCTCGTAGTCCGCATGCCCAATCCGACCGAGATAGGGCACCTCGCCGATCCATGGGCTCATAGGGTTGCCTTCCCGCCCTGCCGGTGGCGTCATGGATTGCTTGAGGACGGCGTTAAACCGATCGAAGAGAGAAGGGCCTTCGGGGTGAGCCTTCACATCGGCAGCGAGGGCACTGAAGAACTGGGGATTACCCTGGAACGAGAACCAACCTCGGGCCACCAAGCACTGCAAACTGCAAACTCTTTGCAAAAACCGCAGCAGGATATTGATGCGATAACTCTGCGGCCCGTGCGCTGGATTGAAATTCTGCGCCTCTTCCGTGTCGCGAAACTTGCATAGGGGCGCGTAAGTATTGGCGATATGCAGTAATCGATCGATAAATGGTCTGTAGAAGACGCTGCCGCTAAGGAGGTGTTCCAACAGGTCTTCATCATTTTCATCGAACGCTACCGTGAGGTCAATTAGCCATTTATGCACTAACCCAGGGAGGTGGTCGCGACTAATTATGAGTTGGCGGGGGTGGGGATTACTGGTCCAGCGAATGCGTTGGCGGCGCCCTTCGTCGTCCAGGTCTTCAATCCAAATTGAATTCGGTGAGGGTGCCGGGGACACCGGGGCCTTCCCCCAGTGAATCATCCACCCGGCTTGTTCAATCTTGTCCTCTCGTTGATTGAGCCCCTTTGCCAATCGCCAAGCCTCAGAACCGAAAGGTTCTATTGGCTCGCACACCATCACTCTATTGTAATTGGAAAATCCGACAAAAGTTCTTTGTTAAGAAAACTTAGTCAGCTTCTCCGCTCACGAAGGGGCTGGAATAGTTGGGCGGCTCCTTCGTGATCCACACATCGTGGGGGTGGCTCTCGCGCAAGCCAGCGTTGGTGATGCGCACGAATTCCGCCCGCTCGCGAAGGTCTTGCAATGAACTCGCGCCAAGGTAACCCATGCCGCTCTTGAGGCCACCCAGCACCTGCACCATCGTCTCGTTCAGCGATCCCTTAAAGGGCACCCGGCCTTCCACGCCTTCCGGCACCATCGAGGCCCCGGTGCTTTTGATCGCAAAGTAACGGTCGCTGGAGCCCTGGCGCATCGCCCCAATGCTGCCCATGCCTCGGTAGACCTTGTAAGCGCGGTTTCGATAGATCTCCACTTCGCCGGGGCTCTCTTCGCACCCGGCAAACATGTTGCCCATCATCACGGCGCTGGCCCCGGCGGCAAGGCTCTTCACCACATCGCCGCTGCTACGCACGCCGCCATCAGCAATCGTCGGCAAGCCCAGTTTGTTGGCTTCTTCGCAGCAATCCAGGACGGCTGTGAACTGCGGTACCCCGACCCCGGCCACCACGCGCGTGGTGCAGATGGAGCCGGCACCAATCCCAAGGCGAAGACCATCGGCCCCCACGGCGTGCAGGTCGCGCACGCCTTCCTTGGTGGCCACGTTCCCGGCAATCACCTTCAGGTCGGGCAACTTGTTCTTCAGCATCTTCACGCACTCAATCACGCCGTCGCTTTGGCCGTGGGCGGCGTCAATGACGATGAAGTCCACCCCGGCCTCGAAAAGCGCCTTGGCGCGCTCGTAGGGCTCGCGGAGCGGGCCAATCGCGGCGCCGACCACTAGTCGCCCCCGGCCATCCTTGGTGGCGTTCGGGTGGCGTCGCACCTTCTCGATGTCCTTGATGGTGATGAGCCCCTTGAGGTAGCCGTCGGCATCCACGATGGGCAGCTTTTCAATGCGGTGGTCGGCCAGCAGGGCTTCGGCCTGCTCCAGGCTGGTGCCCTCCTTGGTCGTCACCAGGTTCTTGCTGGTCATCCGCTCGCTGATGGGGCGGGAGTAATCGGTTTCAAATCGAATGTCGCGGTTGGTGAGGATGCCCACCAGCACGCCCTTATCGTCGGTGATCGGCACCCCGCTGATGCGATACCGCGCCATCAGGTTTACAGCCTCTTGGATGGTCGTTTCGGGGTTGAGCTTGAAGGGGTCGGTGATCACGCCATGCTCGCTGCGCTTCACCCGGTCCACCTCTTCGGCTTGCCGGTCAATCGGCATGTTGCGGTGGATCACGCCCACAGCCCCCTCGCGGGCAATGGCAATGGCGAGTCGGCTTTCTGTGACCGTATCCATCGGGGCCGAGACAATCGGAACCCGGAGGCGAACACCCGGCACAATCTCGGTGGAGGTGTCAACTTGGGAAGGGAGCACAGAAGAACGACGCGGGACGAGCAAGACGTCGTCGAAACTCAAACCTTCCCGAAATGAAGCCATAAGTAAGTATGGTCAAGGGTCGGTTAGACTTGTGGGCATGACGACCGACGTGGCCGTGCGAGTCACCCCAAAAGCCCGTCGGAACCATGTGGAATGGGGCGAAAACGGTCTGAAAATCTGGGTGACGGCACCCCCGGATTCGGGCCAAGCCAATGCCGCCGTGGTCGAACTCCTGGCCAAGCACTTGCGCTGCGCCAAGTCTTCGGTGGAGATCGTGCGCGGGCACACCAGCCGCGATAAAGTCGTGCGTTTCACGGGATTCTCGGTCGAAGACATCCAAGCCAAGCTTTCCTCGCCGGCTGAGTAACGTAGACTGAGGCATGGCCTTTCGATCACTCGGACGCACGGGCGTCCAAGTCAGCAATCCGTGCCTTGGCACGATGACCTTCGGATGGGAGCCGGATGACTGGGGCAGCCACGAAGGCGAAGCCATGAAAGTCATGGCCAAGGCCCTGGATCTGGGGCTCAACTTCTTTGACACCGCCGACGTTTATGCCCGGGGCACCAGTGAGACCATCCTCGGCCGCGCCGTAAAGGGACATCGAGATTCGCTGATTATCGCCACCAAGTGCCACGGCAAGATGAGCGACACCGACCCAAATGAATGGGGCAATTCGTATCGCCACATCGTCCAGGCCTGCGAAGCCAGCCTCAAGCGCCTCGGCACGGACTACATTGACCTCTACCAAATCCACCGCCCGCAGCCGGGCATCCCGATTGACGAAACCCTGCGTGCCCTGGACCAATTGCAAAGGCAAGGGAAGATCCTCTACGCCGGGGCTAGCACGTTTGGGGCGTGGCAACTGGCCGAGGCGCACTACATCGCCAAGGAGATGGGCACGGCCGGATTTGTGTGCGAGCAGCCGCCCTACAACCTCCTCGACCGCAGCATCGAGAGAGAGCTGTTGCCGTTCTGCCGCACTTACAACTACGCGGTCATCCCGTGGTCGCCGCTTGCGGGTGGCCAACTGACGGGCAAGTACCTGGGCGAGGTCAAAGACGCGCGCTACAGCAAGAGCGACCCCATGAACCGGGTAAGCGCGGCCTCCAGCAAGAAGGTGGCCCAGCTCAAACGGGTGGCGGACCGTGCGGGCCTCACGCTCACACAACTGAGCCTGGCTTGGGTGGCGGGGCAGCCGGGCATCACAGTGCCGATCATCGGGGCCAAGTCGCCCGAGCAACTGGAACAGACTGTCGAGGCCTGCCGCATTGTGTTGGACGACAAGACCCGAGAGGCGGTTGATCGCATCTTTGCGCCGGAGAGCGTGACGGTGCCGTACTACCGGGCCAACTTCGGCCCCAACGAGCGCCCGCGCTAAGCCGCGCGCCAAAGAAAAAGTGGCGGCCCCTCCGCGAGAAGGGGGCCGCCGAATTTCAGGTTTGCGCTCGAGCGTTCAGCCCGAGCGCGACTTGACTCAATCCCCGGAAGGCCCGGGGATCAGCCAGCTTTACGGAAGGGCGACGCCGGTGAGCGGGTCGAGGACCGGAGCGGAACCGTCCGTGTAGACGCGGGCGCCCCACATGTACTGGTTTACATTCAGGGTCTGGCTGAACTTGCGGTACTTCGCCGAACCGTCGGCCAGGCCGTAGTTGTCACCCTGCTCGATCGGACCACCGCCCGTGTAAACGGCCAGCGGGTAGTCGGTGCGCGGGGTCGTCTTGCACAGTTCGAAGATTTGGTTGGCGCCGGTCGTGACCTGGCGGTAGTTCAGCGCCCAGATCGTCGGCCGGGTCGCGCCATCTTCTTGGCTACCGAAGTAGGCCCGAGTGTTGGCTTGGTCCACCGAGTAGCCGTTGGTGCTGCGGTGCGAAGCACTGCGCACCGTCGCCGTGATGGAGGCGGAGGCAAGGCAGCTCAGGTTAGGAGTGAAGCCGGCAATGATGATCGTGTCGGACACGTTGTCCAGCTGCGTTTGGCTGACCACGTTGATGCCTCGGTTCACGTCACCGATGTTGCGGTAGCGCGGGATGATGGCCGAGTTCACGGTGTAGGAGATGCGCGGCACTTGTTCGTCCACGACCACACCACCACGGATGAAGGCGGGCGGCACGAGACCCGGGTTGACGTTCGTGCAGACGTTGGCGGCTTGTCCCGCAGGAATGCCCGCGCCGCTGTTATTGTCCGAGGAGCTGAAGCAGGTCGGGGCGTGGCCACGGATCGGGTCCAGCGGGCTCACGAAGATCTGGCTGTTCTTCACGTACGGCTGCACCATGGCGGACCAGTGCACATAGCCGGAGTTGGTACCACCGAGGGCCGGGTTGAAGGCGCGGTGGAAGTAGGCCGACGGATACGTGTCGTCGTAGTCCGTGGTGTAGATCGTCATGCCCAGGCTCAGTTGCTTGACGTTGGACAAGTCGCCCGTCTTCTTGGCGGCGAACTTGGCCTTGGCAAAGACCGGGAAGAGGATAGCGGCGAGGATGGCGATGATCGCAATCACCACCAACAGCTCGATAAGCGTAAACGCGCTGCGCTTCATGATAAGGGTAACTCCAACACCCGCGGGCTGGAGACCCCGCGAGCCGAGGGAATTTAGGCACACGAATCGGGCCGAAAATAGCGAGTTTTGCCCGTTCCGGGACGTCCTCCGGAAAGGTTAAACAACGCTTAATCTGGCCTTGATCATCCCTTAAACTTCATAACATTTTCATAACAAACCCATAACAAAACGCCCCCTGATCCCGGGCGGGAACAAGGGGCGATGCAGGACCAAAGAACGGGCGTTAGTTGTTGATCAGCGTGGGCTCGTCGTCGGTGCCGGGGGCCGCATCCGTGCGTCGGAAGACGACGTTGCGGTCGGCGTCCAGCTCGGCAATCAAATGATCGCCCGGCTTGAACGTGCCCATCAAGAACTGCTCGGAGAGCGGGTCTTCGATGAACCGTTGCACCGCGCGGCGAAGCGGTCGGGCGCCGAGGTTCGGGTCGTAACCCTTCTCCACCAGCATGTCCTTCACTTCGTCTGAGAGGGCAATGGTGATTTCCATTTCCTTGGCTTGCTCGTTGATGCGCTTGAGGTAGTGATCGGCAATCTGGAGGATTTCTTCCTTCTTCAGGTGCTCGAACACGATGACCTCGTCCACACGGTTGAGGAATTCGGGGCGGAAGAGCTTCTTCATCTCTTCCAGCATCCGGTTCTTCATGCCTTCGTAGGTGCGCGGGTCGTTGAGGTCCTGCTTGCTTTCGCGGAAGCCCAGACCCTTCTCCAGCTCGATCGGGCGGACGCCCACGTTGCTGGTCATGATGATGAGCGTGTTGCGGAAGTCCACCGTGCGGCCTTGGCTGTCCGTCAGGTGGCCATCTTCCATCACTTGCAGAAGGATGTTGAAGACCTCGGGGTGCGCCTTTTCGATTTCGTCGAGCAGCACCACGCAGTACGGGTTGCGCCGCACTTGCTCGGTCAGCTGGCCGCCTTCATCGTAACCGACGTAGCCCGGAGGGGCCCCCACCAATCGCGACACCGCGAACCGCTCCATGTACTCGGACATGTCGATGCGCACGATGTTGGATTCCTTCTCATAGAGGTATCCGGCCAGCGTCTTGGCGAGTTCGGTCTTCCCGACCCCGGTGGGGCCAAGGAAGATGAAGGAAGCGATGGGGCGCTTCGGATCCTTGAGGCCGCTGCGGGCGCGGCGAATGGCGCGCGAAACGGCACTGACGGCGTCCTTCTGACCAATGATGCGGCCGTGGAGGTCTTCTTCCATACGGAGCAACTTGGCGGATTCGGCTTCAACCAGCTTGGTTACCGGGATGCCGGTCCAGCTTTGCACGATGCTCGCAATTTCGGCCTCACCCACCGTGGCGGGCGGCTTTTCTTCGGCGGCCCAGGCATCCTCGCGGACCTGGATCGAATCGGAAAGCTCTTCAATGGCTTCGTTCAGCTTCTTGAGGGCTTCGCCTTCGGCGTCGTGGCGGCGCAGGTGGTCCGCTTCGGCGGCGAGACGGTGCAGGCGCTGCTTGTCTTGGCGCACATCCACCGGCGGCATGCTCAGTTGCAGGCGCACGCGGCTGGCGGCTTCGTCGATCAAGTCAATCGCCTTGTCGGGCAGGGTGCGGTCGCTAATGTAGCGCTGGCTGAGAGACACCGAAGCCTTAAGAGCTTCGTCGGTGATCTCGACGCCGTGGTGCGCCTCGTAGCGCTCGCGCAGACCCTTCAGGATGTCGACCGCTTCGTCTTCGTTCGGTTCGCGCACCTTCACGGCTTGGAACCGGCGATCGAGTGCAGCGTCCTTCTCCACGTACTTGCGGTACTCCTCTTGCGTGGTCGCCCCAATCACTTGGAGTTCACCGCGCGCCAGGGCCGGCTTCATGATGTTGCTGGCGTCAATCGCGCCTTCGGCGGCACCAGCCCCCACCAGGGTGTGAAGCTCATCAATAAAGAGAATGATCTGGCCGTCCGCCTTGCGGACTTCTTCCATCACCTTCTTCATGCGTTCTTCAAATTCGCCTCGATACTTGGTACCGGCCACCAGGCCCGCGAGGTCGAGCGCCACCAGGCGCTTATCCTTCAGCAGGTCGGGGATGTCGCCTTGCACGATACGCAGGGCCAATCCTTCGGCAATCGCGGTCTTCCCGACGCCCGGCTCACCCACCAAGCACGCGTTATTCTTGGTGCGGCGGCTCAGAATCTGCATTACGCGCTCAATTTCTTGCTGGCGGCCAACCACCGGGTCGAGCTTGCCGTCGCGGGCGAGTTCGGTCAGGTCGCGGCCAAATTCGTCCAGCGTTTGCGTCTTGGCCTGGGCGTTCGTGCTGCCCCCTTCCTTGGCGCGTTCACTGCTGCCTCGGTTGGAGCGGTTGGAAGATTCGGTGTCTTGCAGGGCCATCACTTCGCGGCGCGCACGGTCGAGCTCGATGCCGAGCTTCGCCAGCACGCGGCCGGCCAGGCCGTCGCCTTCCCGAATCAGGCCGAGGAGCAGGTGCTCCGTGCCGATGTAATTGTTGTTGAGGTTGCGAGCTTCGTCGTACGCCAGGTCGATGACGCGCTTGGCGCGCGGCGTCAGGCTGAGTTCTTGCGTCTGGCGGGAATCGCCGCGCGGAAGCTGCTTTTCCACCTCGGTGCGGATGCGGGAAAGGCCCACATTCAGGCGCTCAAGGACACGAGCCGCGACACTGTCGTTCTCTCGCACCAGGCCCAACAGCAGGTGTTCGGTGCTGACGTAGCCCTCACCAAACTTGTGTGCCTCTTCTTGAGCGTAAAAGACGACCTTTCTTGCTCGTTCCGTAAAGCGTTGCCACATTAGATTTTTCTTTCTGTCTCCGGTCATGCCGTCCGGTGAGCGGGGCTCACCTTTCGGAAGCTATGCCTTTTCGACGAACTCCGACCTCAAATTGTTGCCGGCTAGCTCGCCAAATGACCCTTGTTGCGCCTGTAGGTCATTGTCGGCTTGTTCTCCTTCTCACCTTACCGCTGAGCCCCGTATTCTTGTCGGGCCTCAATGCCGCTACAATAAAGGACATGAATGCAGCGGCACGGGTAGGAGCGATGGTGGTCGTGACGGGGGCGCTGGCCGTCTACGCCGGTCAGTTTTTGCGAACGGGCGCCGGGGCCGAGGCCCGGACCTACACCGCTGTTTTTGAAGATGCCGGGGGATTGGCGGCGGGCAGCAAGGTGATGTTCGCCGGCGTGGAAGTGGGCCGGGTGAAGACCGTCGGCCTCACCGACGACGCCAAAGCCGAAGTGGTGCTGCAGGTCAAGAAGGACTTGGAACTCCGGCAGGGCGTTGAGGCGTTGGTGCCGACCAGCCTGGTTTCCATTGGCGTAACGGAATTGCGATTGGTGCAGGCCCGCCCGGGGACGGCGCCGCACGATCCATCTTTGCCGCTTACCGGTCGCCTGCAAGATCCGCTCGAAGAGATCGTGCCCGACATGGAGCCGACCCTCGCCGAGGTGAACAAGACGCTGGTATCGGTGCAGGCTCTGCTTGCTGACCGCGAGCTAAAGGCCGCCCTGGTGGGCACGCTGAAAGAAAGCCAAGGCACCGCCCGGGACGTGGGGCAGCTGGTGCGTCGCATTGACGGCCTGGTGGCCGAAAACCAAGCTACGGCCCGTAAGTCACTTATCACCGCTTCTAACGCTCTGACCGACTTGCAAAAGGTCACCAGCGAGTTCAGCAAGCTGGTCGCCAGCGGACAGATGCAGGACAAGACCCTGGCCTTGCTCGACAGCCTGAACGCCAGTGCCGTGCGCGCCGAAAAGTTGGTGGCGGACGTGCAGTCTCTGACCTCGGACCCCGAACTGCGGGCATCGCTAAAAGACACTCTCGAGAACGTGCGCATCGCGAGTGATAGCGCGCCCAAGCTGGCCACCAACATGGAGCAGATGACGGCCAACGGCGTGGTGATCAGCGAGGAAACGGTGGCCCTGATGAAGAAGGCCAACGAGATCGCCGAGAACGTGCAGGGACTCATTGATAAGTTCAATCAGACGGTAGATCGCATCGAGAAGGGAAGTGGCAGCCTGCTCCCGAGCGTGCAACTCGAGGCCGACGCCATTCGCACGTCCGGGCCGGACCGCATCCGCACGGACGTGAATGCCCGCATCCCGATTGGCCGCAACGAGCACCTCAACATCGGCCTCTACGATGCCTTTGAGTCGAACAAGATCAACGCCCAGATCAGCCGCCCCCTCGGACCAAAGACCGACCTTCGGTATGGGGTCTATGCCGGTCAACCCGGAGTTGGGGTAGATTCACGCGTCAGCTCTCGGTTAGGCGTGCGTGCAGACTTGTTCGGCCTTAACCAGACTCAGCTTGATGCCAAGTTACGGTACGAGTTTGGTCAGGGAGTGAACGGCTGGTTCGGAGTCGAACGGCTATTCGATCGCAATCGCCTCGCGGTCGGGGTCGGAATCCGGCGTTAGGAGACGCAAACCATGAAAGTGATTTTGAAGCAAGCGGTGCCCAAGGTGGGCAAGGCTGGACAACTGGTGAAGGTGAAGCCGGGCTTTGCTCGCAACTTCCTGTTCCCCAAGGGCATGGCCGTGGTGGCTGACAAGGGCCAAATCCGCGCTCTGGAAGCCCGCAACGCCCGCGACGCCAGCAAGCTGGCCGAAACCCTGGCCGGCGCCCAAGCCATTGCCGCCAAGATCAATGGCAAGACCCTGCGCATGGAAGTCAAGGTCGGTGAAGGTGGTCGCCTGTTCGGTGCCGTCACCAGCCAAGACATCGCCGACCAGATCAACAAGGAATTTGGCGTGAACATCGACAAGAAGGACGTGGCTCTGCTGCTCCCGATCAAGCGCACCGGCAAGTACCCGATCGAAATTGACATGCACCGCGACGTGGCCATGCACATGAACGTGGCGGTGGTGGACCCGACCGCCGAAGTGGTGGCCGAAGAAGAACCGGCCGAAGCTCCGGCCGTGGCCGAAGCTCCGGAAGCCGAAGCCGCCACCGAAGGAGCCTAAACCGCACCGGGACTGCGTCCCTCCGCCGCCTTCACACGTCTTGGACCATGTGAAGGCGGTTTTCTTTTGCTCGGCAGGTTTGTGCGCGGGCCTCTTGGCTTTGCCCACGTTGGGTCAAGCGCAAGCGTGGGAATCTCCTTATCCCGTGGCCAACCTGCGTCGCTTGGCGTTAACGCCCGAACTCGATGGCGTTATAAAGGGGGGCGAGTGGGAGCCGCTGGCCACCGCCGGCAATGCCACAACCTACTTACAATGGGAGCCGGGGTGGATCTACTGGGCCGCCGAGGCCCCCGCCAACGAAGACATCGTGTTCAGCCTGGATTCGCTGGCCGATGGCTGGACCACCGGCCCCGATAACTTTGAGATCCGCATCGGCTGGCGCGGCCCCAACATTACGTTTGCTGTCCGCCGCCTGAATAACCAACCCAACGGCGCCACCGCCTGGCAAAGCGGGCAGATCCCGCCCGATATGATCCAGTTTGAGGCGCGCCGCTCGGGCGGGCGATGGACTATGGAAGCCCGGCTGATGTTGCCCGGCCCGTTGGCCCCCGTCGAGGGCAAAACCATGGGCGTGCGGGTGGATGGGCAGGTGCCGGGCGCCATTGACGAGCGTGTCGGCCCCCGCCAGATGGCCAACGTGCGGCTGAGCCTAGACACGCACGTGGGGTTGCCGGAGGGTCTGCAGTGGTCCCCCCGATTTGTGAACCGGAACATGGTGCCGCAAGACGGGTTCGCCGTGGACTATACGCTGACCCGCGACCCGAATGGGGCCCGCCCGGATCGGTTTGCCTTCCGCGCCGAAGGCATCGGGATTGATGACCTCGGGAAATTTGAGTATCCCATCGAGCCGTTTGACAACCGCAACCGGACGATGTTCGGCGTGAAGTCGCCGATCCGCCCGGAGGCCAAGACCGGCTGGCGGATCGTCCGCGCGGAGATCACAGGGCCGGATAACCTCAAGTTTATGGTGCGGAGCAGCGTGCGCATTGCGCCGCTCTTGGACATCAATGCCTCACCCATTCCATCCCTCAAAAAGAGTACGCGACCGCAGCGCATCCGGGGCACGGTGGACCTGCAAAGCAACGGCACCCAGCGCGTGCAAGGCGTGGTGACCTACCGTTTGCCCGAGGGTTTCCGCATGCTGCGGGGCGATGAATCAAAGTTCACGATCTACCACGCCCGGGCCAAAGCCGGGACTCGGTATGAGATCGAAGCTCCCGCCGGGGCCTCGGGCGATTTCGTCATCGGCGTGATTGTTCAGGTCGGGGACCAAAGATTCGAGCAATCCATTCCGATATTCATAGAAGACCCGGTGTAAGTACGTGCCTTCATACTTCGTCCCCCTTCCGACCGCATTCACGGACGACACGTCCACCCTCAGCGAGATTCGCATTGGGCGCATTGTCAAGTTCTATGCCGAGCGGGGCGCAAGTGGGTTCGTGATCGGGGGGCCGACGGGCGAAGGCCATGCCCTTGCCATCGGGGAAAAGAAGGCTCTCTTCAAGTACGCTGTGCGCAGTGCGGGCGACAAGCCCGTCATTGCCACTTTTCCGGCCATCACCACGGCCATGACGGTGGACCTCGCTTTAGAAGCGGCCGATGCGGGCGTCAAGCACTTGGTCATCGTGCCGAGCCGGCACGTGCCGCTCACTCCGAACGAGCTAGCCATGCTCGCCACCGTCTTGCGGCGTCACGTCACCATTCCGGTCGCTCTCACCTTGCCGCCGGGCATGGATGAACTGGAAGGAGTGCACGGGGTGGGGCTCCCGCAATGGGACGCTTCGCGCCTCGTGGGCGGCTTTGCCACGGGCGACGAGTTCCAACTCAACGATTGGATTTGTACGCCGTTCGCGGTGCTGGGCATTCCCCGTATGGAACGCCTGTTTGCCAAGTGGGATCAACTGGGCCGCTACGCGGTGGCGCTTTTGCGGCACGGGCACGGGGCGCGGGTCGCCCGGGCGATCATGGAGCACGAAGACCTCGAAGTCGGTCCGCCGCGTCCGCCGGTCTTCATCTTGGATAGCAAGGGCCAGCAACTTCTGCAGGCCATCCTCCACGGGCTTGAAGAAAGCCCGCAGAGGATTCCCTAAGCGCGCTTTACGGCGCGGTGACGGGCTGCACCACCGGCGCATCCGCCGGGCGCGTCAGCTTGTGATACAAGTACCGGTGAATCGCCGACATAATGTGCGGCCGCTCTTCATCGCGCCACATGCCGTGATCACCTCGCGGATAGAACAGCGAATCGAAGTGTCGTCCATTCTCGATGTACTTTTGCGAGAGTTGCACCACGTCTTGGAACAGCACGTTGTCATCCAGGATGCCGTGGACCAAGAACAGGTTGCCCGCCATGGTGGCCGCCGAGTTCACCGGCGAGTTCTTAAGGAAGATGTCTTCCTTCTCTGAAACCATGCCGATGCGTCGCCGGGTGTACCACTCGTTGTATTGGCGCCAGTCGGTGACGCTGGCCACCGCCACGCCCGTGTCAAAGACGCCGGGCTTGGTGTTCATCACCATGCAGGTCAGGAACCCGCCGTAGCTCCAGCCCCAGATGCCGACCCGATCCGGATTGACATAGCCGAGGCTGACCAGATACTCCTTGGCCTTCACGGCTTCGTCCGCGTCAATGAGGCCCATCTTTTCGTAGTAGCCCGAGTTGAACTCGCCGCCATAGCCCCAAGAGGCGCGGAAGTCCACGTTGAGCACCACAAAGCCGAGTTCCATGACGAGGTAGTTGTCGTTGTAGCCGCTCCAGGCCACCTTGCCGCTGTTGGCGTAGATGTTGGTCACCACTGCGGGGCGCTTGTCGCCGGGCTTGGCTCCCGGGGGTACCAGCAGGGTCGCCCCGATCATCCGGCCATCCGGGCCGGGGAAGCTCACGCGTTGCGGCGTGGCCCACTGGATCTTCTTGAACTCTTCCGGCTGGCTATTGGTCAGGCGCTTGGCCGTGGGTTCCAAGGCGTAGAGTTCATTGGGTTGGCCGTAGGTGTTGGCCAAAGTCGCAACCTTGGTGCCATCTTCGCTCACCATTGGCGGCGAGCAGTCATCGAACTGCGACGGCGTGTTCATCCCGGACTCAAAGACGATGTGTTCCGTCTCCTTGCCGTTCGGTTCCAGCACCGTGATCTCGGTGATGGTGCCACCGCGCTTCATAGTAACCAAGAACAAGCGGTCGCTGTTCTTGGGTCGCAGCATGCCCACCACGTCGTGGTTCTTGGCGTAGACCGGGCGCAGGTTCTTCCCGAACGGGTCCACCGCCATCACGCTGCGGTTGGCCCACTTGCCATCGATGATGTCGGTGGTGAACAGGAGGTCGCCACTGCGCGTCCAGGAGACGTTGCGGAAGTCAGGAATGTAGTTGGAGGGGGCCTTTTCGGTGTAGGCATCCCACTTCCGCTTGCGCGTGGGCGAGGCCACGCTGAGCGTGAATTCTTGGAAGTCTTCCTTGATCCATGCCACCCCGAGGTAGCTACTATCCGGAGACCACTCCATGCCTGTCACCCACATGTAGCGAGGAAGGCCCTCGATGAAGGTGATGAGGCCGCCGTCGACTCCGACAAAGCCCATTTGCACGTTCACAGAGCGGTCGCCGTTCCACATGCGGCCAATCTGGACAACCTCGGCCCGCTGCTTGCTGAAGTCCATCATCACGTGGCCGCCGCTGCGCGTGTTGTCGCTCCAGGAAATGGCGATGTGCTTGCTATTCGGGCTCCACATAAAACCGTCCACCGTGGTGCCGGGCTTGTTGTTGTAGGTCAGCTGCTTGAGGTCGCGTTCAACTCGGTCCCATCGAAACACGTTGCCATTGCGAAGGAACGCCAGGTACCGCCCATTCGGGCTATACGCCGGGGAGAAAACCGGTTCGTTGGTGTCGAACAGCGGCTTGAGATTGCTCCCGTCGGGTGAATACGTCCACGTGCGGCCCCGGTACGACGAAAGGATCTCGTGCCCGTCCGGCGACCACATGAAGTTGCTGATGCCACCGTCGTAGAGGGCCTCTTCTTTCTTCTGTAGCTCGGTGCGGCTGTCGTCTTGCCGCAGTGGCTGGGGCACTGAGTTGGATTCCAGAATCCGGCGGGTTTGTCCGCTGGGGAAGTCCATCACGTAAACGTCAAGGCGTCGTTCGCCGGTGGTGTTCCACCCGTAAACGATCTTGGAGCCATCGGGGCTCATGACGGCGCCAGCAGGTGAACGACCATGAATGAGAGGATAAGAACTTAAGCGCTCCAGCGTGTACCCCGTCTTTGGCGGGGGCAAGGGTTGCGCCGTAGCGGTGGTGCCCAGGAAGGGAACTGCCGCCAGAAGAATTAGCAAAGACGAGGAACGTCTCATCGCAAGGGGCATACCACTTTTCAGCCCGGGAATGCGCCCTTGCGAACTGAGCGAGCGAGGGAATTAGGGCTAGGCGGGATTCACCGTGACCACCACCGGGGTGTGGTCGCTGGGGCGTTCCATCCCGCGCGGGTCTTTGTCCACAAAGCAGTCTTCGCACCGGTCCACCAGGCTCGGCGTGGCGTAGATGTGGTCAATGCGCCAGCCGAGGTTGCGTTTGAACCCGTTGGGGATCATGTATTCCCAGAACGTGTAGTGCCCTGGACCCTCGGTATCCCGGCGGAAGACGTCCGTCCAACCCCGGTCGGTGAGGCGGGCAAGACGCACGTGCTCTTCGGGGTGGTAGCCCACTACGCCGAGCTTCTTCTCGGGTTCAAAAAGGTCATCGGACGTCGGGGCGATGTTGATATCTCCCAGCCACAGCGCCGGTCCGGACTCGATCTGTCGCATCACCTCATCGAAGTGCTCCAACCAGGCCAACTTGTAGGCAAACTTGTCGCTCCCGATCTTGGTGCCGTTGGGGACGTAGGTGTTGACAATGCGCACCCCGTTGATCGTGGCGCTGATCACGCGCGCATCTTGATTGAATGCCTCGCCCGGGAGGCCCTTGACGACATCCTCCATGGGTGTGCGCGAGAGGAGGGCGACCCCGTTGTACGTCTTTTGCCCATGAATGGCCAGGTGGTAACCCCGCTCCTCGATTTCAGCCCGCGGGAAGGTGTCTTCGACGGTTTTGATCTCTTGCAAGGCCACCACATCAATGCCCGTGGTGTCCAGCCAGTGCAGGAACACGGGCAAGCGCGCCCGCAGCGAATTGACGTTAAAGGTCGCAACCTTCACGGACGGGACTCCCAATGTGACACCATTTCGAGACAATATCTGATTGCGAGGCGTGGAAGAAAGGCAGTGGACCGGGTGAACAGCGAAGGCATACCAAGGGAGCAACTCATTTATGCGTTGACCCAGCCCAAGATGGTCGCCCACGCCCGGCGGCGCAATGGCTGCCTGCTGTGCCGCGCCAAAGGGGTCAATGAGGCCGGTTTGTGCGCCAGTTGCATCCCCTTTCTCTCGCGTGAGGAACTCAAGCTCATGGAGAGATGGATGGCGGGCGTCGGTCCCTAGTTCGTCGTTATGGGCCCCATCCTCGTTGTTTCTCTCCTGCTGGCGGCCCTCGTTGCGGCTCTCATTTACCGTTGGTGGCATCGCAAACCCGTGCGCGGCTACCTGGCCGAAAACGAATATTGGGTGTACGTGCAGGAGACCAAGCTGCCGCCGGCGGAGAAGATGATGGACCGGATGATCTCGGCCAATCCGCACAACCGGCCCGGCCGCCCCTGCATTGGCGCGCAGGAAGGCATGATTTTCAGCGACGTCCGGCTCCACATCGCGGTGGCTTTGCGGGAGAAGAACCCCTACGCCTTCCGGCCTGACCTCTTCACCGACGACGTGGCCCCCAATGCCGAACAGCTCGATGCGATCGCGGCGGCCAAGGCCATCGCCAAGGTGCGCTATGCGAGCCGGGCTCCGTTGCGCAACGCCTATCACTTGCAGTTCTTGCCCCACTTGGCGCACTCGCTGTGCGACCTAATGGGCGGTACGGCGATTTACGACCGGGTGAGCGGCAGTGTGTGGCTGGCGGACGAACTTGGAGTTGAGCTCGGCAAGAACAACAACGCCAATCGCCCCGCCCTCCACGTGAATGTAGCCTGGGTGCCGGGGGAAGAAGGCACCGGCCATGTACGAACCAGGGGGTTGCGAAAACGGGGCTTGCCGGAGGTGGAAACCTACCCCGTGCCCGCCGACCAGGAAGTGATCGCTACAGGTCTGATGATCAAGTTGGCCCACGAGGCTCTTCGAACTGGCGATCTTCCCGAAACCCAGACGATGAACGACTTTGACTGCGAGTTCATCATCGAATTAGAGCGTGCCGGGCCTATTCGCCGCGCGCGCATCAAACGGAAAATGACGACATGAATCTCGTTCGCCTCATTCCGTGCCTTGATATCAAGGATGGGCGCGTGGTGAAAGGGACGAACTTCGTAGGCCTGCGCGACGCCGGCGACCCGGTGGAACTGGCCGCCCATTACGAAGCCCAAGGCGCGGATGAGATTGTTTTCCTCGACATCACGGCCTCGTCTGACCAGCGCTTGCCGGTGGTCGAGCTCGCCCGGCGGGTGGCCGAAGTGCTCTTCATCCCGTTTACAGTGGGGGGCGGCATCCGGGAGGTTGAGCAAGTGCGGGCGGCGCTCCTGGCCGGGGCGGACAAGGTTTCTTTGAATACGGCGGCGGTGCAAAGGCCCGAACTGATCACGGAGGCGGCCGGGGTCTTTGGCGCGCAGTGCGTGGTGGTCGCCATTGACGCCAAGCGCCAGGGCGATCATTGGGAAGTGACCACCCACGGGGGTCGCACTTTCACCGGCCTCGATGCGGTGAAGTGGGCGCAGGAAGCCGTGGCGCGCGGGGCCGGAGAAATCTTGCTCACCAGCATGGACGGAGACGGCACCCGCCAGGGCTACGATTTGGAACTCACGCGGGCCGTGGCCGAGGCCGTTTCCGTGCCCGTCATTGCCAGTGGTGGTGCCGGGAATGCCGGGCACCTGGTGGATGCGGTTCATAAAGGGAAGGCCGACGCAGTGTTGCTCGCGGGCATCCTGCACGATGGATTGACCACCGTGCAGGTCCTCAAGCAAGAGATGCACGCGCTCGGCCTGAGCGTGCGCTAGGCGCCACGGGCGAACTGGAAGTCCGTCCCGTCCCAGGTCACGTTCACGTGGTCGCCATCGTGAATCTCGCCCGCCAAGATGCGCTTGGCCAGCGGGTTCATCAGGTCGCGCTGGATCGCCCGCTTGAGCGGCCGCGCCCCGAAAGCCGGGTCGTAGCCGATGCTCGCCAGGGCCGTGAGCGCCTCGTCCGTCAGGTTGAGCGTGATGCGTCGTTCGCGCAATCGATCCGCCACCTGCACCACCTGCAGCCGCACGATCTCCTTGATCTGCTCCACTCCGAGCGGGCGGAAGATCACCACGTCATCCAGACGATTGAGGAACTCGGGCCGGAAGAACTGGCGCAGATCCGCTTGCACGCGCGCCTTGATCTCCTCGAATTGACCTTCCACCAGGAGCCCATCGCCGAAGTGATGGCTGCCCAGGTTGCTGGTCATGATGATGATGGCGTTGCGGAAGTCCACCGTCCGTCCCTGGCCGTCGGTAAGTCGCCCGTCGTCCAGCACCTGCAAGAGCACGTTGAAGACGTCCGCGTGAGCCTTCTCCATCTCGTCTAGCAAAACCACGCTGTAAGGTCGGCGCCGCACCGCTTCGGTGAGCTGCCCGCCTTCGTCGTAGCCCACGTAGCCCGGAGGGGCTCCGATCAGGCGGGTGACGGAGAACTTCTCGCCGTACTCGCTCATGTCAATGCGGACCATCGCCTTCTCATCATCAAAGAGGAATTCGGCAAGGGTGCGGGCGGTTTCCGTCTTCCCGACCCCCGTGGGGCCGAGGAACAGGAACGAGCCAATGGGGCGGTTCGGGTCACTGAGGCCGCTGCGGCTGCGGCGGATGGCATCCGCCACCACCTGCAGCGCTTCGCTTTGGCCCACCACGCGGGCGGCGAGCACATCTTCCAGGCCCAGCAGCTTCTGGAGTTCGCCTTGCATCAAGCGGCTGATGGGGATGCCGGTCCAGCGGCTCACCACCTCTGCGATGTCCTCCCGGTCCACCTCTTCGCGTAGCAGGCGGCTTTCGTTCTGCATCTCGACGAGCCGTTCGTTCTCGGCGGCCAGCTCGCGTTCACGCTGCGGAATCAAGCCGTGTTGAATCTCGGCGGCGCGGCCCCAGTCCAGTTCGCGCTCGGCGGCTTGGAGTTGAAGGCGCAGGTCCTCGATTTCGGACTTGAGTTGCCGGGCGGTTTCGATGGTGGACTTCTCTTGCTCCCACTTGGCGCGCATGGCACTGGCGGATTCGGTCAGTTCGGCGAGCCGCTTCTCGGTTTCTTGCAGTCGCTCTCGGCTGGCGGCATCGTCCTCCTTGCGCAGGGCCTCACGGTCAATCTCCGCCTGGCGGATCTGGCGCTCCACCGAGTCCAGTTCCTGCGGCACGGAGTCAATCTCCATCTTCAGGCGGCTGGCGGCCTCGTCCATCAGGTCAATCGCCTTGTCCGGCAAGAAGCGGTCGCTGATGTAGCGGTGACTGAGGGTGACGGCGGCCACCAGGGCTCCATCCGTAATGCGGACCCCGTGGTGGATTTCGTACCGCTCCTTAAGGCCGCGCAGGATGGAGATCGCCTCCTCCGGGCTCGGCTCATCCACCAGCACTTGTTGGAATCGGCGCTCCAGCGCCTTATCCTTTTCCACGTACTGCCGGTATTCGTTGAGCGTGGTGGCGCCTACGCAGCGGAGCTCGCCCCGGGCCAGCATCGGCTTTAGCATGTTGGCGGCGTCTAAGCTGCCTTCGGCCTTGCCCGCGCCGACCAAGGTGTGAAGCTCATCAATAAAGAGGATTACCTCGCCCGCGCTTTGCTTGATCTCTTCCAGCACGGCCTTCAGGCGTTCTTCAAATTCGCCTCGGTACTTGGCCCCGGCCACCATGGCCCCCAGGTCTAGGGCCACGACTTTCTTGTTCCGCAGGCCCTCGGGCACGTCGCCCGCTACGATCCGCTGGGCGAGACCCTCGACGACGGCGGTCTTGCCCACGCCGGGTTCACCAATGAGTACGGGATTGTTCTTGGTGCGCCGGCTGAGCACCTGCACCACGCGGCGGATCTCTTCGTCCCGGCCAATCACCGGGTCGAGTTTGCCGGTGCGGGCCTTTTCGGTCAGATCCTGGCCGTACTTTTCGAGGGCTTGGAAGGTGGTCTCCGCGTTGGGGTCACTCACTCGTCGGCCCGCCCGCAGCGATTCCACGGCGGCCCGGACATCCTTAGCGGTGAGGCCCTGGGTGCGCAAAGTGTTGCCGGCCCACCCCTTGTCCTCCATGATCCCCAGCAGGAGGTGGTCCGTGCTCACGTACTCATCCTTCATTTGGCTCGCCACATCAAAAGCGCGATTGAAGGTGTCTTGCAAGCGGCTGGACATGGTGCTGCCGTAGCTGGCGGCCCCGCTGACCTGCGCCCGGGTGGTGAGTTCGCGTTCGGTCTGCTGGATCAGAGCCTGGGGTTGCGCCCCGGCCTTGGCCACGATGTTGTCCACGACGCCGTCTTGGTCGCGGAGCAGGGCAATGAACAGGTGCTCCACGTCCACCGCTTGATGCTTGTGCTCGGTAGCGATTTGCTGGGCGACCTGGAAGGCTTCTTGAGCCTTTACGGTAAGTCGATCAAATCTCATATGAGTGTCCTATACTCAAGTAACGTATCAATTAGGGTGTCAGGTTTCACTTTCGGGGCTCGGGGCGGAGAAATGGGCCAAAAATGCTCATCACTTACCGATGCAGAAGTCTTGGAAGATGCGCGTGAGCACGTCCGGCGGGGTGGTTTCGCCGGTGATTTCGCCCAGGATGCGGATGGCGGAACCCAGCCCCACCGCCGCCAAGTCATCCGGCACGGGCTGTGTGAGCATGGCCTGGACATCGCCCAAGGCCTCTTGCACCCGGGTCAGGGATTCGGCGTGGCGGGGGTTCACCGTGCCGATCTCCGAGTTCGGTTGCCCGGCCCAATCCTGCATCCAATCCGTGAGCGCGGTCAGGCCCTGCCCGGTAAGGGCCGAAACCGGGATTCCCTTGGCCACTTGCGGAGCGAGGTCGCATTTGTTAGCGATCACAACGCCCGGCCGCCCTTGCCACTCTAGAAGAAGGGCTTCGTCGGCATCACTCCAGCCGAGCGTCGCATCGTAGACGTGCCACACCACATCCGCATGGCGCAGAGCTTCGCGGCTGCGCTCGATGCCCATTTGCTCCACCGTGTCTTCGCTCGGGCGTAGGCCGGCCGTATCCACGATACGGGCCGGGACCCCGCCCAGGTCCAGCCACTCTTCCACCGTGTCGCGGGTGGTGCCGGCAATGGGGGTGACGATGGCGCGATCCCGCCCCAAGAGCGCATTGAAGAGGGAAGACTTGCCGGCATTGGGCAGGCCGACAATGGCCACGGCGGCCCCGTGCCGCATGATGGCCCCGGTGCGCTGGGTCGCCAGCAGGGCATCCAATTCCGTCTGCACTCCTTGCACCCGAGCGGCCAGTGCGGGCCGATCCAGGTCGCCGACTTCCTCGCTAAAGTCCGTGCTGGCCTCCACCATGGCCAGGCAGCCGACGAGTTCATCCCGAACCAGGCCGAGTCGTGCCCGCAGCGCTCCGTCCCGTTGGCGGTGGGCGGCGCGGAGCTGATTCTCGGTGAGGGCGTCCACGGTATCGCGCACCGCTTCGGCTTGCGTGAGGTCGATGCGCCCATTAAGAAAAGCCCGCAACGTGAACTCTCCGGGCCTCGCCATCCGTGCCCCCTGGGTCACACAGATCTCGAGGAACTGCGCCACGGAAACCGGCGACCCGTGCAGGTGAAACTCGGCGCTTTCTTCTCCGGTGAAGGATTGGCCCTCGGCGAACAGCAAACAATAGCCGTCGTCGCTGTGCGAAAAGTGCCCGTAATAGGCGTAGCGTGCCTGGGGCGCAGCGGGCAAACCCCGAAAGACTTGCCCCGCCAGGGCCCAGGCTCCCGGGCCGGACGCCCGGACCAAAGCGACGGCCGCTCGGTCCCGCCCCGTGATGGGGGCGACAATGAGTTCCGCGAGTCCGTGAGCCACACGGCGGGCATACCTGAAACGGGACTACAATAGGGCATGAAGCAATCCTTGAAGGGCCCGGGAGGGGTCCTGAGGTCGTTTTCATTGCTGGCGGGCCTGGTGATCCTGGGCTTGGTGGGCTGCCAAAACGGCAGCGCCCCGGCCGCCGAGACTCCCGGAGGGGCCAGCCCGACGGCGAACGCCCCCACGACTCCGAACGATGCGACTTCCTCTGTTACCAGCCCGGGTGGCTCGCCGGAAGCCAAGCCTAAGGACACCAAGGACGCCCACGCCAAGGGCGAAATCACCAAGTCCACGGGACCGGAGTACCTTGGCTCTTGGCGGATCCAGGTGAGCGCGGACATGCGTGCGGCCGCCGAAGAGCAGCTCAAGAAGTCCGAGACGTCCTACCGCAACAGCGGCCTTAGCGATGAGGAAGTGAAGCAGAAGATGGACGAGGCCCGCAAGATGATTGGGGGCGTGCTGGATGGGACCCGCTTGCTATTGAGCCAGGATGCGACCTTCCGGCTGGACTCCGGGGGCTACGGCATCAGTGGTCGCTTTGCCGCCAGTGGGCCTCAGTTGACTCTTTATCCGGACCCGAGCACGGCCCCGAGTGGGGAAACTGCCGGCCTGACCCAATCGGGACCCATTGAACTGACCTACGACCCGGAGACCAAGCAACTTCGAGGCCTGCAGGGCAATGCTCCCGTTGTTTTTGAGCGTGCGCAATGAAGCCGATCCTGATTCCCGCCCTCTTCGCGCTGGTCATCGTAGGTTGCCAGCAGTCCTCGGCCCAGACCCAAGGCCAGGCCAATGTGCCGAAGCCTTGGGACTCTTATGTAGGGTCCTACGAGATGATTTTGGATCCCGTGGAGCTCCGCGACTTTAAGGAAAACAACCTGCCCATGCCCAAATTGGAGGTCAAAGCGGACGGCACGTGGGTGCTGACCGTGCTGGACGAGCGCCAAACCGGGACTATGGAAGGGAAGGACGGGGCCCTGGTCCTGACCGTGGTCCGGGTGAATGAGGCCCCTCTCAAGAAGGACCCAGAGAAAAAGTCCTCGCTGGCTGTGGTGAACACCGAAAAGAAGGATTTGTTGATGTATGACGGCGTAAATGACGCTGAATACCGCTTCCGACGCCTGGTCGAGGGTGCGGCGGTGACCCCCGAGAAGGACCAGGATTCGAAGGAAACGTCCTCCGCGCCCTGAGCCGGTGGTCCCGTTTTTCCGACGTTTCTTTGGGATGCTTGACTCCAGGGGGTCGGGCTGGTATAACTCCTCTTTGCCGGTGGCCACGAGCCCCGGCGAAGTTGCCCCAAAGGGCGAGCATTTTGAAAGCTACATAGAGGTACGTAGACTGCGTAGTAAAGGCACCGAGCGCGTAAGCGTTTGCTAACGAGAGAAGGTGCGCGGCGAATGCCTAGGGACAAGTTGCCGACGAAGGACGCGTAAGCGGCGAAACGCTCCGGGGAGCAGCACAAATGCTTTGATCCGGAGATTTCCGAATGGGGAAACCCACCAAGGGTAATGCCTTGGTACCCACTCCTGAACACATAGGGAGTGTGGAGGGCACCGGGTGAACTGAAACATCTAAGTAACCCGTGGAAAAGAAATCGAAGAGACTCCGTCAGTAGCGGCGAGCGAACACGGACCAGCCTAAACCAGCCGGCATGCCGGTTGGGGTTGTGGGGCCTCTAACTTAACCTCCCTGAGAGAGCCATCTGGTTCTTTCAGCGAGGTTGAGAAAAGGAGACTAGAGAGAGATAAAAGAACAGATTGGAAAGTCTGGCCATAGAGGGTGACAGCCCCGTATTCTAAATCAAACTCAGATTCAAGAGGTACCCGAGTAGCGCGGATCACGAGGAAATCCGCGTGAATCTGCCCGGACCACCGGGTAAGGCTAAGTACGACTTGTCACCGATAGTGCATCCAGTACCGTGAGGGAAAGGTGAAAAGAACCCCGGGAGGGGAGTGAAATAGAACCTGAAACCGCGACATCTACAAACAGTCGGAGCACCATGTGGGGAGCGATCCCTTCAAGTGCGACGGCGTGCCTTTTGCAGAATGAGCCTGCGAGTTGTAGGTAATGGCAAGGTTAAGCGTTTGAGACGCGAAGCCGAAGGGAAACCGAGTCTGAATAGGGCGTCGAGTCATTATCTGCAGACCCGAAACTGCGTGATCTAGCCATGGTCAGGTTGAAGTGTGGGTGACACCACATGGAGGACCGAACTCATTGATGTTGAAAAATCTCGGGATGAACTGTGGTTAGTCCGGTGAAATGCCAATCGAACGCAGAGATAGCTGGTTCTCCCCGAAATGCATTGAGGTGCAGCGTTGGCTGTTGTCATGTGGGGGTAGAGCACTGAATGGGCTAGGGGGCTTACCCGCTTACCGAACCCAACCAAACTCCGAATACCATATGATTAAGCCAGCAGTGAGACTGCGAGGGATAAGCCCCGTGGTCAAAAGGGAAACAGCCCAGATCGACAGCTAAGGGCCCTAAACGACGATTAAGTGTGAAACGATGTGAGATCGCATAAACAGCCAGGAGGTTGGCTTGGAAGCAGCCATCCTTTAAAAAGTGCGTAATAGCTTACTGGCCGAATGTGATCTTGCGCGGAAAATGTAAGGGGGCTAAAATCGTCTTCCGAAGCTTCGAGTCCAATTATGGGCGGTAGGGGAGCGTCGGATATGCAGAGAAGCTTGAGCGTAAGCACAGGTGGAGCGTATTCGAGTGAGAATGCAGGCATGAGTAGCGCTAATAGAAGTGAGAATCTTCTACGCCGAAAACCTAAGGTTTCTCCGGCTATGTTCGTCAGACGGAGGTTAGGCGGTCCTAAGGCCAGGCCAGAAGGCGTAGCCGATGGACAGTGGGTTGATATTCCCACCCCGGCAGTTGTGCGATGGATGACGCTTTTCGATACTTTGGACACACCGTTGGTTGTTGTGATCCGCGCCTTCGGGCAAGGTACTCAGGGTTGAGAAGGGCCGAGAAAAACTCCAAAAGCTTCAGCAACTGTCGACCGTACTGCAAACCGACACAGGTAGGTGAGTCGAGGAGACTAAGGCGTTCGAGAGAACTCTCGTTAAGGAACTAGGCAAACGGGTCCCGTAACTTAGGGAGAAGGGACACCATCTTTGATGGTCGCAGCGAAGCAGCCCAGGCGACTGTTTACCAAAAACACAGGTCTCTGCTAAGGTGAAAACCGATGTATAGGGGCTGACGCCTGCCCAATGCCAGTAGATTAATCTGAGTTGTTAGGAGCAATCCAAAGCATCGAGGTGAAGTCCTGGTGAATGGCGGCCGTAACTCTAACGGTCCTAAGGTAGCGAAATTCCTTGTCGGCTAAATACCGACCCGCATGAAAGGCGTAACGACTTGGGCACTGTCTCAACGAGAAGCTCGGTGAAATTGTAGTACCCGTGAAGATGCGGGTTACGCGCAGTAGGACGAAAAGACCCCGTGGAGCTTTACTACAGCTTCAGATTGTCGTTTGGGTGTAGATGTAGAGCGTAGGTGGGAGCTTAGGCACCAATGGAACACCACCCTTTTGCATCTGAACGACTAACGTGGTCCCTTATCGGGATTGCGAACATTCTGTGGCGGGTAGTTTGACTGGGGCGGTCGCCTCCTAAAAGGTAACGGAGGCGTACAAAGCTACACTCAGGCTGGTCAGAAATCAGCCGTTGAGCGTATAGGTATAGAGTGTGGTTGACTGTGAGACAAACAAGTCGAGCAGGTGCGAAAGCAGGTCTAAGTGACCCTCTGATTGTGCGTGGGCACGTCAGGGTTCAACGGATAAAAGCTACCCCGGGGATAACAGGCTGATCTTGCCCGAGCGATCATAGCGACGGCATGGTTTGGCACCTCGATGTCGGCTCGTCACATCCTGGGGCTGCACAAGGTCCCAAGGGTTCCGGAGTTCACGGATTAAAGTGGCACGCGAGCTGGGTTCAGAACGGCGTAAGCCAGTTCGGTCTCTATCCACTGTGCGCGTTAGAAAATTGAGGGGAGTCGCTCCTAGTACGAGAGGACCGGAGTGAACTGACCTATGGTGTACCAGTTGTCCCGCCAGGGGCATACGCTGGGTAGCCAAGTCGGGAAGGGATAAGCGCTGAAAGCATATAAGCGCCAAGCCCACCCCAAGATGAATTTTCTTTGAAGATCCCTTGAAGACTACAAGGTTGATAGGTCACAGGTGTAAGCGTGGTAACACGTTAAGCTAAGTGATACTAATTGGTCGTAAGTTAGCAACACTTACACTCGGTCCTTTACTAGGCAGTCTACGTACGCATGTAGCTTTCAAAGTGCTTGAAGCATAAGGCAACAAAGCACAAAAGAGTTATCTTTGCGTGACCATAGCGAGGGGGTCACACCCGTTCTCATTCCGAACACGGCCGTTAAGCCCCTCAGCGCCGGAAGTACTTGGTGGGAGACTGCCCGGGAGATAGGGACGTTGCGCGGAGATACATTTTCAGAAAGGCCCTACTTCGGTAGGGTCTTTTTTTGTTTGTCCAGCTCAACTTTCGTATCCTAGAGACATGGCTCTGTCCATTGGATCCCAAGTTCCTGACCTGACCCTCAAGACGCTCTCGGCCGAAGGGTTGGTGGATGTCTCCCTCCGCAGCCACGTGGGCCAGGCCCCGTTCGTGGTGCTGTTCTTCCCGGCTGCCTTCACCGGCGTTTGCACGCAAGAAATGTGTGACATCTCCAAGGGTCTGCCGGGCTTCGGCGACATCAAGGTCTACGGCATCAGCCCGGACGCTCCGTTCTCCCAGGCCGCATGGGCGAAGCAAGAGGGAATCACTACCACGCTCCTCAGTGACTACCAGAGCGCCGCGGCGCAGGCGTTTGACGTGGTCCTCCCCGACCTGGCCGGCCTCGGCCCGGGTTCCAAGCGAGCAGCATTCCTGGTCGCCCAAGACGGCACCATCCAGTACAGCGAAGAAACCGCTACGCCCGGCGATCTCCCTGACTTTGCTGCCCTGGCCGAAGCCATCAAATCCCTCTAACAAAGAACCAAGACCGGGGGCATCAACACGTCCCCGGTCCCTCCACTCCAAAGCCCGAAACTGAGGCAAAATAGTGCGTGTGAAGATCGGGTTGTTTTCGGCGCTCTACGGGCACCTGCCGCTCCAAGAAGTCTTGGCCAAGATGGCCGCGCAGGGGCTCCAGGCCATCGAAATCGGCGTGGGCGCTTATCCCGGCCAATCCCACATCAATCCCGATGAACTCTTGGGCAGCGCAGATGCCCGCGATCGCTTCCTTGGCCAAATCCGAGACCACGGGCTCACCATCAGTGCCCTCAGCGTCCACGGCAACCCGATCCACCCCAACACGGAGATCGCCCAGGCCCACCACGATGCCTTTATTCGTGGCGTCAAGCTGGCCTCTGCCCTCGGCATTCCCGTCGTCAACGGCTTCAGTGGCTGCCCCGGAGACCATCCCGGTGCCGTCAACCCCAACTGGGTGACCTGCGCCTGGCCGGACGAGTATCGCGACATCCTTGAGTGGCAGTGGAACGAAGTTGTGATCCCCTATTGGACCGCGCAATCCCACGTCCTGAACGAGAACAACGTCAATTTCGCCATCGAGATGCACCCTGGCTTCGTGGTCTACAACAACGAGACACTTCTCCGCCTGCGCAACAGCACCGGCGAACATGGCCACCGCATCGGCGCAAACTTCGACCCCAGCCACCTCTGGTGGCAGGGCATTGACCCGCTCCTAGCCGTCCGCGAGCTCGGTGAGGCCGGGGCCATCTTCCACGTGCACGCCAAGGACACGCTCATCGACCCCCACAACTCCGGTCGTAATGGCAACCTCGATACCAAGTCCTACGGCGACCATCTCGGCCGAAGTTGGGCATTCCGAAGTGTCGGCTATGGCCACGATGCCAAGTGGTGGAACGACTTCGTGAGCATGCTGCGCAAGGTGGGCTATGACTATGTTCTTAGCATTGAACATGAAGACGGGCTCATGACTTCCGATGAAGGTCTCGCCAAGGCCGTCGCCCTCCTCAAGCAAGTGGTGATTCAAGACCCGGCGGGCCCCATGTTCTGGGCCAGAGACTAAACGGACAACGCGGTACAATCTCGGGTTCGCGGAGGCGAATTCTCACTTGTCGCGGAGTTCACTTTTTCTCATCATCGTTGCCATCGTCACGGGCCTCGCGGTCTGGGCGCACCAGTCCACGCCTTATCGCTTAGGACTGGACGTCAAGGGCGGTGCCCGTTTGACCTTCCAAATGGACCCGGAGGAGTTGGCCAAGCTTAAGGACGCCAACCCCGCCATGATCCAGCAGGATCTGGTCAAGATCATGGAGAACCGCGCGGGCGCGGCTCTGGGCGTTCAAGAAGGGTCGGTGGCCAAGAAGGGCACGGATCAGATCATTGTTGAGCTGCCCGGCTTTACCGATATTGAGCGTGCCCGCGAAACCCTGGGCTCCACGGCTAAGGTGCAGGTCTTCCACGCTCGTAGCGTAGACCTCGGGCGCTATAGCCCGGGCGGGCAAGAAGGCGATTCGAATGCGCCCTTCATCCCGTTCACCAAGCGCACCGGCGAAACTCTTAAGCCGGGCGATGCCGAATACGAGCAGATGATTGAGGGTTGGGACCTCCTCCTCGAAGGTGGAGATGTCACCAACGCCACTCCCATGGCCCAGGGCAACGGGGTCGTGCCGCTCTTCAATTTTGGTGGTCAAGGCGCCGTCAAGCTGGAGCAGATGACGCGCCGGTATCTCAACCGCTCGCCGCACCTGGCGTTCGTATTGGATGGCCGCGTACTCAGCATCTCCCCGGTCAAGGACGGCACGATCCTGAAGGACAGTGCGTTTATTGATGGCCAGTTCGATTCGCAGTACGTGGTCGGTCTCACGGACCTTATCAAGGCCGGTTCGCTGCCCGTTTCACTTAACCTCATCCGCGAAGAATCGGTTTCGCCGACCATTGGCAACTACGCGCTCGATCGCATGATCCAGGCGGGCGCCATCAGCTTCGTCATCATCGCCATCTTCCTTATCGTCTATTACGCCTATCCGGGCGCGATTGCGATGGTGGGGATGTTGCTGTACACGCTGTTCACCCTCACGGTGCTCAAGCTGATGAACGCCACGTTCTCGCTGGCCGCCATTGCCGGTTTCATCCTCAGTGCGGGGATGGCCATCGACGCCAACATCCTCGTCTTTGAGCGACTTAAAGAAGAGATACGCAACGGGAAAACTGTGGATAAAGCCATGCGCCTGGGCTTCAAGCACGCCCTCAGCGCCATCGCCGACTCCAACGCTTGTACCATCATCACCTCATTGGTGCTGGTCAGCTTTGGCACCGGGGCAGTCAAGGGCTTTGCCGTTACGCTCGTGGTCGGGGTTGTCATCTCGTTCATCACCGCGTTCTTCTTCACCCGCGCCATCCTCACCGGTCTGTATTCCCTCGGGATCGGCCGCAACGAGAAGTCGTACGCTCTCAAGCGCGCGTGGTTCGGGGAAAACCTCGAAGCCGGGGCCGATTCCAAGACCCTGCCGATCATCCGCAAAACGCGCACGTGGTTCCTCATCTCGCTGGGCCTCATCATTCCGGGGCTCATCGCCCTCGGCATGGGCGGCATCAAGCAGAACGTTGAGTTCCAGGGCGGCTACCAGGCGCAGTTCGTGGTTCCGCAAGGCGGCGATCTCACCGTCGGCAATGCCCAAAAGAAGCTGGAAGATGCCGGCTTCCCGGGAGCCAACGTCAAGTTCTCCGAATACGAAGGGAAGGCCTATGTGGACGTGACGGTGCCGGCCAAGGGTGCTGCCGCTGCCAGCGACGGCCAAGAGCTAAATGCTGAAGCCAAGGACAAGTTAGCCGCGGCCCTGGGCACCACCACCGAAGGCGCGAGCTTCAGCAGCGTCGGCCCGACGGTGCAGCGGGAAACATGGGAAGGCGCCATTAAGATGGTCGTCTACTCCACCATCCTCATCGTTCTCTATCTCACTATCCGCTTTGGCATTGCCGTAGGCGGCCTCAAGAACGGGATCAAGTTCGGCGGCTCGTCCGTGGTGGCCTTGCTGCACGACGTGGTCTTTGTGGTTGGCCTCTCGGCCATCGTGGGCCTGGCTCTCAACTGGGAGATCTCGGCGCTGTTCCTCACTTCCATGCTCACCGTCATCGGCTTCTCGGTGCACGACACGATCGTCGTGTTCGACCGCATCCGAGAGAACCTGCAGAAGACGAGTGGTAACGAGAACCTCGAGACGATCGTCGACCGCTCCGTCACGCAAACCGTGGCCCGCTCCATCAACACCTCGATGATGACGATCGTCCAGTTGGGCATCCTCATCGCCATCGGCACGCCCACCCCGGAACTCAAGTTCATGTGTGTGACGATGCTGGCCGGGATCATCATCGGCACCTACTCCTCCATCTTCAACGCCTCCCCGATCCTCTACAATTGGGACAAGATGACGATGAAGCGCAAGGGCGAAGCGGCCGGTCTGGTCGCCGAAGCCGAGCGGGAGGCCAAGCTTCGCGCCCAGCAAGCCCTGGCGGGCATGCAAGCCGCTCCGGCGGCGGCCGGCAGCACGGCGGGTGTGATGAACCCCACCGGGCGAAGCGGTGCAGGCTACGCTACCATCAAGCGGCGTGCCGGCGTGCAGCCCATCAAGAAGAAGGACGAAGACGAAGAGTAATCGCGCAGGCGATTAGGCATCCAAGCCGGAGTGAGCCAGGGCCAAAGCGGCCAAGGGCGCTCCGGCTTTGTTGTGGCACTCTTGCCATTCGCTGGCCGGCACACTGTCGTAGACGATGCCCGCCCCGGCTTGGACATAGGCCCGCCCATTGCGGATGAGAATGCTGCGGATGGCAATCGCCAAGTCGGTATCACCACACGCCCCAAAATAGCCCACGGCCCCGCCGTAAAGACCCCGCCGCGTCTTCTCCATCTCATCAATCACGGCCAGGGCGCGCACCTTGGGGGCCCCGCTCAGAGTGCCAGCCGGGAAGGTGGCCCGCACCAAGTCGTACGCCGACATCCCCTCGCGCAGGTTGCCCACCACATTGCTGACGATGTGCATGACGTGGCTGTAGCGCTCGATGACCATCAGGTCATCCACACGCACGGATCCGAAGTCGCACACCCGGCCCAAGTCGTTGCGACCGAGGTCAATCAGCATCACGTGCTCCGAGGTCTCTTTCTCGTCGGCCAGCAGCTCGGCGGCCAGGGCGTCGTCCTCGGCCTGCGTGCGGCCGCGCTTGCGTGTGCCGGCAATGGGGCGCACCCGGGCTTCGCGTCCCTTCAACCCCACCAGAAGCTCCGGCGAAGCCCCCACCACGTCCAGGTCGCCAAAGCGCAGCAAGTACATGTAGGGTGAGGGGTTCAGCCCCCGCAAGGCCCGGTAGAGCGTGAGCGGGTGGGATTTGAACTCGCCTTCCCACCGGATGCTGGGCACAAACTGCACCCCGTCCCCGGCCTTCACGTATTCCACCACGCGCTGCACCCGGTCCTCGAACTCTTCTTGCGTGAAGTTGCAATACATGGCCGGCGGCTCCGTCTTGGTGGCGGGCAGGGAAGGCAGGGGTCCCGTGAGGCGAGCTTCTAGCCGATCCAGCTCGGCGCGGGCGGCGGCATCGCCCTCGGGGGTGCCGTCGCTCAGCGCCAAGAGCTTCATGTGCATTAGCGCGTGGTCAAAAATCACCAGGCTGTGCGTGATCATAAAGGCCACGTCGTCCAGGCCCAGATCGTCCAGGTTGTCGTCCGGGATGCGCTCCAGGAACCGCACGAAATCGTAGGCGATCAACCCCACCGCACCGCCGCATAGCCGGGGCAGTCCCTCCGCATCGGCAATCGGCACTTGGGGGCAGCGGGCCTCGACTTCGTGCAGAGGGTCCTCGTCCGGGCGAAGGGAACGCTCAAAGCTCCCCGTCTCGTCGGCCACCATCACGCGGCCTTGATGCGAACGCACCACGGCGTGCGGGCGCACGCCCATCAGGCTGTAGCGGGCCAGTTGCTCGCCTCCGGTCACGCTTTCCAAGAGGAAGCTCAGCGGCTCATCGTGGGCGAGTTTCCAGTACGCACTCAGGGGAGTCTCCATGTCCGCGCGCAGCACGCGCGTCACGGGGGTCAAGTACGTTGTGTTCGCCACAGCCACGCTCCCATTCTACGCCCCGGGGCTGCCTCGCGCCAGCCGCCACAATGGAACAGTGAGTCCAGCGGCGCGGAGGTACCAGGATGTGCAAGATCGAATCGCCCGCGCGGCCGAAGGCGCGCACCGAGACCCCACTGATGTCTGCCTGGTGGCGGTGAGCAAGACGTACCCCGTTGAGGCTATCCGCGAACTCTACGACCTCGGCCACCGCCACTTTGGCGAAAGCCGCTGGCAAGAAGCCCGCCCGAAGATCGAAAGCCTCCCCTCTGATATCACGTGGCACTTCATTGGGCACCTGCAAAGCAACAAAGCCCGCCAGGTCGCCGAGCAGATGCCGGTCATTCATACCATCGACAACGAACGCCAATTGGCGGCGATCGAAAGGCAATCGGCGCTCACCAAGATTTTTATTGAGGTCAATTTGGCACGGGAGCCACAAAAAGCAGGAATCTTTCCGGAAGACCTTGACAATTTCTTGCCATGCGTCGCAAACTACCGAAAGGTTCAGCTCCTCGGCCTAATGACCATCGGTCCGGCTGAGGCGGAACTCGAAGAGCAAGGACGTCTCTTCCGTCAACTCGCGCAAATGGCCCAAGGAGTGGGACTCGAGCAGTTGAGCATGGGAATGAGCGGTGATTTTGAAACCGCGATTGCGCACGGCGCGACCCATGTGAGGATAGGGTCCTCGTTATTCGGTTCTCGCAACTAGGTTGAACCCAACCAGGTCAGGGACGAGAACATGGAAGAAACTTTGGAACGAGCCAGTTGGCTCAGCCGCATGACGTCGCGTTTTACGCGTCAGGCCGACGACTACTACTACGAGGATGGCGATTACGAGCATCCGGCCGTCGCCGTCTCCCCGCAACGAGGCGTGCCCAGCTACCGCATTTCGGTGCGCCGCCAAGTGGAAACGTTTGACGACGCCGTGGAAGCAGCCGACGGGCTTCGCGAAGGCGAGCAGCAGATCTTGAATCTCAACTTCTGCCCGCCGCAACTGCGCGAGAAGATCAAGGACTGGATGTCCGGCGTTGGTTACGCCGTGGACGCCCACTGGGTCGAATTGGGCGAGAACATCTATCTCATTGCGCCCAACATGGCCGAGATCAATTCATCCCCCGCATCCCCGGGCCTCGCTGCCCGCCGCAATTAATACGACCGTTCGATAAGGAAACTCTCGAGTCTAGGCCGCCCTTGTGAAGGGGGCGGCCATTTTTTCGTTCACAATAGGAGGCATGGCTGGTTTCACCGTCCATACCGGCACGCAGGTGGTTTATGCCGCCGACCATGTGGACACCGACCGCATCATTCCGGCTCGCTTTTTGTCGCGCGTCTCCCGCGTTGGCTTCGGCGAGTTGCTCTTTGCCGACGTGCGGGGCCCCGAGTTTCCGTTAGATCAGCCCGATGCGGCGGGGGCGAGTGTACTGACGGTCGGGACGAACTTTGGCTGTGGGAGTAGCCGTGAGCACGCGGTATGGGCAATTCAACAAGCCGGCCTGAAGGCCGTGATCGCACGTATTGATGTCGAAACGCCCGGCTACAGCGACATCTTCCGGCAGAACGCGGCCAACTGCGGGCTTTTGCTGGTTGAGCTCGCCCCAGCCGACCACCAGGCCCTCGTCGCCGCCGGTACGGGCGCGGAAGTCACGATCAATTTGCCCGACCAAGAAGTGGTTTGCGGTGGTCACACGTATCACTTTGAGATCAACCCGGCCGTCAAGGCTCAGCTTATTGCGGGCCACGACCTCATTGGCACGACGCTCGTCCATGCGGACGCGATCGCGGCTTATGAGGAAAGCGGGCGGCTTTGGTCACCTCCGGCGGGGGCAAACGCGTGAAAACCATGACCATTCTTTCTTTGGCTTTGCTCGCGGCGGGCTGTGCCGGCCCCGCATCTCAAACTCCGGTGAGTTCGTTCGACACGCCAGCAAATCCGGCTCCGACCGATCCCAAACCGACCGACCCGAAGCCGACCGACGGCACGGGCTCGAGCCAGAACGGCTCCGCCAATCAGAACCCGCCCGCCAACCCGTACCGCACGCACCAACTCAAGGACCTGGAAGTGGTCGAGGTCACCATGGGCGAGCACAAGTTCAAGATGTGGGTGATGGACACCGACAGCAAGCGCATGGAGGGCATGATGTTCCTGGAGAACAAGGACTTCAAGGATGACGAAGGCATGCTCTTTGTGTTCCCGGGCACGGCCACGCGGAATTTCTGGATGAAGAACACGTTGGTGCCGCTGGACATCGCTTACATCAACCGCGAAAAGAAGGTGCTGAACACCTACACGATGGCCGCGCTGGACACCACCACGCCCTACCCCAGCAAGGGGGGCGCGATGTACGTGATTGAGGTTCGCGCCGGGCTCTTTGAGAAGCTCAAGATTGGCAAGGGAACGGTTTGCACGTTCCCCGCCACGGTCAAGGCGAAGGATTAATCCTCGTCGGAAGCATGCCCTTCGGGGCGCATCATCGGGAAGAACATCACTTGCCGAATGTGGCGCGCCCCGGTCAGGAGCATCACCATGCGGTCCATCCCGATGCCGCAGCCGCCGGTGGGCGGCATCCCGCTCTCCAGGGCATAGAGGAAGTCCTCGTCCATCGGGTGCGCTTCATCGTCGCCACTGGCTCGCTCGGCCATCTGCGCCTGGAATCGCTCGCGCTGGTCAATCGGGTCGTTGATCTCGCTAAACGCGTTGCAGATTTCGCGGCCCAGCACGTAGCCCTCAAAGCGCCGGGTGAAGCCGGGCCGGTTCGGGTCCTTCTTGGCCAGCGGACTCGTTTCCAGCGGGTAGCCGATGACGAACGAGGGCTCTTGCAGGTGCGGCTCCACAAAGACCTCGAGCAGCTTCTCAATGAGACCGCCCAGGTGGCGCTCTTCCTCGGCGTTGATGCGCTTGCCCGTCACCGGGTTCACCACGTTGCGATTCTTGAGAGCGGCCTTGGCGTTCTCAAGTGAAGACAAGTCCTCAGCGGTCAGGCCGGAGTGCTCTTCGATAGCGGAAAGCAGGTCCACACGCTTCCACGGCTTACCAAAGTCCAGCACGACTTCATCTTCCGAGAAGCCCGCCACATCTTCCGAGACGATGTCACCGTCTTGGCTTTCGCGCTTGATGCGCACCAGCGGACTGCCGAACACCTCGGTGGCCACGGTGCGGAACAGGTCCTCCACCCGCTGCATCATCACCTCGAGGTCGGCGTACGCTTCGTAGAATTCCAGCAACGTGAACTCGGGGTTGTGGCGGTTGCTCACACCTTCATTGCGGAACACGCGCCCAATCTCGTACACCCGGGGGATATCACCGCACAGGATCCGCTTGAGGTAGAGCTCCAACGAGATGCGCAGGTCCACTTCTAGGTCGTAGGCGTTGTAGTGCGCCGAGAAGGTGCGCGCGGCCGCGCCGCCCGCCTCTTGCTGCAGCATCGGAGTCTCGACTTCTAGGTAACCCCAGGCGTTGAAGCACCGCCGCACCGCCGTGACAATGCGACTCCGGTCCACCAGGGTGCGTCGCGCATCGGGGTTCGTAATGAGGTCGAGGTGCCGGTGCCGGAACCGCACATTGGTGTCGGTCAGGCCGTACCACTGCTCCTCACCGCGCTGCTTAGGGATCGGCACCACGTGCAGTGACTTGCTGAGCGGCTTGAGTTCGCTCACTTGCAGGCTGGGTTCGCCCGTCTTGGTGATGAAGAGCGATCCCACCACGCCCAGGTGGTCACCAAGGTCCAGCAGATTCAGGGCTTCCCACGCCGCTTCGTCAATGTCGTTCTTGCGCACGTAGATTTGGAACCGGTCGGCGCCGTCACTGAGGTGAAGGAACTGCGACTTGCCCATTTCGCGGCGGCTGACAATGCGTCCGGCGAACGGCACGACCTCGCCCTCGCGTTGGGCGGTCGTGTCTTTAAGATTTTCGGCGGTTTCGGTAAATGGGAACGACTCCACGGCGTAGGGGTCGTAGCCAATTTCGCGCAGGCGAGCAAGCTTGCCCAGCCGAATTTCTCGTTCGTTGGCGTTGTCAGACATGACTTCGTGAGTCTACAGAACCCTCGCCAAAACAAACTGGCCCGGTCCCGCACAGGGAGCCGAGCCAGATCGTGAGGAAGGGAAGGAGAGGCTTAGCCGCCGCAGGTGCTGGTGTGCACCACGGTGTTGGAAGCCTTGGCCTGCGTACCGGCGGCCGGCGGCACCAGCACGGTGTCGATCACGTGGATCACGCCGTTCGTGGCCATGATGTCAGCCTTGGTGACCGTGGCATTGTTGACGCGAACCTTGCCGTCCACGACGCGAATGTCCAGGGTCTGCGCCGTTTCGCCCGCCTTCAGAGCGGTCTTGGCCTTCAGCGGAGCGGCATCGATCACTTGCTTCGCGGTCACATTGCCCGGCACCACGTGGTAGAGCAGAACGTTGGTCAGCAGAGCCTTGTCGCTCACCACGGCGTCCACGGTGGCCTTCGGCAGCTTGGCGAAGGCGGCGTTCGTCGGCGCGAACACGGTGAACGGGCCCTTGCTCTTCAACGTGTCGACCAGGCCGGCCTGCTTGACGAGGCTGACGAGGGTGCTGAAGTTGGAGTCGCCAGCGGCGATGTCCACGATATCCTTGGTCGGGGCGGAGGCGACGGCTACGCTGGCAATGGCGGCAACGGCCAGAGTGCTGGTGATGAGAGTCTTCATGGTTGTGATCCTGTTTGGTCCGCAGAGCGGGCTCTGCTGGCGTTATCTACAGGGGCAGGATGATGTATCTCAGCAAGACCCATCAGCGCAAAATGATGTTTATTCCGCAATTCTGGGGCATAGGACAGGGAACCGGCGGGAACTTTCCGCATCCTTCGTGTCAGTCCCTTCGTCCTATATTGCAGGCGTGGCCCCCCAAAGGGCCTTGATGTTGCGCTGACTTCAGGTCTATAATCGCCCCTGCGACTGGCTCAATGTCGGTCGTATTCCGTCTAGGAGTGACCTCTCGGGCATTAGATCGGTTAGACAACGAGTCGTTCCATCTGTGGTCCGAGGGGCCGTGCGTCAGAAAATGGTGCACGGCCCTTATCACGTTCTAGGCAGCACCGCAAAGTAAGAGAGAACAATGCCGACCGTAAACCAATTGGTCCGTAAAGGGCGAACGTCATCGCCCGTGAAGTCGAAATCGCCGGCGCTGAAGAACAACCCGTTCAAGCGTGGCGTGTGCACGGTTGTGCGCATCATGACCCCCAAGAAGCCGAACTCGGCCCAGCGCAAGGTCGCTCGTGTTCGCTTGGTTAATGGCATTGAAGTCACTGCTTACATCCCCGGTGTGGGTCACAACCTGCAAGAGCACTCGGTGGTTCTGGTTCGAGGTGGTCGTGTGAAGGACCTCCCCGGCGTGCGCTACCACATCGTGCGTGGCACCCAGCAAACCGCGGGCGTCAACAATCGAAGTCAGAGCCGCTCCAAGTACGGCACCAAGCGACCCAAGAAGGCGAAGTAAAGAATCATGCCCCGCAAAGGACCAGCCCCCAGCCGAGTCATCCTGCCGGACCCCGTGTACGGTAGTGAACTCCTTCAGCGCTTTATCAACCGCCTCATGCTTGATGGCAAGAAGGTGAAGGCCGAAGACATCGTTTACACCGCGCTCAAGAACGCCGCCGAAAAGGTGGGCGATGAGCCGCTGGAAGTTTTCGACAAGGCCCTCAGCAACATCATGCCGGGTGTGGAAGTGCGCCCGCGACGCGTCGGTGGCCAGACCTACCAGGTCCCCATGGACGTTCGTCCCGAGCGACGCCGGACCTTGGCCCTGCGATGGCTTGTGACTTTTTCGCGCAAGCGCTCCGGAAAGTCCATGATTGACAAGCTGACCGCCGAATTTGTGGACGCCTACAACAACACGGGCAACGCCGTGAAGAAGAAGGAAGACACCCACAAGATGGCCGACGCCAACAAGGCTTACAGCCACTACCGATTCTAATCCTCAGAAGAGCCCTTAATCATGCCCCGATCCCACCCTATCGAACGCGTCCGGAACATTGGTATTGCTGCGCACATTGACGCTGGCAAGACCACCACGACCGAGCGCATCCTGTATTACGCTGGCCGCACGCACAAGATCGGTGAAGTTCACGATGGCGCCGCCACGATGGACTGGATGGAGCAAGAACAAGAGCGAGGCATTACGATCACCTCGGCCGCGACCTCGTGCTTCTGGCGCGAAGGCTTCAATGCTGCTGATCCCGATGCCAGCAAGGACACGCCGGAGTTCAAGATCAATATCATTGACACCCCGGGCCACGTGGACTTTACGGTGGAAGTGGAACGCTCCCTGCGCGTGCTGGACGGCCTGGTGGCGGTCTACTGCGCCGTGGGCGGCGTGCAGCCGCAATCGGAAACCGTATGGCGCCAAGCCAACAAGTACGGCGTTCCGCGCATTGCCTACATCAACAAGATGGACCGTCTGGGGGCGGACTTCTACTCGGTGGTGCAGCGCATGCGCGACCGACTGGGTGCCAATGCGACGCCGATCGTGATCCCGATCGGTGCGGAAAGCGATTTCAAGGGCTACGTGGACCTCATGACCATGAAGGCCACGCGCTACACCTCGGACGACGGGAAGCAGTACGAAGTGGTGGACATTCCGGCCGAAATGGCGGACCAAGCCGCTGAATACCGCGAAAAGCTGATCGAAGCGATTTCGGATATGGACGACTCCATCATGGAGCGGTTCCTGATGGGCGAAGAAATCCCGCTCCAGGAGCTGAAGGATGCGCTGCGCGCAGGCACCATTGCCGGCAAGATCGTGCCGGTGCTCTGTGGTTCGTCCTTTAAGAACAAGGGCGTGCAAGCGCTGCTCGACTCGGTGGTGTGCTACCTGCCGTCGCCGCTTGACGTGCGCATGACGACGGGTCTGGATCCGGACACCGAAGAAGAAGTCACCCGCAAGCCGGAAGACTCCGAGCCGTTCACGGCTCTGGCCTTCAAGATCATGTCGGACAAGTTCGTGGGTCGTCTCACGTTCCTCCGCGTGTACTCGGGTGTCCTCAAGAAGGGCAGCCAAGTCTCGGTCTGCTACCGCGACCCGCACACCAACGACCTCCGCGTTCGCAACGAGCGCATTGGCCGAATTCTGGAAATGCACGCCAACAAGCGTGAAGAGCTGGATGAAGTGGTGGCCGGCGAAATCGTGGGCGTGATTGGTCTCAACGACGTCCGCACGGGTTACTCCATCTGCGATTCGAATAATCCGCTGGCGCTGGAAAGCATCAAGTTCCCCGAACCGGTTATCCAGGTCGCGGTGGAGCCGAAGAGCCGCGCCGACCAAGAAAAGCTGGGTACCAGCCTGCAGCGCTTGGCCGAAGAGGACCCGACATTCCGCGTGCAAACCGACCCGGAAAGCGGTCAGACGATCATCTCGGGGATGGGCGAACTCCACCTCGAAATCATCGTGGACCGACTCAACCGCGAGTTCGGTGTGCAGGCCAACCAAGGGAAGCCGCAGGTGGCCTACCGAGAAACGGTCCAGGGCGGCGCCAGCGCCGACGGGAAGTTCATCAAGCAAACCGGTGGTTCGGGTCAGTACGGCCACTGTATCCTTGAGATCGCCCCGCTGGAAGCCGGATCCGGGTTCATTTTTGAAAACAAGACGGTCGGGGGGACGGTTCCGCGTGAATACATCCCGGCGATCGAAAAGGGCGTGCGCGAAGCCCTGAACAACGGCGTGATGGCGGGTTATCCGGTGGTGGACGTAAAGGTCGCCGTAACCGGTGGTTCGTACCACGACGTTGACTCGAACGAAAACGCGTTTAAGCAGGCTGCGATCATTGGCTTCAAGGAAGCCATGAAGAAGGCCAAGCCGGTTCTTAAGGAACCGATCATGCACGTAGAAGTCACCACTCCCGAAGACAATGTCGGGGATGTGGTCGGCGACCTCAATAGCCGCCGAGGTCGTATCGAAGGGATGAACAGTGGTCTGGGGGGTGTGACTATCGTCACGGCTCACGTACCGCTGGCGGAGATGTTTGGGTATGTTACGACGCTCCGCTCACTCACTCAGGGGCGCGCCACGCCGAACGTGACGCCTTCCCACTATGAGGAAGTCCCGACTAACATCGCCAACGAAATCGTGGCGAAGGCCCAAAGCGGCGGCTAAAAACAGGAGAAACTGAAAGTCATGGCACGGCAAAAGTTCGAACGAACGAAACCTCACGTCAACATTGGGACGATCGGCCACGTCGACCACGGGAAGACCACTCTGACCGCGGCGATCACGGGCGTCCTCGCGGCTAAGGGTCTGGCAAAGGCCCGCGCTTACGACGAAATCGACTCGGCGCCCGAAGAAAAGGCCCGTGGGATTACGATCAACATTTCGCACCAGGAATACGAAACGGAAGCGCGTCACTACGCGCACGTGGACTGTCCTGGCCACGCGGACTTCATCAAGAACATGATCACCGGTGCCGCCCAGATGGACGGCGCGATCCTGGTGGTTGCGGGTACTGACGGTCCGATGCAGCAAACGCGCGAGCACATCCTGCTCGCTCGCCAGGTTGGCGTCCCCTACATCACGGTCTTCATCAACAAGGTTGACCAAGTGGACGACGAAGAACTGCTCGACCTCGTCGAAATGGAAGTTCGTGAGCTGCTCAGCAAGTACGGCTTCGATGGCGACAATGCCCCGATCGTTCGTGGTTCCGCCCGCAAGGCTCTGGACCAAGTCGAAAGCGGCAACGTCAACTTCGACAGCCCCGAAGTCAAGCCGATTCTTGACCTGATGGCGGGCGTGGACAGCTACATCCCGACGCCGGAGCGCGACAAGGATAAGCCGTTCCTGATGGCCGTCGAAGACGTGTTCACCATCACGGGTCGCGGTACGGTTGCCACGGGTCGTGTCGAGCGCGGTCAGCTGCGCTCGATGGAAGAAGTCGAAATCATCGGCCTCCGCGAAGACGCCATCAAGACGGTGTGCACCGGTGTGGAAATGTTCCGCAAGACGCTGGACTACTGCGAAGCGGGCGACAACGTCGGCCTCCTGGTCCGCGGTGTGGACCGCACGGCCATCGAACGTGGCATGTGCGTGGTGAAGCCGGGCTCCATCAAGCCGCACACCAAGTTCGACGCGCAAGTCTACGTCCTGTCGAAGGATGAAGGTGGTCGCCACAAGCCGTTCCAAACGGGTTACCGACCGCAGTTCTACTTCCGCACCACCGACGTGACCGGTACGCTCTCGCTGCCGGACGGCGTCCAGCTGGTGATGCCGGGCGAAAACGTGACGATGACCGTTGAACTCATTCAACCGATCGCCATGGAAGAAGGCTCGAAGTTCGCCATCCGCGAGGGTGGCCGAACGGTCGGCGCCGGCGCCATTACGAAGGTCTACCTGTAAGACCAATCGCCCCCGGGTTCACTGGAGCCCGGGGGCAAGCTTTTGAGAACAAAACATGTCCGCACCTACCATCCGAATTCGCATCCGCGCTTACGACCACCGCATCTTGGATCAAAGCGCTGAGAAGATCACTGATACCGCGAAGCGCACTGGCGCCCGCTTGGCCGGCCCCGTGCCCCTGCCGACTCGCATTCGCCGCTTCTGCGTCATCCGTGGTCCCCACATTGACAAGGAGTCCATGGAGCACTTTGAGCTGCGCACTCACAGCCGACTCATTGATATCCATGAACCCACCAACAAGACGATTGACGCTCTGATGCGGCTCGACCTGAGCAGCGGCGTCGATATCGAAATTAAGACGGTTTAATCGGTTCGCGGACCGTTTCTGGGAGTTGCTTGGCCACCGGCCAGGGAGCTCCCTTTTTTGTCCAACTCTGGCGAGAATTCAGCCCCCGTCTCGCGCTCAATCCGCCCTCAGCAAGAGGGCAGTCCTAGTCCGGTAGGTCATCCGGGGGGATATCGGCCCCTACCTCGCCGTAAGGCCCCTTTCAGCGGGTATCTTCTCAAGTCCGCGCCTTCGTGTGCGGACCATTTCTAAGCCGGAGAACTTCATACGCTCTCTTTGCGGGCATCCCTGAGATCAACCTTGGGGCAAGGCCAACTGAGGAATCAGACGCTACAGAGGGGCGGGAAGAAGCGCCGGTACGAGGTTGAATACTTTGATTCCAGGAATCTTAGGGACGAAAGTGGGCATGACGCACGTCTTCGCAGAAGACGGGCGAATGATCCCGGTCACCGTCATTCAGGCGGGGCCGGTGCATGTCACCCAGATCAAGTCCACCGACAAGGAAGGCTACAACGCCGTCCAAGTCGGGTTTGAAGAAATCAGCGACAAGCGCCTGACCTACCCGAAGTACGGGCATCTCAAGAAGGCAGGCCTTACGACCAATCTGCGGTTTTTGCGCGAGTTCCGGGTGGACGATCCGTCGTCCTTCTCGCTCGGGCAGACCATTGATGCCTCGATCTTTGCCGATGGCGAAGACGTCCACGTGACGGGCATCAGCAAGGGACGCGGCTTTGCCGGGGGTGTGAAGCGCTACGGCTTCAAGGGTCAGCACATGACCCACGGTTACATGACCCACCGCCGCCCGCTCTCCAACGGTGCCACGGGCCCGCAGCGCGTCTTTAAGGGTTCGCGCCGACCCGGCCACATGGGCGACGATCAAGTCACCCAAAAGGGCCTGAAGGTGGTGAAGGTGGATGCCGAACGCAACCTGATCTTGGTGAGCGGCAGCGTGCCGGGCGCCAACGGCACCCTCGTGACGATTAAGAAGGTGGCCAAGTAACCATGGCGAACTACATTGACAAGCTCAAGGATCTGACCGTCGAGCGCAGCCTGCTGCACCGCGTGGTGGTGGCCGAAGAAGCCAACGCCCGCCAAGGCACGCAGAGCGCCAAGACGCGCAGCGAAACCCGGGGTGGCGGCCGCAAGCCGTACAAGCAGAAGAAGACCGGTAACGCCCGCCAAGGGACGATCCGTGCGCCGCACTACGCTCATGGTGGTATGGCCCTAGCCGTCAAGCCGCGCGACTACAGCAAAAAGGTCAACCGCAAGGAACGACGCCTGGCCCTCGCCGGTGCGCTGAGCGCCCGCGTGAACGCTGGCGACGTGACGGTGGTCGATAAGATCGCCTTCGCCAAGCCGAGCACCAAAGAAGCCATCGCTTTCCTCACCAAGCACAAGGTGAACGATGTTCGCCGCGTGTTGGTGATTCTGGAAGAACATGATCCGATCACGTATCTGTGCTTCCGCAACCTGCCGAACGTTGAAGTCCGCGTCGCCCCCAACAAGGCGGGCCAGGGCACGGCGTTCTCGACGCGAGACCTGCTCGTGGCGCACAAGATTGTGATGGCCAAGGGCGTCTCCAGCAAGCTAGAAGAGGTTTGGAGCAAGTGAAAGATCCGCACCTGATCATTGTTCGCCCGCATATCACGGAAAAGACCATGCGCCTCGCCACCGGCGACCCGCGCATCAAGGATCTCAAGAACGTCGAACGCTCCTACACCTTTGTGGTGAGCCCGACGGCCAACAAGATCGAGATCAAGTCGGCGATCGAAGACATCTACAACTCGGGCAAGAAGGCCAGTGAGCACATCACGGTCTCGTCGGTCCGCACGATCAAGATGCACGGCAAGAAGCGCCGCGTGGGAGCCCGTTCGCAGGGTTACCGCCCGGACTGGAAGAAGGCCGTCGTGACCCTGGCCCCGGGCCAGATGATTGAGGACTTTGGAGTCTAATGCCTACGCGAAAGTACAAACCGACCTCGCCGGGCCGCCGCAATATGGTGGTCTCGACGTATGAGGAGATCACGAAGTCCAAACCGGAAAAGAGCCTGTTGGCTCCGCGTCCGAAGTCGGGTGGTCGCAACCACACCGGCCGGATCACCATGTTCAACCGTGGTGGTGGCAACAAGCGCCGGTACCGCATCATTGACTTCAAGCGCCAGAAGGACGGGGTGGAGGCCACGGTCATCGCGATCGAATACGATCCGAACCGCACCTGCCGCATCGCTCTGCTGGAATACGCCGACGGCGAAAAGCGCTACATCCTGGCCCCGCGCAACGTGGGGGTGGGCACCAAGGTGCAAAGTGGAGAAGGGGCCGACATTCTGCCCGGTCACTGCTTGGCCCTGCGCAACATCCCGCTCGGTACGCTGGTTCATAACATCGAACTCAACCCGGGTCGCGGTGGCCAAATGGTCCGCAGCGCCGGTGCGAGCGCCCAGGTGATGGCGAAGGACGGCAACTACTGCACCCTGCGCCTGCCGAGTGGCGAAATGCGGATGGTCCACCTGGACTGCCGCGCCACGGTGGGTGAAGTCGGAAACGCTGAGCACGAAAACGAGCGCATCGGGAAGGCGGGTAAGAACCGCGGTCTCGGTCGCAAGCCGCACGTGCGCGGTGTTGTGAAATCGCCTCGCGACCACCCTCATGGTGGTGGTGAAGCCAAGTCCCCGGTCGGCCGCAAGAAAGGTCCTGTGGACCGTTGGGGCAACAAGTCTATCGGCACGCGCACTCGCAAGAACAAGCGCACTGACAAGTTCATTGTGCGGCGGCGCACCAAGTAAAGGAGAAGATCAATGGCACGTAGTCTCAAGAAAGGGTTCTTCGTTGACGAACACCTACTCAAGAAAGTTGACGCGCTCAACGACGCGGATCAGAAGAAGTTGATCAAGACTTGGTCGCGACGGAGCACCATCATTCCCGACATGATCGGGCACACCATTGCGGTCCACGATGGCCGCAAGCATGTGCCGGTTCTGGTGACGGAAAACATGGTCGGTCACAAGCTCGGCGAATTTGCGCCCACGCGCACTTACAAAGGTCACGGCGGGTCCTTACCGGACCGGGGGACGCGACTGCGATAAACCGAGTCCTGAACGCTCGGGTGGGAGACAGCCATAATTGACGGTCGCGCCCCCCGAAACCGACAGGACCCGAGGGATAAACCTCATGCAAGTAAGAGCAGTAGCAAAATTTGTCAAGTGCAAGCCGCTAATGGTGCGCCAGGTGGCCCGCGAACTTCGCGGCAAGCCGGCTCAGCAGATGGTGGATGTGCTCCGGTTTAAGCCGGGTCGTGGCGCATTCGTCCTGCGTAAGGTGATCGCCAGTGCGATGGCCAACGCGCAGGAAAACCACGCCATGGATCCGCGGCAACTCATCATCGCCGAGATCAAGGTGGATGAAGGACCGGCCATGAAGCGCATCATTGCGCGAGCCATGGGCCGAGCCAACCGCATCCTCAAGCGCACGGCGCACATCACGGTAGTGGTGGCGGACGACTTCCCGACGGAAGAGCGATCGCGAGGCGAGGGCAAGCCCAAGCCGCGACCGAAGCTCGCCGTTCCGGCCGGCAAGAAGAAGGCGGCTCCCAAGGCTGCCGCCGCTGTCGCCGAAGAAGTGAAGGAAGAAGTGACCGAAGAAGTGGTGGAAACGCCGGTGGAAGCCGAAGTGACGACCGAAACGGAAGTGACGGCGGAAGCCCCGATCAACGACGCCGGCGAAGAGGCGCCTGAAACCAAGTAAACCATGGGTCAAAAAATTCACCCGAACGGCTTTCGACTCGGAGTCATCCGAGGGCACGATAGTCACTGGATCTTCCCCAAGAAGCAGTACCGCGAAGCCCTGGTGGGCGACCACCAGATTCGCACCTTCTTGAACGACAAGATCGGCAAGGGTCTTATTAGCCGCATCGATATCGAACGAGCTGCCAACCGCGTCAAGGTGACGATTCTCACCTCGCGCCCCGGCGCCGTTATCGGTCGCGGAGGCAAGGGCATCGACCAGATCAGCCAAGATCTGAACAAGTTGGTGCGCAAGTCCGACCCGACCGGCATGGTCCAGGTGAACGTGACGGAAGTCCGCCAACCCGAACTGGATGCCCAGCTGATTGCCGAGAACATCGCGCAGCAGCTCGAAAAGCGTGTCAGCCACCGCCGCGCCATGCGGCAGAGCATGACCCGCGCCCAGCGCATGAACGTGCGTGGCATCAAGATCAAGGTCAGCGGTCGTCTGAACGGTGCGGAAATCGCCCGCACGGAAGCCGATATGGTGGGCAAGATCCCGCTGCACACACTGCGTGCGGACATTGACTACGGTTACGGCATCGCTTACACCATCTACGGAACGGTGGGCGTCAAGGTGTGGGTGTATCGCGGCGAAGTGTTGCCCGAAAAGCAACTGGCCATGATGCAAACCCCGACCGCCGAAGAGCGTGGCCCGCGCCGCGAGCGACGCGATCGCCCCGACCGTGGTCCCCGACCCGACCGTGGCCCGCGCCCCGAAGGTGGCGGTGATCGCCCCGATCGTGGCCCGCGCCCCGAAGGTGCGGGTGATCGTCCGGCCGGTGACCGACCCGACCGTGGTCCGCGCCCCGAAGGTGGCGGTGGCCATCACGGCGGTGGCGGCTTCAACCGTGGCGGTGGCCAGGGTGGCGGCGGTTTCAACCGTGGCCCGCGCCGCGACGAGAATCCCCGTGCGGGAGATGGCCTTGACCAAGGCCGACGCCGCACCAACAACGCACCCGCACCGGCACCGGTGAAGGAGGAAACGAACAATGCTGATGCCTAAGCGGACGAAGTACCGCAAGCAGTTCCGTGGCCGCATGAGCGGCGCTGCCACCCGTGGCAACACGATCTGCTTCGGGGACTACGCCCTCGTTGCCATGGACTGTGCTTGGATCACGGCCCGCCAAATCGAAGCCTCGCGTATCGCCATGACCCGCCACATCAAGCGTGGTGGGAAAGTGTGGATCCGCGTCTTCCCGGACAAGCCCTACACCAAGAAGCCGCTTGAGCAGCGAATGGGTAAGGGTAAGGCCGGCGTTGAAGGCTGGGTGGCCGTTGTCAAGCCGGGCAAGGTGATGTTCGAAATGAACGGGGTCACCCCGGACGTGGCCCGCGAAGCGATGCGCCTCGCGGCTCACAAGATGCCGATCCGCTGCAAGTTTGTGGAGCGAAGCAAGGTGCAAGAAGAACTCTTCTTCACGGACGCTGAGATTCGCGCCGCTGCGGAAATGGAGGACACGAAAGAATGAAAGGGCTGAAAGCTAAAGAACTGCGCGATAAGAGCGTGCCGGAACTGGAAGACTTGGTACGGGCCGAACGAGCGGGACTTTATAAGGCTCGCCGTGACCTCGTATTCCGTCAAACCACGGACGTGGCTCAACTGAAGACTCGCCGCAAGAACATTGCGCGTCTGCTGACCCTCATCGAGGAGAAGAAGCGCGGAGGTGACGCATGAGCGAGAAGGAAGTGAAGGCCGTGGATCGCGGTGGCCGTAAGGTCCGCCGTGGCGTGGTCGCCAGCAACAAGATGGATAAGTCGGTGGTTGTTCGCCTCGACCGTGCTTACCAACACCCGTTGTACGGCAAGACCGTCCGCCGCTCCAACCGAGTGACGGCTCACGATGAGCACTCCTGTGATATCGGCGACACCGTCGAAATCATGGAAACCCGACCGCTGAGCAAAACCAAGCACTGGCGCGTCGTGCGGATCATCGAGAAGGTCAAGTAAACGACATTTGGCCAGGCGGGAACGCCTGGCCCAAGACCCTATGGGCATGGCGCGGATAAACGGTCCCCGCCCGCTGCCAACACGAAACTAAAACCAAGAGAGAAGAACCGTGATTCAACAGTTTTCCCGCCTGAAGGTGGCCGACAACTCCGGCGCGCGCGAGGTCATGTGCATCCGCGTGCTGAAGGGTTCTCAGCCCCGCTTCGGCTCCGTGGGAGACGTGATCGTGGCCAGCGTCAAGGCGGCAACGCCGAACATGCCCATCAAGAAGGGCGACGTGGTCAAGTGCGTCATCGTACGGTGCAAGAAGCACATTCGCCGCGCAGACGGTAGCACCCTGCGCTTCGACGACAACGCCTGCGTGGTCATCAACCCGCAGAACGGTGAGCCGCGTGGCACCCGTATCTTTGGCCCCGTGGCCCGCGAACTTCGCGATGGCAACTACATGAAGATCGTGTCCCTCGCTCCGGAGGTGCTGTAAGCCATGCCGACCAAAGCCGAACTCAAGACCAAGAAGACGAAGCTGAAGCTGCGCAGCGGCGACCGCGTCATCATCATCGCCGGCAAGGATAAGGGCCAAATCGGTTTCATCGCCGCCGTGGACCCCGAAAAGCGCCGCGCTCTCGTGCTGCAAGACAACGACGAGAATCCGGAAATGCCGAACCCGCTGAACGCGGCCGTGAAGCACAAGAAGGCCCGCTATCAAGGCGAGCAGTCCGCCCGCTATCGCATCCCGGCTCCGATTGATCTGAGCAACCTTATGTTGCTCGACCCGAAGGACAACAAGCCGACCCGCGTGGGCCGACGTAAGGAAGGGGACACCATCGTGCGGTACGCCAAGCGAAGTGGCACCACCCTCACCGACGCGCACAACGTGATGCTGAAAGGAGATAAGAAGTAACCATGGCTCGCAAGTCTGCCACCAAGGAAGTTAGCGACGCGAATCCGGGCCTTGCGCCCAAGTCGCGCCTGCGCAAGATCTACGCCGAAAAGGTGGCGCCGCAACTGCAAGAGGAGTTCAAGTTCAGCTCCAAGATGCAGGTGCCGCGCATGGTCAAGATCGTGGTCAACATGGGCACCGGGATTGACGAAAAGGAACTGGAAGGCGCCATGCGCGATATGCGCGCGGTGACCGGTCAGCAACCCACCGCCACCGTGGCCCGCAAGTCGGTCTCCAACTTTAAGCTGCGCGAAGGCATGAAGATCGGGTGCCGCGTGACCCTTCGAGGCGAACGCATGTACCACTTCTTCGACAAGCTGTGCACCGTGGCGCTGCCGCGCATCCGCGACTTTCAGGGCCTCAGCCCCAAGTCGTTTGATGGCCGAGGCAACTATACGTTTGGCCTCAAGGAACAGTTGGTTTTCCCGGAAATTGATTACGATTCGTTCGACAAGATCCGCGGGATGGACATCACGATTGTGACGACCGCCGCCAACGACGCCGAAGCCCGCGCCTTCCTGAAGGCCATGGGCCTGCCGCTCCGCGAGAAGTAAGACTCCCGCGCCGAGCACGGCACGCAAAGAATCACCCCCGGACTCGAGAGAGTGCCGGGGGTGTTTTGCTTTTCTTCTTGGGGAGAAGCGACGACCTTACTGGTCGCCGCGCCCGTTCCAATAGCGGTTGACTTCTTCTTCCGTGGTGCCCTGGCCGCGCAGCGACTGGATCGGCGGGAAGCTTACGTGCGAGTCGAGCCACGAGACCAGCACCCGCTTCTCGTCAAACCGGCCCCACAGTTGGCCTTGGCTGTTGGCATTGGGGAAGGTGCCCGTCCACCCGTTGTAGGGACTCAGGCCGGCCGGCACCGGCACGGCAAACGGCGGCTCAATGCGTGAATAGCCCACATCGTTGCGGATGAGACCGAAGCCCGCCCCGTTCAGGCCCGGCACCACTTTGTCCTTCATCGTCGCCTCGGCGAAGACAATCGTCTGCGCGCTGGCTTCAAACGAGGTCGTGCTGCGGCCGCTGAAGTTGCTCACCGGGCGGCCCGCCACGATGCTCACCGTCACGTCGTTGAGGTAGCGGAAGTTGTAACCGTAGGAAGGATTCGCCGCGTAGAGGTAGTCCTTGAACCCCGAGTTGGGGTCGAAGCGGCCCCGACCGGCCGCATCGCGCAGCAAGGGGTCATCGCCCTTGTCCTCCGGGCAAAGGAAGATCTGGCGGTTCTTGGTGTAGGGCAACATCAACAGCGGATAGTAGTAGAAGCCCTGCGCCGTCGGGTACGTCGTGTCCGCCGGGTTGAACCAGAACAGCTGCGGCAATTGGTCGTCATAATCGGCCACATAAAGCAGATTGGCGGTGCCAATTTGCTTCATGTTGTTCAGGCTCTGCGTTTTCTTGGCCGCCGACTTTGCCCTCGCAAACACCGGGAACAGGATCGAGGCGAGAATGGCAATGATGGCAATGACGACGAGTAACTCGATGAGAGTAAACGCGCGGCGCATGGAGAGATTCTGTGGATCCCGCCTCCCGGTCCTATTGTCCAGAATGATGATCTCGTTGTCGAAAATGACGATTCTTGCTCAATCATCAGAACGAGCTTGCCTGATTTGACGACGCTTGTCTGCCAGGACGATCAAAAGTTACATGCCCACGCCGGTGTAGACCCGGCGGCCGTAGTGCCACAGCAGGCGGTACCCCGCGTAGGCCACCACAATCCAGGCCAACTGCCCGCCCAGAGCCTGCAGCATCTGCGCCTCGGTCATGCGCCCCATGATCGCCCGGGTCGGCACGTCCAGTTGGTAGTAAAAGGGCGTCCAGGCGGCCAGTGTGCGCACCCACTCGGGCATCAGGTCCACCGGCACCAGTCGCCCGCTCAAGAAGAGCATAGGGAAGTAATACAGGTTGAAGATCGAGTCAATCTCGCCGGTGAACATGGCGATCAGCCCCAGCGCCGTCACCACCAGCACGCTCACCAGGTGCCCGCCCAGGATCAAAGCCCAAACCTGCCAGCCAAAGTAGAGTTGCGCCCCGCCCAGCCACTGCCAAAACATCACGACAAAGATCACCATCCAGGGCAAGAAGAGCGCCGAGCGGACCACGCGCCAGGCCAGGTTGCGGGCCAGGATGAACTGCAAGTAGGAAAACGGCCGGATGAGGTGCGACGTGAACACGCCCTCGCGGATCTCGTAACCGATCTCCCACATAAAGTGGCTGCTGATCAGCGTGGAGGCGAACAGCATCACGAGGTAGTAGAGCACGAAGTCGGGCGCCCCGTAGCCGGCAATCTCGCCGCCTCGGCTGGCCGCAATCCATACGAACGGCATGGTGACGGCCGTGCTGACGTCCGTGAGAATCCAGATAACCCCGGCCGCCTTGTAGGTGATGCCTTCCTGGATGTAAATGTTGAGGAAGGCCAGCCATTGGCGCACGATCAACGGCAGGGACATCACCTGTATCTTGACCACCACGGCAACGAATTGCAAGGTCCAATAGGCGGGGTTTGGCGTAACGAGGGAGGAATCCGCACGTCCGACCCAAGTAACATGATCGCGAGGACTGCCATTCGCCTGGATATGCCGCCCCGATCCGCGTCGTCAGAGCCGGAACAAATCCGACCTGTCGACGATGATATCGCCCTGGTTCTCCGCGCCAAGCGTGGGGATGAAGTGGCGATCGGGATGCTGTTTACCAAGCACCGCGATCTGGTTTACCGATTTGTCCTGAACATGGTTCGGAACCGGGACGAGGCTGAAGACATCACCCAAGAGGCGTTTGTCCGCGCGTTCCGCAATATCGACAAGTATCAGGACCGCGCCAAGTTCACCACCTGGCTGCTGCGGATTGCCACCAACCTCTGCACCGACCGCGCCCGCATGACGCAGCGTCGCACCGTGCTCGAACAAGAGCAGGTGGGAGAGGGTTTACGATGGATGACGGAAGGATCTACCGAAGATCCTAATGAGAACCTTTTACAGGATCATCGCCGAGAGATTCTTCGTCAAGCGTTGGAGAGTCTTTCCGAAGCCAATCGCGCCCTCATCATCATGCGAGACATCGAAGAAATGGAATACGCAGATATAGCGACCACGCTGGGATGCACCGTGGGCGGGGCCAAGCTGAGGGTGTTGCGGGCGCGCCGTGCGCTCCGAGATCGCATCCTGCCCCTGATGGAGGAAGACCAAGACTGATGGCACGTGGCGACGAACAACTGAACCGCATTTTTGAGCAGGGTCTTGCGGGATCCTCGGCGGAAGAGCGCCAACTAATGTCCATCCGCGAAGGATTGAAGTCCCTCAAGGCGGACGTGTCTTGTCCGGTGGAATTTGACGATGTGATGCGCCGCGTGCGCACCGAATCTGCGGCACTGCCCGCAGTGGCCAAGGGTGGCTTCCGGTTGCCCTGGATGTGGGGCGGCACGATGGCCGTGGCCGCAACAGTGGTGGCCTTCGCCGTCTTTATGTCGCGTCCGCAGACGGCGGTTTCGCCCACTCTGGCGGTAGATTCGCCCACCACGGCGCCTCTCTCGGCCCCGCTGGCGGCGCCCGATGCGGCACCCGAAACCGATAGTGCGGCCTCGGCCCTGGCCGACCAGCCCGTGGCCCTCGGTGCGACGGATCTGGATAGCGCTCCCGTGACCACGGACAATCCGGTGGCCGCGCTGAAGCGAGAAGTCGCCAACCCGCGCCGCAGCTCGGCTCGGCGAAGCCGGCCGGTCTCGCGCCCCGCGCCTGCACCCGTGACGCTCGCTCCGGCCAACATGCCGATGGCGCGCGCCAGTGGCTTGCCGGGCAATGCGGAATCGAGCGGCCTGGGTGGATCGGGTGGCGGGGCTCCCGCGATGGCCATGGCGGCGGCCGACCAAGTGGCCAAAGAAGAAAGCGTGCCGGTGGTTTTGATTTCTGAGCGTTCGGGGCCGGTGACGGGCCAAAACGCGGCCTTTGAAGTGGAAAGTGACGATGTGGTTTTTGGCGGTTAACTCGGCCTTTTTGACGACGGTGGCGCTGGCCACTCCGGCCGCGCCTATCGCGCCCCCCACGTCGACGTCGGCCAACGTGGCCTACACGCAGTTCGCCCGGGCGGTGGAGCAGAGCGGTCGCACGCGCGGCTTTGCCGTGCTCATCACCTCCGATGGACGCTGGCTAGCCCCCGATATTGACGCTGAAGGCCCGGCGCCTGTGCTTTTGCTCCGGGATGGTCGCCGTATGAGCACCCGTGTGCTGGCCAACGACGAGATCACGCGCCTCGCGCTCATTTTTGGCCCCACGGACGGGGCCACGGTCATCTCCGAAGCGGGAACCCTGCGCGACGGCCAAACTGTGTGGGCGATTAGCGCCCAGGATGTGCATCGCGGCATGGTGGTCGGCGAGGATAAGGTCGGGATCGACGAAGATACCCGTCGCTACCTTCCTTTGCGCGAGTACCGCTTTGAAAATCTCTCGCTCGTGGGGAGCATGCCGGTTCTTGACCAAGAAGGGCGCCTATGCGGCTTCCTTTCGGCCTCGCTGGCGATTGATTCTTCCACGGCCAATATGGTCCGCAGCGGTCAGTTTGGCCCCGGCGGGATCGCCGTGTCGTACTCCATCAATCCCACGGTGTTGCGCCGCGTGGTCACCGGTTTCCGCATGGCCGAGCCCCGCGTGGATCACCCGACCATTGGCGCGTTCTGGCGGAACTACCCCGCCGGTGAAGGGGCCTTGGTGACCCAAGTCTTGCCGGAATCTCCGGCCGCCCAGGCGGGCTTACAAGCTGGCTTTGTCATCCTCAGCATCGATGGCGAACCGGTGGATAACGCGGTCAAGCTGGCCACGATGCTTTTTAACCTCAGCGTGGGCGACACCGTCAACATGACGGTGCGCGACCTGGATCGTACGTTTACGATTCAGCTGAAGGTCGGGGCCAATGCCAAGCCCGAAGCGTCAGCTCAAGCTTCCGAGACCCATTAAACTCGTTGATTCCGAGTTCAAAGGCAAGGTGGACACGCTGCCCTTGCAGGGCTTCGTAGTCATCAGCTTCTCGGAACGTCTTGCCGACGAATAGTTTGCCATCCTTACGGAGTTCAATCGTCGCACCTGTGGGGGACTTTCCAAATCGGCGCACCCGCACGACTTCCACATCGCGCATCCCCAGCAGCGGGCGCGGGTTATCTTTGCCGTGGGGTTCCAGGAGTTCGAGGTCACGGACGAGATCAAAGGAGATGTCTCCCGCTTGAACCTCCAGGTCCACCACCGTCTTGGGGACGAGCATCTCCTCGGTGATGCGCTCCGCCCCGTAGGTGGCCACAAAGGCTTCTAGCTCCGCCACGCGCTCCGCTTCAAATGAGAAACCGGCGGCCTGCTCGTGTCCGCCGCCTTTGAGAATGATGGGGGCCAGATCGTCCACTAGCTGGCCAATGTCAAACCCCGGAATGCTGCGGCAGCTGGCCTTGCCCGTGCCGTCTTCGAGCAACGTAATGGCAATCGTCGGGCGGTAGAACGCCTCGCGCACCTTGCCCGCCACCAACCCAATGATGCCCTCGTGCCACTCGCGCCCCACCGCGACGATGATGGGAGGTAGCTCCGGGAGGCTCTTCACGGCCTCGATGGCTTGCTCCACCATCTCATCCTGCATGGACTTGCGGATGGTGTTTGCCTCGTCCAGGTGGGCGGCGAGGTTGAACGCCTCTTGGTCGCAATTCGTCACCAGCAGGTCCAGCGAAGGGCGCGGGTCCTCAATCCGGCCGGTCGCGTTCAGGCGCGGTCCAATCTGGAAGCCAATCGTGCTCGTGGTGATGGGCGGCTTGATGTTGGCGCGCTCATAAAGATGCTTCAGGCCCACCCGCTTGGTGTTCGAGAGCCGAGGCAAGCCGAGCGCCACGATGGTGCGGTTCTCGCCGGTGAGGGGCATCATGTCGGCCACGGTGCCAATGGCGGCCAGGTCCACCACCGATCGCATCGCCGTCACGGGGTCCACGCCAAAGCGCGGCGCTAACCCCACGATGAACTTGAATGCCACGCCCGCGCCGCAGAGTTCGGCGTAAGGGTACTGCGAATCCGCCCGGTGCGGGTTGATCACCGCCGGCACGCTGGGTAGCTCTTCCGGCACGGCGTGGTGGTCGGTCACCACCACTTGCATGCCCAGTTCCATGGCGCGGGAGAGTTGCTCGTGCGCCTTCACCCCGCAGTCGCAGGTGATCAGCACCTTGGTGCCGATCTTGTGGGCAGCTTCGATGGCCAGCGGGTGGATGCCGTAGCCTTCCAGCGCCCGATTGGGCACGTGGGGCACGATCTTCGAGTTCGAGGAAATCCGCTTGGCGTAGCCTCGCAGCCCCTTCAGCAAGATCGCCGCGCTCGTCACCCCGTCGGCGTCGTAGTCGCCGTGGATGTAAATCGTGTCGTGGTTGCGTAGCGCCGCCTCCACGATGTCGGCCCCGGCGGCAAAATCGGGCAACAACTCGGGGTCGTGCAGGTGCGCTTCGTCGGGGTAAAGAAAGGCCCGGGTGCGCTCCAGGTCTTGGTACTGGTTCTGCACCAGCCAGGCCGCCACAACGGGAGAAACCCCGAAGGCCGCGACAATTCTTGCCTCAGCCCCGGGGTCTCGAACCGGCCATCGCCAGATCAGTTCGGGCACGATGGATTACTGCTTTTCGACGCCGGTGAAATCGAGCTCCACGGGCGTATCACGGCCAAAGATGTTGATCATGACCTTGAGCTTCTCGCGTTCCGCATTTACTTCCTCAATTTTGCCGGTGTAGTCCACAAACGGACCTTCCACCACGCGCACAATCTCGCCCTTGTTGAAGGCGATCTTGGGCACTTCCTGGCTGACTTCCAGGTTCTTCATGATGCGCTTGACTTCGAAATCTTCCAGCGGCACGGGCTTGCCTCCGCTTTGCAAGAATCCGGTCACGCCCGAAGTGCTCTTGATGAGCTTGAAAACGTCGTCCGTGAGGTCCATCCGGACGAGGATATAGCCCGGGAACAGCTTCTTTTGGATGACCGTTCGCTTGCCGTTGCGGTGGCTGAGTTCCGGCTCCGTCGGGATCAGAATCTCAACGATAAACGTGTTCCACAGGCCCAAGGCATCGCCCCGGCGCATGATGAGCTCGGACACCTTCTTCTCGTGCATCGAGAGGGTGTGCACGGCGTACCAGCGGAGCGCCATAGATTAGGCCCCACCCCCAATGAGGATGCTGAGCACGATGCGGAACGCCTCGGAAAGCAAGAACAGCGTCACGGCCAGAATGGCGCACACGGCCAGCACGGTGCCGGTCATGCGCATGGTTTCCTTTTGGGTCGGCCAGGTCACGTGCTTCATTTCGCGCATGACGTCTTGGAAAAACCCACTGATTCCGCGTGACTTTCGAATCCCATCAAGTGGACTTCCCGCACTCGCGGGCGTCTTCTTATCCGTACTCATTTTCTTTCCGAGAGGTATTCACCCTGGCGGGCTTGCCTCAAAAGGGGGGAATTGAGCCAATTTACCCCCTCTGCCTGGGCAAAAGAGGGCACTTGGCTAGGTGAACGAGAAATCAGCGAGAAATCGCCGTGATTTGGTAGGTAATCGGTCCAACCGGAGCTTCGTAAGTGATGCTCTCGCCCGGCTTAGCGCCCATCAGCGCGGCGCCCAGGGGCGACTCCTCACTGATCTGATCCTCGTCGGGGTTGGCCTCGATGGAGGCGACCATGCGAAGCGTGAACTCGATGCCGCGCTCGTCGTCCTTCACCGTCACGCGCGAACCGAGACCCACAAACTCCGTCGGAATCGTGGACTCGTCCAGGAGCTCGGCATTCGAGAAAATCGTCTTGAGCTCGGCAATGCGGTTCTCCACAATCGCCTGCTCTTGCTTCACTTCGTCCAGCTCGTTGTTGTCTTCGCTGAACTCGCCGTGATCCTTGCTGTCGCGGATACGCTGCGCAATCTCGTCTCGCTTGACCTTCGTCAAGTACTCCAACTCAGACTTGAGTCGGGTGTGCCCCTCCGGCGTCAGTTGTACAGGGGATGCCTGTCCTAATTCTAGTTCGTCCATAGCTTTCCTGAATCTGTGAGACCCGGCATTATAGCCCGAAGGTGCCCGCTTGATGTCTAGGATTCTCAACGAATGTCGAGAGAAAAAGGTTTCGTGGTCACGGCCGTTCCCGCCAAGTGGCGACCGGGGCTGCGGAATTCACCTTGGTATCCTAGTCACTATCACCGTGAGATCTGCTGCCTGTTCTCGTTACGCCTGGTTGCTATGCGCTTGCCTCAGTGCAGGCTCAGCCTTGGCCCAAACGAGCGAGCCGCTCGCGAATGCGCTGGAAGAACGCCGCCCCGCCATGTCGATCCTGGTGCGCAAGCACCAAATGGGCGCCGACATGGTGCAGGTGACGATGCTGAAAGGGGATTACCCCACCGAGCTTCTGCGCCAGCAGATTGAGCTGATGCCCACATACGGCACCACGCCGCCGCGCGGGCTAGAGATCTTTGGCGGTGCCCCGGCCAAGACGCTGCGCCAGGCGATGTTTGCGGTAGATGGCCTGCTGAAGCCCGAAACGGGCGAAATCAACTTCGAGGCCATCGTTAAGCCGTTCCTGGGCGCGCCCGAGCCGTTCGTGGTGGACACGATGATTGTGGTGGTGGAAGGTATGCCCGCCGTGCCCAACACCACGCTGGTGGAGCACGCCACCGATACGGTTCTCCTCAAGGGCGTGCCGCTGGGCAATGATTCGATTGAGTACCGCATTTCCGTGGCCAGTCAAGACCCGGAGAAGGTGAAGATCCCCACGAAGTACCAACCTGTCGGCAAGCCGGAAACGCCAACCAAGGGGAGTTCAGGCAACAACCGACAAATGATTCTCATCGGCATTGGCGTCGCGGGCGTCATTGCGGCGGGGGCGTTGGTATACTCCCTCACACGGCGGCGATAACGACGCGCAAGGGACATTCTCTTCGGGTCGCGATCGCCGTTGGGTTGCCAAAGCCAACGGATTAGCGGAATGTCCAAACTCAATTTCACGATTTACGACCTCGTCGAAAAGGGCTACGAGCTCGGTGCCTCTGACATCATGCTCAAGGCCAACCAAGTGCCTTACATGAAGCAGTACAGCTCCATGAACCCCCTGCCCGGGGAGTGGGCCAAGCTGACCGGCGACGATGTGATGGAGCTCCTCAAGCCCGTCATGCTGGACAAGCAGGTGCGCAAGTTCGACGAAACCAACGAAATGGACCTCGCCTTTGTGGTGGAAGGGAAGTGCCGCGTTCGTACGAACATCTACCGCCAACGCACTCACGCCGCTGCCGTTCTTCGTATCATTCCGCTGCGCATCCGCCAACTGGAAGAGCTCGGGATGCCGGCCTCGCTCTCCGAAGTTACCAAGCACCGCCAAGGTCTGGTGCTGGTCACCGGTCCGACGGGTTCCGGGAAGACGACGACCCTAGCCGCCCTGCTGGACATCATCAACCGCGAGCGCAACGTCCACATCGTCACCATCGAAGACCCGCTGGAAATCGAGCACCCCGACCACCAGAGCTACGTGAGCCAACGCGAAGTCGGGATTGACACCGACGACTTCATCCCGGCCCTCCGCGCCGTGGTTCGTGAAGCGCCCGACGTCATCCTCATCGGTGAAATGCGCGACATCACCACGATGCACACCGCGCTCACCGCCGGGGAAACTGGCCACTTGGTGTTCTCCACGGTTCACACCTCCAGCGCCTACGAAACGCTCGACCGTATCATCAACATGTTCCCGCCGCACGAAAAGGGCTTCCTTTGCCAGCGGCTTGCCAACTCGCTCCGCGCCATCATCGCCCAAAAGCTGGTGCCGCGGGCCGACGGCCAGGGCCGAGTCGTGGTGCCGGAAATCCTGATCTGTACGCCCACTGTCAGCAAGGCCATTGAAGACGGCCACTTTGGTGACCTGTACCACCTGATGAACGAGGGCGGTTATTGGGGCATGCAGACGATGAACCAGGGTCTGGTGCGCTATGTGAAGGCGGGCATCGTGGACGAACCCACCGCCATCCAATACGCAGGTATTGTTTCGGAATTGAAGCAGATGCTTCGCCGGTAGGTCGTTTATGTCAGCCGCTTATGATCGCTTAAAGTCGCTCCTGGAGCACGTGGTGGAGGTCGACGCGAGCGACCTCCATATCAAAGTCAACAACCCGCCGATCCTACGGGTGCGCGGCGATCTCAAGCGGCTGGACATGCCGGCCCTCAGCGAAAGCGAGGTCGAGGCCATGTTCGATGCGGTGCTCAACGACGAGCGCCGCGAGCGGCTCAACAACTTCAAGGAATGCGACCTTTCGTTTGCCGTGCCAGGCTTGGCGCGGTTCCGAGTGAACCTGTTTTGGCAGCAAGGGCGCAAGGGCGGCGTGTTCCGCTTGATCCCCTATCGCATCAAGTCGATTGACGAAATCGGGCTCCCCGAAGTGACCAAGAAGCTGGCCCTGCTCCCGCGCGGCCTCATCCTTGTCACGGGGCCGACCGGTAGCGGGAAATCCACTTCTCTCGCGGCGATGATCAATCACATCAACGAGCACTCCACTCGCCACGTGATTACGATCGAAGACCCCATCGAGTACGTCCACCAAGACCGCAAGTGCATCGTCAATCAGCGCGAACTGGGCACGGACACCTCGAGCTTTGCCGAGGCCCTGCGCCACATCATGCGACAGAACCCGGACGTGATTCTGGTCGGCGAAATGCGCGACCTGGAAACCATCCAACTCGCCATCACGGCGGCGGAAACCGGGCACTTGGTGTTTAGCACGCTCCACACCGTGGACGCCGCGCAAACCATCGACCGCGTAGTGGACGTTTTCGATCCCGAGCAACAGGAGCAGATCCGTACTCAGCTCGCGGTCACCTTGCAGGCGGTGGTTTCGCAATCACTGCTTCCGCGCTGTGATACCGAGGGGCGCATCGCCGCCTTTGAGGTCATGGTCGTCACCCCGTCCATCCGCACGATGGTCCGCGACGGCAAGACGCACCAACTGGTTTCGGACATTCAGACCGGGGGCGAGCACGGGATGCAAACCCTCGATAACCACTTGCTCAAGCTGGTGGAAGAGAAGAAAGTGGACTACGAAGTGGCACTCTCCAAGAGCACCAACGTTCTCGAATTTGAGCGCCGAGCCCTCGCGCGCGGCCTGGCCCCGGGAGCGTCGAGCAATGCCTGACGTCTTGGGCCTCCTCACCCGGTGCGTCGAGCAAGACGGATCGGACCTCCACTTCAAGACCGACACGGGCAGCGTTTACCTGCGTAAGCACGGCGAACTGATTCACTGGGAAGATGTGCCGAAGTACGGAGCGGATGAGTTCATGGCGAACTTCACCAAGCACCTCCGGCCGGAGCAAGTGGAGAAGTTCAACAAGACTCAGGAACTGGACTTCTCGCTGGAAATCCCGAAGGTGGCCCGTTTCCGTGGCAACCTGTATTGGCAGCGCGGCTTCCCGCAGGCCGTCTTCCGCGTTATCCCGTTCCATATCCAGAACATGGATGAACTGAACCTGCCGCAAGCCTGCTACGACTTCATTGAGCGTCCGCGCGGCCTGGTGCTGGTCACCGGTCCGGCCGGGTCAGGGAAGTCCACCACGCTCGCGGCGATGATCGATAAGATCAACCGCACCCAGCCCGTTCACATCATGACGGTGGAAGACCCCACCGAGTTTGTGCACGACGACCACATGGCGCTCATCAACCAGCGCGAATTGGATGTGGACACCCACAGCTTTGCCAACGCGCTCAAGTACGTGCTGCGCCAAGACCCGGACGTGATCCTGGTCGGGGAAATGCGCGACTTGGAGACCATCCACCTTGCCATCACGGCGGCGGAAACCGGGCACCTTGTGTTCGCTACCCTGCACACCGTGGACGCGGTGCAGACCGTGGACCGCATCGTGGACGTGTTCCCCATGCACCAGCAGCAGCAGATCCGCATGCAGCTCTCGGTGAACCTGCTGGGCGTGATTTCGCAGACGCTGATCAAGCGCAAAGATGGACGGGGCCGCATCGCCGCGTTCGAGGTGCTGAACGCCTCCAGCGCCGTACGCAACCTTATCCGCGAGAACAAGACGTACCAAATCAACTCCATCATCCAGACCGGCGCCAAGCAGAAGATGCAGACTCTGGACCAGAGCCTGGCCAAGCTGGTCGAGGCGGGGTTGGTGGACCAGATGGAAGCCCTGTTCCGCGCCAAGGACCGCGGCGAACTCGGTCGCTTGCTCCAGCTGACCAATGTGGCCGGTGCCACCCAGGCCGGGGCACCCTCTTCGGCTCCCCCGACGGCCCCGCCGACTTCGGCTCCGCCCGTGGCCCCGCCCGGCACGACCGATAGCCCTTCCGCGCCCCCGTCCACCAGCCCTCGCGGCGGTTGGCGGCCTGGCGGCGGCAGCTAACGCATGACCCAGCCTCCGGACGACCTCTTCAAAGAGAACGAACGCACCGCTCCTCAAGCCGAGGGGCGGTGTCACTTTGCGTTAGGGGATTTGCCCTTGAAGTGCGGGGTCACGTTGCCGCAGGTGCAGGTGGCCTACGAAACTTGGGGCACTTACAACGGGGACAACGCGATTGTGGTGTGCCATGCCCTTAGCGGTGATAGCCACTGCATCGGCTGGTGGGAAGCCCTGATCGGCCCCGGCAAGGCGATTGATACCGACCGGTACTACGTCATCGGCACCAACGCGCTGGGCGGCTGCCAAGGCACCACCGGTCCGTGGCAAGCCCACCCGGAGGACGCTCGGCGCTACGGCTCGCGGTTCCCGGAGATCACGGTGGAAGACATGGTGGCGGCGCAGGCGTGCTTGTGCGACCATTTGGGGGTTGATAAACTCGCGGTGGTCATTGGGGGCAGCATGGGCGGCATGCAGGCCCTGGAATGGGCACGCCAGTTCCCGCAGCGGGTGAAGCGAGTGTGGATGACGGCGAGCTGCGCCGCCCATAACGCCCTGCAGATCGGATTCAACGAAACCGCCCGCCAGGCCATAACGCAAGACCCCGCCTGGAACGGGGGCGACTACGACGAAAACCAACCCCCAGCCGCCGGCCTGGCTGTGGCCCGGATGGTGGGGCACCTGAGCTACCTGAGCGAAGCGGCGTTCGAGCGCAAATTCGCCCGCGAAAAGAGGGAAGACGGGGTGTTCCAGGTGGCCAGCTACCTGCAGTACCAGGGGCATAAGTTCATCCACCGCTTCGATCCGGCCTCGCTGGTGGTGCTGAGCCAGGCGATCGACCAGTACGACGGTCGGGACGTGAGCATGGTGCAGGCCGAAGTGCTACTGACGAGCTTCACCAGCGATTGGCTGTACCCCAGCCACCAAAGCGTGGCCCTGGCCGCCGCCCTGCGCGAAGCCGGTGCCTACGCCGAATGGCACGAGATTGACCTGCCGCACGGGCACGATTCCTTCTTGCTGGATGGGGTCCACCAGACCGAAATCGTGCGGGAGTTCTTGGCGAGGGACCCAAGGGAGTCCTGAAACCTTGCGACTGCGAAGCCGCAAGTGCTAATCTTTCATTCCCACGCGGGTGTAGCTCAGTTGGTTAGAGCGCCGGCCTGTCACGCCGGAGGTCGCGGGTTCGAGCCCCGTCATCCGCGCCAGTGTGCCGCGGTAGCTCAGTTGGTAGAGCAAAGCACTGAAAATGCTTGGGTCGCCGGTTCGAGTCCGGCTTGCGGCACCACTCTTTTTCCTCCTCGCTTTCGGGCGGGGTTTCTTGTTATTGCGACCTCGTTTTGTGGGCAACTTTGCGATAACCGTGGTCGCAAATCACATAACCCTGGGATGAAGTTATCTCTCCGCAAAGGCGGAAGGAAAGGGCAGGCGTAATGACGCCGCAGGCCGGAGAAAACCGGAAAAAGGGGATTGGTAGCGAAGGCCGGACTCGAACCGGCGACCTAACGGGTATGAACCGTTTGCTCTAACCAACTGAGCTACTTCGCCACGCGCACTCCATTATGACTCGCCCCGCCACCGCGCGGCGGGCCTTCTTCTGCTGAAGATTCCCGGCGAGTTCACTCGTCTATACCCTCGGCACATGGTCACGGCACTCGTGTTTCTCCTGGCGCAGCGCGCGCCCACCGATATCCTGGATGGTTTTGCCCAGTCCCGGGATGTGCGTTCGCTCTCGCAAATGGCGCCGGACCTGGAAACCGGGCACTTCCGCTACATCGAGAAGACCGGCGCGTTCTCGGGCGGCCGGTTCGGGTGGCGGGTGCTCCCGCTCCAAGACCTGGCCCAGCCGAACGTGCTGTACGCCGTGTTCAGCACGCCCCTTACCATCCAGGATTACGGCGAGCAGGTGTACCGCCTGGATGACGGCCTGCTGGCCGAGCACTTCCCGGAGGAAACCAACTTTGGCGTGCTGCCCAAGCACTACGAACTGAACCTCCGCGTGGAACCCGAGCGATCCCGCGTGGTGGTGGACTGCAAGATTGACCTCGTCACCTCCGGCGAACGCAAGCCCTCGTTTTTCATCCGTCTCTCCCCGCACTACAAGGTCACGGCCCTGAAATCGGCGAGCGGGGAAGCCATCCCGTTCACCCAGGCCGGCGGTGTGGTGTGTGCCCCCACCCCGGTGGGCAGCACCACCTGGACGATCAGCTACGAGGGCCTGCCCGATCTCCCGCGCTTTGCCGGCACGGTGACGAAGAAGGAGGCCATGCTGACGGACGACTACTTCTGGCCGTCCATTGGCCGCTACCCGGCCACCACGACCATGCACGCCGACATCCCGGCGAACTGGGAGGTCATCAGCAACGGCACTCGCACCGCCCAGACCACGGAGGGCGACCGCAAGAAGGCCACCTTCGCCAACAACCTCGCGATCAGCTACCTCAGCTTCTCGGCGGGCGAGTTCTCCATCACGCGCGAGGCTCCGGTGGCGGGGCAGATCATCCACGCCGTGATGGCCAACAACATGAGCGAGGAAGAGCGGAAGCTGCAGATGGAAATGCAGAAGCCGGTCATCGACTTCTATGGCAAAACTTTCGGGCCGTGGCCGTACAAAGGGTGGGTGACGCTCAGCAGCGAGAGCTACGGCGGAGCGGCGCTAGAGGGCTACTCCTACGCCACCTACGCCCCCAACTGGCTGCCCGATAGCGACGCGCACGAGCCCTCGCACACCTACTTTGGCGGGGTGATCTCCAACACCTACCTGCGGTCGTTCTGGAACGAGAGCTTCGCTTCTTTCTGCGAAGGGTTCTATGAGCGCGAAGTCGAGATCGGCAACCGCGAGGAGCGGCGGCTGGCGTTCGTCAGCAATCCGTTCCCCTCGCCCACCTGGAACAACGGCATCATCGTCGAATCCGGCGTGATGACAGGTGACCTCTCCGCTGACCTCGGCTACGGCAAGGGCGCGGTGGTGCTGCAAATGCTGGAGCACGAAATGGGCACCGAAGCCTTCGTGGCCAGCGTGCGGCGCTGGCTGAGCGAACACCCCAAGGGCACCCCGGGTGAGTGGGAAGACTACTTTGCCGTCCTCGGGCCGGAATACGAGACGTTCATCGATCAGTGGTTCCGCCGCCCGGGCTGGGCGCGGTTCCGCATCGGCAATGTGCGCTACGAAGACGGACATCTCAAGGGCGACGTGACCTTCACGGGCACCCCGTACCGCATCGTGAGTGATCTCTTGGTCGAAACGCCGGGTGGGTCTCGAAACCTCGTCCGAGTCACGCTCAACCCGACCGGAAAGGAAGCCACCAGCGAATGGTCGGTGGCCTTGCCGGAAGAGCCCGTGCGCGGCGCCTTCGACCCCTACGAGCGGATCATGATGATGCGCAGTGCCACCGGCCCGGCGCAACTCTCGCGCGAACTCGGTCGCCTACAGGCCTTAGTCCACCCGGATGCCCAGGCGTGGGCGAACTCGGCCGACCTGGGGCGCACCACGGTCACCCCGGACTTCCCGGCGAACCCCGCCAACCGCGTGCTGGTGGGCCACCCCGATCAGTGGCCGCAGATGCTGCCCCTACTGGAGCAAGCGGGCATGACGGTGAACGGCAACGAGCTCACCTACGATGGCACGACGATTGACCTGACCAAGGGCGGGGCGGCGGCCATTGTGGCGGCCCCGGATGGCCAGCCCATCGTGCTCCTGCTCGGCCAAACCCGGCGCCCCATGAAGACCGGCAAGGCCCGCATTGCGCTGTGCAATGAATACGGGTTTTTCTTGCGGGGGCTCACCGAACCCCGGATGGAAGGCGAACTCGCCTTCCGCCTCTAATCCGGGTTAGTCCAGCGACACACCCAGGGCCTCGACAATGCGTTCGAGGTCCTGGTCGCTGTAGAACTCAATGCGAATGTGGCCGCCCTTCTTGCTCTTGTTCAGCTCGACGCGGGCGCCAAGTCGCTCGGAAATCCCCTGCTGAATGGGTAGCCAGTTCGGGTCCAGCACGGTGGCGGTGGACTTTTTCTTGGGCTTGCTGGCGGCGTTCTGGCTGGCCAGTTCTTCGGCCCGGCGCACGCTGAGGTCCTCGCGCAAGATACGCGAGAGCAACGTGAGCTGCGAGGTCTCGCCTTCCAGCATCAAAATGGCGCGGGCGTGGCCTTCGGTGATCGCCCCTTTCTCCAGGGCTTCCAGGGCCAGTTTGGGCAGGCGCAGCACGCGCAGGGTGTTGGCCACGGCAGCGCGAGATTTGCCCACGCGTTCGGCGATCTGCTCTTGGGTCAGGCCGAAGTCTTGCGCAAGCTGCTGAAAGGCGCGGGCGCATTCCACCGCCCCAATGTCTTCGCGCTGGACATTCTCAATCAGCGCCCATTCAAGGCTCTGCTGGGCGTCGCTGCGGCGCACCATCACGGGCACTTGGGTCAGTCCCGCACGCTGGGCGGCACGCCATCGGCGCTCTCCGGCGATGATTTCGTACTTGCCCTCACCCACCAAGCGGGCCAGGATCGGCTGAAGAACCCCGTGTTCACGGATAGAACGGGTGAGGTCTACCAGGCTTTCTTCGTCAAAGTGCGAGCGCGGCTGGCGCGGGTTGGGGTGCAGGCTCGCCACCGGCAGCAACGACGGGGAAGTGCTGGCCGGGGCCGGAGTGGCCTCAGGGGCCGTCACTTTGGCCACCTTGGTCTCCTTCGCCTCCTTCGCCTTGCTCTTCTTTGTCGAGGGGGTTGAAGGCTTCGGTGCCGGTTCCGGGCCCGCATCGCCTCTCAATTGGGACAGTCCTCGACCTAATCCACGCCGCATTCTCTGATTATGGTGCCTTCCGTTCGCTACAATGGGGGCGTGACCACCGAGGAACTCGCCGGCCCCTTTACACTCCGGATCGCTGTGCGCGCCTCGGTGGACCAAGTCCGCCAGGCCTGGACGACCCCCGCCGGGCTCGAAGCCTTCTTCATCCGCCAAGCCGAAGGGGCGAGTGGCGACAGCTACCAAGCCGGCGACCAGTATCGCTGGGAGTGGGCGCCGGGCATCGAGGACACCGGCACCGTGCACCGCTGTGATGAATCTGCCTTCGAATTTGGCTGGTACGAAGACGAAGGCCAAGTTACGGTGCTGTGGGAAGAGGACGGCGACGAGACCATGGTCACACTTACCGAGATCATGAGCCGCCCCACCAACGCGGAGGTGCGCGCTTCCCGGCAGTTCGGTTGCGCCATGGGATGGACGTTCTTTTTGGCCAACCTCAAAGCCTGGCTCGAGCACGGCATTGACCTGCGCGAAACCAACCCAAATCGAACGGAGGTCGTCAACTTCTGAGCCGCCTCCGCCCGCACAACGAGCCGGTGATCTCCGACACCCAGCGGTTGCTGGTGGTCGGGGGCGGCGGGATGCTAGGACACGATGTGGTCCGCGCCGCTGAGGCCCTGGGCTACGAAGTCCTCACCCCGGGCCGCGTAGACCTGGACTTACGCGACGCCGCCGCGATGGACAAGCTCCGCCGCATGGGGCCGCTCTGGGTGAACGGCGTTATCAACTGTGCCGCCTACACCGCCGTAGACCGCGCCCAGGATGAGCCGATGGAGGCCTTTGCCATCAACGCCAAGGGAGCCGGCAGCCTGGCCGCCGTGTGCGCCGAGAATGTCTGGCCATTCATCCACGTTTCTACGGATTTCGTCTTTGACGGCAAGAAGACCACGCCCTACACCGAAGACGACCCGACGAACCCCTTGGGGGTCTATGGCAAAACCAAGCGCGCCGGCGAAGAACTGGTGATGCAGATGAACCCGCAGGCGTACATCGCCCGGACGAGTTGGCTGTTCGGCGTGGATGGGCGGTGCTTCCCGCGCACGATGATCGACGCGTGGCGAGCAGGGAAGACCCTGCGCGTGGTGGCCGACCAAGTGGGCACCCCCACCTATACCGGCGACCTGGCGCCCTTGCTGTTGCAGCTTCTCAATCTCCGCCCGGCCCCCGGCATCTACCACACCGCGGGCCCGGACGTGATGAGCTGGCACCAGTTTGCGGAACTCATCTTGGGCGTGTGGCAAAGCGTGACGGACGAACCCGGAGAGATCAACGTCGCCCCCATCGCGACCTCCGATTGGCCGACCCCGGCCGCACGGCCTGCCTACAGCGCCCTCTCGACTGCGAAAATAGAGAGCCTCGGTCTCGCCCCCATGAGAGCGATGACCGAGGCCTTAACGGATTACTGCCGGGCTTACTCGGCAGCCTTGGGCTGACGAACCACCGGAGCGGTGGCCTTGGCGGCCCAATCCTTGGCAAACTTGGCCGGATCCTTTCGGAGCGGCTCATTGCAACCGGCGCAGCACGTGTAGTAGCGCACGCCTTGGAAGTCCACATAAGCCGAAGCTTCGCCATAGGAAGCCACCTTCTCACCCATCACCGGGCAGGTCATCACTTCCTTTTCCGGCATGGTCGCGAACTTGGCCGGGTTGGCCTTGAAGGTGTTGTAGTTTTCTTCCTTGGTGAACGAGTAGTTGATGCCCTTGTACGCCATGTGGAACTTGGCGCGGCGCATGTTCAGCAGGTCGCCCGTCACCGGGTCGAACAGGAACTGACCCGCCAGTTGGCCGGCTTCCGCGCGTTCCTTGATGTACTTCATCGGCTCGCGACCGAACTTCGGTTCGCAGCCCGGGCAGCAGAACATGACCTTGATACCGTTCCACTCGACGGCCTTGGCGTCGGCGGGGAGCGCGTCGCTCGGCATCACGGGACAAACAAACTTCGGCACCTCTTGGGGAGCCAACATGGCGGCGGCAATTAAGCTAACAAGCATTTCGAACCTCGATTCATTATAGACTAACGCGCGAGCCATGGCTTTGACTCCCCCGGTCCCTCCGAAGGCCCAGCATCCCACCCGCCACCGGGCTTGGACGCTCTACCAGCTCTACTGCGTCGTGGCGTTTTTGCTTCACTTAGCGATGGCTTGGGGTTTCTGGCGAATCATTCAGGACCCGTACCCGGTCGGCCTAACCCTCTCGCCGAATGACATTGAGATCGCTCAGTACGCCGCCGAGACCCTGCGCAAAGGGTGCGTCGTGCTGCTGGGTTCGAGCCTGTTCTTCGGGGTAGGTTCGCTGGCCATCCTGCGATTTCGCGACACCAAGGAGGCTTGGATCACTCACCTCATCAACTTGGCTTTGGGGGCGCTGACGTGCGTGTTGTTGCCGCTTGCCGTGCCTGTGGGCATGATGATGCGCGAGGACTTCAAGGAGTGGTTCATCCGCGCGCCCGCCGCGCCACCCAGCCCTTAGTAGAGTTCGCTGTGGTAGGTGAGGCCCGTGGGCATCAGGGATTCCAGCGTGTCCAGTGTGGCCGCGTCGGCTGTCACCAATCCCATACGGTGCATCTGCCGCCAGCCAGGGTGACCGAAGAACGCCCCGCTGAACGTAGTGATGTCCACCTCCACCAGCGGCAAGTCATTGCCCGAATCAGGCACGCACGTTGTCCCGTCCGGACCAAATTCAACCCGCCACGGCCCTTCGTTTTCCGGCACGATGGGGTCAGCCACTCGAAGCCGAAAGGCGCCTGACAAGGCCGGCTTCAGGCAAGCGAGCGCTCCCGGCACGTCGTAAACCCGCACCATCGCTTCGCGATCCACGCTAACGTCCACTTGGCCATCGTGGAATCGACTCATGAAGGGGCAATCCTCGGGTTCACACCACTTCACCGAAGACTGGTTGATCGCCAAGGACCGGATGAACGCCAAGCCGCTTTCGTAGCCCGCCCGTGAGGACCACGCAAATTCGTTGACCTCTAAAACTTCGTAAAAACCCTTCACCCGGGCGTAGACGTAGGCTTCCGCGGGGGCGCCCAGCACAAACAGTTGCGAATCCTGGCTCGCCAGCATCCGTGCCCAGCGATCTGGGTGCCGGTCCACGGAAAGGGCATACGGGGCCACAAACGCGGCGTGGCAAGCGGCCAATCCGTCGATATCTGCCGCCGTGGCCACCCGGGCGTCAAGCGTTTGCGCGAGCGAAGGCATCCGGTCAACTGGCACATGCAACTCCATCCGATGCGCCGCCCCGCTGGCGTAGCCCTGCTTGCGATAAAACTTGTCCCTAAAGGCGTAGAGGGCGCCCGCCACCATGCCCTGCGCGCGCTCGGCTCGGATCACTTCAGCCATCAGGCGCTGGCCGTAGCCGCCGTTGCGATGGGTCGGAGCTATGCCCACAGTGGCTACCCCTGCCAGAGGCACAAACCCATGGGCGTGGCGGGCTCGGAGAGTCAAGCAGTTGGTGACGCCTACGGGTTGGTCATCCACCCGCGCGAGGTAGCGGCGGCCCCCGCCGATGATGTCGGCCAGGTGGTCGGATTCCTGGGGCGGTCGCCCGTCATAAACCCACGAGCGAACCCACAGGAAGTCGCTCTCGTCGCCGGGGCCACATTCCTGGAATCGCCAATTCATGCGAGGAGTTTAGACCGGGAGGTTCCGGGTTTCTTTATCCACGCCCAGCACAAAGCAGCTGTGAATCTTGCCAATGCCTTGCACCTGGCTGAGGTGCTGGTCAATGAAGTCGCGATACGCGTTCATATCGGGCACCACAATCTTGAGCAAGAAATCGTGCTCACCGCTGATGTGCAGGCACTCTTGGACTTGTTCAATGCTGGTCACGGCTTCGCGGAACCGCGAGATCGCTTGATCTTGGTGGAGCGACAGACTGACCAAGGCAATGACCAGCAAGCCGTAGCCCATTTCCTCGCGATTCAGCTGACAATGGAATCCATCAATCAGTCCGCTTTCCTCTAACTTGCGGATGCGCTGCAGGGTGGAAGGGGCCGACAACCCAATGCGGCGCGCCAACTCGGCATTCGAAATCCGTCCGTCTTCCTGGAGATCGCGCAGAATTTGGCGATCTTTCTCGTCCAAGGCGACGCGGGGCTCTCCCCACTTAGGTCCTTTCGTCTGAACAACCGGTTGCATATGACTCTCGCCTGCTATCGTAGCACTTAGGCAGTTATGGCAAGTACGCTACCCCCTACCCATTTGCCCACATGGGATTTACAGTTTTTTTATTCAAGCTTTGATTCAGCCGAGCATCTGGCCGCGCGCCAAGACCTGGAAGCCCAGCTGAGCGCTCTAGAAGCCCAACTGGACCAAGATGGCATTGACGGCGGCGACGCGCTGCCGGCCGATGCCACGCAGGCTCAACGTGCCCGTTCGCTGGTCGATCGCTTGAACCACTTGATGACGAGCATGACGCCCATGCGCGCCTACGCCTATGGCCGCTTGACCACGGACGCCGGCGACGAAGAGGCTCAGGCCGCCATCGGCTACCTCACCAAGCAGGGCATCCGGGCCAGCAAGATCGAAACCCGATTCACGGCCTGGCTGGGCCGCTTTGATGTGGCGCAGCTCGTGGCCCACGACGCCGTGCTGCAAGATCACGCCTTTGCCCTGCACAAGCGGGCCACCGAGGCCAAGCACCAGATGACGATGGCCGAAGAAGCCCTGGCCGCCGACATGGGCGAAACCGGCGGTAGCGCCTGGTCTCGTCTTTACGGCAACTTCAGCAGCCAGATCGAAGTCTTGGTCAACGGCGAATCGATGCCGATGAGCGCAGTGCGCAATCTGGCTTACGATTCCGACCCGAACGTGCGCAAGGCGGGCTACGAAGCCGAATTGGCCGCGTGGTCGCGCAACGAGATCCCCATCGCCGCCGCCATCAATGCCATCAAGGGCGAGACCCTGCTCCTGGCCAAGCGGCGAGGCTGGGGGCACCCGCTGGATTACGTCCTGTTTGACAACCACATGGACCGGGCGAGCCTGGACGCCATGATGAGCGCGGCCCAGAAGTCGTTCCCGGATTGGCGCCGCTACCTTCGCGCCAAGGCCAAGGCCCTGGGCCACGAAGGCGGCCTGCCGTGGTACGACATGTTCGCCCCGCTGGGTGAAGAACGATCGTACGAATACGCCGAAGCCGAACACTTTGTGGAGGACATGTTCCGCCGCTACAGCGACAAGATGGGCGACCTCGCCCGCACCTCGTATGATGAGCGGTGGACGGACGCGGGGCCGAAGCGCGGCAAGCGGGACGGCGCGTTCTGCATGAGCGCCGGACAAGGCAAGAGCCGCATCCTCATGAACTTCAAGCCCGCGTTTGGCAGTGTGGCCACCCTGGCCCACGAGCTCGGGCACGCCTATCACAACCAGTGCCTCGCCATTCGCCAGCCGCTCCAACGCGACACGCCGTTGCCCTTGGCCGAAACCGCCAGCATCTTCTGCGAGACCATCATCAAGCGGGCGGCCCTGCAAGAGTCGGAAGGTCCGGCCAAGCTGGCCATCCTGGAAGCCTCGCTGCAGGGCGCTTGCCAGGTGGTGGTGGACATCACCAGCCGGTACCGGTTTGAAGAGTCGGTCTTCGCGGGCCGGGCCGAGCGCGACCTCAGCCCGCGCGAACTATGCGACGCCATGCGCGCCGCCCAAGACAGCACCTACGGCGATGGCCTGAGCTGCGGCCACCCTTACATGTGGGCGGTGAAGCCGCACTACTACAGCTACGGGGCGTACTACAACTTCCCGTACATGTTCGGCCTGCTGTTCGCACTGGGCCTGTACGACGTCTACACGCAGGACCCGGATGCCTTCCGCGATCGCTACGACGACTTGCTGGCCAGCACGGGGATGTTCGATGCGGCGACTTTGGCCCAACGCTTCGGCATTGATATCCGCGACGAAGCCTTCTGGCAGCGCTCGCTGGGTGTCTTGGTCGAAGACATCAACGAGTTCGAACAACTGGTCACAAACGGTTGAGACTCGAGGTTACCGAACCCGGGCGGCTGGACAAGCTAATTGCCACCGCCCTGGACGGCGTAAGCCGAAGCCGCGTGAGCGAACTCATTGCGGCGGGCCAGGTGCAGATCAACGGTGTGGTCTGCTCCAAGGGTTCGCAACGCGTGGCGGCAGGCAGCGTGGTGACGCTGGGCGAGATTCCGGAGCGCGAAGCTCCGGACCTCACCCCGGTGCCGATGGAACTGGAGGTGGTCTACGAAGACGCCCACCTGCTGGTGGTGAACAAGCCCCGGGACCTCTCAGTGCACCCCTCGCCGGGTTCAAAGCGGCCCACGCTGGTGCACGGTCTGCTGGCGCGGGCTCACGCCTTGGCCCAGGGTTCCGCCCCGCACCGGCCGGGCCTGGTGCATCGCCTAGATAAGGACACCACCGGCCTCATCCTGATCGCCAAGAACGACCGCGCCCATGCCCACCTGGCTGCGCAAATCCAGACCCGTACGGCCGGGCGTCGCTATCTGGCCATTGCCCGGGGCTGGCCTCCGCACGAGCGGTTTACCATTGACGCGCCGCTGGCCAAGGACCCCAAGCGTCCGCTAGCTCGTGCGGTGCACCCGGATGGCAAGCCCGCCATTTCTCACGTCAAGCGGTTAGTCCGGCTTGACGAGGGTGCGCTGCTAGGGGTGAAGTTGGAAACGGGCCGCACGCACCAGATTCGCGTGCATCTGGCTTCGGTGGGCTTCCCGGTGGTGGGTGACCCCCTCTACGCCCCGCCCCCGTTCGATCAGGGGTCGCTTCAGCTACACGCCGCTTACATGAGCTTCGCCCACCCCGTGACGGGCGATATGATAGAGCTGTACGCCGCGCCACCCGAGGATTTCCGGATTCAGGGCCACGACGTACGGGAGCAGGTGGTGATATGGTCGTAAGGGAAGGCACGGGATGGGCGCGATTGCAGCGAGCGGGGGTGGCCTCGGGCACGCCCATTGACTTGCTGACGCTGGCCCTCTGCCGCGACCCGCAGGACCTGGAAGCCACCGAGCCCCACGCGGCGCACCTTTTGCGCCAATACCGCATGCGCCAACTGGGCGATGTGAGCGCCGCTGAACTCCAAGAGCGCGTGGGGATGGACGCCTACGAATCCCTCCGCTTCCTGGCCACGTTAGAACTTGGTCGCCGGGTGGGTGCGAGTTCGCACGGGGAAGTCAGCACCATTACGGGGGACAAGGACGCCTACGAGGCCGTGAAGCACATTGAGGATGCCAAGCAGGAGAAGGTCATCACCGTTCTACTGGATACCAAGAACCATATCCTAGGCACCATCACGGTGCACATCGGCACGTTGGATGCGAGCCTGATCGGCCCGCGCGAGGTGTTTCGCGACGCGGTGCGCGAAAATGCCGCCGCCCTCGTGGTGGCGCACAACCACCCCAGCGGCGACCCGACCCCCAGCCCGGAGGACATCGCCGTCACCAAGCGGCTAAACGAAGTCGGTGAGATCCTCGGGATTCGACTCCTTGATCACATCATCGTCGGCAAAGGGAAGTACGTGAGTCTGCGCAAGGAAGGCAAGTTTTGAACCCCATTTGGGATGACCTGCGCGCCCGTTTGGACGCCGAACATGAGCAAAGGGAAGCTGCCCTGGCCGGCACGCGCCAGATTATCCAGGCGAGTTCGAAAGCCATCCGCGCTTGCCACCGGCAGGAGACCGACAAAGCCCACCAACTGGCCGACGAGGCCCGCCGAAGCGCTCTCCAACTCCGGGAGGCCATGCAAGGTACGCCCCGCATGCTCTACGCCGGCTACCTGCAGGATGCCGAAAAGGAGATGGTGGAAGCCGTGCTGCTTCTCGCCATGATTGAGGGGCAGGAGTATCCCTCGGCGCAAGATCTGGGGGTCGAAGCCCACACCTACTTGCACGGCATCGCCGAGGCCGCCAGCGAACTCCGCCGCACGATTTTGGACCAACTGAGGGCCGACAACTACGCCGAAGCTCAGCGCCTGATGAGCGCGATGGAACTCGTTTACGACGAGCTGATCACTTTGGATTACCCGGATGGTCTCACGGGCGGATTACGGCGAGCGACGGACGCGCTACGAGCCGTTTTGGAGCGCACCCGAGCCGACTTGACGATGACAATCGTCCAAGACCGGCTCCGATCTGCGCTCCGAGTTGACGAATAGCCCTGAGACTTACTCGACGGCTTCGACGGCTTGCGGGCCATCGCCAGCCGGGCGTTCGGCGCCGGCGGTGGCACCAGCACCAGCTTCGGGGGCAGCTTCGCCTTGCGAGCAGCCGAAAACGAACGTGGCGGCCAAGATCGCGATCAGGGCCAGATTGAGGATCTTCATGATGTACTCCAACCGAACCGCAAGGCCCGGATGTTCGCAAAGACGTTCTGCCTCTGCAAAAAGTCACACCGAACCTTGAGTTCTGCCCGAAATAGTACGGTGGACCCAAGGTTCGGCATAGGGACGAGTCTAGGTCTCAATTACTCCTTGGCTTCAACGGCAGCCGGGCCGGAGCCGTCCGGGCGGCTCGCTTCCGGATTCGTATTGGCCTGGGGTTCCACTTCCTTCGTGCAACCAAACATGAAGGCGGCGGCGGCAAGCACCAGCAAGAACGAGAGGGTGAGTTTCATTGTCTTCTCATCCGGCCTCGGGGATTCCGGAGCCCGGTACATCGTTGACGCGACCCTTGCCCTTGAGGTGACACAGATAGGGCTCATGGATTCTTGCGAACCCATGAGCCCCGATCTCCCTCTTGTGGAAGAGAGGATCAGACCTTGGTGCCGAGACCCTGCGCCATCACGATCTCTTCGGCGTGATTGACGGTGAAGGCCACGCGGTGGGTCAGGTACTCCAGTGCCGTTTCCGCCGCCGGATTGCCGTTGCCACTGCCCTTGACGCCGCCGAAGGGGAGGTGCACTTCCGCCCCGATGCTCGGCAGATTCACGTAGCCCAGGCCGTAGTCGGCGTGGTCACGCACGTAGCGCCACTTGCGGAAGTCTTCCGTGATCACCGCCATGCTCAGGCCGTACTCGGTGTCGTTGTAGACCCGCACAGCTTCTTCCAGGCCGTCCACGCCGATGATGGCGCAGTGCGGGCTAAAGGCTTCTTGGCGCAGGCAGAACGTGTTCTCCTTGTACTGCGCAAAGCGATAAACGAACGGCGACGCAAAGTTGCCGTTCACGTGGTCCGGGCCGGTCAGCACCTGGCCGTCCAGCAGGATCTCGCCGCCTTCTTCCTTAGCCTTGGCGTTGTGGTGTTGCCACTTGGCCAGGCCGTCCGGGTTAATGAGCGGACCCATGAACACCGACGGGTCCATGCCGTCGCCCACGCGCACCCGCTTGGCAAGGTCGAGGAAGCGCTCGGTGAACTGCCCTTCGATCTTGCGGTCCACGATGATGCGACCCGAGGACACGCAGCGTTGACCAGCCGTCTTAAAAGCGCTCAACAGAGCCGCATTCACGGCGATGTCGAGGTTGGCGTCTTCCAGCACGATCACGGCGTTCTTGCCGCCCAGTTCGGTGGCCACGAACTTGTGGGCTTCGGCCGCCGCACTCTGCTGAATCATCTTCCCGACCGCGCGGCTCCCCGTGAAAAGGATCACGTCCACGTCTTCGTGGCGGGCGAGGGCGTCGCCCGTGGTTTCACCGTCGCCGCTCACGAAGTTGATGACACCCTTCGGGAATCCGGCATCTTCGAACGCCTTCGCCAGGCGCCAGCCGCAGACCGGGGTCTCTTCGCTCGTCTTGATCACGACTGTGTTGCCCGCCAGCAGCGCCGGCAAGGAACCCCAAAGCGGGATAGCCACGGGGAAGTTCCACGGCGTGATGATGCCCACCACGCCCTTGGGCTTGCGCAGGATGTAGGCGTCCTTGGCCGGGATTTCGCTGCTTAGCACGTGGCCGGTTGGCAAGCGACCGAAGCCCGCCACGTACTGCGCGGTGTGCAGGGACTCCACCACGTCGGCGCGGCCTTCGTTGTAAGGCTTGCCGCACTCGGTGGTGACAAGGACGCTGAACTCTTCGAGGTCGCGCTTCAGCACCTGGGCCAGGTTATCAATGAACTCGGCGCGCTGCACCCAACTCAGCCGGCGCCAAGACGTGTAGGCGGCGCGGGCGGCCTTTACCGCTTCGTTCACTTGGGCGCGGCTGGTCATCGGGGCCGTGCCGATCACATGGGTTCGATTGGCGGGGTTCGTGCTGACGAACGTGCTGTCGCCATCCACCCATTCGCCATTGATGTAGTTCTGGGCCTTGACGTCGCGCATCACCAGCGAAAGCAGATCAGGAGTCACCGTTGCACTCATGGCCGGGAGGTTACCAGGGGGTTCGGGGCCAAGCCGGGTAACTTTGAGGCCGTGCGTCAGGTTTGGTTGGGTTTGCTGGTGGCCATGGCGGGGTTGGCCTCGGCGGCCGATGTCATGCCCCAGGATGGCTGGGTAGTGGTGAACGAGGTTCTCACGCTCCGCATGCGCACCCGGCCGGAGGCCGCCACGGCGATTGCCCAACGGCTGCGCCCTCTGCCCGATGCCTCGAAGTTTGTGGCGGAGAAGCGAGAGGAGGCGGTGGTCATCAGCAGTGGCACGAGCGTGATTCTCACGGTCACCCCGGAAGAAGCCCGCGCCCAGAACAGCGACCCCATGGCCCTTGCCCAAATCTGGGCGCGCCGACTAGAAGACGCCTTCGCCTTGCCCCCGCTGAAGTCGAATACGCACGACGTTTTATTGGCCATCGGCCAGACCACAGAGATTCCGCTGGTGGGACGAGGCGCCCGCCAAGCCCAACTGGTGGCTGAACCCGCCGGAGCCCTGCGGATTGAGCGCCGCACCGGCATGGTGCGCATCACGGCCAGCGGCAAGGGGAACGTCAATCTCACCGCCAAGATCGGCAACGAAACCTGGTTTTGGCGCGTGAACGCCGCCCCCTGGGCGGTGAAGCAGAACACGCCCTTGCAGGCCCAAGTGACCGGCACCACCGCCCGCGCCGAAGTGGTGGCCGCCGCCGCTGCCGCCGCCGTGCAGAGCCGATTTGCCACCGAACCAGGCGCGATGATCCGTCTGCGCGGCATTCGCACCGGGCCGCTTTCGGCAGGGAACTCTGGCCGGGCTCTGGTGGACGTGCTGGTGCACGGGGTGGGCCTCTACCCCTGGACGGGCACCGTGGAGGTGCGCATGCAGAACATCACGGCACGCCGCGAAACCACGGAGCAGCTATGGTACAGCAACGAGCCCGAGAATCTGCGCGACCCGCAAACGCTTTACAGCCACTGGCTGACGACGGGCCGCCCTGCCCGCCTGCTGACCCACCAACGCAACCGGGGCACCGCGCCGCTGGTGTCGTTGGTGAAGCTCGTGAACTACGGCCAGACCACCGCCCGCGTGTCACTCATTGCCGGCGACGGGGGCGTGGACCAGAATCCCACCCTGGCGGGGTACCGAGCAGGCGAGGCCTTCATGCCGGACTGGAAGGAAGGGGCCAGCCTCGTTTTGCAGATCCCGCCCGGAAGTTCGGTACCGGTGCAAGTGCACGAGCTGGAGTACGGTGACACTTCCTCGGGGCTTTATGTCTTCCACATGCTGGAGGGTGCGCCCGACAGCGTGATGATGGTGCACGAGGCCGTGGCTCCGGCCAGCATGCCGCCGAAATGGCGAGAGGCATCCCGGGTGGTGCGGCCCTACACCATGGCGCGCCCGGAGACCATTCCGGTCGGCACAATCATCATCAACCGCACGAACTCGCCGGTTTTCCCCGAGCCCAAGCGCGTGGAAACCTTCGACTACGAAGCGGGGGGGCGCATAACGTTCTTGCGCCTGGGCCAGCAAGCGGTGACGGGCAACGAAGGGGAAGCGCTGCTCGGCAATTTCGGCGTGGTTTACGAGCTCAACGGGACGATCAAGAACCCGACCGACCGCGTGGCTCCGACCGAGGTGGTATTTGAATCCAGCGCGGGCTACACCGGGGCGCTGATCTTTGTCAATGGCACTCTGATGAAGATCCCCTTGCTGCAGCCCAAGACCGAGCACCGGATGCGACTCTTCAACCTACAGCCGGGGCAAACTGTGCGCATGAACATGGTCACGATCCCGCTTTCTGGTGGCAGTTACCCGGCGACGATCACCATCCGACCGGTGGAGTAATGACAAGAAACATGAGACCGGACCCCAAAGAAACCGAGCGAATCAAAAAGGCCGAGCAACTGCGCCGCAAAGGGCAGCGCGCGCTCAATGACGGTGACTACGAGAAGGCGATCCTGGCGTTCCGCCATGCCCTGAAGCAGGGCGGCGACCCGGAGATCTTGCTCACGGAGTTGGGCGCGGCCTACGAAGCTGGCGGCATGGCCCCGGAGGCTTACAGGCAGTACGCCCGAGCGCGGCAGTCGGTGGCCAGCGGGGAACTGGAAGCGGCCATGGCGAGCACGCTGAAGCAACAAGGGCGCGGGCACGATGCCGTGCGGCACCTGCAAGAAGCCCGACGACTAGAACCTAACGACCCAAACCTGGCCCTCCAACTGGCGGAAACCCTGCGCTCCATGTGCAGCCGCCGAGCCGCCTTTGCCGCGATTATGGAAGCCGTGGTACTGGCCCCAGATGATGCGTTCTTCCACCAGTGGGCTGGGGAGCTGGCCTACGAAATGGAGCGGTTCCCGGAGGCGGTTTCGAGCCTGCAAGCGGCCAGCGAGCTCTCGCCGGGTGACCCGGAGATCTTTGGCATGGGCGCCCTGGCGATGTGGGCGAATGCCCAACCGACGGAAGCCCTGCGCGCGGCGCAGATCGCCAGCGACTTGGACCCGCAATCGACATTCTTCCGCGCGATTGTGGCCGTGCTGGCTTACCATTCCCCCGGGGCCACCCCGGCGGAAATGCCAAATCTGGACGAATACGACCTTGACCGGTTGAAGCGTTGGTTGCGCCCCATTGGCCTCGCCCTGCCACCCGCCCCTGAGACCCCCGAAAGCCCCGAACTCCCCGAGACCCCTGATGAATCCGATCCAAGTTGAAATCGTGGCGTGCAGCGCCGATGACGCCGTAGAAGCCGCCCGCGGAGGAGCCTCCCGGCTCGAAATCTGTGGTGCCCTGGGCCAGGGTGGCCTCACCCCCAGCGTCGGCCAGTGGCGCGCCACCCGCGCTCAGGTGGATCTGCCCGCGATCGTCATGATTCGCCCCCGCAGCGGAGGCTTCTGCTACACCGACCTCGAGTTCGACACCATGCTGCGCGACCTCGACGCCTTCCTTGAGGAAGGGGTGGATGGGTTCGTCACCGGATGCCTCACGGCCGATGGCAACCCGGACGCCAAGCGCAATGCAAAGCTCGTCCGCCGCGCGCAAGGGAAGGTGGTGATGTGCCACCGCTGCTACGACGTCGTCCGTGACCCCCACGCAGCCCTGGAGAGCCTGATTGATTCCGGTTTCACGCGGGTTCTTACATCCGGCCGAAGCAACAGCGCCCTCGAAGGCGCCCCCGAAATCCGGCGCACCGTCGAGCAAGCGGCGGGGCGGATCGAAGTCGTCCCCGGGGGTGGAGTCCGCCCCGAAAATGCCGCCGAAGTGGTGCGTCTCACGGGCGTTAACGTCGTCCACCTCGCCCCGTTTGTGCGGAGGGAAGACACCTCTTGCCAGGCCAATTTGGACCTTTCGTTCGCCGGTTCGTTGGACCCCGCCGAAGGCCTTTTTGACCTCATTGATGCCGCCAGCGTAGCCGCCACGGTGCGCGCAGTCAACCCCAATTCGTAAGGCCGAAGTGAAATCAGATTGCCCCCTGCGCGTCTGACTGTCACTATGACCAAGCGGTTATGGATGGTATCAACCACAGCGTTGCTGGCCACCTTGGCCACCGCCCAATGGGGCACGTCAACGACCGTCTCTGCCTACGGCGAAGGCACCTGGGAAACCGGTGGCCGACGCTACGAAGTGGAGCGCATGTCCGTTCGATTCGACGGCGGCAGCCGACTTCGTATCACCTGGGATGGTGACCGAAGCGACGCTTTTAACGCCGAGTACATAAATTGCGGCAACAACCAGTATGAGATCGAAGTCCCGACCTCACCGCCCCTGCGCGGCACGCTTGACCTCGATTCTCGCGGCAACCTCTCCCGTCTCGATCTGCGCTCGCCCGGCAATAGCCGCCGGCAAAGCCTGAGCTTCCGCGCGCAGCGTCCCATCAACGATGGTTGGGGCAACGATGGTGGCTGGGGCAACGACCCCTGGGGTAATCAAAACGGATGGCTGCAACTGAACGAGCAAGTGCGTGGACGCGGCACGTTCACCTACAACGGTCGCCGCAATGACCTGCAGGACGTGCGGGTGACGGCCGACCGCAATGGGCGCATCACGTTGGCCTTCCAGGGCGGTGGCTACATCAACCTGCGGGGCGAATACGGCGAGCGCCGAGGCAATAGCGTGTCCTTCGAACTCTACGAAGGTTTGGGCCGCTACGACATGAGCGGTCGCGGCACGCTAGAGTTCGAAAACGACCAGCGCACCGTGCGGCGCATCTCGGTGAGCGGCACGGCGGATCGCCAGCAGTTCCGGCTTGATTTCTCGCGGGGCCTCGGCAACATCGACGAAACCATTTACGGGCGCGGTGAGTTCATTCTGGGCCGTGATGACTTCTCAATCAGTTCGGCGCGGGTCGTGCTCTCCAGCAACGGGCGGTTCAGTGTCCGCACCGAGGGCCGCCGTTACACCGAGTTCACCGGCACCTGGCGTGAAGAAGGCGACCAGTACGCACTGTTCGTCAATAGCGTCTCGGGCCGCCGACTCAGTAGTGGTCGCGGATGGGTGCAAGTCGACCGATATTCCGGCCGCGTCATCAGCATCAACCTCACGGGGGTGGCGGATGAGCAGCGGTTCGAAATGAACATCAACCGGTAACCTGCACGACGAGAAATGGGGCTTCTGCGACAAAGCGGGAGCCCCCCGACCCCGGACATCGTCCAATACCATGAGCAACATGAAGAAACTCCTTGTTCTCGCCGCCGCGCTTGCGGCCTCCGCCCTGAGCTTTGGGCAGCATGCCTCCACCACGGACGGCTCGGGCACTTATCAGAACCCGGATGGCAACGTTTCGATCCGACGGGCCACTGTGGTGATGAATGAAAACCGCCAGCTCCAACTGACGCTGGAAGGCTCGCGCCGAGTGAGCCTGTTTGGCACCTGGAGCCGCAGCGAGAATGGCCGCTACGAAGTCTCGGTCAAGACCGCGCAGAACAACAGCACCCCGCCGATGACGGGCCAAATTGACGTCGGCAACGGCACCTACGTCCGCCGCATCAACGTGGCGAGTGCTGATGGCAACTTCCGCTGGAACATCTCCTTTGTCGGCACGCGGGAATCCACGGGTAACCCCACCAACCCCACGAATCCCACCAACCCCACCAACCCCACCAACCCGAACCTGCCGGGCGCGCCGATTGACGTGCTCCGCTTTACCGATGCTCCGCGCGGCAACGGCGATTGGCAGTATCTGGGTTCCCGCGCCAGCCTGAACCGCGTGACGGTGGACGCCCAGCGCGACGGTCGCATTTCGTTCGAGTTCCCGGGCATTAGCCGCTTCAAGATCGTGGCCCGCTACAGCCGCCTGCGCGGCGACACCCTGCCGGTGGAGATCTACGAAGGCTTCGGGGCGCGCGACGTACGTGGTACGGGCGTGGTCAGCCTCACCCGCGACCACACCAAGGTGCTGCGACTGACGCTGAACGGCACGGCGGATGGCCAGCGGTTCAATATCAGCTTCATCCAAGGTCGCCTGGCGATCAACCAGAACGTGCAAGGGAGCGGAACAGCCGAAGTGGGCCGCAACAATCGGCAGCGCGTGTACGCCGCCCAGGTGATTCTGGACCAGCAGGGCCTCTTCACCATTCGGGGTACGGACGGTAGCAACCTCCACGTCAACGGCACCTGGACCGAGGACCGCGCGGGCGTCATTACGCTGAGCGTGACGGACATCCGAGGCCGACGCGTCAGCTACGGCCGAGGCACCCTGAACCTGGATACGCGCACCGACCAAGTGCGCTCGTTCAGCCTTTCCGGGACCACCGACGGCGAGTCGTTCTTCTTCGACTTCACCGTTCGATAAGGAACACCAAAGACAAAGAAACCCCCGGCTCCGCTTTGGAACCGGGGGCTTTGTTTTGCCGGACTGAGTTAGGCGCCGGAGCGGCTGGTGCTGCGATCAATCATCAGCACACCCCGCGAATCGCTGCCGCCATCGGCTCGCACCCGCGCTCGCAGCGTCACCTTGGTGCCCCGCGGCAGGAAAGGCAGATCAAAGCGATACGTGTTGTCCCGGCTGGTGCCGCCCGTCACGCCAAAGCGATCCGAACTGGCCACCACTTGGGTGCCGTACAGCACTTCCACCGAACTGATCTCTAGCCGGTGCCCGCCTTCTGTGTATTGGAAGGTGATGGAGTACGGCCCGCTGGCCCCGATGCGCTCGGTGATGTCCCACTCACGAGTGATGATGGTTTCCCCCACTTCACCCGGTGCCCAACCTGCCATCGGCTCGATTTCCGAGCCATCCAGGCGGCGGTACATGATGTCCCGCAAGTCCATGCCCACTAGGTGGGTGTTCAAGCGCGCCAAGAAGCTCTCGTAGTTCTTACGCTCCGCCGACGTCCATCCGGTCTCGGCAATGGCGTAGAGGCGCGGGAACGCCATGTACTCCACCTGCTTGGGGTGGGGCATGTATTCCGTCCACAGGTTGCCCTGCACGCCCAGGATGTGCTTGTGGAACTCGGGCTCCAGTGCCTCCGGGATCGGTTCGTATTCGTACACGCGCCACAAGGGGAGGTAGCCCCCAATCGCGCGGGGTTCACCGGCCGCGTCGCGAGTTTGGTAGTAGTCCAGGTAGCAGTGGCTGGTGGGGGACATCACCGCGTCGTTGCCTTGGCGGGCCGCTTCAATGGCTCCGTTGGGGCCTAGCCAGGCCATGACCGTCGCGTTCTGGGCGAGGCCGCCTTCCAGGATTTCGCTCCAACCCACCATCCGGCGTCCCTTGCTGGTGATGTAGTCGTCAATCTGGCGGATGAAGTACGACTGCAGTTCGTGCTCGTCCTTCAGGTTGTTGGCGCGCATGATGGCCTGGGCTTCTTCGCTGGCCTTCCACTCATCCTTCGGACACTCGTCCCCGCCGATGTGGATGAACTCCGAGGGGAAGAGCTCCATCACTTCGTCCAGCACGTCCTTCAGGAACTGAATCGTGGCCGGGCGCGGGCTAAACACCGTGCTGATGACGCCCCACTGGGTGCCGACTTCTAGCTGCACATCCGGGCGGTTGCCCAGTTCCGGATAGGCGGCGATGGCGGCGCGGGCGTGGCCCGGCATTTCGATTTCGGGCACCACGTTGATGTGCCGCTCAGCCGCGTAGGCCACGATCTCCTTGATCTCTTCCTGCGTGTAGTAGCCGCCGTACCACTCCGGCCCCTTGAACATGGTTTGGTAGCGGTAGCGGTGCGGGTTTTCGTTGGCCAGTTCGTCCACGTTGCGGCGCCAGGCCCCCACTTCGGTCAGGCGCGGATACTTCTTGATCTCAATGCGCCAGCCCTGGTCTTCGGTGAGGTGCCAGTGGAACGAGTTGAGCTTCATCGCCGCCATTTCGTCCAGGAACTTCTTGATGAACTCCTTGGGCTGCATGTGCCGGCAGGAATCCAGCATCGCACCGCGCCAAGCAAAGCGGGGCGAGTCTTCAATCTCGATGGCCGGGATCGTCCACTCGCGGTTCACGGCTTGGGTGGCGTGGATGTCCGTCGGCAGCAGTTGCTTGAGCGACTGCAGGCCGTAGAACGCCCCCGAGGCAGCCGAGGCCCGAATCTGAACGCGGTCGGCAGTGACGCTGAGCGTGTAGCCGTCCTTACCCAGTCTCGCAAGGCTCGGATCCAGACGAACGTCAATCGTGTTGGAGCCTGCGCGCCCGTCCAGTCGGAGGTCAAAACCGAGGGCCGGTTCCATGCCTCGGCCGACCAATCGTCGGGTCGGTAAGGTCGCCTCATCCCCCGTTAGCCGAGTATTCGAACGCAAGACAAACGCGCCCGTCTTCCATTCGTACTTGGACGGCAAGGGAATGATGGGCGGCGGCGTGGAGGGTGCCGTTTGCGACAGGGTCACGGCCACCAAGAGAGAGCCAATCATCCCTCGCACAATACCCACAGATTCTTAACCAATGCCTTCGGCATAATGGTTTTTGATGAATACCTTTGACGATGCTGTGCGAGAGTGGGTGTCCGGCGCGATGTCCTGCTACATCAGCGACCTCAGCGCCCTGACGCATGAGCAACTGGCTGCGAGCCCGGCGGGCCACGGCCGCGCCGCCTATGACTACTCCTATGAAGTGGCCGTGGTGAATGATCGCATCGCGCAGCGCATGAGCGGCGCCGAACCCGAAGCCTGGCCGTTTGAAGGCTGGGTGATCTGCCCGGACGAATACCGCGACCCCGAGAAGATCAGCGCGCGCGTGGCGGATTCACTGGAAAAGATTCTCGCCGCCTGGGATGGCCTGAGTGCCGAAGACCGGATGAAGCCCATCCAAACGCAAAACGGCACGCAGTACCCCGTGGGGATGATGCACTTTGCCAGCATGCACACCATGTACCACGGGGGGCAACTCAACCTGGTGCAGGCCATGGCCGGCGACCTGGAAGTGCACTGGAGCTAACGCGCCCCTATTGGTGCTTGGCTTTGATCTGGGCGATCTCTTCGAGGGCCACCTCAAGGGATCGCCTTGACGTTTGCGGGGTCACCACGGTGGTGGGCTGGCCCGCTTCCAGGTGGTCAATGAAGTCCTTGAGCTCTACAAAGTAACCGCCGAGGTCGCTGATGTTGCCGCCGCCACTGGTGGCCATCTTGGCGAACTCCACCACTTCGGGGCTCTGCCCGTCGCGGTAAATAGTGAGCGGGCCGCCTTCCATAATCGCCGCGCCGCGCTCAAACATCGCCCGGAACGTCATGCGGAACGGCGTGTTTTGCGGCCACGACCAGCCACCTTCAAGAATCGCGACCGTCTTGCCAAAGCGCATGGTGCTGATGCTGTAGCCCACGCCGCGCTCATCCAGTTGGCCATCGGAGTGCATGGTGTCGGGGTCGCCCAGCAGGTAGAGGATGAAGTCCGTGTCGTGGATGCGCATATCCAGCGCCCCGCCCCCGGCCTTGCTTTCGTCGGCCTGCCAATTCTCGCTGGCCCAACTCGGGAAGGCCCCGTAGCGAGTGAGGTTGACGACCTGCAATGCACCCAATTCACCACTCTCCACCAGCCGCTTGAGATAGTCGTATTCGGGCCAGTAGCGGATGCAGTGGCCGACCATCAGTTGCACACCGGCCTTTTCGCAGGCGGCGATCATCGTATCGGCGGTGGCCACGTCGAGCGCCATCGGCTTCTCGCAGATCACGTGGCAGCCCAGTTCGGCCCCTTTGATCGTCGCGGCGGCGTGGTCCACGGTCGGGAGGCACACGTCCACCACGTTCGCGCCGGTGGCCTGCACGGCCTCTTCAATCGAGGCAAAGACCGGACAGCCAAAGTCCTTGGCGAAGGCCTCGGCCTTCTCGGTGCGGCGATCCACGCACGCCACCAGCTCGGCATTTTCGAGCAAGGCGTACACGTTCGCGTGCATCCGCCCCATAAACCCACAGCCCACCAATACGATCTTTTGCACGGGGGTGACATTACCCGCAAGTCGCGTGAATCGCCCTCAGCCCTTGCATCCATGTGCCCGGATACGTCACGCTACAGGTATGGGGCTCTCTCCGAAGGGTGGTCTGTGGTTAGGGGGCGTGTGCGCCCTCGCGTTGGCGTCTTGGACGATGATCGGGTGCGGCGGACCGGCCGGCACCACGGCGGAACCGGAAACGGGAGGCGCGACGGCTGCCCCCGTGGGGACCGAAGTCAAGGGCGACATCGAAGTCCAAGCCTTTAAGGGCGGGTTCGGCATTGATTTCTATCAGAAAGCCGCCGACGAGTTCAACAAGAAGCACACGGGGGCCAAGGTCACCGTGGATGGCGACCCGCGCGTGTGGGAGAAGCTGAAGCCGCGCCTGGTGGCGGGAGACCCGCCGGCGCTGATGTTCCCGGGCTGGGGCATGGACCACTGGTCGCTCATCACCGATGGCGCTCTGATGGAACTGGACGCCGCCCTGGATAGCCCGGCGGAAGGCGCAGACGGCACCTGGCGCAGCACCTTCGAGCCCGGGCTGCTCAAGCTCGGCCAGCAAGAAGGGAAGACCTACGTGCTGCCGTACTACTTCAACATCAACGGCTGGTGGTACGACAAGACGGTCTTTGACGCCAACGGTTGGACCGCGCCCAAGAACTACGACGAACTCCTGGCCCTGTGCGAGAAGATCAAGGCCAAGGGCATCGCCCCCATCACCTACCAAGGCAAGTATCCGTACTACATGGTCCACGGGATGTTGTTGCCCTGGGCGCACAGCGTGGGCGGCCCCGAAGTCATCCGCAAGATTCAAAACCTTGAGCCTGGCGCCTGGAAGGACCCGGCCATGCTCAAGTCGGCGCAGATGATCGTGGAACTGCGCGACAAAGGCTACTTTGCCACTGGTGCAACGGCCCTCACTCACACCGAGAGCCAATCCGACCTCGTGGTGGGCAAGGCGGCGATGATCCCCTGCGGCACTTGGCTCTACAGTGAAATGAAGGAGCAACTCAAGCCCACCAACAAACTGACGATGTTCCTGCCGCCGCCGGTGGCCGGAGGCCAGGGTGACCCGTCGGCGATGATTGTGAGCATCGAGCCCTGGATGGTCCCGGCCAAGTCACCGAACGCCAGCGGCGCCATTGCCTTCTTCAAGTACATGACTAGCCCCGAAAAGGCCAAGGAGTTTGTGGCCGACAAGGGCTCGCTCATGGCCATCAAGGGTAGCGCCGAAGCCGTCAAGATCGAAGCGCTGAAGGAACCCGCCCGCCTCTTTGGCGAAAGCAAAGATGTGTGGTCCTGGCAGGTGCGCGATTGGTACAAGGCCATGCACACGGAGATTGAGAATGCTCTGACCTCGATGCTCAATGGCGAGCTGACGGCCGAACAGTTCTTGGATCGTTGCGAAGCGGCGGCCGAGGCGACACGAAAGGATTCCGCGATCGTCAAGCACAAGGTTTGATGAAGGCATCTTCCTCGCCGTGGCTCTTTAGGCTGGGGTTCATCGCCCCGGCCTTTGTCCTGTATGTGGGCTTTGTCATTTGGCCGCTCATTCAGGCGTTTCAGATCTCGTTCTATCGCTGGCGAGGCACAAGCAACCGCGTCACCTGGGTGGGCACGGAGAACTACGAGAAACTCCGCACTGACCCGGTGCTGAGCGAGGCCCTGGGCAACAACCTCTTCATGATGTTTGTGGGCGGGGTGCTTATCGTCATCCTGGCTTTGCTGGTGGCCCATGCCCTGCAAAAGAGCACCCGTGTCAGCCAGTTTTTGGAGAGCATCTACCTGTTCCCGCAAGTGGTGAGCATGGTGGTGGTGGCGCTGCTGTGGCAGTTCATGTTCAACCCGCAGTTCGGTCCGGTGCCGCTGCTGCAGAAGGCGCTGGGTTTGGGCGAGTTCCAATCCGGGTGGCTGGCCACGCCGAACGTGGCGTTGCCCGCCGTCACGGTGGCCTTTGCCTGGTACGCGGTGGGGTTCTACGTGATGTTGTTCTCCGCCGGATTGCGCCAAATCCCCACCGAGATCACCGAGGCCAGTGAACTCGATGGCAGCACCGGCTGGCACCGCTTTACCAACGTGACTTGGCCCCTGCTATGGTCGGTCAAGCGCACTGGCGTCACCTATCTGGTCATCACCGTGATGAACACCTTTGCCCTCGTCTATCTCATGACGAAGGGCCAACCCGACCGCAAGACCGAAGTGGCGCTGACCTACCTCTACGAGCAAGCCTTCACCAACAGCGATTGGGGTTATGCGAGTGCCCTGGCGGTGGTCAATCTCTTCTTCGTGATGGCCGTCACCCTACTGGTGATGTGGATCTTCCGACGTGACCCGACCGAGCGGAGGGCCCGCGCGTGAAGGTCATCCGTCCCCTGTTCGTTTGGCTCTGCATCCTGGGCATTGGCTTGCCGCTGCTATGGGTGTTGGTGTCCTCGCTCAAGGGGAGCCTCGAAGTCATCTCCGAGCCCTGGGGATTCCCGGCGCAGCCCAAGTGGAGCAACTACCGCACGGCCTGGGTGGACGCCAACGTGGGCACGGGGTTGCTGAACAGCACCATCACCACGGTGGGCACGCTGCTCATTCTGCTCCCCATCGGGGCGATGGCGGCCTATGTCTTGGCCCGGTCCTCATTCCGGGGGAGCAAGGCCATCTTCGGCCTTTTCCTCAGCGGGATGATGTTCCCGGTCTTCCTCGTCATCGTGCCGCTTTTCATCCAGATGCGAACGCTCGGCCTCACCGATAGCCTGCCGGGCCTGATCTTGGTTTACGTGGCGTATTCGCTCTCGTTCACAATCTTTGTGCTGTTCGGCTTCTTTGTCTCCATCCCGAAGGAGATGGACGAAGCGGCGATGCTGGATGGGTGTAGCCCTTCGCGGGCGTTCTGGCAGATCATGATGCCGCTGGCGCGCCCCGGTCTGATTGTGGCGGGGGTGTTTAACGCCATTGGCCTCTGGAATGAGTACGGTTTGGCCCTCGTCTTGGTGAACCGCAAGGAGTTCCGCACCTTGCCGCTAGCGGTGGCCGACCTAACGCAAACGCAACAATATCAGGCCGACTACGGGGCGCTCTTCGCCGCCCTGGTGGTCGTCATGGCCCCCATGCTGATTGCATATCTGTTCGTCAAAGATCGCCTTCGCGAAGCCATGCTGGCGGGCGCCGTCAAGGGCTAGCTTAGGCGGCGCGTTGACCGAACGATCCGCGCCCCAGAACCTCTAAGGCGACGTCAATCACGTCCGGGTCCCATTGGGTGCCGCGTCCTTCCCGCAGCACTTCCAGGGCGTGCAGGGCGTCCTGCGCGCTGCGGTACGGGCGTTGGCTGGTAAGGGCGTCCCAGGTGTCGGCCACTGCCACAATGCGCGCGCCCAGGCTGATGTCTTCGCCGGCCAGCCGGTCGGGGTAGCCCATGCCATCCCACCGTTCGTGGTGGTTGCGCACAATCTTGAGCTTGGCGTCGTGGTTCCAAATCGGGCGCAGAATCTGCTCGCCAATGAGGGGGTGCTGTTGCACTTCCCGGAACTCCTCAATCGTCAGCGGCCCTTGCTTTTGCAGAACCGACTCCCGAACGCCAATCTTGCCGATGTCGTGGAGCAGGGCAGCCTCGGAGATTTCCGCCACGAAGGCCTTGTCATCCCCGCTGATGATGCGGGCGATCTCGGTCGCGACATTGCTGACGCGTTCGCTGTGGTTGCGAGTGGATTCGTCCTTGACTTCCAGCGCCCGGTTGAGCGCCAGCAGGCTGGCTCGATACGCCTGCGCCAGTTGCAAGCTCTGCGCGGCCACCTTTTCCTCCAGGTGCGCTTGGTGCTCTTGGTTGGCGCGTCGGAGTTCTTCGCGCTCAATGAGTACGGCCCGCTGAGTGGCGGCCTTGATCACCCGGGCGATCACGTCCCGCACCGAAAACGGCTTCAAAACGTAGTCGGCGATGCCGTCCCGCAGCATGTTGATGGCCAGTTGGGTGTCGCTCTCGGCCGTCATCATGATAACCATCAGGTTCGGGTCCAGCGCCCTCAGTTGGGCCTGGAGCACATCGCCCTTCATGCCCGGCATGTTGTAATCCGTGATGACCACCTCGGGCATCCGTGCCGTGACGAAAGAGAGGGCGTCCTCGGCGCAGGTGACGGTGTGGGCCTCGAAGCCCGCCATCGCCAGGGCCTTCGTCAAGACATGGCCAACTTCGACCTCGTCATCTACAACGAGAACCAGGGTCGGGGGGGCAGAAAGGTGAGTGCTCATGCGGATAGGGTGACGGAAGGGGCAGCGAGGTAGGGGAAGGTCACCCGGACTTGGGTGCCTTGCGGTGACGAATTCAGAGTGATCGTGCCGCCGTGGGCTTCGGTGAGCTTGCGGCAGATGGCGAGACCAAGGCCGGTGCCGTCTTCGGCCCCCTTGGTCGTAAAGTAGGGTTCAAAGACCTTTTCGCGAATGGCTTTCGGGATGCCCGGGCCATTGTCCGAGACCGTGTAGGCGACTTGATCCTCGTCCAGTTCAGCTTCCACCACCACGCGGGGGTGGCCATTGGCGGAGCGCGAGACGGCCTGCACGGCATTCACCATCAAGTTGATGAGCACCTGCTCAATTTCGGCTTCGCGGAGCCAAGCCGGGCCGGGGTTGCCCTTGGTTTTCATTTCAATCGCGACATCCGAGGCACCGAAGCGGGCCATGAGCATCTCGGCGGCCGACTTGACGGGCGACCAAGGATTGACCAACACGGCCGCATCCTGGCCAGATCGCGCGAACTTGCGGGTGCGATTGAGAATGCGAATGGCGCGGGTGATGAGGCTTTGAATCGACTCGCTCACCGACTGGATCTCAGGTTCGGGGTGGTCGGCCAGGAGCTCAGCGTGGGCGCGCAAGGCCGTCAATGGGTTATGAATCTCGTGGCAGATCTCGGCCGTCATCCCGCCCAGCAGCATCAAGCGGTCTTGGTGCGGGGTCAGCATCGGGGCCGGGGTGCCGTCTTGATTTTCGGCGGCGGGCGTATCGCCCAGCAGCCCAACAAACACGGGGCGTCCGCCGAGTCCGGTGGGCACACACACGGGGTGATTCCACACCGCACGAGTGGTGCCGTCTTGCAAACGTAATCGAATCGGTTTGGGCTTCGCATCGTGGCCCAGGAGTAGGTTGCCTTCGCTCGCTTCCACTCGGCCACGGTCCTCGTCGTGCCAGCGGTCCAGCCACTCTTGATAGGCCAGCGCCCGGGGGGTCTCGGGTTGCACGGCCGCATCCAGGCTTCCGAGCAAGTACACCGAACCACTTATGGGGTCAAGGATGCTGATCTCGCGTTGCTCTCGGAGGAGCCAGGCGTGGAGGTGCTGAAGCAGTTGGCCATCTTGCCAGCCTTGAATTGCCTCGTCATCCACTTCGGCGATTTGCCACCATTCGCCCTCGGGCGTGGCGTGGGCCAGGCCTCTCAGCCAGATCCCGCGCGGGGCGAAGTAAACCGGGTGGGGATGCTCGGCCTTGAGAATGGAGAGCAAGCTCTCCAGTTCGGTGGTTGATGACTGGGGCCAGCCCAGCAGGCGGCAAAGGGCAGCATTGGCCTGCGGCGGAGCCTGGGCCGCAGCCCGCCAGGCCAGGGCAAAGGGAAGCGCATCGAAGTTCAGCGACTCCGACGCCGGGTGTTCAAGTCGCAAGGCCACATGGCCGTCGCAGGGACTCGTTACAAGGGTGACCAGATGATCGGGTTGACGAAGGGTGTGGACATTGAGCTGGCCGGGGGCGTACTTGAGACGGGCCCACTCCGAGCAAACCCACGGCTGCTCTTCGGCGGCAATCCAGCGGAACAGGGGCGTGCCAATCAGTTCGTCGGCAGGGCCAAAACTCGACCAATCCCCCCACAATGTGAGGATGCAACCGTCCGCGCCGACCAGGCCGTAGGCACACTCTTGGCTCTGCGCAATGGCCTTCGCCACGCGACCCAAATCGGCCTCTGCCCCCATGCCCGGTGGTTTCGAATCCAACACCCAGGCAAAATTGTCGGCATCTGCCGGGCAAATCTAAAGTGATGCTTTAGACTTTTTCGTACTCGCGTCGGTCGAAAACGAGGTCGTCGGCCACGCGCCACTGTTCTTTGGGCACCTGCGATTCCGGCCGAATCTTGCTGAAGTGGACAATGGCCGCATCCAGCCCCACTTCGCGGCACCGATCGAGGAAGACGCTGTTCAGCACCGCCCGGGCGACCGGCTTGAGACCGAAGCTCACGTTGCTGACGCCCAGGATGAAATGCGCCCGCGGAATGCGTGCTTTCAGTTCGCGGATGGCTTCGATGGTCGCCACGCCGCTGGCGCGGAACTCTTCGTCGCCGCTGGCGAGGGTGAAGGTGAGGCAGTCGAAGAACACATCGTGGTCGGGCAGACCGTATTCGCGGGTCATGGCGATGATTCGTTCGCCAATCGCGATCTTGTCCTCCACCGTCTTGGCCATGCCTTGCTCGTTGATGGTGAGCGCCACCACCGCCGCCCCGTACTTGCGGCACAGCTCCAGCACCCGGCGGGTGCGCGTTTCGCCGTCTTCAAAGTTGATCGAGTTGATGATCGGCTTGCCCGCCAGGCGGCGCAGCGCCACCTCCGCCACGTTCAATTCCGTGGTGTCGATCATGATCGGCACCGTGACGTGCTGGTTGTAGAGCATCAGTAGCCGGTCCATGTCGCGGGCTTCGTCGCGGCCCACGTAGGCGGCGCACACGTCAATCATGTGGCTGCCTTCGCCTTCTTGCTCGCGGGCCATCTCCACCAGGCCATCCCAGTTTTCGGCGGCGAGCATTTCGCGGAACGCCTTGCTTCCGTTGGCGTTGGTCCGCTCCCCGACGATAAGGAAACTGTTGTCCTGCTCGAATGGCACGAACTGGTACAGGCTGCTGCACCCGCGCAGGGCAAAGGCATCGCTTTGCTCCGGTCGTTGAATCGAGAAATCAAAAGCAGGGAAGTGGCCTTGCACGCGCCGCCAGTGCACATCGGCGGTGTGCTTCGCCCCGTTCAGGGCCTTGGCGACGGCCTCGATGTGGGCGGGGGTGGTTCCGCAGCAACCTCCCGCCAGGGCCACGCCGAACTCCTCGACAAACTGGCGGTGGTAGCGGGCAAGTTCGTCCGGCGTGAGCTTGTACATCGCTTGGCCGCGCTCCATCACGGGCAAGCCCGCGTTGGGCTGCACGCTCAGGGGGCGGGTGGAGTTTTGGGCCAGCGTGCGGATGTGCGGCATCATTTCCAGCGGGCCGGTGGCGCAGTTCATGCCGATGGCGACCACTTCGGGGAAGCACTCAATCATGTTGATGGCGGCGAGCATCTCCGAGCCCAGCAGCATCGTGCCGGTCTGCTCCATCGTCACCTGGACGATGACGGGCAGGCGCACGCCGGTGGCCTCCATGGCCTCGCGGGCGGCCACCAGGCCGGCCTTTACCATCAGCAGGTCCTGAAGGGTTTCCAGCAGCAGCACGTCCACGCCTTCTTCGATGAGGCATCGGAAGGCGAGGGTGTAGGTTTCCACCAGGGTGTCCCAGGTGGTTTGGCCAAGGCTGACGAGCTTGGTACCCGGGCCGAGGGCTCCCGCTACGTGGCGGCGTTTGCCATCTTTGGCCTCGGCGGAGCGGGCGGCAGCCACGGCAATGCGCCCGGCGGCGCGGGCGAGTTCTTCCACGATCTCCGGCGCATCGAATTCGGACATCACGATGCTGGTGGTGCCAAAGGTGTTGGTCTCTACGATGTCGCTGCCGGCGGCGAAATACGCCTCGTGAATGCCCTGGATGAGCTCCGGGCGCGTAAGACAGAGGAGTTCGTTGCAGCCTTCCAGCGGCACTGAACCGAGCCGCTCCCGCACGGTGCTCAAGTTCGCGGAATCAAACGGCACCGCGTCCAGCGAGAAGTCGCTCAAGGGGGGCGCGGCGTTCTGGATTTGGGTGCCCATGGCCCCATCCCAAATCATCACGCGCTCTTGCAAAGTGGCCAAGAACTCGGTGCCGCGCGAAAACATATCTCGGTTATGGCCCCGTGGCGCACCGGACCGCTGGGACGCGCCTCGGTACACTCACAGGAATGCGCATTCGGCGGATGTTGGAAACCTCGGAACCGTGTTTTTCCTACGAATTCTTTCCGCCGAAGACCGAGGCCGGTCTCCGCAAGCTCTACGGAAGAATCGAACACCTCAGTGAGCTGAACCCTTCGTTTGTTAGTGTGACCTACGGGGCGGGCGGCGGGTCCCGCCAAAGAACCGTAGCGATGGCGCAGCACATCAAAAAGGAAATTGGCATCGAGGTCCTGGCCCATTTGACCTGTGTGGGTCACACCCGCGCGGAGCTGGAAGAGCTTCTCGATGAACTCGTGGATGTCGGGGTGGAGAACATCCTGGCCTTGCGCGGCGACCGCCACGATGAAGTGCCAGAGGGTGAGCTGATCTACGCCCGCGAACTGGTGGCCCTGGCCCGCAAGCGGCACCCCCACCTCTGCATTGGCGCGGCGTGCTACCCCGAAACCCATCTCGAATCCCCCAGCCCCGAGCACGACCTCCGCTGGACCAAAGAGAAAGTGGATGCGGGCGTGGACTTCCTCATCACCCAGCTGTTCTTCCAGAACTCCAGCTACAGCAAGTTCGCGATGGGGGCCAACGCCCTGGGGATTGACGTCCCCATCGTTCCGGGGCTCATGCCCATCACCAACGTCAATCAGATCGAGCGGTTTGCGCGGATGTGCGGGGCGCAAACGCCGGCCGTACTTTTCGATCGCTTGCGCAAGTGGGAGCACGATGAACAAGCCGTGATGGCCCTGGGCATGGAATGGGCGATCCAGCAGGGGCGGGAACTGCTCAGCTTCGGGGTGCCCGGGCTGCACTTCTACACTTTGAATTCCTCCCTGGCCACTCGGGTGGTCCACACCAGCTTGGGAGGTCGCGGACGCTGGTCCGCCTGACAAAATCCTATGCCTGAAGATCGCAACGTCACTTACGACCCGCTGGTCGCGTTCATGGCCTTGTTCGAGAACGTGCAGGCCGTATCGTCACAGCAGGACCCGTTTGAAGGGCTGGGCATCGAGGAGCGCCTGAAGCTCCACATCGTCAACGGCATCAAAAAGAAGCTTGACGGTCACCTCGCCGAGGCGATGGAAACGTACACCCCGCTCCAGATCATCAACGACATCCTGCTGGACGGGATGAAGACCGTGGGCGAGCTCTTCGGGGCGGGCAAGATGCAGCTCCCGTTTGTGCTGCAGAGCGCCGAAGTGATGAAGACCGCGGTGGCCTACCTGGAACCGCACATGGAGAAGGTGGAGGGGAGCGAAAAGGGCTCGATTTTGCTGGCCACGGTGGCGGGCGACGTCCACGACATCGGCAAGAACCTGGTGGACATCATCCTCAGTAACAACGGCTACCGGGTGGAGAACATCGGCATCAAGCAGCCGATTCAAACGATCCTGGAAGAAGCCCAGCGCCGCAACTGCGATGTGATTGGCCTCAGCGGTCTGCTGGTCAAATCCACCTTGGTGATGCGCGACAACCTGCTGGAAATGAACGCGCGCGGCCTGGCGCACATCCCGGTCATCTTGGGCGGCGCCGCTCTCACGCGGGCGTACGTGGAAGAAGACCTGCGCGCCCAGTACCACGGCAACGTCTTCTATGCGCAGGATGCCTTTGAAGGCCTGCACCTGATGGGCGAGATCAAAGAGGGCAACACCGAGGACGCCGCGCCACGAGTGTCCCAGCGGGTGGTCTCGCACCGCTTGCCGGACCGCGACCCCGAGCTTTACGTCTTTACCGGCGTACGGAGCGAGATTGAACCCGTGGCCCCGCCCACACTCCCGTTCTACGGGGTGCAGAAGCGCACCAAGTTCGACATTTTCGAGCTCTACAAGTACATCAACCCGATTGCGCTTTGGCGAGGGCAGTGGCAGTTCAAGCGCCGCGCCGACCAAACCAATGCCGAGTTCAATGCGTGGCTGGAAGAGAATGTCCGGCCGATCTACGAGCGCAAGCAACGCGAACTCGCCAATGTGATGAAGCCCGCAGTGAAGTGGGGTTACTTCTGGGCGCAGAGCGAAGGCAACGACCTCATCATTTACCACGAAGACCAGCGCACCGAGCGGGCAAGATTCCAGTTTCCGCGCCAGAGCGATGGCAAGCGGCAGTGCCTGGCGGACTTCTTCCAGCCCGTATCCAGCGGCATCATGGATGTCGCGGCATTCCACATCGTCACCGTGGGCGGCGACGTAAGTGAGCACGAGCGCGCCCTCTTTGCCAATGGTGATTACGCCGAGTACCTCTACACCCACGGCATGGGCGTGGAAACCGCCGAAGCCCTGGCCGAATACTGGCACCAGATGATCCGCCGCGAGATGGGGATTGACGACGCCGAGCCCGAGGACATGCGGCTACTCTTTAGCGCCAAGTACCACGGTTCGCGGTATTCATTTGGCTACCCCGCGTGCCCGAACCTGGAAGATCAGCGCATCCTGATGGAACTCCTGGAGCCCCAAGATATCGGGATTACGCTGAGCGAAGAGGACATGCTGGTGCCCGAGCAGAGCACCAGCGCCATCATCGTTCACCACCCCGAGGCGAAGTACTTCAACATCCGCTAAGGGGTGTTGAGCGCCGAGGGCTTGAACTGCCAGTTCCTTACCAGCGGGGCCTGGTCGCGGGAATGTCCGCCGCTCTCGGCGTTGCCCGGACCGAGCACCGTCCCGGCCTGGATGCCCTGCGCCCCGAACCGAATAATCTGGATGTAGGTGCCCCGGTTGATGTAGGGGATGGGTTCCTCGCCCGGGTAGCGGATGGCGCCCTGGGCGGCCGGGGCCAGCGTGTCGGCTTTGGCTTGCACGGTTAGGATCGCTTCGCGCACCACTCGCTCGCGGCGTCGAGAGGGCACCAGTTCGAGGCTGCCCGCCCCCTGCAATTGCCGCAGAATCGTGGTCGGCTGCACCGCTTGCTGGAAGAAGCTGGGGTTCAGAAGCGTGCCCACGGCCGGGGAATAGAGTCGACGGCGCAGCTCGTTCACCACTTCCAGATAGAAGGCACTGTTCACATCCCCATTGCGCTGAGAGCCGTCGTACGCAGTGATCCGCTGCCGGGCCACCGCAAACTCGGGTGCATCGCCCATCGCTCGCAAGAACAACTCGCGGTAGGAGCCGGAAGTGGCCGAATCCGCTTCGCTGATCGCCTTTGCCGCCCCGACCAGGTGCGACACGGTCACCGGCTGGGTGCCCAGGGCGTGGATGAGGCTGTCATTGCGGAAGGCGCGGCCCCACACGGGCGTATCCATGTTCGGCCAGCCGGCGGCCGGCTTGTTGTTCCAGTTCACGATCAGGCCCGTTTTCGGGTTAAACGAATGCGGCATCTCCTCGGGGCTCAAGAAGCCTTTCCACTCGGCTTTGGGGTCCAGCGGGAGGGGAAGCCGGGCATCATAGCCGGGAGCCCGGACCGGGAAGCGCCCGGCGTAGCGCCACCCGATATTGCGGGCATCGGCGGCAATAACATTGAACGACAGGGGAAGGGTGCCCGCCGCCGTCAGCGCTGATTTGGCATCGGTCGCGTGGGCAATGTCCCAGAAGACTTCGAGCGCCTTGAGTTCATCGCCGTAGAAGGCCCTGCGGACCGTCATCAGGTGCGTCCCCGCCTTGGTGCGCATGATGACCGGGCCGAGGTGGGTGCGTTCGCGCACAAAGGGCACCGACTCTTGGCCCTTCACCTTGATCGTCTCGCGGATCTGCTCGAGAGGGCGGGTTTCGGTGCCGTACTTGTAGCCGCTTTCCCCGGCGGTGGCCCCGACGTACACGTCTTCCAGGTCCGCCACGCCGCTGGTCAGGCCCCAGGCATGCTTGGCGGTATGCCCGATCACCATCACCGGCGTGCCGGGAATGGTGATCCCTTGGATGGTGAGCTCGGGGGTGCGGATGCTGGCCTCGTAGACCGGCGAAGGCGTGGAGTGACCCATCTGGGGCGCGCTCAACAGGTGCACCGCGCCATCCGAGCGCTTGGCGCTGGCCACCACGGCGTAGGAGCCCCAAGATTCCAGCACGCCCTCGCGGCGGGCGATGAGCCGGGATTCTTCTTCGTGCACCGCCGAGATGGCGGGCACGAGTTCCAGTACGGGGATCGCGGGCAATTGCGCCAAGTGCGCCTCTGAATCCGCCCGGGTGAACTTGGGCAGCCGTGCCACGCCGCGCCCTTTCGACAAGTCATCCTCCGCACTCACGGTGGGGGTCGAAAGCGGGTCATCCTGCCAAATCAGCTCGTCCAGCGCGTCGAATCGTTGGTTTCGCACCGGCTGGAGCTTGAGGTACTCCATCAGGGCCAGTGACCGGAGTTCTCCCGCGCCCCCGGTACCAAACCGGCGAGCCATAGAAACCCCAATCGCGACCGAATCCTCCAGCGTCCACGGTTCGGGGTCAAAGCCCAAAGTCTCGTAGCCATCGGGCATGGTCTGGTCGCGGTTCACGCGGTCAATCACCTTGTTCACGCCGCGCACATAGCCCGCAAACATCTGCTGGAATTCGGGCGACAGCCGGGCGGCCATCGCGCGCATTTCGGCGTCGGTGTAGCCTTGGCGGCGGGCTTCTTGGTCAGCGGCCAAGGCGCTGGGGCCCTGGATCTCGGCCATGCGGCCCCGGGCCAAACGGCGGGCCATTTCCATCTGCCACAGCCGGTCTTCGGCGTGCTTTTCGCCTAAGATTTCGAGGGCCGTGGGCAAATCGGTGGCGGAAATGGCGGGAACTCCGTATGCATTGGTAGAGTTCATCGCAAGAGCCAGGCCCAGAGTCAACCACATGGGTTGAGTTTGGCCGATGAGCGCGGGAAAAACGGATGAAATTTGGTGCCCGGTTTTTGAAAGTGAGCCGATCCGTTCCGCGCATGCCTCTCCCCGAAGAGCGCAAGCAACGAGAGCAGCGTTCCGTTACCGGTTACATCGCGTTCCTTAGTGTTCTCTTTCTTGCCTATCTGTTGGCCCCGGATCGTGTGGCGGGTGCGATTCTTGGCATCTCCGTGCTGGGCGGATTGGTCACTCAGATCGTCTTGTCGGCCCTTTCTCGCTCCCTTCGGGTTGCGGGTTCCATCGCGCTTGCCCAGGGGGTCTTCGTGGTGGCCTTCGCTTTGCATGGTGCACCCATCACAGCCAGTCGATTGACGGAAGCTGTTTCGCTCGCGATCATTTTAGGCACCCTGTTCTTTGTGGCCGGCACCATGGCCGCCACATTCATGGGCTTAGCCGACATGCAACGGTGGGAAAGTCGGCGCAAGCGAATGAGCCGGCATCAGCGCATCGGGGTCTTGCTTGACCTGAAAGACCGAGTTTCCGTGGCGAGTCTGCGAGGCGAGCCTGCCAACCGGGAGTCGTGGACCGATCGAGTGAGTCGAAACCTCTTTGGCTGGGCGTTCAGCCTCGGGTTCGGTTTCGACATGCTGTTCGTCATTGCGGTGAGTTTGTTGGTGCGGAGCGGCGTGGTCATCGTGGCCCCGGATAACCAGTCCGTGGCGATCTTGTTCCTGTACTCCATTTCGTTCCTGGGGGTCTTTGGCGCAAACCTTCTGGTTGGATACTGCGGTGGCCGATACTTGCGGATGCTGCTCGCGGCCCTGCTGCTCACGGCATCGGGTTCGTCATTCTTGTTCTGGGCAGATCACCCCACCCACCTTCTCCTTCGCATGGGCATGGGGAATCAAGTGGGTTCGGTGCGCGACATGTTCCTGCAAGGGCTAGCCATCTCTTTGGTGATTAGCAATGTCGGCTGGCTGGCGGCTTACGTCCAGCGAAAGACGGAACGTATTTGGAAGCTCCAGCGCGGCGATGCCTCCGTGCTGAATGAGGAGATCCAGCGACTTGAGAACTCGCTCCTCCGCGACCAATCCCGCAAGTGCGTGGTGGCCGTGGATGTGGTGGGTAGCACCCGGATGAAGGCCAACGCCGACATGCTGGTGAGCGAGTGGTGCTTCCGCGAATATCAACAGATCGTGACGCAATGCGTGGAGGACGAAGGCGGGCAGGTAGTCAACACCGCCGGAGACGGGGTGGTGGCAAGCTTTGAAGACCCGGCCTGCGCCCTGGAAGCGGCCGCGGCCGTCCGCGACCGTTTGCTGGTGTTTAACGCCCGCGGCAACCGACTGAGCGAGCCGTTCCAAGTCCGCATCGGCATCGATTCCGCCGAAGTGCAAGGGAACCTGGCCGAAGTCCAGTTCTCGCAGCTCATTGATACCGCCGCCCATATCGAGGCGATGACCCCGGCCGGCGCGATCGGGGTGAGCCAGTCCTTCATGGCGCTCCTCCCATCGGAGCGAGCCACCCAGCATGGCTATTCGGCGGACGGAAAGCCGATCTTCCTGATGCGAGAAAGCGGCTCCGCCCTGTGGGCCGAACCGCTCCCGACGTCCTCTTAAGGCAGAGGCTTAGCGAAGGCTACGATAATTGTCTTCCAGGGCTTTGTTGCGCGTGGCGTACCGGTACACCACGTAGCCAATACCCCCGACAATGGCAATGGGAATGATCATCGAAGCCGCCCAGCTCAAGAAGCCGATGACCTGGCCGATCACAAACAGCCCGATGATGACACCGATGATGCCCAAAACCACTTTGATTCCATTTCCCGTTTTCACTTTGGATCCTCCGCTTAGTGCAGGGGACGACCCGCCCGCCCCGGGGGTTGCACCCCTGGGACTTGTAGAATGAGGCCAGTCATGCCCGTGCGCTTGATTCAGGCTCCGTCCCGCTACCAAGACCCCGATGCGCCGCTGGCGATCAACGCGGAGGCCGTGGCCCGGTGGTTGGTCGCGTTCGTACGGGAGGAGTACGTGGTGCGGCGGGGCATTCCCCGGGCCGTGCTGGGCCTCAGTGGCGGCGTGGACTCGGCGGTGTCGGCCTATTTGGCGGCGCGGGCACTCGGGCCAGAGAACGTCTTCGCGATCCGGATGCCGTACTCGCTGAGTTCGCCCGAATCCTTGGCCCACGCCCAACTGGTGGCAGATGACCTTGGCATTTCTTGCGAGACCATCGAGATCACGGCCATGGTGGATGGCTACCTGACCACTCAGCCGGATGCCGACGCGACCCGGATTGGCAATGTGTGCGCCCGGTGCCGCGCCAACATTCTTTTTGACCAGAGCGCCAATCGCGGGGCGCTGCCCATCGGCACGGGCAACAAGACGGAGCGCCTGTTTGGTTACTACACCTGGCACGCCGACGATTCTCCGCCCATCAACCCGCTGGGTGACCTCTACAAAACGCAGGTGTGGCAACTGGCCGAGGCCCTGGGCGTGCCGAAGGAGATCATCCACAAGCCCCCCACCGCCGACCTGGTGAAGGGCCAGACCGACGAAGGCGACATTGGCATTAGCTACCGCGATGCGGACCGGATTCTGATTCACCTGATTCGCGGCGTGAAGCCGGCCACCTTGATCCGTCAGGGGTACCCCGAGGCCCAAGTGCGGCTCGTTGAGGCCCGCGTGGCCCGCACCCACTGGAAGCGGCACTTGCCCACGGTGGCGATGATGAGCGACTCGGCGATCCGGGAGTACTATCTCCGCCCGGTGGACTATCGATGAGAGCCTATCGCTTCCTCGTCACGGGCCGGGTGCAGGGCGTGGGGTTCCGCGCTTACGTGCAGGCCGAAGCCCGGCGCATGGGCTACACGGGTTGGGTCCGAAACCGGCGGGATGGCAGCGTGGAAGCCGTAGTGGCGGGGCTGGATCCTTCGCGAGCCGACTTCTTCCGGCAACGGCTGCAGCACGGCCCCGGGATGCCCGAGCGCGTGCATTTTGAATCGGCCGAGGCGCCCGATACGGAAGACTTCCGCATCGAAAGCACGTACTGAGCCGCTCACAAAGTCATCGTGACTTTGCTCAGGCCGACCGGACGGTCCGGGTCGAGCCCACGGGCGCGAGCGGCCAGCAGGGCCAGCCATTGCCCATAAATCACGTCCCACATCGGGGCGCTCGTGCCCTTGTCGCTCTGCGGGGCTTGCAGGATCAGCGTGCCCGTTTCGGCCAGGTTCTCAGGCGTTTCGCCGTAAACAATGGCGGCGGTGCCGTGGGTGGCCAGCGCTTTAGGGCCGTGGGCGAAATCGGCGGTGCTGTAGGCCTTGCACGGCAGCAGGGCGCACTCCACCATCTTCAGCGCCGTCTCATGGGCGGTGCAGAAGTTGTAGCCTCGGGCCAGCGAGAACGAAAGCGAACTCCGGAGCAAAGCGCCCAGGTCGCGCTCGGCGGCGGCGCGGCAGCTTTCCACCCACTCGGCGGTGGGCGTTTGCGGGGCCTCCAGGTTGCCACCCGCCGCGCGCACAATCTCGTGCAGGGCCAGCAGGGAAGTGAGATAAGACTTGGTGGCGGCCACGGCGTGCTCGGTGCCCGCATCCAGTAGAATCGTGTGCTCGGCCTCTTGGGTGAGCCGCGAACCGGCGGTGTTGGTGACGGCGAGCGTGAGATGGCCTTGGCGGCGTAGTTGCCCCAGCACCTCGCTCACATCTGGCCCGGCCCCGCTCTGGCTGATGCCGATGACCAGGCTCTTGGGGTAGCGCAGGTTCGCCCCGTACTTGGTCACCACGCTTGGCGCGGCCAAAACCACTGGGATGCCGAGGTGGATTTCGAACAAATAACGAGCGTAGAGAGCGGCGTTGTCGCTGCTCCCTCTAGCCACCAGCACCACGAGCTCAAAGGGGGCTCCGGCGACGTAGGGCTGGGCGGCAGCAAAGTACTGAGGGGCCAGCCGGGCAAGCAACTCGCTCTGTTCTCGAATCTCTTGCTCCATGTGCTGGCCGGTCATGCGTTCAAATGTACCGTCTGGCCTCGGCCAAACGGGTACCGTGAGACGGTTGGCGATCCTGAATCGTCGGTAACGTGAACACCATGTGGGCGGCCGTTTTTTTCAGCGCGTTGGTTCAGCAAGAACCTGCGACCAAGGAGTATCGAGACAACGACCTGGGCTTGATCTTCCAGTATCCGCAGGAGTGGCGACTCACCAAGACGCGACTGGGCGCCCAGTTTGAGTTTTTGACCGAAGAAGGGGCCACCGCGCGCGTGACGATCACCCGTACGCCGTTCCGCGAATCCAAGGATCAGTGGCAGAGCTACCAGCGCGATATCGAAGAAGCCGCTCGCCGCGAAGTACTGGACCAAAGCGAAGAAGAACTGCTGGGCGTACCGCTGCTTCTCACCCGCACGCGCTACACCGGCCCGGACGGCATCTTCCGCCAGCTCAAGGGGTTGCTCTACAGCCGCACCCGCCAAAAGCTGAACTTCATACTGGAGGCCCCCGAATCCGCTTTCCCTGGGGCGGAAACCTCTTGGCGCGGCACGTGGAACAGCTTCCGCACCATCACGGGTGAACTCCCGGTGGCCGAAGGCACCCCAGAGACCACCAACCCCACCAACCCGGCGCAAGATGCCGAGCGACAGGTCTACACGCTGACCGATCCGAAGGGGGAGGCCGCCGCCGCAGGCAGCAATCGCTTGCCGGAAACGCGCGTAGAGGTCCCTGGCCCGAGTGGCACCGAAACGATTGCCCTGCCCGAAGGCTGGACGGCCGAGCCCCGCGACGCGGTCATTGTGCTCCGCCACCCCGCCGTGCAAGGCACGACGGTACTCACGCTGTCCCTGGGCGATACGGCCTTCGCACGCCGCGTGATGAACAACCTCAACCGCGATGCTTTGAAGCGATTTGATGTGGTGTCGCTCCGTAAGGAAGAGACGATTGCCGAGAACCAAAACGGAGCCCAAGTGATGTCGGTGCGGCGCGAAGGAACGACACCCGGCGGCTCCTTGGTGCTGCTGAGCGCCGTGGGGGGCCAAAGCTTTGGCGTGTGGTCGCTGCAATATGAGACCACGGATTCGCTCAAGTACGGCGAGGACAAAGCTCAGATTGAAGCTCTGCTGGCCGTCTTGGCCCGCATTCGTTCGTGAAGTTAGCCCTTTCGACCTCAAGTCCAGTGGTCAGCGTCGCCCTGTGGGATGACGCTGGCCTTTTCCTGTTGGGGCGTCAGCTCCGCGCGGAGCGGGCGGCGAGTGCCGCCACCGCCGAATTGGTACAGCAAGCCTTGGCGGAAGCTGGTTCGAGCTTGGCCGAGGTGAGCGCATGGGCGGTGGATGTGGGGCCGGGCGGATTCACCAGCGTGCGCGTCGGCGTCACGATGGCCAAAACCTGGGCGTGGGCGACCGGGGCTCCTCTCGCCTCGGTGTCGTCGTTTGATTTAATGCCCGGAGACGTGAACTACGTGCCGGGGCGTCGGGGCACGGTGCTGGTGCGGCACAGTGGGGAAGTTGAGATCATGACCGCTCCGCCGAAAGGTGCCCAAGGTTATGGCGCTTCAGGTCTCGAAGACGTATATCCATTGGCCGAGCGGGTGGACTGGGCGACTCTCACATTGGGTTCACCGATGCCCGTCGTGCCGGACTATGTGAATCCACCGCGCATTTCCTTGCCCAAGGACCCGCGCGTCTTAGGAGGCCAAGCGTGACGCTCGAACGCATCGGAGCGCGTGCGCAAGTCTCGCTCCGCACCTTCACCACGCTCAAAGCGGGCGGCGCGGCGCAGTGGCTCACCGAGGCCCGCAACGTGGACGAACTCGCCCTGGCCGCAACCGTGGCCCACCAGGAAGGGCTGCGGTGCCACCCCCTGGGCGGGGGGAGCAACCTCTTGCCCAGCGACCAAGGCGTCCCCGGCCTGTGCGTGGTCAACCTGGCCCGACGCATGGAATTCACGCCCGCCGGAGAAGTGACGGTCGATACCGGCGTCGCCTACCAGGATCTGTTCCTCGCCGCCAGCCAGCGCGGTTGGGGTGGCTTGGAATATGCCGTCGGCATCCCCGGTACGGTGGGGGGCGCACTCGTCAGCAACGCCGGGGCTTACCGCAGCAACATCAGCGAGATCGTCAAGGAAGTGGAAGTTGTCCACGACGGCGAGCGCCGATGGGAGCCGGCCTCGTTCCTTGAGTTTAAGTACCGCGATTCCATTCTCCGCCGCCCAAACCCGCCGGCCATCACGGTGCTCCGCATTCGGTGCCAGTTACAGGCGAAACCTGCCCACGAAATCTACAACAACGCCCGTGATTATCAGCGGCAACGCATTAGCAAACAGCCGCCGATGGCGAGCGCGGGAAGCTTCTTTAAGAACGTGGAAGACAAGGCCCTGGCGGAAAGCCTTGACACCCTTCCGGCCGGGCTCAAGGCGGCTGGGGTGGTTCCGGCGGGCTATCTCATCGAGCAAGTCGGCCTGAAGGGCGCCCGCTATCAGGGCGCGATGCTGGGGGCGCGCCACGCCAATTTCTTGCTGAATGTGGGCAAAGCAAGCGCCAGTTCCCTGCGCCGCTTGGCCGAGCACGCCCAGGCGCTGGTGCACGACCGTTTTGGCGTGATGCTGGAGCCCGAAGTGCTCTACTTCGGGGATTGGAGCCACTGGGAGCCGATGGGCCGGCTCAATCTCGACGCCGCGAACTAGTCGATCTCAAGCGAACTGAACCGCTTTTCGACTTCGCTGGCGTGGCGAGAAAGGAACTTGAACGCCCAGTCCACGCGCGCCCGCAGGGCGGCGGCCACATTGCTCTCCGGCGAACCTTCAGGGAACTTGCCCGGTCGGCTGCGCTTCTCTAGCTTTTCGTACGCCTTGCGGATGGTGGGGAAATCAGCGTCCGGTTCTACGCCCAAAATGGCACGCGCCTGACGGTCCAAATCCGCTTCGGTCAACGACGAACCGGAGGCGGCGGGCGCACTGGCGCTCGGCACCGCCGGAGGGGAAGCAGGCGGCTGGCCCCCGGGCGTGGCGGTGGCTTGGTTCAGTTCGTCCCTCGCCAGCTGCTTTTCGATCTCTTTGACACGCTCCCATTCGCGGCCGATGTACGACCGGAGCACATTTACCACTCGTTGCGCGTCTTTCATGCCTCTATTGTAGTGGGTTTAGAACCGGATCGTCATGCCGAACCCACCCTGAAGGGCCAATCCTCCCTCCAGGCGAGTGAAGACCCGATAAATGATGCCGCTTTCGGCCGGCGCATCAATCTCGATGGTGAAGATGGCGTTGCGCTGATCCCAGCGGCGATGGAAACCCATTGTGATGCCCCAATTGGCCACCGGCGGCCCCGCGCGAAGGGACACGTCGGTGAGGGCGTAGCTGCGTTGCCCAGGGCTAGGGTTGAGGAAGAGCACGTGCTCGGCGGTGCCTTGCATGCCACCGTAGCGAAAGCTCACATCCCCGCCCAGGAGCAAATCATGCCCCGCTCCGAGCTGGACCTCACTGGGGTCCCGTTCGATGAAGGGCTGGGAGGTGGGTTGCATGCCCAAGTTCGTCCCCGTCATGAGCGAGACTCCCAGCTCCTCGCCGATACGAATCCCGGCCCCCGTGGCCCGGCCTCGTCCTTCATCAAAGGCGTAGACCGACGCATTGACGCCAAAGGCGAGGCGCGTATCGTAGCGGCCGCCCCAGAGGCTTTCGTTGACCACGCGGCGCTGACCAAACGGCATGCGCTGGCGGCCGATGCGCCACTCACCCCGCCGCTCGATAAAGGCTTCGTCAATGAGTTCGCGGTCTACTTCTCCCGGCAGGCGAGCGAGCCGCTGGGCAAATCGCACCCGAGTCCCGTTCGGCAGTACCCCGCGCAGGCCCACCAAGCTACTTTGGTAGCGCTGGTCAAACCACTCGAAGCTCGTCCGCTCTGAGGTGGCAATCACGGTCGGGCGAATCTCCAGGAACGGCGCAATGTCGGCGTTTTGGGCAAGGGCGGAGGTGGCCAAAACCACCCCCACCGAACAAGCGGCCTTGCGTGCGATCATGCGCCCACCGTAGCCGCGATGTCACTCTGCGGGACCTGTCGTTGCTCGCCGGTAGCGAGGTTCTTGATGGTGGCGTGCCCGGCCGCCAGTTCGTCGGTGCCCAAAATCACCGCCCACTGCGCTCGCATCCGGTCGGCTTGCTTCATCTGGCCCTTCAGATTCTTGCCTTCCACATCGTATTGAACGCTGAGACCCGTCGCGCGCAACGCCCGGCAAAGGGTTCGCACGGTGGGCCAGGCATCCTCGGTGGCCGCCACCACAAAGGCGTTCAGCCCCGGCATCGGCGGCAGGTCGCCTTGGGCTTCTAGCACAATGTAGGCACGCTCCACCCCCATCCCGACGCCCACACCGGGGGTCGCGGGGCCGCCCACTTCCTTCACCAGGTTGTCGTAGCGTCCACCCCCGCACAGCGCGCCTTGGGCGCCAAGCAGAGTGCTGTGGACTTCGAACACCGTGTCGGTGTAGTAATCCAGACCGCGCACGATCTCGGGGCGGAGTTCGTAACCCACCCCGGCTTCGGTCAAAAGCGCTTGCAAGGTGTCAAAGTGCGCGCGGCTGGCATCTTCGAGGTGGTCCGTCACCACGGGGGCCCCGGCCATGAACTCGTTCACCTTAGGGTCCTTCTGGTCGAACAGGCGCAGCGGATTGCGGTCAGCCAGCATCTTGATCTCTTCCGATTGGTCCGGCAACCAGGGCGCAAGGTAGGCGGCCAACGCCTCCCGGAACCGCGCCCGAGATTCGGCGCGGCCAATGCAGTTCAGCAGCACCACCGTGTCACGCAGGCCGATGGCCCGGTAGAACTCAATCGTCGCTTCAATGATCTCGGCGTCCGCATCCGGCTGGCTACTTCCGAAAAGTTCCAGCCCGAATTGGTGTGCCTGTCGGTAGCGCCCCTTCTGGGGTCGCTCGTACCGGAAGATGGCGGTTTGGTAACACAGGCGCGTCACGCCCCCTTGGGCGCCGAGCTTGGCGTCTAGATAGGCGCGCACGGCCGGGGCGGTGCCCTCAGGCTTCAGGGTTACCGAGCGGTCACCTTTATCGGTGAACGAATACATCTGCTTGTTCACCACTTCGCTGGTGTCGCCGCTGGTGCGGCTAAACAGTTCGGTGTGCTCAAACATCGGGGTGCGGACCTCGCCGTAGCCGTAGCGGGCCATCACGGCAAAGAAATGATCCTCAAGCCGATGCAGCACATCGCTCCGAAACGTGGCATTTTCGTTCGGGGTGGCGTCGTAGGTTCCGCGCGGGGCTTGAGTGATCATAGGTTTCCGTTTAAGTATTGTCGGGCGAGAGGCGCAAAGACGTCGTCGGGCAGGGGCTTGGCCCCGCCTAACTGGTTCGCGACGAGAAGAACTTGGGCGACCCGTTCCAGGGTCTCCATCCGGTGGCAAGCGTCCGCCACGGAAGCCCCCAAAACGGTCGCTCCGTGGTGGGCCAGCAAAAAAGTCTTATGACCGGCCACATAAGGCTCCAAAGCCTGCCCCAAGGCCGGGGTGCCCGTAAGCCCGAACGGCACGTGCGCTACCGGCCCCAGCACCATCACGGCTTCGGGCATGACGTTGGCCGGAATCGGTTCATCCGCCACGGCATACGATGTCGCGACGGGCGGGTGCGCGTGAATCACGGCCTGCACATCCGGGCGATGGCGGTAGATCACCGCGTGGTGCTCCCATTCCGAAGAAGGCCGCCCCGTTCGGTTCGCGTCGGCCAGGGTGCCATCCAGGCGCAGCAGGATAACGTCTTGTACGCACAAATGGCCCTTCGATCGGCCGCTGGATGTGATCAAAAAGTGCCCGTCATCCCAGCGGGCCGAGAGGTTGCCTTCGGTCGCGCCTACGAGGTTTCGTTCCCACAATCGGCGGCCGTATTCCACCAACTCTTGAGCAAGTTCCTCCCTCCGCGACATGGAGCGTATTTTTACACACCCGAACCTTGGGCACTGGCTGATAGCCTTGGGTTAGAATCACACGATGCGTGCAATGACGTTGGGCGTGCTCGCCCTCATGACCGTTGGGGCTATGGCGCAACTTGCCCCGCCTTCTGAGGACTCGATTCTGGGTGCTCGCAGTCTGGCTCTCAGCCCGGACGGAACGCGCCTTGCGTTTAGCTACCGGGGCGACATTTGGGTGGTGCCCAGCACGGGTGGCCGCGCCATTCCGGTGACGACTCACGTCGAGATGGACGACAACCCGGTGTGGTCGCCGGATGGTAAGTGGATCGCCTTCAACAGCAACCGCGAAGGCGGCACGGACATCTACGTGGTGCCTAGCGATGGCGGGCGCACCAAGCGCCTGACGTGGTACCCCGGCGGCGACCTCGCTACCGACTGGTCGCCCGACGGCAAGCATCTGCTGTTCCGTGCCAACCGCGAGGGCATTGACAACGGCCTTTACCGATTGGATGTGAACACGGGCCGGTTCGTGGAGTTCTATCGCGACTTCATGTCCGTAGGCTCGCCCAAGATCAGTGGCGATGGTCAATACGTGGCGTTCAACCGCTTTGGCTTCCCCAATGCGCGCCCGCGCTACCAGGGCTCGGCCGCCTCGCAGCTCTGGGTGCACGACACCCGCAGTGGCCAGTCCAAGGCTCTGCGCAACAACGGCTTCCAGCACCTGTGGCAGGCGTTCGGACCGAACTCGTCGCTGTACTGTATCACGGTGACCGAGCTCACGCCCAGCAGCTACCGCCTGGGCGAAACCCCAGCCCCCTACGTGGACAATGCGGCCAAGACCCCGAACGTCTACCGCGTGGACATGAACGGTCGGGCCGACCGCCTGACTAACTTTGTGGGAGCGGCGGTGCGCTACCTGACGGTGGCCCGTGGCAACGGCTTGATGGCCTTTGAACGGGACGGTGTGGTGTATCGCATGCGCGCCGGTGAAGAGCCCCAAACGCTCAACATCGTGGCCGTGGTGGACGACAAGACCACCCGCTTCCAGCGCCAAGCCGTCACGGCCGCCAACCAGGGCGCGCTGAGCCCCGATGGCGAAACCTACGTCTTTGTGGCCAACAACGAACTCTGGATGGTGAAGACCAAGCAGGGAAGCCGCCCCAACGACCGCGTGGCCGTGCAACTGACCGACTGGCCGGGCCTGGACCGCGAACCGATCTTTGGCACCGACAACAAGGTGGTCTATTTCACCAGCGACCGGGACGACTCCGAAGCGCTCTACGAAATGAACCTGGACACCAAGGCCGTACGCCGGGTTTCGCAGGCTCAGCGCGACGTGCTGGAGCTTCACACCACCCCGGACGGCAAGGCCATCACCTATTGGCAAACCGGCAAAGATGGGGGACTGTTCCGCTTGGATCTGGCGACCAAGAACGTCACCAAGGTTTTCGACTTCCCGCGCCAGCACCGCTTCGAAACCGACCCGGCCTACGCTTGGTCGCCGGACATGAAGTGGTTTGCCTACAGCAAGGGCACGCAGGGCTTTGCCAACACCAACGTGTACTTGCGCAACATGGCCACGGGCGAGGAAACCAACGTGACCCGCCTGGCCAGCAACCACGACGCGCCGGTGTTTTCGTCGGATGGCAAGTATCTGCTGTTCAATGCGAATCGCGGCCAGCCGGGCCTCTACATCCTGCCGCTGGTGCCGCCCGAAAACCGACCCGAAGACTACGACCGCGAATACAAGGCGCCGGAAGGCGTGCCCAACGTGGACGTGGACCTCGTCAACATCCATCGCCGGGTGGAGCGACTGCGCGCCGAAGGCGGCCGCAACCTGCGCTTCGATAAGAAGGACGGGTTCGTGCTTTACATCAATGGCGGGGATATCGTCCGCGCCAACCTCAAGGGCGACCGCTTTGAGCGGCTGACCGGCGGCGGCGGCATCGGTGCTTTTGAGTTCACTCCCGATGGTGACCACCTGGTCTACGTCGAGAGCGGCAACCTCCGCAAGATGAACCTGCGCGCCAACAACCGGCCCGTGGCCACCACGCCGTTCACGGCCGAGTGGGTGCGCGACGTGGTGGGCGAGCGCCAGGCCGCGTTCAGCCAGTTCTGGCGGGAATACAACCGGTCGTTCTACGATCCGTTCTTCCACCGCCGCGACTGGTACGCCATCCGCAAGCGCTACGAGCCGCTGCTAGATTCGGTGGGTCACCCCAACGAGTTCGCCACGGTTCTAAACCAGATGGTCGGCGAACTGGAAGCCTCGCACGCCGAAGTCAGCCCCGCCCCGAGCGGTCCGCCGAGCTTCAGCGTGGCTCACCTGGGCTTTGAGATTGATTGGCGCCACACCGGCAAGGGCCTCAAGGTCGGCCGCGTGATTGATGGCTCCCCGGGGTCGTTTGCACGCACCAAGATCAATCCGGGCGAATTCGTCATGGAGATCGACGGCGTGGCCGTGGAAGCCAACGAAGCCCTGTGGACGGACGTGCTGCAAGGCAAGGCCGGACGCGACATCACCCTGACGGTGAACACCACCGAAAGCCTGGAAGGCGCCCGCAAGGTCACCTACCGCGCCATGAACGCCGGCCAGTTCCGTGGATTGCTCTACGAGCACCAGGTGAACGAGCGCCGCCGCATGGTGGATGAACTCAGCAATGGGCAACTGGCTTACGTGCACATCAGCGGCATGGGCGGGGCGCAACTCGCCCGGTTCAACCTCGAAGTCTGGGAGTACCTGCAAGGCAAGAAGGGCGTGATTGTGGACGTGCGTTGGAACGGTGGCGGCAATATCAGCGATGACCTTATCGACCTGATCGAGCGCAAGCCGAACTACTACACCGTGCAACGCGACCGACCGGCCTTCACCTCACCCGACTACAGCTGGGATAAGCCGACGGCCGTCCTGGCCGCCGAGACCAGCTACAGCAACGCGGAAATGTTCCCTTACAGCATGAGCGCGCGCAAGCTCGCCACGTTTGTGGGTCAGCGCACGCCGGGTTACGTCATTTGGACGTGGGGTCTCGGCCTGGTGGATGGCACCGGGGCGCGCATGCCAAGCGCGGGCGTCTACCGCATGGACGGACGACCGCTGGAGAACGACGGCATCGAACCGGACATCGAAGTGGCCTGGAGCAACGAACAGTACATGGCCGGCGAGGACCCGCAGCTGAAGCGGGCCGTGCAGGAAGTGCTGAAGAAGATCCGCTAAGCCAAGCGACCAACTACGCGGCGGTCTGGGCCAGCGACTGGATTTGGGAAACAAATTCCACGTCGGCCTGGGCCGCCACTTCGTTATAGGCCACCACCGGGAGGGCCGGCAGGTGCCGATCCAGCAAGCGCCGCATTGCCAGCCGCAGGGCCGCGCCGCACAGCAGCACGGGCGTGTGGCCTTCATCCTGGGCGCGGATGTAGCTTTGCTCTAGCTCTTCCAAGAACTGGCGTTGCCGTTCGGGCTCGATGGCAATGACCGGGCCGGCGGTGGTCTGCTGGATGGATTCCTGCAGAACGCGCTCGGTGGCCGCGCTGAGCGTGATGCACGTGAGCTTGAGGTCCGGGTTGCTAAACTGCCGCGTGATGGTGCGGCTGATGGCCGCGCGCACGAGTTCGCCTAGTTGGTCGGTGTCCTTGACCCGGCTGCCGTAGTCGGCCACCGTTTCCAAAATCGTAACGAGGTCCCGGATGGGGATGCGCTCGCGCAGTAAGTGCTGCAGCACCTTTTGCACGTCGCCCAGGGGCAGGGCTTCGGCGCCCAGGGCCGTCACCACGGCCTCGTGGGTCTGCTTCAGGTTGTCCAGCAGGCGTTGCACGTCCTGGCGGGTCAGCAGTTCGGCGGAGTACGTCTTCACCACTTCGCCCAGGTGAGTGGCCAGTGCGGCCGGGGGTTCCACCACGGTGCAGCCTTGCTGTTCGGCGGCGCCGCGTTGGCCTTCGTCAATCCACAGGGCATCCAGGCCGAATACGGGGTCCTTGGCGGCGGTGCCGGTGATGCCAGAAATCGGATAGCCCGGCAGGATACAAAGGAGTTCATCCGGGAAGCAGCGCGCCCGCGCCACTTCTTCGCCGCGCACCTTGATGACATATTCGTTGGGGTCCAGCATCGCGTTATCGCGGATGCGGACACTGGGCATCACAAAGCCCATATCGGTGGCCAGCTGGGCGCGGCTGGTGGCAATGCGCTCGGGGAGGTCGCCGCCCACGCGGGCATCGGCCAGCTTGGTGAGGCTGTAACCCACTTCGATTTCCAGGGCGTCCACGCTCAGTAGCGGTAGCACGGCATCCGGGCTGCCCGGGGGCGGACCCTGCGGCTCTTCGGCCTTCGGGATGTCTTCTTCCTTGATCTTGGGGGCGAGCAGTCCGGAGATGGTGTCGGGGTTGTTCTTAGAGAACTGACTCAGCGCGGCCATGAGCCCGGCGATGAGTAAGAAAATGATGGTGGGGAAGCCCGGCACAAAGGCAAAAACCGCCATGGCGACGGCCGTGGCCATAAACACACGCGGGCGGCTGAGCACCTGCCCGAACACTGTGCCACCCATGCCGGCCTCTTGGCCATTCCGGGTGACGAGCAAACCGGCGGAGGTGCTGACGAGCAAGGCAGGGATTTGCGAGACCAGACCCTCACCCACGGTGAGAATTGCGTACTGCTGGGCCACTTCGCCGATGCTGCCCTGGCCGTTTACCATACCCATGAGAATCCCGCCGAGGAGGTTGACCACCACAATCAGGATGCTAGCGATGGCGTCGCCTTTTACAAACTTACTGGCACCATCCATCGAGCCATAGAAGTCGGCTTCTTGCTTGATGGCTTTGCGGCGCGCGCGGGCCTGGGCTTCGTCAATCAGGCCGGCGGCGAGGTCGGCGTCAATCGCCATCTGCTTGCCCGGCATGGCGTCCAAGGTGAAGCGGGCGACGACTTCGGAGACGCGCGTGGCACCATTGGTGATGACCACAAACTGCACGATCATCAGGATGAGGAACGCCACAAACCCGACCACAATATTGCCGCCGAGGACAAAATTGCCGAAGGTGGTGATGACCTGGCCAGCCTCGCCGGTGCCCAAAATGAGCTTGACCGCGACAATACTGAGGGCCAGCCGGAACAGCGTGGTGATGAGCAGGAGCGAAGGGAAGACGCTGAACTGCAGCGGCTCGTCCACGTTCACGGCGGTGAGCAGGATGAGGATGGAGGCCCCGATGGCCATGACCAGACCGAGGTCCAGGATGAAGTGGGGCAGAGGCATGATCAACATGCCCACCACGAGCAGAAGCCCGAAGCCGACCATGAGGTCGGTGTGACGCAGCATCTTGGTGAAGGTGTTCATGCCCAATCAGGCACACGTGGTGCCTATCGGATGTATCGGCAATTCTGCGGGGGTTCCTCAGTCCCGTCTTGCACGGTGGGTCCGGGCCGGTGCCGGGTATAACGTCGTTTCGCGCGCGCTCGTAGCTCAGTGGATAGAGCATCAGCTTGCGGAGCTGGGGGTCGGAGGTTCGAGTCCTCTCGAGCGCGCCAATCTCAGTCTATTCATTCGCCGTCCGTTCCGGGCACATGGGTGGCACTTTGTTCAGCGACTTATTGTCGTTCCCGTGCGTGGCGTTTTTGGCACGCGGCGCATTCCTTACTCAACGCTCAATCGTCTGAAACGATGAGCGCCCATGCTTCAAGCACTCGCGAAAGGTGCAATTGGAGTTGAAGCGAGGTAGATTCTGGGAATGAACCTGCTGAATTCAGCACATGGGCCATTAGGCCCATTTGGGGGGGGCAATAGGTCTTATCATGCAGTTATGAGGCTCCTCCTCATCCTGCTTTGGGCGGCTTGCTTCTGCCTGTCCCTGTCCCAAACCACCCCCGGCGGTGGAGGAGGTGGAGGTGGTGGCGGAACCAATCTGAATCCAGCCGAGGGCGATTACGATGGGTACACGGAATTGCCGACCGGCGAGACCATCAACGGGGAACCTTTCGCTTGGATCAAAGTGATCGTTTCCACTCCGGGCGTTGACTCGGTAGAGGACTATATTAGCGGAACCAATACTGCCGTATCATGCCAAGCCGAAGTTGTTCCCAACGCCGCCTGGCCAGGGACCCAAACCGTGATTGAAGGATACACGTTAATGAACGTGCAGATCACCGTCGGCGGTCAGAGTATCGTGAACCAATCATGGGACCTTAATGGCGTTTGCAATGAGGGATATCTTAATCGTCCGCCAAACTTCACTTTTGCCAGCACCCACTTCGATCACGGGTTGGAATGCGAGATAAAGCTGCAAGGTCAGTTCCAGGCCTACACGCTGGAAAACGGGGTGCGAATTCCAACCGGGCCATTGATGACGCACTATGCTCGCCTTAAGCCAACTGTGCACAACAAAGTCGTGGGATGGCGAACACATATAAAGTTTGACCCAGATAACCCGTCAGGGCCTGGCATCCCTTGGCCAGAACCAGACAATACATACATAAGTGATGTCGTAAACACTCTTAAAGCTTTGTATTCTGCGGCTAAGTATGATGTGTCGCTGGTTGATCTGGGTGTATTACAGCGGAACACAATTCTGGATCGGTATAAGGAGATCACCGGGGTCATAGCCAACACTCATGGCAGCACTAATGGCCTATATGACTCGGATGGCTTGGTGCTGTATGGAGATCGGCTAAACTGGAATGATCAGACAGCGAAGATTAACTACTATGGCATGAGAGGATTGGACAACGAGTTGCCAAAGACCCATTTGCACTTCGCATATGCATGTTCTGCAGCCAACAGTGAAACATACGCTTTAAATGCGCTTCAGACCATGGCGACCGGAGGAGCCCTTTGTGGGTTTGAGGATCCAATATGGTCTCAGTGCCTTGTGCCTGGTACCGTCAATGGGGTAAGCAATGAACTACATGCTGCGGTCATAAGAGATTGGTTGCTCAACGGCCACTCGATTGAAGATGCAGTTGATGAGGCGAATAGGCTCTATATCACAGGATGGCCGGAGGATGACGATGAAAGTCCGGAGGGCTTTATATGGCGCCCTCGGCCGATGGCCGTTCGTGGGGACGGATGTGCCACCGCAAAGTGGGTTTATCTTCCTCGTTATGAACGCGATATGCTTGCGGGGGCACCATATGCTGACTGGAAGAAAGTCAGATGGGCCCCCTAAAATGACGGAGTGACCATGATAACTTCAATTTTGCTGACTCTAGGGCTTAAAGGGGCTAGTAAGCAGGTCCCGTACTACATCGTTCGTGATCGTGTACCTTCAAACCAACGCGAGTTGTTTGATCAGGTTCCCTTGGATGTGCTTTTCGAAAAGGTTGGGTTTGCGAGTAGCGATTCAGCTCCCTCCCTTTTTGAGAGATTAGAAAAGGGAGAAGGGTCGGTACGCGTTCGGCGTAGTGGACTGGGTTCACGTTCAGATCGCCTGATTAGCGTTTCCATGAGTGACAATGGGAATGCTACGTCACTCACAGTTTCAATTGATTCAACGACCGGTCGGTTGAGATCTTGGCATTTCGTTCCTGATGCAGAGGATCAATGGAGACGAACGGGATGGATTGCAAGTCAGGCGTACATGAGGTTTGTTGCCGAGACTCTCGTGAAACATTGTTTCCCCGCTAGTGCGAATATCCAGTTCCGTAGTGCAGTCCAGACTGGAAATTCTGGCGAAGACAATAATACGAGACGACACTTGTTGTTGACTTACCAATGGATTCTCGACGGGCGGAGCGTCGGCGGCGCACAATCCGCTACCGTAGAACTCGATGAGCAAAGCGGAGTTCTGATTACCTATCTGGGTACGGTAGGAGAAGTTCAAAGGAGGGCGTTGCTGCCAAATGAGCTTGGGCAAAGCCGAGCGCACCTAACTCAGAGACTTGCGACGCGCTTTGGCAGTGGTCACTATATGCTTGGACAGAGCAATTTGATCTACACCGCTACTGAGGAAAACCCTTGGCTTTTGGTTCCGAAGTGGGAGCTTCTGTGCACCGAGCTAAATCACCTTGGTCGACGAAGTGCGATCATTCAGATCGTCATGGACCCTGACACGAAGGCGGTCCTGCATGAAAACCGATCTGGAGGTGGCTTCGGGCCAAGTTCGCCCGTTCCCGGCAATCAGATCGCCGGAGAGTGGGAGGCTAACGAAGCCAATGGCCTGATCAAGGCGACCGACCGCAAGGCCAGCCAGGGAGGCGTGCAACGCAGCCTCACCAGGGGCAATCGGCTCCTCGTCGGCACCTTCTACGCCGCCGAACGGCTCCTGGAAGTCAAGGGCGTCTTCTTTGAGGTGGACCCCGCGCTCAGCGAAGCGTTGGCGAAAGCCCAGCCGTGAGGAACGCCATGCCCGGTATAGTGCCCGCATGGAAATGATTCCGCCGGGCCGCCTGGGATGGCTCGACCTCACTGTCGATGCGGCCCCCGAAGTGCGTGATTTCTACTCGCGCGTCATTGGCTGGAAGCCCGAAGGCGTGGAGATGGGCGGCTACGACGACTTCAACATGCTGGATGACACGGGCGAGCCCGTGGCGGGCATCTGCCACCGCCGGGGCATGAACGCCGGCATCCCGCCGGTGTGGATCCCCTACTTCATCGTGGAAGACATCGAAACCGCCACCAAGCAAGCGGTGCGCAACGGCGGGGAAGAAGTCGAACTCCGCCGCGAAGAAGACGGCACGCTGGTGCTCTCGATCTTGAAGGACCCGGCGGGCGCCGTGTTCGCCCTCTTCCAAAGCGAAGAGATGGACGACGAAGACGACGACTAATTAGTCGTTCTTAGGTCGGCCGGCGCGGCTGAAGGGCAACCAGATGAACTCGCATCGGCCGACAATCTTTTCGCGGGGCACCAGGCCCCAGGCGCGGCTATCGTAGCTGCCGTTGCGGTTGTCGCCCATCATCATGTAGTAGCCGGGCGGGATGGCCGCCGGGGGCAACGCCATCAGCCGCTTCATTTCGGCGGGGTCGCTAATCTGGTAGGCCGGCGCGGTGAGCGGGCTCGCGTTGGCAAAGTCGCCCATGATGGTGAGCGGGATGTACTTGCCGTTGTCGTTCACCAACTTGTAATCCGGGAGCGGATAATCGCCGAAGTTGGCCTTGGGCACGGGCTGCGTCGCCATCTGAGTGGTGCGCATTTCGTAAGGCTCATCCACGGGCACACCGTTGCGATAAAGCTTGGAGTTACGAATTTCAATGACTTCGCCCGGCACGCCCACGCACCGTTTGATGTAGTCCGCGTTGGGAGTGCGCTCATCCACACCGGCGGCGGGCGGCGAAAACACCACGATCTCGCCCACCTTGGGATCGGTGGTTCGATACACCCACTTGTTGGCCACGATGGCGTCGCCCACGTTAAGCGTGTCCACCATAGAAGGCGTGGGGATGGTGAACGTCTGGATGGCAAACGGACGAACGAGCAGGAACACCAGAATGGCGGCATAAACCAGGGCGTCGCCGGATTCGTTCAAGAACTTCAGAAACTTGTAAGATCCGCCCCGGCGGTGAGGGGGAGTCTTGGCAAGGGTCGGGCTTACGGCCAGGCGCACTAAGGTGCAAATCCCGGCGAAGATAAGAATCTGGCTCATGGGCGTCCGCGCCAAGCGGTCAATGGTTTCGACCGTGGGGGAGACCTGAGCCAGATAGATGCCGGGGAGACCGAACACGATTAGCGGCGTTCTCGGATGCGGGCGGCCTTACCGACCTTGTCGCGCAGGTAGTACAGCTTGGCGCGGCGCACGCGACCGTGGCGCAGCACTTCGAACTTGGCCACGTTGGGGCTGTGCAAGGGCAGGGTGCGTTCCACACCCACGCCGTTGCTCAGCTTGCGCAGAGTCACATTCTTGGCGATGCCACCGTTGCGGACGGCAATGGCCAGGCCTTCGAAAATCTGAATTCGTTCCTTGCCGCCTTCGCGCACCTTCACGTGGGCACGCACGGTGTCACCCGGGCGGATTTCGGGCAGGTCGTCCTTCATATAGGCTTGGGCGACGCTGGTCAGGATAGCTTGCTTGTTCATCGTGTTCGACTCCCCAGAGATCTTCCCGGAGAACATCCCGGATAATGATCGGTCAGTAACAGGCTAGGGTAGCAGATCGAGGTCGCTCTTCGTAAGGTCTGCGCGTGCAAATAGGTCCGGGCGTAGGTCGCGAGTCACCCTCAATTGCTGTTGGCGTCGCCAGCGGGCCACCGCCGGATGGTTGCCGCTGCGCAGTACCTCGGGCACGGTTTCGCCTTCAAACTCCAGCGGACGGGTGTAAAGCGGGTGCCCCAGAAGGCCGTCGTGGCTGAAACTGTCGTCCTGGTGGCTCTCCGGGTCGCCGAGTACGCCGGGGAGGAGGCGCGTGATGGCGTCGGCCATCATCAGGGCGGGCAGTTCGCCGCCGGTCAATACAAAGTCGCCGATGCTGCGGGTGCAGGTGGCCAAGAGGGTGCGCACACGCTCGTCCACGCCTTCATAGTGCCCGCAGATGAATATGGCGTGACCGTGCCGGCTCCACGCCTCGGCATCGGCCTGGGTGAATCGGGGTCCGCGCGGGTCGGTCAGCACCACCACGGCCTCTTGGTAGCCGGGCAGGCTCCGCAGGGCATCGGCCACGCGGTCCACCCGCAGCACCATGCCGGGGCCACCGCCGTAGGGCGAGTCATCCACCGTGCGGTGCGCATCGGTGGCGAAATCGCGAGGGTTAGCGCACTGAAATTGAACCGCGCCCGAACCCGCCGCCCGCGCCATCATGCTGTGCGAGAGCGCCTCCTGGATCATCTCCGGAAACAAGGTCACGAAATCAATCCGCACCCGTGAAGTGTGGCGCATAGGCAAAGGTATTCTCTGGTCCGTGAACGTCCCCGGCGATCTGAAGTACACGAAGTCTCACGAATGGGTCCGCATTGAAGGCGATATCGCCACCATCGGCATTACTGACCACGCGCAAAGCGAACTCGGCGACATCGTGTTTGTAGACTTGCCCAACGAAGGCCGCCAACTGGGCGTCGAAGAAGTTTTTGGGTCGGTAGAGTCGGTCAAGGCCGTCAGCGACATTTACAGCCCGGTTAGCGGGGAAGTGGTGGAAGCCAACGGCACCCTCGGCGCGCAAAGTGAGCTGGTCAATAGCGACCCCTACGGCCAGGGCTGGCTGATCAAGGTGAAGCTGAACGGCGAACCTGAGGGCCTGCTTTCCGCCAGCGAATACGAAGCCACTCTCTAAGGTTTTCGGGGCCTCCCCGGGGAGGCCCAAATTGTCCGGGTGCGGCCAACGTCCGCCATGCAAAATCGTAGGGGAAGCAGGGTCGAGTTTCGACCCTCACCGAGCGATTCAATGACCTACGTACCGCATACCGATGCCGATGTGCGTGAGATGCTGGCGACCATTGGGGTCAACAGCATTGATGAGCTCTTCGCGGATATCCCCGAAGATCTCCGCCTGAAGGGCGAACTCCGCATCCCCAGCCGACTCGACGAGCATCAATTGATGCGGCACATGGCGGGTCTCGCCGCCCAAAACCTCGACCTGAGCCAGGTCACGTGCTTCCTGGGCGCGGGCATCTACGATCGCTACATCCCGGCCAGCGTCGGTGCGGTGATCAGCCGGGGCGAGTTCCTGACGGCTTACACGCCGTATCAGCCCGAAGTCAGCCAGGGCTACCTGCAGACGATTTACGAGTTCCAAAGCATGATTGCGGAGCTTTACGGTTGCGACCTCGCGAATGCGAGCATGTACGACGGTCCGACCAGCCTGGCCGAAGCCGCCCTGATGGCCTGTTCGCTCAAGCGCAAGTACATCGTGGTGATGAGCGAAGGCATCCACCCGCACGCTCGGCAGGTGATGGAAACCTACGCGTGGTCCAACGAGGTGGAAGTGCGTACGCTCCCGCTCAAGGACGGCCAAACCGACCTGAGCCAGATGCCCGAGGGCGCGGTGCTGCTCATCCAGAACCCCAACTTTTACGGTGTGATTGAAGACCTCGCCGCCGCCCGTGCCGCTGCCGATAGCCAAGGCGCGATGCTGGTGGTGAGCGCCGACCCGACGGCCTGCGGCCTGCTGAAGGCCCCCGGCCACTACGGCGCGGATGTGGTGGTGGGCGAAGGCCAACCGCTCGGCATCCCGATGGGCCTCGGTGGACCGATGCTTGGTCTGTTTGCCTGCAAGCAGGAGTACGTCCGCTCCATCCCCGGTCGCATCGTGGGGCGCACTCACGACGCTCAGGGTCGCCCCGGCTTCACGATGACGCTCCGCACCCGCGAGCAAGACATTCGCCGCGAAAAAGCCACCAGCAACATCTGCACCAACGAAGCCCTGATGGCCCTAGCCAGCACGGTCTACATGAGTGCGGTGGGCAAGAACGGCATCCGTAGCGTGGCCACCAGCACGGTGCAAAACACGCAGTATGCCATCCGGGTGCTGACCGAAGCGGGCGGGAAGCTCAAGTTCCCGAATGCCCGGGTGTTCGGCGAGTTTGTGCTGACCCTGCCAAAGCCGGCGGCTGAAGTGCGCGACGCTCTGCTTTCGCACGGCATCCTGGCGGGCTTGCCGCTCGGCCCGTACCTGGCGGGAGGCGAAAACGACCTCCTGGTCGCCGTCACCGAGATTCGCACTCAAGAAGAAATTGACGACTTTGCCCGTGCCCTGCGCGAGGTGCTGAACGGATGAAACCAATCCCCCTGATCTTCGAAAAATCTCGTCCGGGCCGCATCGGCTGCAACCTGCCGAAGGCCGACACGCCCGAAGTGGACGTGCAGGCCATCTTGGGCGAAACCCGCGAGGCCGTGGCGTGGCCCGAGATTGGCGAACTGGACATGCTGCGCCACTTCACCAACCTCAGCCATCGCAACTACGGGATCGAAATCGGCTTCTACCCCCTGGGTAGCTGCACGATGAAATACAACCCGAAGATCAACGAGCGCACGGCCGGGCTGACAGGCTTTACCCACACCCACCCGATGCAACCGGAAGAGACCATCGGGGGCTTCCTCGAAGTCTACGCCTCGTGCATGGACATCCTCAAGGAGATCACCGGCTTCGATGACATCACCATGCAGCCGGTGGCCGGCGCCCACGGCGAACTGGCCTGCTTGATGCTGATCAAGGCGTATCACGAAAGCCGAGGCGAAGGTGCTCAGCGCCGCGTGGTGCTGGTGCCGGACTCGGCCCACGGCACCAACCCGGCCAGTGCGGCCCGTTGCGGCTACGTGGTGAAGACGATCCCCACCGCCGAAGACGGCAATACCGACCTGGAGGCCCTGGCCAAGGAACTCGGACCGGATACGGCGGCCTTCATGGTCACCAACCCCAGCACGCTGGCGCTGTTCGAAACGAACATCACCAAGGTGTGCCAGATGGTGCACGAAGCGGGCGGGCAAGTCTTCTGCGACGGCGCGAACATGAACGCCATGGTGGGCACCACCCGCCCGGGCGACCACGGCTTCGACTGCATGCACCTGAACCTGCACAAGACGTTCAGCACGCCGCACGGCGGCGGCGGCCCCGGCTGCGGTGCCATCGGTCTCAAGTCGCATCTCGCGCCCTATATGCCCGGCCCAGTCATCACCCGCAACGACGCAGGCCAAGCCGTGCTGGACCACGACCGTCCGCACAGCATTGGCCGCGTGAGTGGTTTCTTCGGGCAATCACTGATGGCCGTGCGCGCGCTCACTTACTTCCTGGCCTATGGCCGCGAAGGGATGAGCAGCATCAGCCGATACTCGGTGCTGAACGCCAACTACGTCAAGGCGCGCCTCAAGGATGTGCTTCCGGCCGCCCACGACCGCCCCTGCATGCACGAGTGCGTGCTGACGGCGAAGCAGTACAAGGAGTACGGCGTGCGCGCCCTGGACCTGAGCAAGGCGCTGATTGACTACGGCTTCCACCCGCCAACGAACTACTTCCCGCTCATCGTGCCGGAAGCGTTCATGATCGAGCCCACGGAAACCGAAGCGAAGGAGACGCTGGACGCCTTCTGCGATGCCCTGATCGAGATCTGCGAACTTGCCAAGACCGACCCGGATGCTCTGCACGCCGCGCCCACCAAGGCTATCGTCGGACGGTTGGACGAAGCGGCGGCGGTGAAGAACCTCGACGTCCGCTACCAACCGGCGTAAGCCCCTCGCCCTCACCTCAGCCAATGAGGTGGGGGCATCTTGATTTATGGAACCTGTGATGCCCTGGCGAGTCGACGGCCCTCAAGGGCCGCGCGAGCACATGGCGGCGGATGAAGCTCTGGTTTACGGTGGCCGGGTTTACACCTGGGATGCCCCGGCCGTGACGCTCGGCCGGTTTCAAGACCCCGCCCGGGTGATGGCCGCCCACCCGCACCTGCCGCATGCGGTGCGCCCCACGGGGGGCAAGGCCGTGCTGCACGGCCACGACCTCACCATTGGCCTGGCAGTGCCCTGGGAATGGGCGAACTGGACCGAAGCCGAGCGGCGCAGCGTGCGCTTGGTGTATCGGCGCTTGGCGGAGCCGCTGGTGCAGGCCCTGAACCAAGCCGGAGTGTCGGCAGCCCTGGCCGAGCAGACCCCCTTTGTGCGGAGCGCGGGCAAGGTGGCCGACTGTTTTGCCCACATCGCGCCCAACGACATCGTGGACCCCCGGACGGGCCGCAAGGTGTGCGGCTGCGCCCTCGCCCTGCGGGAAAGTGGGGTGCTGGTGCAGTGCAGCCTGCCCGTGCGGTTGCCGGACCCCGAAGTGGCCAACCTTTTTGGCGCGCAGGTGATTTACGGCGAATACCCCCACCTAGAGGCGGCCGCGCTGGCCGGGGCGCTGGCAAGAGCGTTTAGCCCTTAGGCCTTGGACACTGTTCAGCACTGGAATGCGTCTGATATCGTAACGGTATGACGCGATACGCTCCGGCCGCGCTGGCTTTGCTGGCAGGAACCCTTTTCCTTTCTGGATGCCAGAACCAAAGTAGTAGCTCCGGTGCCACGGGCCTGAACAGCGAATACAAAGCCCTGAAGGACGGCGAAACCTCGCCAACCGGCGAAGGCGGCACTTCGGCGACCACCCCCGGTGGCACCACGTCCACCACGCCGGGAGCCGCCGCAGGTGGGGGCGTCGTCGCCAGTGGTTCGCCGACCGGCACCGCCGTCGAAGCTCCGGCCGCCAAGGTGGAAGAAGGGGAAGTGGCCCTGCGCCTGGGCGTGAAGAAGGGTGAAACCTTCCGCTTCAAGCAGACGACGGATGCGACTTTGACCCTGCCTGCCATGGGCAGCGGCACTGCCAAGCCCGCTAACTACACGGTGGCCACCGGCCAAACCTACACGATCTCGGATGTGAAGAACGATGTGTTTGACGTCGAAATCCGCACCGACAAGCCGGAAGTGGTGAAGGCCGATGAAGCGGCCCAACAGGTGGTGCAGATGCTGGGGGGCGACGCCCGCACCATGAACTTCACCTACGACGCGCTGGGCAAGCCCGGTGCGCAGACAGGCAGCGTGCTGCGCGGGGTGCCGGGGAGCAGCGATTCGATTCTGCAGAGCGGATTCCTGGGGATTGTTTTCCCGAAGGACGGCGTGAAGGTGGGCGACAAGTGGACCAACAAGGTGGACATCGCCAAGCAGATGGGCCTGCCGCCGAACGTCGAGGTCAAGAACCCCGACATGACGGTGACCTACGTGCTCAAGAGCATTGACCGCAACGGCGACCGCGCGGTGATTAGCATCAACGCCACCGGCAACCCGAGCATCAGCAGTCAGATGATGGCGGGCGGGCGCGGTTCCGATGGCAACACGCAAACCCAAGCCCGGACGATGACGTTCAAGATGACGATGTCCATGACCGGGACGGCGACGCTCGACCTGAGTTCCGGGGTGCTGCGCACGGCCGAGTACCGGCTGAAGATCGGCACCGACGGCGGCCCCGCCTTGGCCAACCAAGACATGACGGTCAAGATCGAGCGGCAGTAAGCGTAGGCTTCATAGGTTCAAATATAGATATTTAGACCTATAAAGTGCGGGGGGGCGGGTTTGAGAATTTTTACTGTATATAAATAGTATGCAGGTGAAAACCCTAGCTACTACAACTATTCTCGTTGTTGCGGCTGCTATTGCACCCGCGATTTCCACGGCACAAAGCGGACCTTCGTCGCAGGGCTCGGCGGTCCCCCAAATGTACGGAACGATTACGGGGCCAAGTTCGGCCAATCTTGGGGCGAACATTGTGATTGATGTCATGGGCAAGGACCAGGACACGGTTTACACACCAGGATACGTCTACATCGACCCTGAAACTGGGCAACCGGTCGAAGTTCCGGAGCGCTTCGATGTGGTTGATAGCTATAATCACAACGCTAGCGAGATCGTCCTTGACGAAGAGGGTTTTGGCCTTGGAACTCTGGTGGATTGGTCCCTGCAACAAGAAGAACCGGGGGGAGTCCGACGGTTTCAAACTGCGGTGAAAGTCACTTCCGTGATGACAGCCTCAGGCTTTGGCAAGATCATCATCACCTACGATGATACTGCTCACCCAGCTTCGGTATTCCACGACTCGTCGATAACGCTAAGCAAGACCATCGGTCTGGTACAGCCGTGACGGTTTGTCTTGCCCTTGGACTGGCCTTTTGGCCTCTGTCTGACGGCAAGGCCTCTTTCCCTGGCGGTACGGGGAAGGAAGCCGCCGCTTGGATTTACGGGCTAACCAAAGAGCCAGTTATGGTGAATACGTTCGGCGCGGTACCTGCTTTTTCGATTGATCTTACGCAAGAACGCAAGCCAGACGAATCTCAAAGCGCGTTTGTAGGCCGGCTCATTACCAGTCAATTGAAGCGCGACGGTGTGGTGTTTGATACGGTCTACTCTCCGGACTCATCGGCCTTTGGCATTCGGATTGGCCGTCCTCAATCACGCTATCCTCGGGTGACAAGAGATCTGAACTTTTGGCGAGATTTTGCACTGGGATATCCAGCAGCGGACCAAAGTCAAGTGTTGATTGAGGACGGCCGTTTACGGCTGACATCAGGCAATCATGGAAGCGCCATTGTAGCAAGTGCAATGGGGTTCTTTTCCACCACCGATCACTGGGTGTCAAAGGACGGTACCGTGGCCATTGCGGGTATCGACATTACGAGAGCCGAGTTCCGTGAAATGAGGAAGATGTGCTCACCTTTGGAGTTTAATGAATCCGGTAATTTTGAGGTCAGCCGAAAGCGAGCTACTCGCTGGATGCTCGATGGTGCCCTTCGAAAGACAAGAAGCCAGCGCCTGGCCAACTGGTTCATAGAGGGGAAGGAGGCAGTCTACAGCGAACTTCTGAACTCACTTTCGGATCAGGAATTCAATGAGATCTTTCGTGCAAAGTCGGATTCAGGGCCAGTCATTGAAAAGGAGTTTGCTCCTCTTAGTGCGACTCATCAAGTGGCAATGGCGACTCACAATCGAGCTCGTAAAGAGGGTCCCTACGAAGGCGACAACTCGTTCTACCTTGAGATGGTGCGCGATACACCTCAACTCGGTGATGCTGATCCGACGAAACCGGTAAAGGTTGTACTGGCAGTTGATGGCCAACTCGCCTTTATCATCACCACAACAACCGGAAACCAGCAAGTTTGGTGAGTAAAGAAAATCCCCCTCACGCCACACGACGGAGGGGGATTTTGTTGTGAGAACCTGAGCGAACCAGGTGCTTAGTTCGGGCTGGGGGTGATGGTGAAGCCGCTGGCGCTGAGCTCTTGCCCGATGTGGCGCAGCTTTTTCATGGCGCGCAGTTCGATCTGGCGCACTCTTTCCCGCGTGACGTTGAGCGCGGCGCCCACCTCTTCCAAGGTGCGGCTGCGGCCATCGTCCATCCCAAACCGGAGGCGAACCACGTCGCGCTCTCGGCTCGTCAGGCGGCCCAGAATGCTGTCAATCTCTTCGCGGCGGATCAGCGACCAGGTCACATCGCTCGGGGTCGGCATGTTCGTGCTCGGCACAAAGTCGCCAATCGAGGAGTTGTCCTTTTCGCCCACCGGGGTTTCCAGCGAAAGCGGTTCCACGGCCACGCGCATCATTTCTTGCACGCGGTCGGGGCTCATGCCCACGCGCTCGGCTACTTCTTCCGGCGTCGGTTCGCGGTGCAGTTCCTGCTGCAGCTGGTTGGCCGTCTTCATCACCTTGTTGATGAGTTCGGCCACGTAAACCGGGATGCGGATGGTGCGGCCCTGGTTGATGATCGCACGGGCAATGGCACGGCGGATCCACCACGTCGCGTAGGTGGAGAAGCGGAAGCCCTTGCGCCAGTCGAACTTCTCAACCGCGCGGATCAGACCGAGGTTGCCCTCTTGGATCAGGTCGGCGAGGGGGATGCCCCGGGCGTTGTACTTCTTGGCAATGGAGACGACCAGGCGGAGGTTGCTCTCAATCAGGTGCTGCTTGGCGGCGCGACCCGACTTGATGATCTCCTTGATCTCCCACTGGTCGAATTCGTAGTCCTTGGGCTTGTTCACCAGTTCGGCGACCTTAGACCACTTGCCGTTTTCGGCGAGGTCCATGGCTTGCACACGCTTGGCCAGATGCTCTTCTTGGGCGGGGGTGAGCAGGTGGGCGCGGCGGGTCTGCCGCATCCACATCTCGAGTTCTTCGGATTCGTCGTTAGTACGAGTCTCCTCCTCCTCTTCCTCATCCTCCATTTCCAGCAGGTCTTCGGCATTCGGTTCATCGTCCATCAGCATGTGCTTGGCCGCGTCCATGTAGACGTGCCGAGCGTGCGTTCGAACGGTGATCGCCTTGCCGCGCTTCACCTGGGTGGGCATCTGATTTTCGCCAGCCATTCTCTTCTTAACTTCTCACTGTAGATGCTGCGAGAGCATCCGGGTTCATAGGTTCGGACGGATCAAAGTTGATCCTTGTCGCCCCGAATAGGTACGGGCCTCCGTCTTCCTACTGATTTATAACTCAAGAATCCGCCCGGAGGCGAAAAATTCAGTTACAAAAGAGCATTGCAAGGGCCGTGCCAACGAGTGTAGACGGAATGAACGGCCTAGAGGTTGCCTTGGGGTCACCTGGACTAGGGCCGGCTGGGTTTTCGGCCTGGGTCCAACAATCCTGCCCGAGACTTGCCAAAAGGGCGGAAAATCAGCCGCGCAGGCGATTTACGGCTTCTTTCAGCACTGCGGCTAGGGCGCGCACGCTCTCCACGGTGTTCTGCGGGCCAAAGCTGATGCGCACGGCGCTGCGGAGGTGTTCCGGCGGCCAACCCAGGGCCACCAGGGTGCGGCTGGGCTCATTGGAGTGCGCACTACAGGCCGCCCCCGCCCCGATGGCAAACCCGCGCGCGTCGGCTTCCAGCACCAGGGTCTCGCCCTCTATGCCCGCCGCCACCCAGGTGAGAATCCACGGGCTCTGACGGTCGTGTTCGTGAATGAACGAGTCCGGCTCGTTGGCCACGGCCTCGGCAAAGGCCGCGCGGAGGCTCCGAACGTGGGCGGTGCGCGCTTCGTAATCCTGTTTGGCGAGCCGCAGGGCCGTAGCAAAGCCTACGATCCCGGGCACGTTCAGCGTTCCGGCGCGCAGGCCCATTTCTTGGCCGCCGCCCACCATCCAGGGGGATAGGGCCACATTGCCGGTCACCACCAGCGCCCCCACGCCCTTGGGGCCGCCGAGCTTGTGCGCGGAGCAACTCCACGAGTCGCCAGAAATCAAATCAATCGGCACCTTGCCCAGGGCTTGGGTGGCGTCGCGGTGCGTCCAGCCCCGCAGGCTGGGGGCACTCAGTACGGCGCCAGTTTCGTTGCCCACCACCATCACGGCTTGCATGTCGGTGCCGGCCGGGGCGGCCATGCACTTGTAGCCTTCATTGGCCAGCACGGTCGCGCCCATGGCCTCGGCGGGGGCCCACACACTGCTGTGTTCAAAGGGGCTGACCGCCAGGTTGGTGGCGTGCTGTAGCGCCCAGTTGTTGGCCTCGGTGGCCCCACTGGTGAAGAAAACCTGCTCGGGCGGCGTGGCAAATTGGTCGGCAATGTATTGCCGTGCGCGTTCTACGGCCTCACGGGCTTGCATCCCCCACGCGTGCAGGCTGTGGGGGTTGCCGCATTGTTCGCCGAGCCACGGGAGCATGGCCTCTCGAACTCGTGCATCGAGAGGCGTCGTGGCCGCGTTGTCGAAGTAGTTTTCGAGTCGGCTTGGTCCGCTCATCGGGTCGCCGTAGCGAGTGATTCCATGACCAAGCGCGGAACATCACTCGTGCGGTCGGCCACCTTGGCCCCGGCGGCCAGCAAGGCATCCACCTTGCTCTGCGCGGTGCCCAGCCCGCCGCTGACAATGGCGCCCGCGTGGCCCATGCGCTTGCCCGGAGGGGCGGTGCGGCCGCTGATGAACGCGACGACCGGCTTGCTCATGGTCTTGATGTATTCGGCAGCGGCTTCTTCATCCGTGCCACCGATTTCACCAACCATCACCACGGCGGTGGTGGCGGGGTCCTTTTCAAACATTTCCATGACCTCGATGAAGCGGGTGCCCGGGATCGGGTCGCCGCCAATGCCGACACAGGTGGTCTGGCCGAGGTCAGCGCGGGTGAGCTCCCACGCGATTTCGTAAGTCAAGGTGCCACTGCGGCTGACCATGCCGATCGGACCCGGCTTAAAGATGTGTCCGGGCATGATGCCCATCTTGCATTCGCCCGGCGTGATGATGCCGGCGCAGTTGCCGCCCAGCAGGCGGCTCTTGCCGCGCGCCTTCATCTTGGTGGCAACCTTCAGCATGTCCTGCACGGGCACGCCTTCGGTGATCAGGGTGATGAACGGGATGCCAGCGGCTTCGGCTTCCAGCACCGAGTCGGCGGCAAACGGCGCGGGCACAAACACCAGCACGGCATCGGCCTGCGTGGCGTCGACGGCCTCTTGCATGGTGTTAAACACCGGCAGACCGAGGTGCTCGGTGCCGCCCTTGCCCGGCGTCACGCCGCCCACAACCTTCGTGCCGTACTCCAGCATCTGCTGGGCGTGGAACGTGCCTTCTTTCCCCGTCATCCCGGCCACGAGAACCCGGGTGTCCTTATTCACCAAGACTGCCAATTTGAATACTCCTGCCCGCCAGAATACCGAAGCCCACCGGAAGTTGGGGCCGTTCGTTACAATAAGACCATGAGCAAAGGGAGCCCGCACGTGCGCTACGCGGAGATTGAGCGCGAAACGACGGAGACCAAGGTCTCGGTGGTGCTGGACCTGGACGGCGGACAACGCCGCGATGTCCACACGGGGATCGGGTTCCTGGACCACATGCTCCAGCTCATGGCGTTCCACGGGCAGTTCAACTTGGGCGTGACGGCCGACGGCGACCTGGAAGTGGACGACCACCACACGGTGGAGGACGTTGGCATTACGCTGGGGCAGGCGTTCCGCACGGCGCTGCTCGAGGTCACTTCAATTCAGCGCTACGGGGATTTGCTCTCCCCGATGGATGACGCGTTGGTGGCCGTGGCGGTGGACATCTCCGGGCGGGGGATGGCGTTTGTGGACTTGCCGTTCCGTCGCGAAAATCTGGGCGGCCTAGCCACCGAGAACATCGCGGAATTCATGCGGGCCTTTGCCATGCACTCCGGCATGACCATCCATGTGCGCCGCCTGGCGGGGGACAATGACCACCACCTGTGCGAAGCCGCCTTCAAGGGGCTGGGCCGGGCTCTGCATGCCGCCACCCGCACCAGTGATCGGCAGGGTGTGGCCAGCACCAAGGGCAAGCTGCTTCAGTCGTGATTGTCTTTCCGGCGATTGACCTGATGGGAGGGCAGGCCGTGCGCCTGACCCAGGGGGCCTTTGATGCGGCCAAGGTTTACAACGCGGACCCCGTGGCGCAGGCCGTGGCCTTTGCCGAGGCGGGGGCCGAGTGGATCCACCTGGTGGACCTGGACGGGGCCAAAGCGGGCCATCCGGTGCACCTGGAGGTGTTGCACGGGATTGCGGAAGCCACGGGGTTGCCCGTGCAGTTCGGCGGGGGCTTGCGCACCAGCGCGGACATGGAAGCGGCCTTGTCAGCCGGGGCGGCCCGCGTGATTGTGGGCACCCGGTTGACGCAAGACCTCGATTTTGCCGCCTCACTGTTTGCTCAGTTTGGGGAGCGGCTGGTGGCTGGGCTCGACGCCCGGAACGGCGAAGTCGCGACCCACGGCTGGCAAGAGGGGAGCGGACAGAGCATCCTGGACTTGGCCACGTCGCTGGTGGAGCGGGGGGCTACAAGGTTTATCTACACCGACATTGCCCGGGATGGTGTGCTGGGCGGGCCGGATCTCAGCGGCACGGTCGCCCTCTATGAGGCAACTGGGGTGCCCGTGATTGCCAGCGGCGGCGTGGCCGAACTGAGCGACCTCGAGCACATTGCCGCCACGAACCTCGAGGGCGTGATTGTAGGAAAGGCCCTGTACGAGGGGCGATTTACTCTGCAAGAAGCCCTTACCGTTGCAACGGCTTCACCTAAGGGAGTGTAATAGCGGCATAGAGGTGGCTTCACCTCAAAACGAATCGCGAGATCAAACCCATGCTTGAACCAGAAACCCTAGGCGTAATGATTCCCATCGTGGCTCTGTTGATCCCGATCGTGGCCATTCTTACCCGTCACCAGCGCTCGATGGCTGAACTGATTCACGGGAGCCACCACGCCCAGCAAAATCAAGCCGCCGCCGCCGAAATCCAAGCGTTGCGCGCCGAGATGGCGTCGCTTCGCGAATCGGTCAACACGATGATCGTGCAGCGCGATGGTTTGCCCACCAGCGGCCTCAATCCGCAGCTCGGGAACACGCCGCCGGCCTACCCGACCGAAGCGGTTCGCAACACCGACCAAGCCTGAGCCAATCAGGTTAAGCGGCGGTCAAAACGTTCGTCGCTGGGACTTAAGGCCCTTACTTAACATGAGATGGGCCAGGGGTCGGCCTTTTGCCGTGAGGCGAGGCCGCTTGAGTGTATGATTACAGGTTCCCGGAGTCCTGAATGCGCGTTGTTATGCCTGCCTCGAAGCGAATTGGACGTTCGCTAGAGTTGCCCAACCTCATTGATCTCCAACTGAACAGTTACCGATGGTTCCTCGAAGAGGGCTTGCCGGAATTATTCAAGACTTTTACCCCAATCTGGGACTTTACGCAAACAAATTATCTTGAGTTCGTCAGCTTCACGCTCGGCGAACCCAAGTACTCGATCAGCGAATGCCGCGATCGGGACATGACGTTTGAAGCTCCGATTAAGGCAATTGTTCGATTTGGAGGGAAAGATCGTCCCGTCATCGAGTCCGAGGTCTATTTGGGCGACCTCCCCTTGATGACCGATAACGGTACGTTCATCATCAACGGCCGCGAGCGCGTCATCGTCAGCCAGCTCAGCCGCTCGCCGGGTCTGTACTTCGAGGAAGACGTTGACACCTCGATGCAGATGATCGTTCGTGCCCGTTTGATCCCGATGGAGGGAGCGTGGCTGGAGGTCGAAAACGACCCGAACGGCGTGGTGCACACCCAGGTTTCGCAGAGCAAGAAGCTTCCCATCACCCAGGTGATGAAGGCGCTGCACGGCTTTAAGCAAGGCCGCGATATGCAGGTGATGCCAGTGGGTCAAGCCCAGCAGAAGAAGCTGAGCGAGCCGCTGGTGGACCCCGACACCGGGGAAGTGGTGCTGGACAAGGGCGTCATCCTCCGCAAGGTGGTTCTGGACGGCCTGACCGACGAGCAGAAGCAGTGGGAAGCCACCGTGGAAAGCCCGCTGAGCAGCAACACAGAAATGATCTGGCACTTCGGCGAAGAAAAGACGCTGACGAAGCCGGAAGCCCACGAACTGGTGGGCATGCGCCCGATCGAAGAGATCCGCGATGGCAAGAAGATCATCGTGGCTGCTTTGGCGCGCATTGACGAGGATTCGGCGAAGAAGATCGCCGCGCTCGGCTTGGAAACCATCGAGGTTCTGGAACTGCCGGAACTGCTGGAAGCCACCCTGCATGCCGACCGCACTAGCACGACGCGCGAAGCGATTCTGGACATTTACAAGCGCATGCGACCGGGCGAAGCGGCTAATGAAGACGCCGCCGGCCAACTGGTTTACAGCTTGTTCTTTGACCAGCGCCGCTACGACCTGGCCAAGGTCGGCCGCCGCCACCTTAACCAGCGCCTGGGCATCAATGTCCCGCTCACCATCCGCAACCTGACGTCCGACGACCTCGCCGGCACGCTCAAGGCGATGGGCCCCTACCTGACCAAGGACGTGGAGCACGACGACATTGACGACCTGCGCAATAAGCGCGTGCGAAGCGTCGGCGAACTGCTGCAAAGCCAGCTCCGCCTCGGCTTTGTCCGCATGGAAAAGGTTGCCCGCGAACGCATGACCAGCGCCGACCAGGACAACCTGCTTCCCAGCATCATCCTGTCGGTCAAGCCGGTGAGCGCCAGCATCAAGTCGTTCTTCAGCAGCAACCAGCTGAGCACGTTCATGGACCAAACGAACCCGTTGAGCGAGTTGACGAACAAGCGTCGTCTCTCGAGCCTCGGCCCCGGCGGTCTGCAGCGCACCAGCGCCAAGCTGGAAGTGCGCGACGTGCACCGTTCGCACTACGGACGCATCTGCCCGATTGAAACGCCGGAAGGTCCGAACATCGGTCTCATCAGCCAGCTGACGACCCACGGTCGCGTGGACGAATTCGGCTTTATCCGCACCCCCTACCGCCGCGTGGTGGATGGCGTGGTGACGGACGAAGTGGTGCACCTGACGGCTGGCGAAGACTTCACGGCTCGTATCGCCCCGGCGGACACCCCGCTGGATAGCGATGGCCGCATCGTGGCCGACCTCGTGACGGTGCGATGCCCGGGCGGCGACAAGCAGTTTGCCGGTGCGCAGTACCCGACGGTGCCGCGCGCCCGCGTGGACTACATGGACGTTTCGCCGGTGCAAATCATCAGCGTGGCGACCTCACTCATCCCGTTCCTCGAGAACGACGACGCGAACCGTGCCCTCATGGGCGCGAACATGCAGCGCCAAGCGGTGCCGTGTCTGCGCGGCGATGCCCCGGTGGTGGGTACGGGTCACGAAGCCCGCGCCGCCATTGACTCGGGTGCTTCGGTTCGGGCTCGACGCGACGGCGTGGTGAGCTATGTCACCTCCAAGACGATCCGCGTGACCAGCGACGATGGCACGGTGGAATCGTACAGCCTGCTGCACCTGTTCCAGTCGAACAAGAGCACCTGTTTCACGCACCGCCCGGTGGTGGACCTTGGTCAGCGCGTGCTGGCCGGTGACCCGCTGGCCGACGGCGCCTGCACCGATGATGGTCGGTTGGCCCTCGGTCAAAACGTCACGGTCTGCTTTATGCCGTGGCAGGGTTACAACTACGAAGACGCCATCCTGCTTTCCGAGCGCCTGGTGAAGGACGACATTTATACGTCCATCCACATCGAGCGTCACGAAACGGAAGCCGTGGACACGAAGCTCGGTCCCGAAGAAATCACGCGCGACATCCCGAACGTGGGTGAAGACGCGCTGCGTGACCTCGACGAGAACGGCATCATCCGCATCGGCGCCGAAGTTCGACCGGAAGACATCCTGGTCGGAAAGGTCGCGCCGAAGGGTCAAACCGAAATGACGGCCGAAGAGCGGCTGATCATCGCGATCTTTGGTAAGAAGGCCGAAGAAACCCGCGACGTCTCTCTCCGCCTGCCGCACGGCGAAAAGGGAACGGTGGTGGACGTCAAGGTCTTCAGCCGCTTCAAGTACCTCAGCCCGAGCATCAACTACATCTATAAGGAATCCAAGAAGCGCGACCGCCTCGTCTGTGACCGCACCGAAGAGCCGCTGCTCCAGATTCCGGGTGATGAGCTGCCCGCCGGCGTGAACATGAGCGTGCAAGTGCACGTGGCGCAAAAGCGCAAGATCATGGTCGGGGACAAGATGGCCGGTCGTCACGGGAACAAGGGGGTTATCTCCCGCATCCTGCCGGTGGAGGACATGCCGGTTCTGCAAGACGGAACGCCGGTTGACATCATTCTCAACCCGCTCGGGGTACCGAGCCGTATGAACATCGGGCAGATCCTGGAAACCCACCTGGGTTACGTCGGGAAGCACCTGAATGCACGCTACGAGTGCCCGGCCTTTGAAGGGATGACCGCCGAGGAAATCCTGAGCGAAGCCGAGCGACTGGCCGTGCACATGCGAAGCAAGGCCCTGCGAACGTACTGCCACGCCGACCTCGGCCTGGACGTGCACTTCGCGCCGGGCGCCAGCTTCGACGAGCTGATGGCCTCCGTGGATGCTCGCCTCCGCGAACTGGACCAGCCGAACCTCGAGCGCATCTCGCGCATCGTGGCGGCTCCGTCCACCCGCACCATGCAGGAACTACTGGACGAGGATGCCGACTTCTGGCAGCCGGAAGACGTGCAACCGAGCGGCGCGCCCTACAAGGCCGCAAAGGAAGTCTACGAAGGCATCAAGGAGCGCATCCTGGCCAACGTGTTCGACCGCGCGGGCTTCAACCCGGTGTCTTGTAAGAGCATCGTGCGCGACGGCTTGACGGGCGATCGCCTGCCGAACGAAATGACGGTCGGTACGATCTACATGCTCAAGCTGGAGCACTTGGCGGACGAAAAGATCCACGCGCGTTCCATTGGCCCCTACTCCCTCGTCACGCAGCAGCCGCTGGGTGGTAAGGCGCAGTTCGGTGGTCAGCGGTTCGGGGAAATGGAAGTCTGGGCCCTCGAAGCCTACGGCGCGGCCTACACCCTGCAGGAGCTGCTGACGATCAAGTCGGACGACGTGACCGGCCGCGTGAAGGCTTACGAAAGCATCGTGCGCGGCGAATCGATCACCGAGCCCGGCGTGCCCGAGTCGTTCAAGATTCTCGTCAACGAGTTGCGCTCGCTCTGCTTGCGCGTCACGGTCGAGGACAAGAACAACAAGGAACTCTCGCTCAAGGATCTGGACCAACTGGCGGGTGGCGACGAAATGCGCCTCGCCCGGTCGGTCGGCTTCTTCAACTAATTCGGCGTCCCTAGTCGTGAACTTCGCAGTGTGCCGGCGAAGTTCACGCTCTTACCTCCGCAAGGGGGCGGCACAAAACAAACGAGTCACAAAACATGGCGGATTCAAATCTGTTCGAAAAGATCCGGATCGGGATTGCGAGCCCGGACGACATTCGAAGCTGGTCGCACGGCGAAGTTAAGAAGCCCGAAACGATCAACTACCGCACATTTAAGCCCGAGCGGGACGGCCTCTTCTGTCAGCGCATCTTCGGTCCGGTGAAGGACTGGGAATGCGACTGCGGACGCTATAAGAAGGTCAAGTACGCGGGCATCGTGTGCGAACGCTGCGGCGTGGAAGTCACGCGCAGCAAGGTGCGACGCGAGCGCATGGCCCACATCGAGTTGGCCGCGCCGGTCTGCCACATTTGGTACCTCAAGGGCATCCCCTCGCCCCTGAGCTTGATCCTCGATATCTCGCCGAAGCAACTCGAAAAGGTTGTCTACTTCGGTTCCTTCATCATCATTGACGTTGACCTGGACAAGATCGCCGACCTGATGCCCAGCCTGCTGCAGGCCGTGGAAGACGAGAAGCTGATGATCCAGGAGGAGATGCGCAAGCTCGAGACTGACTCCCTCGATCACCTCTCCTCGGAAATGATCAACAACCCGGACGAGTACTTCGATGAGAGCTACGTTCGGGAACGCATGAAGGCGAACTTCGACCGCATCCGCGCGGAATTCCGCGATGCGGACGAGCGTCTGCGCGACCTCGACGTGGCCGCTGAGTTCCTCGGCATGCTCGAACAGAACATGCTGATTGACGAGGACAAGTGGCGCGCCATCAGCAAGCTGCTGGATGCCGTCGGTCGCCGCCTCAAGCGCGACTTCGACGACCTGGTGCACGCCAACGTGGGCGCCGAAGCCGTCAAGGAACTGCTGCGCCGCGTGGACCTGGAGCAAACCGCCCGCGAACTGCGCCGCGAAATCCGCGTGACGACCAGCACCCGCCGGGCCCGCGCCATCAAGCGCCTGGATTTGGTGGAATCGCTGCTCATCAGCAAGTGCCGCCCGGAATGGATGATTCTGGACGTACTGCCGGTCATTCCGCCCGAACTGCGCCCGATGGTGCAGCTGGACGGCGGCCGCTTCGCGACTTCTGACCTCAACGACCTGTATCGCCGCATCATCAACCGCAACAACCGTCTGCGCAAGATCATCGAGATTCAGGCTCCCGAGAGCATCATCAACCACGAAAAGCGACTCCTCCAAGAGTCGGTGGACGCCCTGATTGACAACGGCCGCCGCAGCCGCCCGGTGGTGGGTAGCAACCAGCGCCCGCTCAAGTCCCTCAGCGACATGCTGAAGGGTAAGGAAGGTCGGTTCCGTAAGAACCTGCTTGGTAAGCGCGTCGACTACTCTGGCCGTTCGGTCATCGTGGTCGGCCCGAACCTGAAGCTGCACCAATGTGGTCTGCCGAAGGAAATGGCGCTTGAGCTCTTCAAGCCGTTCGTCATGAAGACCTTGGTGGAGCGCAAGATTACGCAGAACATCAAGACGGCGAAGCGACTCATCGAGCGCATGCACCCCGCCGTGTGGGATGGCCTGGAAGAAGTGATTAAGGAGCACCCCGTGCTTCTCAACCGCGCTCCCACGCTGCACCGCCTCGGGATTCTGGCCTTCGAACCCATCCTGGTGGAAGGGAAGGCGATTCAGCTTCACCCGCTGGTCTGTCACGCGTACAACGCCGACTTTGACGGGGACCAGATGGCCGTGCACGTGCCGCTCTCGCTGCAAGCGCAGTCCGAAGCCCGCGTGTTGATGCTCAGCACGCAGAACATGTTCTCGCCGGCTGACGGTCGTCCGGTGGTAGCCCCGATCCAAGACATCGTGCTTGGTTCGTACGCCCTGACCTACACGAACGCCGCCGCCAAGGAGCGCCTGATGGAGGCCATCGAGGCCCACAAGGCGAACCCGGAAAAGAACACTAAGCCGCCGGTGTATGCCAACCCGGACGAAGTCCTGCGCCTGCTGGAATCGTTCGGCGATGCGAAGATTCGCCTCAACGACCCCGTGCAAGTGCGTATCCGCCGCCCGATCTTCCGCGATGCCTCCGAAGTGGATCACCGCGATTGGGAAACGGGCATCGAATACGTCAAGGTCACCGAGGAAAACGAGTTTGGCGACGAAGTGACGCGCCTGGAACCGCTGGAGCAAAGCTTCGAAACGGTCATCGCGATCACCACGCCGGGCCGCCTGATTCTCAACGAAGTGCTGCCGTTCCCGCTGCGCTACAGCGATGAGTGGCTGAACACCGAACTGACCAAGAAGAACTTGGCACACCTGGTGCTCTCTTGCCACAAGAGCGTGGGCGACGGCGGCACCATTGAACTGCTGGACAACGTGAAGGCGCTCGGTTTCCGCTGGGCCAGCCGCTACGGCATCTCGATTGCCATGACGGACATGACGCCGCCGACCACGCGCGACGTCATCCTGAACGAATCGGATACCCAAGCCAACCGCGTTCTGGAGCAGTACCGCCGAGGTCTGACTTCGTTCCGCGAAATGCAGGAGAAGCTAGTACGCCTCTGGACGGATACGTACGACCAGATCGGTAGCGCCATCGTGAGCTCGATGCAGCAGGAAAACCCGCTCAGCATCATCACGGTCTCCGGGGCACGTGGTTCGGTCAAGCAGCTCGCGCAGCTCTCCGGGATGCGCGGCCTGATGTTCAACCAGTTCAACGAAGTTATCTATGAACTGCCCGTGAAGAACTCGTTCCAGAAGGGTCTGTCCATGCTGGAGTTCTTCGTAACGACCCACGGGGCCCGTAAGGGTCTGGCCGACACGGCTCTACGTACGGCCGACGCGGGTTATCTCACGCGGCGTCTCGTGGACGTGGCTCAGGATGTCATCATCCGCGCCCACGACTGCGGCACCACCGAGGGCCTGAACATCACGCGCCTCTTCTTTGAAGGCAAGACCATCGAGACGATTGGGGACCGCGCCTACAGCCGCGTCAGCCTCAGCAACATCACCGACCCGGCCACCGGCGAAGTGATTGTGGAAGCGGACCAGATGATTGACGACCCCGTGAGCGCCCACCTCTCCAAGGTGGACGATGCGTTCATGGCCGAAATCGAAGGCGCCGCCGATGATGCCGCCAAGGACGTGATCTTCGAGAAGTATCTCGCTGCTGGTTTCACCCGCGACGAGCACGGACGCCTGGGCATGAAGGTGCGCAGTACCATCACCTGTGAACTGGAGCAGGGCGTGTGCGCCAAGTGCTACGGCCGCGATTTGGCCAGCCACAAGCTGGTCGAAGACGGCGTGGCCGTCGGGATCATCGCCGCGCAGTCCATTGGTGAACCCGGAACGCAGCTTACGATGCGTACGTTCCACACCGGTGGGGTGGCCGGTTCCAAGACCATCGCCCGCACCAACCAGTACAAGACCGGTAAGTTCATCCGCCTCTTCCAAGAGGACTTTGAAGCCGCCACTCAGACGGACATCAGCACGTTCGACCCGAGCAAGCTGCTGGAATCGCAAGAAACCGCCGTCAAGCAGTTCTTCTCTCGCGGCATTATGGTGATGTCCGACGACGAGAAGGCCGCGAAGCGCACCACCAAGGCGAGCGAACGCGCGCTGGAGCGCATGGACAGCGAAAGCCGCAAGCTGTGGGAACGAAGCCGCAAGACGTTCTTCTACTCATGGACGGGTGAATCGAGCGGGATCGTCCGCGTCGAAGAAATCTTCGAAGCGCGAAAGCAACCGCGTGGTAAGGCCATTATCTGCCCGGTCACTGGTTCGATTGTGGACATCATCCGGTCGAGCTACGGTCGCTGGATTGTGGTGGAAGCCACCGTCGGCACCGACATGCCGCTCAAGCAGGCGTACATCGCCGAAGAGCAAGAGTGGGAGATGAAGAAGGGCAAGAAGAAGGACGACGACCCGACCTTCGGCACCAGCCTGGAACGCCTCATCGGTCAGAAGCTCAGCACGCAGGCCCTCCAGGTTCTGCGCAAGAACGAGATCGACAAGGTGAAGATCTATCTCACCGTGCTCGTGCCGCCCCTCGGCAACCTGCCGGTGGCGAAGGGCCAACGCGTGATCAAGGGTGACCCGCTCACCGAAGGTCCGCTGGACCCGCACGAAGTTCTTGAGCTTGCCGGACCGGCTGCCGTCTACGAATACTTCATCCAGAACCTGCAAAGCGTTTATAAGGACCAGGGCGTTGACATCAACGACAAGCACCTTGAGGTGATCATCCGCCAAATGCTGCGCAAGCGAACGGTGAAGGAACCGGGCGACACCCCGTTCCTGCCGGGCCAGATTGTGGACCGCTTCACCTTCAGCCGTGAAAACGAGCGAGTGAGCAAGCTCATCGGTTCGGGCCAGAAGAAGCGATTCGTGGACCCGGTAACGGGCGAAGAAGGGGAGCGCGACCTGCTATTGGCCCGCGCGAACTGGATCCTGCTCGGGATTACGGAAGCCTCCTTGGCCACGGACTCCTACCTGTCGGCCGCTTCGTTCCAAAAGACGACGCGTGTCCTTACGGAAGCCGCCGTGCGAGGGAAGTCGGACACGCTGCTGGGCCTCAAGGAGAACGTCATCATCGGGCGCCTCATCCCGGCCGGTACCGGTACCAAGCCGTATCGTGACCTGGCCATCGATGTGGACCGCAGCCAACCGAGCTGGGCGCAGCAATCGCTCACCAGCCTGGTGGAAAGCGACGACGAGCACCAATCCGGCGAACTCGGCGGCCTGAGCATGACCGACCTGGCGGCGGAGGAAGAGCGCGAAATGAATCGCCTCATCCCGGGTGGCAACATCGACCTCGACCGACCGCTGCTGGAACAAGCTGCGGACGACGACGACTCGGAAGCCTAAGGCGGCAACCGAGTCACCAAAAAACCCGCTGGATTCCGAAAGGAACCCGGCGGGTTTTGCTTTTTCTGCACCTAGCTGTTATTTGAGCTTCTCGATGATCCAAGCGGTGGCGTCCTTGAGGGCGACTTCGCCTTCGGGGCGTGTCGCCGGGTTGGTGTGGCCCAGGCCGGGCACCATCACCAGCTTGTGCTCCAACCCGATGGCTTGCATGGCACGGTCCAAGCGACGGGCCTGCTCGGGCGGCACCGTGGTGTCCTTGTCACCCTGAATGGTGAACACCGGGGCGTCGTCCTTGGTGATGAAGTTGATCGGGCTGAAATCCTTGATCGTGTCCTTGGCGTCTTCGTACCGCTTGCCCAGCACTTGCGGGGCAAACAGCTGGCCGAGGGCCGGCGGGTAATCCACCGAGAGATCAGTGGGGCCGAAGAGGTTGACCACGGCCTTCACGCGGCTGTTGGGCCCGTCCGTCATCGGAGCGATATCGTCGCGGAACCCAAGGAACATGGCCAAGTGCCCGCCCGCGCTGGCGCCCGCAGCACCCACGCGCTCGGGGTCCAGGCCGTACTTGCCGGCGTTCTGCTTAAAGTAGCGCACCGCACCCTGGCTATCTTCCAGCATCGCGGGCCACTTGTTGGCCGGGGCCAGACGGTAGCTGATCGTAATGCCCACTACGCCTTGCAGCGCTAGGGCCTCGGCAAACTGCGCCATATCTTGGCGCTGGCCCATCATCCAGCTTCCCCCGTGAATCACGACGACCCAAGGTTGCTTGGCCGAAGTCGGGTTGGCCGGGGCATAAACATCGGCCTTCAGTTCCACCGTGCCCGCCTTGGCGTAAACCACGTCGCGCGTCACGTCCACGTTGGCACTGATATAGGCCCAAACCATGAATCCCGTCATCACTATCTATTGTAAACGTATAGACTGCCGCGAAGTACGCCGGCGCGTGGAAATCGTGGCGCCTGAGCCGGGAACTGAGCACGAGCCATGAGCCAAACCGCATCGAACCGCCTTCCGACTCTCGACGTTCCCCGGGGGATTGCCATCTTCGGGATTCTATTTGCCAATATCGCCGCGTTCTCGGGTCCTGCCTTCTACGAGATGTTCATGGTGGCCCGTCCGGAGGAATTCGGCTGGAACATGGCGCTGCTCACGCTGGTCAGTGGCAAGTTCCGGGGGATGCTGGCCATCCTGTTCGGCATCGGCCTCGCCATGCAATTTGGCAAGCGGCGGTTTTGGGGTGAAGCCTGGCCCGGCAGCTACATGCGGCGCACCGCCCTCTTGGCGGGGTTAGGCCTCATCCACGGGGTGTTTTTGTGGAGCGGCGACATTCTCCTCACCTATGCCATCACGGCCTTCATCGTGGCAATCTTGGTGGGCCAGCCCAACATGCCGGTGCTGAAGGTGGCCTACGCCCTGGCGGGTCTCTCCATGCTTATGGGATTGGGATTGGCCGCGGTGGGGCCATTTATGGGCAACTTGATGGGTGCAGATAGCCTCAAGCGTGAGCAAGCCGCGATGATGGGCGACTGGCTATCTCGGCTTGAGTTCCGGGCCATCTTCCAGGCCAAGGCCGTGACCTCGCTGATCTTCTTCTTGCCGCAGGCGATCGGGTTCTTCCTCTACGGTTTCTGGCTGTCGCAGCAGGGCGTCATTGCCGACCCCGTCGGCAAGTGGCACTTGGTCCGGCGCCACGTGGCCATTGGCCTGGGCGTGGGGGTTCCCCTCAACATCCTGATGGCGTGGGCAGTGGCCAGTGGCCGGGCGGTGGGCGGCGAAATGTTCATCGAACTCGGCCTGAACATGCTGGTCGCACCGGCGTATTTACTGCTAGTGCTGCGCTGGGTCGTCAGCCAACGCGCGAAGGCCCTGACCGAACCCTTCCGGCGGATGGGCCGCATCGCTCTCACTTGCTATCTCCTGCAAACGGTGCTGTGCACGGCTTACTTCTACGAGTGGGGGCTGGGTTTCTACAACCGCACGGGCTGGCAGCAAGATCTCATGGTCGTGCTGGGCGTCAATGCTCTGTTACTGGTCTTCGCGTGGTTCTATAGCGGCACGGGTCGCCAAGGGCCGGTGGAGGCCCTGTGGCGGCGCTTTGCCGAACCTACTCGTCCAGCGGTGAGCGGCGGGGCAGGCGCGGGACCGGGTACGCCGCGTTAAAGGGAATCGGCGCATTGGGGTTGGCCTGGATGGCACGCATCCGCTCCTCCATCTCTATCACCATGCGCCGGAACTCCTCTTCAAACTCGCGTTCCAGGTCCTCCATCGCCTCTTGCAGCTTCAGGATGATCTCCACGCCCGCCAGGTTCACGCCCATGTCTTGCGTCAGTCGCTGAATGCGGCGCACGCGCATGATGTCTTCCTCGCTGTAGAGGCGATTCTTGGCCCCGACCCGGGCGGGGATAAGCAGGCCGAGGCGCTCGTATTGGCGCAAGGTCTGCGGGTGCACGCCGCATAGCTCGGCCGCGACGCCAATCATGTAAACCGGAGTCTTGTTGAGTTTCATGCCTTCTTCTCGGAGGTTGTGAGTTCGATGGATTTGAATTCGTTGAGGAGTTCGCGCTGGCGCTCAGATAAGGAGCGCGGCACCGTGATGCGCACCCTTGCCATCAGGTCGCCCTTGCCGCCTTTGAGCTTGGTCAGGCCCTGCCCCTTCAGCCGGAAGAGCTGCCCACTTTGGGTGCCCGCCGGCACTGTGACGGTGACCGATGACCCGAGGCCCTCGACTTTCACCTCGCCCCCCAGGGCGGCCGTCGTGAAGGGAACCTCGAAGTTCACTTCTAGGTTGTCGCCTTGCCGGGTCAGCCTCGAATCCGGTTGATCTTGAATCAAGAGAAAGAGGTCGCCGCCGCGGCCATTCATGCCTCGGTGGCCACCTCCGGGCACGCGCAGCTTTTTGCCCGCTTGGATACCGGCGGGAATGCGCACATCCACCTTGCGGGGGCCAGAAATCGTGCCGCTCCCGTGGCATGTGGGGCACGCCATGTGGCCTTCGCGGGTGCGCACGGTGCCCGAGGCGCGACAGGCAGTGCAGGCGTCGCTCGTCTGATAGGTCAGGGTGCGGCGGGCGCCGTCATTCACTTCGGTGAGCGTGACGGGAAGATTCATTTCGAGATCGCGCGGCTGGGCGTACGGGGTTTGTCGCTGAAAGATGCTGCCCCCGAGGCCGCCGCCCATCCCGCCAAACATCTGGCTGAAGATGTCCTCGAAGTCCACATCTTGGAATCCCGCGCCGCCCGGCCCGGCCATATCTTGGTCCAGCCGCTTGCCAAATCGGTCGTAGTCGCGTTTGCGGTCAGGGTCGCTTAGCACCGCATAGGCTTCGCTGACTTCCTTAAAGTTCTCGGTCGCCTTGGGGTCGTTCGGGTTCACGTCCGGGTGGTACTTGCGGGCCAGCCGACGGTAGGCGGCCTTGATCTCCTTTTCGTCGGCCCCCTTTTTCAGGCCAAGAACCTCGTAGTAGTCGCGAGACATGATCCCTCTGTGCTCATTGGTTTGAGCGTAATACACTCAATATAACGCGCAAAATGGACCGGAGGATTCCGGATTGGGGAATTCGTATCAAAACACCCTAAAATAAGGGCGGGGACATCTGGAGACTCAGGCTCAGCCTGCCAATACTTCTAGCGTGGACCTCAATCGCCTGGCTGTGCGCTTATCCCGGAGCGAGAATTTACCGGTATTGCCGCAAGCCGTCAGCTCCGTGCTCAAGTTGGCGGATGACCCCAACGCGGGTCCCCGTGACTTGGAGCGGGTGATTGAACGTGACCCGGCCATTACGGCTAAGATTCTTCGCGCCGCCAACAGCGCCTATTACGGTTCACCGAACGTGCCGAACATCGGCCGGGCCATCGCCTTCCTCGGCATGAATGCGGTGCGCAGTCTGGTGGTCAGTGTGGCCTTCCAGGGCATGACCGCGAATCGCGGCACCTCCCAACGCTTTGATAACCTTGAATATTGGCGGCACTCGCTGGCCGTGGCCACCGGGGCGCGCATCTTAGGTCGCCTCCGCATCCCGCCCCGCGCCGAAGAGCTGTATTGCGCCGGGATGATGCACGACATTGGCTATCTGATTCTCGACCGATTCATGGGTACGGAACTCGACAATGCGCTTGAGCAGGCCCTGAGTGACAAGACACCGATCCACGAACAAGAAGAGTTTATGATCGGGTTCACCCACGCCGACGTGGGCGGCTTGCTGGCCGAAAAGTGGGGCCTCACCCCCATGATCCAGGCGGCAGTGAAGTATCACCACAATCCGCAGGAAGACGGCAATTTCTTCGAGACCACATGTTTCATCTCCGCGGCCAACGTGCTCGCGCACCAGGCGGGCTTCACCAACAACACGGTGGGCATCACTTGGGAACTAGAGCCGCACGTGGTGAAGGCCGTGGGCATCCCGCTGGAGCAGTTCGACGCCATCCGCGACGTGATGGTGCAAGAAGTGCTGAAGGCGCAAGAAACCTTTAAGATTCAGTAACTGCAACCTGGAGACCACAAAAAATGGCGACCTTGAGAGATCAAGGCCGCCATTTGTGCTTTTGCGTTTAGTCTTCTTCGGACTTGCGCCGGGCTTGGTGCGCGGCAATGAGAGGCTGGGCCTCGTGCGCGGGCACCTCAGCATAGTGGCTGAAGTCGGTGGCAAACCGCCCTCGCCCCTTCGTCATGCTCCGCAGGTCAATGGCGTACCGCGCCACGTGCGCCATCGGCACCTGCGCCTGGATGCGCGTGATGCCCGCTGTGACCGGCTCCATACCCTGGGTTTGCGCGCGGCGGGTGTTCAGGTCGCCCATCACATCCCCCACCGAATCGTCCGGCACGTCAATGGTGATGTTCATCACAGGTTCCAGCAGCACCGGGTTGGCTTTTTCGGCGGCATTGTGGAAGGCCAGCTTCGCGGCCGTCTTGAACGCCTGCTCGCTGCTGTCCACATCGTGGTAGCTGCCGTCATAGACTATAGCCCGCACGTCTACCACCGGGTAGCCCGCCACGTAGCCCTCAATGAGGGTTTCGCGGACGCCTTTTTCAATCGCGGGGATGAAGTTCTTGGGAATCGAACCGCCCACGACCTTGTTCTCGAATGTGAAGCCCTCGCCGCGCTGCAGAGGTTGGAGCTCCAGCCAGCAGTCGCCGAATTGGCCCTTGCCCCCGGTTTGCCGCTTCAGGCGGCCTTGCGCCTTGGCGGTGCCGGAAATGGTCTCGCGGTAGGGAATCTTCGCCTCCACGATCTTCACGTTCACGCCGTACTTGGTTTTCAGCTTGCTCACCACGCTCTCGATGTGGATGTCCCCCATGCCTTCCAGGATGTCCTGGTGGATTTCCGCCTCGCGGCGCGCCCGCAGGGTCGGCTCTTCTTCCAAGAGCTTTTGGATGGCCGTACCGAGCTTGTCTTCGTCCGATTGCGCGACGGCTTCGATGGCCACACGGTAGACCGGAGTGGGGAACTCCGTCGGGGCAAGCTCAACTTTTTGGTCAGCCGTGCTGAGGGTGTCGTTGGTGTGGGTGTCGTTCAGCTTGGCCACCATGGCAAAGTCGCCCGCCGGCACTTCCTGCGTTTCTTCTTGTCCCTTCCCGTGCGGGATGTAGAGGTGGTGGATGCGCTCTTTGCTTTCGCGGTTGGTGTTCCACGCTTCCATGTCCCGCTTCAATGTGCCGCTAAAGACCCGCACATAGTTGATCTTGCCCACGTAGGGGTCGCTGGTGGTCTTGAAGACGAAAGCGGCCAGGGGACCCTTGGGGTCTTCCGGAATCTTCTTGTCGTTCCAGGTGACTGGGTGGTAGACGGGTGAGGGAAGTTCGCCCACGATGCGGTCGAGCAACAGGGCAATGCCCAGCCCGGAGGCCGCGCTACCCAGCAGCACCGGCACCACGCGCCCTTCTTTAATGCCGAGCATCAGGCCGTGCTCGATTTCCTCGTCGGTCAAGGGTTCGCCGCCCAGATACTTTTCCATCAGGGCGTCGTCGCCCTCTGCGGCTGCATCCATCATTTTCTCGCGGCGGTAGGCGGCTTCGTCGGCAAATTCGGCGGGGATTTCTTCGATCTCTTCGCCCCGGTCTTTGCCCTTGTAAACCTTCATTTTCAGGAGGTCAATCGTGCCTTTGAAGTTGGCTTGGGTCCCCATCGGCAGTTCGCAGAGCACGACCCGCGCCCCGTAGCGCCGGTCTAGCGTTTCTATGAGGCCTTCGTAGTCGGCGTTGTCGCGCTCCAGCTTGTTGATGAAGATGCACTTGGCCAGGTTGTTGCGCTCGGCGGCTTCCCAGGCCAGGTCGAAACCCACGTCGAGGTCGGCTTTGGCTTCGCACACGATGATGACACTGTCCACCACGCGGCAAGCCGCTTCCAATTCACCTACAAAGTCCGGGAATCCGGGCACGTCAATCAAGTTGACTTTGTGGTTGTGCCACTCCAGGGGCAGAATGGACAGGTTGACGCTGTGATGGCGGTTGACCTCTTGGCTATCGAAATCACTCTGTGAGGTACCGGCGTCAACGCTGCCCAGCCGGTCAGTTGCCCCGGCCGTGTAGAGCATGTGCTCCACCAGCATCGTCTTGCCGGACCCTCCATGACCCACGATGGCCACGTTTCGGATTTGTTCGGTCGTGTACTGTTTCATGTCGCTTCCTCCGGGAAAATCCCTTCAGATCGGCAACGTCGCTGTTGCCTTATCCTTACCATAACACGCGAAGTCCAAAGTCACAACCATTTCCGTCATGGAGGGCGAAGAATTTTTGACCCATAATAGGAGGGTGAGTCGGCGATGGCTGATCCTTTTCCTGCCCCTGGCGGTGGCCGGGGCCGGGTGTGACCCGAAACCCGAGGGCAACCTATTGGTGCCCCCCACGGTGGAAGAGGCTGCCCGCCAAGAGGCCGAAGAGCGCGAGAAGATGGCCTTCAAGCCTGGCGCCTACTTTGCCAAGGACAACCTCTTGCTGGGGCCGATTACGCTTCGGGCTGAGTTCAAGGCGAACCAGGAAGCAGAGTTTGTCAAGGTCATTGAAGGCAGCAAGCCCCTGACCGAGCGTATGCGCGGAACCTGGAAGGAAGAGGGCCTCCTGATTTCGGTCACGGTGACGGAAGTGAATGGCCAGGCCAACAAGCGCACCGAAACGTTCTTGATCGATCCGAAGGGTCTGATCTACAACGAGCTGGACGGGACGGGCATCAAAGGCGTCATCATGGCGCGTTCGGAAGCCACCGAACCGAAGAGCGACGCGGCCACGCCCACCAAGTCGGCCAGCGGTCCCTCGGGCGCGTAAGCCGTCCGAGCGAATCCGTGCGCGTTCCTCGTAGAATGAAATGCGCATGAACCTGGACATCACTTACGCCCGCCGCCATACCTTGCCGTGTCGGGTTGGCCCGGTGACCATGGGGGGCAACCACCCCGTTGTGGTCCAGTCCATGATTACCGAAGAGACGCGGAACGTGGACGCGTGCGTGGAGCAGATCATTGCTCTCGCGAAGGCTGGCAGTGAAATTGTCAGGGTGACGACTCCCACGCTCCAGGAAGCCGAGTGCCTCGCCGAGATCCGCGCCAAAGTGATTGAGAATTACCGTCCGGTGGCCCTCACTGCCGACGTCCACCACCAGGGCACGAAGATTGCGGTGGAAGCGGCCAAGCACGTGGACGAAATCCGCATCAATCCGGGGCTGTTTGTGTTCCGGAAGCCCACCAACAAGGTGGAGTACACCGAGGAGGAGCACGCCGCCGAACGCGCCGCGATTGAAGAGGAAATGCGCCCCGTCATTGAGGCGTGCCTGAAGCACGACCGGGCCATGCGCATTGGCGTGAACCACGGCAGCCTGGCCGAGCGCATGCTGGTGACCTACGGCGACACCCCCGACGGCATGGTGGAGAGCGCGCTGGAATACGTCAAGATTTGCGAGAAGTACGGCTACCGCAACCTCAACATCAGCGCCAAGGCCAGCCGGGTGCCGATCATGGTGGCCGCCAACCGCCTGATGGCCCGCCGCCTGGATGAGGTGGGCTCGCCCTACCCGCTACACCTGGGGGTAACGGAAGCCGGTGACGGTCAGTACGCCCGCGTGAAATCCACGGCCGGGATTGCGACCCTGCTGAGCGAAGGCATTGGTGACACCATTCGCGTGAGCCTGAGCGAGGATCCGGTGAACGAAATTCCGGTGTGCTACGAGATTTTGCAGGCGCTGGGCTTGCGGAAGACGCAAGTGGAATACATCGCCTGCCCCAGCTGCGGACGCACCAAGTTTGACCTTCCGACGGTACTGCGGGAAGTCCGCAACGCCACGCGCCACTTGGTGGGTTTGGACATCGCCGTCATGGGATGCATTGTCAATGGCCCGGGCGAGATGGCCGATGCCGATTACGGCTACGTGGGCGCGGCCGGCGGCAAGATCACTCTTTATCGCAAACGCGAGCCGGTGAAACATGGCATTCCTCAGGAAAACGGCGTGGCGGAATTGGTGAATCTGCTGAAAGAAGACGGCGTTTGGCGCGAGCCTGAGCAGGCTGAACCGAAGGCCGAACTCACGCCTTTGCGTACGCTATAACGCTCGTTCAGGCTTTGCGCGTGCATTTATGAGCCCATGCTTGCGAAGTGACGTACCTCAAGCGTTAAAATAGACGCATGCATTTTGCGCTTTTGGCCGCAACTGTCAGTTTTGTGCCGGGGCAGACCATGGGGGCCGAGTTGAACCAGGGCGCCGTGGTGGAGGCCCTTTCCTGGAGAGTTCGTCCGGGGGTGGTTTTGGTGCCGCTGCGCGAAGTCATGGCCCCGCTGGAAGTGGTCGTCGAATACGACGCCGCCACGGCCAACATTTTGGTGGACCAGCTTCCTTTGCCGAAGGAGTGGATTGAAGTCCGCGACAAGACCACCTGGATTGACCTGGTGCACCTGCAAAAGTGGAACCAGGAGTTGGGCACCGAGTGGCGCCAGATCGATGACCGCACGGTGGAAATCACGCGCGGAATCAGCACCGTGACCGTGGTGCGCCCGCCGCACCGCGTGGAGGTAAGCCTGCGCGAACAGAAGCTGCGGGGCTGGCAGGGCAGCCGCCTGTACATGGAAACGAACTGCAGCACGGGCAAAGGTGGGTACCGCACGCCCGCCGGCGTGTTTGATGCCGGCCCGGAATACACCCGTCACCGAGTCTCCCGCAAGTACGACAACGCCCCGATGCCGTACGCGGTGCAGGTGGAAGGTGGGGTGTTCATCCACGGTTCCAGCAGCGTGCCGCGCTATCCGGCCAGTCACGGGTGTGTGCGCATGCCCATGTGGGGCCCCAACGCCGCGCGCATGTTCTTTGAATGGGTGGAGCCGGGGTCGGAGATTCGAATTGAGCAAGATTTTCTCACTCCGTTACCGGCACCTTTATCACCCCCTAACGCGTAATATAGGGTTGTGAAACCTTTCGTTTGGTCGGTAGTCGCGGCAGCGGTCATCTTGTCTGGTTGTGCGAGCGACTCGGGCGTGATCACGCAGGCTCCGGTCAACAATGACGGCCCGAATTCGGAGTACAAGGCGCTGAAGGACGGCGACACCGCCCCGGCGACTGAGGGTGGCAGTGCCACGACTCCGACTCCTGGCGGAGGCACGAGCCAAAACCCTGGCGGCAATAACCGCCCCGGGATGGGTGCCCCCACCAACCCGCAAGGGGGCGGGAATCGCGGTGGCCAGTCGGGCCAGCCCGGTCAACCCGGCCAGCCGGGACCGAACGGGGAAGGCACCAATGCTGAGCAACCGAACGGTGGCGGTGAAGGCCGTCGTCCTGGCGCGGGTGGCTCTGGGGGCCCCGGCGGTGGACCGGGTGGTCAGCGTGGCCAAATGCCGCCGGAATGGGCGGATGTTGAGCGTGACACCAATATCACGCTTAAGGACATCCCCGCTCCGATGTATCCGGGTGCAACTCTGAGTGAAGAAGAAGGCGCGATTTGGAAGATGACGTTCCCGCAAGGCGGTGTGCGCTATCGCGCGGTGCTGCTGACGAGCGATGCCCGCGACAAGGTGATGGAGTTCTACAACTCCAAGCTGGTTGACGTGCGCGCCAACGATCGCGGCCTCAACGGCATGGCCCCCAACGACTTCCGCGTGATGCTGAACGTGATGGACGGCCCCGGCGGCAAGCAGCGCATCAATCTGATGGTAATGAAGGGGGAAGGACCTCCCAGACGAGGGGGTGACGGTCAGCCCAATTCCGGACGTCGTCCCCCTGGCGGGCCTGGAGGAGGCGCGTAAGGTCAAGATCGGCCCTGGCATAGCTCATGCCGGGGCCGCTTTCGTTGAGGATGGGCTCGACGAACGGATCCACTGGCGGCGCGATGATGGCCGACGTGCCGTGGGTGAAAGGAAGCGGTTCGCGCCCCAATTGACCTCTTAAAGTGCTATGGATCACGAATTGTTGGTTCTCCACCGCGCGGCCCTGGGCGGACCAGCGCACCCTCAACGCACTTTGCGAAGTCTCTGTCCATGAGGGCACGCACAGGATGAGCGTGCCGTGCTCCGCGAGAAGCCGGGTGGCCTCGGGAAACTCCACGTCGTAGCAGATTGTGACGCCGAGAGGGCTCAGCCTAGTTTCAAGTCCGGCGCCGGGCGCGAGGTGCCACATGTCCTTTTCGTATTGGGTTAGCCGCACTTTGGGCTGCCAATGCACCTTGCCGTCCGGCGTCACGATGGGCGTGGCGTTGGTAATGCCCTCGGGGCGGGATTGGAAAATTGAACCGGCGACGATTGTGCAGCCGTACGTATGCGCAGCACGAAGGGCGAGCGCCGTGTAGTCATCCGCCAGGGGGAGTAACTCGTTAAGGACCTGATCTTCCGGGATATCGGCGCGGGTGAGGATCTCAAAGTAGGTGTATTCCGGGAGCACGACCAGTTCTGCCTCGGCGCGCGCCACCACGTCTAAGAATCTCTGCTCGAAGTCGCCCCACCCGGTCACGGAGGCGATCTCCCAGTTCACGGCCGCCGCCCGAATCACTTCGTTCACGGTCGCCACTCCAATATCGCTGCCGCGTGGCCGCTTTCTTCGTCGTCCATGTGGTTTTCAATCACGCCTAGGAATTCTGTGCCCATGCGCAGGAGAGGCGTGAGGGTGCGGTCGGTGAGGGTGCCGGCGGCAACGGCCTCGGCGTAAGCCTGTGGCGCCTGGCCCTGGGCTTGAGCTTGGTAATCCGGCATGCGCACGGCGGTGCCGTAACGGGTGAGGGCATGGGCTCGCACGAAATCGAATCGAGCCTGATACAAGGATCGCCCGATGCCTTGCCCGCGGCTGGCCGGGGCCACGGAAAGGTCCACCCCGTAGAGCGTGGTGCCGCCCGGCGCATGCGCCCGCAAAAAGTGGCCGCCCACGGTGGATTCCCAGTCGAGATGGGCCTGCCAATTGGCCTCCTCGAGGATGAGATTTGTGCAGCTCGCGACAATGCGCCCGCCCTGCTCGGCCACCCATTGCCCCTCGGGGAAGATCTCGAGGTGGTGCGCGATGTGCTCCGCCTGCCACAGGAGATCCTCGGGGAATGGAGGCGGGAAGCAGTCGCGCTGCAACGCCACCACGCCGGCAATATCGGCTCGGGTGGTCGTTCGGATGGTTACGCTTGAGTCTGACACCGAGGTCAAGACTTGGACATCGCCAACTGAATCAAGTCGCGCGGCGGCCGGAACTCCATGGTTTCGCGCACGGTTTCCAGGGTATCCACCTGGGCGTTGGGCGCGCGGCGTAGGAGTTCGCCCAGCAGCTCTTCCACCAATTCATCGGGCGTGCTGGCCCCGCTGGACACGCCCACCGTGCGCGCCCCTTCCAGCCACTCGTCTTGCAACTCACTCACGTTCAACAAGAGGTAAGAGCGGGGCCCTAGCGCCTCCGCCACTTCTCGAAGTCGGTTGCTGTTGCTACTGAGGGTGCTGCCGACCACCAGCACAACATCGCACTCGGTGGCCATGGCCTTCATCGCGCCTTGGCGGTTGGTGGTGGCGTAGCAGATGTCTTCCTTCTTGGCCGTCTCCATGTATGGGAAGCGCCGGCGGAGCACCGACATAATCGCGTCCACTTCGTCAACCGAAAGCGTGGTTTGCGTCACCACCGCCAGCTTCTCGTGCGGCGGGAGTTCCAGGTGCTCGGCTTCTTCCGGAGTCTCCACCAAAATCATGCGATCGGGGGCCTCGCCCATCGTGCCCTCGGCTTCCACGTGGCCCCGGTGGCCGATGTAAATCATCAAGAAGCCCTTTTCGGCAAAGCGCCGCGCCTCGTTATGGACCTTGGTCACGAGGGGGCACGTAGCGTCAATGATGCTGAGATTACGAGCTTTAGCGGCGTTGCGTACCGCCGGGGAAACGCCGTGGGCGGAGAAGACGACGGCCGAGTTCTCGGGGATCTCGTTCACGTCTTCCACAAAGATCACGCCTTGCGATTCAAAGCGCTTGACCACGTGTTCGTTGTGGACGATGGCATGGCGGACATAGAGGGGTGCGCCGTGCACCTTTAGCGCCAGTTCCACCACCTCGATGGCGAACGCAACGCCGGCACAAAAGCCTCGCGGGGCGGCCAACAGGATTCGTTCCACGGCTCTATTCTACGGCCCTCGCCAGCCGAAGGCGCACACCCGTGCGCGGAACGGGCACACTGACGGGGGGCGCGAGCTTATCCAGCTCGATCTCCACCGCTTGCACCTGGGCAAACTCGCCCAGAATGGCCTCGCCGATATGCTGGGCCAACCGCTCCACCAGCTTGTAAGAAGTGCTGGTGCCGACTTGGTGGGCCAAGTGGGCGACGGCCCCGTAGTCCACCGTGTCTTCCAGAGCGTCGGTAAGGGGGGCATCTCCCACCACTTCCAGGGCTAAATCGAGGCCGAACCAATGGCCGATTTCACGTTCGGCGGGGGTCACCCCATGGTGGCCATAGAACTCTAGTCCCGAAACGGTCACGGTGAAGGTCGGCATCAGAACGCTCGTCGTTCTCCCGGCGTGTATAATGAGAGGAAATCGGACGTCTCGCTACGCTGGAGGCAGCCCGTGGGCTGGCCTCTTTTTTGTTCGTAACTGGACATGCGGATCGAGGACCGGGAGTGCTCAGTGGATATTGTACAAGAACTAAAACAAGTCGCCCAGGAACGCGAAATCCCCGTTGAGGAGCTGAAGCAAGAACTCGAACTTGCCTTGGCCGTTGCGTACCAAAAGTTCAAGGGTGTCCAGAGCGAAGTCACCGTCCGATTGGATCCCACCAAGAAGAGCGGCGCCGTGGTGGACAAAGAAGTGGTGGGCGAAGTGCTGGAACCGGCCACGCAAGTGAGCCTGGATGTGGCCCGCAAGTACCGGGAAGATGCCGAGATCGGCGACTTTATGTCGTTCGAGATTGATACGAGCACCTTCGGACGCATTGCCGCGCAAACCTTCAAGCAAGTGTTGTCGCAAAAGATCCGCGAAGTGGAGCAGCGCAAGGTGCTGGAACAGTTCCACGATCTGGTGGGCGAAGTGGTGACCGGAACGGTCACGCGCCGGGACGAGTCTTCGGTGCTGATCCAAGTGAACCGCACGGAAGTGGAGTTGCCCAAGCGCGAACAAGTGAACGGCGATGACTACCGCCCGAACGAGCGCCTACGCGTATTTGTGCTGAAGCTGGACGAAGGGTATCGCGGGTTCCGAGTGATCGTCAGCCGGAGCCACCCCAACTTGCTCCGCAAGCTGGTGGAACTGGAAGTGCCGGAAGTGGCCGAAGGCGTGGTGGAAATTATGTCCGTCAGCCGCGAGCCGGGGCAGCGCAGCAAGATTGCCGTGCTGAGCCACGACGAACGCATTGACGCGGTGGGGGCCTGTGTGGGCCCGCGCGGCGCGCGAGTCCAAGCGATCATGGAGGAACTGCGACCCGAGAAGATCGACGTGGTGCCCTACAGCGAGGACCCCAAGACCTTCATCATCAACGCTCTTAGCCCGGCCAAGGTGAACACGATCACCCTGAACGAGGAAGAGCGCAGCGCCTATGTCATCGTGCCCGAAACCCAGCTGAGCCTGGCCATCGGTCGCGGCGGACAAAACGTGCGCCTGGCCGCCCGCCTGACGGATTGGAAGATTGACATCCGCAGCGATGCGCAGGCCGCGGAAGAGCGCGAAGCGAAAGCCGGAACTCCGGCGGAGAAGGCTGCCGAAGAATGAGTGAACCCGTGCGGCGCTGCGTGGTCTGCAAGACCCGCCGACCGCAACGGGAACTCCTCCGGTTGCGGTCTCACCCTCAAGGTAAAACCCTCGTTTGGGGACCTCGGGGCGTGGGCCGCTCGGCGTATGCCTGCCCGGAAACCTGTCGAGAACAAATGACGGAACCGGCCCGACTTTCCCGGGCGCTGAAGCGACCGATCCACCCCGACGAGATTCCGCAACCTGCCTGACCAACGATTGAACCAAATAACAAATATGAGCGAACACATTTCGATTTCCGACCTTGCCAAACGGCTAAGCAGCAATGCGGCGGCCGTGCAAGCGGCACTGACCGAGCTTGGAGTCGAGGTGGCGGGCGGCAAGGTGAGCGTGGATGACGATGTCATCGAACTGCTCCGAGAAACCTTGTCCTCCCAAGATGGCAGCACCCTGATGCTGGAGCGGGGGCGCACCCCCCACGAAATTGGCCAAGCCATGGGGGTGGCCGACAACGACGTCTTGAAGCACTTGATGCTGAAGATGAAGCTGCGGACAACCCTGACCAACAAGCTGCCCGACGACCAAGCCGAGGCCCTGGCCGATGGTTTTGGCTTCCAGATTCAATGGGTGGAAGCCAAGGTCGAGAAGGTGGTGGCACCCACCGAGAAGGGAGCCCCGAAGCGTCCGCCCGTCGTGACGATTCTGGGTCACGTTGACCACGGCAAAACGAGCCTGCTGGACTACATCCGCCGCGCGAACGTGGCGGCCAAGGAAGCTGGGGGGATCACCCAGCACATCGGTGCCTACCAAGTCGAGTTGCCGGAGGGCGTCATCACGTTCCTCGATACTCCGGGTCACGCGGCCTTCACCGCCATGCGAGCCCGCGGGGCGCAGGTCACCGACATCGCCATTCTGGTGGTGGCGGCCGACGACGGCATCATGCCGCAGACGATTGAAGCCATCAGCCACGTGAAGAACGCGGGCGTGCCGATCATCGTGGCCGTCAACAAGATTGACAAGCCGGAAGCCAACCCGGACCGCGTGCTGCAGCAACTGATGCAGTACGAACTGATTGCGGAAGCCTACGGCGGGGAAGTCATCACCTGCAACGTCTCGGCGATGACGGGCGAAGGCGTGCCGCACTTGCTGGAAATGATCCTGCTGCAAGCGGACGTGATGGAGCTGAGCGCCGACCCGAAGGGCGACGTGAAGGGCGTGGTCATTGAAGCCAAGATGGAGCGCGGGCGCGGCCCGGTGGCCACCATCCTGGTGGAAGAAGGCACGCTCCGCGTGGGCGACATCGTGGCCGTGGGCAACACCATGGGCAAGATCAAGGCGATGACGGACTACCGAGGCGAGCGGATGAAAGAAGCCGGCCCCTCGATGCCGGTCGAGATTCTGGGTCTGGACGATGTGCCGGGCGCGGGGGACAAGGTGGAGCAGATGGCCGACGAGCGCGAAGCTCGCGACCTGGTGACCCAGCGTGTGCAAGACCAGCGCGCCCGCGAGCTCACCAAGCCCAAGAAGAAGTTCTCGCTGCAAGACCTCAAATCGCTCTCCGCACAGGAAGACGTTAAGGACCTCAACATCATCGTGAAGGCCGACGTGCAGGGCAGCGTGGAAGCGGTGCGGGGCTTGCTGGACAAGCTGGAGCACCCCGAGGTGCGCGTGCGCGTGCTTCACGCGGGCGTGGGCAGCATCACCGAAAGCGACATCCTGTTGGCCAGCGCCAGTGACGGTCTGGTGGTGGGCTTTAATGCGAAGCCCGAAACCAAGGCCAAGAGTGAAGCCGAACGGCAGAAGGTCGAAATCCGAACCTATTCCATCATCTATGAGCTGATCGAGGATATCGAAAAGGCATTGAAGGGGATGCTGGAGCCGAAGTTCGAAGAGGACTACCACGGCACCGTGGAGATCCGCGCGGTATTCAAGCTCACCAAGGCCGGCAAGGTGGCGGGTTCGCACGTCACGGATGGGCGCATTTTCCGCAACGACAAGGTGCGCGTGAAGCGGGGCGAAGAGATCGTCTTCGAGGGCGAACTGCACTCGCTGCGGAACGTGAAGCAAGACGTGCGCGAGATGTTTGCGGGCCAGGACTGCGGCATCAAGTTCCAGGGTTGGGAAGACTTCGCCGAAGGGGACGTGGTGGAAGCCTACGACCTCGTCAAGGTCAACGACTAATTCGCGTCGTTGTCAGAGATGAGACGGGGGACGGCCAAGGCCTTCCCCCGTTTTTTTACCGGAGTTTCGTGATCGTTCGCACTGGATCTTGAATTAGGGACCAAGGACCTCTGGTAAGATAACAGAGTCTAGGTGCGCCCTAGATGGATCATTACAATGAAGAAATTCTTGCTTGTTGCGATGGTGACGGTGGGCTGCGGAGCGGCTTTCGCTCAACCCGCCAACTTCATCGACCTGGGCAATATCGGGGATATTGACCCGAACTACCAAACCGAAGATGCGTTTTCGGACATGGACGCCTTTGGCGCGGGCCAAATCAAGTGGTTCAAGTTCAACTTTGGCGGCACCAACGGCACCGTTAACTACTTGGACATCGACACGATCAACGTCCCAGGCTTTACCGGTGGTTCCACGCCGGTCGACACGGAAATCGGCCTCTACGATAACCTTGGAAATCGAATCGCGGATGACGATGATGATGGCTATGGTCTCTTCTCGGCTCTAAGCTTTGGGGCACCGGGAAGCCGCAACTTCACGCAGTCGGGCACGATGTCAGCTCGAAGTCCGCTTGGCAACGGCCGCGACGGTGTTCTCGCCGCGGGCACCTACTGGGTGGCTGTGGGGCAGTTCAACACTACGTTCGGCAACACGGGTTGGACGGTGACCAGCACCGGTACGGGTGACGTCGACCGATCGCGTCTCGCCTTCCGCACCGACGTGGCCGCCGTGCCGGAACCGTTCTCCATGGTGGCCATGGGTGCCGGTCTGCTGGCGCTGGCTCGCCGCCGCCGCAACGCCAAGTAACCTCGAGTTACTGAACGTTAAAGACCAAGAAAGCCCCGAGTGAGAAATCACTCGGGTTTTTTGTTTCTGTCGACAGCTCTCGGTAGGCAAAAGAAAAATGGCCTGCCCCCGAGGGAGACAGGCCATTCTGTCGTAAGCCAGTAACCGAAGTTACTTGATTTCGACCTTGGCGCCAGCTTCTTCCAGCTTGGCCTTCAGGTCGTCGGCTTCGGCCTTGCCCACGCCTTCCTTGACCGGCTTGGGAGCGCCATCCACCAGGTCCTTGGCTTCCTTCAGGCCCAGACCGGTGGCTTCCTTCACGACCTTGATGACCTGCAGCTTGTTGCCGCCGGCATCGGCCAGGACGACGTCGAAGGACGTCTTTTCTTCGGCCGGAGCAGCATCGCCGCCACCGCCCATCATGCCCGGCATCATCATCGGCATGCCCATGGGAGCAGCCGCGGTCACGCCGAACTTGTCTTCCAGGCCCGTCTTCAGTTCGCTCAGTTCGAGCGCGGTCAGGCCACTGATCTTCTCAATGATTTCTTCAACAACGTTTGCCATTGCTTTGGTCCTTTATTCGGTTTCCGAGGTCTCCTCGGGGGTCGGGGCTTCTTCCGAAGCGGGGGCAGAGGGAGCGCTTTCGGCTGCGACGGGTCCACCGCCTTCAGCCACCTTGTCGGCCACAGCACCAATGACCCGAATGGGTTGGGCGTAAATCGCTTCGACCGTACCGACCAGCGTGCTGAGCGGAGCGGCCACGGCGCCAATGACCATAGCAATGAGTTGATCGCGCGGGGGAAGCTTGGAGAAGTTCTCGACCGCTTGCGCGTCCATGATCTTCCCGTTGAGCAATCCGCCCTTGACGACGAACGCTTTGTTCGTCTTCGTGTAATCCACCAGGATCTTGGCGCAGTCCGTTTCGTTTTCGTAAACGAAAGCGAAAGCGGTCGGGCCGCTACCCAGTTCCTCGGTCAGCGCATCGGCGGTTTCGCCGAGGGCCTTGCGGAACAAGGTGTTCTTGATGACTTTCAACTCACCACCCTTTTCTCGCAGGCTGGCGCGCAGGGTTTGCATGTCCTGCACGGTCAGACCGCGATACTCGGTGAGGAAAACGCCCGTCGCCTGCTCAAACTTCTCCTTGGTTTGATCAATAACCTGAGCTTTTGCAGCGGTGGGCATAGTTTTGTTTGCCTCTTAAGCAAGTGACCCTGGCCATCCGACACGGAAGAGCCAGGGTCAACGCACGGCCGAGCGGCCGCAAAATCGTTTTGTCCTTTCCTCGTCCTGCGTTGGTCACCCGGAGGTGCTTAGTCTTCTCATTGAGAAGAGCCAACGGTCTACGGCAGAGCAAGTGAATTATGCCCGATTCAGGCAGGAAAAGGCAGGGAAGTGAGCCCAACGGGCCCGAACGTCCCTGAGCCCGCGCCGCCCCCCTCCCGATAATTTTACGAGGATATGGCGCAGGAACCGCTGATTTACGAGCCGCAAACCATAAGCGTGGGAAGTCGGCTGGGGCGAGAATTGATCGCCAGCTACCAACAGGCCAACCTAGCGGTATGGCAGGATCCGAAGTCTTGGCGAGGGAAGTGGTACTTCGGGCGCGGCGATCAGCGGCTGTGGGTGCCCCGACGCATGCTGGGCGGACGCAGCCACCCGGAAGAGCGGGTCATCAACTTTTGCCACCCCATGGGCCGACGAGCCTTCCGCCTCTTGGTCGGAGCGTATGCCATCAGCTTCCTGGCCGTGGGCGTCATCATCACCGAAATCCTCCGCCGCTAGTCACGGCTACGTCTTAAAAAAGGCCTCGTTCCCGCAAGGGAACGAGGCTTTTCTGTTGCCTAATGCAAGCGGATTTAGCTCTTGCGGCGGCGTCGAGCGAGGGCGAGCAGGCCCGCACCCATAGCCACCATGCTAAACGGCTCGGGCACCGCCGTACGGTCGAAGCCGATCACGTCCATGGCGGTGATGTCGTTCGCGTTGATGGCCAAGAGCTCTCCTTGACCGGCCGTGGGGTCCATGATGCCAATACCCAGGTTGTCCTTCCAGTGGCTCGCTTGGCGTCCATCGCCTCGGCTCACCCCGTTCGAAAACAGAATCGTGTTCGTGGTCAGGCCGCCGTCAATGGAAAAGTACTTGGCCGCGTTGCCAGCCGCCAGGTTTCGCACGCCTGCACCCGAGTAGCGGAACAAGTCCAAATTGCTGGCCCAGGCGAACTGAGTGCTCGTGTTGGCACCGGCGCCCACACCGTCCACGTAATCCACTCCGCTGACAAAGCCGAGCGCGTGGCCAATTTCGTGGGCGGCAATGCCAACGAAGTCGTAGGAGCCTGCCGCGATGCCGTCGTTCGGGTTGTAGTCAAACGAGTAAGCGATGTTCATGGTCAGCGTCGCGTCCAGGCCCGGATCGTTGGCCGGGCGGAGGCCAAGGGCTTTCGCGGTGGCGCGGTTGATGTCCATAAACTGAAGGTTCACGGTGCCGAGGGTGGCGGAGCCGCCAATGTCGCTGAAGTAGTTGCTCTGCGCGCTGAACGTAGAGCCCGCGGCGAGGGTGCTGTTGGCCTGAATATCGGCGGCGCTGGTGGCGTCGGCGATCATGGCGTTGCGCACGTTGGTGTAGGAAATCACCTGGCTGTTGCTACCGGCCGCGGCCAAGAAGCCACCCGGCGAGTTGACCGTACCCACGTTGTAGTTGATCGTGATCGGGTCGTTGAACAGCGCCGACCACTGATTCCCGGCCGTGATAAAGGCGGCCTGGGCCTGGGCAGGGGTGCCACTGGCAAAGTTGAAATTGAACGAAAGAGCGGGCGACGCCGCAACCACAGCGAGAGCACCGGAGGCAAATAAGAACCGCATCATAGGAAAATCCATGCAGGAATGACCCCTGCAAGTTCACACACTCTCAGTTTAGACCCATCGGGGCATAATGGTTGTTAAAGAAGCGATTTTTCTTTCGCTCAGAGTCTAAACGGCGGGGAAACTACGGTGAAAGTGCGGGGTTGTCCCCAATCGCAAAAGAGAACACCCCCGGGCACTTTCGAGTCCGGGGGTGATTGCTTACCAAGCCGAGGGAGGCTTAGTGGTGATGGTGGCCGTGGCCTTCGTCTTCCGTCGCCGGAATCTCAGCAATTGCGGCTTCGGTCGTCAGCAGCAGGCCGGCAATGGACGAGGAGTTCTGCAGGCAGATGCGAACCACCTTGGTGGGGTCCACCACACCGGCGGCCATCAGGTCTTCGTACTGCAGGGTCGCCGCATTGAAGCCTTCCTTCGCATTGCTGGCGCTCTTCACGCGCTCCACCACGACGCTGCCTTCCACGCCCGCATTCTCAGAGATCGTGCGGAGCGGAGCTTCGATGGCGCGGCGGATGATGTTGACGCCGATCTTCTCGTCGCCATCCACCTTCAGGTTATCTAGCACCGAACCGGCGCGCACCAGGGCAACACCGCCGCCCGGCACAATGCCTTCTTCCAGGGCCGCGCGGGTCGCCGCCAGCGCGTCTTCCACGCGGGCCTTGCGCTCCTTCATTGCGGTTTCGGTGGCCGCACCAACCTTCACAACGGCGACGCCGCCACGAATCTTGGCCAGGCGCTCTTGCAGCTTCTCCTTGTCGTAGTTGCTGTCCGTGCGCTCGATTTGGGCTTCGATCTGCTTCACGCGGCCGTCAATGAGCGCCTTGTCGCCCTTGCCGCCCACGATCGTGGTCGAATCCTTGGTGATGACCACCTTGTCGGCGCTGCCGAGCATGTCCGGCTGGACATTTTCGAGCTTGAGGCCGAGGTCTTCGCTGATGAACTGACCGCCGGTGACGATGGCCATGTCTTCCAGCATCGCCTTGCGTCGGTCACCGAAGCCCGGCGCCTTCACGGCCGCCACGGGCAGGTTGGCGCGCAGTCGGTTCAGCACCAGGGTGGCGAGGCATTCGTTTTCTACGTCTTCGGCGACGATCACGAGCGGCTTGCCCATACGTAGCACCTTCTCTAGCAGCGGCAGGATGTCCTGCACGTTGCTCAGCTTCTTCTCGTAGAACAAGATGAGCGGGCTTTCGAACACCGTTTCCATGCGGTTCGGGTCGGTGACGAAGTAGGGGCTCATGTAGCCCTTATCGAACTGCAGACCGTCCACCAGGTCGAACGTGGTTTCGGCGCTCTTGCTTTCTTCCACGGTCACGACGCCGTCCTTGCCGACGCGCTCGATGACTTCCGCCACGAGTTCGCCGATGGTGACGTCCTTGGCGCTGATGGTGGCCACTTCGGCCATGCCCTTGCGGCCGCTAACGTCCACGCTGAACGACTTGAGATTCTCAACAATGGCTTCCACTGCCACATCAATCCCGCGCTTGATCTGCATCGGGTTGCTGCCGGCGGCCACGTTGCGCGCGCCTTCCTTGAAGATGGCCTGCGCGAGCACCGCCGAGGAAGTGGTGCCGTCGCCCGCGATGTCGTTGGTCTTGCTGCTGACTTCGCGGATGAGCTGGGCGCCCATATTCTCAAAGCGGTCTTCGACTTCGATTTCCTTGGCAATGGTCACGCCGTCGTTGATGACGGTCGGGCTGCCGAACTTGCGTTCTAGGATGACGTTGCGACCACGGGGGCCCAGCGTCACCTTTACGGCGTTCGCCAGCTTATCAACGCCGGTTTCCAGCGCCTTGCGGGCGTCATTGCTGAATCGCAGATCCTTGGCCGGCATGTTAGTTGGCCGCTCCCACGGTCGCGTTTTCCAGTACCGCCAGCACGTCGTCGGCACGCAGGATGATGACATCCTTGCCGCCCACGTTCACTTCGGTGCCACTGTACTTGCCGTACAGCACCACGTCGCCCACCTTGATGTCAATCGGGGCCACAGTGCCGCTGTCCAGCGTCTTGCCCGGACCGATGGCGGTCACGGTGCCCTTCAGGGGCTTCTCCTGCGCGGTGTCCGGCAGGATGATGCCGCCCGCCGTGCGTTCTTCTTTCGCCGCGGGTTCAACAACAATGCGATCTTGCAACGGTTGAAGTGTCATTTTTTGTCCTTCGGGGAAGTCCCCGATTGATTAGCAGTATAGCGGCGAGAGTGCTAATTTGAGGGGCGAGAGTCCCGCCCGCTGGGACCGTAAGATTCAGGGCCCAATCCGCGACTTTTCGTCGTACAATGCAACCATGCAGGCGCGAGATCGGGTCGGCGTTTTAGTGCGACGTTTTGGGCTAGGCGGCGGTGCCCGCGAGGTTGACCGCTACGCCTCGATGGGCTACGAGAAGGCGCTGGACGCGCTTCTTGGGTTTGGCCCGGTGCCAAGCCAAGACTTCCCGATGATCCGCTGCGCCTACAAGATGGAGCCGGAAGAAGACGCCGAGCCGGGCTTCTATCGCTTCATTGGCCACCATATCCACCACCTGCTCACCTCGCCCGACCCGGTGCGCGAAAAGCTGGCGCTGTTCTATCTCGACCACTTTGCCGTGACGGCCAACGACGTGGAGCACGGCCTGGCCTGGTACCACCACCTCGAAATGCTCCGCATGGTGGCCGGGATGAAGTTCCCGCAAGTGCTGGAGCTCATGATCTTGAGTCCGGCACTGGTGCTCCAACTGAACGCCGAGCAGAACCGTCGCGGCAACCCCAACGAAAACCTGGGGCGCGAACTATTGGAGCTTTATTCGGTTGGCATCGGCACCTACTCGGAGGAGGAAGTGCGAGACGCCGCCCGTGCTCTCACTGGCCTCATCATCACCGATGACACCTGGGGCAGCGGCACCACCTACAAGGAGCGCTTGGGCCGAATGATCAAGGAGCAACGCCCGCTGATTGGCGTGGGGTTTGTGCCCGTGTTCCACGACGACGGCGAGAAGAACGTGGTCGGCCTGAAAGGGAAGTTTGGCTGGCAAGAGCTGGCGCGGCACCTGGCCAACCACCCGCTCACCGCGAAGCACATGTGCGGCAAGCTGTGGGACTTCTTTGTGGGCGGCACACCGCCCAGCCGTGACCTTGACCACCTGGTGTCCACCTACACCAAGACCGGCGGGGACGTGCGGGCGGTGTTGCGGGCCATGACCACCCTCGATTCGTTCTGGGCGCCGGGGCGGGCGCGCGTGCTTTCACCCATTGAGTGGACAATCTCCATTGGCCGCGCTTTTGGGCAAGACGAAGATGCCCGACAAACCCTCAACCCGGGCGGGCCGACGGATGGTATCCAGGAACCCTGGTGGCAAGTGGTGGGGGCTATTCACTACCACTGCGTGCAGCAGGGGATGGAGCTGTACCGTCCGCCCAGTGTGGCGGGCTGGGATTGGGGCCGCGGCTGGGTGAGCACCAGCAGCATGGTCCACCGTTCGCGCTATGGGCTCGCATTCTCGTTCAACGAGGAACCGAAGGGGAGCGGCCAGTGGCACCCCGGCGGCACCATGCGGCGCTTTGTGCAGTTTGTGGCGGGGCGCCCCCGGGCCACCGACGACGACATTGTGCGGAGCGTAGAAGCCTACTTTGACCTCGAGTTGCCCGACGAAACGCTATTGGCGTTGGGTGGCTTGAGCAAAGAGATCAACGCGGTGGCGGCGTTTGGCACCACCAGCGTGCAGTGGCAGGCGGGGTGTTTGAATCGATTGTTTGAGGCCCTGCGGTCGGCGCCGGCCTTCCACGTGGTTTAGGCGCGCATCGCTTCGAGTTCGGCCAATCGCACGGCCGACTCCGCCCAGTCGTCCATGGCGCGGGCGAGGGCGTTTTGGGCCGCTTCGTGGCGCTCGCACAGCGCGGCCACTTCGTCCGGGTTGGGGTTCTCGAGGTCGCGGTTGATCTGGGCGACCACGCCTTCCCAGTGCTCGACGGCGCGCTCCGCCTCTTGCACCGCTTTCTCCTGCCGACCGATCTCTTTGCTGAGTTCGCGGGGGCTGAGCGTGGGAGCCGGGGCTTCGGTGGGGGCGGCTTTGGCGTTCTTGGGGGCCGGAGCCGGAAGGTCGTCCCGACGGCTCATGTAGTCGGCGAAACCGCCGGAGAACTGCCGGGTGCCGCTCCGGCGCACATCCAACACCGAATCCGCAAGCTGGCCCAGCAGCCACCGGTCGTGGCTCACCAAAAGCAAGGTGCCGGGGAACTGCTTCAGCACGTTGGCCAGGGCCTCGCGGCTGTCCATGTCGAGGTGGTTGGTGGGTTCGTCCAGGGCCAAGCAGTTCGGTTGCGCGATGGTTAGGGCGGCTAACTGTAGCTTGTTTCGCTCGCCGCCGCTCAGGGCCGAAATCGGCTTGAACACGTCATCACCCGTGAACAAGAACTTGGCCAGCACATCCCGCGCCGGTCCCACGTCCAGGCCGCACTCCCACACCATGTAGTCCAGCGGCGTGTCCTCGCCGTCGAACTGCACGGCATCCTGGGTGAAGTAGCCCAGGCTCACCCCACTGCCGGTGCGCACGGCTCCGGTCACCGGGTCCAGCGCGCCCACCATCGTCTTAAGCAGCGTGGATTTGCCCGCCCCGTTCTCGCCGATGATGCCCCAGCGCTCGCCGTACCGCACCGTCCAATCCAGAGCCGGGGCCAGGGGCAGGCCGTCGTAGCCCACCTGCAACTTCTCGCAGACGTAAACCTGGTCGCCGCTGCGGGCGACCTTGCTAAAGTCGAAATGCATGCCCGCCTCTTGGGTGGGGGCTTGCACCTGCTCGGCCATCAGCCGCTCCATCTTTTTGCGGCGGCCGCGGGCTTCGGCGGTGCGCTGGCTGTTGATGAACCGCCGAACAAACTCGTCCAACTGGGCAATCTCGGCGGCTTGCCGGGCGGCGGTTTGGGCTTGCCGGTCGAGATCTTCTTGCCGCAAGCGTCGGTATTGCGCGTAGGGGCCGTCGTAGGCAAACACTCGTCGATCCCGAATCTCGAGATAACGCTCGGCGGTGCGCTCCAAGAACGTGCGGTCGTGGCTGACCAGCAGCACCGCCCCGGGGTAGCGGGCCACCCAGGCTTCCAGCCACTCGGTGGCACTGAGGTCCAGGTGGTTGGTTGGTTCGTCCAGGATGAGCAGATCGGGCTCCTCCAGCAGCATCCGGGCCAGGGCCAGGCGCGTGCGTTGGCCACCGCTCAGGGTGTCCGTGCTCTTGTCGTCGTCTTCGGGCGTGAAACCCAACCGGTCCAGCACCGAGCGCAAGTCGTTTTCGGTGCCGAAGGCTTCGAGGTCGGCCAGGCGCTCGCCGAGTTCATGGAACTCTTCCAGCGCCCCCTCTTCGGCAGTGCCGCGCTCCAATGAAGCTGCAATTTCTTCGTAGCGGTCGCGCAGGTGCAGACGCTCACCCAGACCGCGCTCGGCCTCGGCCCGCACGGTAGAGCCGGGGGTGACGGCCTCGTTCTGCCGCAAATAAGCGATGCGCATGCCCGGGCTGGCGGTGATGGTGCCCTGGTCAGCTGTTTCCTGGCCGGTCAGGATTTTGAGCAGGGTGGTCTTGCCGGTGCCGTTGCGGCCCACCAGAGCCACCTTCTCGCGGGGACCCAAAAAGAACGAGGCGTCGTCCAGAATGACGTCCGCCCCGTAGGATTTGGCAACCCCGGCGACCCGCAAAAGCATGTCCCCGGAGTTTATCGGTTACGGCTTGATCTCGACGATTTGGCCCCAGGCATCGCCCAGCGCGGCCCGGAACAATCGGCCCTGGTAGTCCCCGATGAAGGCGTGCTTCTGGTCCCGCGAGATCAACACGGTGTCGAGGCCGTCGGTGCCCGGGATGGTGAGGCGAGACTCAATGCGGTACTCCTCCCGTTCAATCAAGATGAGTTGGCGGTCGTAGGTCACCACGGCCAGGTGGGTGTTGCCCACAAAGTCCGCATCTTGCCCGCGCCCTGGCACGCTGACGTTGAAAGTCTTCCCATCCAGCAGGTTCCAGCCCAAAACCTGTTCGCCCATCGTCGACGCCACCACCCAGTGGCCGCCCCGTTGGAACTTGACCCGCGTGGCTTGGCCTTCAAAATCGTTGGGCGGCACGGCGTTGCGGGTGCGCGTAGCGGCCCCGCGAATGCCCGCATCCGGCCCCACCGCGGCCACATAAAGGCCATCGCTGCTCAGCGCCATATCGTAGGCGTCGCTCGGCATCTGGATGTGCACCACCGGGCTGCCCGGGTTCGGCCAGCGCCAGCTCTTCACACGGTTGTCGTAGCCCGAGGCATAAATCGTCCGGCCATCGGGCGAGATTCCCACGCCGCTCAAGAAGCTCGTGCCGCCCCGGATGCTGCCCAGCGCCCGTGTGCCCTCGCCATCCCACACGCGGATGCTGCCCAGCGCCCGTGTGCCCTCGCCATCCCACACGCGGATGGTGCCGTCGCCACTGCTGCTCACCAGGATCTTGCCGTCGCCGCTATAGGCCAGGCCGGTGATGTGATCGGTGTGCCCACGGTGCGTGCGCAGGAGGGTGCCCTCGGGCATCTTCCACACGCGGATGGCGTTGTCCCAGCCGGCGGAGGCAATCACCCGGCTGTCCGGGCGCTCGGCCAGGGAGGTAAGTCCGCCGGGGTGCGCCGCAGCACCTTGGAGCGCAAGAGCAAGAAGAGTGGTTGTCAAAGCCATACGAGTTCAATGACGCGCCACCTTTCCCCGGGGTTTCCCCGAAAATCTAGAAGTCCTTGCCCTACGGAGCGCCGAGGCGAGCCGAGATTTGGGGCATAGTGAAATCCCCATGGCGGATTTGCAAGATCGCGTGCCTCCTCATAACGAAGAAGCCGAGATGGCCGTCTTGGGCGCGATGATGCTGAGCGCCACGGCGGTGCAAGAAGTCTCACAGGTGCTGGAGCCGCACCACTTCTATTTGCCGGTCCACCAGGAGATCTATGCGACGATGGTGGAGCTGGTGCGCCGCCGTATGACGGTGGACCTGGTGACCATGCGCGACACGCTGATGTCCAATGGTCGGCTGGAAGACATCGGTGGGGTGTCGTACCTGGTGCGCCTGGTGGATGACGTGCCAAGCGCCGCCAGCGCGGTGGACTACGCCCGTATCGTCCGCGACCGCTCGAAGCTGCGGCGCTTGCTGGAGGCCAGTGCCGAGATCCACAAGGTCGTTTTTGATCCCAATTCCAGCATCGACAAGAAGGTGGAAACGGCGGAGAAGCTGGTCTACGACCTCAAGGCCGGCGACCGGGCGGACTACTTCCAGCCGCTCAGCATGTTTGCCAACCGGTTCTTTGATGGCATCGAAGCTCTGATGTCCAACACCGGGGGCGTGGCGGGCCTGACGACAGGCTACCCGGACCTGGACCGACTCACAACGGGCTTCAGCCCCGGCGACTTGGTGATTTTGGCCGCCCGACCGGCGATGGGAAAGACCTCTCTGGTGATGAACTTTGCCATGAACGTGGCCCGCTCGGGCAACGGAGCAGTAGCGTGCTTTAACCTGGAAATGCCCGGGGAGCAACTGGTGCAGCGCCTGATTTCTATGCTCTCGACCGTGCCGATTGAGAGCATGCGCCGCACAGGCCTCTCCACCGAAAGCTACGACAAGATCATCGTGGCCGCCGAGCAACTGGTGAGCCTGCCGATCTTCATTGATGACACGTCTCAGCTCAGCGCCCTCGACATGATTGCGCGGTGCCGCCGCCTGCAAATGGACCTGGATGACCGCGTACGCCGTGATGAACTGGACCCCCAAGGCGGGCGGCTGGCTCTCGTGATCGTGGACTACCTCCAGCTCATGCGGGCCCAGCGGGGCAGCGATAACCGGGTGCAAGAGGTCTCGGAGATCGCGCGGGGCCTGAAGCTGATGGCGCGTGAACTTCGTGTGCCCGTCATTGCCCTCTCCCAGCTCAGCCGCGAAGTTGAAAAGCGGCCGAACAAGCGCCCGCAACTCAGCGACTTGCGCGAATCGGGCTCGATCGAAGCCGACGCCGACCTGGTGGCCTTCATTTACCGCGACGAGTACTATCGGCAGAAGGAGGAAGGGGGCGGCGACGACTTCCACGAGAACCCCGAGCACACCGAAGCCTCGGAAGTCATCATTGCCAAACACCGTAACGGGGCGACCGGCACCGTGCTGTTGGGCTTCCAGCCCTCGCTGACGCGCTTCTGGAGCTTGGCGAACGAGGACAAGGAAGACTACTGGCGCAGCAAGCGGCGTCAGAACTTCGCGGATGACTAGGCATAGCCCGGGGCTTGCAACCCTAGAGGCATGACGCCACGTCTTAACTTAACGTGAAGGCCCTCAAACAACTGGGGATGTTTATCATCGCGGCCGCCGTTGGGGCTGGCGCGTACTACTTGATTAGCCAACCGGGGGGAATCAACTCGGTTTCGCAACAGCTGAAGCCCAAGAAGACGGTGGAGGTGCCCGCCGGCACCGACGTCAAGCTTGTGCTGGCGACTCCACTGGAATCAGGTGGCAGCAAGCCGGGCGACGAAGTGAAGTTTCTGCTGATTGAGGACCTCAAAACGGCCGCCGGCGATGTGGTGGCCAAGCAGGGGACGCTGGTGGAGGGCACGGTGAAAGAAAGCCGCGCCGGAAGTGTGATGGGCACGCTGACCAACCGCCCGGCGCGCCTGGTGGTGAGCCTGGAGCCGCTCCCCGCCCTCGATGGCACCCTCATCAACCTGGAGGGTCTGAAGCCGCAGGAGTTTGAGTTCACGCTTTCCAATACGGACCTCAAGAATGCCGCCGCGAATCTAGAGGCATTGTGGCGCGACCCGGAAAAGCAAGAGGCGCTGAAGAAGCTAAGCGAGACTCTGAAGGCTGGGAAACTGCCCGAAGGCAAGGAACTTGACCAATTGGCCGACCTGCTGGGCCTGGAAGACACCAAGGCCGCCATCAATGGCGCGCAACAAGGTCAAGCGGGCCTGGAAGAGACGTTCCGCGCGATTCAGCAAGGCAACGTGGCGGCGCTGGGCAATGTAGATCTGGCCCTGGCGCTGGGCGCGATTGGCGAACTCGAAGGCCTTGCTAATGGGGTGGATCGCACCATTCGCGGCATGGTGAAGGGGCGCAATATTGAGGCCCTCCCTGGCACGACTTTGGAACTCAAAACGGAAACGGACGCAAAGGTCACAATTCGTCCGGCCAACTGACCACACCTGGCCCCGGCGAAGGGGTATGGTCCGGTTCTGAAGTGGAAGCGTGGCTCGTTCTTCAGGATGGCTCCCGGTGGCCGGGGCAGGCGTTAGGCGCCCCGGGAATGGCCTTTGGTGAGCTGGTTTTCAACACCGGCATGACCGGTTACCAAGAAGTCCTGAGCGACCCCTCTTACGCCGGGCAGATTGTCCTCTTCACCTATCCGCTGATCGGCAATTACGGCATCAACGACGACGATTTTGAGTCGGATCGCGTGCAACCGAGTGCCGTGGTTGTGCGCCAGGGGTGCGAACACCCTAGCAATTGGCGTTCGCGCAAGAGCTTGGATCAGTTCCTGAAGGATCGAGACGTCACCAGCATCCAGGGCGTGGACACCCGGGCGGTGACTCAGCGCATTCGAGGTGAGGGCGTGACCAACGCCGTGATTACCCACGGCGACCCGGACGAAGCCTTCGCCGCTCTGCAGGCTCGCCCCAGCTACGACGAAACGGATTTTGTGCCGCTGGTCAGCACCAAGGCGCCCTACGCGTGGGGCTACTCGGGCAAGGAGCACTTGTTTAATCCCGAAGGCGATTACCGCGCCACCGTGGCCGTGCTGGACTGCGGCGTAAAGTGGAACATCCTTCGTCGCTTTGCGGCCGTGGGGGTGCGCACGGTGGTTTTGCCTCACAGTGCCACCGCAGCCGAGGTCTTGGCCTGGAACCCCGACGGGGTGCTGCTGAGCCCCGGCCCGGGTGACCCGGCGCGTTTGCCCGGCCCGGTGGCGTGTGTTCGTGATCTGCTGGGGAACATCCCCATCCTCGGCATATGCCTGGGCAACCAGTTGCTGTGCCAGGCGGTGGGCGGCACCACGTACAAGATGCCGTTTGGGCACCGAGGTGCCAACCACCCTGTGAAGGACCTTGACCTGGGCACCGTCACCATCACCAGCCAGAACCACGGCTACGCGATTGACCCAGCGACCCTGGAAGGCACCGGTGCCCGCGTGACGCAACTGAACCTGAACGACGGTACGGTGGAAGGGATTGAGGTGAAGGAAGCCCGCGCGTTCAGCATCCAGTACCACCCGGAAGCCGCGCCCGGCCCGTGGGATGCCCGCCCCTACTTCGCCAAGTTCGTCGAGTCTTTACGCTCGTAAACGCTAGCCCGCGCGACCGACGTAGCTCACGTTGCCATTCGCTACGCGGAACCGCAGGTTGGGGCCGAAGTTGAGCACGACCTCGCCTTGATTGCGTTGAACTGACCGCAGGGTTTCGCCTACCGGCACGTCGGCCAAGAATCGGGCCTGCTCCAGCGTGGGAGTCGCGGCCGAAAATGCCTGCTGGCACCACTGGTCAATTTGTCGCAAGTCAAGGTCGCCGCGGGATTCTGTGCGCTCGGTCGGGGTGCCGTTGCGCACTCGCCACCGCACTTGCAAGCTCGGCGCCCCTAGTTGCGGCGAAGTGCGGAACGAGCGGAGTGGCTCCACGGTGTTGGCCACCATGACTCCGTCCTCCACTTGGACGAAGTTGCGCACGTGGCCGCGCACCCACACGCCCTCGTAGCGGGCCGTTACCGCATAGGTTTCGCCTTGCGGGCGTACCCAAATCAGGCGGTAGGGCATCCGCATGGTGTCCTTGGAGGTCAGCGGAGCGGCGATCAGCCAGGAGTTATCAGGAAGGGCATAGCCGAGGGGCTCGGCCTGGAAAATCCAGTTGAATTCGCTCGGCAAATTGCCTCGCCGGCCATCGGCTTGGATGAGGGCGAGGCGGGAGGCCGCCCCCATTTGAATGGCCACTAGTCGCTCGCTTCCCCGGGTGCGCACCGTGGCGGCAATGTTTTGGTAGTAGTCCGCCGGGATCTGCCCGCCGCCCAGCGCTTGCCGGAAGGGCATGAGAACTTGGTTTGCCTGTTCGCTCGTCGTGGCTTGGCTATTCGCAATGCTGCGGATGGCGATTTCCATCGCCCGAGCTATGGCCGGGTCCGGGCTTTCCACCGGGGCATCCGCGCGGCGTTGCTCGAACGCCTGCACAAAATCCTCGACCGGAGTTCCGGGAACGAGGGCAGCACTAAAGAGAAGAAGCGAGTTGATCATGCGGGGTTAGTTCGCGGGGGTTTTGGGCTGCACGAAGTCGCTCGACCCCGCCACCGTCGCGTAAAAGTAGGGCGTGGCGGATTCAAACTCGGCCGCGCACGTATCCACCATCTTGTAGGCAAACATACCCTCAAAAGTGGCCAATTTCCCGGAGACAGCCTCTCCGCCTTGGGTCAAGTCAAGAATCGCGGTGGGGCTGTATCCCATGCGCAAAGCCTCCTCTAAGAGATTCTCGGTGGCTCCGGCCCCCGCTTGCACCAGGGCCTGCTCCATGCGGACCATCGCTTCGATCTTCTCCAGGAACCACAGGTCCACGCGGCTCAGGCGGCGCACTTCGGCCACCGTCCAGCCTCGGCGCAGAGCCTCGGCCAGCGCCCATAGACGCTCGTCCGTCGGTTGGCGCACCGCGGTCTTGAGATCATCATCCGCCAACGTGCTCATGCCATCGTGGCGAAGATCGCGTTGCTTCACTTCCAACCCGCGAATCGCCTTGAGCAATGCCGCTTCAAAAGTGCGGTCAATGGCCATGACTTCGCCGGTGGCCTTCATCTGGGTGCTCAGGCCTCGGTCGCCGGAGGCGAACTTGTCAAACGGCCAGCGCGGAATCTTGACCACGCAGTAGTCCAGCGCGGGTTCAAAGCACGCCTTGGTGGTCTTGGTCACGCTGTTTTCAATCTCATCCAGCGTGTGGCTGATGGCAATCTTCGCCGAGACTCGCGCAATGGGGTACCCGGTGGCCTTGCTGGCCAGCGCCGAGGAGCGCGACACGCGAGGGTTGACTTCAATCACATAGTAGTCGAACGAATCCGGGTTCACCGCCAGTTGCACGTTGCAGCCCCCCTGGATGCCGAGCGCATCAATGATGCGAAGGGAAGCCGTGCGCAGCAGGTGGTATTCCACGTCGCTCAGGGTCTGGCTGGGGGCCACCACGATGCTGTCGCCGGTGTGGACACCCATCGGGTCCAGGTTCTCCATGTTGCAGATCGTGATGACGTTGCCCAGGCGGTCGCGCATGACCTCGTACTCGACCTCCTTCCAACCCAGCAGGCTGCGCTCGATCATCAATTGGCTGCGCATGGAGAGCTTGAGGCCCTTGCGGCCGATTTCCCAGAGTTCGTCTCGGGTCGTGGCCACGCCGCCGCCGGTGCCGCCCAGGGTGTAAGCGGGCCGCACGATGCAGGGATAGGGCACAACATCGAGGATGGCCTGCAGGTCGGCTTCGCTCTCCACAATCCAGCTCTCGGGTACGGGCTCGCGGAGTTCGCGCATGAGGGAGCGGAAAAGCTCACGGTCCTCGGCCTTCTGGATGGCCTCCAGCGGGGTGCCGAGAAGTTTGACGTTGTACTTTTCCAGGATGCCCAGCTGCGCAAGTTGGCTGGCGAGGTTGAGGCCGGTTTGGCCGCCCAAAGTGGGGAGGAGGCCGTCGGGGCGCTCCCGGGCAATCACGCGCTCGCAGAATTCGGGCGTCAACGGCTCGATGTATACGCGGTCCGCCGTTTCCAGGTCCGTCATGATCGTGGCGGGGTTGGAATTAATGAGAACGACTTCGTAGCCCTCTTCGCGGAGGCTTTTGCAGGCTTGCGTGCCCGCGTAGTCGAACTCGGCGGCCTGTCCGATGATGATAGGTCCGCTCCCGATCACGAGGATTTTGCGCATGGGGTTCGGGCGTTGTTTTACCGCCCCGGGGGGCAAGCGTTCGGGTTTGACCTAGAACCGCGGAACCAGCAATTTTTACACTTGAATTGAAGTCTTCACCAGAGAGGGGGGTAACGTTTTGGTGTGAAGAACCTACTCTTACCCATCGCCATACTCAGCGGAACCATGGCCATGTTTGGTTGTGGGGGTAGCGGCGCATCCGGTCCCGTCGGAACGGAACTGCTATTCACGCGGGGCACCCAGGAGTTGGTGGCCCGGAATGACCTGAGCGGCGCGATCCGGCAGGTGTATCAAGTCACCGTTGGCACCTTGCGCTACCCGCGTCGAAGCCCTGATGGAAGCAAGATCCTCTTGGGCACCGGCACGAGCTTGATCGTCATCAACAGCGACGGATCGGGAGCTATCACCATCCCCAATCATAAAGCCGGTGACTGGAATGCGGATGGCACCAAGATCTTTGCGATTAGCAGCACCAACCAGCTCGTCAGCATGAACCCTGACGGCACGGGCATTTCGGCGAGCCTGTTCGACGGGTCCGGCGGAGGCGGCATGGTGGACCTCGATGTGAACGCGGCAGGCACGAAGATCGCCTTCACGTCCATTCCCAATGGGTGGATTCAAATCAAGACGATTGATCCCGATGGCTCCAATGTGAGCGCGGCGCTGACCGCACTCTCGGGTGAAGCGAACCTTGAACCCCGCTGGAATGCCGATGGCACCAAATTGGTCTACACCCGGCAAGTGGGCGGTTTGCGCGATTTGTGGTCGATGAACGCCGACGGCACGGGCAAGGTCCAGCTCACCAACACCACGGAAGATGAGTTCGCACCATTGTTCCGCAGTGATAACTCGATTGCTTATACGCGCATCTCAGGCAATCGCCAGGTGTGGACGATGAACGAAGACGGCACGGGACAAGCCGTGCTGGAAGCTTCGCCGGGCGAAGACTTGGCGTTCCCGGACGGACCGTAATCCCAGACAACAAAAAGCCCCCTCATCCCAAATGGGAAAAGGGGGCTTCTCCTTGCCTAAATCCAGCTCAGGCGAAGGGGAAGGTCGGCAGGGTGCGCGCGATCGGCTTGTCTTCGCGGTAGCCCAGCGCGTATTCGGCCTGCATGATCGTGTGGATCTCGTGCGTGCCTTCGTAGATCATCGCCCCGCGTGAGTTGCGGAAGTAGCGCTCCACCGGGAATTCATCACAGTAGCCGTATGCCCCGTGGATTTCCACCGCGTTGTTGGCGGCTTCGAAGGCAGCCTCGCAGTTCACCCACTTGGCCATGCTCACCTCACGGGTGTGGCGCCTGCCGGTGTTCTTCATCCACCCCACTTGGTAGTAGAGCAGGCGGCCAATGTCGCGGCCCCGCGCCATCTTGGCAATCATCTGTTGCACCAGTTGCTTCTTGCCGATGACCTCGCCCTGCACGCTACGCTCGTTGGCGTACTTGCAGCAGGCGTCCATGCACGCGGTGATGATGCCCACGGCCCCGGCCGCCACCGTGTAGCGACCATGATCCAGCGCGCTCATCGCCACCTTAAAGCCGTCGCCTTCCTGTCCGATCATGTTGCTGGCCGGGATGCGCAAGTTGTCAAAGAAAATCTGACCCGTGTTGCCAGCGCGTACGCCGAGCTTGCCCTTGATGGCACGGCTGCTGAAGCCCGGGCGGTCGCGCTCCACAATGAAGGCGGCGTAGGGGGCCTTGGCATCGGTTTCGGCCAGGCGGGCAATCACCAGGAACTGGTCGGCGTAGTCGGCCAGGCTAATCCAGGTCTTCTCCCCGTTCAGCACGTATTCGTCACCTTCGCGGCGGGCGGTGGTCTTCATGCTGGCGGCGTCGCTGCCGGCATTGGGCTCAGTGAGGCCAAAGGCGCCAATCTTCTTGCCCGTGGCGAGGTCAGGGAGCCATTTCGCGCACTGTTCTTCGGTGCCCCACTGCATCATGGTCATGCAGTGCAGGCCCACGTGGACGCTCATCACCACGCGCGCCGTGGAATCCGCGCGCTCCAGCTCTTCGCAGGCAATGCCGACCGAGATGTAGTCCGTGTCCGTGCCGCCCCACTTGGCGGGGATGCCCAGTCCGAGCAAGCCGGCTTCGCCCAGCTTCTTCAGGGTCTCGGGATCGCTGGTGTGCTGGCGGTCCAGCTCGCCCACAGTGGGGACAATCACGTTCTGTCCGAACTTGTAGGCAGCTTCACGGATCTGTTCATGCTCGGCGGTGAGCGCAAATTCCATGAAAAAGATTCTAACCGACCGGGGCTAGGGGTGGAACTTCGGGCGGGGATTATGCCGTAATGGGGACGATGTTACGCGGACGTTGTGTTGGTGTTCTGTTCGCCCTTGCCTTAGTCGCGCCCGCATTTGCGCAAAACCAGTCGGTTGAGCAGATGCTTTCGGTGTTGCCGCCCCGAGAATTGGGCCCCGGCACCATGGGCGGCCGCATTATGGATATCGCGGTTTACGAGAAGGAGCCGCGCATTTTCTACGTCGGCGGTTCCTCGGGCGGTGCTTGGCGCACCGATAACGGCGGGATGACCTTCCGCCCGGTGTGGCACCAAGAAGGCTCGGGCTCGGTGGGCTCGATTGCCATCAGCCAAAAGAACCCGGATGTGATCTGGATTGGCAGCGGGGAACCGGCCAGCCGCAACTCCACGCTGGTGGGCGACGGCGTCTATAAGAGTTTGGATGGAGGCAAGACGTGGGAGCACGTTGGCCTCAAAAATTCGCGCCAGATCGGCCGCGTGATCATGCACCCGACCGATGAAAACACGGTGTGGGTGGCCGCCCTGGGCAACCTGTGGGGCCCCAACGACGAGCGCGGCGTCTATAAGACGACCGACGGCGGCAAGACCTGGACGCGCACGCTCTTTGTGAACGACACCACCGGGGCCGTGGACCTGGACATTGATCCCAAGAACCCGAACGTGCTGTACGCCAGCATGTGGGAGCGCCGACGCTGGCCGTGGGATGTGATGACCCGTGGGGCCGGTAGTGGCATGTACAAGAGCACCGACGGCGGCAAGACCTGGAAGAAGGTTACGCGTGGCCTGCCGGGCGGTGATTTGGGCCGCATTGGTGTGGACGTGAACCACAGCGACCCCAAGCACCTGGTGGCCGTTGTGGATGCCGTGCAGGGCGGGGTTTATCAATCCGATGACGCCGGGGAATCCTGGCGCCGCACCGCAAATCTCAACCCGCGCCCGTTCTATTTCTCCGAAATCAAGCAAGACCCGAGCGACCGAAACCGAGTCTATGTGTTGGGCGTGAGCCTGCATATCAGCACGGATGGGGGCAAGACCTTCCGCGAGAGCAGCGACAATGTTCACTCTGACTGGCACTCCATGTGGATCGACCCGACCGACTCGAACCACATCCTCGTAGGGACGGACGGTGGACCCTATCAAACTCGTGACCGCGCCCAAACCTGGGAGCTGTTTTCGCAGATCAACATGGGCCACTTCTATGCCGTCCACGCCGACATGCGACGCCCCTACTGGGTGTACGGGGGCCTCCAGGACAACGGCGGCTGGGCGGGCCCGACGCAGACCCGGCGCGGCTTTGTCGGGCCTGAGAACTGGATTTCGCTGAGCGGCGGCGACGGCTTCACCGTCTTGGCCGACCCGAACGACTGGACGACGGTGTACACCGAAAGCCAAGGCGGGGCAGTGCAGCGCGTGGACCAACTGCGAGGCGGCGGACGTTCGATCCGGCCGCGTGGAACTGGTCTCCGCTGGAACTGGCATACGCCCATTGCGCTAAGCCCGTTCAACTCGCGCACGGTGTATGTGGGCTCGCAGTTCCTGCACCGCAGCATGGATCGCGGCGACAACTGGGAAACCATTAGCCCAGACCTGACCACGAACGACAAGTCGAAGCAAGTGGTGCCGCAAGGTGACATCCAAAGCACGGCTGAGAACCACACGACAATCGTTTCGATCGCCGAATCGCCGCGCACGCCCGGCGTGATCTGGGTGGGCACCGACGATGGCAACGTGCAGGTGACCCAGGATAACGGAAAGACGTGGACCAACACCACCCCGAACATTCCGGAAGCCCCGCCGTTTACCTATGTGAGCAGCGTTTCGCCCAGCCGATTTGAAACTGGACGATGCTTTGTCACGCTGGATGGCCACCGCAACAACGACTACGAAACCTGGGCGTTCATGACGGACGACTTCGGCAAGACGTGGAAGCGAGTGGGTGGCGACCTAAAGGATGCCGGAGCGGCCTATGTGATTCGAGAAGGGGTCCTCAACCCGGACTATCTCATCCTCGGCACCGAAAACTTCCTCTATGTCTCGTTGGATCGAGGCGCCACTTGGGGCCGATACAAGACCGGTAACTGGCCGACCGTGCGCATGAACGATGTGTTCATTCACCCGCGCGACCATGACGCTCTCGTCGGCACCCATGGCCGGAGCATCTGGCAACTGCCGTTCCGCGTGTTCGAGTACCTGACGGAAGCCAACCTGGCTAAGCCGCTCTATGTGGCTCCGGCTTCGGATGTGCTCTATCTGGGCCGCACGCCGCGCGGATGGTTCGGTGGCGACCGGGGTTGGGCCGCGCCCAACAGCCAACCGGGCACGCTGATCACCTACCACGTGAACGGGGAAGGGGCCGAGCGCGCGAACATCGAGATCCTGCGGGCCGACGGTACGCGGGTAGCGCAACTGGCTGGAGCTGGCACCAAGGGCTTGCAAGCCGTGCCGTGGCGACCCAACTCGGCCCAGGTTCCGGCGGGCGACTATAGCGTTCGTGTCACGGTGGGAGAAGAGACCTCTCAGAACAGCGTCAAGATCATTGACCTGACGGACACCCTGAACCACGAGGTCGGACTGGAATAACTCGGGTCCATTGGTCGTTGTCGGTCCTTTAAAGGATCGATAAGTCTGCGCCGGAATGAGCAAAATGGAGACATGGCTCGTTCCGGCGTTTCTCGTCGCGATGTCTTGCGGTTTGGTGCCGCCCTTCCGCTTCTCTCCGGGTTGCCGAATCTCGGCCTCGGGGCCTCGGGTCGTCACCCGGGCCACACCGCCAAGAACATCATCGTTTGTATTTCCGACGGGATGAGTGCCGGGGTGCCGGCGATGCTGGACCAGTATCTGCACCGCGTGCACGGCAAGCGTTCGACCTGGGGCAAGCTTCAGGAGCGTGCGGATGTGGAGCACGGGGCTCTGGTCACCAAGTCGCTCAGCAGTGTGGTAACCGATAGCGCCGCCGCGAGCAGTGCCTGGGGCAGTGGATGCCTGGTGTGGAACGGCCAACTCAATACCTACCCGGACGGCACCGAGCTGCGTCCGCTCTACAGCCTGCTGAAGGAAGCCGGCATGCGCACGGGCCTCGTCAGCACGGCCACCATTACCCACGCCACCCCGGCGGGCTTTGCGATCAGCGAAATGAGCCGGGACAGTGAGCAGAACATCGCCGCCAAGTACCTTACGGCTGAGGTTGATGTTTATATGGGGGGCGGGCGCCGGTTCTTTAGGGCAGATGCTCGGACCGACAAGCGCGACCTGATTGCGGAGTTCAAGGCCGCGGGGTATGGCTACGCGAGCGACCGCGCCAGCCTCATGGCTCAAAAGGGTGGCAAGATTCTCGGACTCTTTAGCGAATCGCACGTCCCTTACGAAGTGGACCGGCTGAACGATGAGGAGTTCAAGGATCTGCCCAGCCTCCGCGAGATGACGGAAGTCGCCATCAATGCTCTCAAGGGTTCGTCGGGCGGCTTTATCCTGCAGATTGAAGGCGCCCGCATTGACCATGCGGCGCACGGAAACGACCTCGCGGGGGCCCTCTATGACCAGATGGCGTTCGAAGAAGCCGTAGCCGCCGCCCTGGAGTTCGCCGAGAATGATGGCGAGACCCTGCTGATCGTCTCCAGTGACCACGCCAACAGCAATCCGGGCATCTTGGGGGCGGGATCGGAGTACTTCGATTCCACCGCCGGCCTGGAAACTCTCACCGGAATGACCAAGAGCTACGAACGCACGTTGCCGGGCCTCGTGCTGGCCAAGGATAATCCGGCCAAGATCAAGGAAACGGTGGAAGCGGCCTTGGGCATTGCAATGGATGACGATGAACTTGCCCTCTTCCAAGCCGGCCTGAAGGGAGAGGGCCACCTCAGCAAGGTCTATCAGTACCAAATTGCGGCCTGCCACCTCAGCCTGGCCATCAGTAACCACACCCACGTGGCGTGGAGCGGGCGGCAGCACACCAACGACTACACCATTGTGTCGGCGTTCGGGCCGGGGGCAGAAGCCTTCCGAGGGCTGACGCATAACAAGGCGTGGTTTGGCGAGATCTTAGCCCACCGCGACATCACCTACCGCAACAAGCAGATGGACTTCGAAACGGCGCAAGCGGCTCATGCCCGGGCGTCGCTCTCCATCGAGCCCGCCCACTGGGCGTAGGTCAACCCAACCAGGGGAGACTGCCAAAAGGTTGGTCTCCCCTTATGGTTTCCGTTAGACTGGTTCGCGAACCATGGCGAAGACGGTTTTGGTCTTGGGGTCAGGCCCCATCCGCATCGGGCAAGGGATTGAGTTCGATTATTCGTGCGTTCACTGCGTTTGGGCCCTGCGCGAAGCCGGCCACCGCGCCCTGATCATCAACAACAACCCGGAAACCGTCAGCACCGACTTCGATACCGGCGACGGACTTTACTTTGAGCCGGTCACTTTCGACGACGTGGCTCGGATCATGCGGCACGAGAAGGTGGACGGCATCGTGGTTCAGTTCGGCGGCCAGACCGCCATCAACCTGGCCGAGCGCCTGGAAGCCGAGGGCTTCCCGATCTACGGCACCAGCGCCAAGGCCATCGCCCTGGCCGAAGACCGCGACCAGTTCGAACGTCTCCTCTTGGAGCTCGATTTGCCCAAGCCGCCGGGCCGGGCGGTGCGCTCACTCGCCGAAGCCCGCGCCGTGATCGAGGAAATTGGCTACCCGGTGCTGGTGCGCCCGAGTTTCGTTCTGGGTGGCCGCGCGATGGAGATCGTCAGCGAGCCAGAGGCCCTGGAGCAGTTTTACGGCGAGGCCGAAGCTGCCAACCCCGGCCAGCCGGTGCTGGTGGACAAGTATTTCACGGGTACCGAAGCCGAAGTGGACGTGATCAGCGACGGCGTAGACACGGTGGTGCCTGGCATCATGGAGCACGTGGAGCGCGCCGGCGTCCACAGTGGCGATTCGATGGCCGCCTACCCGCCGCCGCGTCTCAGCCCCGAAACGCAGGGCAAGATGGTCCGCGCCGCCTGTGCGCTGGCCCGCAAGCTCGAAATCAAGGGCCTCATGAACATCCAATTCGTGGTGGTGGATGGCGAACCCTTCATCCTTGAAGTGAACCCGCGCGCCAGCCGCACCGTGCCCTACATCAGCAAGGTCACGGGCATCCCGATGGTGGCGCTGGCCACCCACTGCCTGCTGGGCGGCAAATTGGCGGATTGGGGCTACACCAGCGGCCTGTGGGTGCTGGACCCCGAGGCTCCGGCTTGGCCGCACACGGGCAACCTTGCCCCGCAGACGGGCGGATTCATCGCTCCCGAAGCCCAAGACCCCCCGGCCAACCGTCGGCCGCTCTGGGCGGTCAAGGCCCCGGTTTTCAGCTTCCAAAAGTTGCGCCTCGTGGACCCCGCGCTTGGCCCGGAAATGAAATCCACCGGGGAAGTGCTCGGGCTGGACGTAACCTACGAAGCGGCGCTCTACAAGGCATTGGTGGCCAGCGGGGTGACGTTCCGCGCCGCCGGGCAGGTCATCCTCACCGTGCGGGACGAGGACAAACCCGAGGCGGTCGCCATTGGGCGGCAATTGGTGGATCGCGGGTACTCGCTGGGAGCGACCGAAGGCACTTTCAATGCCCTCACCGCTGCCGGGGTGCCGTGCGAAAGACTAGAGAAAGTCTCCCACGGCGAACCCAACTTGCTGCAACGCATCTACACGGGTGAAGTCAGCCTGATGGTGAACACCCCCACCCCCGGCGCCAATTCCGCCGATTCGCTCCGAATTCGCCGGGCGTGCATCGAAACGGGCGTCGCTTGCCTCACAAGCATCGACACCGCCGGCGCGTTGGTAAAGGCGCTGGGCCACTTTGCCGACCCGATGGCGGCGGAGTGCCGGTCCATCGCCGAGTACGTTCAAGGGAAGGTAAATTAGAACCTATGGCGGATGAGCGGTTCGAAGAGCCCGATGATCAAAACGAAGGTCAAGAAGAGGTTCCGTCCGCATTCTTTCCGTACCTCTCCGGCCAAGAAGAGGCACTGGGCGAAGACTTCAATCGTGAACCTGTAGCCGTGCAGGTGGAGAACGTCTTTGCCGCCAAAACCAGTGAAAACGTTCAACGCTTTGTGATGCTCAGCGACGGCGTACGCAAGCTACCCATCCTCATTGGCCCGTTCGAAGCCGCCGCGATCAGCTTCGCCCTCAACGATGAGCAGCCTGACCGGCCGTTAACCCACGACTTGCTGCGCAACATGGTGGAACGGTTGGGAGGGGAAGTCACCCAAGTGCTGATTGACGACATGTGGAGCGGCACGTTCTACGCCAAAGTTTTTGTGCGCCACCAACGCGAAGACATCATGTTCGACGCCCGCCCGAGCGACGCCATTGCGCTGGCCGTGCGCACCGGTGCCCCCGTGTTCGTGGCCGAAGGCATCCTCGAGCACCACGGCCGCTAAAGCGACAAGTCTCAAAAAGAAATCCCCGCAAAGGAAGTGCGGGGAATGGGGGAATATTTCACTCCGAAGGAAGTTCGGAGCCTCTTTATAAGTCCGAAGCCAATCGGCTTCATCGCTTTATTCTAGCACTTACGGGGCCAATTGTGTACGGATTCCCAAAAGTTCGCGCAATTCATCGAGGTGCCCAATGGTGGCATCGGGTGCCGGCCCGTCTTCGGGGCGCGTTTCCACCTTGCCGGTGCGGCTGGTGGGGGGCACGTCGCTATCCCGCCGGATCCAGCAAGTACGCCAGCCGGCATCCATGGCCGGAATGATGTCGTGGCGATAGGAATTGCCCACCATCAGGATCTCGTGCGGGGCACATCCCGCCGCCTGGGTGGCGCGGGCCATCACACGCGGCTCAGGTTTGCCTTCGCCCATTTCCCCTTCAATAAAGAAGTGATCGAAAACGCCTTCGATACCCAGATCACGAAGTTCTTCGCGCTGGATGTCAGCAGGGCCGTTGGTGATTACGCCCAGCACATAGTTCGGCTTGAGTTCATCCAGGAGTTCGCGGGCGCCCTCAAACAAGCTGAGGTACTGCGCGCGGCGGCGACCGTATTCATCCGATAGTTGCCAGGCCAGGTGGGCATCATCAATGTCCAGCCGGAGCAAGGCTTCCCGCATCAGCTGGGTCCGGGTGATGCTCCCTTGTGAAAGATAGATCTCGTACCAGTGGCTGGTTTTGAGGGCATCGGCAAAGATCCGGAACGCTTCCACCCAGGCTTCGTGCAGTTGTTCCGGCGTAAAGCCCGGCACGGGCACCACTTCCCACGTTTCGGCCAATGCGCGCTTGGCGGCATCCCAATAGCCGCACAGCGTGTCGTCCAAATCGAAGTAGATCGCTTTGACTTCGGAGAACATGGCCATGACTAGTTTCGGAGGGGCTTGCCGGTATCCAGCATGTGACGAATACGGGCTTGGGTCAATCCCTCTTGAATCAGGGCGACGAACTCTTGTCGTTCGCGAGTGAACGCCTCTTCGAGGTTACTGGGCTTCGAAAAAACGTGCCCCACGGCATCGGCGATCTTGCGGTCGTGGCGCGTGGCCCCGGCCTTCTCCCATTCGTCAAATGCGCGATCCATCATCCCCGTGAGCGGGCCGACCACGGCCCCCCATTCGGGCCAGGGTCGAGGGGCCACCGTGAGGGCGGCTTGCTTGGCATCGTGCAGCCAACGATCGGGATGGAAGGAAATCACATCGGTACGGCGCAGGACGCCTTGCCGCTGAGCCAGAACGGCATTGGTGGCCAGTTCGCCCTTCGCCAGCACCTTGGCGGCTTCAACAAGGGACTTGGCGCTCTCCTGGTGGAACAGGCGCATCCGCACCGTGCCCGCCCCGCCGGGGATCAGGCCGACCTTGGCTTCGGGATAGCCCAACTGGGCTTCGGCCGAGGCGACCACCACCGGGCAACCGAGCGCAAGTTCTAACCCGCCGCCGATGCCGTATCCGTGAATCGCGGCGACACAGGCGTGCTGGCTGAGCCGGTGACAAGTCGCCTGGAACTTCGCCAGTGCCTCATCAACACCCGCCCAGTCCTCGGCGTCAATTCGATCTCGGAAGAATCCCAGGTCAAACCCGAAGGAAAACACTTTGGCTTCGCTGGTCAGCACAAAGCGCTGGTCCGGGTGGCCGTCCAGGTACGTATTGAGGTCATCCAGCAACTGAGGGCTGATGGTGCCCATCTTGGTGCGCGTGCTCACCGCGTGGACGCCGTCGCCCAGGTCGCGGACATAAAGCGTATCGAACGTCTGTAGGATGGGGAAGTCGGCGATGGCCTGGTAGTTGAGTTCGGCCGGCTGCGGCACCCAGGTGCCCGCAAACGTCTTGACCGTCTTTTCCTTGTAGAACGGGCCTTCGGGGATGCCGAGCCGTTCGGGGCCGATGGCGTCGATCATGGCGAACGGGCCTTGCTCCCATCCGAAGCCCCACTGCATCACTCGGTCGAAATCTTGGTAGCTGTAGCTGATCTCGGGGGCCAATTGCACGGCGTACTTCAGCGCGGGCACCAGGTACTCACGCAGGAACTCGCCGGCGGGATCCTTCAGTTCCAGACCCGCCGCGATGCGCTCACCCAGCGGCTGGCGAGCGAGGGCGTCTAGCGCCCCAAACTCGGGCTCGCGGCGCATACGATAGGCGTGGGTTTGCAGGTCAAAGCTCAGGAATTCTTGGCCTTCTTTGCGGTAGTAGCCCTGGCCGGCCTTATTGCCGATCCAGCCTTTCTCCATCAGCACGGCCAGCGACTGCGGGGCCGTCATGCTCTGGGCCATCGCATCGTGGGGGCATCGCTCGCGCAGGTTATTGGCGATGTCCATCATGATGTCGAGGCCGACCAAGTCGTTCAGACGGAATGCCGCGCTGCGCGGGCGACCCAGGAACGGGCCGCAAATGGCGTCGGCCTCTTCAATCGTCATGCCCAGGCGTTCCGTGACCTGAATCGTTGAGAACATGCTCCACATGCCGTAGCGGTTGGCGATGAATCCGGGGGTGTCCTTGGCGCGCACCACACGGCGGGCGGCGTGATCCTCCAAGAACTCGGTGATGCGCTCCACCACGGTGGGGTCAGTGTCGGAGGTCGGGATCAGCTCCAGCAACTTGAGGTAGCGCGGGGGGTTGAAGAAGTGGGTGCCGAGGAACGAGCGGCGGAAGCGCTCGCTGCGCCCTTCGCGCAGAAGTTCGATCTCAAGGCCGCTGGTGTTGGTGGTGATGATGGTGGTTTCGCCAAGCGCTTGGTCCAGCTGTTCAAAGAGGGCGCGCTTGACGTCCAGCTTTTCCACCACCGCCTCGCACACCCAGTCGGCTTCCTGCGCCCAGTGCAAGTGCGTGTAGATGCCGCCCAGGCGCACATTCTCGGCGGTTTCCGGCACCATAAAGTGGGGCGGGCGGGCCTTAGTGGCGCGCTCCCAAGCGGCGCGGGCCGTCTCCTCCGTGGCGTCCAGAACGGTGACCTGAAACCCGAGGTTGGCCATGTGGGCGGCGATGCCGCTGCCCATGGTTCCCGCTCCGATGACACAGACATGAGCGCGTCGATTCCACATGTGACTAGGGAGGTTACCGCCCTCCTTTCCTTTCTTGTGCTTACCGATAGTAGAATGGAACCGAATGACGCATACCATTTCTTGCAGTGAGGTACGTCCATAGGCCGCATGGGCCGACGTCCGGTCCGGCGCGAGCCGCTCCCGGATATCAACGAGAGGCTCTTTCGGTTGAAAGAGGTGCGGGTCATCGGGTCCGATGGCGCGCAACTAGGAGTCCTGGACACTCGCGACGCGGTGAACCGGGCCCAAGGTGAGGGACTTGACCTCGTTTTGGTGGCTCCCAATGCCGATCCGCCGGTGTGTCGCATCGTGGATTACGGCAAGTACAAGTACGAGCTCGCGAAGCGGACAAAGGACAACAAGCCTAAGAAGCAAGAAGTCAAGGGTATAAAAATAAGCCCGGTGATTGCGGACCACGACCTGATGGTGGCGGTTCGCTCGACGATCAAGTTCCTTGAAGAAGGCCACAAGGTGCGCGTGGTTTGCCGCTTCCGCAAGAAGCAGCTCACGCACCCCGAGGTTGGAAAGGCGCGCTTATTGAAGCTCATTGAGCGCGTGGAGGAAGTTGGGAAGCCAGACCGGGAACCCGTGATGAGCGGAATGGAAATGGTCGTGGTGATTAATCCCAAGATCATAGGAAGCAAGAAGAATGCCCAAGGCAAAACTGAAGACAAGCAAGACAGCAGCGAAGCGGTTCAAGATCTCGGGGACGGGCAAGATCATTCGGCGTAAGTCGTACAACAACCACATGTTCTTTAACAAGAGCGGTGCGCAAAAGCGACGACTAGACCAAGACGCCGAACTGAGCAAGACCGAACGCCGCCGCGTTCGCCGACTGCTCGGGCTCTGAGCCCGAGCCTCTACCACTACCGCCCGATGAGGGCTGGGAACTGGTTCGACCCCTGCTAACGCAGGAACCTAAAGGAGACAACAAAACATGGCACGAGTCAAACGCGGGATCATGCGCCAAAAGCGCCACCGCAAGATTTTGAAGAAGGCGAAGGGGTACTTCGGGCGCAAGAGTGGCGCCTTTAAGAATGCCCACGAGCAGGTAATGAAGTCGGGGCAGTACGCCTTCCGCGACCGCCGCGCGAAAAAGCGCGATTTTCGGCGGCAGTGGATTGTGCGTATCAGCGCCGCTTGCCACGAATGCGACACCAAGTACAGCGACTTGATCCACGCGATGTCCGAAAAGGGCATGCAAGTGAACCGCAAGATGCTATCCGAACTCGCCATTGCCGACATGGACGCGTTCCGCGCGGTCGTGAAGGAAGCCTTGGCCTAACTTCTTCTTCCATTCCCAAAAGCAAAACGCCCCTTGAGCCCGGATCCGGGCCGCGAGGGGCGTTCTTGTATATGCCTAAGGTCGCTTAGAAGACGCCGTTGGGGAAGGCCCCGCCGCGTTCGTATTCCGGCAGCACCATGTGACGGATAGCCTTGAGGTGGGTGGCGACAAAGTCCGCGCCGGCTTGGAGGCACGGTTGGGGATTCTCGGTGACGGCCCGTCCCCCCACGCCAATCGCAAATTGCTTCTCGGCTCCCCGGCTGTCATCCAGCCGCGCCACCAGCTCAATGCAATCGGGGAGAGACTCGGCGGTGGCGCAGCTCACCATCACCATCTCCGGGGAATGCTCGAGCGCGGCCTTCACAAAGGCCTCGGTGGGCACGTTTGCGCCCAGGTACATCACGCGCCAGCCGGCCATGCGCATCACGTCGGCTACCATGCGCGCGCCAATGGAGTGCCAATTGCCCGCACAGCAGCCGACCAGGGCCGTATTGGGGCTGGACGGCGCCGGGACAGCGGAGAAGTGCGAGACACGCGCCATCAGGCGCTCGACGATGGCGCTGGCGAGGTGCTCTTGGCCTTCGTCAATGGCTTCCACCATCCACCACTCGCCCACCATGCCCATGGACTCGGCGAAGAGCTGTTCGTAAATCGTTTCCGGTTCTTCTTGGACCCGCAAGAGGGAATCGACAATTTGGGTGCACTCGGCCTCGTTGGCGGCGCAGGCCGCGCGGGCAAACTTCTTCACCAGGTTGCGGTCGAGCACCACTTCCGGCTCGTCGGCCACGTCTTGGGGGCTCAGGAGGTTCGTGAGGGCCGTTTCCACGTCCGGTCCGGCCAGGCTGTAATACACCTGCCGCCCGACCTTATGCGAACGAATGATGCCCTTTGAGCGGAGCTTGGCGAGGTGGTTGCTCACGTTAGGCTGCTTGAGGCCACTGGCTTGCACGAGTTCGGTGACGTTGCGAGGGCCACTTTTGAGTTCGGCCAGGATCACGCGCTTGGAAACCTCGCTGATCTCGCGCAACAGCAGCATGACAATATCCATAACGTGACCTGAGTGATATTTTACTGATATATCAGACCAAAAGGTTGTCTCACCCGGCGGGTTTGACGAAACAAGACGCCCGGCGGTTCACTAAGGAGCCTCCGGGCGTGGATTTGGGATTGGAAACGCGAGCTTACGCGCGTCGTCGGCGTCGGGCGAGAGCGAGCAGACCGGCACCCAGGGCGATCATGCTGGCCGGTTCCGGAACGGCAGCGGCCATGAAGTCCTGGTTGCTCTTGTTGTACTTGCCGTGATTCTTGGCTTCGTACCACACGGCGGCCGCGCTCGTTTGGCTCACGGACTGCTGCAGGTAGGTGTTGGCCGTCAGCAGGGTATCGGTGGAGACGCTGCTGGTGCGGAAGCGACCCTTGGAGAAGCCGTCGCCGTTGTCGTAGATCACGTCCCACACGGCGAGCTGCAGGGCGGCACCCTGGGCCTTGCTGGTCACGGTCGAAGAGAACGTGTTGAGCAGGTAAGCAGCGCGCGTGGCGTTGGGGCCTTGCTGGGCGATCGGCTTGACGTTGACGTCATAGCTCAGACCGTTGGTGTTCCAGTGGTCGAGGTCGACACACAGACCGAAGTGGTCCGGACCACCGTTCAGCGAGAGGCGAGCCAAGCCCGCGCCCACCGTCAGGCTGGCACCGTCGTACTTGATGGTGACGTTTTGGCTCTTGTTGGCATCCAGACTCTTAAAGGTCAACGTGTCCGCTTGGGCAAACACCGCCGCGCCCATGAGAATGCTCGCACCAATGAATCGATTGAACTTCATGATAATTGCTCCCGATTTCACAAACTGAGATGCACAAAGTATGTCAATTCAAAGTGCGGAAAGGGGGTGGAAGTGAGGCTGGAAACTCGAAAGCCGGTAATCCTGCGGATCAAACCCCGTAAGTTAGCGTGGAGAAAAGTTATTCCTAGCGAGGGGGGAGATATCCGGCCACGATGATCGCTTGGGTCGGTTTATGAATGAGGTAAGCAAATGTACCAGGACCGGTGCCGGCCTTCCAGTTGCCAACAACCACACTTTTCAATCCATCGACCGTGCTATGGCGATTCAACTCTTGATTGATTCCCCGGAGATCATTGTCTTCTAACAGATAACCCCAACCGAGATTCTTGGCGTTGGAGGCTAGGTCGAAGTCCAACGTTTGCGTGGGGGGCCAGGGCACGTCGTACGGCTGGTCCAGGGTTTCAAGCGTGGGGAGCGGACCCGAGAGCGGCTGGCGGGAGAACACCCACTGGAGATCCGTTCCGCCATTGGCGACGCCAAATTCCTTGTCCTTGGCGGCACGGGCCTCACCGACGGTCACTCGGGCCAGAGCAGCGGCAATGATGGTATCTTGGGCTCCCAGGCTGGCAAACGGGCTCGGGAAGGCGGTGTCCCTAGCCTGCGCCCATCGCTCCAGTTCATTTCGAGCACCCATGCGCGCACTACCGAGCCGATACACATCCACCTCCAGGTACTTGGCCATCTCGTTGACGTAGCCACTCACGGGGGTGACGGGCCACACCATCCAGATGCCGGCTCCGTGCTGGTAGTCCGGAATCTGGTTGAGGTCCGCGAGGCGACGCCGGAGAACCACGTGGTACGTCAGATCGTCTTCGGCCGGGATTTGGAGCGTCTCGGAGAGTCGCTTGTAAGTTTCCCCATCGGAAGCTCGAAGCAAGGCCCCCAACACCCGCAGAACCGAATCGTGGGCCAGGAAGATCGGCTCCGGCTCTTTCTGCGCTTTCACGAGCGTGGCCAGGGTTTGCTGGGCCACCCGGTTTTGGGCGGTGACAAAGGTGCGTTCGGCCTCCGGGGCTACCTTGATTTCGGCTTCCGAGAAGGCGCTTTCCGTGAGGCGCGGCGAAGTCTTAACCGGCGTTGTGCAGGCGGTGGTCAAGACCACCGCGCACAATGCGAGAGGAGTCAGCTTAAGCGGGCTCACCCAGATAAGCCTCAATGACTTTCGGGTTGTTTCGAATGGCGTCGGGCGGTCCTTGCGCGATTTCTTCGCCGTGGTCCAGCACCACAATCCGCTCACACAGGCCCATCACGAAGCGCATGTCGTGCTCGATGACCAAGACCGTCTTGTTCAGTTCATCCCGGATCCGACGCACCGTGTAAAGCAGCTCTTCCTTTTCTTGCGGGTTCATCCCGGCGGCGGGCTCGTCCAGCAGGATGAGTTCCGGGTCGGTGGCCAGGGCGCGGGCGATCTCGAGCCGGCGCTGCTTGCCGTAGCTCATGTCGGCACTCCGGTGATTGGCGTAGTCCGCCAGGTTCACCAGCTCCAGCAAGTGCATGGAGCGCTCGCGCAGGGCCTTGGTTTCGGCGACGGAGTTCGGGGCGAGCAGCAGGGCTCCCACCAAGGGGACTCGGTGGCGCAGGTGCGCCCCTATCATCACGTTTTCGACGCTGCTGAGTGCGCTAAAGAGACGAATGTTCTGGAAGGTACGGCAGATCCCACGTGTGGCGATCTTGTTCGGGGCCAGGCCGCCAATCGGCTGACCCTGGAAGTAGATCTCCCCGCTGGTCGGCTTGTAGACCCCGGTAATGAGGTTAAAGCACGTGGTCTTCCCGGCGCCGTTAGGGCCGATGAGGCCGAAGATATCGCCCCGATTGAGTTCAAAGGAGACCTTGTTCACAGCCGTGAGGCCGCCGAACTTGATCGTCGCTTCGTCTAGCCGCAGGATGGATTGCGCTTCGCTCACGCGGCACCCCCTTCCGTGGCCGGGGCTGGGCGCTTGCGGAACCAATGCCAGCCAATCTCGTGGTGGCCAAAGATGCCTTGGGGCCGCAGCAACATGAGCGCGATGAGCACCACTGCAAAGACGGCGTAACGCAGGATGTCGATGCCGAACGACAACTGCTTGAGCGTGGGCGAGAGGTGCAGAATGGTCTGGAACAGGAAGCCGAGCGGGATCACCGCCAACCACGCACCGGCGTAGAAGCCCAGCTTCTTGCCCTTTTCGTGGACGTTGGTTTGGATCCACTTGCTGGCCGCGACGGCGATCATGATGCCAATGAGGACTCCCATGAAGAGGCCCGCGTTCATTTCGTACGCCTTGCCTTGCGCGTCGGTGAGCGTGCGTAAGTATTCGGGAATAGCGAACAGCACCACCGCCGCGAGCGCCGAACCCGTAATGGAGCCCGTGCCCCCCAGCACTACCATGGTGAGAATGATGAAGCTCATTTCCATGGGGAACGTGCGTGGGCTGATGAAGGCCTCCGTGTGCGCCAGGACGGCCCCGGCCGCCCCCGCAAAGGCCGCGCCGATGACAAATGCGACCACCTTGGTCATGGTGACGTTGACGCCCATCGCGAGGCCCGCCACTTCGTCCTCGCGCACGGCGAGGAAGGTGAGCCCGTGGGTCGTCTTGAGGAGGTTGCGGCAAAGGGCAATGCAGGCCACCATCAGCAGCAAGGACCACCACAGGAACTGAACCTTGGGTGCCACGGGCATGCCGTAAGAGCCGCCGAGGGATTCGGTGGCGTTGGTGACGATACGGATGATTTCGCCGAAACCGAGCGTGACAATGGCCAGATAGTCACCCCGCAAGCGCAGGGAAGGCAAGCCGACGATGAACCCAAAGGTGGCCGCCACCAGGGCACCCAGCAGGGTCATCACGGCCAAGAGCTGCGGATGCGGCATCGAGGCAAAGGCGGGGTTCTTGCTGAGGGTGCCGGCGGTATAAGCGCCAATCATGGCAAAGGCTGCGTGGCCAATGGAGAACTGGCCCGTGATCCCGTTGATGAGGTTGAGGCTCACCGCGAGGATGACGAAAAGGGAAGCCAGGATGAGCAGGCGATATTGCGCGGGCGCCGCGGCCAGCACCACGCGGTCCAGCGCGAAGCAAAGCGCCACCACCCCGACAATGGAGGCCAAACGAACGGGCCAGAAGGATTTCATTTAGACCTTTTCCACCGCCGCCGAACCCATGATTCCGCCCGGGCGGAATAACAAAACGAGAATGAGGATGACGAAGGCCACCGCGTCGCGGTAGGAGCCGTATCCCAGCCACACCACCAGGGTTTCGGCCATGCCCATCAGCAGGCCGCCCAGCACTGCGCCCGGAATGCTGCCAATGCCGCCCAGAACGGCGGCGACGAACGCCTTGACGCCGGGCTGCACCCCGGAGAAGGTGGTCATCGGGGTGCCGAGGAACGTGGTGTTCATCATCGCACCCGCACCGGCGAGGGCCGAGCCGATAAAGAAGGTGAGGGTGACGACCTTATTGACGTTGATCCCCATGAGCGAGGCCGTGTCAAAGTCGTGGCTGGCCGCCCGCATAGCGCGTCCCATCTTGCTGAAGTTGACTAGCAAATTGAGGCCGAGCATGAGCAGGATGGAGGTGATGAACATCACCACCTGGCCGCGCGGCAGGACAATTTCGGACCGTTGGGCGTTCACCACCGTTTGCGCCTTGTTGAACTCCTGATCAGCGCGGTTCTTTTCGTCGCGGATGGCGACCCCGGCCGGGCTCAGGTCGAACTTACTGCGCTCCTGCTTAATCTGTTCATCGAACTCGCGGGTGCGTTGGTCCAGCGTAGCTTTGGCGGCCGCAAGCGCGGCCACGGATTCGCCACTCGGTTGGCTCAGGGTGATGCGCCACTCGCCTCGGTAGGGGTTCACCTTTTCGGAGATCGAGGGTGGCGGGGAATTCGGGAGGAAAAGTGCCCCGGCGTATTGCAAGAGCAAGGAGACTCCGATGGCCGTAATCAGGGCCGCGATGCGGGGTTGGGACCGCATCGGGCGATAAGCAAGAAACTCGATGAGCAGGCCGATAAAGCCGCAGATCAGCATGCTGGCAATCAGCATGAGACCGAGGAGAAGCAAAGACCCTTCTCGGGTGGAGTTCTGCATCAACGCGTCTTGCGTAAAGCCGAACTGCCACGAGATGAACAGGGCGACGTAGCCACCCAGCATATAGACTTCACCGTGGGCGAAGTTGATCAGCCGGAGTACCCCATACACCATGGTGTAGCCCAGCGCGATCAGGGCGTAAATTGCCCCGAGCAAGAGTCCGTTCACTAGCTGCTGGGGCAGAACTGAGAAACTCAGATCTGCCCACAGCGGGAGGCCGCTCATCATTCGGCGGTTACTTGGCCATCACGGCGTCGGCTTCGAACGCCTTGGCGAACTTCTGGCCTTCCTTCGTGACTTCAACCACCAGCGCGCGCTTGGCGGGGTCGCCATTGCGCCCCTTGAGCGTGATCGCGCCGCTGACGCCGGGGAAGTTCTCCGTGTTCTCCAGAGCGTTGATGACCATCATCGAATCCACCGGCTTGTTGGCCGCCTTGGCTTCCATGATCGCGCGCTTCACCGCGTCAACCATCAGCTTGGTCGAGTCGTAGCCCAGGGCGCCCATGGTGGTACCCGGGTTGGCGTTGTACTTCTTCTTCCAGGCATCCAGGAACGCCTTGACTTCGGGTCGGTCTTCCAGGCTGTTGTAGTGGTTGCAGAAGTAACCACCCACAATGGCGTCGCCGCCGCTCGTCAGCAGTTGGTCGCTATCCCAGCCATCGCCACCCAGCAGGGGCTGCGTGGTCATGCCGGCTTCGCGGATTTGGCGGGCCAAGGGGCCAACTTCGTTGAAGTAGCCGCTCAGGAAGATGCCGTCCGGGTTCTTGGCCTTGGTGTTGGCAATCGGACCCGCAAATTGCGTGTCCTTGGTTTGGTAGAACTGCTCGTCCACGATTTCGCCGCCTAGTTCCTTGAACTTGGCCGCGAAGCTTTCGCTGAGACCCGTGGAGTACGGCTGCGCCTTGTCGGTGAACATGGCCATCTTGCGCAGGCCGAGGTCTTCGTAGGCGAATTTGGCCATCACGGGGCCTTGCAGGGCGTCCGTGTAGCACACGCGGAAGAAGTGGCTGCCCTTGGCGCTCAGGTCGGTGCGAGTGGCACCCACAGCGACCAGCGGGAGGCTGTTGCTGAAGGCGACGTCGGAGATGGTGGCCGTGATGCCGCTGGCGACTTCACCGATCAGGCCAATGACGCCTTGGTTCACCAGTTGCTCGGCGGCGTTCTTGCCTTGCACGGGGTCGCTGTTGCTGTCTTGCACGACCAGTTGAATCTCGTGACCTTCGATGATCAGCTTGTTCGGATCACCGTCGGCGGTGTCGGCGGCCAGTTCGGCCATGGCCAGGGCCGCGCCGTTGCTGCTGTCTTCACCCCAGGGTCGAAGTTCGCCTTGGCGGCTGGCAACGAGGCCGATGCGGATGACTTCGCCTTCCTTCACGGTGAAGGGCGCCTTGGTGGGGGCCGGTCGGGCCGAAGTCGTTGTGCCGCCTTCGGTGGTACCGCCACCGGAGGGAGTCGTGCCGCCATCGTTGGGGGCCGGAGTGCTCGAGTTGCAAGCAGACAGGGCCACAGCGGCGAAAGCCGCCACAAACCCGAGGGACCATTTTTGCGTTGTATGCGTCATGACAATGCCCAACCTTACGTTGCGAGCTAAGGAAACCCTCAGCTGTGCCGATGGAGTATACAGAAACCAAGCGTCCCTGGCAACCGTAAGGGGACCCCGCTCGTCTAAACCACCATGCTCTCCCTCGGAATTCTTCTCGCCTCGGCCGGATCTGCGTCCAGCCCCTCGGGCATCAACGCGCAGACCGCTCCCATCCGGGTTCCTTTCCGTACTGCCGACAGCGCCATTATCGTGGACGCCAAAGTCAACGGCCGCCCGGTCGCACTTATGTTTGACTCGGGCTTCTCTGGGCATATCAAGCTCGGCGAGCACGTGAACGTCGGCCCGGCGAGCGGCACCATGACGCTCCGCGACTTTGTGGGGCAGTTCCAGGCCAAGACCGTGAAACTGAACCTGCTGGAACTGGGCGCGGAGAAGCTCAGCCCGCCGGACGGGGAGATCGTGCAGATGGGCGGGGACTACACCGAGTCGTACGGTATGCGCTGCGACGGCATCCTGGGCTTGGCGCCGTTTACCCAAGGGCCGATGGAGATCAACTTTGAGCGCAAAGAGTTTGTGTTCTATCCCAAGTCGTTCGACATCCGCACCAAGACGCCGGACAACAAGAAGACCTTTTTAGTGAAGATGTTGCCTGCGGGCAACGACTCGATTGAACTGCGAGTGGAGACGGGCAATGGGGAGCGCATGAACCTGGCGCTCGACACCGGCAACGGGTTCTATGCCACCACGCACAAGGACGTTCTGGAGCGCATCAAGCTCTGGCAACCCGGCACAACGCCCTCGTTCCAGCGGTTTAGCTTCGTGGCCAGTGGCCCCGTGGCCAGCTGGGACATCATGATGAAGGACCTCACGATCTTCGGCGTGCCGGTGGAGCAAAGCGTGTGGAACATCATCGACCTGCCCAGCAGCTCTGCTGAAAGCGACGGCACCGTGGGCTACGGGTTCCTTAAGAACTTCAACGTGATTGTGGACATCCCGCGCCGGCACGTGTGGCTGGAGAACTTCAGCGGCAAGACGGCGGATGAGCAGGAAGGCGACGTGGGGATGATGTCGTACTACGACCGCAACGCCAAGCGCATCGTGATTTGGAATGTGATTCCGAACTCTCCGGCCGAGCGCATGGGCGTGAAGCGGGGCGACCAAGTCATCGGCATCAACGGCCGCGATGTCTCCACCCTGGGGTGGCGACAGATCAACGATCTGCTGCGCGGAGAACCGGGGAGCGAGGTCTTGGTGGACCTCTCCCGGGGCGGTTCGCTCCAGCGTTTGACCTTCAAGCGCGAGCTGCTGGTCAACCAGACGCTCTAGTCGGCTCGGCTCACCAGGCGGGCAAACTCCTGCATCACCTCATCGAGCATCGGCTCGGTGAGGGTGCCGGTTTGCGTGTTCTGCTGGCTGGGGTGATAGCTGGCCAGCACGGTGAGCTCACCGTGCGGGGCGTGGGCGCCGTGCCCAAACTTGACCGGCGGTCGCGCGCCCAGGGTGCGCCAGGTGCTCTCCCAGGCCAGGGAACCCAGGCAGAGGATGGCGCGCCAGGGCCGCAAGGCCAGCGTTTGAAGCATAAAGGGGTGGCAGGTGCGCATCTCTTCGGGCGTGGGTTTGTTCGCAGGCGGGGCGCAGTGGTTCATGGCGGTGATCATCACGCCGTGAAGTTGCAGCCCATCGTTGACGTGCGTTGAATGAGGTTGCGAGGCCAAGCCGGCCCGGTGCATCGCCCGGTAAAGCCAATCGCCGCTGCGGTCGCCGGTGAACATCCGTCCGGTCCGATTCGCGCCGTGGGCCGCCGGGGCCAGGCCGACAATCAGGCCGGTGGCGGCGGGATCACCGAAGTTGGGCACGGGCCGCCCCCAATAGGTTTCGTCCTTGTAGGCCCGCCGCTTCACCTGGGCCACGGTTTCTCGCCACTCCACCAAGCGTGGGCAGGCCCGACACGCCACAATATCAGCGTTCAATGCGTCAAATGAGTGGAGGTCCTTCATGCCGATTTACGAGTACGAACTGATAGACGACGAGTGCCCGATGTGCCCGTCGCCCTTTGGCGTGCTTCAAAGTGTAAACGAAGAGGCACTCACCGAATGCCCCTTTTGCCACAAGCCGTGCAAGCGGGTGGTGAGCCAGGTGCAGATCAAAATGGCCAAGGACGCCAGCGCCGACAAGGCCGCCAAGCATGGGCTGAGCACCTTCCGGCGGGCGCAATCCGGAACTTGGGAAAAAGTGGCTGGTCCGGGCGTGGACGTGATCCAGGGCAATCCGGACGACGTGAAGGACGAGAAGAAGAAGGTCGTTGACCTCGACAAGGGCTCGTCATAGCCTCGGCGAGGCGGACGGTCTGGTATAATCACTATTATGATCGCGTCTTTCATCCTGGCGGGAATCTCTGCGCTGGCCATGACCGTGCCGAACAAGGTGTCCGCACAAGAACCTGAGTTCAAGATGCGCAACTACATCCTGTGCGTCCTGGAAACGGCCCCCAATGCGCCGTTGGTGGAATCGGTGGTGCTCAACGAGCTCCAAGCGGACCACCTGGAGTTCTTGGAAGGGCTGAGAAAGCAAAAGCGGGCCCTTGCCATCGGGCCGCTGGAGGAAGCGGGGACCATGCGCGGCCTGGTGTTCTTCGACGCGGAGAAAGTGGACAAGCCCAAAGAATGGATGGCGAACGAACCGATGATCAAGCGGGGCTTGCTGAAACCGCGATTTGTGACGTGGTACGCCAGCGACAAGACCTTCCGCCCGGGGGGTGAGTTCCTGGATTTGGAAGCGCTGTGGTTCGCCAAGCTGGATCGCCCGGAGAGCCTGCCTGCCCTCGATGCCGCGACCTCTCAAGCTCTGGGTGAGGCGCACATGGCCAACATCAACCTCATGGCGAAGGAGGAGATTCTGCTCGCCGCTGGCCCCATGGGCGAGGATGCGGGCAATTGGCGCGGGATTTACATCTTTGCTGACCGAGAACGAGCGGAAATTGAGGCGGCCGTCATGCGGGATGCGATGTTTAAGCAAGGGCGACTCAAGCTCGGGCTGTACCGTTGGTACACCAGCCGGGGCACGTTTGGCCCGGTGGAAGGCAGCTAGGCCCCGATCCCCTGAGTTTGGATCCGCTGGATGAGGTGGATCACGGTCTCTTGCACCTCGCTCGCGTTCTGCCCGAGGGGCGGCTCGAGGTCGTCAAAGCGGTCCAGTTGCCACTCCGGCGGGAGGCCGAGCATCATGTCGTCTTCCAGCGGTCGCCCCAGCAGGGTCATGATGGCCGCCACCCACATCCGGGGCACGGTTTGCAGGCTGTAGCCACCGCCCCCGCTGGCCACAATCGGCAGACCAAGGTTTTTCACCGCTTGCACGGCGCCCCGCCAGTGCTGGGCGCTGACATTGAGGTGGGCAAGGGGATCCAGGCCGTGGGCGTCGGTGCCCATCTGTAGCACCACGGCCTCGGGGCGATAAGCCGTGGTGGCGGCGTCCAGAACTCGCCGGAACCCTTCCAGCCATACATCCCCAGTAGTACCGGCCGGCATCGGCAGGTTGAGGGCGGTGCCGAAGTCGTCTGTTTCAGACCATTCGCCGGTGCCCGGCCAAAGGGTGCGGGGGTTCTCGTGGATGGAGAAGGTCAGCACGCGCGGGTCATTCCAAAACAGAGCCTGCACGCCATCACCATGGTGCACGTCGATGTCCACGTAGAGGATGCGCTCGAAGCGAGCTTTCAGCATCTGAGCAATCAGGGCGACATCGTTGAAGATGCAAAATCCGGCCGCCTTTCCGCGCATGGCGTGGTGTAGCCCCCCGGCGATGTTAAAGGCGAGGGGTTGGTGGTCCAGCACCGCCCGGGCGGCCTGTACGGCGCCGCCGCAATAGGCGAAGCTGGCCTCGGCCATCCCTGCAAACGGAGGGTTGTCGCTGCTGGAGAAACCCGCTTGATGACGCTTGTGATCGTCGATGTTGTCGCCTCGGGAAAGCGCCTCGACGACCTCGATATAGTCGCGGCTATGCACTTGGGCGACTTCATCGGTGGTGGCTAGGCCGGGGTCGCGGATGGGGAGGTCGGGGGCGCATAGTTCCAACAAAGCCATCGTCCGTCGCAAACGCTCCGGCTTGAGAGGATGCTGCGGCCCGAAGGTGTACGTCAGCATCCGCGGATGGAAGAAAAAGGGCGCCATGGCCGAGCCGGAATCCTACCCCTCTCGCCCGGGCGGGCGTAGACTGAGCGTATGCCCATGCGCCGCATGCCGCAGCCCCTGGGGCGGACCAACGAGACCTTCCCGCCCGTGTGGCTGAGGCTGGAGATGCCCGCTTTGCCAGAACAGGACGCAGTGGCGGAGATGGTGGGGGCGGCGGTGGCCAGCGGGTGCCCGCTGGATGTGAGCGCGGGGACCTCGATTTGGGGGCCGCACCTGGTGGCGCACCAACCGGTCTTGCTGGCGCGTAGCACCTTTGAGATTGAGCACGCGCAGGACCGGAACCATGCGTTTGACCTCGTGAGTGCGCACCTCATCATGACTCTCTCGTCGCTCACGCGGCCGATGCTGGATTTCTATTGCTTGCGCATTCGCCGGGCGGTGGAGGAGTTCCAATTGGACGGGGCACTGGAAGCCCTGGAAACCGCCCGCCAAGATGGGCTGGTACGCATGGTGGGCTTTGCCCCGCAGGGGTCCTCGTTGGCGGCGATGAGCCTGTGGCAGTTTCATGATGCCTTTGACATCGTGCTGGTGCCTTCGTCGGATGCCGTGATGGCCGAGACCCTGGTGCCGCTGGCGCAGTCGCGCCGGGTCGGCGTGGTGTGGGATGGCGGGGAACCGCTTGCTGACCAGGCAACGCTGGTGACGGTGCGGTCGGCGGCGGACGTAGCGCGGTGCACGGAGGGCGTATGAAAGTCGCGGTCATTGGGGCGGGGATTTCTGGCTTGGCGGCGGCCATGCATCTGGAGCGAGCGGGCGTAGATGTCACGATCTATGAGGCCCGCGAACGGGTGGGTGGCAACCTGCATACCGTCGCTCTCAAAGATGATTTTTATGAAGCCGGCGGAGAGTGGATTGATGCCGAACACCATCGCTGCTTGACCCTGCTGGAGTCCTTTGGGACGCCCGCCTCGCCGGCGGATGAGCGGCCCTCGCGGTTGCTCTCGGGCGGGGAGTTCCGCGACGATGACGACATCTGGGAGGACGCCATGGCCGACCTCTCCCACGTCCACGAGGAGGCCAAGAGGATTGCCGGCCAACTGCCGGAGCGAGTGTGGGATTCGGCGGAATGGCGCGGCTGGGACGAGCGCACGGTGGCTGACTTTGTGGCGGACTTTGCCATCTCCCCGCACGGCAAGTGGTTGGCGCGGGCGATGCTCCGCAGCGACGAAGGCCAGGATATCGAGGCCGTCGGCCTGCTGGGTTGGCTGGATGCTTATCGCAACTATATGCAGCGCGGGGCCAACCAGGATGGCATGAGTTCGTACCGCTTTCCGGAAGGTGCCCAGCGCCTCTGTGAACGGATGCGCGGCACCCTCAAAGGGGATGTGCACCTGCTCACCCCGGTGCGCAAGCTCACGCACGATGAACACAGTGTCACGGTCCGCACCGGCGACGGGGAAAAGCGCTACGACCACGTCGTGATGACCTTGCCGCCGCAGCTCCTGAAGGATTTTGTGTTCGATCCGGCCCCGGGGGGCACCCTGCCCAATGCCTGGCGCGCGGCCCCACGGGCGCCCACGAACAAGGTGGCGCTGGAGTTCGATGAGCCGTTTTGGGAGACGGAAGACTGGGGCGGCGCTCTGCTGTGCGACCTCCCGATCCAGCAGGTGTGGAGCGGGGCCCGGGGGCCACGATCTGTGCTGCTTTGCTACATCTGTGGGGCCGAAGCCGAGTTCATTTCGGGCTTGCCGCCGGACCAAGTGGTGGCGCGCACGCTCAGGGCGCTCGACGAAACCCATCCCGGCGCCAAGCGCCACTTTGTGCGGGGGCAATTCCATGATTGGGTGAGCGATCCGTGGAGCCAGGGGGGATTCACCTACTCCGCGCCGGGCTTTGCCACCCGGGCCTTGCCGTATCTGGCCCGTCCTATGGGCCGCATTCACTTTGCCGGGGAGGCCACCGCCGCCTGGTTCGGATTTATCGAGGGCGCGCTGGAAAGTGCCGAGCGCGTCGCCAAGGAACTCACAACATGATCTTTCTCAACGGTTTACTCAACGGACAAAAGTGCGATTTCGAGGTCTCGAATAGCCGCATCGCCTCGATCCTCCCGGCGGGGAGCCTGGCCGGACGTGGCACGCCCTCCCACGATTTGCAGGGCCTCACGGTTCTCCCGGGATTCATTGACGCCCACTGCCACATCTTGCCCACGGGCCTAGATTTGCTGAAGCTCAACCTGACCGAATGCCAAAGTCGCCAGGATGTGCTGGACGCGGTCGCGACGGCCCTCGCGCAAGGCGGGGAAGGCTGGCTCCACGCGGTGCAGTACGACCAGAACAAGTACGGCGCCCACCTCACCCGGCACGACCTGGATGCGGTGGCCCCCGACCGGCCGGTGCTGCTCCGGCACAGCAACGGCCACGCCAGTGTGGCGAACTCGGCGGCGCTGCGGGCGGCCGGCGTGCGCGAGGATGAACCAGACCCGGCGGGGGGCGAGTTCCAACGCGATGCCACCGGAGCCCTGACCGGTGTACTCTTTGAGCGGGCGCACGAGAATGTGACCTCGGCCGCCCCGGCCCCGGACCTGGAAGAGATGGTCGCCGCCATCTTGCGGGCGGGAGAGCGCATGGCCTCGCTCGGCATCACGTGCGCTTCGGACATGATGACCGGACGCTGGGATTTAGAAAAGGAACTCCAGGCCTACCACCTGGCTGCCCAGCGGGGCATGGCCACGCGCACCCGGCTCTACATTCAGTGGGCCACCCTATTTAGTCGTCGGGCCTTGGATGCGGCCCGCCGGGATGAACTCATCGCGGCGATGGACCCCGATCTGTGTGCCGTCAAGGGGGCCAAGATTTTTGCTGATGGCGCGATTGGCAGCGCCACGGCGGCGGTGTACCGGCCTTACAAGACCACCGGCGGCACCGGGCAGCTGATTTACAACCCCGAACGCCTGCACGAGATGGTGACCATGGCCGCCGAAGCGGGCTGGTCGGTGGCTGTGCATGCCATTGGCGACTACGCCACGGACCTGGTTCTGGATGCCTTTGCGGCCACGCCCGACCCTGCTAAGCACCGGCTGGAGCACGCGATGATTGTGAGCGACGCCCAGATTGAGCGGACGGTGGGCATGGGGGTGCACGTGACGGTGCAACCGGAGTTCTTGCACCGTTTTGGGCGTTCCTACAAGGCGCAACTGGCGGATGACATCTTCCCCGAACTCAAGCCGCTGGCCCGCTGGGTGCGGGCAGAGGCGCGGCTGAGTCTGAATACGGACCGGCCGATTGTGCCCGGCGACCTCTGGATTGGCATCGAGACGGCCGCGAACCGGCCGGAGGGCTTCAACCCGGCCGAGAACATTGACCGGGACACGGCCTTTGGGATGGCCACCACCGGCGGGGCTGATGCGAACAACGATCCGGGCGAAGGCGTGCTGGCCGAAGGGAAGTGGGCAGACTTCGTGGCCTACGAGGGCGAGCCGAGCAGTGCGACTAAGCGCGTGACCGTGATGGGCGGGCGCGTGACTTGGACGCAGCCGGGCTAGTGTCTTATAGGCCGCTCAGGGGCTCGCGGAAACGCAACCGCACACGGTAACGAATCGGGTTCTCTTGGAACACCGGGCGGCAATCCAGCACCCAGGCGGGCACGGGTTCCACCAGGTCATCCCAGCGCACTTGCACGGGCTGGCCGGCCTTGATCTGGGTGGGCAGAATCACCTGCGCCCCACTGGCACTTATATCGAGGAATAGCCCCGTCGCGTCGTCCACGGTCACGCCGTGGCCCTTCACATGGGTCAGGCGCTCTTCAATCCGGCGGTTGGCCTGCCGCACATGGGTCGGCATAGAGAGCACGAGGTCGCCGGTTTCGATCTCGCGTCGCAAAATGGTGGAGCGGAAGCTGAGCAGCAAGCCGCCATCTGGCACCTGGGCAAACACCACATCGCCCGGTTCAAAGGGGCGGCCTGGCTGCAAACCCACGGGCGGCGACAGGTGGATTTCGTCGTCATTCTCTGAGACCACCAGGCTGATAAAGACCCCGCTCGGCGAAATCAGGCGGATCTTGGCCCCCACCCCTAATTGCACGCGTGCTCGTTTTCGGGGGCGCCGCACGGTGCGCATGACAAGGGCAGTGAGGACGACCGACGCCACAAAGACGCCTCCCATCCACAGGATTGTTGCCACCACTTGCATGCGAACGACTCTTTAGGGAGCCGGTTGCCAACGCTCACCGCGCTCCACCGCAAAGTTTTCGCGGACGGAGTTCATGAGGCGCAGGCCTTCTCCCAAACTCATCGCGGCGTCATCGCCGAGACTTCTATCTGAAGTATCGGCAAATGCCAGCGATTCCTGGGCGCTTTTCGCGAGCAAGATCATGGCCAAAAGGCGGCCTTCGTGAGAAATCCGGTGCTTCGCCGGGATGGGAGCCGCCCGGAGGTAAGCCACGATGCCGTCAAGCTCTTGCCCGGTGCGGATGAGATCGCGCCGCTCGTTTGCGGTTAGGCCCTGTCGGACTCGAACCGGAGCCTCGCGCAGGCGCATCACCCAAACCGGCATATGCCGCTCGATCACATGGATAGCAAAGGTGTACCGCTCCAGGGTGGTGAGTTCGTCGCCTTTGTAATTCTGGAGGGAAGGTGCGACGAGTTCGGCGGGGGCCCCGCGCAGGGCCAGCACCAGCCCGCGGGTGAGGATGCTGCCCTCGTCGCTGATTTCATTCATCGCTGTGATGGCCGCATCCAGGTCGCCATCGTACAGGGCGATGTCCGCCCGGAGGCGGTGCAAATCGGCTCCCTCCAAGCCTCGGGCGGTGGCTTGGTGCAGGTATTCGCGGGCGGCGGGGATTTGCTGCGCATCCAGTGCCATGCGGCAAGCCAGCGCCCACAGCGATGGATCGCGGCCACTCATCCGGGCGGCACGGGCAGCTTCGGTGGCGCCCAGGGCCGCTTGCCCACCTTCGGCTAGCACCTTGGCCAGCCAGAGGCGGGTGGCGATGTCACTGGGTTCTCGGTCTACCGCGTCCCGCAGAATGGTGATCGCCTTTTCCGTTTCGTTGGCGGCCAGGGCGTCCTTGACGTTCTCTTGCCAGTCGCCATCAGCATCCGGCACCAGCTTGTATTGAGGCTGAAGGAAAACCGGGTCGAGCGTCGAGTCAATCCGGGGGCGAGCGGGGAGGTCGCGCAGCGGGTCTGAGCCGATGATGAGGGCGAGGGTGCGCTCAATCGAAGCGGCGGTGGACTGCCAATCCGGCAAGCCATTGACCAGGGCGACAAAGAACGATTGCGCCCCGGGCTGGTTAGCGTACTTCTGTTGCAGTTCGCGGGTGGCCTCGCGGTCCAGCCGACCATTGCGGATGACCTTGATCCCCGGGCCGTCGAACTCCGGGGCGGAAAGGAACTGCCAAATCTCGCGGCCGTTGCGAGTGAGGCGAGCACCCACCGAAACCTGGCCATCGGATCGCACCGCTTCCACTTCCAGCACGTAGGTCGCGTCCAATTGGCGGCGGACGGCTTCGCGTAGTTCTGGCGTCGGTGCGGGCACGTAGCTTTGCCGCAGAGCCTCTAGGGCGTCTTTCAGCAAGGGATCGGTTTGGGTCCAGGCGATGGGGAGAACCCGGCCTTCTTGGTCCAGGGTTTCCGCAATGCCGGCGGCCACCATCAGGTTGTTTTCAAATCCGCCGTTACTTTGGGCGAGGTTTTGAATGACAAGGAGGCGCGGAGTTTCTGCCCCCCGCGCCTCTGCTGCTCCCCCCGCCAGGGCGAGGAGTGCTACGAGCCCTGCAAGATTCGGATGGCCTGTCGGCATTCTTCAATGTTTCGACGTCTGAGTTCGGGGTTCGACGTCTGCGATTGCTCATAAAGAGCGACCGCGCGCTCGTACGCCTTGATGGCATCCGCGCGGCGACCAAGATTTTGGTAGCACTTGGCCAACCGATGGTAGGTGCCGCCATTGACGTACCCGGCCCGGATGGCCTGATTGAACAGGTCGGCGGCGCGGGCGTTGTCACCCAGGGTGTAGCTCTCGCGAGCGGCCTGGTAAAGGGCCTCGCCGCGCATGCGGTCCTCTTGGCTGACGCCTTCGGAGTTGCCCACCCCGCCGGAGCCGTTGCTGCTGGTGATTTCCACCACGCCCGGATCACTCTTCGGGGGATCCTTCTTTTCCGGGATCGGGTCCGGGTCACCCAGCGGCTGGGCTTCGGCGATGTTCGTCGGGCCGGTCGGCTGGTTGGGAGAAATCGTGACGTTGGGCGACAGCGGGCTGAAGCCGTTATCGGGCTGGATTTGGCCCAGGCCGGGTTGCTGGTTGGTGCTGCCCGGGATGCGAACCGGTTGGCTCAGCGGGCTGGTGGGGTTCGTCACCACCACGTCGTCCGGCTGGTTCGCGCGGGTCGCATTGTTCGGCACCTGCATGGGCTGCGAGTTGGAGACCGGCGGCGGCGGGTTAAAGGGTCGGCTTTCCAGCACTTGTTCACCGGCGGGGGCCATCGCGACGGTGGTATTGTCGGCGCCTCGGGCCAGCACGATCGCGGAGATCACACAGGCCATCAGCACGCTCCCGGCGGCCAAGGCGGGAACATTCATGCGGCGGCGGCGCACGGGCTCGGCCACATCAAAATCGGTGTTCTCCAGCTTGCGGCGAAGCTGAACGAGGCGAATGCGGTCGAGTTGGCTTTCCGGGTTAATGGTGACGGCCCGCTCGTAGGAGGCCACCGCTTCTTCGGTGCGGCCCAGTTCGTCCATCACGTCGCCATGGAAGGCGTGGACTTCCGCATCGTCCGGCAGGCTTGCCACCAGTTCGGCGGCGACCATTTGGGCGTCATCCAGCCGACGCTCGGCCATCAATCGCCGACCGTCGTTGAGCGCCTTCATCCGCGCCGCTTCGTCCATGGGTCCCAACATTTTCGTGCCTTGATCCTGTTTGCGCCTGTCCCTGGGGGCCAGCCGCATACGCACCCGACCCTATGTTACCGCGCGAATCTATGGGCAAAGACGAGGAAAAGGGGCATAACCGTTCACATCCCCGTACGAATTACGGGAAAAGGCCCGTTCGGCGACCCACATTGATATAATTTCTGCGTGTCCGAAGCCGCCCGCACTCCCTTGTATGACGCCCACGTGGCCATGGGGGGCCGCATCGTCACCTTTGCCGGCTATGACCTGCCGGTGCAATACACCGGGGTGATCGCCGAATCGCTGGCCGTCCGAAACGGGGCCGGCATGTTCGATGTGAGCCACATGGCGCGCCTGACCCTGAGCGGCGCGAACGTGCAGGCCTATCTGGAGCACATCACGGTGGGTGACATCGCCGCCCTGACCGATGGCCGGGGCCACTATTCATTGTTGCCCAACGCCGACGGGGGCCTGGTGGACGACATCATCGTTTATAAGGTGCGGGATGGTCTTTTCCGCATGGTTGTGAACGCCGCCAATCACCAGAAGGACCTCGCCCACATGGCGGCCCAGAACACCTTCGGCGTGGCCATTGAAGACAACACCGAAGCCACTGCGATGATTGCCGTGCAAGGGCCGACCGCCCTCGACATCATGGCCGGGATGACGCCCGATGGCGACAAGCTGCGGGCACTGCCGATGTTCGGCACCGCCGATGTGACCATGGCCGGGGTGCCGGTCTTCGCCGCACGTAGCGGCTACACCGGCGAAGACGGCCTGGAACTGATCTGCCCGGCCACGCAATCCACCACGCTGTGGAACGCCCTGCATGCCGCCGGCGTGACCCCTTGCGGCCTGGGGAGCCGCGACACCCTGCGCGTGGAAGCCGGCTTGCCGCTCTACGGCCACGAACTGAAGGACGACCTCTCGCCGCTGTGCGCGGGGCTGGGCTGGGTAATGCGCAAGACGGACGTTCCGTTCTTGGGCCGCGACAAGATCGAAGCGGGCAAGGCGGCGGGATTGCCGCTGAAGCTGCACGGCATTAAGCTCGATTCCAAGCGCGTGGCGCCGATTGACGCCACCGTGCGGGTGGATGGGGAAGCCGTGGGCTTTGTGAGCAGTGGCGCCTACAGCCCGCTGCTGGAGGCGGGTGTGGCCTTCGCGTTCTTGCAGCCGCATATCAAGGCGGAGACGGCCTGCACCGTGGAGATTCGCGGGCAAGAAGTGCCGGGCCAAGTGGTGAACAAGCGCTTCTTCAAGCGCGCCTAATGCCCACGCGGGGAGAATTCGTCACTTTCCCCCTAAAAGTACGGGGCCAGATTGCCAATAGGAAATCGTAGCGATGAACAACACGATTTCCTGTCCGATCATGGGTTTGGAAAGCACCATCCCCGACGTCCTCTACGTGCTGCACCACCAGCCGAGCGGGAAATACGGTTGTTATTGCCATCGCGGCGTGAACGGCCTGGCCGTCTTCACCGAAGAAGTGGGCGCGGTGCGCTTTGCCGAGTGGATTGACCTCGTCGGCATGACCATCGACCAAGTGAGCTTTGACGAAGCCCGCGAAATCGCCAAGGGGCGTCCGTTGCCGATTGTGGCGATGATGCTGCTGGACGACATGGAAGAGCCCGAAATCCACTACGTTCGTTGACCTCGCTTTGAAAAAAGAGAAGAGACGACCTCCACGTTCGGAGTTCGTCTCTTTTTCTTGCGCCCGTGTGAGCTTACGGGACGACGTTGATGGTGGCCACGGCGGGCTCCACCGAGCCATCGGCTTCGTAAAGCCGCACTTGCACGCTGCCTTGGCGCACCGGCGTGAACACTCCATCTGAGGTGATGGTGCCGGCATCGCCGCCCACCAGTTCCCAGCGCAGGGCGCGCGGAGGCAGCGCAAGATTTCGATTGAAGCGGTCCAGACCCGTACCGATCAGCGAGCGAGCGCCCCCCGCCAGCGTGACCGTGAAGGGCCCGTCCACGCGGAGAGAGACGATTTCGGCGGCGGTGTAAGAACTCACGTTGAGCGTGTGGTTCCAGTTGAACTCGCGGTAGCGGAACGTGTAGGGCGCGGTGGCCACCACGGTGCCACTGCCGCCCGTGCCGGTATAGAAAATCACTTCAATGTAGTGATCGAAGAACGGATAGTCCTCGTCGTAGCGGCGGATGAGGTTGTCAAAGCGGATCTCATCTTTGTAGGCGCTGCTGCGGTTGCGGTTGACGATCTGCACGCGGTCGCCGTAGCCGCCACCCCCGTAGCCGTAACCTCCGCCCGGATCTTGCAGGATGATGCGCGCGCTGCGGGCGTAGCTGGGGATGCCGCGCGTTTCCTCCGGCCAGTCAATATTCACCATCAGGGCCCCATAACGGTCATCACGGAGGGCGTTGCAGCCCGTCGCGCCCATCAACGCCACCCCGGCCAAGAGCACGGAGACCATCACAGTTCGCCCCATCACGGCGGATTTCATAGTGACTATTTTGACGGACGTGGGGCGGCGGGGTTTCAAGAATCAGGACGGACAAGACCTTGAGTTTTCTCTGAACCTGGGTGCAATCCCGCAAAAATGCGGACAATCACCCGTCAGAGAAGGACGGATTCATGGTCTTAGCACTCTAGTCCTATCTTTGCTAATCCGGGGCGCAAAGCGGCCGCCCGGGGCGTTAGAATTAGCAGACAGCCCGCGCGAGTGCTAACCCCGTTTTCGGGAGCTCGCCGGGGGAGATCGAGAAAGATATGGCAAACATTCGACCGCTCGGAGACAAGGTCGTCGTGCGTGTGCACGAGGCTGAAGAAAAGAGCGCCGGGGGCATCCTGCTTCCGGACGCCGCAAAGAAGAAGCCGACCCAGGGCACCGTGGTGGCCGTGGGCAACGGGCGCACCCTGGACAACGGCCAGCGCAACACGCTCGCCGTGACCGTGGGCGACAAGGTGCTGTTCAGCAAGTACGGCGGCAACGAAGTGACCGTTGACGGCGAAGAACTCACCATTCTTGATGAAGACCAGATCTACGCGATCGTGAAGGAGAACTAAAACCCATGCCTGCAAAGACCCTCGCATTTGATGAAGTCGCTCGTCGTGCCCTTGAACGGGGCGTGAACAAGGTGGCCGACGCCGTGAAGGTGACGCTTGGCCCCAAGGGACGCAACGTGATCCTGGACAAGAAGTGGGGCAGCCCGACCATCACCAAGGACGGCGTGACCGTGGCCAAGGAAGTGGAACTGGAAGACCCCTACGAAAACATGGGCGCCCAGCTGTGCAAGGAAGTGGCCAGCAAGACCAACGACGTGGCCGGGGACGGCACTACCACGGCGACGGTGCTGGCGCAATCCATCCTGAACGAAGGCCTGCGCTACGTGGCCGCCGGGGGCAACCCGATTGCGGTGAAGCGCGGCATTGACAAGGCCGTGGAAGCCGTGGTGGCCAACATCAAGGCGACCGCCCAGCCGGTGAAGGACAAGGAGCAGATCGAGTTCGTCGCCACCATTGCGGGCAACGACAACGAGATTGGCAAGCAAGTGGCCGAAGCCATGGACAAGGTCGGTAAGGACGGCGTCATCACGGTGGAAGAAAGCAAGGGCCGCGAAACGAGCCTGGAAATCGTGGAAGGCATGCAGTTCGACCGCGGTTACATCAGCCCGTACTTTGTGACCGACCCCGAGCGCATGGAAGCCGTGCTGGAAAATCCGCTGATCCTCATCCACGAGAAGAAGATCAGCAGCGCGCAAGACCTGCTGCCGTTCCTGGAAAAGGTGGCGCAAGCCCGCCGCCCGATCATCCTGCTGGCCGAAGACATTGAAGGCGAAGCCCTCGCGACCGTGGTTCTGAACAAGATTCGTGGCGTGCTGCAGATCGCCGCCGTTAAGGCCCCGGGCTTTGGCGAGCGACGCAAGGCGATGCTGGAAGACATTGCCATCCTCACCAAGGGTTCGTTCATCAGCGAAGATCTCGGCACCAAGCTCGAAAACGTCACCATTGACATGCTGGGCACCGCCAAGAAGGTCGTCATCACCAAGGAAGACACGACGATCATCGAAGGCGCGGGCAGCAAGGACGAGGTGATGGGCCGCATCAGCCAGATCAAGGCGCAGATGGAAACCACCGAAAGCAACTACGACCGCGAAAAGCTGCAGGAACGCCTGGCCAAGCTGAGCGGCGGCGTGGCCGTGATCAAGGTGGGTGCCAGCACCGAAACCGAACTGAAGGAGAAGAAGCATCGCTACGAGGACGCCCTGAGCGCTACTCGTGCGGCCGTGGAAGAAGGCATCGTCCCGGGCGGCGGCACCACTCTGCTGCGCAGCCAGTCCGTGCTGGACGCGCTGAACGCCGAAGGCGATGAACTGACGGGCGTGAACATCGTCCGCCGCGCGCTGGAAGCTCCCATCCGCCAGATCAGCGAGAACGCCGGCCTGGAAGGCAGCGTGATTGTGGAACAGGTGCGCAGCGCCAAGGCCGGTATGGGCCTGAATGCCGCCACCGGCGAAATGGTGGACATGGTGGCCTCGGGCATCGTGGACCCGGCCAAGGTGACCCGCAGCACGCTGATGAACGCGGCCTCGATTGCGGGCCTGATGCTGACCACCGAAGCCATGGTGGCCGAAAAGCCGGAGAAGAAGAAGGCTCCGGCCGGCGCGCCGGGCATGGATGACATGGACTTCTAAAGTCCGGTTGTTCACGGGTAAGCAAGAAGATAGAACCCCCTGGGCAGTCGCCTGGGGGGTTCTTGGTTTTTGGGGGTCGGAGTCCTGAGACCGGAGGGAGTCATGGTCGTTCATCACGTAGGCTGAACAAATGCCCGAACTCCCTGAGGTCGAAGCCGCCCGCCGGATGATTGACAGTGCCCTCACCGGGCGGGTGCTGACCGACGTGCTGGCCCGGCCGGATGACATTGTCTTTGAAGGCGTGCCGCCCGAGGCCACGGTGGCGCGGCTGACGGGCCAGACGGTGCGCGGCACCGGCCGCCGGGGCAAGTTTATGTGGCTGGAGCTGGATGAGGGCCTGCTGTTCTTACACCTGGGGATGACCGGCGCGATTTTGGACTTGACCCCCGGCCAGGAGCGCAACGTGAATTACTACCGGGTGCGCGCCGAGGCCGTGCCGGGGGAGGAACCGCGCTTTTTGAAGCTAGAACTGCGGGCGGGGGACCGGCGCATTGCCTTTGTGGATGGGCGGCGGCTGGGGCGGATTTGGAGTGCGGAAACGCCGGAATCTTGCTCTCGTTTTTCGGCGCTTGGCCCGGATGCGCACCTGGATTTGCCCGACACGGCAACCTGGGCGGCGATGCTGGGGCGGCGCAAGGCGCCGATCAAGGCGCTGCTGCTGGACCAGAAGTTCTTGGCGGGCATCGGCAACTACCTGGCCGACGAGGTGCTGCTGGTGGCGCGGGTGCGCCCGGATCGGGCGGCGGCGAGCCTGAGCGCGGCGGAAGCCGAAGCCCTGCGGGTGGCCATCCGTGAAGTGGTGGGGCACGCCGTGGCGGTGGATGCGGATTACGAGAAGTTTCCGCCGGAGTGGCTGTTCCACGTGCGGTGGGGCGGCGGTAAGGGTGCCGATCTGTGGCAGGGGCACGAGCTGCGCCGGGACACGGTGGGCGGGCGCACCACGGCCTGGGTTCCGGACTTACAGAAGTAGGGGCTACGATTGCGCTGCCCGGTAGAAGGGCCGCATTTTGAAATACACCGGCACCATGACGGTGATGAGCAGGACGTAACACATACCCATGCCCATGTAGACCTGCGGGCCCTTACCGGTGAAGATGCCAATGAGCGCATTCGCCGCCGCGCAGACCCCGATAATGGTGAACTGCGTCACGAAGGATTCTAGTGGAAGGAGAACACGCTGCTCAGCCTCGTTGAACTTGGGCGTCAACAATTGCCGGCTTACAAAGAGGGCACCGAGCGTCGACACCACGGCGATTGCGATTTGCAACGGATCCGGTTGCATAGGGCCAGGCAACCTTGCGCGCCGGCCTTCAAACGCAAAGACCAATGCCGGGAAAATGAAAAACTGGATGAGCATGACAGTCGCTGTCAGCCAAGTCTGACTCCCTTGGACGCCGAGGATCTCGCGCAGAATGTCCCGTTGCTTGTTGCTGCCGTTGCTCATGGATAACTCCTAGCTGGGACTGACCTCGGTGAGCCGGTAAACCTCTCGCATCTTGACCATGACCGGGAAAACCGCCGCGCCTAAGCCCAGGGCGGCCGCCGCCAAGCCGATGTAAACCTCGTAGCCACGCCCCAAGAACACTCCGACAAGTCCGTTGACCTCACAAAGCGCCCCCATAACAATGAAGTGGGACTGGATTTGGTCAAACGGCATCAGAACCCGCTGGCCTTGCTCGTTGAACTTAGGCTTCACCACCTTGGTCATGAAAACCGGAAGCGCAATCCCGGTCGCAACAAACACCGCGGCCTGGACGATGTTGAATCCCACCGGCTCTCTCGCCAGAGCCGGCTGCGCCACAAAGAAAAACAGCAGTCCCAAAAGCGGGAAGTTAGAGCCCACGATGATGTAGAGCTGAAGCCACCGTTGCGGCGAGCTTTGAATCAACCGACTACCACCCCCACTCGCGGAGCTGCACCAAGCACAGGCGGCAGCACTCGAGCGGGGTGCGGTCGCCGTATTGCTCTTGCTCCACCACGTAGGTTTCCACCCCGGCGGCGGCCGCCGCTGCACGCACATCCGTCCACGGCACCTGGCCCTCGCCGATCACACGCCCATCGAACGGATACTCTTTGAGGTGCAGTGCCCGGCACCGCGCGCCCAGCTTACGGATGCCCTCCACCGGGTCGGCGCCCGCGTGGCAGGCATTGGCGGTGTCCCATTGCATCACAAAGGCTTCGGGGGTATTGGCCGCAAAGATGTCCCACGCACTCTGCCCACCCGCCAAGGGCTTCACATCGGCATCGTGCACGTGGAACCCCGTGCGGAGCCCATGCGCATGCAGAGCCGACTGAATCCGGGTGAACTCGGCGGCCGTGGCCAGGGCTGCCTCGGCGGAGTTGCGCGCGTCTTCCGGCACCCAGGGGATGAGGGCAAGGTCGGTGCCCAGCGTGCGGTGCAGGTCCACGGTGGCGGCCAGATTCTCCTCAGCAAAGGCATCCATCATGGTGTGGGTGCCGCTGCAGCTCAGGCCCACTTCGTCCATGCGTCGGCGCACAGCCTCGGGGTCATGCCCGTGCAAGCCGGCAAATTCCACCGCCGCATAGCCCATGTCGGCCACCCGCGCCAGCGTGTCCATCAGGTCCGCTTTGGCGTCATCACGAAGGGAATAGAGCTGGAGAGAAAAGGCCGTTGACATGCCGACGGTGTTTACCCGCCCCGAGTCCTGAATTTGTGCGCCGAATGGGCGGGACTTGCAACATCAAAGGGGCCGAATCCGAATACCATGAGGACAATATCCATGCTGGAAATGCCGCAACAGAGTCCCGGGGCAGCCCCCTGGACCAAGCTTGATGAGAAGGTCAAGCGAGTTTGGCGCTGGGGAGCCTTCCTTGGCCCCCTCTTTTTCCTCATCCCCGGCCTCGGCATTGCCTTTGCGATTGAGCGCAAGCGCGACTTGCCGGTGCCTTTAACTTTTCTCGTGGTGGGGGCTTACGTACTGATTGCGATCATCTCGTTCGTCTTGGTAGATAAGAAGTTCGAGGCGTGGCGTTACCGCATCACGGAGGAAGACATCGCCACCCGCAGCGGCATCTTTTGGCGGAACAAGCGCTACGTCGGGCGGCACCGGGTGCAGCACGTGGACGTAACGGCCGGCCCCATCCAGCGCGCCCTGGGCCTCGCGGAGATCAAGGTTTACGTCGCGGGCGGGGAAGCCGCCAGCATCCCCGGCCTGACTGAGCACGAAGCCGAGCGCATCCGCCAAACCCTCCTCCGGCAAGACAAGGTGCCGACCGTGGCCTCGGCCCCGCCGCTCCCGCCGCAAGGTCTATGATCGAAGGCGAATTTCTGAGAGTGCACCCCAGCACGATCCTGATCGCGCTGGTGGAGCAGATCCGGCGGATGATGGGGGTGATTATCATCCTCCTCATCTCCACCTTCACCGCTCGGGAAGGTGACCCGAACGAACTGCTCTTTGGGGGATTGGGCTTCATTGCGGTGATCTTTGCTGCCATCCAGTACTTTTCGTTTGGCTACCGCGTGGTGGGAGACCACCTCGAGACGCGGTCCGGCATTTTGGGTCGGCATGTGCGCATCGTGCCGCTGGCGCGCATCCAGAACGTGAACATCACTCGTACCTGGGTGCACCGGATTCTGGGCCTGGTTGAACTGCAAATCGAGACGGCCAGCGGCGCCGGCGCCGAGGTCAAGATAGGGGCGCTGCAAGAGCCGGATGCCCATCGCCTGAAGGAGCAACTGACCGGCATCTCCGCCCCGAGTGAGGTCTTTGCGGCTCCAGTCCAAGCCGTGCACTACCGAGCCAGCGTACGCGATCTGATCTTTGCGGGGATGACCGAAAACCGCGCGTTCGTCATCGTGGCGTCCGCGTTTGGTCTCATCGCCTTCACGCCCGGCGGAGATGACGCCATCATCGATGCCTTAGTGGACTGGGTAAAGGGCCACGGCTACGACGCCATGCCGTGGTGGGTCTACGCCCTGGGCTTGCTGGCCTTCTTCCTGCTCGGCTGGATTTTGTCCATCATTTTCACACTCGTTCAGTTCTGGGGGTTTGAACTCAGCGAGCACGACGGCAAGCTACGCCGCCAGTACGGGCTCATCAACACGTTTGAGAACGTGGTGCCCCGGGGGCGGATCCAAATCGTCCGGTCCACGCAGAGCTTTGTCCAGAGTTGGTTCGGCTATTCCAAACTCCATGCGGAAACAGCAGGCTCGTTTGTGCTCAATGAGCAAGGCGGCAAGACTCTGCTCGCGCCGCTTGTGTTGGGCAAGGACCAAGCTGACCTGAAGCAATTGGCGCTTTCGGGTCGAGACATTCGGCACCTGGATTGGCGCGCCATCCCTCGCCGCGCCTTTTGGGTGCACTGGCGCTGGTCAGCCTTGGTGGGCTTGGCCATCGGCGCGGGCGTGGGTTACCGCTGGGAGTGGCTTTGGGGCGCAGGGGTGGCGGCGGTCTGGCTGCTGCTCTCCGCCTGGGGGCAAGTGATGGCCGTGCGCCGCTCGGCCTTTGCCGTCAACGATGAACTGGTGGCGGGCCGCAAGGGTTGGCTTTTGCACCAGGTGGAGTACCTGCCGTTGGCGCGGATCCAGGCGGTGAACATCGATACTTCGCCCTTCCAGCGTCGTTTGCGTCTGGCCACGGTCACTCTGATTTCGGCGGCAGTTTCGCCTAGTGGGCGCACGGTCGTGTTGCAAGATATGGAGGCGGCGGAAGCCGAGGAACTGGCGGATCGCGTTTTCCGTCTTAGTCAAGAGCAGGCCCGGGATGAGAAAAGTGAAGTCTAAGTTCAAATCGGCAGGAGTTCTCGGCATGGCCGTGCTCGTCGCGGTCTTCGTTGCTGGTTGCAACTCCGCTTCCACCAAGGGGAAGTGGGTGATGGCGAACCAGGCCATCGGTAGCGCGGCCGATGCCCCGCCCGAAATCATCTCCGGCATGGAACTGGAACTGCTGAACAACGGCCGCTTCAAGATGACCGGCTTCCCGCCGCTGGAGGGCACCTACACCGACAGCAACGGCACGCTCACCCTCAAGCCCACCGAGAAGCGCGCGCCCACCTACAAGCTGGTGTGGGAAAAGGACCGCTACCGGCAGGAAGAGCCCAAGCTGAATGCACCCACCTTTTGGGTCCGCCCGCCGCAGCCCGCCCCGGCCAAGAAGTAGGCCCCAGGGGACGGTTTAGGCCCTGATTTGGGACCTTGGGGGAGGCAAAACGGGCCTTCGCTAGGCCCCCATTTGGGATTTCGCAAATCGTTCGATTTATTGCAACACGAGGAGGAAACAAATCGTGTTTACCATCGGCGATATCCTTGCCACTGTTGCCATTGCTTTTGGCTCTGGACTTGTCATCTGGGCTCTCGGGCTTACTATGACCCTGCTGTTCCCGGAAACAGCGCGGCGGGCGGCCCAACACATTGAGCGTCGCCCCGGAAAGTCGTTCCTGTGGGGTGTGATGGCCCTGGTGCCGTTGCTGGTGCTCATCATTGTGCTGGCGGCGATCCCGTCTCCGATCACGCGCGCTTTGGCGGCAGTGGTGGCGTGCGGCGGTTTGGTTTTCGCGACTCTGGGCCTGGGGGGCCTGGGGTGGCTGGTGGGCGACCGCATGCACTCGGCGGCTCCAGAACTCGGTTGGCTGCAAGCACGAAGCAAGGGTCTGGCGGTGGTGACCATCGTCGGCATGGCCCCGGTGGTGGGGTGGTTCTTTACCGCGCCCATCATGCTGATCCTCTCCCTGGGGGCCGCCACGCGTGCCCTGAGCCGTGCGGATCGTGAGGAGGCCACGTGGCCGACCGCACAGGTGTAACCCGACGCGAAGCGCTCACCCTGGGGTCTTTGACCCTGGGGGGAGCGGCCCTCTTGGCCACGGGTTGCCAAGGTGTTGGACAGTGGATTGCGGGCGAAGCCGCGGTCTCCGCTCGCACCGTCAAAGATGAACCTGGGGCTCGGTTGCTGAACCGATTCGGATACGGACCTCGTCCCGGAGACCTCGAGCGTGTTGCCAAAGACGGTGAAGAGGCTTGGATTAAAGAGCAACTTCAACCGGGCGAAGAAGACCTGGCCACCCGCACCCGGATCGAGACGATGGCGATCTATCGCCTCTCGCCTTATGATCTGCGGGATTGGCCGGAAAACCGGGTGGTGGACATGCTGCAAGACGCGGTTATCATCCGCGCCGTGAACTCGCCGTGGACGCTCCGCGAGCGGATGGTGGGGTTCTGGATGGACCATCTCAACGTGTACGCCCGCAAGGGCATCGCGGCCTACCGGCTGCCGCACTATGAGCGGGATGTCATCCGGGCGCACGCGCTGGGGAGCTTTCACGACCTTATCCGGGCCAGTGCGCACCACAGTGCGATGCTGGTGTATCTGGACCAGCAGAACAGCACGGCCGCCCAGCCCAACGAGAACTACGCTCGGGAGCTGATGGAACTCCACACGTTGGGGGTCTACGGGGGCTACACGCAAACGGACGTGATGGAGGTGGCGCGCTGCTTTACCGGCTGGGTGGAAGAACGCGACATGCTGCGCCCCAAGGGCAAGGTCAAGTTCGTGGAGAGTCTGCACGACGACGGCGAAAAGCGCGTGCTGGGCGTCACGATCCCGGCGGGGGGCAAGCAAAAGGATGGTGAGCGGGTGCTCGACATCGTTCTGGAGCACCCGGCCACGGCTCGGCACATCGCGGGCAAGCTGGCGTACTTGTTCACCGGCGAGGAGAAGGATAGCCTGGTGGCCAAGCTGGAGAGCCAATACAAAGCCACAAAAGGCGACATCCCGACGATGATTAAGACGATCTACGACGAAGGGAGTTGGCGGGAAGCCTCGGCCGTCGGCAAGCGACCGTTCGACTATGTGGTCTCCTCGCTCCGCGCTCTGGATGTGGATTGCGACGGTGGTGCCCCCCTGCGGAATGCCCTTCGGCGCATGGGCCAACCCACCTGGGAATGGCCGATGCCAGACGGCTACCCAACGGAAACCGAGGCGTGGCAAGGCTCGCTGCTGGCGCGCTGGAACTTTGCCTACGAGCTTGCCGGCGGCATGAAGGGTGCAGGCAAGCCCGTGGATCAGCTGAAGCGATGGGACGGCGATGTGGCGGAGCAAGCCGTGCAAGCCGTGTTCCACCGCACCAGCCAGTCGCTGGGCGCCGATGACTTGATGAGTGTCCTGCGGGGCATCCCTGACCTCGACCCGCGTCGGGCGCTTGCGCTCACGCTGGCCTCACCGGAGTACCAGTGGAAATGAATCAAGACCTTTGCTATTGCGATGGTCGGGGCGGCTTAGATCGCAAAGCCCCCACCGTTTCTCGGCGCGGCTTTATGGCCGGGGCGATCGGCGCGCTGGGTTTCAGCTCGGCGCTGGGCGAAATCGTGGTGGATCCGAACCGGAGCCGCAACGATGTGTTGGTGGTGGTGTTCTTGCGCGGCGGTGCTGACGGGCTGAGCCTGGTGGCGCCCTATGCGGAAGACAACTACTACCGTGCCCGCCCCACCCTGGCGGTGCGGAAGCCGGGGCGGGAAGCCAACACGCTGCTCGACCTTAACGGCTTCTTTGGCCTCAACCCGGCGCTTAGTGCGCTGATGCCGTACTACGAGGACAAGTCCATGGCCATCGTGCACGCCACGGGGTCGTTGGATGAGTCGCGGTCGCACTTCGAGGCGATGTCGGCGATGGAACGGGGGCGCGCCCGGGCCACCGACGGCGAGGGTGGGGGCTGGTTGGCCCGGCACCTTGCGGTCACGCCCGGCGCTTCGTCGCCGTTCCGCGCGGTGGCGTTTGACGCGATGTTGCCGGAGTCATTGACGGGGGCCTCCTCGGCGATGGCGATTGAGAACATCGACTCGTTCCGGCTGCAGAACGACGAGGACCAAGCCTATCGCAAGGCGTTGGCGGCCCTGTATGCCGAAGGCGGCGACCCGTTTGCGAAGTCCGGGCGGGAGACGCTCCGCTTGCTGGATGTACTGCGCGAGAAAGGGGCGAGCACCCCGGAGACCCGGACCGGCGTGACCTACGCCGAGAACGGGTTTGCGCAGGCCCTGCGACAAGTCTCGTTCCTCATCAAGCAGGACATCGGTCTTGAGATCGCTTGCGTGAGCAGCTACGGCTGGGATACGCACGTGGCCCAGGGCACCAATGAAGGTTGGCTCCCCACGCTGCTCCGTGACCTTGGCAACGGCCTCGACGCCTTCATGAAGGACCTCGGGCCGGAAACCAAGCGCGTCACGGTGGTGGTGCAAACGGAGTTCGGCCGCCGGGTGGATGAAAACAGTGGCTTCGGTACCGACCACGGTCGGGGCGGGGCGCTGTTTGCGCTCGGTGCGGGCGTGCAAGGCGGCAAGGTTTTCGGGGAATGGCCGGGACTTAGCAAGGAGATCTTGGAAGGTCCGGGTGACCTGCCGGTGACCACTGACTACCGCAACGTGCTGGCCGAGGTGCTGGAGCGGCGCCTGGGGAACCAGCAGACGGCGCAGGTGTTCCCGAACCACCGGCTCCAGCCGATTGGGATCATCGCTTAAGTTGAGCGCGGGCCGTAAAGGGCGTGGAACGCCACCACGGCTCCGCTGACATGGACATTGAGGCTCCGGCCTTTGCCCCCCATGGGGATGTACACCGCCGCGTCGCACTGGCGCAGCACCCGGTCGTACATCCCCTTTTCTTCGTTGCCCAGCACCAAGCAGGTGCGGGCGGGGAAGTCGTATTGCGTGTAGGGGACGGCCCCTTCGGCGATCTCCACGGCCACTAAGGTCCACCCTTCGGCCTTGAGTTGGGCGATGGCCTCGTCGTGTCGATCTTGCTGTTCCCAGGCCACCCGGCGGTGGTTGCCCATGCTGGTTACATGGATCTGCGGGTGCGGCGGGGCAGGGGTCTTGCCGGTCAGAACCATGCGCACGGCCCCGCAGGCATCCGCCACCCGGAACATGCCTCCTACGTTGTAGGGGTCATCCCAATCTTGCAGGAGGAAGGCGAGTTCGACCTGCGGCTGGTGGGCGGCTTCCGCTTCGCGCATGAGCTTGCGCACCTCCATCTTGCCCCGCAGGGTTCTCAGTTCACCGTCGGCCAATGTGCTCCTTCAGCCAGGCTTGCAGGGGATTGTCGTGGGCTTGCCTTAGCAGGTCATCCATGGGTTCAGTCTTCATGGCCCAGCGCATCACTTGGTGGGGCATTCCTTGTTCTTGGATGGGCGAGAGGGCCGCGGGCCAAGGGAGCGAGGCCAGACTCAAGTCGGGCACTTCAGTTCCCAGCCACAACCACTGCATTTCGTTGGTGTTGAGGCTACGGAGTCGAACGGTGGCCTCGGCAATCAGTTGGGGGCCGGGGGTTTCTTGGTCAATGGGGACTTCGAGCAGAGTTCGGGTGCGGGGGCTGAGTTGGTCCGGCGGCGTGGGTTGGTTGGGGTCGCCGCGACGGAGTTCGAAGACGGAACGCGGAGTCTCTGCCTCCAGGTCAAGTTCCAGGGGGCGCGTGCCCTTCATCCGGCGGGCGGTGCCCTCATCCACCATCAGCAGGCCGAGTTCCGCATCTTCCAGTATCTCGGCGGGATCATTCGATGATCGAATCCGGTGTCGGCTGCCCGCCGCACCATCGTTCAGGGTGCGGGCGAGCAAATCCGCGAGGTCAAGGCGCTCTTCGTGAGCGTCGTAGAGCCGCAGTTCCCATTCCTGGTCTTCGAATGTGATGAGGGTGGCCAAGGCTGGCGCACTCACCAACACGTTCCCCGCGCCCAGCAGGCTCACCACCGTTCTTGCCACGCCCCTAGTCTACGCAAGGCAAGCCGCTCTTGTGACTGGTATCCTCAGAAGGACTCGCCCATGGACATTTTTGAAGAAGGCGCTGCCTCGCTAGAAGGTGGGCTTCTCTCGCTCGAATTCACGCAGGCTGGGCGGATCAGCAAACTTTGGGCGTACGATCCCGCGCTTCCCGACGAAGGGGAAGACTTCCAGTTCTGCTTGCCCACCGTCACTTTTGGCGAAGAGACTTCGGATAGCTACCTTCCCGGCACCATTCTCATTGGCGCGCGCACGGGGCCGGACCAACCGTGGATTGTCAGCCGGAACTCTGAGGCGCAGAACACCTTCAACCTCGAAGATGCGGTGACGGGCGAAGACCAACGCATCCGGTTTGATTACTCCTTCCCGTTCCTCGATGACATCGAGGCGAGCGGCACGTTTTACGAAGAGCTTCAACCTTATCCCCAGATCATTTGGGATGTTGAGATCCGCAACACGGGCCGGCAAACTCTGGAGATCGGGGAAGTGGGCTTTCCGCTTGCGTTCAATACGCTGTACGACGGCTTTGGGTGGAGCGACGAGCAGCTCGAAAAGCTGTGGGCGAGCCGGGTTTACGTGCATAAGTTCATTGGTGGGGCGAGCAGTTGGTTGTTCGCCCAGCGTATGACGGCGCAACCGCCGGGCCTGCTGGTGTATCCGGGGGACGACACTTCGTGGGAGTTCTTCGCCAGTGTGCCGGGTTCGCTCACGACGCCGTTCCAATGGGAGGGCATCCCCGTGGTGTACGCCCACAGCCGCGCCACCATCGAGCGGGAACAGTGGCCCGAGTGGATGAACGGGCACACCTCGTTGATCTTGGAACCGGGGGATAAGCGCACCTTCCAAATGCGCCTCACCAGTATCGAAAGCGACCGAGTGGATGGCATCAGCCAGACCCTGGCCAGCGTGGGCCGGCCCGTGCAACGTTTGCTGCCCGGGGCGGTGGTACCGACGGGCGTGGGCATTGGGGTGGAAATCAACCGTACGCCGACCCGCATCGTGGCGGACCGACCGGTGCAGGTGGATACGGACATTGACGAGGAAACGGGGTTCTTGCTGGTACGCAGCGACCAACCGGGCCCGGTGCGCCTGAGCATCGACACCTCCGCTGGCACCAGCTATTGCCACCTGTTCTTTACGCCGCCGATGGAAAAGCTCATCAACGTCCGGGCGGATTACATCGTCAAGAATCAGATCATCCGGGCACCTGAATCTCCGCTTGACCACGCCATCGTGATGGCCAATGTGATGGACATCAAGCCCGTGGCCGAGCCGGAGGAGTACTTCGAATCCAGCGGCCTGGAGGGCAGTATTGCGGATGCTTTGTTCTTGGCCGAGAAGAACTCGATCTATCCGGACCGCAAGCAAATTGAGCTTCTGGATGATTACATCGAGAAGTTCTTGCTGGTGAGGGTTCAGAACCCAGCCACCGGCGCGGTGGCCAGTGCCCTGGATGAAGTGGCGGCGATGGGCGAGCAGTTTGGGCGCCCTCTGGGCTACCCCCACGTGATGAACCTGTACCGAGCGATGTACCGCATTGCCGGATCGTACGGGGAGACGCTGCACAGCCCGCTGGTCTATCTCAAGCGCGCTTATCTCACGGCGATGGCCCTGTTTCGATTTGGATGGCGGCACTACGTCCGCACCGTCGGCTTACTGGGCTATCCGCGCATTTATGAATTGCTGGATGAACTCCGCGCGGCGGGATTGCTGGACGAAGCGGCGGCGCTGGAACTGCATGTGCAGGCCAAGGCTGAAGAATTGACCGAGATGCGCGCGCCGTACGCCGGTGAGTCCGTGATGGATACCAGTGGGCTCGAAGAGGTCTTCGCGGCCGCGAAGTTCTTGGCCGACGATGCCCACCTGGAGCGCACGGTGAAGTGTGCCTTTGCGGCTCGCTCCCTCGCTCCGAGTTGGTGGTGGTACGGCAGCGACAAGCGTCACTGGGACGGCGCGGATTCGGCACCGCTCAAGGCGCTGCTAGACCGTGCGGAAGCGTGCCTAGGTCAAACCACCATTCCGAACTCCTTGATTTTCTTTGGCCTCATGGACCGGGATTACCTGGCCATCCCGGATGCCTACATGCGCATGGCGTTCGGCGGTCTGCTGGGGCCGTGGGCGCTGGTGGGCGAGGAAGGGCAGGCCAGCATGTGCTTTGTGCCCGACCTGGCGAGCAAGTCGCCAGGGGCGAACGCCTTTACCGGGGCGTCGGGGCTTGGCTACGCCCACTATTTGGGCGGGATGACCTCCCTCGTGTTGCCGGGGCGCGGGGAAGCCACCGCCACCGTGGGGTGCCATTTTGAAGCCGACAACGAGAGCTACCGGGTGAAGCCGTGGGACGGCGTGGGCCGGCGAATTGTGCTCCGCCAAATCGGGGTGAGCATGTCCATCTCGTTCGGTATCTGCCGCGAATTCATCCTGGCGCGCGATAAGCGCACCTTCATTGCCCGCATCGAGAACCCCAGTGACAAGGACGTGATGGTGGAGATTGCCCTCGATGGTCTTTGGGGTTCTCAGGTTCGAATTGGGGAGCAGACCGTGAAATGCGAAGATGGCGTGGCCCGCCACACCTTCCTTTGCCCCGCCCAAGCGATCACCGACGTGACAGGTAATGTAGTGGCATGACTGTTCCAACTTGGGTGACCACATCGGTTGGAATCTATGCCTTGCTCGGCAGCATCTTTATGCTGGTGGGCATCGTCGTGGCGGGCGTAACCATCCGGCTGCTTCTTGATGTCCGCACCGAACTGCAGGGTCTCAGCCGCCGCGTCGAGGTCTTGACCAACCGCGTGGACACCATCACCAAGGAAGTGCAATTGGTGACCCAAGAGGTCGGCGTGCGTGCTTCGGGCATCCTGCGGATGGTGGACGATGCAGCGGGCGGCGCCATTGGCGCGGTGCAAAAGTTTGGTCCGGCACTGCTGGTGGTCGGGGCGTTGGCGCGCGTGATCATCGCGGCGCGGGGCAAGAAGAGTCCGGCCACGAGCCAGGCCAAGGCCCTCACCAAGAACCTCTCTCAAAGCACCGGCAACATTCTAAAAACTCGCTAAAGGATCAGCCCTGGCCTCCCGAAAATGTACTTGGGAGAGTTTTTTGTGGGAAAGGTGTACGTGGGTCTGGGCGTAGTATTTGTGTATGTGGGAATCTTGGCCTTCGCGGGCAAAGTTGAGAGCGCGAAGCCACGGGAGTACGCTTCCGGGCGTATCGCTCCTTCTCAGATCACGAAGCATTCCGTTCCGGAACTTCAGTCACAACTCAAGGCTGGCCTGAACTGGCTCCACTTCTACCGTCAAGAATGTCCGTGCTCCCGCGCTTCGACCGTTCACGTCGAAGCGTTACGCCGCCAATATCCCGAGGTCAACTTGCTGGCCATCAATGTAGATGATCAGCCGGGTGCGCCCCGTGACTCCTTCCTCGGCATTGCAGTCGAAGCGGAGCAGGTTTGGGATGCCGACCAGCGTATTGCGAAGGCTTACGGGATTCATAGCACTCCCTCCGCCGTGCTAGTGGATGGACAGGGAAAGGCGCTTTGGCGCGGCAGCTATCGAGAAGTACGGAACCATCCTGGGTTTACGGCGGAAGATGCGTTGCTAGCCCTGGCCGGTGGTCAATCGGTAGAACCCGGCGAGCTTGGCGATGGTTGCCTTATTCCTTAACCACACAGAAAAATCAACGAGGATCTTTACTGTTTGAATTTGCTTATGATTGAGGAAGAGAGGCTTCAGCCTGTATACCAGCGTGGAAACCGGGTGGTTTCGGTGGTGGTGGCCATCCATTGTGCACTCAGCGCAATTTTTGCGAGTGTTTACAATACATGGGCGGTGACGTTGGCCGTCGCCATTCCGGCGGCTGGGCTATTCTTTGCTTTGAAGAATTGGAGGCCCTATGCGCTCGAAACCCGCATGGCGGCTTGTACGAGCTTAATGCTCTTTTGCATGCTCCACATCTACCAAATGTTTGGCTTGCCGGAGATGCACTTCTTCTTCTTCACCACGCTGGTGACGATGCTCTTCTATCGAGACCATCGCGCGCTTTATCCGGGCGTGTTCCTGATTATCGCCCAACATATCGTGATGATTTTGCCCATTGCGGCAGCTCATGCATCGCACTTTTGGGGGACACGGAACATCTCGCCGATGGTGCTGGTGTTCCACTTCGGCATTGCGCTTGGAGCGACCGGCCTGACCGCATACAAAATGAATGCCACACGCCAGGAGTACTTGGAGACGGTCCAACTCGCCACGGAGTTCAAATCGCAAGCCGAGGAACTTGCGAATGCCAAACTAAAGCTGGAAGCCGACCTGAAGCAACGTGCCCGCCTCGAGGACTTACTGCAGGAACAAATGGCCGAATTGCAGACCAAGGCCGCCAGTCTCGAATTCACAAACTACAGCATGATCGGCGAGCTAGAGCGACTGGAAGATATGGCGACCACCGACGCGCTCACCGGGCTCCCCAACATCGCCAGTATTCGTCAAGTCCTTGACCACTCGTTGATGCTGGATGCGAAAGTCTCCGTCATCATGATGGACATTGACCATTTCAAGTCGCACAACGACGAGCATGGTCACCAGCATGGGGACGAGGTGTTGAAGTCGGTGGCCCAGATCATGAAGGGTCAGCTGCGAACGGACGAAGCCATTGGCCGCTACGGCGGGGAAGAGTTCATCATTGTCCTGCCCAACTGCCCCTCTGAGGTGGCCGTGCGGGTGGCCGAGCGCCTGCGCCAAAGCCTGGAAGAATTTGAATGGCCGGTGAAGGCGGTGACGGCTTCCTTCGGGATTTCCACCCGGGCAGAAGAGTTTAAGGTGGCGGATGAACTGATCGCCGAGGCGGATGAAGCGCTCTACGCCAGTAAGCGCAATGGCCGTAACCGCGTGACTTTGGGCGGTTTGAACTCGGAGGCGGCCTAGGCCTCCGGGCTTCAGCGCGCCCCAACCAGGTATAGTTTCAACTCGGACGCGGGGTGGAGCAGTCCGGTAGCTCGTCGGGCTCATAACCCGGAGGTCACAGGTTCAAATCCTGTCCCCGCACCCAGATTTTCGCCACGCTTAGCACCGCTAAGGGTGGCGTTTTTGGTTTGGGTTTGTCGTACCGAGTTGAAGAGGAAAGATGAAGGCCAGAACTGCTGCACCCCGTTCCCGCGTCTGTTCCTGTGTGCGGGGTTCGGCATCTTGGGGATTGAGCTTGGTGGTGCTCGGCACGTTCGCCGCCGGATGTGGCGGAGAGGGCACGAGCGCACCCTTCACCGAGACCATCCTGGGCACCTGGCGCCTGCAAGATACGCCTGCCGATGGCCGCAGCCTGACCTTCTTTGAAGACGGCACCTACCGCTACATCAACGGAACGGTGGACCACCGCGCGAACTACACCATCAACGGCCGGATTCTTCACATCGAGAACAACATCATCATCACGCCGGATACGTTCCAGCACTGGTTCCCGGTGAAGGGCGTGATGAAGTGGTGGATTGATTACGGGGACAGCCAGAGCGCGTTGAACTGGGAACGGGTCCCCTGAACTTTCTTGGCAGGCCTGCGTCTGGACTTGCATGATCGCCGCGATCTTGGCCTCGACCCTCTTGCAGGCGCCGACCATGGAGACATGGACCCTCACGGTGGGGGACACGAAACGCACCGCGCAGGTTTGTAAACCCACCAAGAAAAGCGAGGGCGCGCCACCGCTAGTGTTGGCATTCCACGGGCACGGGGGCAATGGCCGCAACGCGGCTCGATCCTTCAATTTGCACGACGCCATGCCCGAAGCGGTAGTGATTTATCCCGACGGGCTGCCTACACGTACCCTGCGCGATGCGGCGGGGGCGAGACCGGGCTGGAGCTACTTGGAAGGTCCGGGGTCGAACAAGGACTTTGCCTTTGTGGATGCCTTGATTGCCAAGGCAGGGACCGAGTTCAAGACCGTGCCGAGTCGCACCTTTGCCATGGGGCATAGCAACGGCGGCGGCTTTTGCTACGCCCTGTGGCGATTCCGCCCGGATTCCTTTGCCGGATTTGCTCCTACGGCCGCCAAGGGCTCGCGATACGCGGGGCCCGTCAAGCCGTTCTACATCGTTGCCAGCCGCAACGACACCATCGTGCCCTTTGCCGAGCAAGAAGCAAGTTTCAAGGACATGGTCGCCCGGATGAAGATGGAAGAGACGGGCAAGCAGGGAAGCATCACCCAGTACGCTAACCCCGATGGGGTGCGGATGGAAATCTACGTTGACGGGGGTACTCACGCCTTTGCCAAGGATTCCGTGCCCGGCATGGTGGCGTTCTTCCGGTCGTTGCTCTAAAGGACGCGAGGCTTATCCGAATGCCGGGGCGAGGCTGGCCACATCGGCGTTGCCCCCGCTGAGGATGACGCCCACGCGCTTGCCCCCGGTCGGGATTTGACGAGAGGAAATGGCCGTGGCCGCCAGGGCCCCGGTGGGCTCCAGTACCACCTTCATCCGCTGCCAAATCCAGGCCATCGTGGCCAGCAGATCGTCGTCCTCCACCCGGATGATGTCCGTCACGTCCCGGCCGATGATCTCCCAATTCAATTTGCCGATGTAAGGGGTGCGCGCGCCGTCGGCAATGGTCTGGGGGTTCATGCAAGTTTGTATGGTGCCCTCACGAAATGTGCGGTAGGCATCGTCGGCACCCGCCGGCTCGGCACCGATGACTTGGCAGTCGGGGCACAGGGCTTTGGCACTCAGGGCCGAACCCGAGAGCAACCCTCCGCCCCCCACGCAGACGATCAGGTAGTCCAGCGGGCCGACCTCCTCAATGAGTTCCTTAGCCGCCGTGCCTTGCCCGGCGATGATGTCGAAGTGATCGTAGGGCGGGATGATTTCCAGTCCATCCCGTTCAGCAAGCTCCGCGCCCAACGCCTCTCTGGAAGTCTCGCACTTATCGTAAATCACCACATGGGCGCCATAAGATTCGGTGGCCAGACGTTTCGGTTCCGGGGCATCACTCGGCATCACCACCGTCACGGGCACCCCCAGCAACTGCCCGGCGCGGGCCATGGCCTGGGCGTGGTTGCCACTGCTGAAGGTCAGCACGCCTCCGCCTCCCGCGCGGGCGCGCAGTGCATTCATCGCCCCCCGAAACTTAAAAGAACCCGTCACCTGGAAGGGTTCGGCCTTGAAAAATGTCTGCCCTCCGTACATCTCATCCCACAACCGCGAAGTGAGCACGGGCGTGCGATGTGCAAATCCCTCCAGGCGGACCGCTGCCGCCTCTACATCCCCATAGGTGGGCAAAATCATTCGGACTATTATTCCGCAACCAAACCGGCCCGGTGAGCGTGTAAGATCACGGAATGGGCATCTGGGACAAGCTGAAAGGCGAACTCATAGATATCATTGAATGGCTTGATGAGAGCACCGACACAATGGTGTATCGCTTCGAGCGCTACAACAACGAAATCAAGAACGGTGCGCAGCTCATTGTGCGTGAGTCTCAGACGGCCGTTTTTGTGAATGAAGGGCAAATCGCCGACGTCTTCGGACCCGGCCGCTACGAACTGACGACGGCCAACCTGCCGATCCTCGCCACCCTGCAGGGCTGGAAGTACGGCTTTAACAGCCCCTTCAAGTGCGAGGTCTACTTCGTCAACACCAAGCGGTTCACGGACCTCAAGTGGGGCACCATGAACCCGATCCCGTTGCGGGACAACGACTTTGGCATCGTGCGGGTGCGCGCTTTTGGTACGTACGGGATGCGCATTGCCGATCCAGGCACCTTCCTCAAGGAAGTCAGCGGCACCAACTGGGAGTTCACCACCGACCAGATCACCAACCAGCTGCGCAACTTCATCGTCAGTGCCTTTACGGAGACGGTGGCCGAGCAGAAGATTCCGGTGCTGGACCTCGCCGCGCAATATTCCGAGATGGGCGGCTTCCTCACCACTCACATCCAGCCCAAGTTTGCCGAGCACGGTTTGGAACTGCTGAACCTGCTCATTGAGAATGTGAGCGTGCCGCCCGAAGTGGAGGCCGCCATTGACAAGCGCAGCAGCATGGGCGCCCTGGGCAACCTGGACAACTACATGAAGTACCAAGCCGCTGAAGCCATGACCAAGGGGGCCGAAAACCCCGGCGGAGTGGGCGGACTCGGTGCGCAGATGGCCGCCGGCATGGCCATGGCCGACATGATGAAGAACAGCATGCAGCCGCCGCAGGCCGCCACGCCCACCGCGCCGCCGACAGCGCCGGGCATGACGCCGCCCCCAGTGCCCGCCTTGGCTTTCTTTATTGCGCCCAACAATGCGCAGCAGGGTCCGTTCACGCTGGATGCGCTGCGCCAAAAGGTGGCGAGTGGAGAACTCACGCCCGACACACTGGCCTGGCGTGAAGGTCTGGCCGCGTGGGCGCCTGCCAGCCAAGTGCCTGAGCTGAGCGGCCTGTTCGCCGCTGTGCCGCCGCCGCTACCGCCGCAACAATGACGGATATCCAGCGTTTCCCGTGCGTGCAGTGCGGGGCCGTCCTGGAATTCGCCGCGGGATCGCATGCCCTGAAGTGCCCCTATTGCGGGGCGCAACAGGGCATTGCTCCGCCCATCCGGGAGATTGAAGAGCGTGATCTGTTGGCCACGCTGGCCAACCATGCGCCGCCGGCCATGGAACCAGACAGCGTGGTGCACTGCAATTCGTGCGCGGCGGAGTTTGTGTTGCCGCCGCACATCGAGTCCTCGTCGTGCCCGTTTTGCGGATCGAACGTGGTGGTGCCCGCCAAGCCCGAATCGCGCATATTGCCCGACGGGGTGATGCCCTTTGTGGTGGATGAGCGGGGCATGCGGGAGCGGTACAAGCAATGGATCGGATCTCGATTTTGGGCGCCCAATAACCTCAAGTCTCGCGCGCTGCAGAAGAACGAAGTGAAGGGCATTTACGTGCCGTACTGGACGTACGACGCCTTCACCACCACGGCCTATACCGGTCAGCGGGGCGAGGATTACATCGAGCAGGAAACCTACACCGATAGCCAAGGAAACCGGCAAACCCGCAGCGTGACCAAGACGCGGTGGTACCCGGCTTCCGGGACGGTGCAGGTGCCGTTCGATGATGTGCTGGTGCTAGGCAGCACCCACGTGCCCACCAAGTACGCGGACGCCATGAACACCTGGCAGTTGCAGCACTGCGTGAGCTACGAACCGGCGTATTTGAGCGGGTTTTCGGCGATGCGGTACGACGTGGACCTAACCGAGGGGTTCGAGGCGGCCAAGCGAAAGATGGTGCCTGCCATTGAGCAAGCCATTCGATACGACATCGGTGGGGATCGGCAGATGATCTCGTGGATGGAGACGGAGTACTCCAACCTGACCTTTAAGCATCTGCTCTTGCCGATCTGGAGCGGGGCGTATCGCTACAACAACCGGATCTGGAATTTCTTGGTGAATGGCCAGACCGGCGAAGTGCGCGGCGAGGCGCCCGTGAGCCCGTGGAAGGTGGCGATTGCCGTAATTCTCGGCCTCATCATCATCGGCACGTTCTTGTACTTGATGAACAAGTCTGGCTAGGCTGAGCAAAGAGAATCCCCCGCTGCGCTGAGCATGCGGGGGATTTTCGTGTTGCGAGTGCTTAGGCGCGTCGGCGGCGACGAGCCAGGGCCAGCAAGCCCGCACCCATGGCCGCCATGCTGAACGGCTCGGGCACCGCTTCGGCGTGCCACTGCGTCACAAACGGGTTCGCGTTCGAACCCGTAGACGGCGCCGTGGAGCCCGTGTAGCTGCCCCAAGTCCCACCAATGAGGGTATTGGCAAGGGGGTCGGAACTATTGGTCAAGGCATCGAATGCCGGAGACGCTCCGGAGGTGTTCGCTCCGTAATACATGTCCACAGCCAGGTGTCCACCGGTATAGAGGTACGGCGAATCGAAAGCGATCATCGGACCAAATGCATTGGGCGAACCCCCATTGGTGAAAGAGCCCGCGGCCAAAGTCAAGCTTCCAGTTCGCACGTCGGTTTGTGAACCGACCACGTTGCTGGCAAACGTAAGCGAACGCGCAGATGGAGCCACGCCTTCACTCAGCTTAACGTCGAAAAACGGGTGCGTGTACCCAGCGGGCGGCCAGGCAGGTGCCGTGGTACTTCCATTCAATCGAAGGGAAAAGCCAGTCAAGTTCATCCCCACCAAACCCGTGAGTTCCGACGAATTGATGAGCAACATGTATCGGCGACCTGTTGTCGTCGAGAATGCCGAGAACGTGCCGCTGCCCTCTACGGTGTCTCTCACGTTAGGTGCGACGACGGTTGTTGTGGCCGAGGCCACCGAAGTCACGAGCAGACCAAATGCAATTGCGTAGGTTTTCATATTGAATTCCTCAAATAGGACCCTACCCGATTGACCGCATTTCTATCACCCGCATTTTTGCGGGGTGGTCCGTCACATCCGTGCTGAGCGGGGGAGAGTACGATAGTCGTATGCCTTCGATTTCGCCCCGAGGGGCCAGCCTCCCGGCCTCGCCGATCCGCAAGCTCGCCGGTGCTGCCGACCGGGCCCGCGCGGCGGGCCGCACGGTGTTCCAGCTCAACATCGGCCAGCCGGATGTGGCTAGCCCGCAGGAGTTCTGGGATGCCGTGCGCGGCTATCAAGGCGACCACCTGGCGTACGCCCACTCCGCCGGGCTGATGGAACTGCGCGAGAAGGCCGCCGAGGTCTACCAGCGCCGAGGCATTGACGTCGGGCCGGAGCACATCCAGGTCACTACCAGCGGTAGCGAAGCCCTCCAGATGATCATGGTGGGTGCCATGAACCCCGGCGACGAAATCATCGTGCCCGAGCCCATGTACGCCAATTACATCGGCTTCTCGGCCATCACCGATGTGAACGTGGTGCCGCTGACCACGCGGATTGAGGACAACTTCCGCCTGCCGAGTTCGGAGGCCTTTGCCGAGCGCATCGGCCCGCGCACGAAGGCGATTCTCATCTGCAACCCAGGCAACCCCACGGGCACCATTTTTGATGACCAGCAACTGGAAGAACTGCGCGCGCTGGCTCTCAAGCACGACCTCTATCTGATCGGCGACGAGGTGTATCGCGATTTTAACTACACGGACAAGCCCGTGAAGTCGGTGCTGCAACTGGAAGGCATGGAGCAGCACGCCGTGATGGTGGATAGCGCCAGCAAGCGCTATTCGTTGTGCGGGGCGCGCGTAGGCTTCCTCGTCACCAAGAACGAAGCCCTGCTGGATGCGGCGCTCCGGTATGCCCAAGCGCGGCTCTCCTCGCCCACCCTGGAACAGATCGGCTTGATTGGCGCTCTGGGAGCCCCCGACAGCTACACCGAAGCCACCCGCGAGGAATATCGTTTGCGCCGCGACACGCTGGTGCGCCGCCTCCGGGCGATGCCCGGCGTGCTTTGCCCAGATATCGAGGGTGCGTTCTATGCCACAGTGCGGCTACCAGTGGAAGATGCGGACGCCTTCTGTCTGTGGATTCTGGAGGAGTTCAGCCACAACAATGCGACGGTGCAGATGGCCCCGGCCAGCGGGTTCTATCGCACGCCCGGCCTGGGCCGCGATGAAGTGCGCATTGCCTACGTGCTGAACAACAACGACCTGAACCAAGCCATGGACTGCCTGGAGGCCGCTTTGGCCGCCTACCCGGGCCGCAAAGGCTAGTCCTTGGCGCGGCCGCGTAGGCGGGCAATGAGACGGCGCACACGCCAGCTGAGCGGATCTTGCAGGCCCGCATCGGCCAGCACGGATTCTTGAATGGCGCGCCCGGACTGGATGTCCGCCGCCTTTTGCGCCAGGTAGGTTTCGTCGTCCTCAAAGGCGATCATGGTGATGGGCGGGGATTCCACGTAGGCCGCCTTCCAGCCCAGCTTGTGGGCGCGGCGGCCGCGCCAGGCATCTTCAAAGATGTCGTACTTCAGACCGGTTTCGGGTTGTGACCCCACTTGGCGGGCACACGCCGTCCGGAACGCCAACAAGGCCCCCGGGATGTGACGCATGGGCCGCAGGTAGCGCAGTCGCACCCCGCTGACTTCGGTCCAGGGGTGCAAGCTGTCCGGCCCCATGTAGGCGGCCATTTCGGGGCTGTCGCCCAGCCAGGGGCACACCACTCCTAGTTGCGGGTCGGCCTGGAAGGCGCGCACCACCGCATCCTGCCAGCCGGGCTCGGGCCACAGGTCGTCGTCCATCGTCACGTAGATCGCGTCGTCTTCATTTGGGAGGAGAGAGGACAAAGCGCGGTTGAGGGTCGGCACCTTGCCGTCTTTGCCATCCAGCACGTGTAGCTCGGTGGGCAGCGTGAAGCTTGCCTTGATGCGCTCCATGCCCTCGGCAAAGCGGGGCCGCTCCTGCCGGATGGTGGGGATGACGATGACGAAGCGGCTCATGGGGTCCGGCCGGCGTGGTGGGGAAGAGAGTGTTCCAGGGCGGGCATCTGGGCGATGGCGGTCCAATTCAGGCTAATGGGCGTCACACTCACGAATCCCTGACTGGTGGCCGACACGTCGGTGCCGGGTTCGCGGGCATCCACAATCACCACGCCGCCTTGCCAATAGTAGGGGCGGCCCCACGGGTCTTGGCGCATCTCCACCCGGTCTTCGTAAACACGCTTGCCCATCTCCACCACCCGAGTGCCCCGGATTTCCGGCAGATCAATGGCAGGGACGTTGACGTTGAGGAAAGTGAGCGGCTGCAGCGGGCAGGTGGCCAGCCAACTGAAGTGCTCGCGAAGCCAAGCCTGGGCGGTGGCGTAGTGCAAGGGAGCGCCGTCGGCGAAGAGCGCCATGCTCATCGCCACCGAGCGGATGCCATTGATGCAGCCTTCCATCGCCCCGGCCACGGTGCCGGAGTAGGTGACATCAAAGCCCATGTTCGGGCCGTTATTGATGCCGCTCAGCACTAGGTCGCAGCCGTCCGGCCAGGCCAGGGTGAGGCCCACGTTTACGCAGTCCACGGGCACGCCGTTGACCTCGTAGGCTTCCAAGGTGCCAGGGTAGTTGACCGCTTTGACCCGCAGGGGTTCGCGCATGGTCATACTGTGGCCGCAGGCGCTGCGCTCACGGTCGGGGGCGACCACCTTGACGGTGCCGAACTCGGCGGCGACTTCGGCGAGGGCGCGCAATCCTTCGGCGTGAATCCCGTCGTCATTGGTAAGAAGAATGCGCATGGACGACCAGAATCTACCCGCTGCCTCGCCGGGTATCTGCCCCCTTCGCCGGGTCGGGTTGCTGGTGGTGGCAGCGACGATGGTCGCCACCGGGGTGGCGGGAGGTCCGGGGCAATGGCCGCTTGCGCTCTACGGGCTGGCGGTGGCGCTGCTGGCGTGGATGGCCCCGGCGCGCACCACATTCGAAGCGCAAACCGACCTGATGATGGCGCTCACGGCGGCGGCGCTCTTCTTGTGGCCGGATGGCTGGATGCCCGGCGTGGCCCTCGCCGTCGTAGCCTGGCAAGCGCGGCGACGGGAGAACTGGACCCGTCTCTTGGCCTGGCTTGGACTGCTCGTCACGATGATGCTGAGCGGGGAAGCGGGGAGTGCCAGCCGCATGGCGCAGTGGTTTGTGAGCCTCGGGATGAGTGAAGCCACGGCATTGAGCGTCATGTTTGGCCTCCGCAAGTCCATCCACGTCTTGGGGTACGCGGCGGTGGCGGTGACGGCGGCCCGCCTGGTGCCGCGTGAGAGATGGTTCTTTGCCCTGGGGTGGGGGTTGCTCCTGGCCAGCGCGGATGAACTGCGGCAAAGCCGAGAGGCCACCCGCACCGGCACCTGGACGGATGTGGCGATTGACGCCGTGGGCATGGGGCTCGGCCTGGCCCTGTGGTACGGGTACACCCGGCGCAAAGGATGGAGCGGCGACTCGTAGTTTGGCCCGGCTGGCTGGGTGGCCCCGACGACGCGCCCCGGCCTGAATGGGATAGCCCGGCGGGCGAGTGGCTCGCGCAGGCCCAGGTGGAGCGCCTGGTGGCCCCGGAGCAGGTTTCCCGGACGCCAGAAGTGGCCTGGTTTGGCCTGGAACCGCACCTCTACACCACCGAAGACGGGCCGCTGGCAGTGGGGGCGATGGGGAAGGACTTCCCCGGCCCAGAGGGCGCGCGCGACACGCTCTTTGCGCTGGATTGGATGACCCTGGACGCCGACAACCAGCTTGCGCTGATGAATGCCCCGACGGGGGAAGCTTGGCAGGCCTTGACGGCGGCATTAAAGCCCCTCAGCACGCCCCGGCTCACCCTGGCAGCCGTGCGCGGCCACTGCGCCCTGGCGTGGCACCAGGGTTCACTGGATTTGGGGGTGCTGGCCCCTGCCGAAGCGGCCGGTAAGGCGTGGCTATCCGCCCTCCCGCAGGGTGATGGTGAGCCGATGCTGCGCCGCTTCATTGACGACGGCATCAATATCCTGATGGAACACGAAATCAACCGCCGCCGCGTGGATGAGGGGCACGCGCCGTGGCTGGTGCTGTGGCCGTGGGGGCCGGGTTTCCGCCCGGATTGGCCTAGTTTTGGGATGCCGTTCGGTTCGCCGCTGGGGGTAGTGACTAGCCAACGCCGGGTCAGGGGCATTGCCTACTGGCTAGGGGTGCCAGAACAGGCCTTGGATTGCCGGCTGGAAGTGATGCCCACGCCGCCCGATGACTCCGAAGAACGCGAATACACGTGGCGCGAATGGGCGGAATCCAACCTGGACCCGCGGGCCGGAAAGGAGGCGGCCCGCATCTCCGTGGTGCACACCACGCACGAGGGACAGCCCGGCGAAGTGGTGGGATTGATGGCTCAAGGGGGCGGCGACTTGCGGGCGGGGAATGGTCTCCCCTTCGATGCCCGCGCTCTGGACGAGCGGCGCGCCCCCCGCACCGGACTGGTGGAGGCCGTGCGCCAAGCCCTGCGGGCGCCCCTCGGCAGTACCGACACGCACGCCTAAGCAGGTAGCCTTACGGGCATGCGCGCTTGCGGCGTCGTCGCCCTCTTGGCTTGCCTTGCCCCCCTGGCTATGGCCCAGTGGACCGCCGAGGAACAGACCCTGATCAGCGACACGCTGAGCCTGGGCAACCTCCGCCCCGAGGACCTCAACTACGAGAAGCAACTCAGCCGGGCCAGCCGCACGTCTTCTATCATCACTTTCGCGCTCAATGACCCCCTGGGCGGGGCGGCGGAGCAGTGGCGTTTGCACGGTTCCGTGGAAGGGGCGACTACCGCCAAGCTCCTGAGTGAAGCTGACCAACTTTTAGGGGGCAAAGGCGATGCCACGGCCCTCAATCCGACGACCGTGAGTGGGCTGAATGAGCTGCCGGCAAGCATCCGCCCGACGGTGGCCCGCCTGGTGGGCACGATGCAGGCGGCCGACGCCGAGATTCGCGAAGCCACCAAGGCCCTGAGCGCCGAGCAACAACGCACGATCATCGAAGGGCTGCCCGTGACGGCGGTGGAGGAATCGAAGGTGACGTTCGCGTTCGTGCGCAACCCTGCGCCTTCTCTGGCCAACCTGTGGACCCTGATTGACCAGGTGGACCAGGCCCGCATCCGCGCGGCGTCCATCACGGTGGCGGAAGCCGTGGAGCAGGCGGCCCGCGAACTCCGCGCCGCCAACGCCGATGTGCCGGGCAAGGTCCGGGTGAAGATCGGTTCGTACGTCGTCCAGATTGGCGGCAAGGGCAACGACATCCACAGCGAAACCGACGCCCGCCTGACGATTGACCTCGGTGGCAACGACACCTACACCGGCCGGGCGGGGGCGGGGGTGGGTTACACCAGCGCCCTGATTGACCTCGGCGGCGATGACACCTACCGCCCGGTGGACCTCAGCATTGGCGCGGCCATCCTGGGCATCGGGGTGGCGCTAGATGCCGGTGGACACGATGATTTCGGTGGGGCTTCGCTGGCTTATGGTGCGGGTCTCGCGGGGGTGGGAGTGTTCCGCAAGGAAGGCGGCCACGACCGCTACGCCAGCCGAGCTTTGAGCCAAGGATTCGGGATCGCAGGGATCGGCCTGTGCATCGATACCAACGGCAATGACATCTACGATGTGGGCCTCTTTGGGCAGGGGGCGGCGCGCACCCAGGGCGTGGGCTGGCAGGTGGACCTAAAGGGGAATGACCTGTACCGCGCGGGCAGTATCTCCCTCAATGCCCCCCTCTTTTCGGGCGTGTATTACAGCTTTGCTCAGGGGTTCGGGATGGGTTACCGCGAGGATAGCGGCGGCCAAGCGGGGGGCGTCGGGTTGCTGACGGACGTGGAAGGCAACGACACCTACCTCGGCGAAACGTACTCGCAAGGGGCAGCTTATTGGTTTGCGATTGGTTCTTTGGGTGATCTTGCCGGGCGTGATCTCTACCGCGCGCACCACTATTCTCAGGCGAGCGCCATGCACCTGTGTGCGGCCTACTTGCTGGATGCCAGCGGCGACGACACCTACGCGGTGGCCGTGGGGGCTGCCCACGCCATCGGGCACGACCTGGGCGTAGCGGTGTTGTTGGACCGGGCAGGGGACGACACCTACACCAGCCGCGACAGCAACCCGGGCCTGGGCAGTGCCAACGGCGTGGGCCTCTTTGTGGATATGGCGGGCACGGACCGCTACCACGGCCCGGCGGGGCGCGGGCTTGCCGCTCGGGGCACGGGCTCGGTGGGCGTCTTTGCCGATGCCAACGGCGACGACTTGTACCGCTTTGGCCTCGCGGATGGCCAGGGCCGAGCGCGAGACACCTGGGGCGTCGCCCTCGACCGGCAGATGCCCGGGGCGGTGGTGGAGCCGCCCGTGGTGCCGGACCCGCCGGCGGTGGGTTCGATTCCGCGCCCCGAAGACGCGCAATTGCTCGCCATCTACAAGCGTGCCACGCAGTGGGGAGTGGGGTCCGCCGAAGCCGAAGTTCAAGAGAGCGTTCGCCAACTCATCGGCATTGGCCTCCCGGCCTGGGAGTGGATGGTGGACAACCAGTTAGCCTCCGCGCAGCGGCTCGAAATCCGCACCTTTGTCGCCGTAGCCCGGGGCATTGGAGCCCCGGCGGCGACCAGCCTCGGCCGCAAAGCCCTCACGGGATCGATTGCCGAGATGAGCAACGCCCTGCGCATTGCCGTGGATGCGGACATCAAGGATATGGGCGCGGTGATCCCGAGCTTCTTGGAAAACCCCGAACTGCAAATGGCCGCCGCGCGGGCGGCGGGGCCGCTCAAGGCCATCTCAGCCGTGCCGACGCTGAACCGCCTGTGCCTCAGCGAAGACCCGATTCTGGTGCGTACCAGCATGATTTCACTGGCCCAAATCGGGGCGGCAGAAACCGTGGTAACGGGCATGGCCCTGCTAGGTAGCAGTGACTTGCCAACCCGCCGGGCGGCGGCGGCCCTCATTGCCCAGCATCCGGACCAAGCCGGCGCGAGCCTGGACCCGCTCCTCAACGGTAACGAAGAACTCAAAGCCCGGATTGCGTTGGAGGTTCTGGGCCTCATCGGCTCCGATGATGCCTTGAACCGAATCGCAAGGTTCCTGATGGACCCGCGCCCGGGTATGCGCATCGAAGCCCTGCGCCAACTCAACGGACGGGTGCCGGAAACGGCCCGCCCGACGGTGCTGGCGCTCCAACGCGACCCGGTAGACCTCGTCAAGTGGGTCGCCCGGGGCGTGGAAATGGGGAGCTAACCGAGCTTAGATCGGGTTGATCCGCATCGCCGCCCGCACCTGTCGCATGGTGTCGGCGGCGAAGTCGCGCGCCTTTTCGGCCCCGGCTTGCAGGATCTCATCAATCGCGCCGTCGTCCAGGGTGGCCCGGCGTTCGCGCATCGGTCGCAGATACTCGTTCAGGGCTTCAATCAGCTCCTTCTTGCTCTGCATGCACCCGCGCTCGCCACGGCGGTCTTCATCCCACGCTTGCTCGTAGTCCGGCACATAAAGCCGCATGTATTGGCACACGGCGCAGCCCTCGGGTACGCCCGGGTCCGTCTTGCGAATCTTGGTGGGCGTGGTGAAGGCCCCCATGATGCGCTTCGCCGTTTCCTCTTCGGTGTCGTTGATGTAGATGCAGTTATCGTAAGACTTGCTCATCTTGCGCATGTCCACCCCGGGCAGGGTGGCGCGGGATTCGTCTTCCGAAATGATGTTCTTGAACTCGGGGAACAGCTCCACCCCAAACGTGGCATTGAACGACCGGGCGATCTCTCGGCTGAGTTCAAGGTGCGGGGCTTGGTCCTTGCCCACGGGCACCCCGTGGGGGCGGTAGAGCAGGATATCCGCCGACTGCAACACCGGGTAACCCAGAAGGCCGTAGCTCACCGGGCGGCCTTCGGCCAAATCGTCCTTCTTCTCCTTGAAAGTCGGCACGCGCTCCAGCTTGCCCAACCCCGTCACCATCGAGAAGATCAGGTGTAGTTCCGCATGCTGCGGCACCATGGATTGCACAAAAATGGTGCTGCGCTCGGGATCGAGGCCCCCGGCGATGAAGTCCTTAGCGACCTCGCGGCTGTTGTGGGCGAGGTCGGGCGGCATATCGCCCATGGTGGTCAGGGCGTGGTAGTCCGCCACCATACAGAACATGGTGTGGCCTTCATCCTGCAACCGCACCCAGTTGCGCAGGGCCCCTTCCAGGTTGCCGATATGCAATCGCGGGTTTGTGGCCCGCATGCCGCTCAGGATGCGCTGCGTCATAGTTCAGTTCCCAGCATGAACCGAGTCACCGCGCGACCGGCGGGACCGAGAATCATGCTAAACAAGGGGAAAGCTCCGGTTTGCCCCAGGATGATGAGGCCCAAGAACAGGAAACCCCCGAACTGAAGGTTGAATTGCGTCCACTTGAGGCGCGTGCGATCGGGCAAGAACGTGCCCAGAATCCACATGCCGTCCAGCGGGCCGATGGGGAGTAGGTTGAACAGTCCCAGAGAAACATTGATCAACACACCGTAAAGCAAGAACGTACTCAGGAATGGAATCTCTTGACCCGCCGTGAGCCGAAACATCACCGCAAAGAGCATCGCCTGAATGAAGTTGCTCGCCGGGCCACCGATCACGGCCACAAAGTGGTCCCACTTCGGGTTGCGCATCTTGCGAGGATCCATGGGCACGGGTTTCCCCCAACCAATCCCAAACCCCGACAGAACCGTGAGGATGATCATGATCGTCCCGATCGGATCAAAGTGCTTGAACAGGTTCAGCGTCACCCGCCCGTAGATGCCGGGGGTAGGGTCACCCGCCATGTCGGCCAGCTTTGCGTGGGCGTACTCGTGAATACCAATCGCCAGGAAGATCACCAAAAAGATGGCTACGTAATCGGAAACTTGCATAGCGGCTTAGAGGGAGATCAGGGATTCGCGAGCGAACATCTCGTCGAAGGTGTCGCGGCGCTGCACCAGTTCAAACTGGCCGTTCGCACGCCGGATGACCGTAGCGGGGCGAGCATAGCGGTTGTATTGGCTGGCCATGCTACTGTTGTACGCACCGGTGCACTGCACCTGCACAATGTCCCCGGGCCGGATATCGTCGGGTAGGTCCACCATGTCAAAGAGCATGTCGGTTTCGCAGTGCTTCCCGCTCACGCGCATCGGGCGGGTGGCGGCCATGGTGCGGCCGTCTTGCGGCAAAGCCGAAACCGGATACTTGCTGCCGTAGAGCGCAGGGCGAGGGTTATCGCTCAGGCCACCATCCACCGCCACGTAGGTGCGCTGGCCTTCGCCGGCGGGGACGGTCTTCACGACGCCTACCGTGTAGAGCGTGATGCCACTTTCGGCCACCAGGCTGCGGCCGGGTTCTTGCACCAGGGTCGGCTCCCATTCGCCCTGCAGGCTTTCGCGGACGGCTTCCACCACCAGGCGGCAGTAGTCAGGGATGGGCATGGGTTGGTCGCCCGGTTGGTAGCGCACGCCCAGGCCCCCGCCAACATTGATGATCTTCGCGGTGAAGCCGTGCTCCCGCCGCATGCGCAGGGCAAAGTCGGTGATGAGTGCCCCACCCGAGCGCTGCGCCTCGGGGTCCAAAAGTTGCGAACCCACGTGGCAGTGGAACCCGACCACGGGCAACCCAAGTTCCAGGGCGCGGAGAAGGGCGCGCTCCCCGCTGCCATCGGCAATGTTGAACCCAAACTTGGTGTCGGCCTGTCCGGTCGAAATCTTGCCGTGGGTTTTGGGGTCTACGCCGGGGGCAAGGCGAAGGAGCAAATCAGGCACCTTGCCCATCGCGCCGAGTCGCTCGATCTCCTCGAAGTTGTCCACCACGATCTGGCCGACACCTTCCTTGGCCGCGCGTTCGAGTTCAGCCCGCGTCTTGTTGTTGCCATGCAGGTGGCAACGAGCGGCGGGGACTCCCGCGCGCAGGGCAGCTTCGAGTTCACCTTCGCTAGCGGTGTCAATGGTGCATCCCTCGTTCGCCGCAATTTGCAGTACTGCGAGGGTGGAGTTCGCCTTGCTCGCAAAGGAGATTTCGGTATGCGGATACACGCTGGCGAACCCATCGATGTACGCCCGAATTCTCTCACGCAGATGGGTTTCATCCACCACGTAAAGCGGGGTGCCAAAGGTTTCGGCCAAGTGTTGAGCTTCGGCAGCAGAAACGGCAAAGGGATCGCGCATTACGGGCGATTATCCCCGCCGGGGCCGCCCGCTGTCAGGACACTGCCCGGTAGGCGCGCATTTGGCCTCGCACGAGGTCCACAATCACGGCTTCATCGCCTTCTTCTTGCATCGGGATGAGAGCCTTCACGCGCTCGTCCAACTCAGATGTAGACGGATACGACCAGAACGTTTCGCCGACATTCTCGGCCAAGACATTCGCGTAGTGGACACTGGCCAGGGCCAAGGTTTCTTCTTTGTGATCCCACGGCGCGGCAAAGCCGGTCAGCACGTAGGGGAACAGGGTGGGGAAGTTCCACGCCTGCAGCAGGTCCACCGCCACTTCATTGGGGTGGTGCTCAAATCGATCGATAAAGGCCGTGGTCGGGTCCACCTTGCGGGCCTGGGCCGTTACCATCAGGGCGTCATAGGTGTCCGGTTCAACGCTGGCAATCAGGGCTAGCCCGAGGTCGTGCAGCACGCTGGCGGCAAACACCTCATCCGGCACGAGGGCCGAGGGCGCATCGGAAGTCTTCTTCGCCATCGAGAAGAGATAGCGCGCCAGCAAGCCTACAAACATGGAGTGTTGGGCAAATCCCTTGGCGTCAAATCGCTTAGCAGAGGCGTTCTGTACTACGGCTTGCATCCACACGGCCACGGCGAGGCTGCGAACGGCGCGTTCGCCCAGCGTCATGATGGCTTGGCGGATGGTGGTGGCTCCGGAGGTCATCCCCCCGTAGGCGGCGGCAGAAGACGCCCGCAATACGCCGGCGGTAAGCCCCGGGTCGCCCAGGATGATTCGTTCCAGGGTGGTGGCGCTGGCCGTACCCTTATCAATGGCCTCGCACAACTTGGTGGCATTGTTCGGCAAGTCCTTGAGGACCGAATCCGGTCGAATCGAACTCTTCAGATCATCAAAACTTCGAATTTCCGCCATAGAAGCCCAGTACAGGAGGCGTTGGCCTCCCGTAGTTCATTGTCGGAGCGCAGGTCAGACCTCTTCAGGTGCTAGCGGCCCGTAATCCTACGGGTTAGAATGAGGGAAGATGACTCGCATCGCGCTCTTGGGTTCCACTGGCAGTATTGGGCGGCAAACGCTCGATGTCATCCGCGCCCATCCCGGTCAGTTTGAAGTTGTGGCCATGTCGGCGCGCACGAGTGCCGAATCGCTACGCAACCAGGCGGACGAATTCGGCGTGAAGCGCCTGGCCCTGATGGACAAGACGGCGGCAGATAAGGCGGGTCTGCCCGGGGGCATGGAGGCGGTGGTGGAGCTGGCGACGTTGCCCGAAGTGGACCTGGTGGTGGTGGCGGTCGCCGGAGTCATTGGGCTGGTGCCCACTTTGGCGGCAATTCGGGAAGGGAAGCGCATCGCCCTGGCCAGCAAGGAGGTGTTGGTCTCGGCCGGCGAGTTGGTCATGCCGCTGGTGCGCGAACGGGGCGTAATGCTGACTCCGATTGACAGTGAGCATAGTGCCGTTTTCCAGTGCGTCCAGGGCGTGCGCCCGGATCAGATTGCGAAGGTGATTCTCACCGCCAGTGGCGGACCGTTCCGTGGCTGGACCCGCGAGCAACTCCAGAACGTGACGCGTGAGCAAGCCCTGAACCACCCGACCTGGAAGATGGGCGGCAAGATTACGGTGGACAGCGCCACCCTGATGAACAAAGCCCTGGAAATGATTGAAGCGCGGTGGCTGTTCAACGTGCCGATGGAATCGGTGGAAGTGGTGGTGCACCCGCAAAGCATCGTCCACTCGTTTGTGGAGCTCACCGACGGTAGCGTGTTGGCGCAACTGGGCTGGCCGGATATGCGCTTGCCCATTCAGTACGCGCTGAGCTTCCCTGAGCGCCCCGCGAGCGGCCTGAAGCCGTGGCGGCCCCACCTCACCCCGAACCTCACGTTTGAACCGCCTAACGAGGAGGTTCTGCCTTCGTTGCGCCTTGCCCGGCAGGTGATGAAGCAAGGCGGCACGGCCCCGTGTGCCTTTAATGCGGCGAACGAAGAGGCGGTGGCGCAGTTCCTGAACGGCAAGTGCGGATTCCTGGCCATGGCCGAGGTGGTGGAGCGGGTGGTGAATCGCCACGCGGCCCTGCCGGTGACCCTCGAAGGGCTACTGGACGTGGATAAGTGGGCTCGGGCTGAAGTCCGCCGGATCCTGGATATCCCGCAGGCCTAGTGCATCGAGCTTCAGGTCAACGGCGTAAGGGAGTAAGGTAAGGAACAGTTCGCATGGAAGCACTCGCCCCGGTATTCAGCGTTGCCAGCACGATTTTCCAGTTCTTGCTGGTCATTACTGTGATCGTGGCCGTCCACGAACTTGGCCACTACCTAGCCGCGCGGATGAGTGGCATGCACGTCGAGGCCTTTGCGGTGATGATGGGCGGGGTGCGGCGCACGGACCTGAGCGAACACGAACCGAAGGGGCTCATTTCGGCGCGGGTGATCTGGATCATCGCGGGCCTGGGGTTACTCACCATGATCGCGGGCACGGTGGCCAAGAACGCCTTGGTGTTTGAAGCCGGCTTGGTGGCGAGCGGCGTCTGGGCGCCTCTCATGGCGAGCCTGCGTCTGGAGCGGCTTTACCACTTGCCCGGAGGCACGGCGTTCCGGCGGATCATGATCACGCTGGCGATTTTGGTGGCCATGCTGTTTATGGGCACGCAGTTCCGCAATTTGGACGCGGGCACCTGGATCGGATTGATCGCGGGCGGCATGGTCATTGCCATGCTGGTGATGTACTACTCCCCGCTTATGGGTGGCAACCACGCCAACGAGGAGGAACGCCAGGGCGAAGGGAAGATCATGGTGAACGGTGAGACCGTGCCGGTGCGCTTCCGCCCCTTGTGGTGGGTGACGGACAAGAACGGCACCGAGTTCAGCCTGCTTTTGCTGCCGCTGGGCGGCTTTGCGCGCATCCGGGGCATGCAGTCGTTCGAAGACGGGCGCGAGACGAAGATCGAGGGCGGCTTCTACACCAAGCACCCGATTTTGCGGCTGTTCACCCTGTTTGCCGGGCCGCTCTTTAGTGTGCTCTTTGGTATCATCGTCTTGACCGGCGTGTGGGCGGCCAACGGGCGTCAGGATGTCTCGGAAAAGCCTGTGGTCGGTAGCTTGAGCGTGGGAGGTGCGGCGGACAAGGCGGGCATCAAGATTGGCGACCGCATTACCAGCATCGATGGCACCGTCATTACCTCTTTTGATGGCATCCGCCCGGTGATTGACGCCGGCGGTGAAAAGCCGCGCCAGGTCACCGTGGAGCGTGAAGGCAAGGCCCTGACGTTCACCTTGACCCCCCAAATCCAGGAAGGGATGCCCAAACTGGACAAGGAGGGCAACCCGGTTTTGGGCGAACGTGAGACGCGCCTGATCATTGGGGTCGGTCCAGATTTCGAGACGAAAACAATGTCGATGGGCGAGGCGTGGAGCGAAGCCTGGAACCAGCCGGTGGTCCTCGTCAAGGGCTTGGCAACCTTGGTCAGCCGCCCGCAGGCGGCCAAGGACACCATGGGCGGACCCGTGAGCGTGGCGCAGGCGACGCAGGGTGCGACCAGCATGGGCGCCTACGGCATCCTCACCCTAATGGGAATGCTCAGCCTGTCGCTTGGCATCATGAACCTGCTCCCGATTCCTCCGCTCGATGGCGGACAGATGGTGATCAATTTCATCGAGTTGATCCGGGGAGGCAAGCGCCTGAGCATGAACCTGCAGCAGTTGGTGACCAACATGGGCGTGGTGCTGATGATCCTCCTGATGGTGAGCGCCACCACGATTGACCTCGGCCGCGTGACGGGCAATTCTGCCGACGCGAAACTGCCCGAATTTAAGACTGAAAACGATCCGGCCCCGACCCAGCCGTAAGCGCTCGAACTGGCCTCGCGGGGAAGCCCCGGCGAAACGTCCGGGTTGGGGGTGCATTGTCGTGCATAATGGTTCTTCGCCGACTTCTGCCGCGAGGAACTGTTTTGTCAAAAACCGTAACCATCAAGCCCGACGAGCAATTTGCACGACTTTACGCTGACCGATTGATTTTGGAAGCCCTGGTTGATCTCCACGAGGTCATCAAGCCGGGTGAGCTTTCCGAGCAACTGAGCAGCAAGGGTCTCGGTCTGGCGGCGATCCGCTCCCTGTTGGCCAGCAACGCTGACCTTTTTGCTTACAACGAGCGACGCTGGGTGCCCAAGGCTCGCCTGGATACGGAAGGCCGACCGATGCTGGCCGCCGTGGACCGGCTTCTGCGCGCGTTCGGGGCGCCAGTGGCCGTGGATCTGGTGGCGCGCGAAATTGCCATCCGGTACGGCATTGAGCCGGAAGATGCGGCCGTCCGCATTCGCCGCTTTGGCCAAACCGATCCGCTCGTGCTTCTGACCCGCGACGACCGCGTGGTTTCCACCGAAGTGCTTTTCCGGGGTTCGGACGAATCCCGCCCCCGCGCCTACAAACTGGCGGGCATCACGGAAGAAGAAGTTGGTGACGCGCAGAAGAAGCTGGGCGACTTCGACTGGCTCCACAACGACGCCCTGGTGCTGGCCCTCGAAAAGGCCGCTCCGGTCTCGCTCAAGGCCCTTGGTGCCGCCGCTTGGGTGGCCCTCAGCCCGGATTCGCCGTTCGGGAATCACCTTTTTGATTGGCGCACGTTCTACGCCGACCTGCTCAGCATCCCGGGCTACGTGATCTCCGCCAATGGCGTGATTGCCTCCGAAGCCGAAGGTGCCAAGTGGGTGGCCCAGGCCGCCAAGCTCGCCGACAAGCTGGCTCCGACCGTCGAGATTGAAGACGCGGTGCCCATTGAGCTGAAGCCGGAAGACATCGAGAACATGGTGAAGAAGGTCACGGGTGCTTCCGAAACCGTGACGGCCAAGCAACTTCTAGAAGAACTTTTCGAAATCACCCCGACCGTGCGCACCTATCCGGACGACATGGCGAACGTGATGGACGCCCTGCGCGGCGACAAGCGCGTGTTGTGGGTGGGCGGCGACCGGTTCCAGAAGCCGGAAGCCCGACCGGACGACGTGGACGAAATCCCGATGCCGTTCCAATACGTGGCCAGCGACCACCTGCAAGAAGATGGCGACCCGGTGGACGTGGAACTGGTGGACGAAGGCCTGAGCAGCAGCCTCCGCAAGCTCATTCTGCACCCGCTGGCGCAGGACGTGCTGGACGAAGAACTTCAGCCGCGACTGAAGAACATCCCGGACCAGATCCGCTTGGTGCTCAAGCCGATCCACCGCGAACTGGGCACGTTCCCGATGGCGCAATTCCCGACGGGCTGGTTCGATGACGAACCGGGCCTGCAAGAAGTCATCCTTAATGACACGCACGGCCGTACGCTGCAGGTGTGGCTGAACACCAAGCTCCGCTTGATGTTCGGTCTCTTTGAGTGGTGGATTGACCAGCCGATCGAATCGGGCGCGGTTTTCCAGCTCACCCGCACGAACAAGCCGAACGTTTTCGATTTCGAATGGCTGGACCAGACGGACCCGGTGGTGTACGTCAGCAACCAGCGCATGGAAGAGCTGCGGGAGATTGCCACCCGCGCCGACTCCATGTCGACGTTCGAGATCCTCCGCGAAGTGATGAGCCACTGGAGCAAGGGCGCCGACTTCCTCACCATCATGTGGGAAGTCAACGTCGTCCGCCGCACCAGCCGCCGGCTTTTGGCTTCGCTTCTCAGCAGTTACGTCTGTTTCTATCAGCGCTCGGGCTCGCCGGTGTGGCATTACGACCACAAGAAGGTAGAGCAAGGGTTCGATAAGACCAAGAAGAAATTCATCAAGAAGAACTAAGGACCAGGAGACGATTCGGGGTACCTTAGCTGACCGCTTCAGAAAGAACATATGGCCAATCTCAAGTCAAGCAAGAAAGACATTCGACGCAGTGGGCGCAAGCGCATCGCCAATCAGAGTGTGCGCACGTCCCTTAAGACCTACATCAAGAAGGTCCGCAAGGCGGTGGAAGCCGCTGATACCGAAGTCACGGCAAGCGCCCTGCAGACCGCTCAATCCAAGATTGATCGCGCCGCGCAGAAGGGTGTGATTCACAAGAACCAGGCTCGTCGCCGACTGAGCCGGATCGCCAAGAAGGCCAACAAGGTCGCGCAAGGCTAAGCCATTTCTCTTTTCGAAGCGAAAACAGGCCGGAGGGCCATGCTGAGAGTCGTAGACTAGCAGTGTGGGACTCTGGCCTCTCGTATTTGCGACCACCGGTTTTTTGGCACCCTCGCCGGAACTGGAGATTGATTACCGAGATTTTCAAGGGCTGACCGTCAGTTACGATGGCGTGCCACTGGTCACGGGTTCATCGTTCCAACTTTACGAACCGAACTGGACTCGGGGCATCTATTCCTCGGCCTGGAAGCCCGTGAGCATCGATCGCTCCCGGCCCGATCGCATCCTCGTCACCCTCTCGGCGGATAACGGCCGATTTCGCGGCACGCAAACGTTCACCAAGACCGGCCAAGGCGTGCGAGGCGAGTTCGAGTTTCGTTGGCTTGGCACGCGCCGGGTGATGCTGGAGCATAGTGCCAGCTTCTTGTGGGCGCCGGTGCTGGAGCCGGCCCAAGCGGTGGTAGATGGCAAGCAGGCGGGCGTCTTGGGCAGCCAGAACCCCACGGGCTCGCAAATGGAGCCCCGCACCATCGGGGTGGGCCGCCAAAGCTTCCTTTGGGATGCCCCCCTCGCCCAAGTGCAGGTGGATGTGAGCGGCATTCAGCTCACCGCCTTCGACGCTCGCAACTACAACCAGCCGTGGGCAGAAGGGAAGGAAGTGGTGTGGCTGGGGCACACCAATCAAGCTCTGGACCCCAACACCACCCTGCGCTACAGCATCGAATGGCGCTTTGCCCCGCGCTCTCTGTCGGCCCCGGGCACGCAGACCGTGAACCCCGAGTGGACGGCTGCCCCTGTGGTGGAACAAGCCCGCGCCACGGCGTGGCCCCTCATCCCGCAGCCGAAGGAGTTTCGGGCCGGGTCGGGCACGTGGCCATTACCGGGCGGGATCGAGTTCACCGGTGCCTTGGGGGGCCAAGAATTGGCAGCCAGATTCAGTCGGCTGATTCAAGCGCGATGGGACGGGCCGAACACAGCCAATCTCGCCCAAATCCCGATTGCCCAGGATGCAAGTTTGCCCGCCGAGGGCTACCGGATCCGGGTGACGGAGCGCGGCCCCGAAATCGCGGCCAAAGACGCCCTGGGTGCCGGCCACGCGGTGACCACGCTAGCGCAAATGGTGCGGCCCGTGGGCGGGCGGCTGGTGATCCCGGCGGCCGAGGTCAAAGACTGGCCGAGCGTGGCCTGGCGCGGCGTGCACATGTTTGTCGGCCCGCAGGCGCTGCCGCTCCAAACCGAGTTGATGGATCGGTATCTCGCCCCGCTCCGCATCAACCACGTTGTATTGCAGTGCGAGCGCACCGATTGGACTTCACAACCCGGCATTCGGTCGGGCTGGACCATGGAGCGCAACGACCTCAAAACCTTGTTTGAGCGGTACCGAGAACGGCAAATTGAGCCCATCCCGCTCATTCAATCCATGGGGCATATGGGGTGGTTCTTCATGAATGGCCAAAACCTGGATGTTGCGCTCAATCCGCAGGTGCCCTTTACGCTCGACCCGCGCAAGGAGGAGAGCCGCCAACGACTCCGGGCGATATGGGACGAGGCGATCACCTTGCTCAAGCCCAAGACGATCCACTTTGGGATGGATGAGGTGGACATGCGCGGCGTCCAGCCGGACCCCTTTATGTCGACGCGCCTGTGGAATCGCCATATCCCGTGGTTGATGGCCTACGCGAAAGAAAAGCGGGTGGACCCGATGGTGTGGGGCGATATGATGCTGGCCCCCGGCGAAGCCAACGACGCGATGAACGGCCACAGCGTGCCCGTGGCGGCTCAGCGGCGGGCGGCCCTGAGCCCGGGCACCTACGTGGCGGACTGGCACTATGCCGCGAATCCAGACCCCGCCGTTTACAAGAGCCTCGCCCTTTGGAAGAAGGCGGGGATGCGCCCCATTGCCAGCACCTGGGATCGGCCGGAGAACATCTACGGCTTTACCCATGCCGCGATTCAGCAGGGTGCGGGCGTGCTCACCACCACGTGGGCGGGCTACGAAAGCAATGAACTCGCCATGGCGCAAAATTTCCCGCAAATTGCGGCGTACCTGCTGATGGCGGAATACGCCTGGAGTGGCCGCAAGGAACGCCCGTCGGCCTTGCCCTACGATTACATCGCGGTGGCCCGCCAAATGGTTTATGGCTCGCCGGCCCCCACGCAATCGCGCCCGGGTCGCACGATGCGTGGGCGGGATGACTTGCGAGTGGGTCCGTTTGCATTCCAGCGGATCGAGCCGGTGCGGATGGTGAACACCCTGGTGGCTGGTGGAGATCGTCGGCCCGCTCGGTTGGATTTTGCAGTAGGGCAGGCGGCCAAGAAGGTGGTGCTTGCCCTGGGCGTGGACACGTTCCTGCGGGAAGGTCAAGAGATTGTCCAAGTTCGCCTCATCCTCGATGGGGGTAAAGAAGTGACGCAGCCCGTACGCTACGGCCACCATGTGCGCGCCGTGCGTGATACCCGCCCGACGTTCCTTACCGACTCGGAGCAAGGGGTGGCGGCGCTGTCGCTGAGCGTGCCGACCGAGCATGCAGGGGCGACGGTACGCAGCATCCGGGTGGAAGCGACTGAGCCCCGCGCGGGGGTAAGTGTGCGGGGGGTCTCCATCCTGCCATGAACATAGTCAGCGCCGAGACGTGGCGACAAATGCTGGAGGAAGCGATTGCCGAGCGATACTTCCCTGGGGCGGCCCTGGCCGTAGTCAGCCCGGCGGGCGTGACCTCGGTTTACGCCGGTCGATTCACGTACGATCCGGATTCCCGAGTCGTGGATGCCGAGTCACTTTGGGATATGGCCAGTGTGACCAAGGTGATGGCCACCACCAGCGTAGTCATGCGCCTGGTCGATCGAGGAGAACTGGACCTGGAAGAGCCGCTGATGCGCGATTTGCCGCAGGTACGAGCGCCGGGCGTGACCTACGAGGACTGCCTGCGACACGAAGCGGGCTGGGCGCCCTATGTCACGCTGGAGGATGAGGCCGTGGCGGACGTGGCAGCGAACCGGGCGCGACTGCTTGCGCAAACGCCCGTGGCTCCCCGTCGATCAGGCAGGGTCTACTCGTGCCTGAGTATGCAGATGGTAACAGCGGGCATTGAAGCCAGGACGGACAAATCCTTACCGGAGCTCTTTGTCCGAGAGGTGGCCGAGCCGATGGGTTTGACGACGGCGACTTTCTATCCCCGCGAGCGGGAGAACTGCGTGCCGACGGAGGAAAACCCACCCTGGAGAGTGCGAGTGGCCAAAGAGAGGAATGAGCCGCATCCCGATTCGCCTTACACTCAAGGTTCGGTACATGATCCAGCTTGCTATTTATTAGGCGGTGCGGCAGGGAATGCGGGTTTGTTTGCGACTTTAGAGGATGTCGCTCGCTGGGGCAAATACATCTTAGGCACGGAGCCCGGATGGGTGGCCGAGTGCACTTTAGCAAAGTTCCAAAAGCCTCGGGTCACCGGCGGTCGCGGCGTCGGATTTGATCGGCCTTCGCCGGAAGGGTTCCTGGCCGGTCTAGATCGCGCCTCGGACTCTTTTGGTCACCTCGGTTTTACCGGGACTTTAGCCTGGTTTAACTCCTCTGATTCCACGGCGCTCATTCTCCTGACAAACCGGGTGCACCCTCATCGTGATATGAGCAATATTCTTGACGTGAGGCGGCAGATAGCGGCCGCGATCTGGAAATAGTTGCGGGTGGTTTTACTGTTTTTTTAGCCTTAAGCTGTCCACCTATTGCGTAAAGCCTTTAGCCAGTGCTAATCTTTCTACGGGCTCTGGTTCCGCATTGGCTCTCCCCTTGGCGGTAATTCGGGGCCCTTTCTCTTTTACGAGCCCCATTGGCGGTGCAGTTCCCCCGCAATGAGAAGCCCAAAGCGCGGCTCCAAAACAAAAAGGGTCGTGAACCCCGGAAAGGAATCACGACCCGTGAATATTCTTGAGAATATTAGTCGAGCGCTGCCTGGATGGCGGGTAAAGCTTCGAAAAGGTCCATCACCAGCCCGTAGTCGGCTACCTGGAAAATCGCGGCGTCCCCATCCGTGTTGATCGCCACAATGATCTTGCTATCCTTCATCCCGGCCATGTGCTGCGTGGACCCGCTGATACCGGCCGCGATGTAGAGCTCGGGGGCTACAATTTTTCCGGTCTGGCCGACTTGCAGTTCATTCGAGGCAATGCCGCTGTCCACCGCCGCACGGGTTGCCCCGGCTGCGCCGCCCAGTTTGTCAGCCAGGCCACCAATCAACCGCTCGAAGGTAGCCGCATCGCCGAGGGGGCGGCCGCCACTCACGACGACCTTGGCCTGCGTGAGATCGGGGCGCCCACCCTGGCTGGCGGACTTGTTCGTGCGCACTGTGACGCCGTTTGACGGAGCACCGAGCGAAGAAGTCGATCCGTTGGCGCGCTCTTCGGGCTTGGCAAATCCGGCCGGGCGAATGGTGAGGAACACCGGGGCGCCTTCCACTTCCACCGTGGCCAGCAAACTGCCCGCGACAATGGGGCGCTGGTATTGACCTGGGGCCGGGATGGCAATCACATCGGTCACCATCGGCGCATCCACCAAGCCCGCCACGCGGGCGAGCAGGTCCTTACTCCACATGGCGCTTACGGCGGCAATCGTGGTGTAGTTGCCCAGGTGGCCCTGGATCATGGCGGCCATGGCATCGGCGGGGGCCAGGCCGGTCTGGTCTACGGAAAAGACCTGGCGGGCACCGATCGCGGGCACATCGCCAGCGGTCAGCACCAAAACATCGAAATCTCCGCCCAGAGACTGGGCAAAGCCCGCCCCGGCTTGCGCGTCGGCGGCGTTGAGAGCAATCAGAAGGAGACTCACAGGGCACCTCGGTCGCGCAGAGCGGTCATCAGTTCGGCGACGGAATTCACGCGGACGCCAGCTTGGCGCGGCGCGGGCTGTTCCACCTTCACGGTGCGCACTTGGGACTTCACATCGGTTAGGCGCGGTCGCTTGGTCAGCGGCTTGCTGCGGGCCTTGATGATGCCGGGCAACGCAATGTAGCGGGGCTCGTTCAGGCGTAGGTCCGTGGTGACCACGGCGGGGAGGGGAAGGCTAAGGGTCTCTTCACCCTCGTCGGTCTCGCGGCGCACCGTGAGGTTGTCCCCGGCGAACTCCACGGCACAGGCAAAGGTGGCCTGCGGCCAGCCCAGCTTGGCGGCCACTCTTTGGCCAGCCTGGTTGGCGTCGTTATCCGTAGCCTGCTTACCCATCAGGATGAGTTGCGGCTGAAGCTCTTGGGCAAAGGCGGCCAGCTCGTGGGCCACGGCGCGAGAATCCAGGTCCTCATCGGTCTGGATCAGCACGGCTTCGTCTGCGCCGATCGCCAAGGCTTTGCGCAGTTGTTCTTCGGCCGCATCCGGACCCACGCTCACCACCGTGATGGTGATGGCGGGATTCTTTTCCTTTTGACGCACGGCTTCTTCGACGGCGATTTCATCAAACGGATTGATCTCGAACTTTACGCCCGTCGTATCGATGCCATTTCCTTCGGCATTCGCTTTGACCTTGGCGTAAGGATCAATGACCCGCTTGACCGGTACAAGAACCTTCATTCCGTGACCATGCTACCAAGCCGGAGGGGAAGTCAGAAGGGGAGTCTATGACCTTCGGGCGTACCGGGCGGGCCCGCCGACCTCCGTATACTATGCCCATGCGACCACCGGAGGGCCAAGGCGTTACGTCCGTCTCCGTCTTCTTTGTCGCCAGCCCCTTTCACTTGCTCATTGTGCAGCAGCTTCGGCAAGCTTTGCCCCCGGGGCACCGCAGCGTCTTGGTGACGTACAAACGCTCGGTGGAGGCCGCCGTACGCCCGGAGATATTTGACGCTTGGGTGCGCATGCCTTGGCCGCGCTTCGAGCCGCTGCCGGGGCCGTTGGGCGGGCATCGCCGCTTGGTGGCGAACCTCAAGGAAATCGCGGGAGCCGTCGGTCCGACTCCCGAGGTCATTCTCCATAGTCCGGTTTACGACACGGAGGCCATCAACTACTTTGTTAAGGGGCTACCCCGACTCATTCCGGGTGCGCGGGTTCGGGCGTGCCTCATTCCCGATGGCGCTCTGAATCTCTCGTTGCACCCGATGTCGCCCTCCAAGCGAATGTGGGCGCGGTTGCGATCCTTGCGAGCCCTTCTCTCACCGGACCTCCGCTATTCCCACCTCAAGAGCGACCGCACGGGCTCGGACGCCGACTTTGTCGAAAAAATTTATGTGATTGAAGGACTGGACCACCCCTATCCGGCCGAGCGGGTGATGCCGATACGGCTGCACGTGCCGATTCAGTCCCCACCGCTTCCGCAGCGAGCATTGGTGGTGGGCCAGCACATTCACAGAGTCGGCTGGATAGACGAAGCGGGTCGCGACCGCATCACAGCGACGATCCGCCAATGGCTGGCCGAGAACGGGGTCACCCACATCGACTACAAAGCCCACCCGGACGATCCTTTCTCTGAGCTCTGCACCGAGGATTACCACCGGCTCGACCCCGCCACGCCTATGGAGAATCTGCTGGATAACGGGCAGTACGGCATCGTCATCGGGGTGGCCTCGTCTGCCCAAGTTACAGCCAAGCTCATTCTAGGGGACCAAGCCCGGGTGCTGGCCGTGGGCTATGACCTGCTCACCGGTATGAAACGGCACGAGTTCGTCGCGCTGCAGCGGGCGTTCGCTCAGCTGGGCGTCGAGTTTGTAGACGTCAATTCCTGATTGCCTAGCAACTATGGGGATAGACTGGTTTTATGTCCAGTCCGGCGGAGCCCATCCCTCTGCGTGGATGGAGAAAGATTCCCGCCATTCAAGCGCTCAGCCACTTCAATTTCCGCATCCTGTGGCTGGGTTCGTTGCTGTCTTTTACCGGCTCTTGGGTGCAGCGCACGGCGCAGGATTGGTTGGCTTATGGCCTGACCAACGACGATCCCTTTATGCTGGCGGTGGTCTCGTTTTGCGGGATGGCGCCGGTGTCGTTCTTGGGGCCGCTGATGGGGGCTTACGTGGACATGCTGGACCGCCGGAAGCTACTGACCCTGATGATGATCATCAGCGCCATCGGTCCGCTGTTCTTGGGATTTGCCACCTACTTCCACTTTGCCGCCTATTGGCACTTGGTGGTGGTGGCGCTGGTGGGGGGCTTGGTGAGCACCATGGAGATGCCCGCGCGGCAGTCCATTGTGCGGCAGTCGGTGCCCGTGGAAGTGTTGCCCGCCGCCATCCCCACGCAAGCCCTCACGTTTAACTTTGCCCGCGTGGCGGGGCCGGCCATCGGGGGTGTGATCCTCGCCAAGTTTGGCCCGGCCTATGCGTTTTGGGTGAACGGGCTGAGCTTTGCGTTCCTCATTGCCGCCGTAAACATGATCCGTGCGGACCTCGGGCCGATGATCAAAGAACCCCAGCCCATCCGAGACTTGGTGGCCGAAGGGTTCCGCTATGTCTTCAAGGAAGATCGGCTCCGGGTGATCTTTTTGCTCGAGGCGGCCACCAGCGTCTTCGGGGTGTTTTATCTCGGCTTAATGGCGGCCATCGCGAAGACCAAGTTGGGCTTGGGGGCGAGTGGCCTAGGCAATCTATTCACGGCGATCGGGGTGGGCGCGGTGATCGGCCTACTTTTGGTCAGCACTATCAGCGGCCGGCCGGTCAAGTTCACGATTGTGCGCGTGGCCATGTCCATGGTGGCCATTGCCTTGTGTTTGCTCGCATGGGCGCCGAATCAGGCCATTGCCATGGTGTGCTTGGCCATGTGTGGCATGGGCACCATCATGCAGTTCAATACATCGAACACATTGTTCCAGCTCATTGCCCCGGCGCACCTGCGGGGGCGGGCGCTGGCCATGCACATGTGGGCGGTTTCGGGCGTGGCCCCGGCGGGGATTCTGATCTTTGGTTGGGTGGCCGACCACTTTGGCATCAACGCGGCCCTGGGGGCCGGGGGTGGCATCCTGCTGGCCTGGAGCGTGTGGGGCTGGATTCGCACGTGGTCTATGCAAGACCCGACTTACGATACGGCCTGAGAGGGTTCGAGTTCTGGAGCCGCCAGACGGACTTGAACCGACGACCATCCGCTTACAAGGCGGGCGCTCTACCACTGAGCTATGGCGGCATCAACTAGACAAACATTATGCCCCCAAGGCCGCGAGGGCACTTGGGAGCATAGATTGGGGCCAAATGGGGCTTACTTGCGGCGCTTGCGCGTCTTGACGAGGCGCGGGTTGCCGTTGCGGTCCAGACCGAGCTTGTAGCCTACCGGGATTTCGGCGAGAGCGGCGGCCAGCTTGGCCGGAACTTCCACCGGAGCACTCTTGGTGCTGGTCGTGGCTTTGCGCTTGCGGCTGCGGCGAAGGTTCTTCGCCACGGCATCCGCTTCGGTCGCATCGGTGATCATCGTCAGGCCTTCGTCGCCGATCTCAAAGATTTCGGCCGAGGGCGGAATGTGGACGAAGATGTGGTTGTCGCGCTGGATCAGACGGACTTCGAAGGGAAGCACATACTTTTTGACACCGAGACGAAGCGTGAGTTGCTTGTTCTTGCCTTCAGCACGTAGCTTGAGGGCTGCTTTGATTTGTTCAAGCGATTTAGCCATGGAATTTGATCCTCTTCCTAGTTGCGGAGGAAACGACTATAACTATAACACTTACATTTTGTTATGTCAAGGCAATTTTTGATTTATAAGGTCCAAATCCTGAAGTCCCATGTTATCAATTAGCCTGACCCCCGCGAATTTGACGGCGACGATCACCCGGTATTGAGGGTCAAAATGAGTCTGCGGGGTGAAGGTGACGGGGTCGATCCAGTCGAGGTATTGGACATCGAATCCCGCTGAGGATAGGTCCTGAATGGCCTCAGTCCGGGTCAATTCCACCTCGCGGCCCTGCTGCAATTCGGTGAGAACCTTCATGAGAGCCTGCGGGAGACGAACCGCATCGGCTCGGTCACTCGGCGAAAGATAACGATTGCGACTGGACAGAGCGAGTCCATCAGGTTCGCGCATCGTGGGTAGCACTTCGATCTGGACACGCATTCCCAGGTCTCGAACCATCTGCTGAATCACCGCGCATTGTTGCAAATCCTTTTGTCCAAAGCACGCCACCGCCGGATTGACGAGGTGAAAGAGTTTCAGCACCACCGTCGCGACACCGTTAAAGTGACCTGGGCGAAAATGACCCTCATAGGGTTCAGCAACCCCATGGACAATGACCGAGGTCGCATCTCCTACTGGATAAATGTCTACTACTTCGGGCACATAAACGGCATCTACACCATGTTCGCGGCAGATCTCCAAGTCAGTATCTAATGTACGTGGGTACTTAGAGAAGTCTTCGTTCGGCCCGAACTGCGTGGGATTTACAAAAATGCTCACGACCGAGAGGTGGCCCGGTCGCCGGGCGGCTTGCATGAGTGAGGCGTGGCCCGCATGAAGCGCCCCCATGGTCGGTACGAACACAATGGGCTCGGTGACTTCCCAAGCCCGCAACTCGGCGGCCGTCGTAAAGACTTTCACGACGAGTGCTCGTCAGTGGGGAAGGTCCGGGCGCGGACTTCTCGGCTGTAACCCTTCAGGCCATCGGCCAAGAGTTCAAGACCGCTGACGAAAGTTTTGGCGTGCTTGGGTTTGAAGTCCGCTAGCCCCAACGCATCGTGAATGACCTGAATCTGGCCATCGCAGCCGACCCCCGCACCGATGCCAATGGTGGGGATATCGAGCATTTTGGTGATCTCTCCGGCCACGGTCGCGGGCATCAGCTCCAGCACCACGGCAAAGACGCCTGCCTCTTGCAATGCCATGGCTTCGCCGGCAATTCGGTCTCCGTCCTCGCCCCGACCTTGCACCCGAAAGCCACCAAAGGCATGCACCGACTGCGGCGTAAACCCGAGATGTCCCATCACCGGGATGCCCGCCGCGACAAGCGACTGAATCAATTCGGTGTAGGGACCTTCCAGCTTCACAGCCTGCGCGCCCGCTTTCATGAGCGCCACGGCATTCGCAAACGCCACACTCGGGTCACCCCCGTAGCTCCCAAAGGGCAGGTCGGCCACCACCAATGCGCGCTGGGTCAGCCGCGCCACGATCTCCGTGTGATAAACCATCTCGGCCATGGTCACAGGCAAAGTCGTCGCTTTGCCTTGCACCACATTGCCCAAGGAGTCTCCCACCAAAACCAGATCGACTTCGGCGCGTTCGGCCAATGTTGCCGTGAGTTGATCGTAAGCGGTAACGCAAACGATGGGGGTGCCCGCCGCCTTGAGCTGACGTAAGTGGCGGATGGTCACTTGGTTCGGCATGGAGGTCCCGTAGTGTACCGAGGGGAGTGCCGCTTGCCTCTAAGCCTTGAGGGCGGCCAGCACAGCGGCCGCGTGGCCGGCGGGCTTCACCTTGTTCCACACGTGCGTTACGATGCCATGGGCATCCACGGCCACAGTGGTGCGCTCCACTCCCATGTACTTCTTGCCGTACATGCTCTTTTCCACCCAGACGCCCGTGGCTTCCAGCAAGGTCTTGTCCGGGTCGGCCAGGAGGGTGAAGTTCAGCTCGTACTTGTCGGCGAACTTGCGGTGCGACTTCACCGAGTCAGGGCTCACGCCCACCACACGAATGTCGCCGAGGTTCGGAATCTCGTTGCGGAATTCACAGGCTTCGGTGGTGCACCCCGAGGTGTCGTCTTTGGGATAGAAGTAGAAGACCACCGGCGCTCCGGCAAAGGAGCTGAGCGTGTGGATGTTTCCGTCTTGGTCAGCGAGAGAGAATTCGGGGAACGGTTGGCCAACGGCAATCATGAGGTTTTCAGTTAGATTTACGAAGTCCCGTGGGCAGGATCAGCAAAGGGTTCGGCCGCATCCATCAGGATGGCCTGCATCAGGTCCACGCGCAACACTACTCCGGCCAGCCGATCCTCATCGGTGACCGGCAAAATCGTAAGGCCACGGCTGAGCATCTCATGCAAGGCGTCGCTGACTTCACGTTCGGCGGGCATAGTCACCGGGTCTTTGCTGGCGTAAGGCCACACGAGCTCTGTGCCAAGTTGCGAGAGATGACCGCGCTGCACCACAGCCCGGGCGAGGTCGCCCTCCGTGATGACTGCTTTGGGTTGGAGATTTTCATCCACCACCACCAGGGCGGGGAACTGATAAATGTCCATCTTGTCCACCGCATCGCGCACGGTGCTTTCCGGCGTCAGGGTGGGGATATGGGCGTGCAGGATCTCCCGCAGGGTCACCGCACGAACTTACCCCTCGCCGGGGCCTACCAGTAGGGCGGGAACGTGGTGTGATCTTTCTTGCGCTGGTAACTGGTGACAATGTTGTAGTCGTCGGCCACCCACGCGTTCTTTTCCTTCACCAAGGTCGTTGCCACCACGGTGCGCTCCTTAGTACCGAACTCGTTGAGTTCGTCGGCGGTGAAGATCACTCGCGCCTTGTTGTCCTTAACCCAAAGGACTTTGAAATAGTCCACCTTGCCACCGATTTCAGCGTCGATGGAGGCATCTTCAACGGCACTGGCCATCGCTTGACCATGCTGGCGGGTGAAGAATTCGGCGACCGCGTAAGGCAACACGCCTACTGCCAGTGCCAGTCCAAAAATCCAGTAAGGCGCCTTGAACGAGTCCACTTGCCGGATGGGCCTAAAAAGGGAAATGAGGAATGTCAAAAGACATCCCGCCACAATGCACGCGATTCCGTAGCCGATAGACCCGATCATAAGGGGCAACGCCCTCCTACTGGCGTTATTCCACGATCCGGGGCGGATTTCACATCACGGCGTGGACAGTGAGGTGGCTGACCGACCACAAAGGCGTGCCCGCCGGCGGGTCTATGCCAATCGTCACCCGGCCATGCGGGATGTGGGCGGGCCAAGCAAGGGCAACAAACCCCCACGCCCAGCGGTGGATTCGGTCCTCGGCGGGTTCGCACCACCAACCCCAGAACTCTTCATTGAGCAAGACCCGTGCCCGCTGGCGACCATGGAACTGATCGAATCGCTTGCGAATGACAAGGCCCTGGGTGCCTTCCGGGATATCAACGGTCCAGGTGGCTGTGTTGAGGTGGCTAAGGGTGGGGGCGGTCAGTTCGGTCCCGTCCCCAAACGTGGATGCGAGGTCTGCGACGCGACTGGCATTGCGCACTTGCCAACCGTGGGCACGGGCGGCTTCGGGGTCAGTCGGTGACCAATCTTGCAAGACTTCCAATCTGGCATGGGGGATGGCCACTGCATTCCCTTGACCTTGGGCGCCCAGGTGGAAGGGAATCGGAGCATGGGGAAACGCCAACTGAACCTGGTGAGGCTGATCGAGGGTGACTACGGAGCCCTCCACCCACCAGCCTGGCCCTTGGATTTCTGAGACTTGATGGATCTCATCAAGGCTTGGCGGCATTCCTCCGTTCCAACCATAGATTTCGCCCTTCCATCCAAGTGGGGCGGTAACTCGCAGGTAATCGGGAAACCCTTCAAACTCTAAGTCGGCCTGCGGCGGGCAATAGAGTTCGCCATCGGCGTCAATCAGCACTCGCTGGCCAAAACTGTCACGGAAAAGAAGGTCAGAAACTCCAAAAACCCCACCAAATCGCCGTGATGGCCGCCAAATCACGCACAAAGGCTACCGACTTCGTGCATACTAGCGGTGCCCTTTGCACGGATGCAAAGAGCAATCCGAATACCAGGAAGGTTACGAATAAGGATGTGGAACGAGGGATCATCATTCCCTGAGCCCGATGGGGTTTCCCCCGCACGGGTTGAGCGACAACCCGTGCATCGCATTTTATGCAGCGCCCACGGGGATGTTCTGTTTATGGACGATGTCACCGCGCAGACATTCCGCGAGGAAATGTTGCGGAATGACGGCGAACCTTGGCGAAGCATGGTGCGCGGCCAAGGGGGTCTGTGGCACGACCAAGCCGGCCGCTTGTGGGATCTGGAACTGATTGCGAACGCCGGGGCCAACCCCACCTACATGATTGCCCTTCGTCCGGCCCTCATGCCCTTGATCCAAGAGAACGAGGGGCACCAAGTGGATGCCCGCCTCCTTGTGGGATTGGGTCACGCGGCCGAGCTCTTGGCGGTGGCCAAGGATGAAGCTCAAGTCGGCATTGTGATGAACGATGTCGTGCGCCGCTGGTATCAGCTTTCCGGGGCGGCCATGGTGGCCTTCCACGATGGCGAATGGCGTGTTTTGGCGGGTCAAGATAGCTTGGTGCCCGATGAACTCCTGGCCGATGCACTTGAGCGACAAGTCACCGTGATGTGGGAACACGAGCACGCCGACCTGGTGGCCGTGCCCGTACGCACCCACGGTCAGCGTCCGGTTATCTTTGCCGCTACGGGGCGGCTGGATGAGAACCGGGTGGAGGGCCTGCACGCCCTGGCCGCCTTTGCCGCCACGATCCTCGAACGGATTGATCTCATCAACGAGAAGCAAAAGTACGCTGAGAGCCTGCAGCAAGCCAACCAAGAGATCATCCGCGCCTACGACGAAACGGTGTACGGCTGGACCCGCGCGATTGACCTGCGCGACAAGATCACCGAAGGCCACACCATGCGCGTGACGGACCTGACCGTGCGCCTGGCGGCCCGCTTTGGATTCTCAGAGCGGCAGATTACGGCCATCCGGCGCGGGGCGTTGCTCCACGATATCGGCAAGGTCGGCATCCCCGATCGAATCCTGATGAAGGAAGGCGCGCTAGACGACGAAGAGTGGGAGATCATGCGCAGCCACACTACGCTGGCCCACGACATGCTGAAGCAGATCGGCTTTTTGCAGGAGAGCATTGATATCCCGCACTATCACCACGAACGGTGGGATGGCAAGGGCTATCCGGTGGGTTTGGCGGGCGAAGATATCCCGTTACCCGCGCGCATGTTCGCCGTGGTGGACGTGTGGGACGCGCTGACCAGCGACCGGCCGTACCGCCCCGCAATGGCGAAGGAAGAAGCCCGCGCCATCATCGAGAAAGGGAACGGCAGCCACTTCGACCCGCAAGTGGTGGAGCAGTTCCTGCGCATGATTGACGAAGAAGAGTAAGCCCGTGCGGTAAACCTACCGCGTGGAGGGATTGCCAACGTCTTCGGCCCTGAGCCGACGCGCCTTACTGGCGGCGGGGGCAGCCCTGGCCCTTTCAGGCTGTGGCCCCCGCTTGGGCGGGGCGCGCACGGTCCGCTACGCCAACTGGGGCAGCCCCGGCGACGATAGCGACGCCATGCGCTTAGTGCGTGGCCTCTATGAAGACTTTGAACTCGCATCCGGCGTGGATTTGCGCGTCGAGAACATCCCGGGCTCGCAGGAGTACCTCCGCAAGGTGCTGCTGAGCTACGTGGCCAAGTCCGAGCCCGACGTCATTACCCTCGACGCCAGTAGCGCAGCCATCTTCATTGAGAACGGCGTGTTGCAAGACCTGATGCCGTTTGTGAACGGTGCCAACGGGGTCAATCTGGACGAATTTTTCCCCAATGTGGTGGAGATCGCGAAGCGGGGCGACGCCCTTTACGCCTTGCCCGTGGATTTCAACCCGGTGCTCGTTTATTACAACCGGGCCATGTTTGCCTCGGCCGGGGTGCCGGAACCCCGAGATGGCTGGACGTTTGCGGATTTCCGCGCCACCGCCCGGGCCCTCACCAAAGGCGAGCAGTATGGTTTTGAGTTTGCCAACTGGATGCCGGGCTGGATCATGTGGCTGTGGAACCACGGCGGCGACGTGCTGAGCCCCGATGGCCGCCGGGCGCAGGGCTACCTGGACGCCGAACCCTGCGTGGAAGCCGTGCAGTTCCTCTACGATCTGGTGGAGCGAGATAAAGTCGCGCCCCGGCTCAGCCAAGCCGCGAGCATGGGGGTGGACCTGTTTGCCAATGCGCGCTCGGCGATGAAGGTGAGCGGGCACTGGGAATTGGTGGGCTTGGCCTCGGCCCCCAAGGTGAACCTGGACGAAGTGGGTGTGGTGTCGTTCCCCACGCGGCTAGAGGCCCCGGTGACGGTAGCTTACGAAGCCGGCCTGGCCATGGGGCGGCACGCCCGCAACCCTGAGGACGCCTGGGAGTTCATCCGGTTCTTCACCAGCGAGGCCACGCAGATGGAGTATCAGCGCACCGGAATTGCCATCTGTGCCCGGCAGGCAGTGGCCGAAAGGATGGCGACCACCGAGGTCAAGCAAGCCTTCGTGCGGGCCGCCCGCACGGCCCGGGTGCCCTGGGGCGCACGGGTGCCGAAGTACGACCAGGTGGAGCGCATCGGCCAAGACATGATGGACCGGGTGATGCAGCACGGAACCAAGCCCGTCGAGGCCTTGCGCAGCGCCGCCCAGCAGATTGATGAGGTGTTCCGGGACGCATGAGGAAGTCGCAGACCGGATGGTGGTTCATCGCCCCGGCCACGTTGCACCTCCTGGTGTTCGCCTTGGTGCCGGTGGCGTACGCGGCTTACGTGAGTCTGTTCCGATGGGACATCCTCCGCGATCAGCGCACCTTTGTGGGGCTGGATCAATACCAACGCCTTATGGCCGACCAAGCATTCTGGGGCGCGATGGGGCAGACGTTCAAATATGCGCTCATGGCCGTCCCGGGTGGGCTCGTGGCGGCCTTACTTGTGGCGCTGGCCGTCAGTCAGCCGCTCAAAGGGATGGCGTGGTTCCGCACGTTGTTCTACATCCCAGCGGTGAGCAGCGGCGTGGCCATCGCCATGCTCTGGATCTACGTTTATCTGCCCGAGCGGGGCCTCATCAACACGATGCTGATGGGGCTGGGGCGGCCAAGCATTGATTTCCTGAACGAAAGCGGGTGGGCGCTGCCCGCCTTGGCCTTCATGTCCGTCTGGGTGGGGCTGGGGCCGCGCATGATCATCTACGTGGCGGGGCTGATGAGCTTGCCCGTGACGGTGTACGAAGCGGCCTCCTTGGATGGGGCCAGCGGTTGGCAGAAGTTTTGGCGGATGACGATGCCGCTGCTCGCCCCCACGCACCTCTTTGTGCTCGTCACCAGCACGATTGGCGCATTCCAGACCTTCACCCCGGTCTATATGATGACGAACGGACGGCCGATGGGCAGCACCAACCTCGTGGGCTACCACATCTATGTCACGGCCTGGGAGAACTTCAACGTCTCGGCCGCCTCCGCGCAGAGCTTTGTCTTGCTGTTCTTGCTCGGCTTGGTGAGCCTGGCGCAGTTCCGAATGATGCGCCGCCGGCTGGAGGGCTACGATGCGAGCTAAGGCCCTCTTCACCTATCTTGGGCTCTCCCTGCTAGCGTTGTTCTTGGCCGCGCCCTTCATCTGGATGCTGTTGGTGAGCCTGCACCCCAGCCGCAGCCCGATCCCCGAACTCAGCGCCCTCCTGCCCCAGAATTGGGCGTGGGAGAACTACGGCATCGTGCTGTTCCGCACCGAGATCCCGGTCGGTCGGTTCTTTTTCAACTCGTTGTTCGTTTCGGCGGTGGTAGTGGCGGCGCAGGTGTTGGTCTGCGGGATGGCCGGTTTTGGGTTCGCGCGGTATGCGTTCCGGGGGCGGGAAACGGTCTTCGGCCTGTTCCTCGCCAGCATGATGTTCGCGGGGGCGGTGACGCAGATTCCGGTGTTCCTCATGATGCGCGAGTGGGGGTGGCTGGACACCTACGCCGCGCTCATCATCCCTGGCATTTCCAGCGCCTTCAATGTGTTCTTGCTCCGGCAGTTCTTTATGGCGATCCCGCAGGAGTTGGAAGAAGCCGCCCGCCTGGATGGGGCCAGCGATTTTCGCATCTTTGCCCGGCTGTTTATGCCGATGGCGCGCCCGGCCGTGGCCACCTGCGCGGCGTTCTCGTTCATCGCCGTGTGGACCGACTTCTTTTGGCCGCTCATTGCCACCCAGAGCCAGGACATGCGCACGCTGGAGGTTGGGCTCAGCATCTTCCGCGCCGGCTATGGCACCACCAACTGGCCCCTGCAAATGACGGCGGCGGTCATCACGTTGGTGCCGGTGCTGCTGGTCTTCCTGGCGTTGCAGCGGCACTTTGTGCGCGGCGTCACACTCGGCGGAATCAAGTAATCCCTCACCGTGCGGGAGCGAAGTCCGCGCCAAGAGGGGTAAACCATTAGAGATGCTCTGGCCGATTTTGCTTTCCGCGCCCCCGGCGCTCCCCGAAGTCACGCTGACCCCCGGGATGAAGATCACCACTAGTGTGCGCGTGCGCCCCGGCACTTACATATTGCCCAATGCCAAAGAGGACGGCACCGGGGCGGCTATCTTTATTGAAGGCGATAACATCACGATTGACCTGAGTGGCGTGACCATCCGGGGCACTGAACCCACGGTGGAACCCGACCAGCGCACCGGTACGGGCCTGCTGATCGAAGGCACGGGCGTCGAGATTCGCAATGCCAAGGTCCACGGCTATAAGGTCGGCATCATGGCGCGTCACAGCCCCGGCCTCAAGATCACGAATTCCGACCTTTCTTACAACTGGAAGCAGCACCTCAAGAGCACGCTGGAGAAGGAAGACACCTCGGACTGGATGAGCTACCACCAGAACGACAAGAACGAGTGGCTGCGCTACGGGGCCGCGCTCTACTTGGATAACTGCGACCGCTTTGAAGTGCGCGACGTGGTGGCCCGAGGCGGCCAAAACGGGCTGATGATGACCCGCACCGATGGGGGGCTGGTGTGGAACTCCGACTTCTCGTTCCTCAGCAGCGTGGGCGTGGGGATGTACCGCAGCAGCGGCAACCGCATCATGCACAACAACATTGACTGGTGCGTGCGCGGCTACAGTCACGGGGTCTATAACCGAGGCCAGGACAGCACGGGCATCCTGATTTACGAGCAATCGCACCGCAACGTGTTTGCCTACAACTCGGTGACCCACGGTGGGGACGGCTTCTTCCTCTGGGCGGGGCAGACCACCATGGACACGGGCGAAGGCGGCTGCAACGACAACCTGCTTTTTGGCAACGATTTCTCCCACGCCCCCACCAACGGCATTGAGGCCACCTTCAGCCGCAACCAGTTTGTGAACAACAAGGTGATGGAGTGCTGGCACGGCGTGTGGGGCGGCTACAGCTACGACACCCTGATTGCGGGCAACGTTTTCGGCCTCAACGCCGAAGCCATCGCCATTGAGCACGGCCAGGACAACAAGATTCTGGGCAACACGTTCCGGCGCGACCGCAACGTGCTCCGCATCTGGCAAAACGCCAGCCAAGACCCGAACTGGGGCTACCCCAAGCACCGCGACACCAAGAGCCGTGACCTGGCCTTCGAGTGGAACCTGGTGGCGGACGTGGACGGCCCCGCGTTCTGGCTGACCGACACGGAGAACATCTCCCTGCGCCACAACCTAATGGCGCGCCTGACCAAGCCGTTTGAGCTAAAGGGCAACTTGCCCGGGATGCGGTTCGAGAATTCGGAATATCGGGGGGCGACCGAGCCGCAATGGCCAGCGGAGGTGCCCACTCGCAACGTGAGTTACGTGCCTAGCCCCACGCCCGCTGCGCCCCCGACCATGCAGGGCAGTGGCAACGTCATTGTCTCGGATAAGTTCGACCAGCGCGAGTATCTGAGCCGGTTTAACGTGCCGTGGGATCCCTACGCCCGCAACTGGCAACTGCCCGGGGCGATGGAAGGCATGAAGACGGCGGAGTCCGCTTCGCTTGAGCAGATGATCAATGAAATGGCGCCCTCGCCGCTCCGAGGAGGCAAGGATCCGTTCCTTACGGCCGGCACTTTGCGCGGGCGACGCTACATCCTGGTGGACGAGTGGGGACCGTACGACTTCCAAAGCCCCAAGTTGTGGCCGCGCCTGCCGGTGACCACCTCGGCGGACGGAAAGACGCAAACCCAAGTATTCGACATCCTTGGCCCGGTGGGCAAGTGGCAAGTCAAGAGCAGCAAGGGTGTGACGCTGAGTGCCACGCGCGGCCAGGTCCCCGGGCAAGTCACGGTGACTACGGACCTGGAGAACCCCTCGGCTATCACCGAGATTCAACTCGAGTTTGTGGGCCAGCAAACCGTGGACTACCGTGGTGTGGTGAGCCCGGCGGGCAGCCGGGTGCCGTTTGGTTTCCGCCGCACCAATGTGCCGATCCAATGGGATGTAAAGCACTACGCCTGGCAGAAGGACGCCAGCGACCCGCGCACCCAGGCCGAGGCCTTTGCCGCGATCCTGAAAGGGGCGCCGCTGGCCCAGTTCACCACCAATCGACTGGAAATCACGGCTTATGGATCTCCGCGAGCCGGGGTGCCCGACAACTACTGGGCGACGGTGGCGCGCGGCGTGGTGCAGGCCGCTCCGGGGCGCTACCGCCTGCGGGTGACGACCGACGACGGTTGCCGCGTGCGCCTGAATGGCCAAGAAGTTATCAGCAACGCCTGGAAATACCAAGGGCCAACCGAGTACGCGGCGGAAGTGGTGCTGAAGGGGCAAGACGTGATTGACATCGAGCACTTTGAGATTGATGGCTACGCCACGCTCATGGTCCGATTGGAGCCCCTGGACTAGCCAACCTAGCCTCCGGGCGTTACACTTGAGGGCGATGTCTTCCGTCGCCCTCTCGGAGCAACTTCGATCGGCTTTCGATAGCGCGGGGGAAGATTTCACCATCGGCGACTTGCTCGACCGGGTGGAAGGCAAGGGCTACGGTCTGCTGCTCACCATCAGCCCGCTTCCCACGGCTCTGCCGTTTACGCCGCCGGGTTTCACGCTGCCGTTCGGGTTGTTGCAGGTCGTTCTGGCCGCGCAGATGTTGATCGGGCGGCCCACGCCTTGGCTCCCCAAGGGTGTGCTGAACCGGAAGGTCACCAGCAAGGGCGGCAACCCCAAGAAGATGTGGGCGGCGATGCCGGGCTTCATGGCGAAATTCGAGCGGATGCTGCGCCCGCGCATGGGATTTTTGTATCAAGGCATCGGCCCGAATCTGCTGGCCATTTCCGTGATGCTGGCGAGCATCGCGATGATGGTGCCGTTCCCGGTGACCAATAGCATCTGCGCCATTGGCGTGTTCATGGTCGGGCTGGGTTACTTGGAAGAAGATGGCTTGTTTGGTTTGGTGGGGGCGGTGGTGTGCATCCTCTCCTTCCTCATCGTGGCGGCGCTGATTGTTGGGCCGATCTGGTTCGGCATGAAGGGCCTGCGCATGGAAAAGATGTGGTAACCCACCCCGCGAGGGGAACGGGGAAGGTATAAGTCCTTCCCGATGGTGGAGGCGCAGGGGATCACGCACCGGTTCGGTTCTTTCGCGGCCCTCACTTCGGTGAACCTGCGGCTTCAGGTCGGAGAGATTCACGGCCTGATTGGCGAGAACGGGGCGGGGAAGAGCACCCTTTTGCGTATTCTCAGCGGACTCATCATCCCCAGCGAAGGCGAACTGAAAGTGGATGGCGTGGCGCGCCGATTTGCCAAGCCCCGCGAGGCTTCCGAAGCCGGAATTGCGGTCGTCCACCAGGAGCTGAACCTGATTCCCGATCTGACCGTAATCGAGAACATTTCTCTGGGGCGTGAACCCCGACGAGCAGGGCTACTCGACCGGGCGGCCATGCGCGAGATCGCGGTGCGGGCGTTGGAACGGGTGGGGAGCCCCTCTGACCCCGACGCCCTCGTGCGCGATCTCCCTCTGGCCGAGCAGCAACTGGTGGAAATCGCCAGGGCCATGAGCCAGAACGCTCGCATCATCATCTTCGACGAGCCCACCGCCGTGCTGCCCCGCCCGGCAACTCTGAAGCTGCTCGACCTGATGCGCCAGCTCAAGAGCGAAGGCGTTGGCATTGCCTTTGTCAGCCACCACTTGGATGAGATTGAAGCCGTGTGCGACGTGGTGACCGTGCTGCGCGACGGGCAGGTGGTGAAGGAGTTCCGCGCCCCGGACCTCGCCCCCGAAGTGCTGGCCCCGGCGATGGTGGGCCGCGATCTGGAAGACATGTATCCGCCTCGCACGGATGTAGGCGGCAAGCCCGTGGCGATGCAGGTGCAAGGGCTGAGTGCCCCGCCGCTGGTGCAGGGTGCCCAGTTTGAGCTTCGAGAAGGTGAGATTTTGGGTGTCGCGGGGCTGGTGGGCGCGGGCCGTACGGAGCTTCTGGAAGCCATCGCTGGCTTGCGCCCTTGTTCAGGTCAGATCTCACTGAAGGGGCAGGCTGTCTCTGGCAACGCGCGCCAGCGCCTCGCCCAGGGCATCGCTTACGTCCCCGAGGATCGCAAGGTGACGGGCTTGCACATTGATCTCAGCATTGAGGAGAACATCGGCATGGCGCAGCTGCCCAAGTTTGCCGGGCCCATGCTCAACGCCGGTGCCCGCCGCGCGGCCACCGAAGCCTGGAAGGAACGCCTTGACATCAAAATGCGCAGTGCGGAGGACCCGGTGGGCAGCCTGAGCGGGGGGAACCAGCAAAAAGTGGCCCTGGCCAAGTGGCTGGAAGGCGACCCGGCGGTGCTGCTACTGGATGAACCCACGCGCGGCGTTGACATCGGCGCGAAAGCCGAGATCTACAAGGTCATCGCCGACTTGGCCGCCGAGGGTCGCGCCTGCGTGGTGGCCAGCAGCGAAATGCCGGAATTGATTGGCCTGTGCCACCGCATCCTGGTGATGCGCCAGGGCCGCATTGTGGGAGAAGTGACAGGAACCGAAATGAACGAAGAGACGATTTTGAACTATGCCGCCGGGGTTGAGACCGGGGAGGACGTGGCGTGAAGTTCCTCAAGCAATACGGCGTCATCGTCGCCTTCTTCCTACTGTTCATCGTCAGCGCCATCATGGACCCGGGCAACTTCTTAAGGCCCGAGAACCTCCTGCTCCTCGTCCGCCAGAACGTGGATATTGGCCTGATTGCGGTGGGCATGACCATCGTGATCGTAGCCGGGGGGATTGACCTTAGCGTCGGAGCCTTGATGACCCTGGCGGCGGCCGTCGGCCTGACTGCCCTCAACAAGCAAGGCGCGGACGGTGGGGTTACAGCAGTGGCGATTGCGACGGTCGTCACGGTCGGGCTTGGCACACTGTTGGGACTCGTCAATGGATTGCTGGTCACCATGGGACGGCTCGCGCCCTTTGTGGCGACCCTCTGTGGGCTGGTGGCCTTCCGCAGCTTGGCTTTGGTCATCGGGCAGGCGGGGGAAATCCGCTCCATGAGCCCGGACCTGTTCCCGCGCATTGCCAATGAGGGCATCAACCTGGGCGGCAACCTCAAGCTCACTTGGGGGATGATGATCTTCATCGGGATGGCGGTGATTGCGCACATCCTGTTGGAGCGCACGGCCCTGGGGCGCGGCTGGGTGGCCGTGGGCAGCAACGAGAAGGCATCGCACTACGCAGCGTTGCCCGTGGCCAAGCTCAAGACGCTTTCATATGTCTTTCTCGGCCTCTGTTCAGGCCTGGCGGGGCTCATCTATGCCTCGCGCCTCAACAGTGTTTCCACCAATAACATGGGCACCCTATACGAGCTCGACGCCATTGCGGCGGTGGTCATCGGGGGCGCCAGCCTGGCCGGGGGCAAGGGCAAAGTCATCAACACCGTCTTCGGCGTGCTGATCCTGGCCCTGATTGGCAACATGCTCGTCCTACAAAACGTCGATTCGAATTGGAAAGGCTTTGTAAAAGGGGCTATCATTCTCTTGGCCGTCATGGTTCAACGCGAACGCAAGGCGAGCTGAAGGAAGAGATATGATTCGATGGAGCGCAATTGCAGCGTCTCTCTTAGCGGCGAGCACGCTATTTGTGGGCTGCACGAGTTCGAGTGCCCCGACGGCTTCGGGCGCAGCCCCGGCTGGCGGCGCGGCCCCGGCGGCGGGTCAGAAGGTTCGCATTGGGGTTTCGATCCCCTCCGCCACGCACGGCTGGACGGCCGGCGTGAACTGGTGGGCGGAGCAAACCAAGGCCCTGTATCCCGATGCTGAAATCACGATTGTGACGAGCGATTCGCCGAGCAAGCAGGTTTCGGATATCGAAGCGATGCTGGCCAAGGGCGTGGACGGCATGGTGATTCTGGCGACCGAAAGTGCCGCCATCACTCCGGTGGCCAAGACTGCTAAGGAGCGCGGCGTCTATGTGGTGAGTGTGGACCGAGGCTTTACCGAGCCGGTGGCCGACATCTTCTTGGAAGGCGACAACATCGGCTTTGGCCGTGTGGCCGCAGAGTTCATGAGCAAGAAGCTGAACGGCAACGGCAAGGTGATTGCCCTGCAAGGCCTGCCGAGCACCGTGAACACCGACCGCCTGAACGGATTCAAGGAAGCCATTAAGGGTACGCCGGGCATCCAAATCGTGGCCGAGCCGGAAGGCGGCTGGAACCGCGACCAAGCCTACAAGGCTGTGCAAACCCTGCTGCCGAAGCACGCTGACCTCGCCGCCGTGTGGGCGGCCGACGACGACATGGCCCTGGGCGTGGAACAAGCGCTGAAGGAAGCCAACCGCACCAATGTGTGGATCGTCGGCGGGGGCGGCATGAAGGACGTGGTCAAGAAGGTCATGGACAAGGACGCCATGTTCCCGGCTACGGTGACCTACTCGCCGAACATGATCGCCAGTGGCATCCACATGGCCGTGAGCGCGCTTCGCGATGGCAACATCGATAAGAAGCGGGGCTACCTGCCGCGCCACATGCGCATCAGCGTAGACCTGGTGACGCCGGAGAACGCGCAGCAGTTCTACTTCCCGGATTCGATCTACTAAGCGTCTGCTTAGGCTCGAGTCGCCGCCTTGAGGGCAGCTACTGCATCGTGGATGCGGGCGCTGCCCTCTCCGTTTTTCCACTCCCGGTGGATGAGGTCCACCAGGAAGGAACCCACGACGGCCCCATCGGCCACCTGGCACACATCGCGCACGTCTTGGGGTTCGCGGATGCCAAAACCCACGCAGATGGGGAGGGCCGTCATCCGGCGGAGCCGCTCCACCAGGCTTACATATTCGGGGGCCTCTTGGTTGCCGGAGCCGGTCACGCCGGTTCGGCTGACGGCATAGATGAACCCTTGGGCGTGGTTCACCACTTGGAGCAGGCGCTCAGAGGTGCTCGTAGGGGCGGCGAGAAGGACATTGTCCAGTCCGGCTTCGCGGCTAGCAGCAAACCAGTCCGCGCCTTCCTCGGGGATCATGTCGCAGACGATGGTGGCGCTGGCGCCGGCGTTCTTGGCGGCCTGAGCAAAGGTGGGGAGCCCCATCCGCATCATCGGGTTCAGATAGCCCATGAGAATGAGCGGCACGCGGTTGAAGCCCTGAATGGCCTCCAAGACGGCCTGGGTAGTCACCCCGCGATCGAGGGCGCGCTGGCTGCTGGCCTGGATGGTCGGGCCGTCGGCAATTGGATCCGAGAAGGGGAGGCCGATTTCGATGGCGTCGGTCCCGGCATCGGCCAGCGTGTTGAGAATCGGGAGAAGTTGGTCGAGGGCCGGGTCTCCGGCGGTAACGAAAGAAATGAGTGCTTTCTCTTGCTTGTCCCTAAGATTCGCAAACATTTCCTCGAGCCGCTTCATACGGGTCTAGGATACTTTCACGAGACGCTCACATGGACCCCGAATCCAGCAAACTGTAAATTTTTGCAAAGATTCGTTCGCGGTGGCTTCGAGGCTGATTCATGACGCGCCCCGCCGTCCTTTGGATGGTCTCGGAGAGGTTCCGCAGAGCCGCCTCAGCCCCCTGCTTGGAACCTTGTCGGTCCTCCGGTTCAGACTTGGACGATACGTTGTCTCGGAGTTCCCGAAACTTCGCCCAAACTTCGCTTTGTGGCTTTTGGGGAAGGGGTGCTCCTTGTATAGTCCTTTGTATAAAGACCTCACTTTCTACGGCATTGGCGGCGGTGATAAGGGACCAAATGGTCCCACCGCCGGAGAGATAGGAGCCGACGGTGGTGGTGTTGACAGTGATGGAGTCCAGGTCCGTGCGAAGGGCGAACAGGGCGTCCCCTTGGGCGACGGGCAGCCGTAGAATCGCCTCGTCATTGACCTCCTGCAAGGCGTCGCGGTAGGTGATGCTCGCCTCCACCATGGTCATGGTGTTTTCGTCGCGAGTCTTCATGTACGACTCGTACCAAGCCGAGTAGCCCATGCCCACAATCTGGGAAGCCGAGAAGCCATCTCGGCTATCCCGCCCTTCTTGCGCCAGCACCAGCGCGGCCAACCACGTCACCATACGATGATCTTACTGCGCGGCGGCATCTGCCGAACGCTTCGCCCGCCGCACCAGCCACCAGAACAACCCCACGATCGGCCCCCAGATGGGGATGAACACGAGGAACCGGATGCCGAAATCGGCCAGCCCCCGCACGAAGCCGAGCAGCCCGGCATAAGCCTCCTGGAAGGCGCGTCCCGCCCAGTCGCCAGGAGCGGCGGGAGGCAGGTTCACCGGAATCTGGTAGTTGATCGTGATGGTGCTGAGCGCACTCATACGGGCCAAGTTCTTGAGCTGGGCATCCACCGATTCGATCTCTTGCCGGATGGAGGAGAGCTGACTACGCAGCTTAAGGATCTCGTCCACATTGCGGGCCCGGCTGTAGAGGCTAAGGAGACTTTGCTCTTCGGCCCGCAGGACTTTCAATCGCGCTTGGGCATCCACGGCCTGGGTGGTCACGTCGTCCGTGTTGGTCGATTCGGCGAGCACCCGAGTGCCGGCCTTCAGCTTTTCCATGGTGTCCTCGTACTTCTGCACCGGTACACGCGCTGTCATCGAGCCCATGCGCAGGGGCTCGCCGGACATGCTCTCGTTTTCGATGTAGCCCCCAGCCGCGCGTAGGATACGGATCGCTTCTTGTCGCGCCTTGGGGATATCCGGCACTTCGAGCGTCAAGGCTCCGTTGCGGACCAGCCACCGATCCGCCACCTGCGTCTCATTCACCAGGTAGGCCTGCGCGGAACCAGGAGCCGCGGGCTCGGCGGCGAGCTTCATGTCGGCCATCTCGGCGCCCGCGCTCCGGTTCGGCATGCTGGCCGGGGCACTGGCGGTTTCACCCATACCCGAAGGCGAGGAGCAGCCCACAACCAGCAGGCTGAGGAGAAGAAGGCTAATCAGGTTTCGCGAGCGGCGTCGCATGTCCCCTTTGACGAATGCCCGGAAGGGGATGTAACAGGTCCTACGCGGGCCACCCAATTAGGCGTGGATGCCGATCCGTCGGCGGTTCATGGTGTCGCGCCGCTCCATCAATCCGAGGCGAACCATTAGCACCGTCAGCGCCAGGAGAACCACCCCATTCAGGAAGATGACAATGGGCTGCGCCAAATAGACCGGCCTGGTGATAGGCGTGGTGAACAGCATGGCCAGGTTGAGCCCCGCCAGAGTAAAGCCCACGCGCTCGCCTTGCCGCGCCCCCAGGTGCATCCGCGTCATGCTGGGGTGGACGGCCAGAGGCGGGAGAAGGGTGTCACCGATCTCTTCCGGCGTGGCCTGAATCCATTCGCGCACAGCCCGGTGGAACGCACCGGCGCGTCGGCGCACATCATGGTCCTCAAAGGGGTCAATCATCTGGATGTGCAGGCGCGCCGTCTCCTCGTGCCCGGGGATGGGGATCATCATCGCTGCGCCAAACGCCACGTCGCGCGGGCGGGCATCCTGCGGCCACAGGGCTACCGGCGGCAGATCGTGCCGGGCGATGTGAAAGGCGGTGTGCAGCCCCTTGAAGTACAGCGTGTCTTGGTCAATCCAACAGAAGCCTTCGTCCGTACCGGTGATGGTCGGCCCCTGGGCCACGGCAATGCCACAGGGCACCGCCCGCTCGTTGGGGAGGCGCTTGCGCAGGGCGCCCAGGCCCCCGCCATTCTCAATCACGTTGGTCATGCGGCGGTAGATCACCCACAAAATGGCTTGCGGCACGGCAATGGCAATGAGCGCCTTGAGGTGGGTGGCGAGCAGCACGTCGCCGGTCTGAGAGAACCGGGCGACCATCAGCAGGTACGCCACGCCCATGACGAGAAAGCCAAAGGTGAGGACTCGCTGCCAGCCGAGGTCAAAGCCGTTGCTCAGCCGCCCCTCTTTGCCCCGGCTGGCCACGCGCCAAGTCGCGACGGGCACTTGGCTGTCATCTGATGAGAGACCGGGGCCGGGCGTCATCCTCATACCTCCTCATGGTACACCGAACCTTGAGCATTTCCTCGGGGTTCGCCGGAAATCCCGGGGGTTGAACGTAGAATTTCGTGTGATGACCGGCACACCCCACGCTTTTCACGGCGGCGCATCGTTCGAGGCCATCGGCACCGACTTTGCCGATCTCGCCCGGCGCACCGAGGTGATCGACGCCGATGTGCTGGACGCCTGGTATCCGCCGGCCCCCGAGGTGGTGGCCGAAATCCACGCCCACCTGGAGTGGCTGATGAAGACCAGCCCGCCCACCCACGGGGACGGCCTGCGCGCCGCCATTGCCGCGATGCCGGAGCTGACCCCCGCCCACATCCTGCTGGGCAGTGGCACCAGCAGCCTGATGTACCACGCCCTGCCGCAACTGGTGCAGCGCGGCCAGCGCGTGTGCCTGCTGGACCCGATGTACGGGGAATACGACCACCTGTGCGGCCAGGTGATCGGCGCCGAGATTGTGCGGGCGGAGCTGAGCGAGGCGGACGCCTTCGCCCCCGACCCGGAACAAATCGCAAAGGCCGCCCAGGGCTGCCGCCTGCTCATCATGGTCAACCCGAACAGCCCCACCGGGCGGACGCTGAACTCAGAAGGTCTGCAAAGGCTGCTCAGCCAGCTACCCCAAGACATCACGGTGTGGATTGACGAGACCTACATTGATTTTGCGCCGGGAGTGCCCAGCGCCGAACCCCTGGTGGCCACCGACCCGCGCCTGATTGTCTGCAAGTCCATGAGTAAGTTCTTTGGGCTGAGCGGTCTGCGGGTGGGCTACCTCGCCGCCGACCCCGCCCACATCGCGCCGTGGGAAGCCTACAGCCCGCCCTGGAGCGTGGGATTGCTGGCCCAAGTGGCGGCCGTGCGGGCCCTGCAACACTACGAATACTATGCCCAGCGCGCCGAGGAAACGCACCGGCTACGCAACGCACTGGCCCAAGAACTGAGCCAAGTCCCCGGCCTGCAACCCCTGCCCAGCGACACCAACTTTCTGCTCATCCGCACCCAGCGCCCCGCCGCCGAACTGGTGGCCCAACTGAGGGAGCGCAACCTGTTTTGGCGGGATTGCGATTCGCTCAGCCCCCGGTTCCAGGGCCGCTATGTGCGCACGGCAGTGAAGGACGCCGCCACCAACCAGCGCATGGTGCAGATTGTCGGCGATGTGATGCGGGGATAATGGAAGGCAATTCAGGCCGGCCATGGAACGTTCCCGCGAAAGCATCAGCGTCTTTGACATCTTCAAGATTGGGGTGGGGCCTAGCAGCAGCCACACCATGGGGCCGTGGCGGGCCGCCCAGCGCTTCCTAAACCGCGCCCGTAGAGACGGCTGGTTCGATCGGATTCAATCCGTCCATGTGGACCTCTTTGGGAGCCTGGCCAAGACGGGCCGGGGCCACGGCACCGACATCGCCGTGATGCTAGGCTTGATGGATGCGGACGTGGAGGCGATTGACACCACCACCATCCCGGGCATCATCAGCGAGATCAAATCGAAGCAAGTGCTGCGCGTGGGGGGCACCCGCGAAGTGCCGTTCACGCCGATGACGCACATCGGATTCCACGTCACCAAGACGCACCCCGGCCACCCCAATGCGCTTACGTTCCGCGCGCAACTGGAGGGCGGGGAAGAGATGCAGGGCACCTTCTTTAGCGTGGGCGGTGGCTTTGTAGTGAGCGAAGAGCAGGATGAACCCATCGCGCGCCAGCAGGTGCAGTTGCCGTTCCCGATTGAACTCGCCGCGGATGCGCTGCGCTACTGCGAAGAAAAGGGCACCAACCTGCCGACCCTAGTGATGCAAAACGAACTGGCCTGGCGCACCATGCCCGAAATCCGCGAGCGCCTGCGCCGCATTGCCGGCACCATGTTCGAGTGCGTGTGGCGGGGGGCGCACACCGAGGGCATCCTGCCCGGCGGGCTGAACGTGAAGCGACGCGCCGCCGCCATGAACCAAGCCCTGGTGCCCGGCGGCCCGACGGACTACGAGGGGTGGCTGGCCGCCCTGCGCAGCATCGGCACGGGGTTCTCAGAGAATCTGCAGGCGGTCTCCATGTTTGCGTTGGCGGTCAACGAGGAGAACGCCGCCTTTGGCCGGGTGGTGACGGCCCCCACCAACGGCGCGGCGGGGGTTATCCCGGCGGTGCTGCTGTATATGTTTGCGGTGATGGAGCCCGAACCCTCCGACCCGTGGCGGGCGTGCGAGGAGTTCCTGCTGGTAGCGGGCGAGGTCGGGTCGCTGTTCAAGAAGGGCGCGACGATCTCGGCGGCGATGGGCGGGTGTCAGGCCGAAATTGGCGTGAGCAGCGCCATGGCGGCGGCGGGGCTGGCCCACGTGCGCGGGGCCACGGCGGCGCAGTGCATGATGGCGGCGGAGATTGCCATGGAACACCACCTGGGCATGACGTGCGACCCCATTGGGGGGCTGGTGCAGGTGCCGTGCATCGAGCGGAACACCATGGGGGCGATTAAGGCGATCAATGCGGCGGAGATTGCGATCATCAGCGACCCGGCGGCGGCGCGGGTGAGCCTGGACGATGTGATTTCGACCATGTGGCAGACCGCGCTGGACATGAGCGAGAAGTACAAGGAGACCAGCGAGGGCGGGCTGGCGGTGAGGATTCCGGTGATTGTTCCGGAGTGCTAACAAAGAGTAGTTGCAAAGGAAACTAAAGCTTTTTTTGTAAAAGGTTGCCTTTTTTTTTTTTTTTCCGTGTTACAATACGGTCATGAGGACAAAGGCCGGGGCGAGGAGAGTTCGGTTGCCAGGGGCTCGAACGTACTCAAAAGGGGCATGGCTAACTTTTGCCGTCCTTGCGCTAGCTGGGGTGGGCTTCGCCTACCGACAAGCACCCCATCAGTTTGACTTCGGCTCAAAGAAGTCCGAAGCGGTCTGTGCTGTGCCGATTGCTTCGCCATCAACGCCCGCCTCAGGTCCCAAGGTGTTAGAGGTAGGGAATCAAGCCTTTGCCTGTGACATCTCTGGTTTGGTGCTCGTGCTTCCCTCATGTGACACGTGCGGTAAAGCCCCGCTGTATTTGCGCGCAGTCGAAAGATTGAGTCTGGCCAAAATGACCTTGGTGTTACCACAAGACTCCGCCGTTGAGAGTTCGGCACTCAAAAATTTCCAAGGAACTGTACACACCTCAAGTGAAGAAGCATTTGGAGCGGGCTTCATGCTTGTAGATAGCGGTCGTATTGTAAAAATCGAACGGGATCCGGTTTTGTTTTACGACTTCGCCAAGTCCATCGGAGAAGTGAAATGACTATAAAGCGGCAAGCATTTACTCTGGTCGAAGTCCTAGTGGTCCTGGCTATATTAGCCGTCATCGCCGCTTTGTTGTTCCCGGTATATAGTTCTACCAAGAATGCGGCTGGAAAGGTCGTGTCCTATTCAAAGCTCAAGCAATCGCACTTCGGCCTTATGCTCTATCGAGCAGATTATGGCGGGGACAATGGTCAATACGGCAAGCCGAGTGTGATGAACTTGCCATATGATCATTGGGTTTTTACAGACCATGGTCAGTACGGCGTTGACTGGAAGTTGCGACGCCCGGGAGGGTGTCCCGCTTGGGAGGCGGAACAGAAAGTTACGACCTTCATCTTCTCGAATATGACTGACGACAGTGAGTGGGTCCACGAAGCTCCGACTCACCAGGAGAACACCTTCGTCTTCGGCGATGTGAGTTGTAACCCGCAAAGGGATTTCTTAGCGACCTCGCCCGGTCGAACGAAAACCTCATCTGCGGTGCTGCTATCCGGCCAAATCGTAACCCGGACGCGACGCGGCAACGTGATGTCAGCTAAGTTCTATGACGACATCCAGCGATAACGTTAGCTGCCTAGGGACGTTCATGAAGTGTGTCGGGCAAAGTTCCATTGTGCTGGCGGTGCTTTTCGCTGCTCTCAGTCTCATCGTTATAGGTTGCGGACCGAAAGGGGACCCGCGTGAAAACCGACGCGCTGAGTTCATTGGATGCATGAAGCGGGAGGATTATCGGTGCATTGTTCGGTTGACTTCTAAAGAGGAGCGCGATGCGATTGGCTTCACTGATGAAACGAAAGCGCAGCAATTTATCCGCGATGCCTTTCATCAGCTCCAGGTGCAAACCAAGGCAGATCCTTCGGTCGAGACGGTCGGGGTCGGGTCATTTCCAGTGCATTACCCGTACCAAACTCCTGCTTCGCCAAACGGCCGGTTAAGTTTCTTCATCGACGAAACGGATGAAGGGCCGGTAGCACGTGGACTTTATTACATTCTGGTCCTGATGATGGCGACCGAGGATGGGTTGCGAAATGGCTACGCATGGAATGGCCCCGATAGACATATTGCCCGCGCCAAATATTTTCGCGAGCAGGGAGCGGAACTGAATCGAAAGTACGGAATGAAGGGCTACTACGACCTCACGAGTATGTCCTTAAAGACTTGGGAAGAACTTGCGGCGGAGTCCGATGTTCGCGCCAGTCGCGCTCAACAGCCTGCGGGTACTCTACGTTAACTGGAGTGTTGAACATTACACGCATTAATAGCTAACGCATAGAGTTCAGGGGGAGTGGCGGAATTGGATCGAAGAGTAGCAATGATATTAAGTGCTGCTATTTCATGTCAGTTCGTACTACTTGGTGCCTGTCAACAAAGTCACGAGGACATTGCAGATACCCATATCGAGTGGCACATCGTGCCGGACACAGGCGTTCGCTATACTACTCCGTACTACTCTTTGAAAGCAGTTCTAGAGGACGGCTTTTCGGGCACCCTCGTAGCCGTTGATGCGCCGAACATTGAAAAGGACGGCAAGCTTTTCGTTATCCGGCAAAAGGGTAACCAGATATTGGTTCCGAAGGGTCTTATCTTTCGCGGCGGAAATGGAGCGTCAGGCCACAATAGTTATCTAGTCATGCGGATCGAGAATCAAAGTGGCGTTGTTCTCTTCGACCACTTTGATGAAACAAAGCGAGTTTACGAAGAAGGACGGTTAAGTGGACGTGACACCGAAATGATCTTCACCTTCCGGCGGGCCGAAATGAAGAAGGGCTAGCCAAAACTACCCAAAAGCGAACCTGTTTTTGCTGAAACACCCTTTCCTCCCGGCCCAGCCTAAGCCAGGTCGTGGAGGGGGAATCGTTGCGTCACGGCGGCCACCTCGGCGCGCACGGCGGCTTGCACCGCCTCATCCTGCGGCGCGCGCAGCACCCGCGCCATCCAGCCCGCAATCAGCTTCATCTCGGCTTCGCCCAGGCCCCGGGTGGTCACGGCGGGGGTCCCCAGCCGCAGGCCACTCGTCACAAACGGCTTCTCGGGGTCGTTCGGAATCGCGTTCTTATTCGTCGTCATGTGCGCGGCTTCCAGCACGTCCTGCGCCAGCTTGCCCGTCACCCCAAAGGGTCGCAGGTCCACCAGCATCAGGTGGCTATCGGTGCCACCACTCACAATGCGGAATCCCTCGGCCGTCAGCGCCGCCGCCAGGGCCTGCGCGTTGGCCTTCACCCGGCGGGCGTAGTCCTTAAATTCGGGGCGCAGCGCCTCGCCGAAGGCCACCGCCTTCGCCGCAATCACGTGCATCAGCGGCCCGCCCTGCAGACCCGGGAACACCGTCTTGTTGATCTTGGTCACGTAGTCCGCATCGCCGATGATCATGCCGCCGCGCGGCCCCCGGATGCTCTTGTGCGTGGTGCTGGTGACCACCTGCGCGTGCCCCACCGGTGAGGGATAAACGCCTCCGGCGATGAGCCCGCTGTAGTGCGACATGTCGCACATGTGCAAGGCGTCCACCTCGTCGGCCACCCGGCGGATGAAGGCGAAATCGAACTCCCGGCTGTAGGCGGTGGCCCCGCTCACAATCACGCGGGGGCGGCTCTCGTGGGCGATGCGGCGCAGCTCGTCGTAGTCAATCTGCTCGTCGCTGTCGCGCACTCCGTAGGCCGCCACGTTGTAAAGCTGGCCGCTGAAGTTGACGGTGGCCCCGTGCGTCAGGTGCCCGCCGTGGGCCAGGTTCATGGCCATCAGGGTGTCGCCGGGCTTCATAAAGGTGAAGTAGGCGGCCATGTTGGCGCTGGCGCCGCTGTGGGGCTGCACGTTGGCGGCTTCGGCGCCGTAGAGCTCGCACACCCGCTGGATGGCCAGGGTTTCCACTTCGTCGGCGTGGGCGCACCCGCCGTAATAGCGCTTGCCGGGGTAGCCCTCGGCGTATTTGTCGGTCAGCACGCTGCCCATGGCTTCGCGCACGGCGGCGCTGGAGTGGTTCTCGCTGGCGATGAGTTCCAGGTGGTCTTGCTGACGCTTCACCTCGCGGTTGAGGATCGCGGCGACGGTGGGGTCGCTGTAGGCAAGGGTCGTGCGGTGGTGGGCGGGCATCGCCGTCGAGGCCATGCCGCTATTCTATCCGAGAGTCCGGCCCGAACCTGTGCCCGAGGCTACGCCAACGCTAACGCCCGCTCCAAGTCGGCGATGATGTCGCGCGGGTCTTCCAGCCCGATGCTCAGCCGAAGGCCCCCGGGCAGAATCCCGCCCTGCATCTGCACTTCTGGCGCTATCGCCGAGTGCGTCATCGAGGCCGGATGCTCAATCAGCGTCTTGATCTGCCCCAGGGACACCGCCAGGGTCACGCTCAGCGCGTGCGCGGCGATGTGGTTGCTCACGCGCATGGCCGCCTCGTAGCTCTCCTGCAGGCTTCCGCGCAGGCTAAAGAACAGCATCGAACCCGGCGCAAAGTTGCCATCGTAATCCCTCATTTGCCGCTCGGCCAGGGCCCGCTGCGGGAAGTCCGCCCGCCCCGGGTACCACACTTGCGCCACGGCCGGGTGCTCGGCCAAGTAGTCCGCCACCAGGGCGGCGTTGCGCTGCTGCACTTCCAGCCGGTGGGGCAGGGTCGGCAGGCCGTAGACGCTGACGTGCCAGGCCGTATCGGGCGCGATGCTCCCCCCGAAGTCCTTGCGGTAGAGCAAGAGATCCGTCTCGGCGCGGCGCTGCCCGATGACCACGCCCCCCATGTTGGTGCCAAAGCCGCCGATGTGCTTGGTGAGGCTGTGCACCACAAAATCAATGCCGTGGGTGAGCGGGCGCTGGCCGAAAGGCGAGGCGAAGGTGTTATCCACAATGCTGACCACGCGCTGGTCGGCGGGGCGGGTGGCGTTCACTTCGGCCACCACGCGAGCCACCATCTCCAGGTCAATCAACTCCATGGTGGGGTTGGTGGGGGTCTCGAAGTAGACCACACGGGTTTCCGGGCGGATGGCGGCGCCAAGGGCGTCCTCACTCTGGAAGTTAGCCAGCGTATGCGTGATGCCAAAGCGCGGAAGCCAGTTGACCACGTGGCTATAGGTGCAGCCATAGATGGCCGGCGGCATCACGATATGGTCGCCCTGGCGCACATGGATGCCGATGGCAGCGGCGATGGCGGCCATGCCCGTGGCAAAGACGACGGCGGTTTCGCCCCGCTCGGCAAAGGCGAGGTTCTCCTCCAGCATGCCGCTGCAGGGCTCATCCAGCCGCTCATAGATGTAGATGGGCGTGGCGGTGTCGCGGTTGATGTTGGGGTTGGCGAACTGCTGGAATCCGGCGGCGCCCCGCTCGGCGCTGCGCAGGCGGAACGTGACGGCGGTGGTGATCGGGGGCGTGATGTGGTCTTGGAAATCCCACTTTTCACTGCGGAACTTGCCGTGGATCAGAACGGAACGATCGCGATAGCCGGGCTCTTGCGCCATTTCTTGACTATAACGACCGGTGCCTGGTTTGTCAAATCACGCTAACAAAATTGTGGAAGACTGTTGCGGAGCGAAATGAAGTGATGCAAAAGGGGCGTTTTAGCAAAAGAAAAGCCTCCTGGCCCATTGCGGACGAGGAGGCGGGTTTTGTTTCCCCAATTGGGAGGGGGGTTCACTTCTTGGCGCGATCGCGACCGTAGCGCTGCATGAACTTCTCGACGCGACCGGCGGAGTCCACAATGCGCTTTTGGCCCGTGTAGAACGGGTGGGTGAAGGCGCTGATGTCGAGGCGGATCACGAAGTGCTCCACGCCGTCAATCGTGCGCGTTTCGTTGCTCTTGGCCGTCGACAGGCCGGGCCACTCATGTTCACCGTCAACCCAAAGGACGGGGTTGTTCACCGGATGCGTATCGGCCTTCATAATTCTCAGTTCCTGGCCCCCGTCCTTGCACCGTGCAAACACGAATGGGCGCGAAGACAAATAATGGCACATCCCGCTTTCGGCTGCGGGGGCCGGGGCCAACTTTGGGCCGATTTTCCCTTAGCCAACAGGCCGGCGCCAGTGGCTGCGCACCAGGTCGGTGTCGGGCAGCGTCACTTCCTTCACATACTCCAGGCCCATGCTGGATAAGGCGTCTAGTTCGCGGCGTAGCAGCGGCCAGGGCACCGGACCCCATTCGCCGTCATCGGGGCGGATGCGGGTGATGATCCAGAGCTCTCCGCCGGGGGCCAGGAGCGAGGCAATGGCCCGGCTGGCGGCGGCGCGGCTTTCGGGCGGCAAGGCCTGCAAGGTGTAGACCTCTACCACCCAATCAAACGCACCCAGGCGCTCGGGCGGCAAGGCAAAGAGGTCGGCCTGCTCGTACTGCACGCGGGTGTCCGGCCACCGTTGCTTCGCCCACTCAATGGCAGTGGCGCTGACATCAAATGCCCATACGGAATCGGCGCGCGCGGACACCCATTCGGCGTCGTCGCCCAGCCCGCATCCCACCACGGCGGCTCGGCCCCCTGTGGTAGGTTCTTGCAAGAGAGGGTGGGGGGCTAGATCGGCCCAGGGCACGCACCGGGGGTCCCCATCGGCGGACTGATAAAGAGGCTCAAACCACTGCGAAGGCTGGCCCTGCTCGCGGGCGCGGTTGGCCAGGCGGGCCGCCGCCTTGCGCACCTCAATGTCTACCGGCTCGGGCATGCTCTTCTAGTATAGCGAGAGGGCCGATACGTGTAGGTTTTCCGCTTCCTGGGTCCGAGAATGGCGGCGGGTAACCTCCGCTGAAGTGCCGTCCTGCGCCAAAGGTGCCGTGGGCTGGCTAAATCCCAAACCAGGATTTGTAGCCTCAACATGAGCGAAAAGCGCGTATATCTGTTCTCGGAAGGCGATGCCTCCATGCGAGATCTTCTCGGCGGTAAAGGTGCGAACCTTTCGGAAATGTCCAACATCGGACTCCCGGTCCCCCCGGGTTTCACCATCACCACGGCGCAGTGTATGGAGTACTACGCCAATGGCCGCACCTTGCCGGCAGAATTGATGGGCCAAGTGCGGACGGCCGTGGCGGCCGTGGAGAAGGACCTTGGCAAGACGTTTGGTGGCACCACCAACCCGTTGCTGGTGTCGGTCCGCTCGGGCGCCAAGTTCAGCATGCCGGGCATGATGGACACGATCCTCAACCTCGGACTTAACCCCGACACGCTCCAGGGCGTGATCAATGAAAGTGGCAGCGAGCGCTTCGCATACGATGCCTATCGCCGCTTCATCATGATGTTCTCGGCGGTGGTGCTGGGCCTCGAGAAGGAAACCTTCGAGCATGCCTTTGACGCCAAGAAGAAGAGCCGAGGCATCAAGCTCGACACCGACCTGACCGCGCAAGACCTGAAGGAGATTTCCAACGAATTCCTGGCCATCGTGCAGAAGGAAACGGGCGCTTCGTTCCCGACCGATCCGTGGAAGCAGCTGGAACTGGCAATCGAGGCCGTGTTCAAGTCCTGGAACAACGACCGCGCCATCATTTACCGCCGCACCGAGCGGATCCCCGACGAGATCGGCACTGCCGTGAACGTGCAGGCGATGGTCTTTGGCAACCTGGGTGACGACTGTGGAACCGGTGTGGCCTTCACCCGCGACCCCAGCACCGGCGAGAACTACCTCTATGGCGAATACCTGATGAACGCCCAGGGCGAAGACGTCGTGGCCGGCGTCCGCACCCCCGTGCCCATCAGCGAACTCGAAAAGCAGAACAAGGCCGTCTACGACGAGTTTGTGGCCATCTGCAACCGCCTGGAAGGTCACTACAAGGACATGCAGGACCTGGAGTTCACGATCGAGAAGGGTCGTCTGTTCATGCTCCAGTGCCGCACCGGTAAGCGCACCGGCCCCGCCGCCGTGCGCATCGCGGTGGAAATGGTGAACGAAGGCTTGATCCAGAAGGAAGTGGCTGTGCAACGCGTGACGGCCAGCCACCTGGACCAGCTTCTGCACCCGCGCATTGACGACGTTTACGTGACGGATCGCGGCATCAAGGCCGTAGCCCGTGGCCTCGCGGCCTCCCCCGGGGCTGCCGTCGGGAAGGCCGTCTTTGACGCCGATACCGCGCAGCGACTGGGCGATGCGGGCGAGAAGGTGATTTTGGTTCGTGACGAAACGAACCCGGATGACGTGCACGGCATGCTGGCCGCGCAGGGCATCCTCACGGCGCGTGGGGGCAAGACCTCGCACGCGGCGGTGGTGGCCCGTGGATTCGGTATCCCCTGTGTGGCGGGCTGTGAATCGCTGCACGTGGACCTGCGCACGCGCACGTTTTCGGTGGATGGCCAGACGGTCAACGAAGGCGACATCATCAGCGTGGACGGCAGCACGGGCGACGTGTTCCTGCAGCAGCTTCCGCTGATCGCGCCGGACGTGAGCGGCCACTTTGGCACGCTGATGGAGTGGTGCGACGAGTACCGCCGACTGGATGTGCGCGCCAACGCGGACAACCCGCGCGACGCCCGCCAGGCCCTGGACTTCGGCGCGCAGGGCATTGGCCTTTGCCGCACCGAGCACATGTTCTTCGAAGCCGACCGTCTTCCGATCGTGCGCGATATGATCCTCGCCAAGAGCGAAGCCCAGCGCGTCGCGGCCCTGCTGAAGCTAGAAGTGGTGCAGCAAAGCGACTTCGAAGGCATCTTCGAAGCGATGGATGGCAAGCCGGTGACGATCCGCCTCATCGACCCGCCGCTCCACGAGTTCCTCCCCAACCTGGTGGAACTGAGCAAGGAAGTCACCGAACTTCAGATCGCGGTGAACTCACTGGGCGGCGACTCCATAAAGGCCCTGCTCGAAGAGAAGCGCGCCCTGCTGCAAGCCGTGGAGAGCATGCACGAATCGAACCCGATGATGGGCCTGCGCGGTGTGCGCCTCAGTATCGTGTTCCCGGGCATCGTGGCCATGCAGACCCGCGCCATCATGGCGGCGGCCTGCAAGCTGACGAAGCGCGGCGTGAAGGTTCACCCCGAGATCATGATCCCGCTGGTGGGCCACGTGAACGAGCTCAAGGTGGTGCAAACGCAGCTGGAAAGCGTGGCGACCGAGGTGCAAGAAGAGTGGGGCGTGAAGGTGCCTTACATGTTCGGCACGATGATCGAAATCCCGCGCGCCGCCCTCACGGCCGACGAGATTGCCGAGTTCGCTCAGTTCTTCTCGTTCGGTACCAACGACCTCACGCAGATGACGTTCGGTTACTCGCGTGACGACGCCGAAGGCAAGTTCCTCAAGGACTACGTGGAGCAGAAGATCCTGCCCTACAACGTGTTCGAGACGATCGACCGCGGCGGCGTAGGCCAACTCATGCGCATGGGTGTCGAGAAGGGTCGTGCCCAGCGGGCCGGACTCAAGTGCGGCATCTGCGGCGAGCATGGCGGCGATCCGGAATCCGTGTACTTCTGCCACGAGATCGGCCTGGACTACGTGAGCTGCAGCCCGTTCCGAGTGCCGATTGCTCGCCTTAGCGCGGCGCAAGCGGCCCTGCAAGAGCGAGTCAAGGTCACGCTCGACAAGTAAATCTCGTTTAGACCGAGATGGGAGTGGCGCGGATGCGAAAGCATGGGCGCCATTTTCTTTTTCGGGAGGGTTTTGGTACAGTTTGCGGCATGAACCCGAACGACCCCCACCAACCCCAGGGCCAACCCGCGCCGCCGCCCCGCGCTCCGCAATCCCCGCCGCCCAACCTCTACGAAGGCCAGTACGGCCAGCAACCGAGCGTGCCCAACCCCTACGCTAGCGGGCAATATGCGCACCAGCGCCCCGCCGAGAAGGACCCGGGTTTCCTCAAGTATGTGGTGCCGTTGCGGGCGTCCCCGTGGGCCATCATCGCGAGCTATCTGGGATTGGTTTCGGTGCTGTTGGTGTTCGCGCCGTTCGCGCTGCTCACCGGCATCCTCGCCCTCAACCAGATCAACAATTCGGACAAATACGACGGCAAGGGCCGGGCATGGTTCGGTGTGATCATGGGGGCGCTGGGCACCATCGGCTTGATCGTGGTGATTGCCATGCAAGCCGGTCGCTGAGCTCTGGCTAAAGGCCAAGAGAGGGGAGCATCGGGTAAGACTCTGAGCCATGAGTGAAACCGCCCCGGCCGGCAAGCGGAAAATGCCGCAGCACACCAAGATCTTCATCGGGTTGCTGTTGGGCGCGATGGCCGGTGCCATTGCTCAGAGCGTGCTGCCGGAGGGAACGGCCAACCAGGCGCTCAAAGATTTCAACGCCAACTGGGCGACCCCGCTCGGCGACATCTTCCTCTACCTCATCTTTATGGTGGTGGTGCCGCTGCTCTTCAGCGCCTTGGTCAACGGGGTAGCGGAAATTGGCGAGGCGGCCAAGGTGGGCCGCACCGGCCTGCGGGCGCTGCTCCTCACCATCATTCTCAGCGGCATTGCGGTGGGTATTGGCCTGGGCGGGGTGAACCTGGTCAAGCCCGGCGCTGGCATCAGTGATGCTGAACGCGAGCGCCTCACCGCAGGCATCAACGCCGAAGAGGCCAAGAAGAAGGCGGAGGTCAAGGCCGAGGCCGACGAGCCTCCGGTGTGGGGGATCATCCCCAAAAACCCGCTGAAGGAAGCCAACCGCGCTCTCACGGGCGGCATCTTGCCGTTCATGTTCTTTGCGTTGGTGTTCGGTTTGGCGCTTGCGGCAGTCGAGCCTGAACGGGCCGCGCCAGTCAAGAACTTCATTGAGGGGCTTTTCTTGGTCAGCCAGAAAATGGTGGAGTTCGCGATGAAATACGCGCCGATAGGGGTGTTTTTCCTCGTGTTCCGGGCGGCAAGTAGCCTGGGGGCCAACGCAGTGGTGGCGGTGGGGCAGTACGTCATCTTGGTGCTGGCGGCCTTGGCCCTGCACATGTTCGTTACCTATCCGATCTTCCTCAAGTTCGTGGCGAAGCGGGACCCGGTGCAGTTCTTCCGGCAATGCAAAGAGGTGATTCTCACTGCGTTCAGCACCAGCAGTAGCAACGCGACGTTGCCGGTGGCCCTGCGCGTGGCCGAGCAAGAAGTCGGCTTGCCCCGCAAGACGGCTTCGTTCGTGCTCACCGTGGGCGCCACGGCCAACCAGAACGGGACGGCGCTTTTCGAGGGCATCACCATTCTCTTCCTCGCCCAGTTCGCGGGGGTCAACCTCGATTTCAGCCAGCAACTCACCATCATGGGGCTCGCCATCCTCGCGGGGATTGGCACGGCCGGGGTGCCGGGCGGCGCCTGGCCGATGATCGGGGTCATCCTTGCCAAGTTTGGGATTCCGGTGGAGTTGATTGGGGTCGTCATTGGCATTGACCGCATCCTGGATATGAGCCGCACCGTACTCAATGTTGTGGGCGACATCACCATTGCGGCGTGCGTGAGCGAATTGGATGGTCTTGGAATGGAAATCCCCGAAGGAGTGGATTGACCTCCCGCGAAGCCGACAATCCTCAGGCCATCCAAGACAGTGCCGTCGCCTGGCGGCTGGCGGTCGAGGCTTATCAGCGGGACGATATCCTTCTGGCCTACGATCTGGCGCGCCCGCACGTGGGGGCGCACGGGGGCCAGATGCTCAACTTCTGGCACTCGATTGAGGCCGAATGGCGCACCCGCATGGCCCTGCGAATGGCGAGCGTGGCCGCGGATATCACGGTGGAGTGGCCCGCTGACCTCGAGCCCGACCCCGTGGACCTGGAGCAGGTGCGCGAGGCCCGCGAGGACGTGGCGGAGCGATTTGGGTGGCAACCCTCGGCGCCCCTGACGATTTGCTTGCTGGACCCGCGCCTGGATGTGCGCTGGTTCCCGTACCGGGGCGGCTACTACACCAACCGGGGCTCGCACCACAAGATCGTGCTGCCGGGCGGGCTGCTGGGTTACGACGACTTCGGCCGGGCCCTGAGCCACGAGATCGCCCACTCGATGGTGGAAGAGCGAGCCGGTGGCCTGTGCCCGATTTGGCTGAACGAGGCCGTGGCCCAGGTGGCCGACCGAACTTCGACCCGGGGTGCGCGGCGACGCTTTCAAAGCCACCTCTGGAGCTGGCTGGAGCCCCGCGAACTGGACCAAGCCTTTGGCGCGAATCGCCTGGATGACCCCGGCCAGCGCGTGCTGCGTGCTTACATGCAAGCCTGCCTTATTGGGCAGTGGCTGGCCCGGCGTGGGCCAAACCCGGGTGAGCGCCAGTTGGGGGCCACGCTGGATGCCTTTACCGACAACGGGCTTTGGAAGGATCTGTGGCTTCGTATCCGGGGCTATACAGCCGCCGACGAGGCCATCCGGCAAGTGTTTGGCCTGGGAGAGGATGAACTGTTCCGCCTCGCCCAGCCTGCAGGTGGTACCTCCGCCGAAGACGAGGGCTAAAGGGAGGTATAGATAGGTGGGGCGGCGCAACGACGGGCCGCACTTGATACGGTTTTCCGGAAGGTCTGATCACAGTGGCGCAAAAAGCCCAGCAAGAAGCTCAAGTTAGTCCGGCCGATCTAGAACGTTTCTATCGAGAAATGGTCTTGATCCGCCGCTTCGAAGACAAGTGCAACATCGCGTACCGCCAGGGTCTGGTGGGTGGCTATATGCACGTTTACATCGGCATGGAAGCCACCGCGGTCGGATGGAACGCGGCGCTCAAGCCGGGTTGGGACTACGTCATCACGGCGTATCGCGACCACGCCCAACCGCTCATCATGGGCAGCGACCCCGTGAAGGTGATGGCCGAAATCATGGGCCGCAGCGGCGGTTACTCCTACGGCAAGGGCGGTTCGATGCACATTTATGATGTCGAGAACTGCTTCTTTGGCGGTTGGGGCATCGTGGGTGGCCACACCCCGCTCGGTGCGGGTCTCGCCTTTGCGGCCAAGTACCGCAAGGAAGATCGCGTCACCATCTGCTACTTGGGTGACGGGGCCTCCAACGCCGGCGTGTTCTTCGAATCTCTGAACATGGCCGCCCTCTGGGATCTGCCGGTCATCTTCATCATCGAGAACAACGAGTTCGCGATGGGCACGCGCTTGGAATACCACGCCGCCGATACGCAGCTCTACAAGCGCGGCGAGCCGTTCGGGATCAAGTCCGAGCGCCTGGACGGGATGGATGTCCTCCAAGTCAAGGCTGATGCCGAGCGCATTGTGAATTGGGTGCGCGAGAACCAAAAGCCGTACCTGGTGGAAGTGATGAACTACCGCTTTGCGGGCCACGGCGCGGCCGACAACGACCGCCAGCTGTACCGCACCAAGGAAGAGGAAGACGAGAACACGAAGCGCGACCCGATTGCGCGACTGGAGAAGTACCTCACCGAGAACAACCTGATGACCGCCGAGAAGATGGAGGCCATCAATGTGGAGATTGAGGAGCGTGTGGAGGCGATTTACGAAGAAGCCGTGAACTCCCCGCACCCCGAACCGCACGAGGTCTACGCCCACGTGTACAGCGACATGGAACCGGAGAAGGGCCACTAATCATGCCGACGCAAGAACTATCGTATCGTGACGCCTTGCGCATGGCGCTGGTGGAAGAAATTGACCGCGACCAGAACGTCTTTGTCATGGGCGAAGATATTGGCCGCTACCAAGGCACCTTCCGTGTCACCGAAGGCCTGTTCCAAAAGTACAACGTCGAGCAAAACGACTGGCGCATCATTGACACCCCGATCGTGGAGCCTGGGTTCACCGGTATCGCGATTGGCGCGGCCATGACCGGCCTGCGCCCGGTGGTGGAGATGATGACGATGTCGTTCAGCATCCTCGCGCTGGACCAGATCATCAACCACGCCGCCAAGATTCACTACATGACCGGGGGCCAGTCCACCGTGCCGATGGTGATTCGTGGCCCGGGTGGCGCTGCCAAGCAGCTCTCGGCCCAGCACAGCCACTCGTTGGAAGGCTGGTACGCCCACTGCCCCGGCCTGAAGGTTGTGGCTCCGGCGACCCCGCAGGACGCTTACAGCATGTTCAAGCAAGCGGTGCGCGATGACAACCCCGTCATCTTCACCGAGAACCCCGGTCTCTACACCATTAAGGGTGAAGTGACCACCGGCCCCGATGTGCTGCAGCCGTTTGGCAAGGCGCAGGTGCTGCGCGAAGGCAAGGACCTGAGCCTGGTGGCGTACAGCCGCATGGTGCACGTGTGCCTTGAAGTCGCCGACCGCCTGGCCGAAGAAGGCATCAGCGCTGAAGTGGTGGACGTGCGAAGCCTGCTCCCGTTGGATACGGAAACGATCTACCAGAGCGTGCGCAAGACGAACCGAGCAATCGTGGTCTACGAAGACTGGAAGAGTGGTGGCTTTGGCGCGGAAATCGCCAGCCGCATCAGCGAGGACTGCTTCGACGACCTGGATGCCCCGGTGGGCCGCGTGGGTGGCCTGAACGTGCCGATGCCGTACAGCCGCGTGCTGGAACTCGAATGCATCCCGAACGCGGACGACGTCATGGCGGCCGTTCGCAAGCTCGGCTAACCTTCGGAACGGGAAAAGGATCTCCTCATGGACCATGTGGTCCGTGGGGAGATTTTGTTTTTGCGGTTCCGCGGAGCTTCTGCCTAGCCTTGAGTAACCGTCGGGTGGTACCGTTCGTTCAGAACTAGGATTCGGTATGCGAAGGTTCATTTTGGTTTGGGCGGCGCTGTGGGCCGCCGCATTGGCGTGGGGACAAACGAAGGCGGAGTGGACGATGTTGGTCTACATGGACGCCGACAACGACCTCGAGTATCCGATGATGCTCGACCTTGAAGAAATGATGGAGGCGGGCTCGTCTCGCGACTTCCGCATTATCGCGCTGGTGGACCGCATTGAACTCAATCCCTTCATGGGCCGGGATCACGACACAAAGCTCGGCGGCTTGGACAACTGGACCGGCGCAAAGCTGGTGGAAGTCGAGAAAGGCAAGCTGAAGGAACTCGCCGACTGGGGTGAGGTGGATATGGGCGACCCCGCGACACTCAATCGCTTTATCGATGAGGGGCTGAAGATCGCCCCCGCCAAGAGGGTGAACCTGCAGATGAGCGACCACGGCGGCGGCTGGATGCCGGGTTGGGTGGACATGACTTCAGAGTCGCACCTCACTCTGGATGAGATTCAAGCCGCGCTCCAAACGGCCAAGGCGAAGCACGGAAAGTTTGAACTCTTGACCTTTGACGCCTGCCTGATGGCGACCGTTGAAGTGGCAGCCGCTTTATCTGACAGCGTGAATTACATGATTGCCAGCGAAGAGCTGGTGCCGGGACTGGGCTTTTACTACGGAAAAACATTGGCGGCGCTAAGGGAAAACCCGCGCATGTCCACGGAGATGTTCGCCAAGCAGTTCATCCAAGGGTCTTATGACTTCTATGCGAAGAATGATGATGAAGACTTGCAGGGCATTGCCACAACCTTTACCTCTAGCCTCTTGAAGTTGCAACGGGCTCGAGAACTGCACATGGCCACCAGCCGGCTGGGCACAACATTGGAAGTGGCGTTCCGGGTGAATCCCGAGGCCCGTACCACGATTAGCCGGGCCCAGCGCGATGCATTTACCTTCGGTGAGGACTTCAGCGAATACGCTCCGGCCTTGGTGGACCTGGCCGACATCCTGGACCGCATGGGCAAGAATGCACCGGTTGTCACTTATGCCCTGGATGCCAGCGCCATTCAAACCCTCATGAAGCAGATTGTCCTCTTTGCCGTTAAGGGCGAGGCGATCAAACGCGCCGACGGGATTAGCGTTTTCTGGCCCCGATACGATACTTATCTAAAAGGCTTAGAGGATTACGACTATCGCACGCTCCGAGTGAATAGTGGCGATGTGAAATGGCCGCAGTTCATTACGAGCTTTATCGCCGAACTTGCCAAGGACATCAAGCCTCCGAAGATCAAAGAAGAGGGCAAAGGGAAGAAACGAAACTTATCGGCTCAGGCTATGCCGAAGGTGACTTGGACGTATGATCCCCAGGACACCGCTGAGGTTTGGTCGTTCTTGGGAGTTCCGGCCGAAAACGAGGATGTCCTCCTCATTGGCATGCTGCCGGCTCCCCTCGACGACTCCGGCAAGCTAGAGCTCACCTGGACGGGCACATGGCCCGCATTGTTTGATAGCGAAGGCAGCCAACTAGCGCCCATCCTGGGCGCGGAATACGGGGAAACAGGCATGACGGCATTTGTCCGCGGCGAACTGGAATTGGAAGGAGGCCGCAAATCAGAGGCGGTGCTCACTTTCTTTGGCAATTTCACCGAAGGGAAGATGAAGCTTGTTCGCATTGCCTTGGTGGAAGGATCGCAGTTCCGCACGATCCTGCCCGAACCGAGCATGATCTTCCGCCCCGAATACCCCGTGATTAACTTCGAAACGGGCGCAACTTCGACCTACATCAATCGGGAGTCTGAGCCTTTCCGATTTGGGGAAGAGGGTCTGTGGTTGCAACAGGTTGTGCTACCTGCTCAGCCTTACCGTTGGGGCGTCTACATCGAGGACTTCGCCGGGAACCCCGCCGGGGCTTATCGCGAGGTGACTTTCCCGGCACAAGCCACCTCGCAACAGGATAATAGGTTACGTGCCGTCCGCTAAGTCCCGCGCGTTCACACTCATTGAGTTGCTGGTGGTCATTGCGATCATCGCCATCCTTGCCGCCATCCTGTTCCCGGTGTTCAGCCGGGCGAAGGCGGCCGGGAAGGCCACGGCCTGCACCAGCAACCTCAAGAACCTAGGTCTCAGCTTCCACCTCTACGGCGCGGACTACGACGACCGGCTACCCCCAGCCGCTTACGGCACGTCCACGAGCTTTGTGCTGTGGCACGACGTGATTGACCCCTACCTGAAGAACAAGCAGGTGTGGCACTGCCCGGGCAGCGAGGTGAGCGAGAAGGACCTGAGCGGGGCCATCACCAGCCACTTTGGCTACAACGTGCAGCCGCTGACGGGCGTTGCGCTGGACTTTTCGAACCTGGATACGCAGTCGCCAGTGAGCTTTACTCAACCCGAGTCCACCAGTGAAACCGTGATGCTGACCAGCGCCAAGGCGAGCGTGGAGAACAGTTTCTGCGGTGACGACGGCAAGTTCTTGCTGCTGCCCAGCCAGAACTTTGACGCCGACTGCTGGGGCCGCCCGGACCCGGCCGCCCTCGAAAAAGTGGTGATCTTCTGGATGGACGGCCACGTCAAGCGGCAGGCTTTGGGCAGCTTCTATACCGATCAAACCCCGGCGGACAAGTACTTCGATTTGGAGTAGTTGCCCGCCGGGCTTGGCCTGAGTTCAGTCTTTGTACGGGTCGAACTCGTCCGAGCCCGCCATGCACACGATGAGCGGGGTGAGCGTAGTTGTCACCTGGATCGTCCCCGCGTGGTGCTGCAGTACTGTGGGCAGGTTCTTGTAGACCTCTGGTGCTTCGTCGGCCCCGGCCCCCTTCAGCACAATGCCTCTACGCGCTAGATCTTCGCGCACGGCGGGCATGTTCACCACCCCTTCCGAAATCTGCACGGCCTGGCGGCGTCCGGCTTCATCCTTTACCCAGCGTTTCTTGCCCGCCGCGGCGGTCCGCGACATCACGCGCCCCGCACCGTGTACAGTCGAGCACAAGGCTTGGCGCAATGCGGGTGATTCGGTGCCCTTCAGGATCACCGAAACATCTCCCATCGAGCCGCCTACGAACCCACGCTGACCCGGGAAGGCGGGCGTGGCGCCCTTGCGTACCACCCAGAAAGTCTGGCCGTGGTGCTCCTCCTGCCAAGCGAAGTTGTGGTGGTTGTGCACGCTCTCCTCGATGCTGGCACCGAGAATCGTGGCCACATGCTCGCACACCCAGTCGCGCCCGGCGTAGGCGTATTCGCCCGCCAGTTGCATTGCCGCGATGTATTCCTGACCCACCTCGCTGTTCACCTCCAGCAGGGTTGGCGGGGAGTCCATATTGCCGTTCGGCTTGGCCCCGCTGGCCTCGATGAAGTGCGAGGCAATGCGGTGGCCCAAGCCCCGGCTGCCGAAGTGGCATCCCACCCAGACATTGCCGGTGTCTTGGTCCTCGAAAACGTCCACGTAGTGGTTGCCGGAGCCGATGGTGCCGAGCTGATTCCGCGCCGAGGCGAACAGACTTTGGTTGGTCCGCAAAAAGGGCACTTCTTTCCAGGTCGGCGAATCGAATACGGGGTGGTCAATCTTCGTTTGATTCACTCGCCCAACGCCAAAGGAAAGAGAGGCGAAAATGTGCTCGGCTAACTCATTCAGCCGAGGTCGAATTTCGGAGGCTTTGAGGTCGAGCCGCACGGCTTTGTTGCCGCAGGCAATGTCAAATCCGACCCCTGCCGGAGAGATGTGCTCCGGGTAAGCCAGCACGGCACCGATGGGCACGTTGTAGCCCTTGTGGCCGTCGGCGCACAGCACGCCGTAGGCGCATTCATCCGCCGCCACGGCCTGGCACATCTGCTTCAGGGTGCCTTCATCATGCTCCCCTAAGATATGTAATTTGTTCCGATCCATGGGTTCTTCACCCCCATTGCCAAGGAACGCTAATGCTCGTCGCCGTGGAGTTGTCCTGCGGTTTCCGGCAAATACTTCAATGCAATAAGGAAGGTCATTGTGGCGATGGCTAAGGGATAGAATAGGCCGCTTAGCTTATTGCCAGTGTTGGCCACCACCGCCGAACTGATGAGCGGCACCAACCCCCCAAAGACCCCGTTGCCAATGTGATACGGCAACGACATGCTGGTGTAGCGGATGCGAGTGGGGAAGAGCTCCACCAAGAACGCCGCCACCGGCCCGTACACCATCGTCACAAACACGACCTGGATGAACACCAGCGCGCCCAGGAGAACCCATTGGGGCTGCTCGGGGTTGGCCCCGGCGAGGGTCATGAGGTGGAAAAGCGGCAGATAGAGCAAGATCGCCAGCCCCATGCCGGTCAGCATCACCTTCTTGCGGCCGATGCGGTCGCTGAGGCGACCGAAGACGATGAAGAGTGGCGTCGCCAGAAGCAGGGCGGCCCCCACCGTCATCCACACACCGTCGCGGGGGAGCTTGAGGATCTTTTCCATGAACGACATGGCGTAGAACTGCCCCGTGTACCAAATGACGCCCTGGCCGGCGGTGGCCCCAAAGAGCGCCAGCAAAACCAGGCGGCGATTCTCGGGGTTGACGAAGCTCTCGCGAAGCGGGTTCGTCGAGGTCGTCCCTTCGCTCTTCAGCTTGGCAAAGAGGGGGCTCTCGCTCATCTTAAGCCGGATCGTGATCGAGACGATGAGCAAGGCGGCTGAGAGGAGGAAGGGGATGCGCCAGCCGCCGCCATCGAAGGCTTCCTTGCCCATGATGCGCTCGGTGCTGAGTAGCACGAGCAGGGAAACAAAGAGGCCGAGCGTAGCGGTGGTCTGGATGAACGAGGTGTAGAACCCGCGCTGGTTGGGCGGGCTGTGCTCGGCCACGTAGGTGGCGGCCCCGCCGTACTCGCCGCCCAGCGCCAGGCCCTGCAATGCGCGCAGCAGCACCAGCAGGGTGGGGGCAATCACTCCGATCTGTGCGTACGTAGGCACCAGGCCAATGAGCACCGTACTGATACCCATCAGGCTAAGGGTGACGAGGAACGTGTGCTTGCGCCCTACGATGTCACCCAGACGGCCAAAGACAAGGGCCCCGAACGGGCGCACCAAGAACCCCACGGCAAAAGTAGCCAGGGCAGAAAGGAAACCTACGATCTCATTCCCCGGCGGGAAGAACTCGCGGCCAATGATGGTGGCCAACGCCCCGAACAGATAGAAGTCGTACCACTCGATGAGTGTGCCGACGGAAGACGCCGTAATGACTCGGCGTAAGGTGCGCGGGTCGTCAACCTGGGCGTTGGCAACGGGGGTGGCAGACATAGGACAAAAACAAGGGCCAGGGCTCCATGCTCCCGACCCTTGTGACCTTACCGCCTACGTAGCGATCAATCCAACGGCTTGATGCGAATCGAACGGAAGGCCACCACGTCGCCGTGGTCTTGCACGGCAATGTAGCCGCGCGCCCGCTTGCCGAAGTCCTTCCAATCACGGAACTTGCTTCCGGCAATAAGGTTCGCCCACTCCATGCTGCTCAGGTCGATGCGAGCGACGAGGTGATTGTTGAGGTAGTGCTCCACAATTGGCCCGCGTGCCACGATGCGGACATCGTTCCAGTCGCCCACGTTGCGCGTGATGCCCGGAGGGGCCGCATAGAGCCCGTAGACCGAGCCCGCCGAGGTGAGCGCGTTGGTGCCATCGTTGTGGCGGTCATCATCCAGCACTTGCATTTCGATGCCGGTCATGTAGGGCACGTTGTATTCCTCAGTGCAGCGGTAGAAGATGCCGCTGTTGCCGCCCCGGCTGATCTTCCACTGCATGCGCAGTTCGAAGTCGCCGTATTCGTCCAGCGTGCGAAGATCGCCGCCTTCCTTGCCCGGGGTGAAGGTGAGTTCGCCGTTCTGGACGGACCAACCCGCCGGGACGTGGGGCTTGCGGAACCCGATCCACCCATCCAGCGACTCGCCGTTGAACAGGAGCTTGAACCCGTTGGCCGCTTCCTCAGCGGAGAGCGTGTTGGGCGGGGTCGGCATCGTAGGATTCACCGTGCCTTGTCGGTTCGGCATCTTGTTGAGCGTGTACCAGGCTTCGGTGCTCCACAGGGCGCGGTCTTCCTTGCTCTTGAGTGCGGGGTGGATGCGCACGTAGAACACGTGATTCTCCTTGAGGCCATCGACTTCCAAGAAGATGCGGCGCCCGCCTTCCGTAACCGTCACGGACTTGGCCACCAGGCGACCTTCGTCCACCTTCGGTCCGCCGTAGGCTTCGTTCGGCTCGTAGCGCCACTGGCTGATGTCGTAGAGGCTGAGATCAGCGGCTTGCTCGATGTTGGCGGGTTCGGTGAACTCAATCTCGATCCCGTTCTGCATCGGGCGCACGGTCTTCATTTCGAACACGTGATCGCCGTTGTAGGTGATCTTTTGCAGGCCGTACCACTTCTTGCCGGTTTGCGCCCAGTTGCCAGTGGAGCCGATGCCACCCACAAAGATGGAGCCATCGGGGCCGACCATCACGCGGTTGATGCCCGCCATCATGCCTTGGGTGAAGCGGAACACGCAGCCTTGCAGCACGCCGTCCACTTCTTCCACAAACACCCGTTTGAGGCCACCGTGAGTGACGTCACCGTGCATCATCTGGCCCGCGAAGGGGCCTTTGGTGAAGCGAGCCGGTTGGCTCGGCGAGTTGCCGATTTCGTTCTGCGGTAGCCACACCACCGGGGGCGTGACGGGGCCGCTGGTCACCGATTCGGGGCCAACCGAAGCGTTGCCGTAGTAGGCACCTTCTTGCAAAGGCAAGACCTTCGAGGAGGGGAGCCAGTCACCTTGGTTGTCGGTGATGTAGAAGCGGCCACGCCAACCGACGCCAATGCCGTTGGGCGTACGGAGGCCGTTGGCGACTTTTCGGTATTCACCGGTTTTGTCGTTAATGGCAACCACCCAGCCTCGATCCTCGTTTTGCGGGCGCGTACTGCGTCCGCCCGGATCGATCGCGGTAGCGAGGGCGGCATAGAACGTGTTGCCCCGGTGCACCAGGCCAAACGCGAACTCGTGGAAGTTCGCCGTAACGCCCCAGCCGTTGGCCAGTGCGTAGTAGCGGTCGGTAACTTCGTCCCCGTCCAGGTCCACGAGCTTGGTCAGTTCTTGCTTCTGCAAGACGTAAATTTCACCATTGACGACCTTAAGGCCAAGGGGTTCGGCAAGGCCGGCGGCGATGCGCTTGACCGTTGGGTTGCGCACCGTGCCCCAAACGTTGTCCACGATGTAAACGCCGCCGACTTCATCCCACGTGCAGACGACCATGCGCCCGTCGGGGAGGAAATCAATGCCACCCACACGGGGCTCAAAGCCCGGGACGTCAATGGTTTGCAGAGTCCAGGCCGGGTGCACGCCTTCCAGCGGGCTGCGGTCGCCAGGGCGGTTGCTTTGCCCGTTCAGGAGGACTCGCTTGGTGCCCGGGGCCGTCACGCGGACTTCGCCGCCTTGGGCGGTGAGAACTTCCGTCGGAACGATGCTCCATTCGGCGTCGCCCGGCTCCTTCCATTCCAGGCGCAGAGCCGCGTCGGCTTGGTTCTCAAAGAACTCGATGAAGAGCGGGATTTCGCCGGGGCTGAGGTCCAGGTAGCCCGTTTTGGGTTCGCTGGCGCCATGCAGGCCGTCGTGGTCAATTACGAGTTCATCTCCCAGGAAGAACTTGGAGCCGTCATCGCTCGCCAGCCGGAATTGGTGGCGGCCCGCCTTGCGGACATTGAGGAAGCCGGAGAAGTGACCCAGGAAGCGATCTTTGAGGTCGCCGAAGTCGTCGTTGCCGAGGTCGAGCTTGGGCACCACCACGCTGTAGTTGGGGGTTTGCCCGCCGACCAGACGCGGCACACGCTCCAGGTCGATGCCGACATCGTAAAGGCGCATGGCAATGCCCGGCACGCGCACCTGGCTGCTTTCTTGGGCCACGGTGGGTTCGGGCTTCAGGCTGGCCAGCAGGCCCTGGCCAGTGGCGGATGCGGCGGCCGCCGGATCGACGGGAGCGCCATAGCGGGTGGAGAGCACGTTCGTCCCGTTGCGTAGCTCAACTTCCGTGGGCGTAAGCATCGGGTAGGCGCGCCGGGAATCTGGGGCCACGAACTTCGTCGCGACATCGAGGAAGAGACGCTCGCCGCGGGCCAGGCCGCTCACGTGGAAGCGACGCTCGAGCCCGACTCGGCCAAGGCGCAAGGGTAGGGCCTCGGGAATCTCATTCACGGTCACAAACTTCGAGCCCAGCGGGATTTCGTAGTTGAACTCCACCTGGCCACCCTTCATGGTGTAGCCACGGAAGCTGGGCTTGACTTCGGTCACTTCGCCGCGCGCGTTGGCCACCGACCAGATCGCGCGGTCAATGGTGTCCTGTTCATAAACCTTTCCGACGGAGGTCGGTTGCGGCCCGTGCTCGGCGGTGTAGACGGCACCCTGGAACTTGACCGTGCCTTCCCAGGCCTTGTAGAAGCCACAGTTGGTGGCATCGTAGGCGATGATGAGGTGCTCCGATAGCTCGACCGTCACCATGCGGGCTTGCTTATCGAGAACGCTACGGAACACCCACGGATCGCGCGGACGGGTGGGTAGCTCGGCGGTTGCGGGGCTCACTGCCGTGAGGGTGAGCCCGAGGACCAACGAAACCATGACGCCTCCCATTATCTCACCAAGTTGAACGCAATGGGCGAAGGTTTGACCAAATTCTGAGTAGGATGCACCGTATGGCACAGAAGCGGTCGGTGGTGGATACCGATATCAAGCGATTGAACTGGCGCAGTGTGGGTCCGGGCACCATGGGTGGCCGCGTGAGCGAAGTGGTCTTTGCCCCGGGCGAGAGTAAGGTTTTCTACGTGGGTTTGGCCTCGGGGGGCCTCTTTAGAACCAAGAACCACGGCACGACCCTCGAATCGCTCTTTGATAAAGAAGAGACCACCAGCGTGGGCAGCATCGCGGTGTGCGATTTGCCGGCCAACTTTGATCACCCGGCCGAGGCCAAAGCCGGCAAGAGCAAGAAGGAACTAAAGGAACTCGGCCGTAACCAGATGATCTGGCTAGGCACGGGCGAAGGCAACGGCCGCAACTCCAGCTCGTGGGGGAACGGGGTGTACCGCTCCACCGACGCTGGTGCCACCTGGCAGCACATGGGCCTGGCCGATTCGCACGATATTCCGGCCATCGTGGTGGACCCGCGCAACCCGGATGTGTGCTACGTGGCCGCTCTGGGCCACCTGTGGGGAGCCAACGAGGAGCGCGGCCTCTACAAGACCACCGACGGCGGCAAAACCTGGGCGAAGGTGCTGGCGGTGAAGGACCACGGGTGCTGCGATGTGCGGCTGGACCCCCGCAACCCGGACGTCGTCTTTGCGGCCATGTACTATCGCCGCCGCAAGGCGCACAAGTTTGATAGTGGCAGCACCGAGGGTGGCCTCTTCCGCAGCCAAGACGGCGGCAAATCTTGGAAGAAGATCAAGGGCGGTCTGCCCGCCCACACCGGTCGCATTGGCATCGACCTCTATGCCGAGAACCCGGACATCATGTACGCGGTCATCGAAAGCGGCCAAGGCGGCACCAACAGCATCCGTGACGACCGCAGCAAGTCGGGTGGCCTGTTCCGTAGCGAAGACGGCGGCAACACCTGGACCCGCATGAGTGTGCGCGCGCCGCGGGCGTTCTACTTCTGCAAGGTCCGCATCCATCCCAAGAACGACCAGAAGATTTACATGCTGGGTTGGGAAGTGGAAGTCAGCGAGGACGGCGGGCGTACGTTCCGGGGTGGCTTCGGCGACAAGATGCACGTGGACATGCACTCCATCGCCTTCGACCCCAATGATCCGGATCACATCGTGGTGGGGAACGACGGCGGCATTTACCAAACCTTTGATGGGGGCGCCAAGTGGCAGTTCCTCAACCAAATCGCCATCGGGCAGTTCTATAACATCGCGCTGGATATGAGTGAGCCGTACCGCATTGCGGGCGGCCTGCAAGATAACGGCTCGTGGGTTGGCCCCAGCAGCACGCTGGTGGAGACGGAGAAGTACGAAGACGGCACGCCGCAAACTGGCATCACCAATTCAGATTGGAAGTATGTGTGCTGGGGGGATGGGTTCCATGTCGCGTTCGACCCCGAAGACCCCGACGTGATTTACGCCGAGTGGCAAGGGGGCAACCTGACCAAGGCCAACCTCAAGACCGGGCGACGCTGGCACCTGCAACCGCAACAACGAGAAGGCGGCGCCGCGTATCGGTTCAACTGGAACGCGCCCTTCTTCGTGTCGCCTCACAACCCCAGTGTGCTGTACCTGGGAGGGAACATGGTGTTCCGCTTGAGCGATCGCGGCGAAACCTGGGAGCGCATCAGTGGCGACCTGACCACCAACGACGTGGACAAGATCACGACCGAGGGTTCCGCGGCGGAAACTTTCTGCACCGTGACCTCGCTGGTGGAGTCTCCGCTTACCGAAGGACTGCTGTGGGCGGGCACCGACGATGGCCGCGTGCATGTGCGCGTGGAGGACGAATGGAAGGACGTGACGCCGAAGGGCAACGACTGGTACGTCAGCCGCATTGACGCCTCGGCGCACGGGGCGGGCCGCGCCACGATGAGCCTGGACGGCCACCGTGACGACCAGTACGACCCGCGCATTTTGCAAACCACCGACTTTGGCAAGACCTGGAACGACATCACGGGCGACCTGCCGAAGCACCGCAGCGTGAAAGTGGTGCGCGAAGACCCGAAGAACCCGAGCGTGATCTATTGCGGGACGGAGAACGGGGTGTTTGTGACCCTGAACGGGGGCAAGGCGTGGCTACGGCTGAACGGCAAGAACCTCCCGCACTGCCCAGTGGATGACATCCAGATTCACCCGCGTGAGCATGACGTGGTTCTGGGCACCCACGGCCGGAGCATCTGGATTCTGGACGACGCCCGCTTCCTATCGGAAAGCACCGAAGCGGTGCTGGGCGAGGCGCTCCACGTATTCCCGCCGCGCAACTGCCGTCCCATTGAACGGTTGTTCTTGCAAGGGCTGTGGGCGGATGACGAATTCCGGGGGACGAACCCGCCGAAGTTCGCGCCCATCACATATTGGCTGAAGGAAGCCGCCACGGAAGAAGTCAGCGTGACCGTGACCGACGACAAGGGGCGGGAGATTGCCAGCATGTCGGGGACGGGCTTTGCGGGTTACAACCGGGTGGTGTGGGATGCCCAGCCCAAGGAGATCTACCGCCTGCCCGATGCGGGCCAAGAACCTTGGTGGACGTACTTTGTGGCGCCGGGGACCTACAAGATTCAGGTCAAATGCGGAAAGTTGAAGTCAGAGACTTCGCTGGAAGTGCTGCCTGTGCTGAATTGTTAAGAAAAATTCCCCACTTCGGCATCGTTTGGACCTTTCCTTGCGTCTTTCAAAGGATAGGCCCCCATGACTCGCCGCGAATTTGACGAACAGATTGATGAAATCCGTGCCTTAGTGCTGCGGATGGCGGACTGTGTCGTCGAAATGCTGGAGCTAGGCGTGCGGTGCGCCATGGAAGGGGAAGAAAGCCTCTACCAACGCGTGAAGTCGCTGGACGACGTCATTGACGACAGCGAGAAGTTGGCCGTTGGGATCGCCGTGGATTGCTTGCTGAAGCAAGCGCCCGTGGCCAACGACCTCCGCTTGCTGACGAGCACCCTGAGCATCATCGGGGAGCTAGAAAAGGCTGGGGACGATGCCGAGAAGATGGCGAGCCGCGCCCGGCGGCTTTCCGGGCAGTTCCCGGATGAGCTCAAGTCGGCCCTTTACGATCTACAAGCCGAGGCGGCCAAGGTGATTCGATCGGCCACCGCGCTCTACCTCAAGTACGACGAGGAAGTAGCGAGCGAGGCTCTGCTGATGGACGACACGGTAGATGCTTCATATAAGGCCGCGCGCCGTCGCTTTATGGAGCTTATTGTCGAGCGTCCCGAATCGGTCCGCGACCTCCTGCGTGGGATCAACACGTTCCACGCCATTGAGCACGCCGCCGACCGAGGGGTCGAGATCGTGAAGCGTCTTCGCCTCCACCACAACAACTTCGAAGATCGCATGAAGCCCGAGGAGCCGGTAGAAAGCGGCCCGACGGAAGCCACTCCTTAATCCAGTTTTTATTGGATTTCGGAACGGGATTCCGGGCCTGGGCGTCAAGAATCCTGTAAGAACTACCGATAAATCCACTGGAAGCATTGGCTTTCGTGAAGGACTATGTCAAATCAAGGCTCTCACCCGACCGACAAGACTGATTTGAGCTCGAATGTGCCGACCTCAGATTGGGCCAAGTACGGCAACGTCAGCCAAGAGTGGATGCAAGCCAAGAGCCCCGAAGAATTGAAGGAAGCGGCTTTCCGCTGGAGCCTGAGCGCGGATGCGCATGTGCGAACCCTGGGCCGATCCCTTTTGAGCGCCATTGAAGCCGAAGGCGGGGAAGCTCAGCGACAGATTCGAGACTGCTTGCCGTGGACAGTGGCCCTGAGCCACCGCTTGGTGCCCGTCAGTCTCCACGAGCCGTTTGTGGTGGTGCTGCACGCCGGTGAGGTGACGGTAGAGGCGCTGAACCTGGTGATGGCCTATGCCAAGCGCCCGGTGCAATGGGTGCAAGGCACCGACGCCGAGGTGGCCCGCGAGCTGCTGAGCCGCTATGGCAGCGAAATTCCGACTTCCTTACTTGAACGTTTTGTGAACGACCCGGCCGTGGCCTGGTCGGGCAATCCGAATCCGGTGCTTTTGGTACAGGATGCGGCAGAGGCCCGTGTGGCGGTCGAGCCGGAGATTGAAGAGGTCTTCGAAGAAACTCCTGAGGCTGAGGAAGAGTCGAATGGGTCCGGTTTGCCGGATGGAGACGACCTCGATGCCCCGGCGACGGTGGGGGCGACCGAGTTTCCGGTAGAAGTGCTTCGCGACCTACGAGCGGTGCCGATGGGCGAAGACGAATCGGGCATTGAATTCCTGGTGGCTAGTCCCGCCGAAAACGAGACGCTGCGCGCCCTAAGCGAACTCAGCCAAGGGGCGGCGCGGTTCCGGATTGCCGATTTTGAAGAGGTGGCGGCGGCCTGGACGGCCCGCTTTGGCGATGAACTTTCACCGCTCTCCCTCGCCCCGACTCAAGAGACCTCTGATGAGGCTCTTGACGATGAGGTAACTGAGGCGCCGACCGTTGCCGAGGAAATCTTGGTCATCGAAGAGTCCTTCATTGAAGAGATCGCGATTGAAGAAGTCGCCGAAATTGATCCTGAAGAGACCGAAATCGCCGAGAATTTGACCCCCTGGCAGATCGCCGAATCGCGAACGCCTGAAGATGGCCTGGATTCAGTTGAACTAGAGGCTCTGGTTTCGCAATACGAGGTTGCCGCGGTTGTCGAAGAAGAAACGGCCCCGGTGATTGCAGTCACCGAAGATGATGCCGAAGCCGATTGGGACAACCTGCTGGCCGAAGCGGAAGTGGAAAGCCTTACCGCTGAAGAAGAAAATTCCGTGCCGGAGGTCACTTTTGACCCCTTGGCGTGGGCCAAGAGTGTTGAGAAGGCCGAAGTGCCGCCTGCTATTGAGCCGGAGGTCGAAGCCCCGGCCGCGGAGACCGCTGAGGAAGTGGCTGCGGTGGCCGAGGTCGCCAGTTTTGAACCGGTTGAACCTCATGCCGATGCCGTGAAGCTCGTGCCGGCGAGTCTGGCGTGGTTTGCCCGGGCCTGCCCGATGGAACTGCGGGGCGAGGAGCTGGTTTGCTGGGCAATGGAGCCATTTGATGAGTCTCTGCTGACCGCGATTGAACGGCGTGCCGAGCGACGACTGATCGTGGAACCGCGCCCGCAAGAAGAAGTTTTGGCCGCCCTCCAGGCCGCCTATCCGACGGATTTCGCTGGCGTGGCCGCTCCGGCGGCGGAAGTCGCCGCGGCTCCCGTGGCTGCCCCCGTGATTGAGACCGCTGAACCGGACCTAGCGGCAGATTTGAGCGCGGAAGTCGAATCCGCGTTGGCCGAGCCCGTGGAGACCAGTGACTGGGATCAACCTGCCGCCATTGCCGAACCGGAAGCTGACGTCGCCGACGAATGGGCGACCGACGAAGACGCAGCGCCCGAGGCCGAATGGGAAGCCGCCGAAGATAGCCGCGAGAGCATCCCGATGCCCCCGCCGCTGTCGCTGGATGAGTTCAAAGTCGGGCCGAAAGATGAGGTGGAAGTCGCGCCGGTCGCCGCAATCCCTGAGGTAACGCCGGAACCGACCCCGGAACCCGAACCGACGCCAACTCAGAATACGGGTAGCCCCGCCTTGGATGACTTGCTGGCTCGGATTGGCATCGCCCGGGGCGATGTGAGTGCCCCGCCGGTCGCCGCTCCGGTAGTTGATCCGGTGGCCGAAGCCTTTGCCCAAGTGACAGAGCTTGAGCCGGAGGCAGAAACCGAGGTTGCTGAGGTCGCGATTCCCGAGCCCCCCGTGGCTCCGGAACCGCCGCAGGCTGAAGACTTCGCTGCCCCCGTTGAAGATGCTCCCGCGCTGACGCCGGCTGAAGCCGAAGTGGCTTCGTTCGACAGTGCTCCCGTGGCGCCCCCGGCGGAGAAAACCGAAGATGGGTTCACGCTCAGCGCCACGGAAGAGGCCCGCGCCGCGTGGCTGGAGTTCATGAGCGGCGAGAATCAGCCGACGGTGCAGCCGCGTAGCGACACCACGCCGATCATGATCGAGCAGATGCTGGACCGGATGAACCGAGAAATTGAGGTCGAGCGAGCCGCCGCGACGGCGATTCCTTCATCGGACTTTAAGGAAGAGGATGACGATGGCCGCGCCAGTAGCGACGCCGGATTCTTGACCGAGGAAGAAGCGGAAGAGAGCCGGATTGCCTTGGAGCATGCCTCGGCGATTCAGCGCCTGATGGGTCAATCCCTGGTGCCGAAGCCCGAAATTCTGGCTCGATTTAGCCGAGAGACGGCCACGCGCCTGCGGGCATTGCCCGTGACGATTGAAGGGGGAACCCTGCACGTGATGGGAGCCACCGCGCTGAGCGAAGAGTCGGTGCAGATGCTCTCGGATGAGTCAGGTTTGCCGATTCAGCTTCACCTGGCCCCGGCAGATCACCTCCAGCGCATGCTGGACAAGGCGTATCCGGACGCGGATCGCGACTTGGAACAGCACACCAAGGTGGCCGAACTGCGCCGCCAGCAAGAAATGGACGACAAGGGCTGGCTGAGCAAGCTGATGAACCGCGTCAATCGCGGCGCCTAAACTTCCTGAGGCAAAAAAGAATCCCTCTCAACCTCATTAGAGGCGGAGAGGGATTTTGCGTTCTGGGTACGGACTGAACTTACGGGAGGGGAAGGCCCATGGCTTCCAGCCACTCGCGGTTCTTGCCGACTCGCTCCTTCACATCCGGGCTGAGGTTGAGCGGGCGTCCTCGCGCATCAATGATGATGCCGACGGTGCCGCCTTCGAACTTCTGCGTGACCGCCTTGCCCTTGCCGGCGCCGATGTCGAGGCCGCGCGAGGGAGTCACTGTGAGTTCGCGGAACTCGCCGCGACTCGCCGGGATGACCTTGATTTCGCCCACCTTCACCGATTCGCTCACTCCATCGCCGGAAACCGTGATGGCAACTTCGCCCGGCTTGGCTTGGCCCACCGGCGCAATGCAGTGGCCGCACTTGACGATACAGTCGTATTCAAACACCTGCCGCGCAGCATCAAAGAAGTGCTCGCTCAGCACGCCGAGGTGCGGCATCATAAAGATGCTGTCCACGGTGAGCATCGTGATGCCCTCCGGTTCGTAGGCGTCCATCATCATCAGCGCGGATTGCGCGCGCTTGGGCGCGTGACTCAGCACCCCGCCGGACCCGATGATCATGTCGAGGTCCATCATCTTGATGAGGGTTTCGCCGCCGCCGGCCTGCTCAAAGATTTGGCCGACGTCGCGCTGTTGTTGAGTCCCCTTGAGGCTACGAGCGAGCGACTTGTGGTGGTAGAAGGCCAGGCGCAGGGCTTCGCGGCTCACCGCTTGCTCGATCAGCAGGTCTTCGTACGTCTGCGGGATGGTCGTCGGGCGGATCATCTTGTTGCGCAGTCGGTTGCGCATTTCGAACGGATCCATCTCAAACGGCAGCCAACGGCCGATGTTGTCCGTGCCGGATTCCTTCAGCACGTTACAAATCGAATAGCTCATGCCCAGGTTGGCCGAAACCGTGCGGTTATAGGTGCCGCCGAACACCGAGAAGACGTCGGTGGTCGCCCCGCCGATGTCCACGCCCAGGATGTTGATGCCTTCCTGGTCGGCGTAGTTCTTCATCAGCTTGCCCACGGCGTTGGGCGTGGCCATGACTTCTTCGCTGGCCCATTCCAGGAGCTTGTTGTAGCCCGGGGCCTGCTGCATCACGTGCTCAAGGAAGAGCTCGTGGATTTCGTCGCGGGCCGGGTCGAGGTTTTCATTTTCCAGGGAAGGACGGAGGTTGTCCACTTCCTTCAGGGAGACGCCTCCACCAAGGACCTCCTTCACCGCGCCGCGCGCTTCCACGTTGCCGGCGAAAATGACCGGGAGCTTCATGTCACCAAAGCGGGGCTTGGGGTCGGCGCGGCGGATCACTTCAGCCATGTCGGCGAGGTGAGAGACAGTGCCCCCGTCGGTACCACCGGACATCAAGATGATGTCGGGGCGAAGTTGGCGGAGCCGCTCCACCTTCTCAAAATCTTTGCGGCCGTCGTCCACGGCCAAGGTGTCCATCAGGATGGCGCCCGCACCCAGAGCGGCGCGTTCGGCGCTTTCTGCGCTCATGGATTTCACCACGCCCGCCACCATCATCTGTAGACCGCCGCCGGCGCTGGAGGTGGAAACGTAAAGGTCCGCGCCATCGTGCGGAGTGCTTCGGGTCATCGCCGCTTGGCCATCTTTGAGCAGGCGATAGACCTGCCCGTCCTTAATCAAAGAGCGTCGACCGACTTCGTAGCCCTCGGGCATCACTTCACCGGTGATTTCCTCCAGCTCGGTCATGGCGTTCAGCACGCCCACCGTCACGTCCTCAAACGGCTTCTCCACCGTAGTGGGGGCTTCGCCGCGGGCCACCAGGCGGTATTGGCCTTCGGAGTTGCGTTCGATGAGGATGGCTTTGGTCGTTGTCGAGCCGCAGTCAGTTGCCACGATGCGCTCGATGTTTCCGGACATGGGCGCATTATGAACGGAAAGAGGCCTCTCTTGCCTTACCTGCGGGCAAAGATTTGCGCGAACCTGCGGTTTGTTTCGCCGAACCTGGGGGAATCCGCTCCGTAACGAATCGGATACGAGCCTGAGACCGGGTTGGATATAATGCGCCACAAGCACGCGCAAAGGTGGGTGTGCCGTTAGGGTGATTCACATTGGCTAAAGTCGCTTTTCGGAACGTAAGCAAGGTGTTTGGCAAGGGCGTGCGCGCCGTCGACCACCTCGAACTTGAGATCAACGACGGCGAGTTTATGGTGCTCGTTGGCCCCTCGGGTTGCGGAAAGACGACCGCGTTGCGCATGCTGGCCGGCCTGGAAGAAGCCACCGAGGGCGACATCATGATTGGCGACACGCGCGTGAACGACGTGCCGCCGAAGGATCGCGACATCGCGATGGTGTTCCAGAATTACGCCCTGTACCCGCACATGACGGTGTACGACAACATCGCGTTTGGCCTGCGCCTGCGCGAACTCGGTGGGTTCTTCTGGCAGCTGACGCATATGGCTGAGGCGAAGAAAATCAAGGCCGATATCGATGCGCGCGTGCGAGAAACCGCGCAGATGCTGAGCATCGAGCACCTGCTGGAACGCTTGCCGAAGGAACTCTCGGGTGGTCAGCGCCAGCGCGTGGCCCTGGGCCGCGCCATTGTCCGCAAGCCGAAGGTGTTCTTGATGGACGAGCCGCTCTCGAACCTGGACGCCAAGCTTCGCATCCAGACACGCGCTGAACTCATCCGCCTGCACCGCCGTCTGGGCGTGACGACGATTTACGTGACCCACGACCAAGTGGAGGCCATGACGATGGGCCAACGCATTGCCGTGATGAGCAACGGCTTGCTGCAGCAATGCGACGAGCCGACGCGGGTTTACAACGAACCGGCCAACAAGTTTGTAGCGGGCTTTATTGGCGCGCCGCCCATGAACTTTGTCGAAGGCGTCATCAAGGACGGCTGGGTGGAAGCCGGTCCGGTGCGCGTGAAGCTGAAGGATGGCCACCCGGCGATTGCCTTGAACGGGCAAGCGGTCACTTTTGGGATTCGCCCGGAGGATATCTATCACGCCGAAGGCAATGTGAGCATCCCGGTGAGCGAGGCCAATACGTTTGAGGCGCACCTGGACGTGCTGGAGAAGCTCGGGGCCGAGGATACGGCGTACCTGATGGTGGGCGATCAGCCAATGATTGCTACGCTGGACCCGGCGCACCCGGTGGCGGTGGGCTCCACGGCCAAGTTTGCGTTTGATCTGGACCGCATTCACATCTTCCACGGCGAAGATGGCGTCGCGGTCCGCTAAACCTGGCGGGTAACGACCGCCAAGGGTTCGGTCATTTCTTCGTAAGCGAAGTGAACGCCCTCGCGGCCGAAGCCGCTGCGCTTGACTCCGCCATAGGGCATGGCGTCAAACCGCACGGTGGGGACGTCGTTGATGACGATCCCCCCGACTTCGAGATTCTCGATGTAGAGTGCGGCTCGGTCTGGCGAAGTGGTAAACACCCCCGCCTGCAGCCCAAATCGCCCGCTGTTGATTTGTTCGAGGGCCTCGGCATCATTGGCAAAAGTGCAAAGGGTTAGAACCGGGCCGAACACCTCGTCGCAGGCAAGGGTATGCCCTGCTGGAACGTCTGCAATCAAGGTTGGCGAAATCACGTTGCCGGTGCGCTCGCCCCCGGCCAAAATCCTGGCTCCTCCGGCCACCGCCGAGGCCAATGCCGCTTCAATTTTGGCCGCGGCGTCTCTGTTGATCACTGGCCCGACCACGGTGCTCTCCAGCGCCGGGTCTCCACATCCCAGGTTCTCAATCATCGGTAACAGCCGCGCCACCACTTCATCCACCCGCGACTCATGCACGCGCAGGTGCTGCACGCTAATGCAGATCTGCCCGGCGAAGGCGTACGCCCCGTTGAGCAGGAGCGGCAAGGCCAAGTCCAAGTCTGCATCCTCGCAGATCACCGCGCTAGCGTCGCCGCCGAGTTCAAGGGACACCTTGCGGTCCGGCACCAATTCCTTGATCCGCCAGCCCACGGCCTCGCTGCCGGTGAAGCTCACGAACTTCGCCCGGGGGTCGCGCACGGCCTTTTCCGCAATGGCGTTCGGGCAGGCGATCGCGTTCACCACTCCCGCTGGGCAACCACACTCGTGAATCAGGCGCGCTAGGCTGAGAGTGCACAATGCGGCCGCCGTACTGGGCTTCAGTACTACCGGGCACCCGGCTAGCAGGGCGGGGGCAATCTTGTGGGCAGCGAGGTTGTAGGGCCAATTCCAGGGGACGATGGCCAGAACCGGCCCCACGGGGCGGCGGCGCACCTCGGCCCGGTAGTTGCTCCCGCGAGGATCGTAGCTAAGATCGACGCTTTCAGGCTCCAATGAGCGGGCGAGGTCAGCGGCCAGCCCAAAGGTGAGAGCAGTGCGCTTCACCTCGGCACGGGCGGCCGTGATGGGCTTGCCGACCTCCGTCACTAAGAGCTCCGCCAGTTCATCCTCACGCTCCGTCACTGCTCTGCTGATCCGCGCAAGCAAGTCGCCGCGCTCGGCCAAAGATGTCTTGCGAAACACTTCAAAGGCTTGCGTCGCGCAGGCGAGGGCCGCATCCATCTCCGCCCAGCCGCCTTCGGCAAAGGTGCCGATGCGGCGGCCATCCCAGGGGCTCACCGCAATCTCCTTCCCGATCCCTTGGTCGCAGGGTCCGCCGAGGAAAACTCCGTTCAAGAGGAGCTCGCGGTGAATCATTTGCTCATTTCACCCCCGAAGCGCGGTTACACTAAGGGTATGGACCGTCGTATTATCTGCGCTCTTGATACCGGCGACCTTGACGAAGCCATTGACCTGGTCCACCGCTTTGCGCCTTATGTAGGGGCGTTCAAGATCGGCCACGGCCTGACGATGCCCAACGGCCTGCGCGTGGTGGACATTCTGCGCGAACACGGAGCCGAGCGCATCTTTCTTGATCTTAAGTTCCACGACATCCCTAACTCGGTGGCGCTCGCGGTGCGCGAAGCCGCCAAGCACGGGGTGTGGATGCTCACGCTCCACCTAAGCGGTGGCCCGGCAATGATCTCGGCAGCGGTGGAAGAAGCTGCCATGTACCCCGAAGACCAGAGTCCGCTCTTGGTGGGCGTATCCGTGCTGACTTCACTCGACGAAGCTACGCTCCAGGGCTTCATGGGCGTCAATCGCACCTTGCCCGAGCAAATGGCGCACCTCTCGCAGCGCGGGGTGGAGCTTGGTTTGGATGGCGTGGTTTGTTCCGCGCACGAACTCAAAATACTACGCCCGATCGTGGGGCACAAGGTGTTGGTGACGCCGGGGATCCGGGGCAGCGTGGGCGATGTGCATGACCAAGTGCGGGTCGGGGACGCGCAGACGGCCTTGGCGGACTCGGCCGATTATCTAGTGATTGGCCGAGCTTTGACCTCTAAGTCCGATCCGGTCGCCGCTCTCCAGCAACTGGGCCTCGATCCCGTCGGTGCATAAGGAACTTCTGGACTGGTACGACCAGCACAAGCGGGATTTGCCCTGGCGCGAATCCCGCGACCCCTATCGCGTGCTGGTGAGCGAACTGATGCTCCAGCAAACCGTTGTGGCCTCGGTGATTGAGCCGTACCGCCGCTGGATGGAACGGTTTCCTACCATCGAAGCCCTGGCCGCCGCCGACCTCGATGACGTGCTCCACGCCTGGCAGGGCTTGGGCTATTACCGTCGGGCGCGATTGCTGCATCAAGCGGCCAAGGAGATTGCCCAGCACGGCTGGCCCCAAGACCGCAAAACGATGCGGGCTGTGCCGGGCATCGGCCCTTACACGGCGGGGGCGGTGCTTTCTATCGCGTTCGATCTGCCCGAACCGCTAGTGGATGGCAACGTGGAGCGTGTTTATGCGCGAATGATGGCCGACCCTACTCCGCCGCCAGCCCTTACCAAGCGGGCCTGGGCTTGGGCCGAGGCCTGCGTCTCCCAGGAGCGCCCGGGGGATTGGAACCAGGCGCTTATGGAACTCGGCGCAACCGTTTGCCGCCCGCGAACGCCGCTTTGCCATCTCTGTCCCTGGCAAGAGATCTGCCGGGGCACGCAGGGCGAGGTGAGTCTCTATCCGGCCCCCAAAGTGAGGCCGGAAATGCGAGAAATGGACCTGCCCTTGGCGGTCTGCGAGCAAGCGGGCCGGTACGCGCTGATTCGCTATCCCGAAGGCGGCTGGTGGGCCGGACTCTATGGGTTTCCGCCTGCACCTGCCGGTTCGGGCGAGGAGTTGGGGAGGTTTCCGTTTGTGGTCACCCGGCATCGCCTGACGGTGCGCGTGCTCCAAGTGGACCGACTGGATGGGGAAGTCGAGTGGTTTGCGCCGGAAGAGTTCAATGCCCTGGCCTTACCGGCTCTCCACCGGCGGGCGTGGGATATCGTCCGGGCGCGGCAGACGCAGCCAACCCTCGCTGTCTCCCCAGAGGAATAAGGCCAGCAGCGCCTGGAAAACAATCGCCACCATCGAGAGAAAGATCACGGCGTGCAGGATGCGCAGGCCGTAGCGGCGGGCGAACTGCTCTTGGCGGCGGAAGTGCTCCCGTGTGCGCGGGTTCAGGTGACTGGCACGGCGTTGGAGCTTATGCACCCCGGGGCGGCGCATAAACCGCAACATATGCCACCACAAGCAGCGACTGAGGGTGCGCGACCAACCCAGCACTTAGCTTTCTACGTCGTCGTACGGCGCAAGTCGTGCGGGGCGCACAAGATGACCTTCTTGGTCGAAAAAGGCGACGAGCACCGGTGCCATGTCTTCCTTTTGTCGCCCGACCTTGAGCATCAGGCGGAAGGGACCGTGGCCCGTGAGGGCGATTTCGCAGGGGTGGTCCGGGGCAACCTCTTGCGCGGCTTGGTCATCTAGCCAAATCCGGGCGGGCACCGGGGATTCGATCCGCAATCGATACTGACGCCCCGCCGGCATCGTCGCTTGGGAGAAGACGTACACAACGCCCGGCGCACTGCGGAACAAAGACTCCAGGTTGAGTTCGGGTCCATCCGGAGAAAACGCCTGCCATGCCACGGGAAGCTCCGCGCGGCCCGTGTCCTTCAGGTTGGGGTCAAAGCCTTGTTCGGGGGCAAACGACTGGCTCATGCCCGCGTCATTCTGGTTGGGGTACGGCCCAATGACCGACCATGTGCCCGTGGCCAGAACCGGGAGGCTTAAGCGCAGGCCCTCGGTGCGGAGTTCGATCACCTGGTCGCTCTCCACTCCTTGCGGGGCCACGATCTTCGCTTTGGTGGTCCAGGCCGCGCCCGGAGCAATCGTTTCGGGTTTCGCATCCGAAGACACTTCGAGGCCCGGACCGGCCACCCATTCCGGGGAGATACGCATTGGGTTCGGCTCTCGGTTGATGAGGGTCAGTTCGACTTCGGCTTGGCGGCCTTCCTGGAAAATTGGCCCTTGCGGGTAATGGACGTGGAGTTGGAACGGGCCGACCTCGGCGTAAGCGGAGTGCTTGTGGAGATCGAGGGCACTGGCCTCGGGCAGGTCGCCGTCAAACAGTTCGGCGTAGGCCGCCAGGGTGGCGGGGGGATCAATATCCTGAAGGAAGCCCGTGGCGACGTAGGATTGCCCCAGGGGGCCGGTCCACTCGGGCTCCAGCGGGCCGTAGAGGCCGGCCCCGAGCGTAGCCGCAATGGCGGCCGTGTCACTGGCGGCATACCCCAGGCTGGCGGCCAGGATCATGGCGCGAGAAGCTTGTTCCTGGCAGCCGGAGAGCGCAGCGAGGATGTGGAGGAAGGCCCGGCTGGCGGGGCTGAAATCTTCCGGAATGGCGCTGGAGACACTGGCGGGCTGCGAGATGCCCGCCCCAAGGATCTCGGGCACCTTGGCCAGCGCAGGATGCCCCGCCGGGACGTACTTGGGAATAAGGCCGAGGAGGGCGCCCCAACTTCCGTTCTCGCTCGCAGCAATGGCGGCGGCGGCAGCCACCCAAGTGGACACCCACAGGGCATCGCCGGCGTGGTCAACACTCATGTCGGTGGCGGCCCACACGCTGGCAAGCTCAGGCTTTCCGGCTCCGCGAATTCCCCAGAACAACGCTCGGGCCAGGCCGGTGGCGCGGCGGCTGGCGGGATTTCCAAACTGCCCGCTGAGGGGCAAGCCTAACCCGGCGGCCAAGTTGGCGAGGGCATAGGCGTCCCCTCGCTCGGCTGAATTCCAATGGGCGCGGTAAGTACCGCTGAGATTGGTGTGCGGCCGAGACTGGCGTAGGTGATAGGCCCAGACTACGGATAAATCTTGGTGGCCCGCCGGGGCCATACGAAAGGGGACGGGCTCGTAGCCGGTGAGCGGGGCAAATTCTTGGCGCCGAACGTGCGGGGCTCCCATTGTGGCCCCTGCAAGGGAAGCCATGACCATGGCCACTCGACGTTCGCTCATTAGCGGGTCGGGTTTACCTGAAACAGCACTGGTACTCTAATGGCAATGGGCATTGACCACATGATCTTTCGGTGGGTCAACCACTGGCCATCAGCGTGGGAGCCATTTTTCTGGTTTTTTAGCGAAGGAAACAAGCAGTGGGCGGTGCGCGGGCTGTTCTTGGCGCTGGCCATCTACCTCATTTGGAATAAGACCACGCGCGTGGCTACGGTGCGCGGTTTAGTGGCCTTTCCGGTGACGAATGCCCTCACCGATGCGATCAAATTTGGGTTTCCAATGGATCGCCCTTGTGCCGTGGTGGCGCGGGCGCTGGACGGAGGGATGGCCCGTGACCTGGCCATGAAACTCGACCCCGAGCTGATCTTGCGGGTGCCGCATACGGCGAGCTCCGGAACGGCCAGCGCGCACGCCGCCAACACCATGGCGGTGGCCGTGAGTCTGCTTTACGCCAAATCCCCTTGGGGGTGGCTGTGGCTGGGGGTGAGCTTCTTCACAGGGGCAAGCCGCATCTATAACGGTGTCCATTATCCGAGTCAGGTCTTGCTCGGTTGGATTTGTGGGGCCTTTGTGGCGTGGGTGATTGGTACCACCCACGCACACTGGGTAAAGGTCAGGACTTCTCGACCGGCTGCGGCGAACTCAGATCAATAGCGCCAAGTGAATCGAGCGGTTGCCCCTCGGTAGTGAAGAGCACACTCTTGACCTCGGGGAATTGAGCCATCACGCGTAGCAGACCGCGAACGATGATTTGCTCGTCCTCGGCTCCGTAACCCGCGTAGATCTTCTCGTTAAAGTCAATCGTCGCAATACCTTCCTTCACGGTGACCGTCTTCACGTCGGCCTCCTTGGGGACGGCGGGTACCTTGTCCAAGTAGTCATTCAGCGCAAAGACCATGGGGTCTTGGCCCTTAGGAGACTCCTTGGTGTCGGGCTTGGTGCCGAACTGACCCCCGTCATAATTGGGGGTGAGCGTGGTGACGTCCTGCTGCTTTGGCACATCGACTTCGTCCGTCGGTGCGTTGTTGGTCACGGCCGGGTCAGTGTTCGCCATCGGCACGGCCGGTCGGCTGGAGACGTACCAAGCCAGAGCGCCGAAGCAAGCCACGGCCAGACCCAAGACAAAGATCGGTGCCTTCTTGGAGGCAGAGTTTTTCGTTTCGCTCATTGCTGGTAGTACCTCTTAACGGCTTGGGTGATGGCTTTCGCCACGGAGGAGTGATACTCCGCTTCTTGAATACGAGCCCGATCCCGGCTGTGGTTGATGAAGCCCATCTCCAAGAGCACGGCGGGCATCTGCGAGTTTCTCAAAACGGCAAACCCGGACTCGTAAATGGTGCGGTCACTTCGCACCCCCATCGAAGGCAACTTGCTTACCTTAACGATCTCTTCGGACAAGAGATTCGCCAAGAGAATCCCGAGGGGACTCTGCTTGTGGTGGAACATGATGCTCCCTGAGCGACTATTGGCCACGGTGTTGCTATTGATATGGATGCTCAAGAACAAATCTGCCTTACTTCGATTCGCAATCTCTGATCTCTCGCCAAGGGGGATAAAGCGGTCGTCATTCCGGGTAAGGATGACGCTGGCGCCTGCTTCCGTTAACGCTTTGGCAGTTTGTTGGGCGATCGCGAGAGCAATCGTCTTTTCCTGAACGCCACTGTTGGTGGCACCTGGATCGCGTCCACCGTGCCCGGCATCCAAGACAATGACCTTTCCGGCCAGAGTTCCGTTGGAGCCGTTCGGCTTGATCAGCCGCAGGGTAACGGTTTGGCCGTTCACGCTAGCGGAGAACGCGAAGGTTCGCTTGGTGGCAAAGACCACATTTACAAAACCGTTGCCTGCGTTCTGCATGGAATAACGGGAGACATACTCGCCTCCTCCTAGGGCACCTTCGCGGCTCACTACGGTCTGCGCCTTCGCGATCTGCAATTGGATCGTGTTTGCGTTGACGTACGACACAGCCGGAGCACTATCGATGGTTTTGGAAAGTTGGAAAGTGTAAACCGCGTCGGTTTCCGTTTCGCGCACCACCTTGGGCTCGCTCACAATCACAGGGTCCACCACCGGCGTTTGGTTGGGCGGCGGGTTCGTGACTGGCGGGGCCACCGGCGCGGGTTTGATCGCGATTTGACTCGTGCCCACGTGGACAAGGTCCACTTCAAACTTGCGGCTAGGAAGCAGGGAAGGAATCGGCTGCTCGGCCATGCGCGGGGTCTCCACCACAATGCGCACGACGTCCGGAGCAAACTGCCCCACGCGCACTTGGTTGGGCAACTCTTCGCTCACGCGAGGGTTGAGCTTTGCTCCAAAGAGGTCCACAACCAGGCGATCCGGTGCGGCGAGGCGGAAGGCGCGCATGCGCACCATCATCGTGCCGTCAATCCGGAAGCCTTCGGCGGTGGTCTCGACGTTGCGAATTTCGCTCAGCACACGGAAGGTGTCCCCCTCCCACGTTGTGTGTCCACCCAATGTTTGGGCAATCGTGCCAAGGTCAACGGTGGGCTTCGCCGCAATCGTGCGGGTTTCCAGCCGGATTTCCCGGCCCTCCGCCTTGACGATGGTTTCGTTGCCGCGAACGCTGACGTCCCAGCCCCAACGACGCATCATGTCGGCCGGGATGAAGCAGTTGTTACCAACACGATAGCCCTCGTGCGGCGACACACCTTGGAAAGTGTAATTCACCCGGACGGCCGTAGGCGTCGCGGGCGCTTGTTGCGCGTATCCCTGTGTTAGCGCCATCCCTAGCGCCAAGCAGGTACCAAAAATCCTCCTCATGAGGTCCCCCTGATAATACCAGAACGTTCAAGAACTAGTGCCGGTTACGTACTTGGCACCGTTTTTGCGCGTCATATTGGCGTTGTGCGCATTTCGTCGGTTTTGGTTGTTTTAGGAGCGGTCTTGACCTTGATGGGACAGGCTAAGGCCGATGCGATTCTGGATTGGAACGCGGAAGCGCTCCAGGCGATTCGCACCGCCAAATCCGCGCCCCCCATGGCCGCACGCAATCTGGCCATCGTTTCCGGGGCGGCCTTTGATGCCGTGAACTCTATTTCGAATTCGGGCTATCGCAACGTTTTCTATTCGGGCGCGGGCAATGCCAGTGCCAGCAAGGAAGCCGCCGCCATCCAAGCGCAATACGACACCCTGCGGGCGCTTTATCCCACTCAGGCGGGTCGCTTTAAGACGCTTTACGACACCCAGATGAGCCAGATCGCGCCGGGTGCCGCCCGAGATGCGGGAATAGCCTTGGGGGCCAAGACGGCCGCTGCCGCCCTTGCCATGCGCGCCAATGATGGTTCCGCTACGGCCGGAACTGTGCCCGACGGCCGGAGTAACGACTTGGGCAAGTGGCGCCCCACCCCCAGCAACTTTGCCTCGGGGGCGTTGCCGGGCTGGTCGCAGGTGCGGCCCTTCACGCTCAACTCTTCGGATCAATTCCGGTCGGAAATCATGCCCGCTTTGGATACCGAAGAGTACGCCGCCGCCTACAACGAGGTGAAGGCCCTGGGTGGTCTGACCAGCCTGGCTCGCACCGCGGACCAGACGGAAATTGCCATGTTTTGGATTGGGGGCGCGGGTACGGCCACGCCGCCGGGACACTGGAACGTGATCGCGGCCGGGGTCTCTCAAGATCGAAACCTGAGCCTGGAGGACAACGCTCGCATGTTCTTGCTGCTCAATTTCTCCCTGGCCGATGCGGCCGTGAGCGCGTGGGACACCAAGTACACCTATCAATGTTGGCGGCCCATCACGGCGATCCATCAGGGCGACCTGGATGGCAATGTAACGACCGATGGGGACCCGAATTGGAGTCCGTTGATTCCGACCCCGAACCACCCCAGCTATGTGAGTGGGCACTCCACCTTTAGTGGCGCGGCGGCCACCGCACTGGCGAACTTTTTTGGCACGGACGACATCAGCTTTAACGCCAAAAGCGAAGACATCACGGCCACGCGCCACTTCAATTCGTTTAGCCTGGCGGCAGCCGAAGCCGGCAAGAGCCGTATCTACGGCGGGATTCACTTCGAGTTCGACAATGCGGCCGGCCTGCTCATGGGGCGGAATGTGGCGCAGTGGACGCTCGACTCGCTGAACTCCCCGGTGCCGGAGCCGGTGACCCTGCTGGCGATGGGCGCGGGCCTGGCGGCCCTGGTGCGACGGCGACGCCGCGCCGCCAGCGAGTAGAATCACGGCCTCTCGGGCGATTAACTCAGTTGGTAGAGTGGCTCCTTTACACGGAGTAAGTCGGGGGTTCGAGTCCCTCATCGCCCACCATCCCCTCACTCGCTCCTTAGCCTCTTAGGCATACTAAGGGCCATCTATGAGCGACACCAAGAAGCCGGACGAAAAGCCGACCGCGATGACCTTTGAAGAAGAGGCGCCGGTTACCACCAGCCTTAGCATCCCGGGCCTCGAATTTGAAGCCACTACCGGCCGGATGCCGTTGAAGAACGACCAGGGCGAGATTCTGGCCCAGGTGTTCTATGTCGCCTACACCAAGAAGGGTTGCGAACCGGGCGAGCGACCGGTGACCTTCACCTTCAATGGCGGCCCGGGTTCGCCCAGCATCTGGCTGCACATGGGCGCCGTCGGTCCGTTCCGCGCCCCGATGACCCCGGAAGGCCAGTTGCCGCCCGCGCCCTACCAGGTGGAACCGAACCTGGAAACCTGGCTCCACTTCACCGACCTCGTCTTCATCGACCCGGTGGGCACCGGCTACAGCCGCGCCAAGGACAAGGAGACGGCCGAAACCTATTGGGGCGTGGAGGGCGACATTAAGAGCGTGAGCGAGTTCTGCCGGATGTGGTTGAACCGAAACGCCCGTTGGCGTTCGCCGCTCTACCTGGTGGGCGAGAGTTATGGCACCACCCGTGCGGCGGGCATGGCGGGCCACATGATTGACCAAGGGATTGCCCTCAACGGGGTGATTCTGGTTTCGGCCATTCTCAACTTTCAAACGGCGGGCCAAGAGTACGGAAATGATCTGGCGTTCAAGCTCTTCTTCCCGACCTACACCGCCACGGCCTGGTACCACGGCAAGCTACCCTGGGCCACGAGCCTGGAGGACGCCCTGCGCCAATCGGAAGCCTTTGTGCAAGGCGATTACGCCCGCGCGTTGTTGCTGGGCGATGATCTGGTGGGCGAGGCGCGTCAAGCCGTCGTAAATGAATTCGCCCGCCTGACCGGACTGAGTGCAGAGTACGTCGACCGCGCCGACTTGCGCGTGCGTCAGGGAGCTTTCTGCAAGGAATTGCTCCGCGAAGACCGCCGCACGGTGGGTCGACTAGACAGCCGCATCAAAGGAATTGATGACTACCGAAAGGGCGAAGCGGAAAGCATGACCAGCGACCCCAGCATGTCCATGCTGATGCCACCTTATACGGCTACGTTCCACGACTTTGTGCGCACGCAGCTCAAGTACGAGTCCGACCTCAAGTACGAGATCTTCGGCGGGATTGGACCGTGGGATTGGGGCAACAACCGCCGCCAGGGCTACCCGGACACCAGCGAGGCCCTGCGCAATGCCATGCACAAGAACCCCTACATGAAGGTTTTTGTGGCTAGCGGCTATTACGACCTCGCCACGCCCTACTTTGCCACGGAGTACACCTACCGGCACATGGGGCTGGACCCCGAGGTGCGCGGCAACTTCTCGTTTGGCTATTACGAAGCCGGGCACATGATGTACGTGCACACGGGCTGCCTCACCACGTTGTTCCAAGACGTGAAGGCGTTTGTCGAAGGCACGCAGCGAGGCTAAAAGCACAATTGACTTGGCTATTGCCGTCATCACCTTGTTTTTCAGGCCAGGCTGACAACTGGTATAACTCATCATAGCTTCGAGAATAAGTACATGACTAGACTTGCATATACAGGAATGTTCCTTCTCATTCTCTTTAGCCTTGGCTGTGAGAATGGAGCTACATCATATGAATCCAAAGAATCTTCATTGAAGTCATCAAAGGAAGTTGAGCACGCACTGGTCGGAACATACAAGGTCCATCCGTATCCTAGAACAAATCTATCCCTAGAGATTAAGCCTGACGGAACTTGTACTGGCGATGGGACCTTATGTTCGGGAACATGGAAGGCTATCGATAGGCAATCACTTGAGGTCGGCGAGGGCATCCTAAAGGTTGAGGATGATGGCACCTGTAACTTCAAGTGGAATTACTGGTACCCCTGTACCATTTCGCAGTATTAATGTCATGAACTAGCGTTACAGAGATGAGGCTCATCACAAGTCACGTAGCGAGGCTAATTACGCGTTGACCGGCGCCCACCCGGGCACGGCCGCGCGGAAACCCTGATACAGGGCCAACATCGCGTAGGTATCCAGTTGGCAATAGGCGCGCAGGTCATCAATGATGGCCGCGCGTTTTTCGTCGCTGGTGGTTGGGTCGAGGTATTCCTCGTAGACTTGCACCGCCACAGCACCGTTTTGGACGTTGAGGCTCTTGTAGCTAATGGCCGGGTTCACGGCGGGGAGCACGTTTTTGATGCTGTACGACCCATTGAAGCTGGTCCAATAGGTTTTGCCTTTGATGGCTTTGTAAAGATCGTAGCCGACAGTTTTGAATTTGTTGTACAGCTCTTGGCCGTAAGGAACGCCGGCATCTTTAAGCATCTTGAGCGTGGCAACCTCGTAATCGGAATAGAAAACCAGGCTGGCGCAGTCTTGCACGGCTTCCCACAGGGTGGCCGCAAAGGCCACGCGCGGGTCTTGGTTCACATCGGTGTGGAGGTAATCGCGCCACTCGGGCTCCTGGGAGGAATCCGCATCGGGGATGACGTGCAACGACCACTGGAACGGCACCCGCTCGTAGGGGTGGTGGCCCACAAACTTGGGTAGGGCAGGGTCGATGGCCTCGAAGTCCACAAAGCCGATCGGGCCGGGCAGGCGTTCCAGCTGCTTGATGAGGTCCGGATCGGTGAAATCCTGTTGACCAGAGATCACTCGGTAAGCGAGGCGGTTGGAAGGGCTGAGCTGCTCGGCGGTGGTGACATCGTTGATCACGCGGAGCCCCTGGGAGGCCAACTTGCGGACGGAGTTCACGTTGATGCCGGGAAGCTTCCACAGCCCACCCTCCGGCAGGTTGGCGTGGCAGGTCTCGCGGAAATCGCAGTCTCGGCAGTACGTGTTGGGTTCAAATGGGGGTGGCTCCTCCTGGTGGAGCATGGCGCGCACGGGTTCAAGATCGGCCGTGAGCCGCGGAATCATCTCCATGACAAGGCCGGTGATGTCCACCGAGGTAAAGAGAGTGGCCGCGTCATAGGGGCCGCCGTCGTGCGTGTATTCACGGTCCACGTGCATCAGGCGGTAATCGCGAATGCGAATCCCCGCCGCCCGGAGGACAATAGCCTGGAAAGCGACGTCTTCGATGTGATCGGGCTCCTTCACCCGTACCCCGGACTTGACCTCAATCAGCGTCCAGGTCCCATCGGCGTTGCGCTCGAGGATGTCACAGCGGGTGACCAACTCCTCGGCCGCGAAGGTGGCTTCAAACAGCACAGGGGCATCGCCCTCCACGGCCGCGGCGGTGTGGGCGAGGGCCATTTCTTGCGGGCCTGTGGGCAACAAAACACCGGTGGGGAAGTTCTGCCGCGCAAGCTCACCGATGGCTTGGCCGATCTTCATATACGCCAGTTGGTCGGGGCTGAGCTTATTGGCCAATTCGGGCCGGTGGGTGGCGTACCAAAACCTCTTCGCGCACGGGCGAAATTGCTGGAAGAGGCTTTTTGTGATCACAGAGTCGCAAGGCTACCCTTCGGGGCCGCCGGTTGGGGGTAGGATTTTGCGCATGGCGACCCCCTTGGCCGACCGCTTGAGCGCTGTGATTGAGCGCTACGATCTGCTTCAACATCCGTTCTATCAGGCTTGGAGTGCGGGCACTCTGCCGGTAGACGCCTTGAAGACTTACGCTTCTGAATACGGAGCCTTCATCAACCGCGTGGCCGCCGGCTGGGCTGCCCACGGTGACGAAGAAATCGCCGCCGAAGAGCGCGAGCACGCCGACCTATGGGCCGAATTTGCCGGTGCGCTGGGTACGGACGTGAAGGGCGCTTCGCTGCCGGCCGTGACCGACATGGCCAACCGCGTGGATGCGGCCTTTGCCGACTCGGTGACCTCGCTCGGTGGGCTTTACGCCTTCGAGTGCCAGCAGCCGAACACCAGCAAGAGCAAGCTCGAAGGTTTGGACACGCACTACACCGGCCTGCCGGAAGCCGCGCGCACCTACTTCGAGATCCACGTGGACGACATCCACGAGCCCGCACTGCTGCTGCAACGCATGGAAGCGCTTTCGGCCGAAGATCAAGATCGGGCCGTGGCCGCCTGCGAAAGCGTGGCCGAAGGCCTGTGGAACGCCCTCACGGATATCCACAAGGTCCACTGCGCCTAAGTCTAGCTTCGGCTTGAGTTCAAATGACCCCGGAGGTAATGGCCTCGGGGGTCATTGCTTTTTATGACGCCTCTCCCGATGCTAGACAAGCCTGGGGAGGGCAAAGTATGCTCCCCGGTGCTATGGCGAAGATTGCGGACATTGAGGGCATCGGCCCCAAGTATGCGGCGGCCCTGAAGGACCACGGTATTGACACGACGGACGAACTGCTGGCGGCGGGCGCGAGCAAGAAAGGCCGGGCGGACCTGGCCGAGAAGACCGGCCTAAGCGAGAAGCTGGTGCTGGAGTGGGTGAACCGCGCCGACCTGATGCGCATCAAGGGTATTGGTTCACAGTATTCCGACCTGCTGGAGCATGCGGGCGTGGATAGCGTGCCGGAACTGGCCCAGCGCAATGGGGCGAACCTGGCCGCCAAGATGGCCGAAATCAACGAGGCCAAGAACCTGACCAACCGCGCGCCGAGCGAGAAGGAAGTCGAGGATTGGGTGGAACAGGCCAAGGATCTGGACCGCGTCGTCACGCACTGATTTTCCTTTGTCTTGAAGTATAGCCTCGCAGCCCTATTGAAGGGTGGCGAGGCTTTTTGCATCCCAAGGCGCGGGTGCAGTAAAGTCCGAGGCATGAAAGGACGAGGTGCGGCCCGGGCCGCCACACTGGGATTGAGCTTGATGGTGAGCCTGGGGGCCGCCCAGGGCACGCGCGACATTACCAGCCTGGCCGAAGAGCGCTACGACGCCCGCATCCCCGCCCCCGAGGCGGTGCTGGGTGCCCCGCTGGCCAGCCGCTATGCCCGCGCCCACGAACTGACCGAGTACATCCGCCTTCTGGACACCGCCAGCCCCCGCGTGGTGAGCGTGAACCTGGGCCGCACCTACCAGGGTCGGGAAATCACCGCCGCCATCATCACGTCCCCCGAAAACCACGCGCGGATCAAGGAGATTCAGGCGCAAAACCGGCGGATTGTCTTCGATGCGGCCTCGGTCACCGACGAAGAAATCAACAAGATGCCGACCGTGATGTGGATGGGCTACGGCGTGCACGGCAACGAGGCCAGCACCTCCGAAGCCGCCCTGGCCACCCTCTATCACCTCGCGGCTGGCACCGGCAAGGTGCCTGCGCTGCTGAAGGACATGGTCATCATCCTGATGCCCTCGCTGAATCCCGACGGGCGCGACCGTTTTGCCAACCACGCCAACGGGTTCCGGGGACTCACCCCCACGCCCGACCGGCAAGACCTTGAACACAGCCAGCCCTGGCCCGGTGGGCGCACCAACCACTTTTGGTTCGACCTGAACCGAGACTGGATGCCCCTGACCCAGGTGGAGAGCCAGGTGCGGCACCGCCTTTACACCGCGTGGCGGCCACAGGTGACCCTGGACTTCCACGAGCAAGGTTTGGGGCTCAACTACTTCTTCCAACCCGGGGAACCCCTGCGCGTGAACGCCCTGACGCCCAAGGAGAACCAGGCTATCACCGCCGACTTTGCGCAGTACCACGCCAAGGCGCTGGAGGAGCTGAACGAACGCTACTTCACCGAAGAGCGGTTCGATGACTTCTACATTGGCAAGGGCAGCACCTACCCGGACGTCATCGGTTCGATTGGCATCCTTTTCGAGCAGGCCAGCACCGGGGCCATCCAGAGCGAGCTGCGCGGGCGCCTTTACACCTTTGCCGATTCGGTGCGCAACCAGTTTGCGACCTCGATGAGCTCGCTGGAAGCCGCGCAGGCCAACCGCATGCGGCTCCTCACCTACCAGCGTAACTTCTTCAGAGACGATGTGCAACTGGCGGGGGGCGTGGGCACCGAGATGGAGGCCACCACCATCGGCTGGCAGTGGCCGGTGGATGACCGAGGCCGCGAACTGGCCAGCCTGCTGCGGGCGCACGAGATCCGGGTGGACGAAGCCGACGGTTGGATGGAAGTGCGGCTGAACCAGCCCCTACACCGCCTGGCGCGGGCGATGATTGCCCCGCCCAACATCTTTGAAGACATCTCGTTTTACGACATCAGCACCTGGGGGCTGGCCTACGGCTCGCTGGCCAAGGTGTCGCCCATCACGGGCACGCGGGGGCGGCCGTTCACGCGGCCAGAAGGGCCAACGTTCCGGCGGGCGGGAAACCCCGTCGGGCTCATCATCCACCGGGGCCGCGCGGACTTCCACGATGTGGTGCGGCAGGCCCTGCGCTTGCGGCTGCGCGTGTTCTTTGTGAAGGAGGCGATCGGCGAGGCGCAGCCGGGTGATGTGTTCATCGCGGCGGAAGGCGCGGAGGACGTTGCCAAGTGGCGCGGAGCCTGGGAGGGCTCTAAGCTCCGCATTGATATGCAAGAGGTGGCCGGGCAAACCGGGGCCGTGGTGAGCTGGGGTGGCCGCCGTCTGGTGGAACTGGGCACCAAGCGCATCGCCCTGATTGCCGATGCCACCACCAGCAGCAACCGCGCGGGCGAGTTGTGGTACCGGCTGCCGGATGTCTCGGTGGTGTCGGCCAGCGCCAACCTGGCGAACTACGACGTGGTGATCTATCCTGGTGGGGGCGGGGCGGAGTTCATGACCCGCCTCGGCACCTTTGTGAGCGGCGGCGGCCACCTGGTGGCGGTGGGTGATGGCGCCCTGGCCGTGGCCAATTCGGACATCTGGCGGGTTGCGGCGAGCTCGTATTCCGCGAATGTGGCGGGACTCAAGTTCGGGGAGATTGCGGATGAGCGGGCGCGGCACCAGGTTCCGGGGACGATCCTGCGGGTGCGCTACGACGACACCCACCCCCTGACCTACGGGATGAGCGAGGGGTACGCGTTCCGGGATGAGAGCGTATTCCTGAACGCGCCCACCGAGCCGGGGACGGCCGTGGGGGTTTACACGGATGAACCGGTGGCGGCGGGCTACCTGACGCCCGAGGTGACCAAGTTGGTGCCGGGCAAGCTCTCGGTGGCGGCGCGGCGCGTGGGGTCCGGGCGGGTGGCGCTGTTTGCGGATTCGCCGAACTTCCGGGGATTCTTCCGGGCGCAGGAGGAGATTTTCCTGAATGCGGTGCTGTTCGGGGAGACTTGGTGATGAACTATCAGGACTGGCTGAATGCCGTTGACAACTTGCTGACTGAGGAGGGCGCGGGATACACCGCCGCTCAGATCGAGAAGGCGGACCTGCGCGACGCGCACCAGCAGGGGGTCTCGCCGGTGGATTACGTGGCGCAGGGCGATCACCCGCTGGTAGCCACCAAGCCGGCTCCGGCTATGCCCCTGCCTTTGCCTCCCATCTCCCTGGACCAAGCGAAGTTCTTGGTCCGTACCCTCGATCAAGCGGGTTTGGCATTGATCATTCTTGGGATCCTTGTGCTCGGATTTGGTTTCTTCCAAATATTTGGGAGTTTTGGAGAAATGTTGAATCTCCAACGCGATTTGGAGATGAAAACTTATGGGCCCACACGAGGTCAAATGGGCTTAGCGATCGCAATTCGAATCGTTGATGTGATGGCCAGGGCAGGCCTGACGGCCACCGTCGGCATCATCGCTTGGTCCGTCTCGGGGATGCTACGCGCCACCTATCCAGGCTCTTCTTCCCGCGATGCGAGTAGGGAAGGCGCTGAAAACTAGCGGGTGAATATGAACTTCCAAGACTGGCTGAATGCCATCGACAAGCTACTCCAGGAAAGCGGCGCCAAATTTACATGCACTCAGATTGAAGAGGAACTCCTACGCACCGCGCATCAACAAGGCGTTTCGCCGGATGACTTTGTGGGTCGCGGCAAACATCTGACTCAAGAAGGTTCGCTCGTCGGTCCGTTGGTGCCAATTTCAATGGCTCAGGCGAAGTTCTTGGTGCGCATCTTGGGTCTTGTGGGCGTCATTCTTATTCTGTTGGGCTTTGTCTACTTCGTGTTTGGCGCATACAAGTTGATTGTTAGCTACGATGATATAACCACCTTTGCCTCTGGCGCAAATGATGGGTATGCGGAAACCTACAGAAAGGATGTGTTGTGGTTCACGTATTCATTGTTTGTGGATGACATGCTCAAGGCAGTAGGGGCTGCAGGACTTGGTTTTATCTCGAAAGCAACCGCAGGAATCTTGCGAGCCACCTACCAGGTGCCCCGCACCTAAATCCTAGCCCGCCACCGTCACGGACTCGATAAACCCCTCCGCTGCCGCCAAGATTCGGTCCCGGCGCGTGGGCTCCAGCCGCTCGTAGCCCCGCATGGCCTGGCTCATGCGTTGGTTCTGCGCAAAGAACTCCTGGTTCCGGGCAATCGTCCGCCAATACAGCCCGTCCCACACATCGCACCACGGCCCGGCGGGCTCCCCGGACATCCGACGGATGTATGCCGACCCCGAGAAGTACGGCTTGGTGGCAAATGCCCCCGCCGACGCGCACTGCGACATCCCGAACACGTTCGGCCCCATCACCCACTCGCTGGCGTCCACAAACATCTCCATGAAGTAGCGGTAGACCTCCTCGGGGTCCACCTCGCACATAAACATCACCGCGCCGATGACCATCAGCCGCTCGATGTGGTGGCACCAGCCGTGGTCGCGGGCGCGGGCCAGGCTCCGGTCCAGCGGGGGGAGGCCGGTGGTGGCGTTTTCCCACGCCGGGGTGAGGCGGCGATGGTGCGGGAAGGTGCGCTGCACGGCTGGTTCTTCGCGGGCGATGCCCCGCACGAACTCGCGCCAGCCAATGATCTGGCGGATAAACCCTTCCAGCGAATTGAGCGGCACCGGGCGGCGGGCGTGCCGCGCCAGGGTGGCCTCGAGGACCCGCGCCGGGGTGAGCAGGCCGATGTTGAGCATGGGGGTGAGCAGGCTGTGGAACACCGTGCGCTCCTGCGGGGGGAGGGCGTCTTCGTAATCGCCGAAGAGGTCGAGGCGGTGTTCTAGGAAGTCGGCGAGCCAGTCTTCGGCCTGGGCGGGAGTGACCGGGAAGGCGAAGCTGGCGGGGTCCCCAGCAGCCTCGGGGAAGTGGTTCTTGACCAGCGCGATGACTTCGCGGGTGATGGGGGTGAGGGCCGGGGGCATCACGGCCGGGGGCTGGAGATGCTTGGGGAGGGGCTTGCGGTTCTCGGTATCGTAGCTCCACTGGCCGCCCAGGGGTTCTTGGTGGTCATCGAGCAGGATGCCGAGGCGCCGCCGCTGCCGCTTGTAGAAGTCGGCCATCAGCAGGCGCTTGTGGTGGGCACGGTAGTTCTGCCACTCCTCGGCGGAGGTCAGGAACATCGGGTTGGGATGCTCCTTGAGCGTGATGCCCTGGGTTTGCGCCCAGGTGCGGAGTTGGCGGGCGAAGAAGGCGTCGGCGGGCTCGTAAGTGTGGACCTCTTCGGCTTGGCTGGCTTGCAGGGTTTGGGCTAGAGCCTGGGGGATAGAGGTGCGGGCCTCAAGCGGGAAGTAGTGGATGCGGCCCGGGTGGCGGGCGGCGAATTCGCGCATCGCGGCGAAGGTGAGGACGAGCTTGTGGGCGTGGTAGCGGTAGTGGCGGGCGAGGTCGAGGTCTTCCACCATCACCACCGGGCCAGGGGGCAGCGCCGAGATGTCGGCAAAGAGCTGATCGCCCAGGATGAGGTTGACGGCACCCACGCCTGGGGTCTACGTGGCGGGGGGTGGGGGCGTCGCGGAGGGCGCGGGGGTTTAGGTAGCCTATGGGGATGGTGGGTCGGTGCGTGGTAGGGCTGGCTTTGTTGGGCTTGTTAGGGGCGGGGTGTGCACCGTCGCCGGAATCAAAATCACCGCGCGAAGAGTCGGTCAGTACACCGAATAAGCCCCCTCCACCACTCAAGGCGAACCTCTCCACAATCCTTAGGGAGGGAACAGACTTTGAGCTCATTTCGATCCGACCGGGTCCTGTTCGACGTGAAGAAGGAGAATCAGTCGAGTTGTTTCGCAAGTATCGACGTCTCGGCTCGACGAAGGTGACTGATAACAACATGCGAGAAGATCTCGTGGTTGCGCTGGAGCGAGCCGCTTCCGAAATGGCTACTCCCTACATGTGCTTCAATCCACGCCATGCGATTCGGGTCAAGTACCAGGAAGCCACGTATGATGTGGTGATTTGTTTTGAGTGCGAACAGGCCTATGCCAAGAAGGGTGAAGAAATGTTGGTTGAGTTCTTAGTGTCGCCGCGTCACCAAGATGCTTTCGATAAGGTCCTTTTAGGCGCGGATGTACCGCTGGCGGAGAGGCCGAGATGAGGCCCTACTGGCTCTGGGTGATCCTGATCGCCGTGATTGGCGTAGGGCTCTCAGGGTGCAAGCGAACGGCCTTGCCCGAAGAGTTGTCCCAGGCCTTGCGTGAGGGTACGGAGTTTGAGTTGATTTCGCTTGATCCCATGGATACGAAAGACTCCAACGCCCCGGATCGTTTGGACGCTTTCCTCATCCTCGGCCGCACGGCTGTTGTGGACAAGGAAACGAGAGACGCCCTCGTCCGGTCAATTGAACATTCCACCTTGCCTAGAACTGTGTCTATAAAGTGCCTTTTCGAACCTCGCCATGTGGTGAGGGTGAAGCATAAGGGGGAAAGGTTTGACTTCTTGATCTGCTTCGCTTGCGGCGAACTGTACGTCAACAAAGGAGGCAAGCGTGCGGGTGAGTTCCTCTTCGACCGCAAAGATAAGAACCTCTTCAACAAGGTGTTTACCGACGCGGGATTAAAGCTCGCTCCTTAGTGGGAGACTTGGATTTATGTTTCGAAGTCAGAAGACCAGCGCGGCAATTCTCTTTGTATTTGCCTGTTTGACATGCGTCGCATGCGGCCCCACAATCCCGAGCCCGTACATTGAAGCGTTGCGGCAAGGCTCAGACTTTGAACTCTCCTCCATCGACCCTGGGAAGCTGGTCGGCGATGGCACGAATGGGCCAATGCGGTCCTATACGAAGCTCGGTTCCATCCGTCCAAGTTCTGCTTCGCAACGCGAAGCCATCATCCGAGCGATTGAACGTTCGGTACGGGAGTCGGGTCCCGACGGGGTCGCCTGCTTCGCACCTCGCCATGCGGTTCGGGTCAAGCACAAAGGCACAACCTTTGACTTCATGATCTGCTTTGAGTGCCACGGGCTATGGATTTACAATGGAGATGAGCGTTTGACGGCGATCCCCATTTCCGAAGCGGCTCGTCCTACCCTCAACGAGATATTGGAGTCAGCGAACATTCCGCTGGCCCCTGTTCCCCCTAAACGAAGGTGACAAGTGTTTAGCTCACCATATCCGAGCGCAAAACCCGCAGCCGCGCAAAGGCCGCGGGGAAGGAACCCTTCTTGAACTCCGCCCCGATGTGCCCGTCGCAGAACTTCTCGCCGCGCGTGCACAGCACCAGGTAGCGGCGCACTTGGTTCAGCGTGGCCCGGGGGAAGTAGTCCGGCGGAAACTCCGCCCCCATCGGCTGGAACGGCCGTCCGTCCACCTCGGGGTCCTCGGGCAGGGTCCCGTAGGGGTCAATGTACGCCGAACTTTCGTACAGCATCTGCACGATCAGCCCCACCACGGGGTTGTATTCCGGGTACGGCATTTGCACAATCCGCGTGCCGTTTTCTTCGAGGTCCGGCAGGTCCGGCCAGGTCATGATCTCGAAGTTGGGCGATTCCATCACCCGCGCCAGGTCCAGCAGGGCGTCAATGTCGGCGGGCCGCCACTTCTTGGTGGGCTTTTCCAGACTCATTGTAAACTGATTTCAATCATCCCCAAAGGGATCGAAGTCATCGTCAGCAATCATCGTGGCAGAAGAAGCTGCAAGCCCAAGGCGCTGCTTTAGTGTCTTGAGACCAGAGATAAGTCCGGTGGACTTAGAAAGCTCAGCAGGTACTTCGTATTGCTTGAGTCGGTCCAGATCAGCGGGCTCAAATGCCTTCATGAAATCCAAAAGCCGTAATGCAAAAAGCGACTGTGCTTCATTCGTGGACTCAAGAAGCACTTGAACCATTGGGCTTCGCAGGGCAGGTTCTGTTCTATCATCCCGAGCGAGCATGTCGACCAGGCTTTCCCGGATGACCACCAAGTCATCTTCTTCCTTTCGCCAACCTTGCAAAGCGCTGGCGAAACCTTTGCTGTCGGTTTCAAGTCTATAAGTTGTTAAGAATACACCGCGACCCAGAGCCCATCCGATCTCTTGTTGGCACCAAACGGAGTCATTTGCTTCAGGTGTAGCAAGATATAGCATTGCATGACAGCTCGAAAGAGCGAGTTTTATCTCTTCTTGCCATAAGATGTTCGGTTCAATGTCTTGATGAGCTACGAAGAGGTCAATCCTAACCTTTGACAACCACCTTTTAAGGACTGTCGCAAACTCTTTGTCTGATGAGCTGTGGCTGAGAAATAATCTGAAATACCCATCTTTCCAGAGTCGAGAGGTCTGATCAGGGCTCGGATGCACCGGTCGTGCTGTACCCCCTCTCCATGAGTCATCGGATTCCGGTAGCGCGATGGTTCGAACGCAGGTAAAGAACTCATCAATGCCGATTGCCTGATTTGCAAGACGAAGGATGCTGGACTCGAATGCCCCGAGAAGGTTCTTTGCAATGCAGTGCCTGTGCAAGCGAGGTGGCAATGATACATGAATTTCGCCGTATGAATAGACCTCAGTCTGATATTCGTGAAACGTTACTGTCGCATCGTTAAGGAGTTCAACATTGATGGTTTCGTTGTTCTCCTTTAACCCGTGACCAATGTAGTTAAGGAGATTTTTGAACTTCAATCCGGAATGTGACATGAGTGTGGTAGAGGTTTAGAGTCGTTATATTGGATACAGTGCCAGGTTACATCGAGACGACGTGGCGTTGGGAATGATCTGCTCTACTTCCGAGAGGTGGTGGGCAAGGAGGGACTCGAACCCTCACTCCGTGAAGAACTGGAACCTAAATCCAGCGCGTCTACCAATTTCGCCACTCGCCCGTGGCTTCCAATTTACCCGGGGGTAAGGTCTGGGCCATGGTCTTGGTGGTGGGCGGTGCCGGGTACATCGGGTCGGCATTTGCGCGGCAGCTCAAGGCCGCCGGTACCCCGCACATCATCTACGACAACCTGGAAGCGGGCCACCCGGAATCCGTCCCCTACACCCGCGTCATCCCCGGCGACACCCGCGATCCCGGCCGCCTGCAGCGCGTGATGCGGGAGCACAATGTGACCACGGTGGCGCATTTTGCCGCCCATATCGAGGTCGGCGAGGGCGAGCGCGACCCCGCCCGGTTCTACGACAACAACACCTACGGCACCCTGTGCCTGCTGCAGGCCATGCGCGAGGTGGGGGTGGAGCAGCTCATCTTCAGCAGTACGGCGGCAGTGTACGGCGAACCCGAAACCGTCCCCATCCCGGAAGACCACCCGCTCCGCCCCACCAGCGTGTACGGCCGTACCAAGCTGGCCAGCGAGCAGATGATCCGCGACTTCACGCGGGCGTACGGCCTGCGGCACGTCATCTTTCGGTACTTCAATGCCGCCGGGGCCGACGCCAATGGCCGCCACGGCGAGGCGCACCAGCCCGAATCTCACCTCATCCCGCTGTGCATCCAGGCGGCGCTGGGTCACCGGCCGGCGCTCAAGGTGTTTGGGGATGATTTCCCGACCCCCGATGGCACCTGCGTGCGCGACTATCTGCACACTGCCGACCTGGCCCACGCGCACATCCGGGCGGTGGCGCACCTGCAAGAGGGCGGGGAATCCGCGACTTACAACCTCGGCACGGGCCGGGGCCACAGCGTCCGCGAAGTGATTGCTACGGTAGGCGAAGTGCTAGGCACCCCGGTGCCCCACGAAGCCGCCCCGCGTCGCGCGGGCGACCCCGCCCAACTGGTGGCCAGCAGTGCGGCGATCCAGGCGGATTGGGGATGGACCCCCGCCCACAGCGATCTCACGGAAATCGTGAAGTCAGCGGCCAAGTGGCACCGCACCCACCCTTCGGGATACAAGTCGGGCTAGGCGGGCGCGTAGGCCAGCCCGTGCACCCAAATGGCTTGGTCGCGCACTTCCACGCGCTCGATGCGCATGGGAACGGGGAAGTCCTTCACGTCAAAAATCGGGTTGATGCGGTCGAGTTGACCTTCCACTAGCTTGCGGGCGTCGGCGCCCTTCACTTCGGCGCTCTGCAGCACCACCATCAGGCGCTGCTCGTCTTCCACCACCAGGGTCAGGTCGGCTTCCACCGGCACTTCAAAGAGAATTTTGGCGGTGGCGTTAATGCGGATGACCTCATTGGCGCAGGCCACGGTAAAGCCCTTCAGGCCGCCGGGGGCCAGCTGATTGAGGTACTCGGCCACGCTGGTCTCTTCGATAATGGCCAGGATGCGGCCCGGTTGATCGAGGAACAGTCGGAACGGATCGGTTTCGGCGCGCGCGGGGCCCGAGGTGAGCTGGACTTCGTCCACGCGGAGCCCCATCGGCAAAATAATCCCAAAGGCTTTGGCTTCGAGGCTTTGAAGGCGTACTTCGTCCGGCATTTTCGGTACCCTGTATTTGATGATGACGGCCCTCGCTCTCGCCTCCGTGCTGACAGCCCTACCATCCACCGAGGGCGCGCCCTCAGGGATCAACCCCGAATTACCCCGCGAATTCCGCGCGGCGTGGGTGGCCACGGTCGCCAACATTGACTACCCGAGCAAGCCCGGACTGCCAACGGATCAGCAGCAAGCTGAACTGAAGCGGATTGTGGACGCGAGCAAGAACATCGGCCTTAACGCCATCGTGTTCCAGATCCGGCCGCACGGCGATGCGCTCTATAAGAGCCCGCACGAACCCTGGAGCTACTATCTCACCGGCCAGCAGGGGCGCGCCCCCAGCCCGGCGTGGGATCCGCTCTCGTGGCTGGTCGAATACGCCCACAAACAGGGGATCGAGGTCCACGTGTGGTTCAACCCCTACCGCGCCAACCACAGCGCGCAGAAGGGGACCCAATCGAGCAATCACGTCTCCCAGACGATGAAGCCCTACGTGTACAAGTACGGCACCTTCGAGTGGATGGACCCGGGGGCCAAGCAGGTGCAAGACCACTCGTTCAAGGTCTTTATGGACGTGGTGGAGCGATACGACGTGGACGGTATCCACATTGACGACTATTTCTATCCCTACCCGGTGCGGGAGAACGGTCAAGAAGTGCCGTTCCCGGATGCGGCCACCTATGCGGCGTACCAACGCTCCGGCGGGCGGATGTCGCGTAGTGATTGGCGGCGGCACAACGTTGACACGTTCATCGAGCGGGTCTACAAGGGGATCAAGCAGCGCAAACCGTGGGTCAAGTTCGGCATCAGCCCGTTTGGCATTTATCGGCCGGGCACGCCTGCCGGGATTCAGGCCGGGATTGACCAATATGAGGCCCTGAGCGCGGACGCCCTGAAGTGGTTCCAAGAAGGCTGGTGCGACTACTACACGCCGCAGCTCTACTGGCCGATTGAGCAGACTCCGCAGAGCTTCCCGGTGCTGTTGAACTGGTGGAACTCGGTGAATACCAAGAAGCGCCATCTGTGGCCGGGGCTTTACACCAGCCGCACCAACCCTGCCGATGGTAACTGGAAGGCCAGCCAGGTGGAGCGGCAGATTGGCCTCATCCGCGCCAAGGGTGAGAACATGGGCCACGTTCACTTCAGCATGAAGTCGCTGCTCAACGACTGGAATGGCGTGCGCAAGGCGATGCAAGAGAACGTCTACCTGGAGCCGGCCGCGCCGCCCGCTTCGCCTTGGCTCGATTCGACGGCCCCGGCGGTGCCCACCGTGACGCGCTCGGGATCTACCTATCGCATGCGCTCTGCGGATCGCGACATTCGGTGGTACGCGGTGATGACGAAGGTGAACGACGACTGGCGCGTGGTTTACATGGGCTCGCAGCCGACGTTTGATGCTTCGCGCGTGGCGAGCGGGACGCCGATGGCGTTCTTCGCTCTGGACCGCACTTACAACAGCAGCAAGCCGGCGATTCTCAATCGCTGAGCGGCTGGAACGGGAAGAGCCGAGGGAGATTGACCGTGAAGGTTGTCCCTCGGCCTTCCTCGCTCGTGACCTGGATGGAACCCTGGTGGCTCTCCACAATGTGGCGCACAATGGCCAGCCCCAGCCCGGTGCCGCCGGTGGCGCGGCTACGGCCTTTGTCCACGCGGTAGAAGCGTTCAAAGATGCGGTCCAGGTGCTCGGCGGGGATGCCCATGCCGGTGTCGGTGACGGAGAGGGTGACTTCTTGGGGGCCTTCCTCCACCCGCACCACCACTTCGCCTTCGCTGGTGTAGTTCACGGCGTTGTCCACTAGGTTGTAGATCACCTGGGTGAGCTGCGCTTCGTTGCCCAGGGTTGATCCTTGCGGAACGGCTTCGAGGCGGATCGTGAGGTTCTTGGCGGCGGCTTTGGTTTGGAGTTGCTGCACGGTCTGCTGGCACAACTCAGAGAGATCCACCCGGCCGAGGTTCGGTTCTTGGCTTTCGGCTTTGGCGAGGGTGAGGAGGTCATCCGAGATGGCGGTCAGGCGATCCACTTCGCTTACAATGCGGCCGAGAAAGCGGGTGCGCACTTCCACGTCGTCAGGGTCGTCGGCGATCGTCTCCGTCATCGTGCGGATGGTGGTGAGCGGGGTGCGGAGCTCGTGCGAGACGTTGGCGACGAAATCGCGGCGGATGCGCTCCAGGCGGCGGAGTTCGGTGACGTCCTCCAGGATGAGGTAGGTGCGATGGGAGTCGTCCTGCGCTTCTTGCCAAGTACGGGCCAGCACGGTGCGGGCGCGGGGGTGGTCGAGCGAGAACTCGTCGTCGAGGGGCACGCCTTCCTGCGGCGCCTCGCTCACAAACTGGATGAGATCAGGGCTTTGCACGACGTCGGCGAGGTTGCGCCCGACAGCCCCGTACGACTGGAACATGCCTTCGGCGCGCGGATTGGCGAAGACAATCAGCCCACCCTCCGTAACCTCGAAGATCGCGAGATCAAGGCCGTCGGCGAGGCCCGCGTACTCCCGGTCCACTTGCAGAGCGCGCTCACGCAGGTCGAGATCGGCCACCGGAGCGGGTCGCCTGCGGGCTTGGGCGGTGAGGGCGATTCCGGCTCCGCCTAGTAGACCAGCCCCTAGCCAGAGAGGTGCTTGAGCGGCGGGAACGAAGGCCCCGAGGGCACCTAGCATGACCCCACCCCCGATGGCGCCCAGGCCCCAGGGTTTTGGCACCGTATTGGTCTTGGCCCGCTTGCGCACGGTGGGAGTGTAATCTATGGGGCGCTCATGAAGAGGATCCAGGCCCTGATTCGCACCAACCAGCTTGAGGATGTGCTGCTGGCGCTGGAAGACGTAGGGCAACTGGGCGTGAGTGTGGAGAGCACACGCGGCTACGGAAGGCAGCAAGGGCAGAACGAAACCCTGCGGGGCTCAACCTACGCCCTGAATCTGGTGCCCAAGACTTGCCTGGAGATTGTGACGACGGACGAGAAGGCCCCGGATGTAATAGAAGCGATTCAGTCGGCGGCGCGGACCGGCGAACTGGGTGACGGCAAGATCTTTGTGAGCGAAGTGTTGACGGCGATCCGGATTCGCACCGGCGAGCAAGGCGACGACGCGCTCTAGTGCGTTACTGCCCCACGGGGGTGCCCTTAGGGCCGCCGAGCGAGCTCAAGCGGATAGCCGAGACGTGCCAGGTGGAGTGAGTGCGCCAGGCTTCGGCGGCGGCGAGGAGGTCGGGCACGATTTGCACCTCCACCCCTTCATTGCGGAGGGCTTGCGGCAAGTTGGTGATCCAGCGGCCCGCCGTCGGAGTTTGGGGGACTTCACTGATCCAGCACCCGTGGTCGCCGGTGTCTTGCCAGCCTTCGTCTCCTTCGAAGGTGTATTCATAGATCTGCCCGGATTGCCATAGCGCGGCCTGAGAGGCGTCTACCAGAATTAGCATCCGGCTTATGGTGCTCGCGGCAAAGGCGGCCTGGTCGGCGGGGTCGGTGTCGGGAGTACACCACACCCCTACCCGGGCGCAATCGCGAGGGAAGAAGTACAGCCCGCGGTGCGCGGCATCTATGCTGTACACGCGCGGCGGAGAGTCTGGATGGCGCAAGGGTGCCCGAGGATGAAACACCTCAATGGCGTCATTCTCGCTGTAGTGATATCGCAACATGCCCGCCCGCCCTTGAGATGAAACCACAATAGGAGCGGCCCATGGCGCGATTCAAGAACTTTAGCCAATGGAAAGGGCGGTGGCCGCACTGGCGGGCCGACGGCGAGACGTACTACGTCAGCTTTCGGCATCGTAGGCCGCTTGAACCGGAAGAGCAGCAGACCTTGTTCCGCGCCTTGCTCATTGGCACCCGGCGGCTCGAGGTGGTGGTGCTGGCGGTATTCCCGGACCGCACGGAGTGCTTGGGGAGACCAATCGCGGATGACGAAGGCTACGAAGCGGAGCTCAGCGACGAGATCGAGAAGGCTAAGCGGCGGGCGGCCAAGGCCATCCTCAAGCGTAGCGGGGAGCGGTTCCCGCCCTTCGGTTCCGAGTCGTTTGACCGCATCATGCGCGACGAAATGGAGTTGCAAACCTACTTTGATGCGATCATCGAGCGGCCCGAACGGGAGGGCTGGACCACCGAAGCCGAAGAATATGAGTGGCTTTTTGTGGCTGACAGTCCCGATTCCGCCTTCGAACGCAACTGATTTCCTTCAAAATACGTCTACTTGACTGTAAGACACTCAAGACACTTGAGTGAGAGAAGGAAGATATGGCACGACTAGTAGGAATCGACCTCGGCACCACTAACTCGGTGGTTGCCATCATGGAAGGCGGGGAACCCCGCGTGATTGCCAGCGCCGAAGGGAATCGCACGATTCCGAGCGTCGTGGCTTTCAAGGCCAATGGTGAGCGCCTCGTCGGCGTCACGGCCAAGCGCCAAGCCGTCACCAACCCGGCGAACACCGTGGGCAGCATCAAGCGCTTCATGGGTCACCGGCTGGAGGAAGTGAAGCAAGAGACCGGCCGCGTGAGCTACAAGGTGGTGGCCGACAGCAAGGGCATGGCGGCGGTGCACATCCCGGCGGTGGACAAGCAGTTCACGCCCGAAGAGATCAGCGCGATGATCTTGCAAAAGCTGAAGGCGGACGCCGAGGCGTACCTGGGTGAGCCGGTGACCAAGGCGGTCATCACCGTCCCGGCCTACTTCAATGACAGCCAGCGCACGGCCACCAAGAATGCGGGCGAGATCGCGGGCCTGGAAGTTCTGCGCATCATTAACGAACCGACGGCCGCCTCGCTGGCCTACGGTCTCGATAAGAAGGCCAACGAAACGATCCTCGTCTTCGACCTGGGTGGTGGTACGTTTGACGTCTCGATTCTGGACGTGGGCGAAGGCGTTTTTGAAGTGAAGTCCACCAGCGGCGACAGCCACTTGGGCGGCGACGACTTTGACCAGAAGATCGTGGACTGGCTCGGCAACGAGTTCATGAAGGAGCACGGCATTGACCTGCGCAAGGACCAGAAGGCGCTGCAGCGACTGCGCGAAGCCGCCGAAAAGGCCAAGATCGAGTTGAGCGGCCAAGTCAGCACGGACATCAACCTGCCGTTCATCACGGCGGTGGACAACGAGCCGGTGCACCTGGAAACCAACCTCACCCGCGCGAAGTTCGAAGACCTGTGCAGCGACCTCCTGAAGCGCATCGAAGGCCCGGTGAACCAGGCCGTCGCTGACGCCAAGGTTCCGCTCTCGAGCATTGACGAAGTGATCCTGGTGGGTGGCTCCAGCCGCATGCCGATGGTGCAAGACCTGGTGAAGCGACTGACCGGCAAGGAGCCGAACAAGAGCGTGAACCCGGACGAAGTGGTGGCCGTGGGCGCCGCGATTCAGGCTGGCGTTCTGGCAGGCGACGTGCGCGACATGGTGCTGCTGGACGTGACGCCGCTGAGCCTGGGCGTGGAAACGCAGGGCGGCATCTTCGACAAGGTCATTGATCGCAACACGACGATCCCGACCAAGCGCAGCCGCGTCTACACCACGGCGGGCGATAACCAGCCGGAAGTGACGATCCACATCCTGCAGGGTGAGCGCCCGATGGCGAAGGACAACAAGAGCCTCGGCCAGTTCAACCTCAGCGGGATTCCGCCGGCACCGGCCCGCGTCCCGCAGATCGAAGTGACATTTGACATTGACGCCAACGGGATCCTAAATGTCAGCGCCAAGGAGAAGGCCAGCGGCAGCGAGCAGCGGATCACGATTACCGGTTCTGGCAGCCTCGACCGCAGTGAGATTGACCGCATGATGGCCGAGGCCGAAGCCAACGCCGAGCGGGATGCCGAACTGCGCGAACTGCAAGAAGTCCGCAACGATGCGGAGCGCCTCATTGCCAGCGTGGAGCGCACCCTGCGCGACCAAGCCGACAAGGTGGACGAGCCGACGCGCGGACGCCTGGAAGAGAAGATCACCGCCCTGAAGGGTGCGCTGGAACAGAACGACCTGGAAGCCACGCGATCCGCCTTCAAGGAACTGGAAGCCGAAAGCCACGAAATGACCAAGCGGCTCTACGAGCAGAGCGGGGCCACGCCGGAAGGCGAAACCGTGGGTGCGGCGGCCGGGGCGAGCAGTGCCGGCGACGACGTGATTGACGCGGACTTCAAGGAAGACAAGTAAGCCCGCCCTCACGCAAAGAAAAACTCCCTCCGGCTACCAGCCGGGAGGGAGTTTCTTTGTTTCAGCCCTAAGGGAATTTAGCCGAGAGCCATCGGCATGACCACACAGAAGCGGTCTTCGCCATTTTCCACGGGTCGGATGACGGCGGAGCGGCTAGCTTCGGTCATCTCCGTGCGGACGCCTTCGCTATCAAATGAGCCGAGGGCGTCCATGATGAACTTCACGTTGAAGGCAATGTCAATGTCGCCATTCTGCGAGATCATCGGCACTTCTTCCTTGGCCGTCCCGCGCTCGTCGCTGCGGGCACTAATCACGACCTTATCGCCTTGCCCACTAAGGGTCACGCGGTTGGAGTTATCACGGGCCAAGATCGCGGCGCGCTTGAGGTTATCAAAGAACTCCTTGCGGTCCATCGTCCACTGACGGGTGAACTCGCTGGGGACCACGCGTTGCCAGTTGGGGTAGTTGCCATCCAAGAGTTGCGAGACGACTTGGGCGGTGCCCACGTCCACGCTCATGCGCACGCCGTCAAACCGGATCGTGATGTCTTCGTCACCCGGCACCGGCAGGCTGCGAATGGTCTTGAGCGCCTTTTCCGGCACGATGTAATTCAGGTCACTGCCCACGCCTTCGCGGTGCACGCGGTTCACGGCCAGGCGGTGGGTGTCGGTGGCCACCAGGGTCAGGGTGCGGCCATCGTAATTCATCAGCACGCCCGTCAGCACCCCGCGGGTGGTGTCGCTGCTCACGGCGTAGGTCACGGCATCCAGGCTATCTTGCAGCAAGCCCATGGGCAGGCTGAGTTCGCCGGTGCTCGGCACGTCGGGGATGCCCGGGAAAAGGTCTGCCGGAGTGGCAAACAGCTTCCATTCGGATTGGCCGCCTTCGATCACCAAGCTGGTGCCGCTGAGTTGGAGGGTGACTTGCTCATCCGGCAAGGCACCCACCACTTCGGTCAAGAAGCGGGTCTGCACGCAAATCTCACCTTCCACCTCGATGCTTGCCGGGAGATAGGCTTGCGCCCACATTTCCCCGTCGCATCCCAGGAGCGTCAGCTTGCCATCGGCCAGCGTCATGCGAATGGACATGAGCGCCGGTTGCGTAGACCGAGCTGAGCTAGCCGACGCCGCGATGCTGAGGGCGTCGTTGAGTTCTTTGCGAGAGACCGTCGCTTTCATAGTGATTGATCGTTATCCTTCGAGAGGGAATTGATACTGCCAGTAGGCAGGCTGGGGGGCCTCGGTGCGGGGTTCAACTCCGCTCTGAATGAGGCGTTGCAAAATACGCTCGTACCCGGCCTCGCCCAATTGGGGTCGGTCAATGGACTGGATCGCCTCAACAGTTCGCGCAAGCGTGAGCATGTCGTGGGCCAGTTCCGGGTCTCCAAACGCTTCAGCTTCGAGTGCCTCCCTGGCTTCCGAATCCAGTTCATTGCTCGCATAGAGGTCAATGAGCTGTCGCTGTAGTTCCGTCATTTGATGTTCTCCTTAACTTTCGGTTGGTTTGGTTGTTTTTCTGTGAGTCGGTCGCGCAGGGCTCGTCGGCCTCGGTAGAGGCGCGATTTGAGCGCGGGCACGCTGATTTCCAGAATGTCGGCGGCTTCTTTGGCGGGCAGTTCCTCCAGGTCGCAGAGAATCAGGGGCTCGCGGTATTCCACCGGGAGTTGATCCAGCGCCTGGTGAACCATCACCTTGAGGGCCGTCTTTTCTTCGGGACCTGCGTAATGCGCGTCGGAGGGCAGTTCAAGCAGTTTGTGCTGCCGCATCTTGTCCACGCATAGGTTGCGTGCAATGCGGAACACCCACGTTTTGAACGCGCCATCGGCACGCAAATCGCGCGAATATCTCAGCACCCGCAAAAAGGTTTCGGCGGTGGCATCCTCCGCATCCGTCCGATTGCCGAGCATTCGGTAGGTAAAGCGGAAGATCTTGTCGCTATACAGTTCATATAGCCCACCAATCGCCGAGTGGTCGCCATTGGCAAGAGCCGTTAGCCACCGCTTTTCTGCGACCGAGTCATCCGTTTGGTTTCCCGACATATCAAGACGAAGAACACCCGTGAAAGGGCGCAGGTAGGTTCTACCCGATAGGTCCGGGGGAAACTCCCCGTGCCACCAAAAGCCTAAAGGGTGTTGAGACGAATGAAGGTGATCTGCGGTCCCTCGGCAGGAGTGGCCGCGCCTTCGGTGCCCGAAAGGAGGGCGAGATAGACACCGCCGGTGAGGTTCACCGTGGCGGTGCCGTACACGGACTCCCCGTCACTGCGCTTGATTTGCCACGTGTTGGTGCCCGCCGCGATGTCCAGCGTGCCGGTTTCGCCAAAAGCGAGGTCGCGGATGGCGTAGGTCGGGTTGTCACCCGGGGTCTGGAGCGTGACGTTCGGCGTGAACGAACCGGCTTGGCGGTTAAAGCCTTGGAGGGCAATAATGCGCACCGTGCTGCCACCCAGCGCGTTGCGATCGACCGGGATAAGCACTTGGCGGAGACGCTTAATTTCTTCGCCGGCGGCAAAGTTGCGTTGCCCAATGGCCGCCACGACAGTGTGCGTGTTACGGGCGAACTCTTGTTCTTCGGCGTCGAATTGCTCGCTCAGATCATCTGAGGAGGTGACAACATCGTAGGCTTCGTCGGCCGTGGAAATGAACTCTGTGGGCTTAAAATCGGCCATCGCGGTCCCAGGAGCCACGGCCCCGGAGAAATCTTCGTTATTGAGCAGAAGCCGCAAGTTGCCAGCGTCGCGCGAGCCGTTGATGAAGAGCACGGTCGGGTCCGGCAACAGGGACGTTGTGGTGTTGCCACCGCATCCGGCCAGCATCATGGCGGTCAAAAGTGCTCCGGCCATGCCAAATCCCTGCGCGCGATGCTTCATCATCTCCGGCTCAAGATACCTGATGGGAGTTCTCGGTAGGACTCGTAAGGGGGCCGGGTTCGTGCACTACCGCGTGAGCCGGCAGGGAAGGTGAAGCTTCGGCTTTGGCCTTGCGGTCATCAAAAGCCACGTAGCAATGTGGGCAACCCAGGAGTCCGGTGCGTTCGAACTCTTGGGTTGTCCAGTGGCAGTGCGGGCAGGTGCGTCGCAAGGCTTAGGCGGTGGTGCCGACCAGGTACGGGGTACCCAGCTTGATTTCTTCGCGGAAGCCGGCCACAAGCTGCTTTGTGATCGGTCCCGCGCTACCCGTCCCAAGCACGCGGCCGTCCAAGGAGCGCATCGGGATGACTTCGGCGGCGGTACCGGTGAGAAAGGCTTCGTCGGCGGACGTGATGTCGTAGATCGTCATGAAGTCTTCGACGACTGGGATCCCAGCGCGCTTGGCGAGGTCAATGACCGTGTCCCGCGTAATGCCTTGCAGGATGCCGCAGGAGGGGTGCGGGGTGCGTAGCACGCCGTCTCGAACGATGAAGATATTGTCGCCGGTGCACTCGGCCACGTAGCCTTGCTGGTTCAGCATCAGGCCTTCGCCGGCGTTCTTCATGTTCGCTTCGCGCTTGGCCATGATGTTAGCGGCGTAGCGGCCGATGCACTTGAGGCGCGGATCGAGGCTGTCCGCTTGGATCACGCGCCAAGAGGTGGTGACGACATCGAGACCGGCTTCGTGCTGCTCGGGCGTGTAGAGTGCCAGCGTGTTGATCATGATCATCACATTCGGCAGCGTCTTGACGGCGCGGGGGTCGAGACCGAGGCCAGTGCCGCGCGTCACGTTGAGGCGGATGTAGCCATCGCCGAGGTCAGCCTGGGCGCAGGTGTCGATGACGGCCTGACGCATGGCGTCGTAGGTCATCGGCTCTTCAAATCCCAAGAACCGCATGCCGTCATAAAGGCGGCGGAGGTGCTCATCCAGCTTGAAAATCCGGCTGTTATAGAAGCGGATACCTTCAAAGAGACCATCGCCGTAGAGGTGAGCATGGTCAGCCGCAGGAACCTGCGCGGATTCGAGGGGCGAAATCGAGCCGTTGAACCAGACGAGCTTGGGCATGGAGTTAGTCTACCGATCTTAACGGAATGGGACAGAAATGGGCTCATTCCTGGGAACAATTAGGATCAAGCCGGGGTCATAAACCGTCAGAATAGGGGGGAAGGTTCGCAAGGATGCAACAGAACACACAGGGCAAAGGCAAGGCCGCGCCGAAGCGAAGGAACGGATCGCCGTCCAAGATGGGCATGGCGGTCGGTTTGCTGTGTTTGGGGGGTGCCGGAGTCGCGGCATACGAATTCGTCGGCCCTCCGACGATTGCCCGGGGTGTGAGCGTTTTTGGCACTGACCTGAGTGGCCTGACCCCGAGCGAGGCTGAGAAGCGCCTCGAAGCCGAATGGGCAAAGCTCGGCGCCCAAGAAATCAAGGTTGAGCTAAAAGAATTTGAAATCGGCGACCGCACTTTGACGCCCGCTGAGGCTGGTGTGAAGTTCGACGCGACAGCGACGATCAAGGCCCTGCCCGTTGAGCGCCCGGTGACAGCATCCGTCGCCAAGATGCAAGGTCCGGCCGTGCCCAAGGCTGTAACCCCGGTCTTTGTTTACGACAACGTCGACGGCAACTTGCTGAAGAAGTGGGTGGAAGAGGCTCGCCCCTCCAACCAACCGGCGCGCGCCCAGTGGGCCGGTGGCCGCGTGAAGTTGACGCAAGAGATTCCGACCTGGGAGCTCGACCCAGCGCGGCTAAGCGCCGCCTGGGCGGATGCGCTTGCGAACAACACCGCCTTGGTCGTGCCACTGAAGGCCGAAGACCTGAAGATCAAGCCGGAGCAGTTGGAATCTATACGCACCATTGTCAGCGAGTTCAATACCAAGTTCTCTTCCGGCCAAGTCGCGCGAAGCAAGAACATCAAGCGGGCGGCGGAACTCATTGACGGCACGATCTTGATGCCGGGTGAGGTTTTTGACTTCAACCGGGTTGTGGGGCAGCGCACGGCGGCTCGGGGGTTCCATGTGGCGGGCGTTTACGTCTCTGGTCGTCACGATTTTGATTTTGGCGGAGGCATTTGCCAAGTCAGCACCACGCTTTACAATGCCGTTCTCCTCGGCGAACTCAAGGTGAATGCTCGCAGCCCGCACTCCCTGCCAGTGCCGTACGTACCGCTGGGCCGCGATGCGGCCGTGAGCTGGCCGAACCTGGACTTCAAGTTCACCAACGACACCAAGTCGCCGTTGGCTGTGGCGGCCGAATACCGACCGGGGCAACTGACGTTCCGAATTCTCGGCGAGGCCAAGCACCCGCACGATGTCTCCTTCGAAACGAAGTTCTTGGGCTCGTGGGATAACGGCGTGAAGTACGAAACGGATTCCTCTCTCGGCTACGGAGTGGAGCGCGTGGTGGACCGTGGCGGTGCCGGGCGCCGGGTGCGCACCTATCGCATCATCAAGAATGGTGACCAAGTGGTGCGCCGTGACGACCTCGGTGAGAGCGTGTATCGGGGCGGGCCGCGTATCGTGGCGCGCAACCCGAACGCGAAGCCGCCTCAGCCTAAGGCGCCGACGGATTCCAGCGCACCAGCCGGTACTGCTGGGTCTCCAGCAACACCTCCGACGGAAGGCTGAACTCGTTCATCCGCACTTGCGGGAAGGTTTCCTGGCGCGGCAGAACCACGTAAACCGGCTCGCCTTGCGCGGCTTGGGCTATGGCTTCGGCCCCTTGCGTCCCCCCACTGAGGATGAACGCCGCGAGTTGATTGCGGCGATTGCCGTAATCGGGGGTTTCGCTCCAGTGCCCGGCGAAGCTACGCGCGCCGCCCAGACCCACAAAGAACGGATTGAGGTCCGGCAGATACGGTTCGGCATACTCGCCTGTGGGGAGCGGCATGGGAATGCCCGGCGGGGCCACAACGATGGAGCGCGGAGGCAGGGTTTGCACCTTGGCCAGGATTTCGGTGGCACTGGCCGAGAGGCGTACAGGATGGACCGTGGTGGAACTGACGTTGTCGCGGATGAGGGTCAATTCACGACGCAGCCAAAAGAGGCTGGAGACGCCGCAGAACAGCACCAAAACCAGCGTGACCAACTGCCGGCGCTGCACATCGCGGTCCGCTAGCCGCACGGTGAGTGCGTATCCGGCCAGGAGCCCCCAGGGGATGGCCATGCCCATGCCGAGCTTACGCTGGAAAAGCGCAGGGAAATACATCGCCACCAGCCCAACCAGCGCCCAGGCCCACACCAGGTCGTCGTCGCGGTTTTGGCGGCTGTAGATCAGGCCGGCCCCGATGCCCACCAGCACAATGCCAAAGCTCACTGGGTTGAGGAAGTAGCCCTCCGGACTGTGGGTTCGCGAGAGGGCGAGGAGGATCAGCACGAGTGCACCGACGACGATGGTGGGTCGCCAGCGGTGCTCGGGTTCGGGGCGGAAGAAACCCCACACGGCAATGACCACCAAAGCGGCAACGCCCCAGAACACACTGGTGAAATGAGGCGCGTAGGTCAGCGTGGCGGCACGGGCCTGGAAGACCGCATCTCGCTGCAAAACGTAGGCTAGCCACGCCGCCGCCGGGAATGCTCCCGCGGCAATGCCAACGCAGCGCAGCAGCCAGGTCTTATCTAGCGTGCGACGGGCGTACTGCACCGCCGCGAAGGCAAGGAGCACGAGTCCGACAAGGAGAGCATCGTACGAGTGGATGTTCGCTAGCACCCCAAACGCTAGGGCTCCGCGCCAGACGGCTTTGCCATCCGTGCGGGCATCGAGGACGGCGGTGAAGACCAGGAGGATGAGCCAAAGGCTCGCCATGAAGAGGCCGTTGGCGAGGGCGGACGGGAAGGCGAAGGCCTCGGTTTGCCAGACGTCAATGGGCAAACGACCAGCAAAGATGGATTGCAAGGCCACACCCGGGTCTTTGATGAGGAGGCCAAAGTTCTGCCACACCATCCAGCCCACGCCGGCCCCAAAACAGGCCATGACGCTGGCGGTCTTGATGGCCGCCGGCTTCCAGCCCAATCGCTCTTGCAGACGCACAAGGCCGAACACGAAAAGCGCGCTGAAGACCAGCCGACTGAGGAGCATCGCCCACGGGAAACCCACCAACTTAGCCATCCACCCCATCACCAAAAAGTAGAGGTGGAAAGTGAGGCCGGGCTGAGCGTCGAGCGTGAACCGGTTCTCAAACAGGAACCTGCCCTCGGCGGCTTGCCGCATCCAAGCGGCGTACACCATCTGGTCGTCCACGGCAATGGCAGTGCCGAGTGAAAGGGTCCCCGGCGCCGCGCCGGTGATGGCCGCAAACGCCGGTAGGACCGCAAGGCCGCCAAAAACACCCGCCAAGATCCACGCGAAGCGGCGCAGACCGGGGTCGGAGGACTGAACCTCGGGATTAACTTCCGGTGGGGACGGGTCGGCCAAGGCTTTCGTAGATTCCGATGATCATTTCTGAGTTCGCTTTGGCCTCGGGTTGGTCGGGGTCAAGGCTCAGGGCAACACGGTAGAGGGCCAGGGCCTTGGGGTACTTGTCCATCGGCTTGGCGGTGAGGTCGTTCATCACCGTAGTGCCAAAGGCGACCGTGGTGTCGATGTGGGCTTGCTTGGCCCAGGCACTCTGAGGATGGGCTTCCATCCGGCGCTGGGTGTCGGCTTGCAGAGCTTCCCACTGGGCGGGGCCAACCGGGAATGCGAGGGCAAGAAACGCCGAGACCATGCCTCAATGTTACTGCCTAACGGCGGAATTCGGCGTCACGGCCCGACCGGACCTGAGACTCAAAGGCCTGCAATTCGCTTTCCAGCGTGGCAATGAGTTGGAGGATCGCGGCCGTCTTCTTGCCCGGGAAGGCGGCCTGAGCCTGCATCGCCTGGATGTGCTCGGCCAAGGAAGGGGTGAGGATGGGGAGTAATTGCGTCCAATCGGAACCCGGGGCCATGCCCAGCGCTTTCTCAATGCGGCCTTTAGCCTGAATCAGCTCGCGCTCCATCACAAACCGGTTGTGATCTCCCCGGCTGAGGGCGGAGCCAAAGGCTTCCATGAGATGCTGGCTGGAGCGTTGTGGGATGCGGTCAAGAATCGGGCGGCCGAACATCATGCCGGAGGCGTAAGCCACCACCGCGAGCAGAAGAATGAATTGCCAGCGGGCGGTGTTGGCCCACGGGCCGATCGATTCGATCAGCCCCTTGGCCTGCACGTTGCCGAGCGCGCCTTCGTAGAAAACTACCTCGCCGCCGGTTTTCTGGAGCTCGCGCACCCAGCCGAGGGCAAAGGTGGCGTTATCGTGCTTATCGAGGGCGCGATTTTCCAGGACTTCCCCAGCTTGGATGTAGACGATGCGGCCCCGGGCGGGGAAGGCCTCGCTGGCGATGATTTGATTGTTGTCCAGTCTCGACGCCCGGGCGATGCGCGGGAGACTGCCCATCACCGGGACGAAATCCAGATAGTCCCCACTACGCGCGGTCACTTCCAGGCGAGTGCCATCCCACAGGGCAATCTTCGAGGGTTCCGGTACGCGGCGCACGCCGCCCCCTTCATGCTCGATCACCAGCACATGGCCGCCTTGACGGAGGTGCTGGAGCACGGCCTCTCGCCAGAATTCGCGGGTGGGGCGGCGCCTTGGTTCTGGTTCCGTACCCTCCTCGCCTTCACCCTCTGCTTCGGGTGTGTTTTGAGGGTCGTCGTTACCCTTGTCACTGGCCTCCTCGGCCTCCTCGTTCAGTTCGTCAAGGAATTCTGCCCAGCCGGGTTGGGTGGCAATGGTGGGCAATACCATCAGGGCGTCGGCGGGGAGTTTGGGTCGAACTTCGCGTTCTAACCTGACTTGGTAGCCATCGCGGCGGATCAACTCAGCAAAAGCCGAGGTGCCCGCCGCGCCGAAGTCTTGGACACTCGGAGACGTCGAGTTTGCGCCCCGCCCCGTGATGAGGAAGACCGAGGCCAGCCCCAACACGGCCAGGCCGATGGTGACCAGAACCTTGGTCTTCATGCCGACCTCCGTTGGCGGATGGCCTGCATGACCGATTCGTATTGGCTACGGAACCACGCGACATCTTCCATGCCCTTGGTGCGCTCGCCGTACCAAACCGTATCAAAGCGCGATGTGGCTTCGCGGAAGTTGAGGTCCGCCGGTCGGGTTCGGCTCTTGTCCAGGCGGCGAAGGTGCTCCCAGTTCGTCTCTTCGCGGCGCAAGGGGATGATGCCGTGCTCATCAAACCGCACCAGGCACGCCAGATAGAGACAACGGACCGCCTGGCGGTGTTGGCCTTCACGGGCGAGCTGATCGGCGCGCTTGAGCCACTCGTCCGCCGGGAGAGCGGCTTCTTCGTCGCTCAACAGGCCCTGCCCGATGGCGGCCGCTCGGCGGCGCACCTTGATGAATCGTAACGCGAAGATGACCAGTGCAATGGCCGCCAGGATCACGAGGAGTTGGACGTAAGGAATGACCCCAGCCAGAGCGCTACCCCCCACAGCAGGGGCCCCGAATCGCGGCATAAAGCGGGACAAGAACTCCTGGATGCGGCGGAAGACTTCGGCAATCACTTCCCCCGAGCGGTTCAGGCCATCGGCCAGCCAGTTATCCGTGCGTTCGGTGGGGTTGAGTTCACGCGGGCGGTACGCAGGGGGGACCAGGATCTTCTTCGCCTCGGCCCGGGCATCTTTCACCTTGGTGGCGCCCGCCGCGTCACCCCATTTGCCATCTTTCAGAAAGTCGCGCAGGGTGCGTTGGCGGTCACTCAAGGTCAGCCGCATCAGGTCTTGGTCGCCCAGCAGGTTCCGTTCGCGTTGAGTCAAACCGTTCCAGATGGCCTGGAACTGTTGTTCGTTCGGGGCGGCCGCGAGCTTCCGGGCCGCAGGCACCTGGCCCAGCGCACCGGCCAGTAGGCTAACGCAGCAGACGAGTGCGACGAGTGCCCGCACGCAAATCCTCCGCCATCATTCGCACGTCGAGGAGTTCGAATCGAACTCGACGATCAAAGTAGACCACGGTGCTGACAATGCCCCAGAGCGGCAGAACCAGCATGATGCCGCCCAGATAAGGCAAAGCGCTGACCACCTGGAAAAAGAGCGACACGCCCGGCCCGAGCTGACCTTGTAAACCGGTGGCGGCCGTAAGGGCCAGACTCAAAATCACCTGCAATCCTACGCCCAGCACAATCAGGATGAGCAGGCAGGCAAAGAGAACCCCCACCATCGGCCCCACAACATTGGGAGAGAAAGGGCGGTTGGAAATCAAGTATCTCGATCGGGCTAAGGCGTTCTTGCCGCGACTGCCTTCGAGGATCATCACTGGCCCCAGGAGCAGGGTTCGGCCTAAGAAGACCAGGAACACCAAGACACTGGCGGCGAGAGCGAAGGCGCCTACGTTGGTGAGAAACACGGCGAGGGCATCTTCCTGCGTGGTGCCTTCCCCGACCCGACTGGACCCGAAGAACGCGAGGAGGCTAACCACGGGCGGCAGGATAATGAGGTGGAGGTGCGCGATGTATGACCGAACGAAGGCGGCGAGGTCGGCCGAACCTGTTTCCTCCTCCGGGCTACCCATGATGACCCGCGTGGCCGCCTTAACACAGTGGTACGTCGCGGTGGCCATGCCCCCCACGGCCATGGGCGTGCAGACCAAAACCCCGAGCCCCAACGCAATGAGCACCTCGGCGGTTTGCTGAGTCTCGCTGGCCCCGGCGGTGGATTGAAACAGTCCGGGAAAGATGAACGTGAAGAGGAACACGACCGAGGCAAAAATCAGCAGGCTTGGCCCGAGCATCTTGGGCCAGAGTTCGCTCAGTAGCCGCCGGTAGAGGTCGGTGGTGAGGTCCACGATTTCGCCGTCTTCGTAAGGCCGAAGCAACGGGCGGGGGTCGGCGAGGCGGCGTCGTTCTAATCGATCCCGTGGATCCACGCCCGCCATAGGCGTATCGTACCGCCCGCGCGGAACGTTTTTGACCTCAGAACGTCTAGACCCATGTGAAGATTCTTGCGACCCTGGCGATCGGGCTTGCAGCTGGTGCCGCCCTGGCCCAACCCTCGATCTCCAGCCTGACTCAGCCGGGCCTGAAGGACTTGTCCTTCACCTGGGTGGTCGAATCCGCCAACCAAGCCGAACTGGCCAAGATCAACCGCGACTTTGCCCAGTCCATGCGCATAAAGCGATCGACCGTGGAGATGAAGGAGCCGTTTATGCTCCGCATGGAATCCACGGTAGAAGACAGCCAGGTCATCTTCATCGTCAATGGCGGCAAGAAGGTCACGCGCATTCCGCGTAGCGGCCTGGTGGCCCGCGATGACGTCAGCCGAGCCCCGGGCAAGCGCCAAACGTGGTTCGACTTCGGGATTCTCACGCCGTCGCTGTTCAGCAACTATTTTTCGGCGAAGTTTTTGCGCACGGAAGCTCGCGGCGACCTCAACGGTACCCACGTGTTTGACATCACCTACGTGGCGAGCCTGAACGACAAGACGCGCCATCGCATTTGGATTGACCCGACCCGCAAGATCGTGCGCAAGCGTGAGTGGTACGGCCAAGACGGCACTCTGCGCGCGGTGTTCAGCTATCAATCGCCGATTCAATCGAACGGCCAATGGGTGCCCAGTCGCCTGGTGGTGACCAATGCTTCTGGGCGTCAGGCTGGGGTCAGCGTGTTCCAGAACATCCGCGCCAACGGGGGCATCGCCGCCTCCCGATTTGCCACCAACTAGGCGCGTAGCGCGTTGGTGACCGCCATGCTGAGTTGCTCCGCCGCCAAGCGGAGCAACATGCGGTTGCGCTCGTAATCGAGGCGCGTAGGGCCAACGATGGCCAGAGTGCCGGCCTCGTCCGTCCCCACAAAGAAGACTTCGCGCAGGATGCTGAGCGAGTGGAGGGGGGCGGATTCGTGTTCCGAGCCAATGGTGACGTGGCCTTGCTTGGTGTCCGCCACCGCTTGGTGCAGATCGGTCCCTTGTTCCAGGGCTTGCAGCACCATCGCCATGGCGTCGGTATCGCGTTGGAATTCGGGCTGGGCCAGGATGAACTCTTCGCCATCCGAAACCACTTGCAGGCGGGTCAATTCCTCCGCCAATTCGCGTATCGCTTGCCACACGCCGGTCACCACTTGCGAGACCAAGGGGTTCGGCACCGTGGGCATCTCGTGGACCAGCAGGGTGCGCAGGTTCTTGCCCGTGATGTGTTCGGCCAGGATTTGGTTGGCATCGCCGATATGTTCGATGGTCGCGGTGGCGGGGATGCCGAGGAAACGGTTTTCGGCCAAACCGTTCTCCAGCACCATCACCAAGAGGGCGCGTCCGGGGCCGAGACCCGAGATCAGCACCTGGCGCACCTTCACATCCCCATTGCGGACCAAGGCCGCCGTGCAAAGCAGGTGCGTGAGGCGGCTGAGGGTCTTGGTGGTGGACTTGAGGAGTTCACGGAGGGGCTCGTCCTCGTCAATGGCGTTGCGAATGGACTGACGATCGGAAGAGCGAGGGTCCACGCTCGAGGTGAGGTTGTCGACGAAGAAGCGGTAGCCCTGGTCGCTGGGTACGCGCCCCGCGCTCTTGTGAGGCTGAGAAAGGAACCCAATCTCGGTGATTTCCTTGACTTCGTTACGGATGGTGGCCGACCGCACACCCAGGCCGTATTTGGAGGCGATGAGCTCACTGGGGACGGGTTCGGCCCCGACCACATACTCAAGCACGATGGCCCGCAGAATCTGCCGCTGACGATCGGAAAGCTCACTCATACCGGAATGTCGTCAAGTATTCCAAATTGAAGGCTACTTTTGATGGGATTGACTGGCTTTCGGCTGGCTTTCGGGGCGGGGAAGGCGTAGAGTATGAGCATGAGTGCCAGCCCGCGCGACCGAATCATGGGCGTCGAGACGGAGTTCGGGTGCTTCGTGGTGCCCGAGTTCGGGCGACCTGAAGGCGCGGTGGAGGCCATCAAGAACCATGTGTTCCTCGACGCCCGGATGGGCGTGCTAGACCGCCATGCCCGGGACGAAGTCTTTGAGCCGGCGGAAAGCGGGGGATTCTTGCGTAATGGGGGGCGGCTCTACATTGACGCGGTGGGCAGCCACCTAGAGTACGCCACGGCCGAATGCCGCACTCTTCGCGATCTCATCGCCCAAGACCGCGCGGGCCAACGGATGATCGTGCAAGCCATGCGCGATATGGGTATTGACGAGGTGGTAGATGTGTATTCGAACTCGGTGGACCACTTTGGGGGGCACACCTTTGGCTGCCACGAGAACTATCTCGTCAAGATGGACGAGGACTTCTTCAGTTCGCAGGCGCCCCAACTCTATGCGTTTTTGGTGACGCGGCAGATCTTTGCGGGGGTGGGGCGCGTAGGTGGCCACGAACTAGTAGAGGGCGGCCCGCCGGCCTACGAAGAGCTGGCCGCAAACCCCATTGATTACATTTGGGTGTCCAACGTCTACCGAGTGCATCCTGACCCGACGGTGACCTACCAGATCAGCCAGCGGGCCGACCACATCCTGCGCACCATGGCGTCGCGGGTGCGATTCAACCGGGCGATGATCAACCCGAAGTGGGAAACGTTCTATGCCAATGAAGGTCGGCACCGCTTGCACGTGCTGTTTGGCGAGGCGAACCAAAGCCGATACGCCTACGCGCTGAAGGTCGGCACCACGCACCTGGTGCTACGGCTGCTGGAAGAAGGCGTTCTGAAGGGGCGGCCGCGCTTGCTTCATCCCATTCATGCGCTGCAAGACATCAGCCGGGACCCCACCTACAAGTGGATGGTGGACTGTGAACACGGCTCGATGAGCGCGGTGGAGATCCAGCGCGAGCACCTGGAATGGGCGCAACGATACAAGGGGGAATCGGAGGAGACCGACTGGGTGCTGCGGGAGTGGGAGAGGACTCTGGATGACCTATCGCTGGACCCGATGCGAACCGCTGACCGCCTGGACTGGACGGCCAAGAAGATGATGCTGGCGCGCTACCTGGAAGATTCGGGCGGTGAGTGGAGCGACGATGCTCTGCATTCCATTGACCTCGAGTATCACAACATTGACCCTGAGAAGAGCTTGTTCCACGCGCTTGGTTTACAGGGGTTTGGCGACGATTTGGACGACTTGGATGCCATGACGATCCCGCCGACCAACACCCGGGCGCACGGCCGCGGGAAGTTGGTGAAGCACCTCCTTGACGGACCGCGACGCCGGGCGGCGATCATTGATTGGAGCGGGGCGGCGGTGGGCCGCGACACCTATCTCGACTTCAGCGACCCCTTTGAACCCGGTGACGATGTGCTCAGCCAGCTGGAGCCATCCGCACCAGCAGAATAACTACCACGATGGCCATGCCGATGCGCATGAGCCGCAGTCGACCTAAGGCCGCGCGGCGGGAATCTCCCGGGGGCGTGAGCGAAATCATAAACCCTCCCACTAGATACAGCAAGCCGCCGACGATGAGGGGGATGGGGAGTGGGCCGGTGCTGAAGAACGGAAGGAGACTACACGCAGCCACCAGCACCCCGGCGGTGGCCAGGGATTGGCCCGTTTGGAGTCTCTTGGCCGGCATCATAGGTAGATTCTACGCGCGGTGACGGAATCTTCATTTGATATTGAGCCTGTAATGGGATTCTTGGCCGACCAGGGCCTGCACCCCGACCCCGCCGAACTGGTGGCGTTCTTAGAGGATTTGTACGAGGTCAACAAAACCACGAACCTGACCCGCATCGCCCCGGAGGATGCGGTGGCCCTGCACGTGCTGGATTCCTTGTTGCCGCAGGATCTGTTTCCGACCGACAGCTGGGTGCTGGATATCGGGTGCGGGCCGGGCTTCCCGGCATGGCCGCTGGCGTGGGCCCGACCGGACTTGCAGGTGGTGGGGATGGATTCCGTGGGCAAGATGCACCGCTTCCTGAGTCGTCATGAACGCGCCAATCTGGCCGTAGCCCCCCTGCGAGCGGAAGAACCCAAGCGCAGGGAAGAGATGGATGTGGTGACCGGGCGCGCAGTGGCTCCATTGGGGATTCAGCTCGAACTCTCGGCGGCGTATGTGCGGGTGGGCGGCTACGTCATCCCGTTCCGTACCGCCGCCGAGGAGGAAGATTTCGTGCGTATCCCGGCGGGTCAGTTGGGCCTCAAACTGGTCGACGTGGTCGTCCGCACCCTGCCGGGCCGAGACCTGGAACGGGCGTTCCCGATTTACGAGAAAGTGCGCGCGACGCCTAAGGAGTTCCCGCGTCCTTGGGCGACGATGCGGCAGAAACCTCTGCGCCCTCAAGGAACTTCAGCAAAGACTGAGCCTCTTTCGACACCTGACTCTCCTTCTCAAGAGTCTTGAGGATGGCCTTGGCTTCGTCGAGGCGCTTGAGCTGAACCAGCGCGCGCGCCTGCATCAGCTTGTAGGTACCGAGGGGGAATTTCTCATCCGCGCGCTTGGCATCGGCGAGGGCCTGTTCGTAATCACCGGTGAGGAACGCATTCGCGGCCAAGTCAGACAGGGCACTCGCCACGTCTACATCCGCGCCAGGGGCGTTCGTCTTGGGGAATACCGCCCGGGCCTGCGCGGCCGCCGCCTTGGATTCATCTTGTCGGCCAAGGGCCAAGAGGAAGCGCGCTCGCAACAAGTACGGCTGGAACCGTTTGGGGTCGTAGGCAATAAGGGCGTCCGTGTCCTTAAGGGCGGTTTCCAAAGCGGTCTGGTCTGCCTTGGTCCGCGGGTTGCCCTGCTCGTAGTTCTGCATAGCGGCGAGCGTGTTGTCCACCACCAACTGGGTCTTGGCGAAGTACTCTGCTTCGTTCTTGATCGTTGGATTCATGCCGCTGCACCCCCCGATGAGGAGAGCGAGGACCAGGAGGAGACTAGTTCGCCACCACATTCACGAGCTTCCCAGGGATCACGATGACCTTACGGACGGTCTTGCCATCGAGATGCGCCTTCACCTTCTCAGACGCCAGAGCGTGCTGTTCCAGTTCTTCGTTGCCTAATCCCGCGGGCAGGGTGATGGTGTCGCGGAGCTTGCCGTTGACCTGCACCGCCACGGTGACTTCATCCTCGGCGGCGAGGGCCTCGATGGCTTCGGGCCAGGATTCATTGAGTGTGAACTCTTCGTAACCCAGGCCGGACCACATCTCGTCGGCGGTGTGCGGGGCGGCGGGGGCCAAGACGCGGATGAAGGCGCTGAGGGCCTCGCTCCAGGCCGCCTGTTCGGCTTCCGTAAGAGTGCTCGCGTCCTTCGGCATCAGGTCGCCGTACTTGTTGAGCGCCGTCATCATCGCCGAGATGTAGGTGTTGAAGGCAAACCGCTCGATGTCGTGGCCGCACTTGGCGACCATCTGGTGGGTCACGCGCCGAATTTGGCGGGAGAGATCCGTGGCCTCGTGCTGGTCAATCATCAGCGCCCAATCCGATTGATAGATGGAACTCAGCTCGGCGCCCCACTTCATGACGCGGCTGAGGAACCGCACGCTGCCTTGCATGCCCTCGTTACTCCATTGCACGTTCTGCTCAAACGGAGCGACGAAGAGCTCAAACACGCGGAGGGCATCAGCGCCGTATTCGGCGACGGCTTCGTCCGGGGTGACGATGTTGCCCTTGGATTTGCTCATCCGCACCCACTTCCAAGTCACGTCGGACTCAGGGAGCTTGGCAGCTTCATCGTAGGAGATGAGAATGCCGTCTTCACCGACTTCCAGGCGTTCGCCTTCGCGGGGTTGGCGGTAAGGAGTGCGCCCCAAAACCTGCCCCTGGTTGATGAGGCGCTGGAACGGCTCATTCACCGGCACCAGTCCCGCATCGTAGAGCACCTTGGTCCAGAACCGGGCGTACAGCAGGTGCATCACGGCGTGTTCGGCGCCGCCGACGTAGCAGTCCACCGGCATCCACTTGGCCACCTTCTCCGGGTCCCACGCTTGGTCTTGGTTAAACGGGTCGCAGAACCGCAGGAAGTACCAACTCGAACAAGCAAAGCCGCCCATGGTGTCGGTTTCGCGCTGGCCCAGCGTGCCGTCCTGGGTGGTGGTGTTGACAAACTCGGGAATGCCAGCGAGCGGCGAGGAACCATCGTCCCCCGGCTCGTAATGCTCCACGTCGGGGAGGGTGACGGGGAGTTGGTCTTCCGGCACCAGTTCCATACCGCCCTCGGAGTTGTAAACGACCGGGATCGGGCAGCCCCAATAGCGCTGGCGGCTGATGAGCCAGTCGCGCATCTTGAAGTTGACTTTCCGTTCGCCAATGCCTTCGGCTTCCATCCAATCGGCCAGGCGGGCCTTGGCTTCCTCGACCTTGAGCCCGGTGTGCGAGCCCGAGTTGATCAAGTAGCCATCGGTAGCGGCGTAGGGAAGCTCGGGGATGGAATCAATCGCCGGTGCAATGACGGGCACCACCGGCAGGTCGTACTTCTGCGCGAATTCGAAGTCGCGTTCATCGTGGCCCGGCACGGCCATGATGCCACCGGTGCCGTAGTTCATCAGCACGTAGTCGGCCAGGTAGAGCGGCACATGCTTGCCCGTGGCCGGGTTCACCGCGTAGGCACCCGTGAAGGCCCCGGTCTTGGGGCGATCCACGGCCGTGCGGTCGGTTTCGCTCAGCTCGCGCGCTTGCTTTTGGTACTGCGCAATGACCGCGCGGTGGCGAGGGCGGACCCGCTTGGCAATGGTCTTGACGAGGGGATGCTCGGGGGCCAGGACGCAGAACGTGACGCCATAGATGGTGTCGATCCGGGTCGTGAAAGCCCGGAACGACATCGGCTTCGCCCGGACGGTGAGTTCATCGGGTTCTTCCGTGGCGTCGATGAAGTCCTCGAAGGCGTCCTCGATCGTGTCGAAATGGTCCCCGGCGGCCTCCAGGTGCATCAGGGCGGCGCGGACAGTGGCGGCCTCGCCCTTGAACTGGGCGACCTCGTCAATCAGCTCTTCCAGCAGGTCTTCAATGGCATCGGCGCGGCGCTGCGGCCCCTCAGCAATCGTGCGAAGAGTGCCGAGGTCATCCGAAGCAAAGGCGGCAGGTTCAAAAATTGGGCTGGCGGCCAGCACGAGCAGGGTTTGGCACCGGGCCAGGGCTTCGGTGGCGTTCAGGGTTTCCAGGCACGTCTTGGCAGCGCGGATGGAATCCAGGGCTTGATCCTGGGCGCGTTCGAGGTCCGGGAAGGATGCACGCAAGTCCTCGACGGCATGGGCCGGGTTGGCGAGGTCTTCGCCCTGAATCACGACGTCCAGCGAGAACTCCACGCCCTCGCTGCGCCCGATCCAGTTGCGTTGCATCTGCTTGATGCCTTCGGGCCAGTCAATGGTGTCGAGGTCATCCAGCAGACGCTGGGCGTACTTGGTGATACAGAAAAACCACTGCGGAATCTCCTTCTTCTCCACCAGGGCGCCGCTGCGCTCGGCCCGGCCGCCAATGATCTCTTCGTCGGCCAACACGGTCTTTTCCACCGGATCCCAGTTGACAGTGGCCATGCGGCGTTCGGCCAGCCCGCGATCAAACAGGAGTTTAAAGATCCACTGCGTCCAGCGGTAGTAATCCGGGTCGCTGGACTTGAACGTGCGCGACCAGTCGTAGCCAATGCCCACCAAATCCATCTGGCGGCGGTAGTTGGCGGCGTAGTCGTCAATCATCCCGGCGGGGTGGCGCTTGCGCTTGATGGCTTCGTTCTCGGCGGGCAGGCCAAAGGCATCGAAGCCCATGGGGTGCAGCACGTTGTAGCCCTGCATCCGCTTCATGCGGGCGATGGCGTCGGTGGGGATGTAGTTGCGGCAGTGCCCAACACTCAGGCCCGCGCCGCTCGGGTACGGAAAGAAGTCGAGCGCGTAGAACTTGGGTCGCCCTTCGATCTCCTGGGTCAGGAAGAGATCAGCGTCTTGCCAACGGGCGCGCCACTTTGACTCAAACTCATCGGGAAGGTACCGATCCAACATCCTAGATGGCGTTGTACCTTCCCGGTTCGAGGGTGATTAGGGAGCCTGCTGGTTCCCGTTGCCCATGCGTTGCGTCATGTTGGCCATGCGCTGCTTGGTCTCGTTATAAGCCCGCGTGTATTCAGCCTGCATTTCGCGCGGGAGCTGGCTGAAGTTCGAGACCGTGGAACCCTCAAAGTTCGAGTCGCGGAGTTGCCGAGTCATTGTCACGCCGCGGGCCAGCTGGAACGTGAACGTGTAGGTGACTTGGCTACCCACACGGAACTGGGTGAGCTCCGGCCCGTTCATGTTGATACGGCCTTGGGTGGCACTTTGCATGGCCTCCTGGGCGGCCTTGGTGGACCCCAATTGTCCGGGTGTGGTGACGCGGCCGCCGCCCCCCGTGCCCGTCATGGCCTTGAGGACTTGATTGCCGCGGGCGGAGATTTGGAGGAGGGTTTCACCCGGGATGCCGCGCGGAAGAACCTCGGTGCGCTCATCCATCATCGAGCCACCAAAGATCATCGGCAGGCTACCCCCGCCTCCGCGTCCCATCGTCGCCGTCATGGTGACCATGGTTTGGCTCTGCTGGTTATTGTTTTCCCGCTGCACGCTCGGGCCCGGATCTTCGTTGAAGACATCCCAGAACATCCGATCGTTAATCTGGCCGCCCATTCGGGTGGGATAGACCGTGACCGGGGCCGCCGCATCACCGGTCGACGGTGCGGGGCGCTGGTTGGCGGGTAGTTGATCCCAAATCTGCAGGGCGGTGCGGTCGGCACCGTAGACCGTGCGAATTTGGTTGCCCACGAGAGCATCCAGACGCGAGGCGACCGAGATATCCAATCCCGACTGGAATTGCGGCTCGGCACTCGTGGTGGAATATCGCGCAATCTGATCGAGGCGAAGCGCGCCCTGACCGTAGCCCGCTTGAAGGGCATTCGCGAGGGCCTTGCGGTCCACGCGGCCGGCGGCGGCTTTGGCGAGATCCATGGGCCGAATCACTTGGGTGGCCTTGACCTTCAAAGATTCATAGCCCTCGCCCTCGAACCAGTTGGCGTACTCCTTATCCGTGAGGATTCCCCGCCCGAAGCGAATCGCTGCACTCTCAAACAGGCTGTCCGAGAGCCAGATCACGTAGTCGTTGTCGGGCGTCGCGGCGCGCATGAGGGGCGCCACAAACCAGCCCAGGGGTTCATTCGCATCGGGAGTGGTGAGGAGTTCCACCCAAGTCTTGGAAACGGGTTCGGAATCCTGCTCGCCGCCCTCAAAGCTGAAGACGTCATTGCCTCCGCCATCGCCCCCCGTCGCAATTGCAAAGCCGACCTGAGTGACAATTTGACCAAGGCCGCCGCCATTGCGCCCGCCGAAGAACGCCAGGTTCTCCTTAAGCTCGGGCGAAAGGTCAATGGGCTTGCCTTCGGGGGCCGGGGCTTCAGGTGGGGTTGTCATTCCGCTCGGGCCGAACGACATGACCACCTGTTGGCCACCCGTGAACTGAGAAGTAGAGAAGAAGCCGGTCGCCAGACTGGTGCCTCGGGGATCGGTGAGCGCCATCTCGATGTTCAGGCTGCCGCCATCTTCGGACCGTCGCACGATGAGGAATACCCTACTGGCACCATCCTGCTTGAGGATGTCCTCGTTGGAACGTTGCTGTTCCCCGCCGAAAGCACGAATGCGGCCCATGCGCTGACCCATCTGAGGAGCATTGGCCATGTCATCTAGATAGGACTTGACCAAGTTGGGCAGGTTCACCGCCAGCGGCTTTTGCATCGGCGTGTTGCGGTTGGCGAACACCAATCGCTCACCCGGGGCCATCTTCGCCAGCGTGGCGCGAGGGACACTGAGCAGGAGGCGCATGGCTGTGCGGTTGCCCGGCATGCCATCGCGGAAAACGCGTGCCGCGTTCTGCATTTGCTCGGGCGTCATGTTCGGCCCCATTTCGCCGTCCATCTTCGGCATGCCCTCGCCCAGTACCTTCTCCATCTCCTTGAGAGCCTTTTGGAGTTCGGCTTCAAAGCGATCCGCGCGTGCGCGTTCGTCCCGGCGCATCTCGACGCTATCGCGGCCGAGGTAGGCAATACCGTTGCGCTGCGTCCACTTGCCCTTGGTGGCACTGGCCAGCGCCTCCAGCGCGTCATCAAGGGTGACGTCAGACCACTCGACGCTCACCACGTCATCTTTCACATCGCCGCTTGCCTCGAATTTGAAGCCCGTTTTCTCGCTAAGCTGCGAGAGAACGGACTCCATCGAGTCGGCATTCACCTTTAGATCAATGAGGGAATCTTGCGGTTGCGACGGAGTCGCGAAAAGTACCAGCGCCAAGCCAATCAGGTTCATCAGAAATACCCTTACAAATTAGAACGATTTCCGTGGTTGTATCGGTTCCTACGCCAGTCCCGAGAGGTCCGGTTGGCGGAGATACCAATCCGATTTCCGTTGGATGAGGTCGGCGATGGCGAGGAGTTTGGCGTCCTCGTATAGCCGCCCGATGATGCTGAAGCCCTGCGGGCGACCCTGCTCATCCGGCCCAAGCGGAATGTAGATCTGCGGGTGGCCGGTGAGATTGGTGGTGATAAGGAGTTCGCCCGCCCGATCCGGCGCAATGATGATGTCGTAATCGCCGAACTCCGATTCAAAGGTCTGTTGGAGCAAGGTGCGCTTGCGCATGGCCTGCAGATAGTCCACACCCGTGAAGAACATGGCGGAACGGAAGATGGGCGGCCACAGGCTGCCTTTCATTTCATCCACTCTGCCGCTGGTGGTGAGATCATCAAAGGCGGCGGCGGCTTCGATCACCAGGACATCGTCAATCCCGGCTTGCGGGCCGGTGAAAATGGCTTCCTGCGGGTCGCCTTCGAGTTCCCGCACCCAGCCCAGTACAGTTTCCATTACGCTGGCCGTTTCGGTGCCTTCGAGAGGAGACGTGGCCACCCGGGCGATTTTGATGTTCTTGAGATTGCGAAGGGGGCGGTAGCGGAACGGACGCTCCACAGTCGCCGGGTCCTTGGGGTCAAGGCCGACAATCGCGTTCATGGCCAGGGCGGCATCTTCGGCGGTGCGGCAGATGGGGCCGCATTTGTCCATCGTCCAGCTGAGCGTCATGGCCCCGGCCCGGCTGACGAATCCGAACGTCGGGCGGAAGCCCGTCACCCGGCAACGCTGGGAAGGCGAAACAATGCTGCCCAGCGTCTCGGTGCCCATAGCAAACGGCACGAGGCCCGCCGCCACAGCTGCCGCGCTGCCGGCACTGGAGCCGCTGGAGCCTTGCTCGGGGTTCCAGGGGTTGCGAGTGAGCCCGCCAAACCAGAGATCGCCGTAGGCGAGGGCGCCGACGCTTGTCTTCGCCACCGGAACCGCCCCGGCGGCCTCGAGCTTCTTCACCACCTCGGCGTCGGAGTCGATGTATTGATTCTGATAAGGGGCGGCGCCCCACGTCGTCGGGGCTCCTTGCGCCGAATAGAGGTCCTTGAGGGCCACCGGGATGCCGTGCAGGTGACTGCGCAGGCGTCCCCGCTTGGTTTCCTCGTCGAGCGTATCGGCGAGGGCCAGGGCACGATCTTCGAGAAGATTAATGACGCAGTTCAGCTTGGGGCCGAGGGTGCGGAGACGTTCTAAGGAAATTTCAGTCAGCAACCGGGAAGTCACCTGACGCGTGCGAATGAGGTGACCCAGATCGGCCACCGTGAGGAACATGAGGTCCGATTCGCGTTCGGGCCGGCGGATGCGGCCACGAGGGGCAACCTCGACAAACGTGTCGGAAGCCGCCTCGCCCTGGCGACCCCACACCCGGAACGGGATCATCGGCGCCACATGGTTGGGGATAGGCTGCGCCCGCAATTCCTTCATCGTGTCCGCCTGGGTGAGGATGTTGCGGAGCAGGGCCTTGCGCTGATCTTCGGTGAGGGTGATGCCCGCAAGTCGCTCCGCGCGCGCCAGGTCTTCCACGGTCCACTCTTCGGGGGTTTGGGGGAAGGCGGCGGGTTTGGCGGCCACCACGGCTCCAAGAACGGCCACAGTGCGGAAGAAGTCACTCCGAGAAATGCGGGGGTCGATGCCCATACGGACGGGTTTACCTTGCGCGGGTACGCTCGTAGCTATGTTTCTGGCCCTGGTGTTGATGGGAGAGAATTGGAAGGCGCCCGACGTGCCGACGAATGGCGCTAAGCCCGCCATCTGGACCCGGGAAGAGTGGGGAGCCAAGCCTCCCGTGCTGCCGATGGAGCCGCACACGATCACGCGGATAACGATCCACCACACGGGTGTGAAGCAGACTCCCCAGCGCGACTTTGGCGACAAACTGCGCGGCCTGCAGGCGTGGTCACAACGGGAGGATCAACTGGCGGGCGGCCGCACGAAGCCGCAGTGGACGGACATCCCTTATCACTACTACATTGACTGGAGCGGGCGGATTGCCGAGGCGCGCCCGGTGGAACTGCCCGGCGACACCAACACGTCTTACGACGTGCGGGGACACCTGCTGATCGTGGTGGAGGGGCTGTTCCCCGAGGACACGCTGCATGAACCCCAGAGGCAGTCTTTGTATCAACTGACTTCGTATCTGGCGCGGGAGCATAAGGTGTTTCCGCACGCCATCAAGGGGCACGTGGACTTTGCGCCCGGAGAAACCGATTGCCCGGGGGCAAGCCTTATCCACGAGATTCCGCACCTGCGGCTGTGGCTGGCGCAGCAGGAGCCCTGGTGGTAAGCCTGCTTCTGACGCTGGCGTCGGGTCTGGTCGTTGCTCCGCCGGATGCGGCGGTTTTAGGCGAAATCCAGCGAGCGGCGCGGGCAGAGCAATGGGTGTCCTTACCGATTGGTGAACGAACGGTTCGGGTGGCAGAGTTCTTTTTGGGTACTCCCTACGTGGGGGGCACGCTGGACACAAATCCCGATAGGGAAGTCTGCACGGTAGTGCTGGATGGCCTGGACTGTGTGACGCTGGCCGAGGTGAGTTTCAACCTGGCGCGCTGGCTAAAGGGAAGTCCGCAGACTCCGGAACAACTGGTGAAACTGGTGGAGGAAACGCGCTATCGCAATGGACGCAACACGGGCTACGCCAGCCGCCTGCACTACACCACCGAATGGTTCTACGACATGGGCCAGCGGCAGCTGGGGACGAACCTGGCGGGTGAACTCCCCGGCGCGGTGACGGAGTTTAAGCGCATCAACTTCATGACCCAGAACGCGGACAAGTACCCGGCCATTGCCGCCGGTGGGCCCCCGATGATCTCGGCGCTGAAGCAGCATGAGAACCGCCTAAGCGGGCTCCGATTGCCGTATGTGCCGCTGTCGGCCCTGGGCGGCGCGGAGACCCGGTTGCGCACCGGCGACCTGATTGGCATTACCACCGATCGAGAGGGACTGGATACCAGCCACGTTGGCCTGTTTGTGCGGGATGAGGAAGGGAAGACGTACTTCCTGCATGCCTCCTCCACCCAGAAGATGGTGGTGAAGCAGCAGGGTTTTCTCGAGGCGATCAAGAGGCAACCGCGAGTGACGGGGGTTGTGGTGTTCCGGCCCCGTGAAGTAGGCGGATTCTAGGCCGCGGCCAATTGCTTGTCTTCGTAAATCTCAGAGAGCGCGGCCAAACAGGCTCCATCAAAGGCCGTGCCTTCGTCTTTTCGCATGATGGCAAGGGCCTCGCTCACTAGCATGGCGTCTCGGTAAGGCCGCCGGGCGGTGAGGGCATCGAACACATCGGCCGCCGTAAGAATTCGGGCGTCAAGCGGAAGCTGCTCCGCTCCCAGGCCTCGCCAGTAGCCCTTGCCATCTAGTCGCTCGTGGTGAGAACTGGCAAGTTCGGCGATGGCGGTAAAGGTCGGGATCGGGCGCAAAATGGAGTCCGAGTATTTCGGATGCTCGCGCACCCGAGCGAACTCGGCCTCATCAAGGCGGCCGGGCTTTTCCAGAATCGTGGTGGGCACCCCCAGCTTGCCGATGTCGTGCAGCAGTCCCGCGCGGCGCATGGTCTTGATCTGCGCTTCATCAAAGCCAAAGTGCAAGGCCAGGGCAATGGCGTACTGGGTTACCCGCGTGCTGTGTTCAGCAGTGAAGCTCGACTTCGCGTCAATGATCATTGCGAAGGCCTCACAAATGGAGTCAATGTCGGCATCCAGGGCCGCACTCTCGTCCAAGAGATGCCGGAACGGCGTCATGTCGCAGGCTTCTTGCCCCGCCCAAAACGCGTCTTCGCCCTCTAGCGCTCGCATGGCGTCGCACAGTTCGGGGCTGAACCATTTGCCTTTGCGATCGGCCAGCATATCGTAGGCGTGGCTCAGGCCAAAGGCAACGAAGAACACTTCAAACGTCTGCGCCAGGCACAAGATCTGCGCCGCCAAGGGAATCTCGTCACCGCGCTTCCCATAGGGCGCTCCTTGGCCATCCCAGTGCTCATCCAGGTAGAGCACGGCATCCGCCACATCGAGCCCAAAGCCAAGGCGAGCCGCAATCGCGGCCCCGCGCGTGCAGCGGGCCTCCGTGACCTCGTTCATCACTTGTCCCGGCGGGCCGATATTGGCGGCCATGCGCCGAAGCTTGCTCCCTAGCGACTGGCCAACTTCGGTGTACTGAAAGGCAAACTTCACGGATTCCAGCGCGTTGGTCCAGTCAATGAGCTTGACGGCCTTCTTAGACAGATGCTCGTCACCCCCAAACATCTTGGCGATGCGCACGGCGTTGTTGGAGCAACCTGAATCTTTAAGCACAGCCGCAAAGTAGAGGTTGTTCAGCGTGGCGTCATCCAGACCCAACTGCTGACCCAGGCGCAAGGCAATGCGGGCAGAGCGCTCGGCGTGGCCTTCCGGTTGGCCTTCCACCAAGTCCAGCGCGTGGCTCAGGGCGCCGAGGATCTCGGCTTTGGTGGGCGAGCGGTCCATACGAACCTATTGTTGGCGATTATCGCCAAGAAACTAAGCCAAGCTAGAACGGCTTATCGACGGGCGGCACAGGCCGCTCGATACGCACCGGCTGGGCGCGCTTGGCTTGGCTGGCGGCATCGAAGATCGATCCCATGTGGGCCGCCACCGCCACGAAGCAGGGAAGGAGCACACTCGGATTGAACTCTTCGCGACTAGCGCCAAACAGACTCATCAGGCCATTAAAGCCCCCCGGCATCAGGTTGATCATGATGATCGCCAGCGCCCAGGTCACCATGAGAAGCACCCCCTTGCGGGTTTGTCCCATCACGATCTGGCCAAGGCCCGGGAAGAGGACGCTGAGCATGGTGGCCGCCTTGGGGCTGGCCGCACCGGTGCCGCCATCAATGGAGTGCAAGAGCAGGGCTTCGTCCATGCCTTTCTCCTTCAAAACGGCTTCGCCGTACTTGCTTTCGGCCTCGCGGTTGGTGGGGTCTACGCGCATGGCTAGTTCGTAGCAAGCACGAGCTTTGTCCCAGCGGCTGCGGGCGGCGTAGCTATCGCCCACGGCAATCTGGGTAGCGGCGTGGCCAGGGGCGATTTTGGCGGCTTCTTCCAGGCTACGCGAGGCTTCGGTGTTTTGCCCGCGCTGGCGCAAGAGATGCGCTTGGCGGATCAAGAACTCGGCGCGTTCAATCTCGGCCGGGGTCGCCGGAGTGATTTCGACAACCTCGGCCTCCGGAGCCGATTCTTCATGCGGCTCCAGGTTCTCGGCCAGGGGCACGTCCGGGTTGGCTTCGGGCGTCGCGTCCGGCGTGGCGTCGGTGTCGTGCTCGTTCACGCGTCAGGAATCAGGTCAGGGTTTTCGCCAATGTCCTTCCAGAGGGCTTCGAGGTCGTAGAATTGGCGCTTCTCTTCGCGGAAGCAGTGGAACACCACGTCGCCGTAGTCCACCACTACCCAGCCGTCCATCTTGGGGCCCATGTTGCGCTGCACGGGGGCGATGCCTTGGTCGTGCTTCATCCGCTCAAACACGCGGTCCGCGATGGCACTCACGTGGGTGTCGCTGGTGCCCGTGCAGATCACGAGGCGCGACGTGACCGACGTCTTTCGGCTGACATCAATGACCTCAATATCGAGGGCCTTCATGTCGTCGGCGTATTCCCGCACCAATTCGGCCTTGGCGTCGGTATCAATGGGTTTCGGGGTGATAGAGTTTGCTCCTTTCAATGTAATCCGCCACTCCGGTCGGAACCCAATTCACAATGGACTCCTTCCGCGCGAGGGCTTCTCGAATTTTAGACGATGAAACGTGGACAAGCGGGGCAGAGATCGTGAGGACCCGCTCGGAAATGTGCCCGGGGAGTTGGCCCAGGATGTCGCTGACCAGCAAAGCGTCGCGGTCAAAAGCGGCAAACCGACAAAGCCCGGCCAACTTGTCGATTTGGTACCACTCGGGCAAGGTGCGGAGAGTGTCCGCGCCCACGATGAAGATGTAATCCCCCGGCCGGGCGCGCTTGAGCTCCCGGATGGTGTCGTAGGCGTAGGTTCGGCCGCCTTGCGTGAGCTCGATATCCGAGACGGAAAGCTGCGGCTCGCCCTCGATGGCGGCTTGGCACATCTCCCATCGTTGGGGGCCACTGGCGACCGGACGCACAAGCTTGAGCGGATTCCACCCAGCGGGCACTAGCACGACCTCATCCAATTTCAGTTCACGCAAAGCGATCTGCGCGATGTGCAGGTGTCCGTTATGCGGCGGATCGAAGGTGCCGCCCAGAATGCCGTATTTCATAAATCCTATGACCCCCAATCCCGGAAGGCGAACGCCCATCCCGCAATCACCACGGTGTCGCCGTCGGTGGCTCCGGCTTCGCGCAGAGCATCAATGACACCAATGCGTTCCAGCTTGCGATGGAGGTAGCGCAGGGCTTCCTTGTTGGTGAGATTCGTCATGTGCACGAGACGCTCGATGCGCTGGCCTTCCACAAAGAACTCCCCATCTTCTTCCCGCACGCCCCACTTGTCGTCCATCTTGCGGGATTGGGCGGGCTTGAGCACGGGTACCGCGGGGGCGACGACGTTCTCATCAATAAGCGCCGCCGCGCGGAAGAGAAGGGGTTCCAGACCCTGGTTGGTCGCCCCGGAAACCGGGAAGACCTCGTAGCCAGCCTCAACGAAGGGTTCCTTCACCAAATCCACGAACTCAGGATCGGGGGCGAGGTCCACCTTGTTGAGGGCGATGAGGCGCGGGCGAGAAGCAAGTTCTTCGCTGTAGTTGCTCAACTCTTGCTCAACGATGCGGAAGTTGTCCCAGGGTTCGGAGCCGTCGATGGGGAAGGCGTCTACCACGTGGATGAGCACCCGGGTGCGTTCGACGTGCTTGAGGAACTGGTGCCCCAAGCCCAGGCCCTCACTGGCGCCTTCAATCAGCCCCGGCATGTCGGCCATGGTGAACGAATCGTGCCCCACCCTGACCACGCCGAGGTTGGGGATGATGGTGGTGAAGGGGTAGTCCCCGATTTTCGGACGAGCCGCCGAACACGCGCCAATAAGGGTGGACTTGCCCGCATTGGGCAAACCGATGAGGCCCACGTCGGCCAGGAGTTTGAGTTCGAGGCGAACGCGGAAAGATTCGCCCGGGGCTCCGTTCTCGGCAAAGGCGGGGGCCTGCCGCACGCTATTCGTAAAGTGCTTGTTGCCACGACCGCCGCGCCCCCCGCGCGCCACCACGTAGGTCATGCCATCGGCGGAGAGGTCAACCAGGAGTTCGTTGTCCTCGTCGTCGTAAACCATGGTGCCAACCGGCACGACGATCGTGACATCCTCGGCATCGCGCCCGGCCATTTGGTTGCGGGCATTGCTGCCGTGCGGAGCCTCAATGTGCTGGCGCAATCGCACGTCAAAGAGGGTACGGCACCCGCGTTGGGCCAGCAGAATCACGTCGCCACCTTTGCCGCCATCGGCGCCGTTGGGGCCGCCGCGCGGCACGTGCTTTTCGCGGTGCATGCTGGCGCTGCCGTTGCCCCCGTTGCCGCTGGTTACGGTAATGACGGCTTCATCAAGAAACAATGGCGTCCTCCTCGTTCAGCATGCCGGGGATGAGTTCGACGGTGATCGTGCGGGCGTCCAAGTCAATCTTCTTCACAAACGTCTTTGACATGGGCACCAACAGGCTTTTGATCTTCAAGAGGTCTTGAGCGGGGCTGGCGACGACGTCTTCTAGCGGCCCGAGAACCTGGCCGTCGGTGGTGATGACTTCACATCCAATGAGGTCAATCACGCGGAATTCGTCTTTGGCGAGCTTGGGCTTGTCGGTGGCCGGGACATTGAGCATTTGGCCGCGCAGGGCCTCAGCCGCTTCGGGCGTTTCGATGTGATCCAAATGGATGCGCACTTGCTGGCCGTGCCAGTGCACTTTTTGAATTGTGTGCTGGGTGCCCTTGAGATAGAGGCGTGCCCCGACCTCAAATCGGGTTACAAAATTGGTGAGGGGTTCAACTTTAAGGCCCCCTTGGAGGCCAAAAACACCGACGATACGCCCAATCGGTGTCCATTCAGCTTCCTGGGGGCCAGGCATTCAACTTAGGAGGGGATTAGTCCCGCGCCGCAACCTTGACGACGGTGCGCGAGCCACCCTTCGCACCGACCGCCGAAACGACGTTGCGAATGCACTGCACCACACGGCCATCCTTGCCGATGACGCGCCCGACATCATTCGGGGCCACGTTCACGGTGTAGACCATGGTGCCGCGATCGTTCTTATCCGATACGCTCACGGCGTCTTCGTCTTGGGCCGCCATGCGGAACAGGGTTTCAACCAACGGGTTCAAGCTCATGCTTCGGATCCTTCAGTCGCAACTTCCGCCGGGGCCTCTTCCGCCTTGGCCGGCTTTTCGTCCATCGCCGAGCCTTGGCTCATGGCGGCGGTGCGCTTATCCAGGAACTTGTAGCTGGCCTTGGCCTTCGGTCGCTTGGCAAAGAATTGCTCCAGCACACCTTCGCGCTTCAGCAGGTAAGCCACGGTTTCGGTCGGCTGGGCGCCTTCCATCAGCCAGTGCAGGGCACGTTCGCCGTTCAGGGTGACGGTCGACGGGCGGGTGAGGGAATTGTAGGTTCCGAGGATCTCAATGTGCGCGCCCGAACGCGGGGAAGCGCTCTTGGTGACCACGATGCGATAGAAGGGACGGTGCTTATTGCCCATGCGGCGAAGACGAATTCGTACCACGTTTGTTGCTGTAACTCCTTGTTGTTGCCTTTAACGGCGCTTTACACGACGCATCCGCTTTTCCATCTTGCTGAATTGCTTCATTTGTCTTCGCATTTCAAACAGCTGGTCGACGAGTCGGTTGACCTCCTGCGGAGTTCGACCCGAGCCGTTGGCGATGCGTCGCCGTCGTGAGCCATTCAGTATATCCGGGTTCGAACGCTCCTCCGGGGTCATGCTGAGGATGATGGCCTCAATATGGTCCATCTTCCGTTCATCAAAGCCATCTAAAGCCTCCTCGGGCAGCATGGTAGCGGCGCCGGGCAGCATCTTGATCACGTTCTTGAGCGGGCCCAAGCGGCGAACCATGCGGATCTGCTGCAAGAAGTCGGCAAAGTCCATCTTGCCGGTGGTGATCTTGCCTTGCAGGTCCTGCGAATCCTCCGGTGAGAACGCGGCCTCGGCCTTTTCGATCAGCGCGAGCACGTCACCCATGCCCAGGATGCGCTCAGCCATCCGGGTGGGGTGGAACATGTCTAGCGCTTCCACCTGCTCGCCGACCCCAATGAAGCGGACGGGAATGCCGCTGGCTTCGCGGACGGAAAGAATGGCCCCGCCGCGCGCGTCGCCATCGAGCTTGGTGAAGATGACCCCGGTGAGGTCCACCCGCTTGCCGAAAGCTTCGGCCACATTGACGGCCTCTTGACCGGTGGCGGCGTCGAGCACCAACAGCCGTTCATGCGAACCCACCGCCTTTTCGATGGCGGCAAGCTCATTCATCAGGTCTTCGTCGATGCTCAGGCGGCCGGCGGTGTCCACGATGAGGACATCGAGGAAAAGGTGCTTGCAGCGCTCCAGGGCTTGCCGGGCGACTTCGGGGGGCGTGGTGCCGGTGGCCGTAAACACCGGCACGTCAATCTGTTCGCCCAAGACTTGAAGCTGTTGAATGGCGGCCGGGCGCTGCAGGTCACAAGCGGCCAGCATCGCCTTCTTGCCCTGGGAGCGGAACCAAAGGGCCAGCTTGGCCGACGTGGTGGTTTTCCCAGAACCTTGCAGGCCCGCCAGCAGGATGACCGTAGGCGGGTTGGGCGCCCAGTTGACGGGGGTATCGCCGCCGCCTAGCAGGGCGACCAATTCATCGCGGACGATGCGGATGAGCGTTTGGTCGGCGTTCAGGTTGGCAAAGATTTCTTCGCCCACCGCTTTCTCGCGCACCCGGGCCACGAACTGCTTGGCGACCAGGAAGTTGACGTCGGCTTCGAGAAGCGCCGTGCGCACCTCGCGGAGCGCATCATTGACGTCGTCTTCGGTAAGGCGACCACGGCCGCGCCAACCGGCGACCAGGCCTCCCAATCGACGCGTCAAGGTGTCCAACATGTGCCCCAGAGTTTAGCGAATCTGAAGTTTGCGCAGGCGGGAAGGAACCTTTGGCCGGGGGATGCGCGTCGAATGGCGTAGAAAGACATGACGCCTAGCCTGAAAAAGCTGGGAGCATTTGCCGAGATTTAGAGATGAGGAACACCATGGAACACGTCAACGAAGAAACGATTCCCGAAAAGGCCACCGGCGGCACCCAATGGGTGTGGGCGGGGCTTGGCCTGGCGGCGCTGGCCGCGGCCACCTGGTGGCTGATGGCAAAGCGCCACGAGAACGAAGACGTGGACAAGCTCTTTGATTCGGCGGAGAACCTGCTCGACCGCTTGACCGCGTAACGAGTCAATTTGTATGCCCGATGGGCAGACGAGTTAGGCTAAACTTCCAGACAGCCCCACGTTGGGCGAGGTGGCCATGCCGTTTGGTATCTGGAAGTTGAGTTTTGCTGCCGCAGTGGTCGTTGTTGGCCTGGGCGGGTGCGGTAACGGCTCGGAGATGGCGTTCTGGGAGGCGTGCACCAAAAACGTCAAGCGTGGCATGACCCTGTCTGAAGTCGAACGGATCTGTGGTAAGGCGCAATATCTGGGCAAGACGGGTCCGTTTCAGGGCTACAAGTACACGCACCCCAAGACGAAACAGGATTGGCTCCTCTTTTTCGAGAACGACATCCTCAAGGAAGCCCAAGTCCCGAGCGGGAACCGCTAACTCATCACCCCCAGGGAAGTGGCCTGAGTTGAGCCTCCATTATTTCTGATAATCTATATTATGACATTGACCAATTGGGGTGCCACTTCCCCCAATGAGCCAGGCTCTTCCCCAGGGGTTTAGGGGCCAGGGGCCGGAATGGTGACGTTGATTTCGATTTCCCCGGCGGTGCTGGGGTTGATCTCGCTGCCGCTGCTACGGAGTTCGGCGCGAATGATCGTCGTACCGGCCTCAGCGGCCGGGCTGACGGTCACCGGGATCGTCAAGTTATTAACCTCGCCCGGATTTGGGATGTTGATCGGCGCGATGGGCTGAATCTTGGCGTCGTCCACAAAAAACACGATGCGGTCCGCCAATCGCGGCACAAAGTTGCCGTCGTTGTTCAGGTCCGGGTCGTGCGCCACCTGCAGATCAAAGGTTTGCCCCGGATTGGCACTCGGCACGCCCGCCACGCTCAGGGTCACGTTCTGGTCGCTCACGGGATCCACAAATGCGCCATCACCACCACACGCAATGATCAGGAGGGCTCCGGCGGCGGCAAACCATGTCAGCGGGCCGGGACGGCGGCGAGTTGCATTCATGGCAAGACGTTACCTCGCGCGGCCTTGCTGATCCACGCCATGTAAAATGCGGGTCATGACGCCGGATGAAGCTCTCCTCGAGGTCACACGCCAGCTGGAGCAAGGCCTGACCGGCGCTTTGGGCATCACCTGCACCCGGTGCGACGAAACGGGCGTGGTGATGCACATGCCGGTGGACGCCCGGACCACGCAGCCCTTTGGGCTGATGCACGGGGGCGCCTTTGCCGCCCTGGCCGAAACGGTGGCCTCGGTGGGCGGGCTATGGCACGTGGATTTCCCCCGCCAGGTGGTGGTCGGCCAGCAAGTCTCGATGAACCTCTTGCGTTCGGCCCGGGTGGGGCTGATTCGCGCCGAGGGCAAACTCGTCCACAAGGGCTCGCGCACGCAGGTCTGGGATGTGGAGATGGTGCGCGAGGTGGACGAAGTGACGGCCGCCGTGGCCCGCATCTCCCTGGCCGTGGTGGATCAGGGCTGAACGGCTTGCCCGGCGAGCCAGGTGCCCTGGCATTCATAGATGCCGAGGCTGGCGAGGAGGTCTTGCGGGTGGTCAAAATCCCACACCGCGAGGTCGGCCCGGAGCCCGGGTCGTAGTTCCCCACGGTCATCCATCCCCAGCGCGCGGGCGGCGTGCTTGGTGACGCCTTGCCACGCTTCTTCTACGGTGAGCCCGAACATCGTCGCGGCCATGTGCATCATCAGCGGGAGGTTCGTGACAGGGCTGGTGCCGGGGTTGCAGTCGGTGGCGACGGCCATCGGCACGCGGTACTCACGGAACCAGTGGACGGGCGGGGCTTGGGGTTCTTGCAGGCAGTAGTACGCCCCTGGGAGGAGCGCGGCCACGGTGCCGGCCTTCCCCATGGCCTGCGCCGAAGCCTCGGAGCAGTACTCCAAGTGGTCCGCCGAGAGTGCACCGAGGGAAGCCGCGAGTTCCCCGCCGCCGCCGTCAGTCAATTGGTCGGCGTGCAGGTGGAGCTTGAGACCGAGGTCTTTGGCCGCTTGCAAGTAGCGCCGAGTTTGGCCGGCATTGCAGGCAACTCTCTCGCAAAAGGCATCGGCGGCGTCGGCCAGGTGGTCGCGCACGATGCCAGGCATGACTTCGGCGATCACCCAGTCCAGATAGGCTTCGGGCTGGTCTTGGAATTCAGGCGGAAAGCCGTGCGCCCCGAGGTACGTGGTGGTGACGCTGGCCACGCCTTCGTCGCCAAGATCTCGCGCAACTTGGAGGCACCGGCGTTCGGTAGCTTCATCCAGGCCGTAACCGGACTTGATTTCAATGGTCGTCACCCCTCCCCGGGCCAGTTGCTTGAGCCTCTTTCTGGCATCAGATTTGAGGTCATCGGAGGTGGCGGCGCGGGTCTCGCGCACGGTCCGGCGGATGCCTCCGCCCTGGGCGGCAATCTCGGCGTAGGGCACGCCCGCTCGGCGGCGGATGTGTTCGTCGCTGCGGTTCCCGGCGTACACCAAGTGGGTGTGGGCGTCGATCAGGCCGGGGGTGAGCCAGCTTCCCTTCAGATCAATTTCCTGGTGGCCGGGGTTGAGTTGCGGCAGTGCGTTTTCCGGTCCGGCGTATTCGATTTGGCCATTCGAGACAACCAATGCGCCTTGCTGGATCACGCCCAGGCCTTCCCCGCTCATGGTCGCGAGGTTGCCATTGCGGAAGACGAACTGACTCATGCGAAGCGGTGCTCCGATACCATCGTCCATATGAGGCGGGCGGCCACGCGGGCCGTGCGTTCATCAATATCGAGGGAAGGATTGAGTTCGGCGACGTCAAACAGGCGGCACTTGCAGGACTGCGCAACCGTGCGCACGAAGTCATCCACCACGGCCACGCTCAGGCCACGCCCGGCGGGGGCGCTGACCCCCGGGGCGGTGCCGGCTTCCAGCACGTCCAGGCAGAGACTGAGATAGACATGCTCGGCTTGATTGAGCAGGCTCACGAGCTTCTCGCGTTGCGCCGGCCACTGCCAGGGGTCCATTTCGGTATCCAGCACAATCGGAACCCCGTGCTGGTCGGCCAGTCTGACCAGGGGCTTCGTGTTAGCGGCGCGGCTGATGCCGAAAGCATGGAGGTTCTTCCCCCCGGCTTCCAGGTACGTGCGGAAGGAGGTGCCCGACGTCGGGGTGGACTCCTCGCGCATATCCAAGTGAGCGTCCAAGTTCAAAACGTGCCCGTTCGGGGCGAACTCACGCCAAAACGCGAGGCTGGCTTCACTAATCTCGTGGCCGCCACCTAACCCGACGACGAGACGATCGGGGCGCACCCAACAACTGAGTTCAGCTACATGGGCGATGAGGTCGCCTTCCAAGTCACCCGTCACGGACGTATTCCCGGCATCGGCAAGGGCCAGGTCAACCTCGGGCAAGTTACTCATGGACCGCCGCAAGTGAGCTGGACCCGCCGCCGCTCCGGGGCGGCCCTGGTTGCGGCGCACACCTTCATCGCTCGGGAAACCGACAAACACCACCTGTGCGTCGTCACTGGGCGTTTGGATTACTTGATGCCAGCGACGCCCGCCGTCGGCATCCACCCGGCCTCGCCAATCGGGGCTCATGCGTCCGGCACCAGGAACTCAGATGTTAGGCCCAGGAAGGCACCATCCTGCACCACGTGCTCGTGAATCAATTCGATCCCCTCCGACATCACGCGATCTTGCGTGAACGGCGGCACGAGGCTGCGCACTTGATCAAAGGCTACTTCTAGCGGCGCGGACGTGCGCAGGGGGCGAAGAAAGCCGATGCCTTCGCAAGCCGCTAGGAGCTCAATACTCACCACCAAGCCCGCGTTGTGCACCACTTGTCGGAGCTTGCGCCCGGCCCAGGTCGCCATGCTCACATGGTCCTCTTGGTTCGCCGAGGTCGGAAGCGAATCCACACTCGCCGGATGCGCCAGGGTCTTGTTTTCGCTCACCAGGCTCGCCGCGGTGACGTGCGGAATCATGAACCCCGAATTGAGCCCCGGATTGGGAGTGAGGAACGGGGGCAAGCCACTAAGCCCGGCGTCAATCAGCAAGGCAATGCGCCGTTCACTCAAGCTCGCGACTTCGACCACGGCAATGGCGAGGCTGTCCGCCGCCAGGGCCACCGGCTCGGCGTGGAAGTTGCCGCCCGAGATCACTTCGCCAGTGTCCGCCATTACCAGCGGGTTGTCGGTCACAGCATTGGCTTCGCGCATCAAAACTTGGGCCGCCGGGGCGATGAAATCGAGCGCCGCGCCCATCACCTGGGGCTGGCAACGGAGGGAGTACGGGTCTTGCACGCGCTCATCGTTCACCCGGTGCGAGTCGCGAATCTCACTTCCCTGCATCGTCTCCCGAAGCCACTTCCCTACCCGGATTTGTCCCTCGTGGCCTCGCACTTCGTGGATGCGGGCATCGAACGGGGCATCACTTCCCCGTGCGGCATCGGTGCTCAGTGCTCCCGCCACCAGGGCGGCCGCAAAGACTCGCTCCGCATCAAAGAGCCCCGCCAGTGCCAGCGCGGTCGAGACTTGGGTGCCATTAAGCAGGGCCAGTCCTTCCTTGGGGCCAAGTTCAATGGGTAGCAGCCCCGCCCGAGCGAGCGCCAGCGCCGATGGCACCACTTCCCCGTCCACCATCGCTTCCCCTTCGCCCATCAGGGTCAGAGTGAGGTGGGCGAGGGGCGCGAGATCGCCGGAGGCCCCCACCGACCCCTGGCACGGAATCACCGGCCAAATCTGGTGGTCGTAGAGGTCCATCAGGGCGCGGAGGGTGCTTTCCCGCACCCCGGAATACCCTCGGGCCAAGGATGCCGCCTTCAGCAGCACGATGAGCCGCACCACATCTTCATCCAGCGGCGCTCCGACCCCGGCGGCGTGGGATCGCACCAGGTTGGTCTGCAGCTGGCCGAGATCGGCCGCGGGAATCCTGATTTTGGCGAGCTTGCCAAAGCCGGTGTTCACGCCGTAGACCGGCTCATCGCCCTGCGCCCACTGCTCAATGACCTCGGCGCTCCGGCGCATTAAGGGCCAAAGGGTTTCGGGCCAAGCCACTGGCTGCCACGCCTCGTATAGCGCCCGCAACTGGCTGATTTGGATTTGTCCGGGAGTGAGTTCCATGGTCAGCGTTGGCTCGGGAGGTTCAGGCCTTGTTCACGGGCACAGGCCAAGGCATCTTCGTAGCCCGCATCGGAGTGGCGAATCACTCCCATGGCAGGGTCATTCCACAGCACCCGCTCTAGGCGATGGGCGGCCTCTGGGGTGCCGTCCGCGACGATAACGACGCCACTGTGTTGGCTATAGCCCATCCCCACGCCGCCGCCGTGGTGCAGGCTCACCCAGGTCGCGCCACCGGCCACGGCTGTCATGGCGTTCAGCAACGGCCAGTCGCTCACGGCATCGCTGCCATCGCGCATGGCTTCGGTTTCTCGATTCGGGCTGGCCACCGAACCGCAGTCCAGGTGGTCGCGGCCGATCACGATGGGGGCACTGACTTCGCCCCGCGCGACCATGTCGTTGAAGAGCAACCCGGCGCGGTGGCGTTCACCCAAGCCCAGCCAGCAGATGCGGGCGGGCAGACCTTGGAAGGCGATGCGCTCTCGGGCTTGGTCAAGCCAGCGGTGCAAGCCCTGGTCTTGCGGGAAGAGTTCCTTGAGGCGGGCATCGGTGCGGTAGATATCCTCGGGGTCGCCGCTCAGAGCCACCCACCGGAACGGGCCGCGCCCCCGGCAGAACTGGGGCCGGATGCACTGCGGCACAAACCCCGGGAAGTCGAACGCATTGGCCACGCCGGCATCCTTAGCGACCTGGCGGATGTTGTTGCCGTAGTCAATCACCGGGATGCCCATTTGCTGGAAGTCCAACATCGCCTGCACATGCACCGCGCAGCTTTGGGCGGCTTGTTCGGCCAGGTGGCGGCGGTCGTCTTCACTACCTTGGCGGGCGGCTTCCCACTGTTTCACGCTCCATCCCGCCGGGAGATAGCCATTGTAGAGGTCGTGGGCCGAAGTTTGGTCGGTCACCGCGTCCGGGCGGATGCCACGTCCCACCAGGTCAGGCAGCACCTCAGCGGCATTCCCCAGGAGGGCCACGCTGGTGGGCTCGGTGGCCTGGGCAAAGATGGCCAGGGCTTCCTCGATGGTATGGACCTTGTGATCTACGTAGCGAGTGCGCAGGCGGAAGTCAATGCGCGACTCCTGGCACTCCACCACCAGGCAGTGCGCCCCGGCCAGCACTGCGGCCAGCGGCTGGGCGCCGCCCATTCCCCCCAGGCCCGCCGTGAGAATCCAGCGGTTCGTCCAATCGCCGCCGTAGAACTGGCGGCCAAGCTCGGCGAAGGTTTCGTAAGTGCCCTGCACGATGCCCTGGGTACCGATGTAAATCCACGAACCGGCCGTCATCTGGCCATACATCATCAGCCCCTTGCGGTCGAGCTCGTTGAAGTGATCCCAGGTCGCCCATTTGGGCACCAGGTTGGAGTTCGCAATCAGCACGCGCGGACTGTCGGTGGTGGTGCGGAGCGTAGCCACCGGCTTCCCGCTCTGCACCAGGAGGGTTTCGTCCTCTTTTAGACTCCGTAGGGCGGCCAGGATGGCGTCGAACGCTTCCCAGTTGCGGGCGGCCTTGCCAATGCCGCCATACACCACAAGGTCTTCGGGGCGTTCGGCCACGTCGGGGTCCAGGTTGTTCTGGATCATGCGGTAAGCCGCTTCAATCTGCCAATTCGCGCAGTTCAGCGAGGATCCGCGAGGCGCATGAACGGGGCGAGGACCGCTGGTGAGACCACTTCCTTGGGGCACAGGGTCATGTTACCGCCCCCTTCCCTGGTTCGGCAGTCGCCCCATTTCGGGTGGCATTTGTCCGGATATCCCTACCGCGTGGAAAGAATTGGACGTAGAATCCAAATAGATACAACTTTCAGAAACTTTTGAAAGTCTGTACCGGTGAACTCATGCAGGCCAGCATCGGACATCCAAATTTGGCAGCGGCAACCCTTTGGCGAGCCGCGCGGGCCAGTGGTTTGGGGTGGGCGACCTGGCGACGACCGGGCGAGAGCACCGTTTGGTTCCTTATTGGCCAGGTGCAGTCCGCGCGCGGGCCGATTAGCCGGGGCGATGCGGGCTACGTGATTCACCCCTTTGATGGGGATGCGGCCTTCCGGATTCAGGCGGACGGGCTGTTTCGCTCCGAAGATGGTGGCGCGACTTTCGAGACCGTCCGCGCGATTGACCTACCCGATGGCCCCGAGATCACTTTGGCGGAAATCGGTGGGGCTTATGAGCGCGCCGATGACTTCACTGAGGCTGTGCAACACGCGCAGCGCTGGATGGCAGAAGGGCTGATGCAGAAGGTCGTCCTTAGTCGCCGCTTGGTGCGCCCCTTGCCCGATGTAGCCCCCGAGACCGTTTGGGCGCGCCTGCAGAACCTTTACCCCCATGCCTTTGTGAGTGCGGCGTACCTGCCCGACTACGGCCTGTGGCTGGGCGCCACCCCGGAACTCCTAGGCAAGTGGGATGGACGACATTTTTCGACGATGGCGCTGGCGGGCACCCGACCGTTGCCGGAGTCGGGCCGCGCCGAAGACACCGCCTGGTCCCCCAAGGAGATTGAAGAGCAGGCCTTCGTCACCCGGTACATCATTGACCAGTTCAAGCGGATTCGGCTGCGTGAGTACCACGAAGATGGACCCCGCGCGGTGGCCGCCGGACCGGTCGTGCACCTCCGCACCGACTTTGTGGTGGACGCGATGGCGACCGACCGCCCCGACCTGATGGAGACGATGGTGGACCTGCTCCACCCCACCAGCGCCGTGTGCGGGGCGCCCTTGCTCACGGCCCGCGATTTCATCCGTCAGTACGAAGCTCACGACCGCGCCCTGTACGCTGGATACTGGGGACCGGTGGGGATCGAGGGGGTTTCGGACCTCTATGTGAACCTGCGCTGCATGCGTTGGGGGCCAAAGACGCTGGACCTGTTCGTCGGGGCGGGCATCACCTCGAGTTCGCAGGCCGACCAAGAGTGGCAGGAAACGGAAACCAAGGCGCAGACCCTGCTCCGAGTGTTGCAATGATCCCGGAACCCTTTGCCCGTTGGATGCGCCTTTGGAGTCAACTGGCGGGTCTCGGGGTTCGGCAGGTGGTGGTGTGCCCGGGGTCACGGTCCGCGCCCTTGCTTCAGGCCTTGGTGGCGAGTGAAGGCTTTGCCATTCATTCAGTGGTGGATGAGCGCTCGGCAGGTTACCAAGCGTTGGGCATGGCCGAGGGGAGCGGGCGGCCGGTGGTGGTGCTGACCACTTCCGGCACCGCGGCGGCGAATCTGCTGCCGGTGGCGTGCGAGGCGTTCTTTGCCCGCAAGCGGTTGATCTTGATGTCGGCGGATCGGCCCGTGGAGGCGGTGGGCCGGGAGCAGAACCAGGCGATTTATCAAACCGGACTTTACGGGCCGCATGTGCGCTGGGCGGGCGAGCCTTTGCCGGATGGTTTATTGAGTTCGGACTGTGTGGATGCGATTTGCCATCCCATTGCCGGGCCGGTGCATGTGAATGTGCCGCTGGTGGAGCCGCTTTACGCCGACGAGCGCTGGTCGACGCAGGCGGTTACTCAGGCGGGCTTTGAGGTCGCGCCGTGGCAGGAAGCAGGCGACCCCGGATTTGCCGAGCAACTGGCGCGCGCTCGGCGCCCCCTTGTGCTGGTGGGGCAGCGAGAACCGGGTTCGTTTTCAGGGCCTGCGGGTGTTGAGTTGCCCGTGACCGGTGAGCTCCTGGCCAATCTGGGGCACAGCACCCCTCCCGAAACCTGGATCTACGATGAGAACCTCCTGCCCGACCTGGTCATCACGGTGGGCGGGGCGTTTGTCTCCAAGTTTTTGCGGGAGCGGATCAAGGCCAGCGGGGCGACGCACTGGCACTGGGGCCCGAAGCCCGATACGCCCGTGTTTGATCGGACCATGCACCGGATTCCGTCGGATTTCGATTGGCAGTCCTACGAGTTGGGTCCTGAGCCACGCAAGTACGCCGAAGCTCACCAGGCGGCTCAAGGCCAAGCCTCATTTCGCCTCGAAAACATAGTGACCGAAGGCTTCGAGTGCCAAATCTGGCCGATCATCGAGCAATCCCTGCTTGAGTCCACTGATATCCACCTCGGCAACAGCCTTTCCGTGCGGCTGGCGTGCCTCACCCTCAGCGGCCCGACCCACCACCGCTGGTGGAGCAACCGGGGCACCAGCGGGATTGATGGATGCTTGAGCACCGCCGTGGGCCACGCCCTGGCCGCTCCCCACCAAAACCACCTCGCCGTGCTGGGCGATGTGACGTTCTTCTACGACCACAACGCTCTGTGGCAACGGGGTGCCCTCCCGAACCTTAAAGTCCTCGTCGTCCAGAACCAGGGTGGCATGATCTTCCGTGCCCTGCCCGGGCCAAGCCGCTGGGAAGGCCACCTCGACCTGTGGACCACCCCGCACCACCGCACCTCCCAGGCCACGGCTCAGGAGTTCGGTTACCCCTACACGGCGATCAACGGAAACGACCCCGATGCCGCCGTTCAACTCGCCCAAGCCCTCCACACCCCTGGCCCGGGGATCATTGACCTCTTCACCGACGGCGAAGTGACCGCGCGCGACTTCCGCCGGCTTTTGCAGGGCCTGGCCGCTGCGCCGACCCAAACCTCTCACCCCCACTCAACCTAAACTAACGGAAAGCCTATGCCCATCGAAACCGTCCAGCTTTGGAACCGCGATTGGACTCCGATCAAGGAGTACGAAGAGATCACTTTCACCCTTCTCAATGGGGTGGCGAAGATTGCCATCAACCGACCCGAGAAGCACAACGCCTTTACGCCGCTGACGGTGAAGGAGCTGATTGACGCGATGCACATCTGCCGCGAGCGCAACGACATCGAGGTGATTGTGCTGACCGGCGAGGGTGGACGCGCGTTCTGCAGTGGCGGCGACCAAAGCGTGCGCGGGCACGGTGGCTACGTAGGCGACGATGAAGTGCCCCGCTTGAACGTGCTAGACCTGCAAAAGATGATCCGCTCCATGCCCAAGGCCGTGATTGCGGCGGTGGCCGGGTGGGCGATTGGCGGGGGCCACGTGCTCCACGTCATCTGCGATATCTCCATTGCCGCTGACAACGCCCGCTTTGGCCAAACCGGCCCGCGTGTGGGCTCCTTTGACGGTGGATTTGGAGCCAGCTACCTCGCCCGCGTGGTGGGACAGAAGAAGGCCCGCGAGATCTGGTTCCTGTGCGACCAATACGACGCCCAAGAAGCGCTGGACATGGGCCTGGTGAACAAGGTGGTGCCGATGGACCAACTGGAGGACACGGTGCTGGAATGGTGCGCAAAGATTCAGGCCAAGTCCCCGCTGGCCATCCGCATGCTCAAGCGGGCGTTCAATGCCGAACTTGACGGGCAGGCTGGTTTGCAAGAACTGGCCGGGGATGCCACTTTGCTCTACTACTTGAGCGAAGAGGCGAAGGAAGGCAAGGATGCCTTTTTGGAGAAACGTGACCCCGACTTCAGCCGGTTCCCCAAGTTCCCCTAAGGACGCGCGCGCCGCGTGGGTGGGGGCGCTGCGCCCCCGCACCCTCCCCTTGGCCATTGCCCCGACGGTGCTGGCGGGTGGCTTGGCGATGTACGCCGGCCGCTTTGACCTGGGCGTGTTTGCACTGATTGTGCTGACAGCCACGGCCCTGCAGATCCTCTCCAACTTCGCCAACGACCTCGGCGACGGCCTGAAAGGAACGGACGATGAGAAGCGTTTGGGGCCGACCCGGGCGGTTTCGGCGGGCCTGATTTCTGTGGCCCAAATGAAGCGCGCGGTGGCGGTGACGGCGGGCTTGGCTTCCCTTTTGGGCGTGGGTTTGTTGGTAGTCAGCTATCAGTTGCTGGGTTTGGTCGGACTGGGGTCATTTGTGGCCTTGGGCTTGGGCGCGGTGGCGGCAGCCATGGGCTACACGCTGGGCAAACGCCCCCTGGGCTACGCCGGGCTGGGCGACTTCTTTGTGCTGCTCTTCTTCGGTTGGGTGGGCGTGGGGGGTTCTTACGTGCTGCTCACCGGTGACTTCAGTTGGCAGATTCTTGCTCCCGCCACAGGCATTGGCCTGCTAGCGGCGGGGGTGCTGAACATCAACAACCTGCGCGACCAAGAAGGCGACCGCCGACACGGCAAGCGCACTATGGCGGTGCGGCTGGGCGACCGGGGGACGCGGCAATACCATCTGCTCTTGATTGGCGCCGGGAGCTATTTCCTCATTACCACCCCGTTCCGGTGGGGAGCCGCGGGCCACTGGTTTGTGTGGGTGCCGGCCCTGCTGGTGATCGTGGCGTTGCGGCAGGCCTTCGAGGTGGCGAAAACCGAGGAGTTGCGCCGTCTGAACCCCAGCCTGGGCAAGCTTGCCATGCTCACGGCGGTGTGGGGAATTGCCCTGGGGGCGGCCATGGGGGCGGCGGCCTATGCGTAGGGTCATTCCCCACCAGTTGCAATTCTTGCGCCCGGCGGGGACTTCGAAAGGCTATTTGCAAACGCGCGACATCTGCGTGTTGGCGGAGCGGGCCGACTCAGGGGTTTGGAAGCTGGGCGAAGCCTCCCCGCTGGGCTGGCTGAGCCTGGAAACCCAAGCCGAAGCCACCGCCGATGCCGAGCGTTGGGCGGCGGGAGAGTCATTTACTTCCCTCTCCGTGCGGTGCGGGGCCGAGATGGTGGCGCAGGATGATGGGGCTCAGGTGCTTTATCCTTCGGCCTTCACCGAAGGGCGGGAGGGCATCCCGATCAACGGCCTGGTGTGGATGGGGCCGCGTGACTACATCGAGACGCAGATTCGATCGTTGCTGGATCGCGGGTTCGGCTGCATCAAGATGAAAGTCGGGGCCGCGGATTTTGAGGAGGAGCTTGAAGTCATTCGCCAGTTGCGGGCGGCATCTGCGACCGTCGAGATTCGGGTGGATGCCAACGGCGCGTTTAGCCTGGACGATGCCGGCGCAAAACTCGCAAGATTGGAGGAAGCGGGGGTCTTCAGCATCGAGCAGCCGATTGCGCCGGGTCAGCCCGAGGCTATGGCGGCGCTCTGTGCCTCTGGTTCGCTCCGCATTGCGCTGGATGAAGAGCTAATTCCGGTGCAGGAGCCGGAGGTGATGGCGGAACTGCTCGACACAGTGCGGCCCGCAATGATTGTGCTGAAGCCCAGCCTCATAGGTGGCTTTGCGCAGGCGGAGCGGTGGATTGCGCTGGCGGAAGCCCGGGGCATAGGCTGGTGGGTGACTTCGGCGCTGGAAAGCAATATCGGGCTCAATGCCATTGCCCAGTGGGCGGCTTCGAGGGGGCCGGCGAGCACCCAGGGTCTTGGAACAGGCTCGCTCTACGCCAACAACTTCGCGAGCCCGCTTGAGGTGCGCGGGGATGCCCTTTGGTTCGACCCCGAGCGACCTTGGGATGTGAGCGCGCTGGGGCTGTGATGCACGATTGGGTGATGTGGCCCGTGAGCTTGACGGGGCGAACTTACGCTTCCCTGGCTGAAGTGCGCGCCGATCCCCCCGCATGGCCGGATCTGCACCTGGAATTGCTCTTTGATCTGCTTTCGGATTCTCCTGCGTTTGAAGTGAAGACCAGTGGCTCCACGGGGGACCCCAAGCCGCTCTTGGTTCCCAAATCGGCGGCGGCGATGTCGGCCCGGGCGACGATCAAGCATTTGGCCGTGCCGAGTGGCTCCAGGCTCTTACTGGCGCTAGACCCGCAACCCATTGGCGGACGGATGGTGATGGTGCGGGCCTTGGCCGCGGGAATGGACGTTGAGGTTTGCCCGGCTCAGGCCGTGCCCGAGCCCCCACCGGGGGATTACGCTTTGACCTCGCTCGTACCGCGCCAGGTGCAGGCCTTGCTGGATGAGGCGCCCGAAACCCTGCGGAGAATGGGGCAGATATTGGTGGGGGGCGCCCCGGTGGAGGATGCCTTAGCCCAAAGACTGCAAGGCTGGCCGCACCCGGTTTGGCATACGTTCGGGATGACGGAAACGCTTTCGCACGTGGCGTTGCGCCGCCTGGACCTCGGCGAAGGTGAGTTCAACGCCCTTCCTGGTTGTCGGTTTTCGCAAGATGCGGAAGGGTGTCTGGTTGTTCACGCCCCGTGGGTGGAGGGGCCGGTCGTCACCCGCGATTTGGTGCATCTTGAGAGTGAAACGAGATTCACATGGCAGGGGCGCGCCGATCTCGCTATCAATTCCGGGGGACTCAAGATTCTGCCCGAGCCACTAGAAGCCGAGATTCGCTCACATGTAGGCGAAAACCCGCTCGCGATCACCTCGGTTCCGGATGCCACCTGGGGCGAGGCGGTCGTTTTGGTTTCGGAGACCCATCTGGATATCTCCAACCTTTCTCTCAACGACCAACGCCACCGGCCGCAGTTTCACTTGGTCCACGCCCTTCCCCTCACCGAGGCCGGCAAGCTCGACCGGGTGGCGTTGCAAACTTTGGTGCGTACCTACCCCTCACTTCCCCGCGCGGGCTATCGTTGAGGGCATGAGTTTGAACCTAGACGCCCTGATGGAGGTTATCCGTCTCCGGCGGAGCATGGGTCTCAGCCGCCTCAGTGACCGACCCGTACCACGGGAGTGCATCGAGGTCATGTTGGAGGCCGCCAATTGGGCGCCCAGCCACCGCGATACGGAGCCGTGGCGCTTCCAAGTCTTTTTGGGTGACGGGCGGGCGCAACTCGCTGAGCATTACGCCGCCGCTCACCTCGTCGACCATCCGGATCAAGACCCTGAATCCGCCCACAAGCGCGCCTGGGCGGCCCCGGTGTGGATTGCCATTGGCCTGGTGCCGGGGTTTAACGAGGAGGGCGAGCGGGCCGTGCCTCGTGACGAAGAAGTGATGGCGGTTTCCGGGGCAGTGCAGAACCTCCACCTCGCCGCGCGGGCGCAAGGCCTGGCGGGGATGTGGCACAGCAAGGGCCTCTCTGTGCACCCCGTGGTCCGTGAGCGGCTGGGTTGGAACGACCCGGCGGAACTCCTTGGATTCTTTATGCTCGGCTGGCCCGAAGGCGATTGGCTAGAAGGCGAGCGCGGCCCCTGGGCGGACAAGGTTAGCTGGGTTACCTCCTCATAGACGAGGAGACCAGCGGACTCACTGCAAACATTGCCAGGATGACATAGATTTCACCGGCAAAGTAGACTCATGTAATGCGGTTGTTTATTGCATGCATGGCCTTGGGAGCGGTAGCTGTATCTCAGGCTCAAGCCATTTCAATTACGAATCATAGTTTTGAGGACCCCACGCTCGGTGGAGGTGCATTCTTCTACTCACCGACCCAGATGCCGGGTTGGAGTTCGACGGCGACGGGTGGCGCAGACCGAGGAATCTGGAACACCACCGCCACGGGCAAGGACGGCCTCAACATTGCCTTCGCGTATCGCAACAACGCGTTCGCGCAGCAACTCAGCGACGTCTTTGTGGCGAACCGCACCTACACCCTGGACTACCTGCAAGGACGCACGGGCGGCCCGACGCGCGGTACGGCCGAACTATGGGCCGGCGGCACCCTGACCAACGGGGTGGTGACGGGCGGCACGCTTTTGGCTTCCAATACGGTGCAAATGAACAGTGGCACCATGGATCCGTTTAGCTTGGTTTACTCCACGCCGGGTTCGGGCTCGATGATCGGTCAGCCGATCACCGTTCGCTTTACGGGGACGACGGTGAGCGGCGAGAGCTACGTCAGCTTCGACAATGTGCGCCTGAATGCGGTGCCCGAGCCGATGACGATGGTGGCCATGGGCGCTGGCTTGCTGGCCCTGGCCCGCCGGCGACGCGCTCGCGCTTAAGCCCTGCGCGAATAGAACCAACTCGCCTCCGGAGGATTCATCTTTCGGGGGCGATCTTCGTTCTTCTCCGGGTACAACTATAGGCGAGGCACTGAGGGGGTGCCACCTGACCTGCGGAAAGGGTTGAACCCGCCCCACTTAAAACCAAAAACCAGATCATCGGAGTCGCGGTGCCCCGGCTCGCAGCAGGTCCGGGCATAACGCACCGGGAACTTACGATGAAATCACTGCCCGAACATCCCCACTGGGATCACCTCCGCCAGCAAGCCAAAGAGCTTCTGCGCGACCTCCGCGCCGCCCATCCCGAAGCCATGCAGCGCCTGCAGGCCACGACCCCCCAACTGGCAGGGGCACCCCGCATTGCCCTGCACGACGCCCAGCACATCGTGGCGCGAGAATACGGCTTTGCCACCTGGACCGAAATGAAATCCGAAGTGGCCGCCCGCATGGTGGCGCGCGCCGACCTCGAATGGCAGCGCCTGGCCTTTGCCGGGTGGGCGATTGGGCGGGGGTTCAACCGCGCCCGCTCGAATGACGCCGCCCTACTGTGGGCGCGGGCGGGGGCTTCTTTGCGAGAGGATCCGTGGTTGGCCTGCGCGGCGGGTGACCTGGCGGCGGTGCAAGCCAAGCTGGCCGAACCCGGCTGGGTGAATGCGCCCGGCGGGCCCCTGAACGCGCCGCCCCTGGTGATGGCCACGCACTCCGCATTGCTGCGCCACCCGGACCACGAAGCCGGCATCCGGGCGGTGGTGGAAGCCCTGCTGGCCGCCGGGGCCGATGTGAACGGGAGCTATGAAGATGGCGAGTTTCCGGATAGTCCGCTTTCGGCGCTATACGGCGCGGCGGGGCGCGTGGGGGATGTCGAGATCACCCGGCGATTGCTGGCGGCGGGAGCCAACCCCAACGATGGCGAATCGCTTTATCACTCCTGCGAGCCCGCGAGCAACGAGACGATGAGCTTGCTCCTTGAGGCCGGAGCGGACCCGCGCACAGACAATGTGCTGCACCACCAGCTGGATTCCAATGACTTAGAGGGCTTGCAGATGCTGCTGGCCGCCGGGGCGGACCCCAATGCCCGGCTGATGCCCCACCACGGCCCGCCGGCGCTGATGTGGGCGCTGCTGCGGGGGCGGGATGCCGCGCACTTTGCGGCCTTGCTGGAGGCGGGCGCGAACCCGGAGGGGCTGGATATGCCCTGGCAGGCGGCGCGGCGCGGGCGGGTGGACCTGGAGCCGCTCTTCCCTCTCTCGGGGTTATCGGAGTACCAGCGGGCGGTGGTGGATGTGCTGCACGGGCGCTCGACGGTGGCCCCGGCCGATTTGCAGATGGCGGAAGCGCATTTGCTGCCGGAAGCGGCGGGTAATGGCCATTTTGAACTGGTGCGGCGCATGGTGGAAGCCGGGTGGCCGGTGGACGTGAAGGGCGCGGAGTGGGGTTCCACGGCGCTGAACCAGGCGATTTTCCACGGCCGGGCGGACATGGTGGAGTACCTGCTGGCGCACGGGGCGGACTGGCGCGTGATGCACGGCTACGGGGACAACGCGGTGGGGACGCTGAGCTTTGCCTCGCGGAACGACACCGTGCCGGGGGGTGACTACGCGCGTTGTTCCGAGCTGCTGATTGCGGCGGGCATGCCCACCACCTTTGAGAAGGAGTACACCTTCAGCGACGAGGTGACGATGGTGCTGGAGAGTCACCGGGGGTAGGGCCAGGTCGCGGGTTGGATAGTGACACGGGCACTTCGCATCACCGTCCAACCCGGCCCAACATCACCTTCTGACTTCCTGGCAGATTGCGAACATACGCATGCGTGCACCAATCTGGAATCTGCAGCTCCTGACGAAATTCGCCTTCTTCAAAGCGATTCGTCCGGAGCATTGGGGGGTACTTTTTGGGCCGATACTCGTAGAGCCAGAACACCCGTGTCGTCCAGCTTCGGGCCGATGTCGTGGAGTGAATTGAAAGGGATCGCTCCTGGCCACCTATGGTCAATGTAACTTCCTTAGGCGGGCTCGCTCGCTGAGGAGTTCTCAACTGAATCACCCAAGTGCCTGTAGTCGCCTTAGTTGCCACATAGGCGGAATGACAAATCACAAACTCTGGAACAGCCTCGCCGTCAACCTTGACGACCGGACTGATTGTATCTGGCTTCTGATTCAGCCAAACCAGGATGGAATTCGCCTCTGTACCGGTGAGAATGATGGGATACTCCTTTCGAACTCTTATCTCAAAATCGGTGACAACCCATTCTCCTGGGGAATCTACTGGGATAGACCTGGTATGGAACCACAAATACGGACCGAGCAGAAACGCCACCGTGGCGATGATGACCCAAATGAACGCGCGATTGAAAATCATAGATCTACCTGCTACCAACTTTGCAGTTACGATTCGCCCCTCTTCTTTTCATGCTGATGGAGGAACTCCATGAAGTCCAGACTGTAGTTAGAGTAGACGTGCTCTTGGACAAGCTCAGGATCTCCTTTATAGAGTCGTAAAGTTCTCGAATTCAACGAAAGCTGGAAGTAGTAGAGATACTTCTCGCAAGCGAGACGAAGAAGCGTCTCAGTAAGTGCGGGAGACATGGAGGGAGCGAACCACGCTTGTCGCCCGGAGCCCTGGAGTCTCCGATCCCGAACATCTCCTCTCAAATCGGGTTCGGCTGCATAGAGGTCGAGGTAAGGAAAGTACTCGCCTTCTAACCCAAAAAGCATCGGGCCTTCATCGGATGCCACGACTCGAATCCGCTCGGCCAGCACGGCTGGGTCTCCTCGGAAGTAGTACGTTTCCCTAGTGCTACCGGCACAAAGCTCCTTAGGAGGCTGTTGCACGATCCCCCATAGCGATGCGCTATCGTCAGGACTCAATCGGATTAGGTTCGGCCCCATCTCACTCAGAACGCCCATTGTCTTCCCCTTTCCACATCGCGTAGTACTCGATGTTGCCGTTCCGCACCACGACAAACACCCACCCCAGCACCATGGTCATAAACGCACTTGCATTCATATCCGTCAGGTGATGAAGGAACTTGTGGATCTGCTCCCACGGCCAGTCCACAGCCACCACGCACTGGTCCGCAATACCAACCAGGGGAAAGCCCGTTTCCAGATGCACTTGACCGAGGCGCTCCGCGTGCTGGACGAAGGACTCGTGATCAAACCGCTTCACATAAACGCACACGAGGCGCTGCATCTGCCCCCGCCAGACCTCGAGGAACCGAGCCTCATCCACCAGGGTGCCAATGTCGGAGTAAGTGTCTCCCCAGTTGTGACCACTGATCATCTCCTCGTTGCCGGGATAGAGGAATTCCGTCAGCTCACGGCACCACTACCCGCTATTGATGGCATTGTCATACACCTCGTAACGGGTCACTGGCACGAAGGTCGGGGAGGCGGCCATGCGGGACTCAGTATAGCTTTGGCTCAAAGACGACCATCAAGCTCAAAATTGAGGACGGCGCCTCGAACGGGCTCGTAATAGAAGAAGTTCGAGTAGTGGAAAATCTCAGCGCCCACAGCTGAAATCGAAACCCGATGGTCACTCAGGCGAGTGGCCTTAAAGGTCTCTTCATTTAATCTCTGGGCCTTGAAAACGATTTCGCACTTATCGTCCTTGTCGCAGGCTTTCACTTCGTACACAAAAGCAACCGTGGAGTGGTAGTTCACTCGTTGAAGGATCACCGTCCAACCTGGCCCCTCTAGCGTTTGCATGACCTCCACCACGGGTTCACCGATAAAGGTCCGCCACATCCCCCAGAGCATGACCACGGGGCATGCCACCGCCGCCAGCGCCCAGCCCCACTTCGCTCGTTTGGTCAACGCGCGGCCTTCCTTTCCCGTTGAGTCTCTTCGAGATGCCAGCGTTCATAGCGGCCGCTGCTGAGGGCGCGCCCTAGCTTCAGGTCAAAAACAAAGTACATGTGCTTCCCTTGGTGCTCGTGCACGGTGTAGCCCACCCGATCTTGCCCCAAGTGTTGCCGGATGGTTGCGCCCCGACTGTAGCCATCTGCATCAGGTTTATCGGGCAGCGTGATCTCGCCTTGGGGCTTGCCTGCCGCCACGAGTTTGCCAATCTCCCGGCCGAAATAGGAGCGTGCCAGCTCTTGCATCTGCTCTTCCTTGGTGCGGGGCCGCCCGCACGGAAACACGGGCCACAGCACATAGGCCACCGCCCCCATCGATGCGAAGGCAAGGGCGATCTGCCAGGGCTTCAGGGCTTGGGTTCGCATCGTTGCACCACGGTTTGGGTTTCCACATTAACAGTGCGGCACGGCGAATTGGTTCCGCGAGGGCTACTCTTCATCGTCTCGGTTCAATTCGAGATCGAAGTCGGTCTTGTCGCGATGATTGTTGGCAAGCCGGTCGATCCAGATCCCGATGCCGCCCAGCAAGAAAAACCCACCGATGTAGAACAAAAGCCCGCTCTCGGATTCTTTGTACGTCATGTTCTGATTGCGATAGGTGTAGCCGGGGTTCTCCTGCTCGTACTTCCACTTCTTCATGGCATGGCTTCGTTGACCTTCCCAGCCAAAGTAAAAAGGCACGAAGGAGCCCAAGATCAGGAAGGTCGCTATAACTCGTTCACGGTTCGCGGGCATCTATTCCTCGTCGTTGATCCACATGCGCACGCCCCCGTAGATGGCCAAGAGCCCAAGGGCAATGAGGGTACCGCTGGACCACTCGGGGTGGGCGAAGAGCACTGCGCGTCCCCTGCGTCCGCCGATCCGGTGGTCGCCGGTCACAAAGTTGTCCACGCCTTCCCAGATGCCCACGCCCGCGAAGAGGATCATGAAGAACCCGAAAAGCTTTCCGTTTACCATCCGATCTGCCCACAAGAGGCTACGCTCAAGACTATGCGGGGTTGCACAAGGTGATCAGGCACCTTCAAAACCTGCCAACGCGCCAGCCAAAGCTCTCGTAGACCCTCACAACCCCATGACGCGCTTCCTCCCCTTGCCCCTCCTTGCCCTGGCCGCCATGGCGCTCGCCCAAGCCGACGACACTCGCTGGATGCTGGACCTGGAAACCGGCCTCACCTCCACCCGCTACAACTACGCGCGGGTACCCAAGGCCACCGGCACCCAGATCAACGTGGCCGGGCTGATCGGCCGGGGATGGCAAGGCTACGGGCGCGTGGCCCTGGGCTACACCGACGACCACGACGGCACCTGGAAGCTACTGTACGCCCCCTTCCGGCAGAGCGGCGAGGGCACCCTGCCCGGTGCGACCCAGTTTGGCGGGCAGACCTTTGCGGCGGGGGCAGTGACGGCGGGCTACAAGTTTGATAGCTACCGGCTGACCTACCGCAAGCCGTGGCGCGGCGGCTGGTCGGTGGGGGGCACGCTCAAGGTGCGCGATGCCGAGATTCGGCTGGCGCAAGGGGGCACCGTGCACGCCGAGCGGAACACCGGCTTTGTGCCGCTACTGCACATCTATGGCCAGGGGCCGCTGGGGGCGGGCTGGAACTACGAAGTGGAAATGGACGGCCTGGCGGGCGGTCCGGGCCGCGCGATTGACCTGAGTCTGCGCGCCAAGCGCCCCCTGGGGAACATGACCGAGGGGTTTGTGGGGTTCCGGGTGCTGGAGGGCGGCGCAGATGTGCCGCGCGTGCGCAACTTTGCCTGGGTGAGCTACGTTTCGGCCGGCGTGACGGTACGGTTCTAGCCCCGGCCGAGCGTTAGCTGCGCGCCTCTAACCAGCCTTCACCCTCAGCACGCGGGCGCCGGCCAGGCTGGGGCCGGTCTTGCCCGCCACCGGCTCGATCCGCACGCGCACTTTCGTCTTCCCGCGCGTGAGCTCCATCGGAATCGCGTAGGCGCTATCGAAGAACACATTCATCGGTCGCCCTTCCAGCGCCTCCCGCGCGATCTGCTGACCGTCCACCAGGATCATAAACTCCGGTCGAATCCGGTCGTTGCCCCAGTAGGTCATCATCAGTTCGCTTGCCCCGGCGCTCGGCACGGCCATATCGAACTCTACCCAGCCCCCGGCCATGGGTTGGCGAGTGCCCCGGTTGTTCTGCTCCCGCACGTCGTTGCGTTCTTGGGTCAGGTTGTGGTCGCGCTCTGGCTGCATTTCGCCGATGTTCATCGCGTCCACCGTGCGCTGCATGATGTCTTGGAGGCGGGCTTCTTCGGCTCGGTATTCCGCTTCCTTGGCCGCCCATTCGGCGGGGGTGAACAGGTCGAAGTAGACCCCGTACCGCGATTCGAACAGCGCATGGAACGGCACGAAGGTGAACTCCTGCGGCTGCATAGCACCCTCCGAGCGGAAGGTGAGCGGCTGCCCCGGCACCGGCTTGAGCCATTCGCTGATGCGCGCCGGGTCATTGGTGATGACGGGCGTCCGGAATACGGCACCCTCCGCCGTAGCGCCCGAACCCGGACCCATATCGGCGGCCAGCACCAGCGGCCCGTACTTGATCGCGATCCGCTTGGGGTTATCCGGCATCGCCTCCGTGGAGAGGCGGAGCGGGAGTTCGAACTCTACGCGGTCGCCCTCGCGCCAGGTGCGCCGCAGCAAAATGTAGGAACTGCTGGCCCGGGAGACCGTGGCCACCTCCCCATTCACGCGCACCGGCACTTCGCCCTTCGCCCATCCGGGGTGCCGGATCAGCAGTTCAAAGTCTCTCTCCCCTTCCGTAACCCGGAGCATCACACGCCCACTCGACGGGAATTCAGTTTCTTGCACCAAGCGAATTCCGGCTTCCCGCCAATTCAACTCAGTGGGCAAGAACAGGTTGACCCACAGGCGGCTGGCCCCCTGGTGGAAATACGTCGAATCCCCGTGCTTGGTGTGGTTCTCCATGCCCGTGCCGTGGCAGCAGGTGAAGTTGTGCTCGGGGTCGCTAAAGCCGCGCACCGAGTTCATCGCCAGCGGCATAAAGTAGGTCACCATCCCGGTTTCAGGGTGCTGCGAGGCGAGGATATGGTTGAGGTACGCCCGCTCATAGAAGTCCATCTGCGCGGCCTGCGGGTTCCAACTAAACACCTGCCGGGTGAGGCGCAGCATGTTGTAGGTGTTGCAAGTTTCGGCCGTGTTGAAGCTCAGGCGTTCGCTCAGCTGGTCGGGCAAGCCCAGGTATTCCCCGTTGCTGTTGCCCCCAATGGCATAAGAGTGGTGGTTGACCACTCGCTGCCAAAAGAACTCGGCGGTGCTGCGGTCTTGGGGGTTGCCGGTGAGGTCATACAGGTGCCCCAGCCCTACAAGTTTGGGAATCTGGGTGTTGGAATGCTTGCCCGCCAGGTTGTCTTCGCCACGCGAGAGCGGCTCCAGCACGCGGTTGTCATAGAACTTGCGGGCCAGCTCCAGGTACTTGCGGTTTTGGGTGCGGGCGTAGAGCTCGGCGAGGGATTCGTTGATCCCGCCGTATTCGGTGCCCAGCATGTTCTGCCACTGCTCGGGCGTGAGGTCCTTGGTGATGGTGTCGGCCCAGTCGGCGAACTTGATGGCAACCGCCAGGGCGTCGGGGTTGTCGCAAAGGGCGTGCGCGTCGAGCAGCCCGGCCAAGACCTTGTGGTGGACGTACCAGGGCGCCCACATGCCGTTAAGGTCAAAGCCGCCACTGCGGAGCTTGCCGGCGGCAATTTCCGCCCAGATGGCATCGAGGCGCTTGGGGTCGAATCCGGCGGGTTCTCCGCTCGGACCGGGTTGGTCGAAGCGGAGCGCGCAGATGAATCCGTCCCCTCGCGCGGCCTGGCACTCCGCCAGCCCCTTCACGATGGCGTCGACCTTGTCCTTAAAGCGCTTATCGCCGGTGCGGGCGTATTCCTGGGCGCAGGCGGTGAGGTAGTGGCCGAGGGAGTGTCCGCTGAGGCCGCCGGTCTCCCAACCGCCGTAGATCTCAGCCTTGGGCGGGAGGCCGGCATTCGCGCGGAATCCGGCGAGGAGGCGTTCAGGGTCAAGGTCGAGCAGGTAGTTGGCCGTGAGCTCGGTGGCGTGCGCGAAGCTACTGCCGGTGACCTTGACATCGGCTAATGAGAAAGGGGTAGCGACCAAGGTCGGCGGAGCGGTGGTGATCATAAGGCTGAGAGAGAGGAGGGCGGGGGTCATGCTCCGGCACCTCTGGAACTGCTAACCATTGCCCGCACTAGCCTCACTTCACCGACCATTCCCAGATGCCCGAAGACCAGTTGTTCTGCAACTTCACTTCCAGGCGCAGGGCCGTGGTGCGCACAGGCGCAAACTTGATCAGGTTCGGTTGATCCTTGGCTACGCCGTACTTCGCGACATCGGCCACGGGCTTCCACTGATCACCATCCTTGTAGAGCAGCCGCCATCTTTCCGGCACGCGGCACTCGCCCACCCCGGTGTCATCGAACCAATACAGCATCGCCTCGGAGACGGTAGCCGCCTCAGCAAACTTCATCTCCACCCACTCCTCGGTGCCCTTCTTGGGCCACCAGTGGAAGAAGACGTTGTTGGTATCGCCCATGTAAGCGGGCTCCGCACCATCGTTGATCGCGTTGGGGTTCACCCCACCCGAGGCCGTGATTTGGGCCTTGGTGGCAATGGTCGGGAGCGGGGCGGGGCGCGCCGCATCCAGCCGGTTGGGCAACCACACCAGCATCTCGCTTCGTCCCCGGTTGGCCCAAGAGTAGTATGGAATCAGAGTTAAAGGCTTCGAGGTCTGCTTCACCGAACCGTCCGCCTGCGCGGCCAAGTCCATGGCGGTGGTTTGCAACGTCACCACCCCACCCAGAAGGTCGGGCTGCTTCACCACCTTGAGCTCGGCATCATCCGGCAGCATGAAGGTGCGGACGCTGTTGGCGTTGTCCACCCCTTCCGCGCAGTACACAATCGGGCCGCGCTGAATGGCCACTCGGCCTTGGTTCATCACCACCTTTTCGCTGGAAACCACCCGGCGCACCGGCATGGGCAGGCTCAGGCTGACGGTGTCGCCCGCCTTCCATTCGCGGTCCAGCACGGCGTAGCCATCCTGCAATGTGATGGGCACTTCCCTTTGGTTCACCCGCAGGGTCGGCCGGGTCGTGGCGCCCTTAAACGCGTACAGCTTGGAGGGAACCGCTTCGTTGCGCGCCCAGCCCGGGATGCGCACCATCACCTTAAAGCGACCCGTGCGCGCCGGATCAATCTTGAGGCTGATTTCGCCATCCCAGGGGTAGTTGGTTTCCTGCGCCACCTTCACTTGGCGGCCGGTGCCCATGTCGATCTCAGCGTGGCCGCTGGCAAAGAGGTTCACGTAGAGCGAATCGCCCCGGTGCGCATAGAAGTACCCCGGCGTGGAGGCCATGAATCGGGTGACGTTGCTGGGGCAGCACGCACAGCCGAACCACGGGCTGCGGGCATGCTGGCCAATGCTCTCGAGCGGATTCGGATAGAAGAACGTCTTGCCATCCAGGGCGACCCCCGAAATCAGGCCGTTATAGAGCGTGCGTTCCAGCACGTCCACGTACTTGGCATCGCCGTGGAGCAAGAACAGACGCTGATTCCAATACACGTTGCCGATTTGCGCGCAGGTCTCGCAATAGGCGGTCATGTTGGGGAGTTCGTAGGGTTTGCCAAAGGCTTCCCCGGCCCCCGTGCTACCGATGCCACCCGTGATGTAAAGCTTGCTTTGCACCACATCCTCCCAAATCGTGTTCAGCGTCTTTAAGTAGTCGTCTTCACCGCGCAGGGCCGCGACATCGGCCATGCCGGAATACATATAGGTGGCGCGGACCGCGTGGCCCACGGCCTCCGTCTGTTCGATGACGGGCTTGTGCGCTTGCCAGTAGTCGCCGCTGCCGCCCCGTGAATCCAAGAAGAGCTTGGAGAGTTCCAGGTACTCCTTCTTGCCCGTGATGCGGTACAGCTTGCCCAGGCCAATCTCGATGACTTGGTGGCCGGGCCAGATTTTGCGGCCCGGCTTCAGGAAGGTCTCCACCAGCAGGTCCGCCGACTTGGTGGCGATATCGAGGAACGTGCGCTTGCCGGTGGCTTGGTAGTGCGCGGCGGCCGCTTCGTACATGTGCCCCAGGTTGTAGAGTTCGTGGCTGTTGTCTTGCTCCAGCACCCAGCGCTCCTTGCCCGCCCAGGCGTGCGGGGATTCGGGGTTGATCGTGCGGGTGGTGTAAAGGTAGCCGTCCGGCTCCTGCGCGCTAGCGATGAGCGCAATCAGGTCATCGACGTACTTATCGAGTTCGGGGTCCGGCTTCACGCTCAGGGCGTAGGCGGCACCCTCCATCACCTTGTAAACGTCGCTATCGTCGAAGGGATAGCCTGGCGGAGACTTGTCTTCCAGCGGCTCGCCTCGCAGCACCTTGGCGGCCCGCACAAAGAGATCCATCCGACCGGTCTGCTCGCATTGTTCAAAGGCGTAGGGGATCGTGACCACGCGGTTGGTTTCGATGCGGGGCGCCCAGAACTTGTCGGTGAGATGAACTTGGTTAAACGGGATGGGTTGCACCGGGTAGTCCTTGGGGGCTTCGGTTGAGACGATCAACGCGAGAATGAGTGGGGTCATGGTTCCTGCTGCCTCAAGCGGCGGTCGGTTTCTCACAAACCCTGCTCCTCTCGCGTCGTGCCCCGACGAAGCAGAGCACGAGACGGAGGAACAACGGTCCGTGGACGTGATGATGGCACTCCGTTTCCCCCCATGTCAACGCACAACCTATGTCAATAGCCAATTTTGAATGAAGTTCTGCGCGAACCCCTTTCGTAGGGCGGAATCGTGGTGCTACACTGGGCGCAACCGGCCTCGGTCGGCCTCAGAGAAGTGCAATGAAACGTGCGTTGTGGCTCAGTCTTTTCGCCTTTGTCGTGATCGGATGCAACTCCGGCGACACCGCCAAAGCCCCCGAAGGCGGCAGCGAAGCCCCGGCCAAACCGGAGGCCGGCAAGAAGCTGGTGGTTGGTTTTTCCCAGATTGGCGCGGAGAGCGATTGGCGCACCGCCAATACCGAAAGCATTCGCAGTGAAGCCGAGAAGCGCGGCATTGACCTGAAGTTTGCGGATGCCCAGCAAAAGGCCGAAAACCAGATCAAGGCCATCAAATCCTTCATTGCGCAGGACGTGGACTTCATTGCATTTGCCCCGGTGGTCGAAACCGGTTGGGAGCCCGTGCTTCGCGAGGCCAAGGAAGCCGGCATCCCGGTGATCGTCAGTGACCGCCGCCCGGATGTACCCGAGGACCTTTATGTCACCTTTATCGGTTCCGACTTTGTGAAGGAAGGCGAAATGGCGGCCGAGTGGCTGGTGAAGAAGATGGACGGCAAGGCGAAGATCGCGGAACTGACCGGCACCACCGGCAGTGCCCCGGCCAACGACCGGGCCAAGGGGTTCCGCAATGTGATTGCCAGCCACCCGGGCATGGAGATTGTTTTCACCCAGACCGGTGACTTCACCCGCGCCAAGGGCAAGGAAGTGATGGAAGCGCTGCTCAAGAGCCCGCAGGGTAAGGAAATCGGAGCCGTTTACGCTCACAACGACGATATGGCCCTGGGCGCCATTCAGGCGATGGAAGAGGCCGGAATCAAGCCCGGAAAGGACATTATCATCGTCTCGATCGACGGCGTGAAGGCCGCGTTTGAAGCGATGGTGGCGGGCAAGCTGAACTGTTCGGTCGAATGCAATCCCCTCCTTGGCCCCTATCTCTTCGACGCCATTGAAAAGGTGGCGCGGGGTGAGACTGTGCCCAAGCGCGTGGTGATTGAGGACAAGTGGTACGACGAGACCACGGCGGCCGCTGAACTCCCGAACCGGAAGTACTGATGCTTCTCTCGCTTGCCCTCCTTGCGGCGACGGCTATACCTTCTCCCACTCCCAACAAGGTGCTCAACCAATCCGCTGGCCCCACCCTGACGGTCCATTTGGACAAGCCTGGGGTGGAAGTCAGCCCTCACCTCTACGGCCTCTTCTTTGAAGAGATCAACTGGGCCGGGGACGGCGGCCTTTATGCGGAGATGGTCCGAAACCGGGGATTCACTGAAGGCGCCTCGCACTGGATCGCGCCCGAGGGCACTCTCAAAGTGGAGGGCAAGCGAGCGGTGGTCACCGCAACCACAAAGACGAAGATTGTGAATCCCGGCTTCGCGGGGATGGGTGTGCGAAATGGCATGGACTACCGACTGAAACTACGAATGCGCAGTCGAGAGGCCAAGGGGATTGCCGTGCACCTCGCGGAAGGTGAGAAGGCGATTTCCGACCAGTTCCGCTTTGAAGTGGGGACCGCGTGGAAGGACACTTCCCTCACTCTGAAGGGCAAGGCGACTTCCAACCACGGCAGTTTGGTCATTGAGATTCCCGCAGGAAGCCAGGTTGAGCTTGAGTGGGTTTCGATGTTTCCGGGCGATGCCGTCAGTGGCATTTTCCGCAAAGACATCTTTGAGACCCTCAAGAAGATGAAGCCGGCCTTTGTGCGCTTCCCCGGTGGTTGCTGGGTGGAGGGCGACACGATGGAGACGGCCTACCGCTGGAAGAAAACCATCGGCCCACTTCATGAGCGGGCGGCCATCTACAACCTCTGGCGGTACCAATCCACCAACGGACTGGGCTATCACGAGTACCTTCAACTCTGCCGCGACCTCGACGCCGTGCCGATGTTCGTAGCGAACTGCGGCATGTCGCACCGCGATGTGATTCCGATGGACAAAATGGACGAATTCGTCCAGGACATCTTGGATGCCATCGAATACGCAAACGGCCCGGTGACGAGCAAGTGGGGCGCTCTGCGCGCAGCGAACGGAAGCCCGGAACCCTTTGATCTGAAGTACCTTGAGATTGGCAACGAAAACGGTGGCCCGGCTTACGAAGAGCGCTACGGCCTGATTTTCAAGGCGATCAAGGCCAAGAACCCCGAAATCACCACCATCGCCAATGTCTGGGGCGGCTACCCCCAGAAGTCTCCCATCGAGGTGCTTGACGAGCACTACTATTACGATCCGGGTTGGTTCCTAGGGCAGTTCAACCGGTACGACTCCTACGACCGGAATGGACCCAAGATTTATGTGGGCGAATACGCCGTGACGCAAGGCGTGGAGAACGGAAACCTGCGTGGCGCACTGGCCGAGGGCGTCTTTATGCTCGGCATGGAGCGGAACTCCGACGTGGTCAGCATGGCTTCCTATGCGCCTCTGCTCGCGCACCCAGCCGGCAAGGCTTGGAATCCGGACCTCATCTATTTCGACGGACTCAACATTGTCGAGACCCCCTCTTACCATGTGCAAGCCTTGTTTGCGCAGTACCGCCCGCAGCGGATGCTGAGCACCACGATGAGCCAAGTCCCCACAAGCCGCGAGGTCTTCCCCGCCGGGGGAGTGGGAGTTGGAACCTGGAGCACAAGTGCTGAGTTCCGGGATCTCAAGGTCATCCAAGAGGGCCGCACGGTCTACACCTCGAGCCAAAACCGGTTGCAGACGGAATCGGGAAACTGGACCAACCTGAACGACGTCTGGCGGCAAGAAGGCGACACCAACGGGGCGCGTGTCTTTGCCGGTAATCCGCAATGGAAGAGCTACCGCCTGGAACTCAAGGCGAAGAAGATCAGTGGTGACGAAGGATTCTTGGTGACCGTAGGCCGGCAAGATGAACGGAACTTCATCTGGCTGAATCTGGGCGGCTGGGGCAATACGCAGCACGCTCTGGAGTGGGCGGTGGACGGAGGAAAACGGCGCATCGGAGCCAATATTCCGGGTCGCATTGAGAGTGGCCGCGAATACAACATTGCGGTTGACTACTCCCCCGAGCGCATCCGGTGCTACCTGGATGGCAACCTCATCTTTGACGAAAAGGTGCCGACCCGCCAGATGGTCTTTGCCAATGTTGGGACGCTGAACGGCGAAACTATCGTGAAGATGATCAATGTGGACTCCGTGCCGTACGATCTGACCCTGAGCATCCCGGGCGGGGCCGAGGTCTTTACGGCAGACGGCACCATGCTCCAAGCCGACGACGACAGGGCGACCAGTACGTTTGAGAACTTGACGGCGTTGGTGCCAAAGCCGATCGCGCGCCGCACGCTTCGGAACAACTCGGCGATCACCCTGCCTCGGCACTCCCTCACCATCTTGCGATTGAAGCGTCAAGACGGCGAGGACCAAAACTAGACCATGGCTGCCCTGCTCCGCATGACGGGGATCGTGAAGACGTTCCCCGGGGTCAAGGCCCTGCAGGGCGTCGACTTTGAAGTGCAACCCGGTGAAGTTCACGCCCTCATGGGTGAGAACGGAGCGGGCAAGAGCACGCTCCTTAAAGTCCTGACGGGAGTCTACGAAGCCGAAGAGGGCGCGATTGAGTTTGAAGGGCAAACCATTCGCCCCCGCTCGCCGCAAGAAGCCACCCAGGTCGGCATCAGCGCGGTGTATCAGGAATTGAGTCTCGCCCCAAATCTGTCCATCGCCGAGAACATCGTGATTGGGCGCGAGCCCATGGGGCCGCTGGGAATCAAATGGTCCGCCGTGCGCGAACGGGCGCGGGGGGCGTTGGCCCGGTTGGGGCTCGAGTTGGACGTGGACCGGCCCGTAGGGTCGTGTTCCCCGGCCATCCAGCACCTCACGGCCATCGCGCGGGCTCTGGACGTGGATGCCCGCTTACTCGTACTAGACGAGCCTACGGCCAGCTTGGATGCCGGCGAAGTGGACGCGCTTTTTGAAGTGGTCGTGGGTCGCCTGAAGGCGCAAGGGCTGGGCATTGTCTACGTCACGCACTTTTTGGATGAGGTCTACCGGATTGCCGACCAGATCACGGTGCTGCGCAACGGCACCTTGGTGGCCACGGACACCCCGGTGGCAATGCCCCGCCGCGCGCTGGTCGCCAACATGATTGGCCGCGAGGCACCCAGCGAGGAAGGAACCTACGCCAAGGCCGTACCCGAGGGCGGTGAAGTGATCCTTGCCGCCGAAAATCTGGGCAGGCAACACTCCGTGATGGGCTTGGATTTCACCGTTCGAGCGGGAGAAGTGCTGGGTTTGGCCGGTCTCTTGGGATCGGGAAGGACGGAGGCGCTTCGCCTCCTGTTCGGCATTGATCGCCCCACCAGTGGCCGCCTGAGCATCGGCGGCAAGTCAACTTCCCTCTCCCCCCGGCAAGCCATGCGCAGCGGCATCGGCCTGCTGCCCGAAGAGCGCAAGCACGAGGGCATCTTCCCGAACCTCAGTGTCCGCGACAACATGATGATGGTGGCGCAGGTGCAGCGGGGCTGGCTCTCGCGGGTTCCCTTCCGCGAATTCGCCCAGGCCGAAGCGATGAAGGAAGAGTTGCGCATTGCCACCCCTGACCTCGATCGTCCCATCGGCGGACTCAGTGGGGGCAACCAGCAAAAAGCGCTCTTGGCGCGGTGGCTCATTTCCAAGCCCCGGGTGTTGCTGCTAGATGAACCCACCCGAGGGATTGATGTGGGGGCCAAGTTCGAAATCACGGGCCTAGTAGAACGGCTGCGGCAACAGGGCATGGCCTTTGTGATGGTCAGTTCGGAGCTCAGCGAAATCGTGCAAAGCAGCACCAAAGTTTCAATCTTGCGAGACCGGCGCATGGTCGGCGACGCAACGGAGATCACGGAAGAAGCGATCATGAGCCAGATTGCGGAGGGAGGCGAGTGAAGGCTTATCCCTGGCGGTACTCCCTGGCCCTGCTGGGCTTGGTGCTGCTGTTCAATGCGATCTTCACGCCGGGGTTTCTGGCCATTGAAATCCGAGATGGGCGTCTTTTTGGTTCGCTGATTGATATCTTCAACCGCGCAACCCCGGCTGCGTTGCTGGCCTTGGGGATGGCGTTGGTGATTGCGACAGCAGGGGTGGACCTCTCGGTGGGGGCCATAATGGCCATCAGCGGGGCGGTGGCGGCCGGGCTGGTGGTGCAGTCCCCGGACTTCCTTTTGCACGGCATGGGGGTGCAGCCCGTGGCGGTAGCGATGAGCGTGGCCGTACTGGCCGGGGCCGTGTGCGGGCTGTTTAACGGGGTGTTGATCGGGTTCTTCCGGATTCAGCCCGTGGTGGCGACACTTTTGCTCATGATCGCCGGGCGGGGGGTGGCGCAGCTGCTGACCAACGGCCAGATCATCACTGTGCCCGGGGACGACTTTGCCGCCCTAGCCATTGGCTCAACCCTTGGCCTGCCGAACCCGATTTGGATCCTCGCCGCGATGGCGCTGTTCTTTGGTGCCCTCACGCGACTGACGGCCTTCGGTCTGTTCGTGGAGGCTAGTGGCGATAACCCGACCGCCGCCCACTACGTGGGCATCAACGGCGAGACGCTGCGCCTGGCGGTGTACACACTTTCTGGGCTCTGCGCGGGGGTGGCGGGCATCATTGCCGCTTCCAACATCAAAGCCGCCGACGCCAACAATGCGGGACTCTACTTGGAACTAGATGCCATCCTCGCCGTGGCCGTGGGGGGCACCGCCATGACTGGCGGCAAGTTCAGCCTGGTGGGGGCGCTGATTGGCGCGGTGCTGATGCAAGCCGTCACCACCACCATCCTCACGCGCGGAATCGGCACCGAGGTGACGCTCATCATCAAGGCCCTAGTGGTGGTGGCCGTGTGTTTGTTGCAGTCGCCGTCTTTCCACGAGGCGCTCCGCCGCCGGAGGACTGCGTGAAAGGGCTCCTTACCAAAGAGCGCCTGCCCATGCTCGCCACGGTGGTGGTGTGCGTGCTGCTCTATGTGGCTTCGGGCATGGCGTTCCCCGGCTTCTTTTCGCCGCGCGTGGCGGTGAACTTCCTCGATGACAACGCCTTCCTCGGGGTCATCGCGGTGGGGCTGACCTTTGTCATCATCACGGGCGGCATTGACCTCTCGGTCGGCAGCGTAGCGGGGGCGTCGAGCATTCTTACGGCCGTGCTCATCCATCGCCACGGCGTTCACCCGGTGGCGGCCATGGCGGCCGGGGCGGGGTTTGGCCTGGTATTGGGGTTGGTGCATGGCATGCTCATTGCGCGATTCAAATTGACCCCATTCTTAGTGACCTTAGGGGGCTTATTCTTGGCGCGAGGGGTTGCCTTGGCCATCAGCCGCGAATCGGTGCAAATTGATGACCCGCTGGTGGCGACGCTGGCGAGCGAAGGCATCAAGTTCGCCAAGGGGGTGACCCTGACTTGGAATGGGATTGCCTTCTTGCTGTTTGTGGGGCTGGGCATGGTGCTGGCACGGCAGACGCGGTTCGGGCGGACGGTGTACGCCATCGGCGGGAACCCGAACTCAGTGGGGGCCATGGGCTTGCCTGTGACGGCGACGCTGATGAAGGTGTATGCCTTCAGCGGCTTGTGCGCGGGGCTGGGGGGCGTGATGTTTGCCACCTATACTGCCTCGGGGAATGCCCTTTCCGGCACCGGGCTGGAGCTGGATGCCATTGCGGCGGTGGTGATTGGCGGGACGCTGCTCACCGGGGGCTACGGGTCCGTGGTGGGGACGCTCTTTGGGGTGTTGACGCTGGGGATTATCCAGACGGCGATCACATTCCAGGGGACGCTGAGTAGCTGGTGGTCCAAGATTGTGATTGGGGCGCTGCTGCTGATGTTCGTGCTGATCCAGAAAGGGATCGAGCGCACGGGTCGGGAGTAGCCGGATCTGCCAATCAAGTCGCATGCCCGCTAGGAAGCACTAGTATTTCCAATCCACGTGGGCACTATCCGCAGTCTCGCACCCATCATCTTCAAGCCAGTGTACGAATGAACCACCACGGCTGTCACGAATGACAATCGTGTCGGAACTAGAAACGATGATCTTAATCTTTTTGGAAGGCGCGTACTTCTGGCATTCCTCAATAATCCTGCGGTTGCGATCATCGACGCTCCTCTTTTCCTTCACAGCGTCGTCCATTTCCTTCCACACGCAGTGATCAAACCAGAGGTGATGCTTCACTTTGATCGCCTGGTACATCGCGAAGTTGCCTAACGCAATCAGTCCGATTACCAAAAGGGTAAGGATTGTCAAGACCCGCTTCCACGTTGTACTCATTTGAACCTTCTTGTCGCTGAACGTAATTTTACTGCCCTTCTCATGATTTCATGACATCCACCGACACACTTGCGGTCCGAGTATCCACATCCCGGCAGGCTTCGAGGAAGAACTCCTTGTAACGGAAATTGGGAATCGCCCCTCCAGGTTCCGGAGACAACACCTGGACGGGACCGCCATCGGGGTCTACAAACAGGAGCCTCCGGATCAGGCTTGATTCACCCCGCCAGAATCGCTCACACTCCGCCGCAAGTTCACCCGTCGGGGGCCACTCGTCGCCCACGAAATCAATGGCGTGGAAGTGTTCATCCCTCTCTCTGAGTTCGTCAAAGTAGAGTCCGGCTCCCCGAACCAGCGCTCCGTCATGTATCAAATACGTTCGCCCCTCATCCTTCAGGATGACGTCAAAGCTCTCGCTGGGTTCAAAAGGAAACGATGACTGGAAAATGAACCCGTCCCACTTCTCACTATGCTCCCACATGAGCCTCCGATACATCAGAACGAACACGATGATGGCCACGGCCACCAACGCCAGCACGAAGGCCAGTTCATACACCGCGCATCACCACCTCACAGCCAGTTGTTCGAGATCATGCCGTAGGACATGAAAAACATGATGAACGCCATCCAACATAGTAGAACAGCTAACGGAATTGAAACAAACCACCGGAGTCGATACGTTGTCTGGATAAGAATGGCGCTCCAGGGCGCAGCGCCCGTCGCACACATAACATACAATCCAAGAAACTGTTCTGCAAGGCCGCGCTGATGCCATGGCCGATCATCACCCCAATAGAACCAACTCGGGATGTAAGCGAGCCAGAGGCAAATAAACCCCACTTGATAAAGGGCGAGCTCTTTCGGCGTTATCCGGATCACCTTGAATCGAACTAACAACCCAACTATGACCTGCAGGCAGACAAGAGCATAGACTCCGCCTTGACCAAAGAACTGACGCTCGAAGAACGGCACGATGGCAATGTGAAGCAGGCCCAAGACTGCGAAAATGTAGATTCCCCACCACGCGCCGTCGGTGATCCGCGACTCCCAGTCCAGAAGCCGGGCCACCCACTTGCGTTGACCTCGTTTGTCTTGAGAGTTCATCCTGCGCCTCGTTCGATGATCATTTTGAACACCACGGTGTCAGTAATTCGCCGCCTTCCATAGGCTCCATCGATTGAGGTAGAGCCTCATGGGAATCATCATGAAGAACATTCTGATTCGATCAAGCGAAGTGAATCGTCGGCCGATCATGCTGGTTGCCAGAGGCAGAAACATGAACGAATAGGCTATGGGCCGGTAGACGACGTGCGGGTCCACACTTCCCTGCTTGGTCTTGTGAATGTCGACTAGTCGCATGACCTCTGTAAAGTTTGAGATTGGAAACTCCTCGTAGTGAAGTTGTTCGAGTTGTTCGGCTAGTGTATGAGCTTTCTTAACCCGCGCATAGAAGTAAATCGCCTGAATCTCCCAGGAGGACACTTCCTGCCAGTCAATCGAGTCGCCAATTGCCTCATCGAGGTTCATGAAGAAATGCTCGATCCAAAGGCACTCATCTGCTTCCAATTCTCGGTAGCGACATTGCCAGAGATAGACAGGTCGGCACTTTGAAACTATTCGATGTGACACGTTACCAGGCTCGTAAGCCGACTCATCTGTCAACAATGCGTCATTGATTCGAACCGCTGCCTCGGCAAGAATGGGATCGCGAAGACGGAACGCGCTTTCGGTCAAGAAGCGCCGGTTGCCCCAGTAGATGAGAAAGAACATCCGCATCCTCTCTCGCTCTACAGGGTCAAGGAGACGATAGTGCTTCAGACTCGCCCGGCGAGCTGTGTAGACATCGCCCTGGAGGTAATGCCACCAGATTTCATCAGCCACTTGCTTGCTCATCGGACTCTATTGGCGAATCATTCGCTCCTTATGCATCAAGGATCATTCGATGCTGGTTAATTTTCCCAGAATACTAGGACTGTGACGTAAATCATCCACATGCTGAGGAGCCACGTCACCGCGGATAGCCACCAGCGCACGCGGCTGAAACAATCCGCGGCGATTATGGCAAATGGGGCCGCAAAGGCTAGGGCTTCGATATACTTGTAGGGATACTCCCCATAAGTCTTTCTTTCACCTTCTGGCCATGCACTAGTTCCCCAATACCTGAGGCTCAAGAAGTAGATCCCACCCAGAAATGTAAACCCGAGCATCGAAACGGCAAGCTCTCGAATGCTCAAGGAGATCACATTGGCGAAAACAAGAATGCCAGCCAGAACTAAAATTGCGATTAGGGCAAGGAGTCCATAGGCGCCAAGAAGCCCTGGTCGGAGAATGGGGTCCGTAGCCACGAGAACAAGCCCGACCATTGCCAATGAGTAAAGCACCCACCACCCTGAGTCGGATTTCTTGTGGACTGCCTCCATCTAGCTAACTCCTACGCCGATTGTAGCCCCAGCATTTTTGCCTGAGTGCCCCCACGAGACCTTGGCACAGGTTGCAATCGTCGGCGGCCAATGGCCATACTCTGCGTCGTAACCTGCTGGTTTTGCCATTCTAGGTAGAGGAAATCAATGATCACACGCATTCTTGCCCTGGTCGCGGTCGCTGGAATCACGTCGGCCGTCCTAGCCGCCCCGCTCACCTTTGCTTCAAGCAACTTCGCCAACAATGGTTCCGTGCGCACCGCTTGGATGACCGCCACAGGCATCACTTCGCCGGATCAGAGTGCCATCTTCGACGATCTCGCTGATGGAAACATCCATGGCATCTCCAACGTTTATCCCGGCCTTACGATAACATCCACGAATTCTTCGGCCATCGTAACCAGCAACGCTGGGCTCCTTGGCAGTTCTAACCCCATCGGGCTCAAGGCCGTGGCTCTCACCGAGAACTCCGTTCAAACGCTGACGTTCGCCACGCCCATCGACTACTTCAGCTTCATTTCAATCGACGCGGGTTCGGTGGCAATCACGGTGAATTACGTCGGTGGAGGCACGTCGAACCACTCCAACGGATCATCGGCGTCCACGGGAAACTCGGGCGTCTTCTTCGGCCTCTTCCGCAATGACCAGCCGCAAATCACGTCACTAATTCTCGACGGCAACGGTGGCGATGGTGAATGGGGTCTGGACAGCGTGGAGTACGGTGTGGTCCCTGAGCCGGGCACGATGCTGGTTCTTGGACTGGGTGCGGCCGCCGCGATGGCCAAGCGCCGACGCAAAGGTTGAGGCTTGTTCGGTCTGGGATTCAGCCTCACTCACTTCAAATGAGTGAGGCTGAAGTTGGTCGAATGCTTACCTTTCCACAACAAGGCCACAGTGTCGCTTTGTGCAAACGAAGATTTCGGGCTAGAGGCGCATGGCATCTTGGACCTGTTAGTGGGCATTAGTTGCAGGAAAGGGTTGACCATGTCTACCCGTCGTTGGCTATAGTCGGTGCTGGCCCGAACCGATCTGCCCGTACCGGTTGTGGTAGCGGTCGTACCACTTTTCGGCTTCTTCCGGTGGAATCGCCTTCGGCTCGCCGATCTGCTTGGCCAGCCACACCGTTTTCGCTACGTCTTCGGTCATCACCGCCGCTTTGAGCGCTGCGCGGGGGGATGAACCCCAGGCAAACACCCCATGGTTCCCCATCAGGATGCTCGGCGCGCGGTTGCGGAACTTCAAAATCGCTTCCCCGATGTGTTCGCCCTCGTTATCCACGTAGGGCGCGCACGGAATCTCCGCCCCGAACTCATCCGCAATGGCCGTCAGGCACAGGGGGATGCTCTGCAGGGTGGCGGCAAAGGCGGTGGCGTAGTTGCTGTGGGTGTGGATGACGCCCCGCACCTCCGGGAGGTGGCGATACAAGAACAAATGATGCGGCAGGTCCACGCTCGGGCGCACGCCTTCCACCAAGACCTCTCCGGTCGAAACGCGCACCGGCACCACGTTCTCCGGTGTGATCTGATCGTAATCCATCCCCGAAGGTTTGATGAAAAGGATGTCTTCCTCGGGGTCGTAGCCGCTGGCATTGCCCGAGTGCATGGTCACCAGCCCGGCGGCCGGCAGCGCCCAGTTGGCCTTGGCCACCTCAAGCCGAAGCTGATCGAGGTCAGCCATTCACCCGCTCCTGAATCGCTTTCAAGGACTTCATCACATGCGCCAACGGGGCCGCGTGCCCCTTCACCCCAAAGCTATCGTGCATCGACCGGTAAAGCCCGTAGAGCTCGCGATAAACCGCCACCGCCTCGGCGCGTGGCTCGTAAACCTTGTCCTTCACCCCTGCCATTTTGGCCTGCGCGCTCAACGCATCGGGATAGGCCCCGCCCACGACGGCCGCAAAAATGGCCGAACCCAGCGCGCAGGTCTGCTCCGAGCGGGCAATGCTCACCGGACGGTTGAACACATCGGCGTAGATTTGCATCGTCAGGGCGCTCTTGTCGGCAATGCCCCCGCACGCCACCACACGCTCCACCTTCACCCCGTACTCTTCCATCCGGTCGATGATGCGCAGCGCCCCGAAGGCCGTGGCCTCCACGTAGGCGCGGTAGATCTCGGCGGGCTTGGTGTGCAGGGTCAGGCCGACCAGCATGCCGCTCAGGAGCGGGTCCACCAGGATGGTCCGGTTGCCGTTGTGCCAATCCAGCCCCAGCAGGCCGCTGGCCCCGGGGGCAATCTGCATCGCCTCGGAATTGAGGTCATCGTGGTTGCGGCCGGTGGTGCGCGCCACCCACTTGAAGATGTCGCCCACGGCGGATTGGCCCGCCTCCAGGCCAAAGTAGCCCGGCAGCACGGACCCCTTCACGATGCCGCACATACCGGGCACATCGGGGAGAGGATCGTCCATGGGGTGCACCATGCAGTCGCAGGTGCTCGTCCCCACGATCTCGACCAGGGTTCCGGGCCGGGCCGTAGAGGCCACCGCCCCGAAGTGGGCATCAAAAGCACCCACCGCCACCGGGATGCCTTGCGGCAATCCTGTGAGCTCGGCAAATTGGGCGCCGAGGTGCCCTGCGATCTGGTCGCTGGTGTAAACCTCGGTGTAGAGCTGGTCGCGGAAGTCCGCCAGCCGCGGGTCTAGCGAAGCCAAAAACTCACGCGAAGGCAGGCCGCCCCACTCTTCTTCAAACATCGCCTTGTGCCCGGCGGCGCATCGGCTGCGCTTGATCTGTGCGGGGTCGGTGATGCCGCAGATCGCCGCCGGGATCCAATCGCAAATCTCGACCCAGGAGGCAGTAGCCGCAAAGGCCTCGGGCGCTACCCGCGCGAAGTGCAATAGCTTGCTCCAAAACCACTCGCTCGAATACGTACCGCCGCACTTGGCGAGATAAGGCAGGCCCTGTTGGTTCGCCTTCTCGGTGATTTCGGCCGCCTCGGCAAAGCCGGTGTGGTCCTTCCACAGCCATACGTGGGCGTGCAGGTTTGCGCCAAAACTGAGGTCCTCAGAGAGGGGCGAGTTGTCCGCGCGCACCGGCATGGGGCTGGAACCCGTGGTATCCACGCCGATGCCAATAACCTCGCTCAGGTCTACGGTTTGGCCGAGTTCACGCACCACGGCCACAAAGCCCTTGAGGTAATCGGTGGCATTCTGCCGCGCCAGGTGCGGGTCGCGAGCGTCCAGCAGGATGCCGGCTTCCCCGCTGGGATAGTTGAAAACGGCGGTCGCCTTCTCTTCACCGGTGGCGACATCCACCACCAGGCCGCGCACGCTATTGGTGCCGTAATCCAGACCAAGCGCGAGCTTAGCCACGGAGTCCGTACGCTCCTCGGTTCCAGCGCAGCACGTTGCGCAGGTCGCGCAGGCGAGTGTCTTCATCAATCACCACGCACTCCACGCCCGCAATCTCGGCGAAGTCTTCCACCATCTCGCTGGTGACGTTGTAGCTATACACCGTGTGGTGGGCGCCGCCCGCGTAGATCCAGGCGGCCACCCCGTCTTTGAAGTTGGGCTTCACCTTCCACAGGGCGCTGGCCACCGGCAGGTTCGGCATCGGCGGCACGGGCACCGCTTCCACGTCGTTGACAATCAAGCGGAAACGCGAGCCCATATCCACCAGGGTCGTATTGGTGGCGGGGCCGGTGCGGCTGCTGAACACCATTCGCACCGGGTCGGACTTGCCGCCAATGCCCAGGGGGTGAATCTCGAGCTTCGGTTTACCCGCCGCAATGGTCGGGCAGATCTCCAGCATGTGGGCGCCCAGCACCTTCTCGTCGCCCTCGGTGAGGTCGTAGGTGTAGTCCTCCATAAAGCTGGTGCCCGGCGTGAGGCCGCGCTCCATGGACTTGAAGGCGCGAAGCAGTGCGGCCGTCTTCCAGTCGCCTTCCGCACCAAAGCCGTAGCCGTCCGCCATCAGGCGCTGACAAGCCAAACCAGGAAGTTGATCGAGGCCATGCAGGTCCTCAAAGGTGGTGGTGAACCCGGTGAATCCCCCATTCTCCAGGAAAGCGCGAATGCCAAGCTCCTGCCGCGCGGCATAGCGCAGGGCATCGTGGCGTGCGCCGCCCTTTTGCAACTCAGCGGCCACGTCGTATTCATCCGCATACCGCGCCACAAGTCCATCCACATCCGCATCCGAAACCTGATTGATCACCTGCACCAGGTCGCCCACCCCGAAGCCATTGACGCTGAACCCAAACTGCGCCTCCGCCGAAACCTTGTCGCCATCCGTCACCGAGACGAAGCGCATGTTGTCCCCGAAGCGAGCGATCTTGGTGCGCTGCATGTCCGCCCAGGCCAGCGCAGCGCGCGTCCACGCCCCCAGCCGCTCCTGCACTTCGGCGTGGCTCCAGTGCCCCGCCACCACCTTGCGCCGGAGCCCAATCCGGCTGTGCAGATGCCCTGCCTCTCGGTCGCCGTGGGCGGCCTGGTTCAGGTTCATAAAGTCCATGTCTATCGTGCCCCAGGGCAGCGATTCATTGAACTGGGTGTGCAGGTGCACCACCGGCTTGGCGAGGTGCGTGAGGCCGCCAATCCACATCTTGGCGGGGGAGAACGTGTGCATCCACAGCACGATGCCGATGCAATCCGGGTCGCTATTCGCCGCCAGCACCAGCGCCTTCACCATGTCGGGATCGGTGATCACGGGCTTGAAAACCACATCCACCGGGATGGCTGGGGCCTCGTTCAAAGCAGCGGCAATGGCGGTGGAATTGGCGGCCACTTGGCGCAGGGTTTCGGGGCCATAAAGGTGTTGGCTGCCGGTGACAAACCAGAGGGTGGGCTGTGGCATGGACAAATCTCCCGCCTAAGCGGAACGGGCTACTGTATACCCATTTGGGAATATAGTCTGCGCTCCTACTAGAATCCGGCCGGCAGACCAGGTAGGTAGAATCCGCCGGGTTCCGGCACCATGCAGCACCAAATCAAGGAAATCTCGGCGCACGAAAGCGTGACCATCTTTCGCGCCTTGGGCTCCCTCTCACGGGCGCGCATTCTCGAATTGCTCTCCGAGCGCGAGATGAATATTGGCGAAATCAGCACCGCCCTCGCCCTCACCCAACCCAGCATTACCAAGCACATCCAGATCCTAGAAGAAGCCGGCCTGGTGACCAGCGACTACGTGGCCGCGCCCCAGGGGATGCAAAAGCGATGCCGCAGCGTTTTCGAGCGCCTGCTGGTGGACCTGGCGCCCCGCGCTTCGCAGGTCGATGGTTTTGCCGAGATCGAACTGCCCGTCGGCATGTTTGCCACGGTGGACCCGCACCCCACTTGCGGCCTGGCCTCGCGCGAAAAGATCATCGGCTTTGTGGATGCGCCGGTCTCCTTCTTTTTGCCCGAGCGGGCGAATGCGGAAATCCTGTGGACCTCGGCGGGTTCCATTGAATACGCCTTCCCCAACACTTTGCCCTCCGGCGCGCGGGTGAAGGCGATCGAACTGGTGATGGAAGCGGGCTCGGAAGCCCCGGGCTACAAGAACGATTGGCCCTCCGACATCACCTTGTGGGTGAACGACGTCGAAGTGGGCACCTGGACCTCGCCGGGCGACTTTGGCGGCACGCGCGGGCAGCTGAACCCGGGCTGGTACCCGGACAACATGAACCAGTGGGGCGTACTGAAAACGTGGAGTGTGAATGAACACGGCGCAGAACTGGATGGGGTGCCGGTTTCGGATGTGAAGGTGGAGGCGCTGAACATTCACCCCTGGACGCCAACCAAGGTGCGCATTGGCGTACGACCGGATGCCAAAAACCAGGGTGGATTTACGCTCTTTGGGCGCGGGTTTGGCAATTACCAACTGGGGTTGGTGATGCGGATTCGGCACGAGCGGGACGCGGTTCCGGTTTTGTAGGACTGGTTGAGGGCACCAGCCTAAAGGCTCTTTCATCGCCCTAATCCATGGACTCGTTGCGAAACCGGACGAGGGCGACGATTGAGACCACCGTAAGAACCAGGCCCAGAACACCCAGGATGAGCGTGATGGGCCATGCCTCGCTCAGAGGCGCATCATATCTTCTGAGGCTAACTTCCCCACTGATCAACGAGCTGACGCTACCAAGGATGAGCAGAACCCCAAATATGCCGCACAGCACGGCAATCAGAATCTCACCGCCTCTTGTTTCCATCCACACGAGCCTTCACCATACTTAGTTCATATTCGAGCTGGTCCTGACGATTGTGTATGTCCCGGTTCCACTCCATGCCTCGCTTGAATACCACGGCAAAGTACAAGAATCCACCAAGCAAAACCACCGAAAAGAAGAGATTAAAGAAGACTAGCTGTTTGACGGTTTTTTCAGTAAGTGGCTTCATGGCACCCTAGTTCGCGAACCGAAGAAAATCAGCACGACCTTGAACCCACTCCTTGAGAGCCGGTTCACGACGATAAGTTTCGGTGGGTCAATCCTGCCCCAGTGCGGTGACCACGGTTGACCTCATAACATTTTACCATGTGATGGCGGGAGTGAATTACCAGGGCTACTTCAGGTAATTAGTCCTCCGTACGTCCCTAGGAGTGCCTATAACGAGAGAAATCCTCCAAGAATACCGAGCCATAGAGCAGCTTCCAATATTCCTTGTTGGTAATTATTGCCTCGATCCGCTTTGCTTCTTGAGATGCTGATGGATCCATCATTGTGCGATTCTTAACGTAGCCCAGCTTTAGGCATGCTGTCAGAAATGCTCTCATCTTCTTGGACTTTCTCATTTTTTCTGATAAGGAAAGCCATTCTAGAAGCTCGCCATCTAAACCAAGAAGCTCGGCTCTATATATCCCAAGTTTTATCCAAGCATCTTCAGGCTTCAATCGATTTGGAAACTGCATCGATTCAAAGTGGCCAAAGACAAAATCGAGTTGAGAAACCCTGAGTAACGCGAGCGGCTCATTATATTCAAGGTAAGTCTCATAGAAAAGCTGCCTGGCACGATCAAATGCGCCAGATCGCAGATGCTCAACTGCCTCCTCATACTTCTCTGTGTAACCAATCATGACTTAGTCTGGCAAGGACAGTTGACTAACTCGCCTCATCATGAGGATCCCATGTCGGAGGTGAGGGCGGTGGTGCCGCCCGGCGAATTGATCCCCACGGTGCGCCCCGCCGCGTCGTAGGTGTAGCTCTTGGCCCCGGCCGTCAGCATCTTGTCCGCCAGGTCGTAAGTATAGCTTTCGGCCACACCATTTACGGTCTTGCTCAAGCGGTTTCCGTTGGCATCGTAGGTGTAGGCCACGTTGTAGCCCGTCCGGACCTCGCTGGTCAGCTGCCCGGCCAGGTCGTAGCCGTAGTTCGTCGTCACGCCGTTCACGGTCTGGCTAGTGATCTGGTCCGCATTGTCCCAGGCGTAGCCGGTGGTGCGGAGCACGGTGGCACCCTGCTTCAGCTGCACCTGCGTCAGCCGCGAACGGGTGTCGTAGGCGTAGTGCTCCGAGGTGCCATTGGCGAGGGTTTTCTGCCCCACGCGGCCCAAGGTGTCGTCAGTGCTATCGATGCGCTAGTATACAAAGAGCATCAGATCACCTCGTAATCCATCTATCGCAGACTCTGTCTTCTGCTAGAAGGTAACGCGTTTTTACAGAAGCCTTGCGATTCGAGGTAGTTACCTCAGGTTCCTGGCGAGACGTCACACTTGAACACATGCGCTAGATCTAGCAAGACCTGCATTTCCTTCGAGCAATCCACCTGATAGCCACCTTCTTGCCAATATAAGCCAAACACAAGGCTGGATCCAACATATGCATTGATCTCTACTTCAAAGCAATCATGTAAGCCAAGAATAATCCAAACGACATCCCAAACAGAGTCTACGATTGGCACACCCTTATAGTCGACCCTTGTGGCATTGCACCAACTTGACCCATAGCCCTGACTTGTGTAATAGGATTCTAGCAAGTCATCTGTAGCGACACGCCATTGTGCGTCGGGAAAAACGGCGTGAACGCCAAGTACGAAGCGTATCATTGCCGTATTAACAGCCGACTCGATCTCCACGTAACCCGTGAGTACCGTTTCAGTCACTCCTCTGCACCAACCAAGCGGGCATATGCTGCCGCTTCCGCTTCAGACTCGCCATCCGCCGCATAATCTGCCCCGGATTGTGCGCTATCGATCATGAACCTCCATTTGAACACATGCCCTGCGCCTTGCGCCAATGCTTCTAATCCCATGGCCACAGACACAAAGGCTCCGAGCCCACCACCACTGCCTGGATTTCGTGTACCACCGATGGGAGCGATTGGCCCGTTTCGAGGGGCAGGAACTGGCGTCCATCTACCTGGAACCTTAACCGCACCGCCTCTACTTGGAGTGTACTCGTGTGCGTGGACTATGTCGTGGTCCCATGGGCGACCGTGATCAGAGAAGTCAATCATCCTTTCGACCACCCAACTTCCATTCGGGCTTCTGCCAATGGTCCGAGCCTGTGGATAAACGTGGGCTGACGCACCATATCCTCCGTTTCGCCAGCCTAACTGCGTATGAGGCCCTATAGGAGTGTTACGGCCGCCGTCAACAATAACTTGTCCCTTTGCCCCTTTTCCCAAGTTCCTAAAGGGAAACCATGTTGCCTCCAAAGCGATCATCGGGTCTGGGGACAGCCCATTCGCATCAACATTGGTTATGGGTGAGTTTGAGCTATATACATACCAGTTATGACCGTCCTTAATCGGATCCCGCGACAGGAACCGCCCGGTCGTCGGGTCGTAGTAGCGGTGGCCGAGGAGCTTGAGGCCGCTGGAATCTTCCTGGTAGCCAAAGCCACCGGCATAGCCGAAGGGGCCTTTCCAGGTTCCGGTGGCGGAGAGTT